>Ga0302325_10000162_pt1 | contig 192646 bp, 155 predicted proteins | sample Palsa_T0_2_FD_201948 | JGI IMG/M metagenome (GOLD analysis project Ga0302325, IMG submission 201948) | Peat permafrost microbial communities from Stordalen Mire near Abisko, Sweden - Palsa_T0_2 | ecosystem: Environmental > Terrestrial > Soil > Palsa > Peat permafrost | place: Sweden: Abisko...
GAGGAAGTGATCTTGCGGCCGATCTCTCCCAGTTGCTCAACATTATTGTACGACTGCTCAAGGTTTTCTTTTTGTATGGAAAGCTCATGGGCTTTTCCATCAATTTCTTTTTTTTGTTTTTGCAGCAATAGATTGGCTTTTTGTTTTTGCCTGTTGTTGCGGTACAAAATAAAGGCTACTATAAGCAGGGCGGCAAGGCCGGCAATAAACCCATCCTCTTTTAAACTGGCCCGCTCCTGTTGCCGGGCATCTTCTACCTGCTGCTGGCGGATATTTTCATCATAGGTCATGCTTTGTACCTGGTTGGCCTTTTGCTGGCTGAACAGGCTGTCTTTTGCGGCAATGGTAGCGGAGAGGTACACAAAAGCGCTGTCTGCATTGCGGGCCGATTTGTAATACTCTGCCAAAAATTTACTAGAGCTAAGTAGATACGCTATAAAGCCTGCATTCTTTGCCGTAGCAAAAGAAAGCTTTGCATAGTAAAGACAGGAATCGGGCTGGCGCCGCTGGAGAAATATTTTAGCCATGCCCAGATAAGTTTCACAAATACTCTTGTCATTATTACTTTCCCGCTGATAAGGGATAGCGGACCTGTAGAAATACATGGCGCTATCAAGCCCCCCAAGTTTTAAGAATACATTGCCGAGGTTATTTAATGAAGTGCCTATTGAACCAGCATTGTGTTGTGAAATTGCCATAAGATAGCCCAGCCGTGTATAGGCCAGGGCCGAATCCAGTTGGTTTATATTTTCATATGTATTTCCGAGGTTTGAAATACCTATTTGTACAGCAGCGCTGTCCCGAAGTTTTCGTACAATAGCTATTGCTTTGTGATTATAATCAATGCTCCGCTCCATATCGCCTTCAGGGAAATATATATTGGCAAGAGTGCCAAAAGTGCGCGCAATCATGTTATCATCCTGCAGTTCTTCGGCTATTTTTAATGATTGCAATGTATTTTCCAGTGCATCGGGATAATTGCCCATAATATAAAAAACAGATCCAATCTGGCGCAAAGAATTAGCTTCTCCCTTTTTAAATTTTATTTTACGGGACAGCTCAAGGGCATGTTCACAAATCATTAAAGCGGTATCAGGCTTTGAATTAATGTATGCACTTGCAATGCGAATCATCAAAGACACACGGATGGTATCTTCTTTTTCTGTTGCCAGCAATCGGTTAAGCCTGTCAGCGGTTTTGTGCTGTGCAAAAACGCAGCAATAGCTGCAGTTGACCAACGCTAACAGAATAATCAATTTTCTCATGGCTGTTTTGTATTTGGTAAAATGATAGTAAATATAGTTGCTTCGCCTTCCATTGTCTGAACGGGGATTTATGTGATTTCTTTGATTTAGACGATTGTCATTAATGAGTAAATAATTTCATTTCATAGCAATCATATTAATCACAAAAATCACAGTTCATACGACTGGTAATTGAATAATAAATGTTGTCCCTTATTTCGTAGATATGGTTTGGTGCTATGACAGTAACATGTTCTGGTAAAATCAATATGGGAGGATAGTGGTTTGAAGTTACTGATTTTAATAATTAAGTCTAAAAAATAATTCAGGAAGTAAAAGATGAAGAGCTTTCTTTATTTTAATGGATGTACGATCAAATAGCGGCTATTACATGTTACATGTTACACTCCCTAAGTCCAGCACCGCAAGAAACTAATTCGAATATTTCCCCTTTTCCTTTGAAATAGCAACCAACCACTCTCTATACATTTTTTCAGGCATTTCCTTATAACCCAAGTCTAAAGCATTCACGTATAAATCCTCCTGTAAGCTCCCCCTATTTCCGGCCCACTAGGGTTTAGAGTTTTCAATGTTTTTTTTAGTGATCAAAGGGAAACGGATTAGATATATTCCAGCGGAGGTACAAAGCCGAGCGCCTGGTGGGGCCTTGAACAGTTGTAATCCTGCTGCCACTCCTCGGCCATGAGCCTGACCTCGGGCAGCGTGAAAAAGAGGTATGCATCTAAAAGTTCCCTTCTAAAAGAGCCATTGTTTCGTTCGATAAAGGCGTTTTGTACCGGCTTGCCCGGTTGGATGAACAATAATTCAATACCTCTCTCCTCGCACCATAGCTTGAGCAAATCGCTGATAAATTCCGGACCATTGTCAACTCTGATTCGGCGCGGCTTTCCTCTCATTTCCAACAGGCGTTCCAGTACCCCGATCACCCGTCGGCTGGGCAGCGACGTGTCAACCTCGATCCACAAGGACTCCCGATTATAGTCATCAATGATGTTCAGTATCCTGAACCGCCTGGCATCGACGAGGCTATCTGACAGGAAGTCCATGCTCCAGGATTGGTTGATCGCATCTGGCACAACCAAGGGCTGCTTTACCCGTTGAAGCAGCCGACGCTTGATCCTGCGGCGGATATTCAGCTTCAGCAGCTTGTATACCCGGTAAAGCCGCTTATGATTGCACCCATAGCCCCTTCGCCGGAGCCGGTAATAACACTTCCAAAATCCTATCGTGGGATGCTTTGTTACCAGCTCCTCCAGCGCTTGCATCAAAACCCGGTCATCCTTTGGCTCCTTCGTATACCGGAATACCGAACGAGGCATCTTCACCAGCCTGCAGGCCTGACGGACACTCATTTTCTCCTTCACCAGCAGTTCTACTGCTTCCCGTTTGTCGTCAGGCCGCCGAATTTTTTTTCGAGGACAGTTTTTATAGCATCGTTTTCCAGCGTAAGGTTGGCAACAATCCGTTTAAGTCGGCCGTTCTCCTCCTCCAGGTCCTTCATCCGCTTGACCTCATTGGCCTCCATGCCGCCATACTTTGCTTTCCAATTGTAAAAAGTGGCCTCGCTAATGCCATGTTGCCGGGCCAGATCCTTGACAGATATGCCGGCTTCTCGTTGCTTTAAAATGGAGATGATTTGGGTCTCCGTAAATCGTACTTTTTTCATAATTCGCCATTTAAGTTAGAGATTTTGCTCTAACCCTCCATGAGCGACTTTCGGGGGAGCTTACACTGACACTTTAATCTATGACAGAAACAATAGACATATTGAAACAATTTCTCGTTATGGAAATGGAGAACTGTCAAATATTAGGGGCCGAGATACTGTAATAAAAAGAAATAATGAGGGCCAAATGATTGAAAAAAAATGGAGAGAATATTTTCTATCAGCTCCCGATATGCCATTTTACGATGTGAACAAGTATTTTTATGACAGTAATGGGAGATTGCTTAAAATAGAATACTTTTTTGACAGTAAGCTAAAAACAGTTTATGAATTTGAGTACGACTAAGTACTATGTACAACGAGCGTGCCTTCGATACCTTTGTTGGAAATACCGGAAGAAGTCAAGAATAGTTTGGTCATGAGGGCAAAAATAATTGTTATATCGAATTAATCGACGGCAATCGCGACAAAGACGGCGGTGCACGCGCCAACGGGCGGGTTTTAGATTATGGTCGGGATGACAGGATTGCCTTCGGATTGACAGCCAGACGTCGATCGTGATCCACGATAAAAATATAGTCTCTATTAAAAGGGATGGGGCATTTTTTTATTGCGGAGATGCAGGCAAGGTCCTTTACGTTCCAGCAGATTTGCATCCAGCGAAATGAAGGGTTTCCGAAGGATTGGGGCAACATCAAGCTAATCTTCAGTTACCGCCAGTGATTCACTGGTTTCTGATCAGTCAGCCTTCTATCGGTTAATAAAGCGGTCGACCAAAATTGAAGCAACTCACCATTGTCTTGCAAAGTCTGTCTTAACCTTTCCATTGGAGATTTGGAAAGCCAGATCTTCAATTGCAATTCTTTAATATGCTGGGGAGTATCTGTCATCTGTTTATCAAATCAAAGGTACGTAATTTAAGTTGTTGGATCCATTTTGAAATATAATCCCAGTCAAGGTCATTTATGGCAGACAGGTTCCTGATATCTTCCATCTGCAAGGGAGATTGAAAATCCTGTATCCAAATAAGCTTCGATAGGAGAAGGTCTTCCGGGGAAACTACGTAAACGGTCTTTCCATAGTAGATCACTTTTAGCCTCCGCTTGAATTCCTCCTGTCTGAAAGCGTCGTCTTTTAAAACAACAAAATCGGCCTTATACCCTGATGAGTGGTCGATAATATTGAACATTTTAACAGGACCCACTATCGCTTCTTCTATCACATCCTTATCGCAATAAAAGCCATCTTTAAAACTACTCACAAAAAGGTCGACGTTTTTGGTTTCCAGATGAACAACAAAATCTATGTCTCTGGTCATTCTGGGAACAGTATATAGACCCATGGCTATACTACCAGACAGCATGTAGGGTATCTGGTATTGATCAAAGACGTCCGTAATTTTTTGAAAAAAGGAAACCATAACCAGACCAAGTTACTCAATACATCGCGCAATTGTCTTTCTTTCCACATTTGCCTCAAACGCTATTGGATCGGGCTAGAAACAAAAAAGCGAGTTATGCATAACTCGCTGATTATCAGTCGGGAAGACAGGACGCACCGTTTCGGCGAATGGGATTGAAATTCAATATGTTATTATCATCGGTGAACCGCGACTCACCTATCTACTCACAGGCACCGATAGACTTGAAAGAGCTCTCATCAAAGAATGAATTACCATCTAGTACATTCTATTATTAAAGATACCAAATCATTCAGCAGGCCACAAAAAAAATAACCGCCTAATAACGTCCCGGATTCGAAAATCGCGTAGCCGGTCCCCATCGTATCATGAGCGGATTCCGATCAGACATCTGAAAAATAGTATCTCATTCACCTGCATATTCTGATATCGTTCGGTCCGTTCCAAACTTGATACCAGCTGATATAAAAAAACGATGTATCATCTCAAGCTTTTGATTACAGGGGTCCCATAGCCTTATATTCACCTCCACAATGAGCTAAGACAATTTTCACGCCGGTGTATTTGCGAAAAATACCTGCATAAAGCAAGGGCCTAACGGCTTTTTATTTCAGACTGTGAATTATGTAACAGATTTTAAAAAATGTATAACATCAACCATATGGTTGGTTTTAGCTTTACTGTTCGAAGTGGCAAGGTGACGAAGATCCGGGAGTACATCGACACGCAAGCGCTGGCGCGGGCCTCCGAGATGGCCGAGAGCCCATTGTTCTTGCAAAAAAAGTCGGTACGATCCTTACAAAACAATACATATGGCAACGGAAGAATCCTGGGCGAATATTGTGTCTCTGCGGAATCCCGATGGCTCGCTCGATAGCTTTCGTCTGGAAGAAACCCTTCCCCTGCTCACAGATAAGCAGATTGATGCGATCCGGCCGTTCGCCGAAGAACAGGAGATACCCGCAGGTCAATTGGTCTTGCGTGAGGGCCAGACCGAACTCGACTTCTTGGTTGTCCTCAGCGGAGCCATTGAGTTTTCTGCAGCCGACAGCGTCGGCAATAAGCCCATCACGATCATTCGCATCCCGGAGCGTGGTTTCGCGAGCGATCTATCTTTATTGGCGAATACTCCGCTTGCGGCAGACGGGCGAACTACTGAAGCGACCCGAATCCTCCGTGTCAGACACTCTGACTTCCGTCGCCTGCTCTCTGCCGAACCCGACTTAGCCACGGTGATCCTACGCGCATTCGTTTTGCGCCAAAGCTACAAACTCCGCCACGGCGTCGGCGCGGTCGTCTTGATCGGGAAGGCCAGTGATCCCCTTATCCAGAAGCTTCGGACTTTCCTGATCCGCAGCGACTATCCACACAAGCTGATCGAGCCCGATACAAAAGACCAAACTGGAAGGCCCATATTGGCATCCTACGGAATTCATCCTTCCGATCTTCCGGCCGCATTCATTCGGAAGGGGTGCGTCTTGAAGAAACCGAGTGTATTCGAGTTGGCTTCTGAGCTCGGGCTTGTCGAAAAGCTCCCTGCCGATCACGTTTATGACCTCGCAGTCGCTGGCTCCGGGCCAGCGGGACTCGCGGCAGCTGTGTCTGGTGCTTCCGAGGGACTGGATACCATTGTCTTTGATGCACTTGGCCCAGGCGGACAAGCCGGAGGCAGCTCGCGAATCGAGAACTATCTCGGCTTTCCCACCGGTCTCTCGGGTCAGGAGCTGGCATCGCGCGCGGCAGTACAAGCGCTGAAATTCGGTGTCCGATTGGTGAGTCCTCGCTCCGTCGATCGGATCGAAAGAGCCGGAGAAGGCTTCTTTGAACTAACCCTTCAAGATGGGGCAAGAGTCCTTGCGAAAGCCGTCGTTCTCGCGACAGGTGCGGTCTACCGTGCACTCGACATTCCGGAATACGGTCGGTTTGTCGGGCACGGAATCCACCATATGGCCACGCTCATGGAGGCGCAGCTCTGTGTTGGCGAGGACATCGTTATCGTTGGCGGAGGAAACTCAGCGGGCCAAGCCGCGCTCTACCTGAGCAAGACCACCGCTCAAGTCCATCTGTTGGTCATGCAAAAAAACCTCTCGAGCACAATGTCCAAGTATCTCATTGAACGCCTTCAGGCCTCGCCGAAAGTTCGAATTTATTTCGATACGGAATTAACAGCGCTTACGGGGCACGAATCTCTTGAGAATGTGGGATGGCGAAGCGCTGACGGACGCTCCTGGACTAAACCCATTCGAAATATATTTGTCATGATCGGGGCGGTTCCCAACACAGAATGGTTGAAGGGCTGCATCCAGTTGGATTCGAAGGGCTACATCGTCACCAATCCAATATCCCCTTTTGAAACATCACAGCCCGGTGTCTTCGCTGTTGGAGATGTAAGAGCAGGATCTTCAAAACGTGTTGCTGCTGCGGTCGGCGAAGGCTCCGTCGTGATCCAACAAGTGCATCAATATCTCGCGCGAGCTAATTCTGTGGAGGCAACAAAAAAGGCTGTGTAATGCCCAAATTAAAATGGGTTATACCGAAAATGATTTCATAAACGCTGATATGGAGTTGTATATTATAATTACCGGTTTTGATGATGTATTTTCTAGCCCGGTGGTGACAAACGTCCGGGAGTATGTCGACACGCAAGCAATGGCGCGTGCTTCCGAGATGCCTACAAACCCAATTTAAAAAAAAATAATGAGTAAATTAAAAAACAAAGTAACAGTTATTACAGGTGGTAATAGTGGCATAGGGTTTGGCATTGCCCAAGCATTTAAGAATGAGGGTGCAAAAGGAGTTATTGTCGGCAGGAATCAGGGAACTTTAGCTAGTTCTGTGGGTCAACTTGGAGATGATTTTATAGCCATAAATGCCGACGTAACCAAAGTTGCCGATCTGGAAAGAGTGTTTAAAGAAACATCTGAAAAATTTGGTAAAATAGACGTGATTGTTGCCAACGCGGGTGGTGGAGCTGTAGGAACTGTGGCAACTATTGACGAAGCCGACTATGACAAGACAATGGATTTAAACCTAAAAAGTGTTTACTTCACTGTTCAGAAAGGACTGCCGCATATGAAGGACGGTGGTTCTATTATTCTTATCGGGTCAAATGCTGCACATCGGGCATATGCGAATTTTACGCTTTATGGCGCTTCAAAAGCAGCTGTTATCTATTTTGCAAAAGGATTTTCAAGCGACCTTTTAGATAGAAAAATTAGAGTAAATGTAATAACACCAGGTACAACAGATACACCAGCATTTGAAAAGTTTGTTCCCGCAGAACAAATTGAAGCCGTAAAAACACACTTTGCAAGTGTAATGCCGACAGGCAGGATTGGGCAACCATCTGACATTGGTTAAACAGCTGTATTCCTGGCCTCTGATGATTCCTCGTTCATGCTTGGTGCTGAACTCCTTGTTGATGGTGGTATGACCTATTTGGCTAAGTAATTGAACCCACGCCGGCACGAGTTTAAACTCGTGCCGTTAAATAATTAAAATAATTTTCAACATGAGTAAATCAGAAAACAAAGTAGCGAGCTACGCAATTATCGGCTTCGGCAAAATCGGACAGGCCCTAGCCAAGGCGTTTGCCCGCAACGCCATCGAAGTATCCGTTGCAACCACCCGCGACCCTGAAAGGTTTGCATCCGATGCGGCCGCCATCGGACCCGGGATCATTCCCACCACACTGGCGGAGGCCGTCAAGGCGGACATCTTCTTTTTGGCTGTGCGTTTTGAATCGCACCCGGATGTCGCGAAGGCGCTGCCCACCTGGCAGGGGAAGACCATTGTTGATGTGACCAATGCCTACGGCGTGCCCCCTGAGCAAATGGGAGGACTGCCGTCTGCCAAGTTTGTCGCGCAGGCCTTCTCTGGCGGAAAACTGGTTAAGGGCTTCAACCATTTGGTCGCCGCCGTCCTTGATCAAGATCCGGCCGTACATGGTGGCAGGAGAGTCGTGTTCCTGGCGAGCGACGACGACGGCGCAGCAGCGGAGATTGGTGCGCTTGCGGAAAATCTCGGTTTTTCACCAATCCAACTTGGCGGCCTTTCGGAAGGCGGACTGCTTGTGCAGGCGCGCGGAAATACCTGGGGTAAACTCATCTTTCAGGACTTAATCAAGTTTGACTGATGAATCGTGATCGCAAATTTCGATGCGATCTGTACCGCTGAGTTTAGAGTTAATCCCATTAGCTAAGGAACGGGCGAAAAATCAAAAAGCTGTCCGAAACGGCTCGAACAGCTCACAACAAATTGAAAATCAGTTAATTATTAAGTCGGGAAGACAGGATTCGAACCTGCGACCCCTACGTCCCGAACGTAGTGCGCTACCGGGCTGCGCTACTTCCCGAAACATTCCCGTCCGGCCGACCGGCAAAACGGGTCGCAAAGATAATCAGCCTCTGCCACCCGAACAAATTGATTTACCTCACTTTTTGTATCTGCTGGAATGCCCTCCCCAAGTGGTCCGTCAGATCAGAAGGCAGCATACTCTCCTGCGACCAGGTCGAAGCCGCCAGATCACCCGCCAACCCATGCAAATAGACCCCTAACAAAGCCGCTTCACCCGGCGAATATCCCTGTGACAACATCCCCGTCAAGATACCAGTCAGCACATCCCCGCTGCCGCCCTTTGCCATCCCCGCATTCCCGGTCGAATTGAAATACCCCTTCCCGCCGGGCATGGCAATTAGACTATAATGACCCTTCAACACAATGATGCATTGTCGCTCCCGCGCCTGATCCCGCGCTTTTTCCACCCGCTCATAGTCATCGGATGAAGGCCCAAACAGCCGTTCGAACTCCTTGGGATGCGGCGTCAGGATAGAGTAGGGGGGTACCAACTCCCACAGGTCGGCCGAAGAAGCCAAAATGTTCAACGCATCCGCATCCAACACCATTGGTTTGAAGCAACGCCTCAACAGCTCCCGTAAAAACTCCACCGTTCGCCCCTCCGTTCCAATCCCCGGACCAACACCCACGACCGAATACCCATTCGGATCGCCCTCGAAAGCCGTATGGATACGGTCATCTGTATCGACGATTACCATCGCTTCCGGAACCGTCGTCTGAAGGATCGGATATCCGCATGCCGGTGTATGGACACTGAGGAGCCCGGCGCCGGCCCGGAGACAAGCCCTCGCCCCTAGCACCGCCGCCCCCATTTTACCATAACTGCCCGCTATCAGCAACGCATGACCGAAATTGCCCTTATTCGCAAAAGGCGAACGCGGCTTGTAGATCGCCCGGATAATCCCCGGGTCCAGCAACTCCGCCATACCCGTTACCTGTTGGAGATACCCAGGAAGCAACCCGATGTCCAGGATATGCGCGGCGCCAACATGCACGCCATTCTCGGGCATCAGAAAAGCTGGCTTAAAACATTGAAAGCTTAAGGTGTGGGTAGCGCGGATGACCGTATTGCCGCCGGAACTCTTCCCGACAAACAACCCGCTGGGAATATCAATGGCGACGATCTCATTTCCGGACCCATTCAAATGATCGACCAGCGCAGCGGCAACACCCTCCAGCTTCCGGTTTAGCCCCGACCCGAGCAAGGCATCAACCAAAATGTCACCCGCTGCGGCCGGGTGAAAATTATCCATTCCCTGGATGAACCGCACCTCCACCGGGGTCTGATGCAGCCGCGCCAGGTTGATCTGGAAATCATCCGTGCCCTTGAAGCCAAATTCGAGGATATATACCGTGACGGAACATTCGGCTTCGGATAACATCCGTGCGAGCGCCAAACCGTCGCCGCCATTGTTGCCCTTCCCGCAATAGATCGCAAAATGACGGCCGATATAACCGTTTTTCTCCAGCCAGGTGTGACAGCTCGCCGCTGCCCGCTCCATCAGGTCGATGGAAGCGATGGGCTCATGCTGCATCGTATACTCATCCCAGGCCCGTATTTGTTCGGCTGAAAGGATTTCCATGCGGAAATTTACGGTTTTTTTGCCGTAGCAGGATGATGACGCACCCGCCGCTTCGCGCGATGATGCACCACCAGATGCGCCGTCGCCACCCCCGTAACAGGAGCCACCGCCGCGGTTACCCCGGCCCCCTCATGCGGCTCCCCGGCCGGTCCGGGATCGGTGGAATCGATCTCGCCTTCGTCAAAGCTCTCATGTCCCTGGCGATAGTCGCCGAAAAGATCGCAAAGCCGTTTGGCGGCATACACATTTCGATAGTCGTTATTGTTGAGCGCAATGATCGTGGCATTCTCATCCAACATCCGGATAAAGACCGTCCTGTTGCCATGCCACCATCCGTTATGATAGATCAGCTTTTTGCCGTTGGGGATGAACAGCATGCGCCAACCAAGCCCGTAGTTCCGCTGACCGGGCTTCTCGAAGCTGTATCCCGCATAAGCGCTATCCAGCACGCCTTTGCTGAAGAGCTGTCCGTTACGCAATGCCTGATCCCATTTGTAGATATCCCGCACGGTACTGTAGATATTCTTGTCGCCGTACACGAGGTCCAGGAACTCCATCCGGAATGGCCGGCCGCTTTGGTAAAAGGAGGCCACCGCTTTGGCGGAATCTTCCAGCGTATAGACATAGCTATCCTGCATCTGCAAAGGCTCAAAGAAGGTCTTCTCCATGAAGTCCGGGTAGGGGAGACCCGAGACCTTTTCAATGATCAACGCCAGTAAAGAGTAGTTGGTATTGGAATACTCGAAATGCCGGTTCGCCATACCACTGAACACATCCCGATCCCGGGCATGTTTGATGATATACTGAAGGACATCCTGATTGCTGAGCAATTTGTGCTTGTCCACCTCCGGCTTGTACATGAAATGGGTATAATTGTGCAGGCCGCTCCGATGGTTTAGCAGCGTCTCGATCGTGACCGTCGGATAGGGAAAACCGGTCAGGTATTTGGCAACCGGATCATGAATATCCAGCTTTCCATCCTGCCAAAGTTTCAGCGTCCCCATCGCGGTGAAGGTCTTGGACATCGAAGCCAGGTGAAATGCCGTATGCGGATTCAGTGTATCCTTTTTGAACCTCGGGTTCTCGAAGCCTTTGTAGCGCTCGTAGAGGACCACGCCGTTCTTGGCAACCAGTACGCTGCCATTGAAGCGCCCCGCCAGCATCGAATCGAAGAAATGACTGGTGATCGTGGAATAATGCTCCAACTCAGGGCCGGTCAGCGCAGGGATAATCCCAGGATTGGGCGCAAGTGTGTCCGTCTGCGATGGCTCCTTCGCAGTTTGAGCATGACCACAAGATACAACCAACAACATAGCGGACAGTGCCAAATAACCAATACCTTTCAAAACTCTCACGTAATTTGGGTTAGAAAACGGCAAAATTAAATTAATCCGACGTTAATTTGCATTTCCATATCGGAAAACTAACGCAAAAAGAAGGGCAAAATTATGGCGGAGAAGAAAACTACCAGCTATCCGAAAGAAAAGATTAACATATTGTTTTTAGAGAATATCAGCGACGCGGCGGTAGGACATTTTGTCGACTCGGGCTATGCTTCCGTTCGAAAGTGGACCGGCGCGCTCTCCGAGGAACAACTGATCCGGGAGATCAAAGAGGTGCATCTCCTCGGCATTCGCTCCAAAACTCAGATCACGCCCAAAGTCCTGGATGCCGCCAAAAAATTACAGGCGATCGGCTGTTTTTGCATCGGCGTAAACCAGGTAGACCTGAAAGCCGCCACCGCGCATGGGGTAGTCGTATTTAATGCCCCCTATTCCAATACCCGCTCCGTCGCCGAACTGGTCATTGGCCTGGCTATTCTGCTCATTCGTCGGATCCCCGATAAGACAAAGGCCGCTCACGAGGGTATTTGGCTGAAAGAATCGAAAGGCAGTTACGAACTTCGCGGTAAAACATTGGGAATCATAGGATACGGCAATATCGGCACCCAGGCCAGCATCCTGGCCGAAGCCATGGGTATGAAGGTGATCTACTACGACACCGTGACCAAACTCCCACTCGGCAACGCCCAGTCCCGCAAGACCCTTAAAGAGGTCGTCAGCGAGGCCGACATTATTACCCTGCACGTCCCGGACACCAACCAGACAAAGAACCTGATCAGCAAAACGGTGCTGAAGAGCTTCAAAAAAGGCTCCATCCTTATCAATTACGCCCGCGGCGAAGTGGTCGATCTTGAAGCCCTGGCCAAAGCCCTCCAGGACGGCTCCCTATCCGGCGCCGCCATCGACGTCTATCCCTGGGAGCCGGAAAAGAACGGCGACCGGTTCACGACGCCTATGCAGGGGCTCTCCAATGTCATACTTACCCCCCATATCGGGGGCTCGACGGAAGAGGCCCAGGCCAATATTGGCGAGGACGTCAGCAACAAGCTGTTCCAGTACCTCGAAACCGGCATGACCCTCGGCAGCCACACCGTACCCCCGCTAAGCCTTCCTCTCCAGGAAGGGACCCACCGTATCCTTCACATCCACAAGAATGTCCCGGGTGTCCTTTCGGAAATCAATAGCACGCTGTCCCAGCATAACATCAATATCCTGGGCCAATACCTCAAGACCAACGACGAGATCGGCTATGTCGTGCTGGACATTGACAAACGGCTGTCCAATCAGGCCTTGCAGCTGTTGAAAGAAGTCCGGCAAACCATTAAAACCCGTCTTTTATATTAACCTCCATCCCCTTCAAAATCTTCCTTGCCCTCGACCGGAAGGCCGCTGTCGACTGCTCCCATTGTTCTTCGATGATCAGCTTCAACTCGCTCAGGATCTCCGGATAGTCCCGCGAAAGGTTGGACAGGATGGTCAAAGCAAAGGCCTTCACGGCGGTCGGCGTTTCAATGTCTCCAACAAAGTCGAAACAGGTGCTCATCACCCGCCCATGCCATCGCTTGGGGATATTGACGTCCTGTAGTAACCGAACCGTATTTCGGATCAGCGCAACATGAATGTCTTTTCGGCGGAGATTGTCGAGCAACTGCCGGTAATATGGATCGATCAACTCCGGATGATGGCGGACGCAATAACTCAACGGCCACGCCGCCCGCTGCGTGATCCGATATTCGCCCTTAAAAAATAGGGCGATCAGCGCTGCAAAACGTTCCTTATCCTCACCGATATACGCCACGATTCGATCCGTTTGCTTTTTGGAATGTTCCGCCCTCAATAATTTTAACAAGTCCATAGGTTCGCTTAAAGTTAACTAAATTTGGAAGCTTAATATTACTGCTGATGAACTATACACCGGATCCCAAACGCTATGACGGCATGGAATACCGCCGTTGCGGCCGCAGCGGCCTCTTGCTACCCGCTGTTTCCCTCGGCCTATGGCACAATTTCGGCGGCGTGGATACTATCGAGAACGCCCGAGCTATCCTACGGCTCGCCTTTGACGCCGGCATTACCCATTTCGATTTGGCCAATAACTACGGGCCGCCACCCGGATCGGCAGAAGAGAATTTCGGCCGCATCCTCCACCAGGATTTTCACGGCTATCGCGACCAACTGATCATTTCGACAAAAGCCGGATATTACATGTGGCAAGGCCCTTATGGCGAATGGGGCTCGAAGAAATACCTCATGGCCAGCCTCGATCAAAGCCTTGTCCGGATGGGACTGGACTATGTCGACATCTTTTACCACCACCGACCTGACCCTGACACCCCGCTGGAGGAGACCATGGCCACCCTCGACCTCATGGTCAGGCAAGGCAAGACCCTTTATGTCGGCATCTCCAACTACCCCGCTCCCGAGGCGGAACAGGCGCTTGCGATCCTTCGTCGCCTCGGCACCCCCTGCCTCATCCATCAACCCAAATACTCGATGTTTGAGCGGTGGGTCGAAGACGGACTGCTGGATCTGCTTGAGAAAGAGGGGGTTGGCTGCATCCCGTTCTCTCCCTTGGCGCAAGGCCTCTTGACTGACAAATATCTCAAGGGTATACCTTCCGACTCCCGGGCGGCTAAACCCACCGGCTTCTTGCAGGAAGCCCAGGTCACCGCCGAACGGGTAGATAAAGTAAAGCGGCTGAACGAATTAGCCATCCGTCGCGAACAGACCCTGGCGCAGATGGCCCTGGCCTGGATTCTGAAGGACAAACGGATCACCTCCGTGCTCATCGGCGTAAGCAAACCCGAACAACTGACCGACTCCCTCAATTGTTTCCGAAATACCTGGTTTTCAACGGAAGAGCTACTAACCATCGAAGAGATCCTCAAGTAGGCGGCAGGCCCAATAATAGAGAAATCTTTTTTCGGGATGGGTGTTCCCATCTATGGAAAATACCCGAAAACAGCTAGCCGGTAAATCGATGATTATCAATAATTTGTGCTTTGGCATTACGATTGTCTATATATTGGCATAAAAGTACCGTATGAAACAGTTTATTGCTTTCGTTGCTCTTACAATCACCGCCATCGCAGGTTACGCGAATGATGGCAAAGTCACTGCTTCGGCAGCGACCAGTTCCGCCGCCTCTGCTAAAGTCATGAATGCCGGCGCCGTTCGTTTCCAGTTTTCCAACATCAACGCCGTGGACCATGCGGATTCCGTATTGGTTATTTTCGACCGTTTCGACCACACGGGCGCGGGTGTTATCTATCAGGTGTTTGCCGCTGACCAGCAGAACGGGATCGACATCTCTGCTGTCCCTGCCGGTAAGTACTATGTGACGATCCAGTGCCTGGGTCTGCATCGCGACCGCCTTGAAAAGAAGATTACAATCAAGAAGCAAAAGAACGAGAAGATCACTATCGCTCTGTCCGCTTCTGAGCTCTTCACCAAAGACAATGTCGTCATCCCGGTTACCCACACCAAACTGACCGACCTGTCTATCCTGAGCAACAAGTAGTCGATCGGTAATAGCCGCCGAAGAAAAGAGCTACCGCCACTCCCACGAAAAAGCCTGACATCGCGATCACGGATCCTCCCAGAACGCAGCCATACCATATCCCAAAAAGGACCAGCCATAGTTTCAGGAAATCGCTTACCCTGAGTGGGATGACCATTTGGCAACAACTCACCAGGATCAGCAAACTATTGCCTGTAATTCCCAGTTCCAATGCATCTATGAACCGGATCGGGTTGGGTGTCATCCAGCCAAGGATCAGCATTTCCGGCGCCAACAGCAGGAGCCAGAATAGAACGTATTGCCCCAGACGTTTCCACAACGCCACGGGAAGCGCGCGATACCACATCATTCTGCCCGACTCCAGCCTTCGGCACCGGAACAGGAGAATACCATGCCCGAATAAAGCCACGCAGTAAGTAAAATAGACCGCCCGGAGATCATAGTCCTCCGGCGTTTGCTGCCGGAGCAGCAGGTAGAGCAGCCCGCAAGAAAACAGTTTGATGCCCACCAAGAACCAACGATTGTCCTGGATAAGGAACCGGACCAGAATGCCCCAATAGCGGACATGCGGCCGCCGTCTTGACACCGAACGTGCTCGTTCGCGGAATACTCCCGGATACCCCAAACGCCGGTAATAAAGCATCGCAGCCACCCCACAGATCAATCCAAGATACGATACCACGATAACAGCCACGACCCAGGCGCCGCGGTACAACGCCACCCCTACAACGGCCAGCGCATAACCCGATACAGGCAGAAATAAGACATGCTGAACCCGCAACAGTACCAAATAGCATTGACCGGGCTCGAAACGCCGCAAATGGCAAAGGAATAACCCCTCAGGACTGTCGATCACCCGGAATACAAACTGGGAGACTTTAACCGCGTAGAGTAGCCAGGCAAAAGCCACAAGAATCAAAAATACCGGCGCCTCGAGCATTCCCCGGATCAGCGCGTAGTGATAGGCCAGCTGCTGCGATGGCGCCACGATGCCGAAGAAGACAATAAAGAGAAAAAGGAAGAATCCCGCATGCTGAAGATAGAAGGACCTAATTAATGTTTTATTGAGAGCAAGCCACATAATCGATTCTATATTAATGAAATGAGGCCATCCGAAATCTTCACTATTTGAATTCCTTGGAAGACGGCGTGCGACAGGGGTTGATGAGAGCTAAGAATAAAGCCGGTGCTTTCCTGCGTACTACGCCGTTCATCGATGAGGTCACACAAAGCAGCTATCCCCGGCTGATCAAGGGTGACCAACGGCTCGTCCAGCATGATCAGCGCCGGCCGGCCGATAAAAGCCAGTAGTAAGGAGATCTTTTTGGACATTCCGGCGGACCACGAGGCAGCTTTCGAATCGAGCCAGGAAGCGACCCCCAATCGGGCGATCAAATCGTCTACCTGCCCCACAGGAGGCTGGATAATATCGCTGTAAAACGCCAGGAGATCTGCTCCCGTAAGGAAGTCGGGGTAGAGTGGTTCCGCCTCCGCCCAGCCGATCAGCCGCCGATATGCCACCGGATGATCCTTCAAACTGAGCCCCTGAAGCCGAATGTAGCCCCTAGACGGCAGGATGCCAGCCAACATGCGTAGGAGCGTGGTTTTCCCCGAGCCATTCGGCCCTTGTAGCCAATACATTCCCCAAGGCATCTCCAGCGAGGCGATTTCAAGGACTTTTTTTGAGCCGTAGGATTTTTCAGCTTCGGTAAATTGCAGCATGGGATCGGGGTTTTAGATCACCCGATCGAATTAGTAGCAAAAAGTCTTATTTTGTTTCAACACGCATCAAGCTGACCCCGTGAACCGTTGAACCGTCCTGAATAAACCAGACACTTCATGTATCGGAATCGGACAGTCAGGAGTAGGTTGCCTGATTATAAATTGTTTATTATTAATTAGATATTCCACCGGCATCCTATTTGCCCAATCAGCCTGACTCCCTCCCCAAAAATGATCTTTATGCTTAAAAACTATTGGATCGTTGCCTGGCGTAGTCTCGGCCGCAACAAAGTTTATAGCCTCTTCAACGTCCTGGGATTGGCTCTGGGTATTTGTGCCTGTCTAGTCATTTATTTGATCACCAACTTCGAATTCAGTTTTGACACCTTTCATAAGGACAAAGACCGCATCTATGGCGTAGATGCCGGAATACCCGGGAGTACCCACGAAAACAGCCATTGGAATTGCGTACCGGGACCAATGCCCGAGGCGATGCGACTGGAGATGACCGGCTTCGAAACGGTTGCGGCCTTTCAACGTTTTGGTGACAATGTGACGATACCGAACTGGTCAAACGGGAAGCCAAAAAGATTGGATAACGCGGGCGCTATCGCCATCGCCGAGCCGCAATACTTTGATATCTTTCGGTATCGGTGGTTGAGCGGGAATGCTGCGACGTCGCTGAGCAGGCCCAATTCGGTGGTTGTTACAGCGAGCAACGCCAAGGAATATTTTGGCGACATTCCGCCCGATAAAGTCATGGGAAGGGTCTTTTATTACGAAGATTCATTGATGGTTACCGTTACAGGGGTGGTGGCAGATTGGACCGGGAACAGCGATTTCAATTTTAGCCAGTGGGTCTCATACAGTACGATTCGGAGCAGCTTTTTGAAGAACGAGCTACCGCTGGACAACTGGGGTGTGTTGAATCATTCGAGTCAAGTCATGGTCAAACTGGCAAAGGGGGTCAGCCCTTCGCAAGTCAACGCCCAATTTGTCGCGTTTGCCAAACGACACCTCGATCCCCAACCAGGTTTTGCTGTTCTTCTGGAACCGCTTCATGACATTCATTTTCATCCGGGTGATGAAGGCCCGAGAAGGAGCATGCTACCCGTACTATACACGGTGATAGGCGTGGCAGGTTTTATCCTGATACTGGCTTTTATTAATTTTGTCAACCTGTCCACGGCGCAATCTATAAAAAGGGCAAAGGAAGTAGGCATCAGGAAAGTCCTGGGCGGTGGCAAGCGGGGTATCACCGTACAATTCTTTACGGAGACGGCATTACTCACCGTGGCGGCGGTCGTCCTCGCGGTTCTGATGGTCAGACCTGTACTCAACATTTTCGCCGATTATATCCCGCAGAGCGTGCATTTCCAGCCTTTGGATGGTGCGACGCTGTTATTTTTGTTTTTAATAGCGGTTGTTACTATCCTTGCTACAGGATTTTATCCTGCGAGAGTATTGGCCAGTTATCTCCCCGCGCTAACCCTAAAAGGGAAGACGGCGGCGGAGGGCAGCGGAAAGGGTACACTGCGGAAAAGCCTGATCGTCTTTCAATTCACCATCTCGTTACTGTTTATCATCGCCTCGATTGTGATCGGCTCACAGCTTAGGTACGTGTTACATACGGACCTGGGCTTCAGGACGGATGCGGTCGTGACCCTCCGTTCTCTTTGGAACGACAAAACGGGCAAGATGGCCGTATTAGCTGATAAAGTGCGCGAACTGAACGGTGTTGAAAAAGTCATCCGGGAGGAAATCCCGCCGATGAGCCGGGCTCATATGAGTACCGGCGCCGGGCTGCAAGGCAGTGATCAGAAGCCTTTCGAAGTTTCCATCTATGCCGGTAATGAAGACTATCTTCCGTTTTATGGCTTGAAATTGATCGCTGGGAAGAACTTGCTTCATAGCGATAGTACAAGGGAAATATTAATCAATGAGACTTGCGCACATGCGCTGGGGTTTCCTGACGTGAATAAGGCCGTGGGGCACCAGATCGTTGGTCTTGGGGATAAGACGTTTCCGATAGCGGGTGTAATAGCCGATTTTTATGAAAACTCTTTTCATCAGCGGATCATGCCTGCTGTTTTCGAACACGATTCGCGGATCGAGAACTCCCTTGCGATCAGAATCGTCTCGAAAGGAATGGCTGCCGGCCAGCTCCGGGCGCTGATGGGCAAGATTGAAAAGGAATGGAAGGCGGTCTACCCCGAAGAGTCGTTTAGCTTTTCATTCCTTGATGAAAGCATCGCCGATCTCTATGCCAGCGATTTCCAAATTGAATGGTGGACAAATGTCGCGATGGGCATCACCATCTTTATCTCCTGTTTGGGTTTGCTGGGTCTTGCCATTTTTTCCACCGAACGAAGAACCAGGGAAATCGGTATCCGAAAAGTATTGGGCGCAACAGTGTCGCGCATCGTCTTAATGCTTTGCCGCGACATCGTCCTGCTCATACTAGTCGCCTTGCTGATCGCCTCGCCGCTGGCCTGGTTCTTAATGCATGGGTGGCTCCAGGGCTTTGCCTACAGGGCGGCTCTTAACGTCTGGATGTTTGTGGCGGCGGGCGCGGCAGCCATTGGCATAGCACTGCTTACCGTCGGTTTTCAGTCAATAAAAGCGGCAAGCGCCAACCCGGTGAACTCATTGCGTACTGAATGATCCTTCGGGGAATCTACTCCAATTGTCCTATAATTAATATTATGTTAAATAGACAGTCCAAAGTATAGACACCTCTCAACCGGGTGCGGGCGCGCGCCGGAGCTCCTTCTGGGCCGTTTCCAGCTTTATTTCCAACCGGAAAGCGTCCCCTCCTACCAGCAATCCTACCTTCTGACGGGCGCGGTAAAACGTTTCAACGACGACTGAATCGCCAACCCTGACAAGGTTAATTTATAAGCTGTCATGCCTACCGAAGATACGCGGCGTTTCCCAAAATGCAACCCTCCGGCCATCGATCCCGCCTAATGTGTTGCCTTGATATATCCCCACCCCTGCCGTTGCTTGCTAATGATTTCATAAATACCGTCGGGCACCGTGCCAACGCCCGGGAGCAGCTCTTCACGGGCGATATGGTGATTTCGCATGGCGATGGCACAGACTTCGATTTGTACATGCTTATTTTCCATCAGCTTGGATAAAGCATCTGCCACGGTAGATCTTTGCGCCACGACCATGTCGAGGGAGCCGCCGTATAAGACCACTTCAATGATTTCCCTGATCCAGCGGACAACGCTGCTATGATCGGCGGTATCCCTGCTGGTCAGATCGAATACAACCTTGTAATCCGGGTTTTGTCCCCTCGCTTCGCCAATAATAGTAATACTAATGAGCAGGATGAAAATCTCTTTCATAATGTATATTGTTTGTCGGTTGGCCGGGAAGGCCTACCGTTTTTTTGCCAAAGCAGCCTCATGCGCCTTAAGGATCGGCGCAAATGGGCCGTATTTGTGTTGTGTTTCTGAAAAGCTGTCGGCGTACGGCCCGAAAGGATGGTCCACGGGTTTCAATGCTTTATCCGGCCAGTCTTTTGAAATTGCTTTTTGCGGCCGCGGCCTTGAATTGATATAAGCCGCCAGATCCCAGGCCTCTTCGTCCGTGAGCGCCGGCGTTCGCCAGGTCGCCCCAAACGGCATGTTGGCCTTGACATAACCGGCCATTCGGGAGAGCCGGTATAATCCTGCGGCCGCTGTAAAACTATGTTCGCCCCACAAGGGCGGATATTGGTAGCCTGCACCGGAAGTATCCGGCTTTCCTTCACCGGAAGACCCATGGCAGCTGACGCATTTTACAGCGTATATTTTTTCCCCCTTTCCGGGATCGGCGGCCCTGTCAAGGTATTTCAAGGCCAGCAATCCGCTGCCTTTTGGTTTTTGTCCCCGGGCAATGCCCCTCCCCAGCCATTTCAAATAGGCCAGGATCGCCCTCATTTCCCTGGATGTCGAATCCAATGCCCGGCCATTCAGGCTGCGCTGCAGGCAATCGTCAACGCGCTGGCTGATCGTCTCGACCGCCCCCCTCCTTTCGCGGAATTTCGGATAGGTGGAATATACGCCGCCGTAATTGTTCCCCCAGGCCCGTGTGCCGGCATCCAGATGACAATTCTGGCAGTTCATGCCATTGCCAGCCCTTCCCAGCCCGCCGTGCGGCCCAAAATAGACGGAAGTGGAGACGATCAGCGACCGGCCATACAAGATCAGGGAAGCATCCGGCGACGACGCGATGCCGCCGGAATCGGGCGCGGCCCAGAGAGCCGTATCGGCGGAAACTGCCATTTTGCTAATAATGCTGACGGGCCTGGATTTCGACCGGAACCACAGCAGCACCATCAGCATCATCACAAGTACTATAAGGATACCTACCCCGAATACGCGCACCATTAACGGAGATTGATAAATGGAATTCAGCCTGCAAAACAATAAGCGCAACCATGTTCCTGCGCCCGGCCCACCGCCCATACGCCTGAAGGTACCACCTGGACATTCGGCAGCACGCCGGCCAACCATTCTTTCTTGACTTCCGCCGGATCAAGATTCATTTGACCGGCGGCAACGGCGCTATATACCGTCATAGCCACATCGCAAACACAAAATAGGACTCCGCTGTCCTGCAGCTCATTGATGCCGATGGGTACCGGGCCCAGACCGGGAACTTTGAACGTCCCCGGGGCGGGCTTCCAAAAGGGATTCTTGACAGCAGGAGCCTTTGACACCGGATCAGCGACCTTGAACATTTCGCCGAATTTATATTTATCCCAGAGATTGTCCTGCAGGGCGAACGGAACGGCTTCATGGCGTAATACCACGACGGCACTGCAATCCTTCTCCGGGGTGCCCGTACCGGCATTGGTCATCAGAAAGACCTTCGGCCAGGCAAAGGGAAAGATATCCTTGGGCCCTGTTGCGTCAAAAATGATCCGGTGCTTGCCCTTGATCTTGGTGAACCATTCATCGGCATCGGAGAAATCCCGGCTCTTACCTGCCATATCCTTTTCGCCGCCAAGTTTCTTCAGCGGATCCGCGAAACTTGCCATGCCCAGGGCCGCAACCCCGGTGAGTAAGGTACCCAAAAACCGCCGGCGGCGATTAACCAGCGATGGTTGAAATTTGCTTTCCATATGTAGTTGTGTTTTATTCAAAGATTAGAACAAATCGAAGATATGTCAATCCCATGATAATAGGACAAGCAGATCAGGATCTACGCGGGAAGGCCTTCGCAATGGCCTCCGTCGCCGAATGTACCTGCAGCTTCTCGTAGATTCGTTTGATATAGGTGCGCACTGTTCCAATAGTGATTGCGCATTCCGCGGCGATCATTTTGTAGCTGTTACCCTTGGAGAGCAAGTCCAGCACTTCCGTTTCCCGGGCGCTGAGCCGGTTCGTTTCATCGGCGGGGGCGGGCAGCCGGGAAAAACAATGCAGTATCTTCCTGGCGATGCCGGACCCCATCGGCGCACCGCCGGCATGCAGGTCGATGATGGCTTCAACGATCTTTTCATGCGGAATTTTTTTCAACAGATAGCCGGAGGCTCCATTGCAGATGGCATGGAAGATTTTGTCATTGTCGTCAAAGACGGTAAGCATCATGACTTCGATAGTCGGATATTCCCGCTTGACCAGCCGCACCCCTTCCAGGCCCCCGATCCCGTCCATTTCGATGTCCATCAGCACCACATCGGGCTGCAATTCCCGCATCTGACTCACCACATCATCGCAATCGGCGAACCCACCCATCAATACCAGGTTCTCTGACGAGCCGACCACCTGGCACAGACTATTGCGCAGGAAGGCATTATCCTCATATATGACGACTTTGACCGGCATTTGATTTTGTGCCAATATAATCGACAACCATCGGACCCGCAATCCCATTTTCATGAGATAGCCCCCGGGATCCGCATCAACGGGCCGCCTCCGGCTGGGGATCCAGAGGTAAGACCAGCCGAACAAGGGTCCCGCCGTCCGAACCACCGGCTACGGATAAGCCGGCCCTTAGCCGGCCTGCCCTTTCGGCCATATTCCTCAATCCGTTCCCCCCGGCCTTTTTCCCTGTTTCCAGGCCTACCCCATTGTCTTCGATCAGAAGCTCCAGGCTATTTGCCTGACAAGAGATCCTGATCCATGCATCCCTGGCTCCGGAGTGTTTTGCCAGGTTATTGACGGCTTCCTTGAAAATCAACAAAAGCTCCTTTCTCCTTCTCAGGGAAAGGAATAGGTGCCCGACCCTGGGACCGACCTCGAACTGGAGGCGGATATCCGATGCTTCGAGCATTTCTCCGGCATATTCGCGCATCCGGATGAGAATTTGCTCCATGCCATCGTTAGCCGGATTTACCGACCAAACAATATCGCTCATCAGCTCCATGGCCTGCTGCGAAGCCCGGGAGATGGTGCTCAGCAGTTCGACGGGCTTTGCCTGCTGGATTGTCTTCCTGTCATTCTTTAATCCCATTCGACTCATCATAAAGATGCTGCTTAGAGTCGAACCAATATCATCGTGGAGATCCCTGGCAATGTCTGCGCGCACCTGCTGGATCTGCAATACCTGGGCGACCCGGTACCTATACAGGAGATAGAATGCCGACAGGATGAGGACCAGCATCAGGGAATAGAATACCCAGGTCTTCCGGAATGGCGGCTTTACCGAAAGCGGAAGGACGGTCCCTGCTTCATTCCAGATGCCGTCATTGTTAGCCGCCTTGACATGGAATACATATTTTCCACCGTCGAGGTTAGTGTAGGTAGCTGACGTCCGGCCACCGCAATAGATCCAATCCTTGTCGAACCCTTCCAGCCAATAAGCATAACTGTTATTTTTGGAATGGGTGAAGTTCAATGCCGCAAACTCAAAGGTGATCATGTCCTGCCGGTAACTAAGAGACAACGGTTCCGGCCGGCGATCGTGAATTCTCAAATGGTAATTCTTATCGAATATCTTACAGGCCGTGATCACGACCTCAGGTACGCGTTTGTTGGTCCGAATGTCCGCACCATTGAACCGGACGAATCCTCCGGGGAAGCCCAGCAGCATATTCCCGTTCGGCAGGGACCGAAAGGCCTCATCAAATGAATTCCCGGGAAGACCATCCCGCATATAAAAGTTGCGGAAGGTTCCCGAGTCCGGATCGAAATTGCTGATCCCATTGTTGGTTGCGAGCCAAAGATGCCTGTCCGCTGACATGGCTATGGAGAAAACGTCGTTATTGCATAGTCCTTCGGCCGCACTGAAGGTATGAAGGCTGAAGTCCCGCAGGTTCATAACGGCCAGGCCGTTCTCCGTGGCGATCCACAATCGCCCTCTTGCCTTGTCTTCCTGTAGGGCGTAAACGTTGTTGTCGGGTAATGAATTGGCATTGTTGTCCTCCATGTGGAAATGATGCCACAGCCCCTCTCCGTTATCCAGCATACACAGACCCTGGTTCTGCGTGCCGACCCATATTCGCCCATTACCGTCTTCCGTAAGAGCAAACACGTGATCGTCGGGCAGAGAGCCGGCCCGGTTCCGCTCATGCCGGTAAACCGCCCATTTGCCGGTCGAAGCCACATAACAGTAAAGGCCGTTATTATAAGTGCCGACCCAAATCCGTTTTTTACTGTCTTCCAATATCGTGCTTACCGCATGAGGCAATAAGGCGCTGTTTCGCCCGGTCAGGCGACTAAATTTTCCGTTACGGCTGTCGAAACTGATCAAACCTTGCTTCCCCCCCAGCCACAAAATGCCGGTACTGTCCTGGTAGAGGCAGTTGATAGCATTGTCGCCCGGATCATCCGGGTCCGGATGAGAATAAATATGCTGAACCCCCAAGCCCAGTTGGTAGTCAACAAGACCAACACCCGAAACAGCCAGCCAAAGCCGGCTATGCGCCTCATCCCTTCGGTCTGGCAGCAGGTCGACCACGTGCTGCGGTATCGCTTTTCTTTCCCTGAGGCCGTCGATCCGAACAATTGAAAAGCGGTTGACAAGCGTATCGTATTTGTCCAAACCCTCGTCGGTGCCAACCCAGAGGATACCCGCATTGTCCGTAAAAACGGTATTCACGAACTCGGAACAAAGGCTCATGTCGTCCCCGCCGACGTGATGCAGATGTGAAGTAAACTGATGAGAGTAAGGATCATAAAGGCTTAGCCCCCGGCCATAGGTAGCGACCCAAAGACGGTGGGCAAAAGTGGATGGGCATATTGCTGTGACGATACTTTTGTGATCGCCCGGCTCCCGGGTGTCCGGGCAAAACGAAACTGAAAAATGTCCGTCAGATTCGGTGATTTGCTGCAAGCCCCACGACCAGGTGCAAACCAGAAAGCTATCCCTGGATTCCTCGTAAATATGACATACGGAAAGTGTGGGATTTGACTTTCCCTGGTTCGGGCCGTTTTTGAGGGCTACCCTGGTGAAATTATGGATATGGGTGTCGAACACCAACACTACAGCGGCGTTGGTGCCAATCCAGATTCTTCCGCGTCCGTCCTCCATCAGACAACTGATATTGCCCTGCACGTCGATGGGCAACGGAAAGCTCGCCAAGACGCCATCCGGACCCAATACATGCAGTTCCGAAATCGTCGAGTACCATACCTTGTTCCCAGTGCCGGCGACCACGGCATATACCCGGTTCCGGTCAAACTGTTCGCCGTTATTCTTGCCGATGTCAACCGGGTGAAAAAGGCCGTCCGCATAATCAAAAAAGCATAAGCCCTTGTTGGTAGCCACCCATAACCGCCCCTGAATATCCAGGGCCAGGGCGTTCACGATATCATTGGTCAGCGAATTGCTGTCGTCAGCCTTGTTTCGGTAAATGTTGAATTGCTTGCCGTCAAATCGGTTTAGACCATCCGGAGTGCCCATCCAGATAAAACCCAGGTTGTCTTGTAGAATGGATCTGACTTGGGCCGATGAAAGTCCTTCCAGAGGCGTGTAATGCTCGAAATGGATGTCCGGTGACAGGCCGGATTGCGACCGTCCGGGACCCGGAGAACAGACTAGGCCAAATAGCAGACAATGGAATAAAAAACGACGGAAAATCACATTATAAAATTACTTTATAAAAGTAGAACTTCCCGGCGCAATTTGTAAATACCCAATTGGTGGTATTTATCAAATGTCAGTACTTAGGCTCAATCTGTTTAGTTACATCGACCCTGGTCCACAGCAATGCCCCCGCCAGCAATATGCCCACCATCAGGAATTGCGGTGCATCGAAACTTCCGCTAAGATCCACTATTCTCCCAAAAAAGATAGACATGAGGAAAGCTCCGGCCTGACCGAAAAAGTTCATGATCCCGGCAACCGTTCCCGCCCGGTCCCCACCCATTTCCACACAGGAGGCAAAACTGTTTATCACATTGGGCGACTGAAAAAAATGGGCGGAGAGCAAACAAACGGCTACAACCAAATGATTACTGCTCTCGGCTGAAATAAGGACCATCATGGCCATGAGACTAAAAGAAACGGCCCCGATAAGCCGCCGCGCAAGCCGAACACCCTTTTTTCGAATAAGCCAGTCGCTGAAAAAACCGGATAGAAAAGCGGAAAGGGTGGCAAATACAAATATCCAGGACGTGGTCATTTTCATCTCCTGTTCCGTAAAATGCTTCCCTTCCTGCAGGTAGTTGGGCATCCATGCGACAAAGAAGTAGTTTGCCCACTGCACACAGAAATACGCACCAACCAATACCCAAAGCATTGGCTGCCGGAAAGCAACCCGCCAGGAAAAGCCCCTATGATGGGAAACGAATCGCCGGTTACTTTCGATAAAGGCCTTTTCCGCCGTGCTGATTTTCGCCATCTCACCAGGGTGATTCCGAAACCATCGGTAACAAACCACTACCCAGCACAAACCCAATGCCGCGTTGACAAAAAAAGGCGCGCGCCAGCCGATCGCAACCGCTATGGGAACGACGATCAATGGGGCGAGTGCGGCGCCGCTGCTGGACCCCATCGAAAACATGGCGACACCCCGCGAAGTCTCCGATTTCGGAAACCAGCGGCAGATGGTGCCCGTACTGTTCGGGTAAGCCCCCGCTTCGCCCATTCCGAAAAAAAAGCGGATGATGATCAAGCTCATGAAGCCGTTAACGGCGCCTGTTAAGGCCGTAAAGACCGACCACCAGATCACAATACGGAGAAAGACCTTGCGTTGTCCCCAACGGTCGCCCAACAAGGCGGACGGGACTTCGAAAAGGGCGTAAGCGAGAGCAAAAGCGCCCAAAACATATCCAAACTGGGTATTGGTCAGATGAAACGCGGACTTGATCCGGACGCCAACCAAAGAAATAGTGACCCTGTCCAAATACGTGATCAGGATCAGAAAAAATAACAAGATTCCAACCCGGTAACGGTAAGGGAATTGAAGGGTTGATGCCATGGATCGGTGTGAGCACTCAATCTACAGTAATTTTCCCCCGTGGCCAAATTGGGCCACCGGCGTTAAGCCCGTTGCCGTTCCAGTATGGACCCCACCTGGTAGATACAGATGACGGTGGCGACGAACGAGGTAGCGACCAATGCGTAAGCCGCGACATAATTACCGGCAACATAGAGTTGTTCGCCGAAGAAATAAGCAAGAACGATAACGGGCAGCAGCGAAAGAGTGAAGATCGTTTTCATATTTGTAGTGATTTACAGAAGTAAGCACGAAAGATTTTATAAAGCCAAATGAAGAACTAAGCCTTCCTTTTGAGGAAATTCAACAGATCATTCGAATTGATCCAGAAAGTAATCGAAAGGATGGAGGTAAGAAGCAGCGAATACGAGAAGAAGAACTGATCTTGTACATAGAGGCTCGCACTCAAAGTGTAGATGCCGACGATGGTAACTAAGCTTACCAGGCTGATTAAAGTTTTCATGTGGGTTACATTTAGTTTTAAGAGACTATGATTAATGTGAAATTGCGCGTTTGCGGCAGATCAATAGTCTATTGGAACGGGGTATTCCAAAGGATACTAAGATACTAAATGCTAAATTGGTTATTCGGGGGAGATTGGGTACGTCACTCGGTGAGACAGAAGTTGGACTTAACTAGGGTTAGAAGGAGACATGCGAATCTGATCCAAAAGTATAGCTGAAAATCGAAATATGCAAGCCTTTCGGCGTATTTTTTTGCCGGAAAAATGTATCTTGCTTACATGCTGTCGATTAACAAATTCCCTACCTGGTGGTTGCTGCTTACCACCGGGATCATCTTCTTCAGCGTAGGTATTCTCAGCTTTATCGATCCGCTGAACAGCTATCTCAAGTTAGTGAAATTCACCGGCATCGCCCTCCTGCTGAATGGCGGAATATTGCTTACTATCGTGATCACAAATACGAAATTTCCCAACGAAAAGAATTGGATGCAAGCCGAAAGCATCGTCCATCTCTTTTTCGGCATCCTCTTTCTCCTGAATCCACTGTTGGCCTTTATCGCCCTACCCTATTTTATCGGCTCCTGGATGCTGGTCGTCGGCGTCTTCAAGACCTTCGCGGCCGTCTCCTTCCGCCATTTCATCCGCGGCTGGTTGCTGATCCTCCTGGCTGGCCTGATCTTCGTGCTGTTCGGTCTGCTCCTTCTGTTCATCCCCCTTCCCAAAGCTGATGATATCACCATCCTTTTGGGCATCTTCGGCATTATTATAGGCTCTCTCTATATTGTCGACTCCTACCGCTATCGCAAAATGAAAGACACGCTCGATATGATGTTATAATAGTTTCAACCGGATCAATGATCCTTATCCACATTGTTGAACTTGTTGGTATAGGCATCGACTTTGTCCTTTCCAGTCGGCCCCTTCTGCTCGTAGATCGTGATCAGGAGGTCATAGGCATCTTTCAGCGCGCTCTTTTCTTCCTGCTTGAGCTTGCCCTTGCCACCCAGGTCCTGATCTACCTTCTCGAAATAAGGGATCGCCTCGTCAAATTTCTTGCTCGCAGCCGCGCGGAAATCGCCTCTTTGCTTGGCGGCATCGGGTGTCTTGCCCACCACTTTCTTGGCCATTGTCTGAAGGTCTACTCCGGCATTATAGGCGATCTGCCCCAATACCAGCGCCGCCTGCGGGTAGTCAGGCTGCAGCTCAAGACATTTTTGCATGTTGACCTGCGCCTTGGCGGTCAGATCATCCGCATTGGCAATCCGCTTTCCGCTGCTGGTATCCGACGCGTATTGATATTCTTCCAGACCATAGTTGAAGAAGAATAGATAGTTCTTGGGGAATCTCGTCACGATCTTTTCGTACTGGGCAAACAGCGTATCCTTATTGCCGCTTTCCCGGGCGACATCCAGTTCGGTGCTGGACCAGAAGAGATCGGTGGGATAAATCGTCTCGCCGATTGCCAGGTATTTCTGCGTATTGGCCATGTCTTTTTTGGTATGGTAATAGTCAACCAGCCATTTGTAGATATCGATCATGGGCGATTTATTGATCGTATCGATATGGGCGTCCGCGATCTTGCCGTAATAGGTGGCCGCCGTGTCCCTTTTTCCCGCCTTTTCTGCCGAGATCCCCGCATATAAAGTGGAAGTCGTGTCGATCTTCAGGCTGGTCCAGCCTTTCGAATTCATAAACGTACTCGCGGCCAACGCCCCCTTGAAGTTATATAAAGCAGAGTCGTACTTAGAGCTGTTATAATCATTGGCGCCGGCGCCGAAATAACCCTGGTAGATCTCATTGATAGGTTTGAACCCGTCTATCGTGAGTAGGATGACCTTGTTGTCCACCTCGGTATATTTTTGAAGCGCAAGGAACGCCGTGTCCCGCGCACCGGGAAACTGAGCGGACAACGGACCCGCCGCGATCGCATTGTATATTTTCAACTCGGTGTACCATGCATCTGCGACCTTCTGATTCTTGTCGGCGGACAATACCTTGTTGATCTCCGATTTGGCATCGGCAAGCTTTCCTGCCTTCAGGAGCTCTTTCGCCTTATCGAGGGTTTGTGCAAACAGGCCCATGCCAACGAAGGCAAGGAATCCAGTTAGGACGAGTCTTCTCATTGTTTGAATGTTTATTTTAGATATACAGTTTTAATTCATTCCACTACTCCTTTAATTTACCCCACTACTCCACCGGTGTCTCCTGCTCCGGGCCCGCCATCTCACCCGCCGCATCCTGCCCGGCGCCGGACTCGGGCAACGACCCGTTCGTTTCGCCTTCCAGATTATCCAGTTTGGTGATGGCAGCGATCGCATCGTTCTCATCCAGCCGAATCAGCTTGACGCCCTGCGTGGCCCGTCCCTGCTCACTGACACCCTTTACCGACATCCGGATCGTCACTCCGCTCTTACAGGTGATCATCAGGTCCTCCGATTCGGTTACGTCCAATATGCCCACCAATTTACCGGTTTTCTCCGTTACACTGATCGTTTTTACGCCTTTTCCACCCCGGTTTGTGATCCGGTATTCATCGATTGGAGTCCGCTTGCCATAGCCTTTTTCACTGACCACCAATACTGTACGGGTTTTATCCTCTTTGTTGATACAGATCATACCAATCACTTCATCCTTTGCGTCATCCACTTCTATGCCAGCCACCCCAATGGCGCCTCTTCCTGTCGGCCGCACCTTCGCTTCCTCGAACCGGATCGCCCGGCCGCTCTTCACCGCCATCAGGATCTCCGAATTGCCATCCGTCAGTTTCGCTTCGAGCAACTGATCGCCTTCTACGATCGTGATGGCATTGACCCCCGTTTGCCGGGGACGACTGAATTCATCCAGGGATGTTTTCTTGATGACCCCCAGTGTAGTGCACAGCACGATGGAATGGGTGCGCACATACTCTTCGTTCTTAAGGTCCCGGACATCCAGGATCGCGCGTACCTTGTCGTCGGGCGGGATATTGATCAGGTTCTGGATCGCCCTGCCCTTGCTGTTCTTCTCTCCATCGGGGATCTCATACACGTTTAGCCAGTAACAACGCCCCTTTTCAGTAAAGATCACCATCGTATGGTGGGTGGAAGCTACAAATAGATGCTCGATATAGTCTTCTTCCCTCGCCCGGCCACCCACTGCGCCGCGGCCCCCGCGCCGCTGCTGACGGTATTCGGTGGCCGAGGTCCGCTTAATATATCCCAGGTGGGAGATCGTGATCACCACGTCTTCTTCCCGGATGAGGTCCTTTATGCTGACCTCGTTGTCCAGGTAGGTGATCTCGGTCTTCCGTTCGTCTCCAAATTTTTCTTTTACTTCCAGGAGCTCCGTGCGAATGACCTCGAATCGCTTGCCTTCATCCGCCAGTAGCTCGGTCAGATAAGTAATAAGTCTCATCAACTCTTCAAAATCTTCCCGGATCTTCTCCCGCTCCATGCCGGTGAGCCGCTGGAGCCGGAGCTCGAGGATCGCTTTGGCCTGGACTTCGTCAAGTCCCCAGCCTGCGTTGATCAGGCTCTCTTTCGCCATCTCGGGGGTCGAACTGGCCCGGATCAGCGCAATCACCTCGTCCAGGTGGTCCAGAGCGGTCAGGTAACCCTGTAGGATATGCGCCTTCTTCTGGGCTTCCCGAAGCTCATACTGCGTGCGGCGGATGACCACCTCCATGCGGAAGTCCACGAATTCCGAGATCAGATCCCGGATATTCAGGGTCCGGGGCCTCCCCTTGACCAGCGCCACATTATTGATCCCATAAGAGGTCTGTAGCTCCGTATGCTTATAGAGTTGGTTGATGACCACATTGGCCACGGCATCCCGCTTCAGGTCGATCACGATCCGGGTGCCCTCCCTCTTGTTCGATTCATTATTAATATGAGCGATCCCTTCGATTATCTTCTCATTGACCAGCTGCCCGATCCGGTCACATAACGCATCCCGGTTCACCTGGTATGGCACCTCTGTAACGACGATCTGTTCCCGGCCACTTGCCTTGGTATCGACCTGCAGCTTGCCCCGCAGTACCACCCGCCCCCGGCCGAAATGCATCGCGGCCTTGACCCCTTCCATCCCATAGATGATACCACCTGTGGGGAAATCGGGCGCCTTTATGTATTGCAGCAGGCCTTCCACCGAAATATCCCGTTTGTCGATATACGCCATACAACCGTCGATCACCTCAGACAGATTGTGCGGCATCATATTGGTGGCCATCCCTACCGCAATGCCGCTGGAACCGTTCATCAGCAGCTGCGGGATCCGCGTCGGGAGCACCGTCGGCTCCTGTAGCGAATCGTCGAAATTCGGTTGGAAGTCGACCGTCTCCTTCTCGATATCCTCCAGCATATACTCGGCCTGCCGGTGGAGCCGGGCTTCGATATACCGCATGGCCGCTGGTCCGTCACCATCCTGGTTCCCGAAATTCCCCTGGCCGTCGACCAGCCGGTATCGCATGCTCCACTCCTGCGCCATCCGAACCATCGCATCGAAGATCGATGCGTCCCCATGCGGGTGGTACTTCCCCATGACTTCCCCGACTATACGGGCGGCTTTTTTATAGGGTTTGTTGCTGTTATTGCCGAGCTCATTCATGCCATGAAGGATACGGCGATGGACCGGCTTCAACCCGTCCCGGACATCGGGTAAGGCACGGCCGACAATGACCGACATCGAGTAATCGATGTAGGCCGTCTTCATTTGCTCTTCAATATTTACCGGAACGATTCGATTGTTGTCCTGGGTCTGCAGTGGGGTGCTGTTATCTTCCATATCAATATCAATGAATTACCTCCACGAGGGAAGGATTGCAAATCTACCCTATTTGGGGCTGAAAACGTGCGCCGGACCTGCTTTTTTTTGACGGATTTAACGGGAATTTCCCGCTTGTTTCTCCACCATTGTGGATAGTTTTTCGACCGCCTCTACTCCAGCCAGGCCCCCATTACCTCGTCTCCGTCCACCTCGACATAAATATGCTCCTGCAAGGTCGTCGATAACGATAGCCCGGTGTAGTCCGGCTCCACCGGAAAAGCCTTATGGCTGCGCTCCACGAGCACTAGCACCTCTATTTTTCGGGGATGATGGTCCAGGAATGGTTTCATGGCATATAGCAGGGTTTTCCCGCTATTGGCCACGTCGTCGATGACAATGACCACCTTGTCGTTCAGCTCGGGAACGACGCTAAGCGTGACCGGCCCCGGCCTTTTCTTGTCGAGAGTGATCGTGACCAGCTGGATGGAAAGCCTGCCCGCGGTGATCTCCAACAGGTGCCGCTGGATCGCCCGGGCGATGACGCTCCCGCTTTCCCGGATACCGGCCAGGATCAGCTGCCGCTCATCGGCATTGTTCTCCAGGATCTCATAGGCCATGCGCCGCAGTTTCTTTTCGGCGACCTCCCGCGAAAGGATATAGTTCTTTTCCATCAGCCGCAAAATAAAGCAATAAGGGCAAATCCCTTATCTTAGACCTCACAATAAATTTTCCATGCTTCTCCTCCAGCAGATCCTGTTCATCCTGGCCGCCGCTACAGCCATCGGTCTGTTCACCAGAAGGATCCGCCAGATCCGACGCAATATCCTGCTGGGTGGAGAAGACGCAGTGCTATCGGCCGCCGCTAATCGGGGCCAACGCTGGAAGAACGTCCTCCTGCTGGCCTTTGGCCAGAAAAAGATGTTCCGCAACCCCCTGGTCGCCTTTCTGCACTTCGTGATTTATGCCGGCTTTATTATCATCAACCTCGAAGTCCTCGAGATCCTGCTGGATGGCGTTCTGGGTACCCACCGCCTCTTTTTTGGCCTCACCGGAAGCCTCTACCTCTACCTGATCAACGGTTTCGAATTTTTGGCCCTGGGCGTGCTCATTGCCTGTCTCATCTTCCTCTGCCGCCGGAATATCCTCAAATTACGTCGGTTTATCAGCCATGACCTGGACGGATGGCCGCGCAGCGACGCCAACTATATCCTGCTGACCGAGATCGCCCTCATGTCGCTTTTCCTTACCATGAACGCCGCCGATACCCTCCTACAGGCCCGCGGATACGGGCATTATGGCGAGCATCTCACCGGCGATTTCGCCTTTTCCCGCTGGATTCACCCGCTCCTGAATGGCTGGAGCAACCACTCGCTGCTGGTCCTTGAAAGGACCTGCTGGTGGCTCCATATCCTGGGCATTCTCGCCTTTCTCAACTACCTGCCCTTTTCGAAACACCTCCATATCCTGCTGGCTTTCCCCAATGCATACTACGCCCGGCTAACACCAGAAGGAAAGTTAAAGAATATGCCCTCCGTCCGGCAGGAAGTGCTCTATGCTATGCAACCGGAAACGGCCCCTCCCCCTCCCGCAGACGGCACCGCCCCGCCAACACCCCGTTTTGGGGCCAAAGACGTGTTCGACCTTACCTGGCACAACCTGATGGACGCTTATTCCTGTACCGAATGCGGGCGCTGCTCGGCCGCCTGCCCCGCCAACCTGACCGGAAAAGTCCTGTCTCCCCGCAAGATCATGATGAGCACCCGCGATCGATTGGAGGAGGTAGGTCGGAACATCAATGCCAACGGGAAATTCACCGACGACGGAAGGAACCTGCTAAACTATATCTCAGTCGAAGAGTTGCGTGCCTGTACGACTTGCAACGCCTGCGTCGAAGAATGCCCCGTCAGCATCAGCCCCCTCGAGATCATTGTCGAGATGCGCCGCGCATTGATCATGGAAGACAGCAATGCACCGCAGGAATGGAACACCCTATTCAGCAACGTCGAAAACAATTTTGCACCCTGGAAATATAGCCCCGACGATCGGGACAAATGGACGATGGAAAGCTAGTGAACGGCTCTGGCCAGCACCGTCAGCGACAGCGTCACTTCATTCCCAAGCGTGCTGGCCCCGCCCACATCAAAATCCCGCCGGTTGATCGTCAAGCTCCCTTTGAAAATATAGTCATTCCCCGCCGGCGTAGCCAGGAAGGGAAACGAGATTTCCTTCGTCGTGCCCTTGATGGTCAGCTTGCCCGCGAGTTTAAAATGCCCATTCCCGTCCACCACCGTAACGGCCGAGGAAACAAAACGGATCCGCGGGTATTTCTCCACATCGAAATACGCCTCCTTCCGGAGATGCTCGTCCCGCATATTGTTATCGGTATTGATAGAAGCCACGTCGATGCTGACATCGAAACTATCTGCCGCGGCATTCTGCGGATCGAACAGGATCGTACCCTGCAGCCCCCTGAAAGACCCCTCACTGTTGAAGCCAAAATTCTTGATCTTAAAACTGATCGTCGACCCTTCATCGGCAGGAAGGAAAGAATGCCCCGAAGATTGGGCATACAAAGACGTTATTGCCAACTGCGTTATGACAAATCCCATGACGTATCGCATAGCACTGCTAATTTTCGGAAACCAGGTTCTGTAATTTTTTGACATCCATAAAGCAGATCTCCTGGCGGTTATAGGACAGGATACCTTCACCCTCCAGCTCGTTGATAAGCGTAGTAACCGTCTGACGGCTGCTGCCGATCAGGTTGGCGATATCCTCATGTGTGAGATAATTCGGCATGCAGAACCCCTCCACAGTATTCTCACCGAGGTTCTGTTCGACGAGCTGCCAGAGGAAATGGATCAGCCGCGTCCGAACATCCTTATTTAAAAGATTGATCAACCGGTTCTCGATATTCCGCAGCTTGGCGCCTACCTGCTTGCTGTAACGCAAGGCCAGATCAGGGCGATTCTTTAACAGCCTCTCAAAATCGTCGATCGTAAAGGAACAAAGGCTTACGTCATTCCGGTAAGCTTGCGCAAATTCCCCATGCAGGTTGCTCCTTTCCAGGCTGAACTGCCCAAACAATTGCCCCTGCTGGATGATCTCCTTTACCTTCTCATTCCCCGCCTGATCGATATACCCGATCTTGATCGTTCCCTCCTTGACAAAATAGATCTTATTGTGATTATAGGCTTCGAAGTAGATATACTGGCCCTTAGGTACTTCGATCACCCGGTGTTCTACTTTCAGGTCCTCGTATTCTTTGTCCGAGAGGTTGCACCAAAGGTCATAATTTCGGATCACTAACATGCTGTCGGCGTCGGCCATATACTATTGTTCATTTAGCGGTCAAAGTTACATAGATTTACGGCAAATTATCCGTTCATGGAGGTACCAACTATGGCCGAGTTCGCCGCAAAAGGCGAAAACCCCGAAATCCTGTTCTGGGTCGGCTGCGCCGGCAGCATCGATCAACGAGCCCGGAAGATCACCCGCGCCTTTGCCGCCATCCTCAGCAAAGTCGGCATCCGGTACGCCATCCTCGGTAAAGAAGAAATGTGCACCGGCGACCCGGTTCGCCGGGCCGGGAATGAATTCCTTTTCCAGATGATGGCCTATCAAAATATCCAGTTGCTCAACAACTATGGTGTAAAAAAAATCGTTACTGCCTGCCCCCACTGTTTCAATATCTTCCGGAATGAATATCCCGAACTTGGGGGTCAATACGAAGTCATCCACCATACGGTCCTGCTCCAGCAGTTGATCGACGAAGGACGGATCCGATTGAAAGAAGATGGCCCCTTTAAAGGCAAACGGATAACCTACCATGACAGCTGCTACCTCGGCAGGGCCAACGGGATCTATGAAGCTCCCCGGAGTGTCCTGGCAGCCCTTGACGCAGAACTGGTGGAAATGGGACGCTGCCGCAGCAAAGGATTGTGCTGCGGAGCCGGCGGTGCCCAGATGTTCAAGGAAGAAGAAAAGGGATCCACCCGAATCAACTTTGAACGCAGCGACGAAGCCTTGTCAACCGGCGCCGCTATTATCGCCGCCGCTTGTCCTTTTTGCAATACCATGTTGACTGATGGTGTCAAACACGATGAAAAGGAAGATTCCGTCAAGGTGTTGGATATAGCAGAACTGATTGCAGCTTCGATTGATTAACTTTGCGGTATGAATACTAAGCATCAGCCGTCCCAGCAAACCGGTCATCTTGCCGCCCTCCCCGCCGGTTTCGACCCCGGCTCCCGCGTGTGGGTCTACCAGGGTCACCGCCCTTTTACAGCCCTGGAAGCCGCTGAATCGAGACATCTGCTGGATTCCTTTGTCCACAACTGGCAATCCCACGGTGCGGCCGTCAAAGGCTACGCCGGGATCTTCTATAACCAGTTCATCCTCCTGATGGCCGATGAGACTGCCTCCGGTGTCAGCGGCTGCAGCACCGATAGCTCGGTTCGACTCATCCGCCAGATCGAACAGCAAACCGATATCCGACTTTTCGACCGACTCGACCTGGCCTTTTATATAAACGAAAAAGTGGAGCTGATAACGATGGGTCAATTTCCGCATGCTTTAAAGACCGGCCGGATCTCGGCAGAATCACTTTACTTCAACAATACCGTTCAGACGAAAGAAGAACTGGAGTCGACCTGGCTAATTCCCTTGAAAGACAGTTGGTTAGGCGACAGGTATCCCAGTCAGATTTCTACCGCGGCCTCGGCCTCCGCGAAATAAAAATTATTTGTAAGAGAGGCCGCAAACCTTACATTTGCAATCCAATTAACGTTTTTTTGCGGAAGTAGCTCAGTTGGTAGAGCGACAGCTTCCCAAGCTGTAGGTCGCGAGTTCGAGACTCGTCTTCCGCTCAGGATAAGCAAGGGTTTCAGCGCAAGGCTTGAATCCTTGCTTTTTAATTTGCATACAAATCTGCATACAATACGCCGGACAAACGCTTCTTCTCTGCCAACTTGTCACATCCGATTCCTTTTCTGCTTATCTTTGCCGTCTAAATGGAATCAAGGATGATGGATTCGTTGGGGACAAAGACACAGGATGAAGCAAGGCAGGGCGAAGCCTTTGCCCCTACGACCGCCGATAGCCGGGACTATCGGAAAAAATTCTATATCGAAAGCTACGGTTGCGCGATGAATTTCTCGGACAGCGAGATCGTGGCATCCATTCTCAATGACAATGGATTTGGGGCTACCCCCAATTATGAAGAAGCAGACCTTGTCCTGTTGAATACCTGCAGCATCCGGGAAAAGGCGGAACAAACCGTACGGAACCGCCTCCACCTGTTCCGGCAGGTGAAGAAAAACCGGCCAGGCATGCTCGTCGGTGTCCTGGGCTGCATGGCCGAACGGCTGAAGAACAAATTCCTGGAAGAAGAGCAACTCGTAGATATGGTCGTTGGCCCCGACGCCTACCGGACCCTGCCCGGATTGATCGGCGAGGCGGAAGGAGGTCAAAAGGCGGTCAATGTCCTGCTTAGCCGCGACGAGACCTACGCGGATATTTCCCCTGTTCGGCTCGACAGCGACGGCGTCACGGCCTTTGTCAGTATTATGCGGGGTTGCAATAATATGTGCTCCTTCTGTGTTGTCCCTTTTACCCGCGGTCGGGAACGCAGCCGCGACGCCGTAAGTATCGTCCGCGAGTGCCGGGAGCTCTTTAGCAAGGGGTTTAAGGAAGTGACTCTGCTGGGTCAAAATGTGGATAGTTATTACTGGATGGACGAAACATCTGACAAGGCAGTCACCTTCGCCATGCTGCTGGAGAAAGTCGCCCTGATCGACCCCGCTCTACGGGTGCGCTTCTCCACCTCCCATCCAAAGGACATCACCGACGAGGTGCTGTATACGATGGCCCGGTATCCAAATATTTGTAAATATATCCATTTGCCCGTCCAGAGCGGGAGCACCCGTATCCTGCAATTGATGAACCGGACCTATACCCGCGAGTGGTACCTGGCAAAGATCGACCGCATTCGGTCAATCCTGCCGGATTGTGGGCTGAGCGCAGACATCATCACGGGGTTTTGTACCGAGACGGAAGCGGATCACCAGGAAAGCCTGAGTTTGATGGATTATGCGCGCTACGACATGAGCTATATGTTCTTCTACAGCGAAAGGCCGGGGACACTTGCCGCCCGGCGCTATCGGGACGATGTACCCGAAGAGATAAAGCGAAGAAGGCTCGACGAGGTTGTCCGTTTTCAAAACCGCCTCTCACAGGCTAAGAACCGGGAGGACCTTGGCAAAATAGTTGAGGTCCTCATCGAAGGGGACTCAAAAAAAAGCGCTGACGACTGGCGCGGGCGGAACAGTCAAAATAAGGTGGTTGTCTTTCCAAAAGCCAATCATCCCTACCGAAAAGGGGATTACGTACAAGTAAAAGTGAACGATTGCACCGGGGCGACCCTGATCGGAACAATAATCGAATAATCTTATGGACATTCAATCAATCAAGAACAGGTTCGGCATCATCGGCAACTCGCCGGCACTGAACTTTGCTTTACAGGTAGCAGCGCAGGTGGCAGGGACGGATCTGACGGTGCTGATCTCCGGGGAAAGCGGTGTGGGGAAGGAGGCATTCTCAATGGCCATCCACGCATTGTCGGGCCGAAAACACAATCCATTCATCGCAGTCAACTGCGGCGCCATACCGGAAGGGACGATCGATTCGGAACTATTCGGCCACGAAAAAGGCTCCTTTACCGGCGCCCTCGACTCCCGGAAAGGCTATTTCGAAACGGTCAACGGTGGCACCATTTTCCTTGACGAGGTTGGCGAACTGCCGCTGGGCACCCAGGCCCGGTTGTTACGCGTCCTGGAAGCCGGCGAGTTCATCCGCGTCGGCTCTTCGAAGGTCCAAAAGACCGATGTTCGGGTCATCGCCGCAACCAATAAGGATCTGCTGGAACTGACGGACAAGGGTAAATTCCGGGAAGACCTCTATTACCGGCTCAGTACCGTTCCAATCAGGGTCCCCGCCTTGCGGGACCGGAAGGAGGATATCCCCCTGCTTTTCCGAAAATTTGCGGTTGATTTTGCCGAGCGCTACAAAACGTCCCCTGTGCAACTCGATGAAGATGCCAAAAATTGGTTAATTAATTATCCCTGGCCGGGTAATGTCCGGGAATTGAAAAATATTGCAGAACAGATCTCCGTTCTTTCGGAAGACAAACATATCACTGCCGAAACCCTGAGACGCTTTATCCCCGAAACAACCGGGAACCGGCTCCCGATGGTCATGCCCTCCAACGGGTCGGGGGCGAACGGCAGCCATGAATTCAGCAACGAACGGGAGATCCTGTACACGCTCTTTTTCGACATGAAGAAGGACGTGACCGAACTGAAGAAGATGTTTCGCGAGATCGTTCAGAATCCGGCCCTGGCTACGACCCAGCATTCGAACTATCTCAACGACCTCAAAGAGCTGAAACCGGCGGAAATGTACCCGACCCCGGCTTTGGCCGGCGGACAGCCGGTAGTGATCCACAATGCGAACGGGCACGAGGATATCCATCACCACGAGGAAGTGGAAGAATCGTTGAATATTATGGACAAGGAAAAGGAACTGATCGTGAAAGCCCTGAAAAAGCACAAGGGCAAACGCAAGGACGCCGCTTCTGATCTCGGGATCAGCGAACGGACCTTATACCGCAAACTAAAGGAGTACGACATCAATGAATAAACTAACCGGAATATTCGCCCTGGCTCTCCTCTTTGGTCTGGCTTCCTGTAAGATCTATTCCCTTAAGGATACGTCGATCCCTGCCGAGGTGAAGAGTATCCACCTGGCCTATATCGAGAATCGCGCCAGGCTGGTTAACCCGGCACTGGCGCCGGCGCTCAACGATGCCCTAAGGCAAAAAATCAACAATCAGGCCTCCCGTCTCGCGCAGATCCAGGGCACCGATGCCGACTACGATATAACGGCCTGGATCTCGGACTATAATTACAGCACATCCGGCATCTCCAACCAGCAGGCCTCCAGCAACCGGTTGACCGTGACCGTGCATATCGTTTTTAAAAATAACCTGGACCCGACCGGCAAAAAAGTGCCGCCGGCCAACTTCGAAGCCGATGTTTCAAGGAACTTCGATTTTGCCGCAGCCACGTCCATCACCGATGCCGAGCAACAACTGTTGCCGACCATCAGCAGCAACTTGACGGACGAAATTTTTAACAAGCTATTTTCAAACTGGTAGAAAGGACAAACATGAACCAGCCCATGCAGCCTGCCATCCAGCATCTTTTTCAGGTCTCTACCCTTGAGGCCGTCTCCCGGGAACAGTTGGAGACGTTCGTGGAGGAATATCCCTGTTTCGGGTTTGGGCATTATTTACTGTCCCGGAAACTCCGGGCTGGGAACGCCGAGCAATTCCTGACAACGACCAAGAAGACCAGCTTATATTTTTCGAATCCGTTCTGGCTGCAGTGGATGCTGGAGAACGCCCCCGGACCCGACGCTGCCCGGATCCCTGAAGATCCGATCGGGGACCTCGAGCCCCCATTCGTGCCCGAAGAACAAGAACAGCCCGCTGAACCCGTGCCCGTCGCGGCTAGCGCTCTTTCCGAACCCTGGCCCGAAATGGAAAGCCCGGAGATCCCCGCCGATACGACCACGCTTGACGCGGACCCCGGTACGCCGGCATTAGCCGCCGAACTGCTGCTCGAGAGTATCGAGAGGGCCAGGTCGCTGCGGGAATCCCTGCAAAAGATCAACGAAGATTATCAATCGCATAGCATCCATCCCGGTGCGACCGAAGAAGCGCCGCTCCCCCAGCCTCCTGTCTCCGAAAACCCCATCCAGGACGAAGAGCCACCCTTTGTGCTGGATGAACCGGATCAACCCGTACCCGCAGCACCCCCGGACCCCGTCGAAAACGAACCATCGCCCGTCGTCGCCGACGCACCCACGATCATTCCCGAAACTATCCCGCTATTTGAACCCCTCCATACCATTGATTATTTCGCCTCACAAGGTATCCGCCTGACCCTCGATGAGAACCCAACCGACCCGCTCGGCCGCCAGCTAAAGAGCTTCACCGATTGGCTCCGCACCATGCGGCGACTTCCGCAAAAAGACCGCGAGATCGTCCCTGATCGGGTAGCCGAACAGACCGTGCAAAACTTCGCCGCCCACTCCATCGAGGGAAAGGAACCCATCACCGAGACGATGGCCGAAGTCCTTGCCAAGCAAGGCATGCCCGACAGAGCCCGGATCGTTTACGAGAAATTAAGTTTGCTCAATCCCGATAAAAGCGCGTATTTTGCAACCAAAATCGAACAACTAAATAATCACTGATATGCTCTTTTTTGTGACCCTGATTGTGCTTGCCTGTGTGATCCTTGGAGGGATCATCCTGATCCAGAACCCTAAAGGCGGCGGCCTCGCCGGGAATGTCGGCGGATTCAGCAATCAGTTGATGGGTGTTAAGCAAACGACAGATGCGCTGGAGAAGGGTACCTGGGTAATGGCCGTTGTAGTTGGTCTGCTTTGCCTTTTCTCCGCTGTTTTTATACCAAAGGGAGTGTCCGGCACGAACAACCGGGTGATCGATAAAGTGAATGCAACAGGCCCGCAACAGCAAACGCTCCCCCAGGGCGGCGGTGCCCGGCCGGCGGCCAAGCCCTAGGCCTTTCCTCGAAAGTCATATTATTTAAGCAGCCATTTGTTTCCTGAGATGGCTGCTTTTTTCTATTTTAGCCCGACAATCGAAATACCTATGAAGAGATTCTTTTTAGTACTCCTCGTCGTGGTCCTGCTGGCGCTCGGTTTCGTTGCCTGGCGCATCCTCGGTCCCGGCACCGCCTTCAGCAGTGATAGCTATGCGCTTTATATCCGCACCGGAATGACCTATGATCAGCTGCGGAATCTGCTCCAAAAAGATACCGTTATTGAGAGCCCGGCTTTCTTTGACTGGGTGGCGGCCAGAATGGACTATCCCGCCAATATCAAAGCCGGTAAATATGAGATCAGGAAAGACATGAGCGTCCTCAAGATCCTTCGTCTGCTCCACAACGGCCGCCAATTCCCCGTTCACCTGGTCATCCTGAAGTTTAGGACCCTGGAAGGACTGGCAGGGGCCGTGGGCAGGAAATTCGAATGCGATTCCGATGGGATCGCCGCCTTTGTCCACAACAACGACTCGCTGCGGTCCTTCGGCGTAGACAGCAATACCTTCCTCACCATCGTCATGCCCAACACGTACAGCTATTTTTGGAATACCCCGCCTTCCGCCATCTTTAAAAAAATGTATGCCAATTATAAAGCCTGGTGGACCCCGGATCGCGTTCGGGAGGCGACGGCCAAAGGCCTCACCCCCGCCACCGCCACCATCCTGGCCTCCATCGTAGAAGAAGAAACCAACGCTGAGGGGGATAAGGGCAAGATCGCCAGCGTCTACCTCAACCGGATCGCAAAAGGCATCCGATTGGGCGCCGACCCAACCGTCAAATACGCCATGCGCGATTTCGAACTCAAACGCATCTACGATAAGGATCTGAAGATCGAGTCCCCGTACAACACCTATATACACGAAGGCTTACCCCCGGGTCCCATCTGTACGCCCTCCACGACTACCTTGAATGCCGTGTTGAACGCGCCCGCAACCGATTACCTGTATTTTGTCGCCAAACCCGATAACAGCGGCTATTCCAATTTCGCAACGACATACAAAGAGCACCTGCAAAACGCAAAAGCTTATCAGGATTGGCTGGACCGCCAGATAGCCATCCGCGCCCACATCGACAGCCTGAAGAAGTAAACCCCTAGATGATCACGTATGATCAAGCTCGAACGAAAAATTTATAGCAGCAGGCCCTTCCGCTTCCTCGAGACCAGGAGCCGGAAACTGTCCCTTCCCGGTTTGGAGGGGATCTCCCTCTTCGAGATCATCAGCTTCTTCGTCGGCCAGGTCAAAAAAGTGGGACTGATCGATCGCGCCCGCTCGATCGCATTTAGCTTTCTGATCGCTATCCCGGCGGCCGCGATTTTTATTTGCACGCTGATCCCCTACCTGCCCGTCCATAAAAAGATCCTGCAGCAACTCCTGCTCCTGACCAAAGACATCACGCCCAATCAAAATACTTACTTACTGGTAAGTCAGTTTTTGGAGGACTTCCTGGCCAAACCGCGCGTCGGTCTGCTTTCCTTCGGTTTCGTGCTGGCCCTCTTCTATTCCTCCAACGCCATGATGGGCATCATGCGTTCCTTTAACAAATCCCTCGTCTATAATGCCCACCGCAACCCGGTGGCCGCCCGATGGATGGCGATCAAATTGACTACTCTCGTCCTCTGCATGGTCATCGGTTCCGTGATCATCCTCGGCACCCAGGCCGATTTGCTACGAACCTGGCTTCGCGACCTTCATATCAGCAGCCACAACGCACATTGGCTGCTGCGGACTGTCCGCTGGGTGGTGGTCATCCCACTATTTTATGTCGCCATTGCTTGCATCTACAAATATGGCCCCGCCGTCAAAAAGCGCTGGAAACTTTTCTCCCCGGGCACTTTCCTCGCTGCCTTTCTGACCATCCTGACCACGCTCGCTTTCTCTTATTGGGTCAACCGCTTTGGTAACTACAATAGGGTATATGGATCCATCGGCACCATTATGATCCTCATGCTGCTGGTCTATTTTAATTCCCTTGTATTGTTGATTGGTTATGAGTTGAATGTAAGTATTTATCATTTGAAGGTCGTCGCGAGTGAGCGCAAAAGCTAGCGTCGCTTCGCGCAAACGTCGGCCGCCCCGATCAACTATGCGATCCATTTTCCGTTCCCCATATACCTTCGCACAACTCATGTTTTTTACCCTTTTTTTCGTAAACTTTGTACTTAAAACCTTGCATTATGAAGTCCCTGCTCATCGCCGCCCTCTTACTTCTGCCAACCGCACGGTCTTTCTCCGTTCTTCCCCTCGGCTCTCCGGCCCCCAAAGCCGATGTTCAAATGAAAGATGTTTCCGGGAAAGAGATCAGCCTGCAACAAGCCAAAGGAACGAACGGCCTTCTCGTCATGTTCACCTGCAATACCTGCCCCTATGTGATCCATAACCAGTCCCGCACCAAAGAGATCTGCGGCTATGCCGGCCAACACCAGATCGGAGTGATCCTGCTGAATTCGAATGCTGGTTCCCGCGACGGCGGCAATTCCTTCGCCGAAATGCAGTCCTACGCAAAAGCACAGGGATATCAATGGTATTATGCGATGGATGATAACGGGACACTCGCCACCGCCTTTGGCGCCCGCCGCACACCGGAATGTTATCTATTCGATAAGAGCGGTAGCCTGGTCTATCACGGCGCCATCGACGACAGCCCCGGCGATCCTTCCGCGGTCCAACGCCATCATCTCCGGGAGGCGATCGACGAAACGGTCGCCGGCAAACCCGTCACGGTAAAAGAGACCCGCTCGGTGGGCTGCTCGATCCAATAGCGATCATCTTTTTGATTTCCAGATCCACCTGCGCGTCGGTCAACTGCCGATCAAAAAATCGCCGGTAGTGGGTCTTATTGCAGACAAACAAGGACGAAGGTATCCCCCCTGACCATCGTGGATCTACCTTGGGACAGAAATAATCGGCATTCGTCTCGTTCAGCCAAAGGATCTTAGCCGTATAGCCCTGCTTCCGGACGAAAGCATCGATCTTCGTCGGGTAATAGTCCGGCAGGTCCAGGCTAACCAGGATCAATTCCACGCCTCGATCCTTATAGCGGGCCACCGTGCTCAGAAAATAAGGGATCTCCTTATTACACGGAACACAAAATGTCGCCCAGAAATTGACGATCAGCGGGTGATCGCTTTTGGAAACATAATCCTGCAGCTCTGTGATCTTGATCTTTTGCACCGGACCTTGTGCCTGCACGAAGGTCCAGCCACACAGTAAAACAATGATAAGTACACGCATACCCTTGACATTTATAGCTGCCCCCTGCTCCAGGCGGACAACAGTTCCTGATAACGATCCGATGACAACGTCTGAAAGTCATACTGCCCGGCCGCGCTTTTCTGACGATACGCCTCGTACAAGATTACCGCACAAGCCACCGAAATATTCAACGATTGGATGATACCCACCTGCGGGATAACGAAATTCCCGTCCGAAAAAGCCCGGATCTCCTCGCTGACCCCGGAATGTTCATTCCCGAAGACCAATGCGAGCCGCCCCGTCAGCTTCATCTCATACAACGAAACGGCATCGCTGCTGAGATGGGTAGTATAAATGCGATCGACTTGTTGCCTCAGCGCGGCACAACACTCGCCCGCATTATCATACTGCCGCACCGTGAGCCAACCGGCCGCGCTGCTGCTGCTCTTAGCTCCCCATTTTTTGTGCGGGGGAATGCGGGTATTCAACACATAGACATCCTGGACACCCACCGCATCGCAGGTTCGCATTACGGCAGAGATATTGTGCGGGTCAAATACGTTCTCCAGCACAACCACCAAATTTTCCTGCCTTTTATCCAGCACCGTCCGAATTCGTAATTCTCGTTCCGGGGTCATAATAAGCCAATTTACGTATTTTTGTACGGTATGCATACCCAACCCTGGCTTTTGAATCGCCCCGGAACGTCCGCCCATGAAGATTCCCGCACGGACGTGGTAACGGAAGAGGCCTACGACTTTCCATTCAGCCTGATTGTCTGGAACGACGAGGTCAATACATTCGAATGGGTGATCGAAACGCTGATAGAAATATGCGGCCAATCCCAGGAACAGGCGGAACAATGCGCCATGCTGATCCACACAAAAGGCAAATATGCGGTGAAACATGGAACCTACGACGACCTCAAACCGCAGTGCGACGCCATCACCGAACGCGGAATCGGCGCTACCATCGAAATTGCCGCCGGATCATAGCCATGTCGTTGTTTATTCTAAATAATGAATTACTCTTCCCTTCGCAGGAATTAGCCGAACCCGATGGGCTGCTTGCCGTTGGCGGCGACCTGTCGTCGGAAAGGCTGTTGCTCGGCTATCGCCAGGGGATCTTTCCCTGGTACGAAGGCCGGCATATCCTCTGGTGGTGCCCCGACCCGCGTTTCGTGCTCTTCCCGCCGGACTTGAGGGTCAGCAAAAGCATGCGTCAGCTGATCCGCCAAAATACCTTCGAATTCCGCACTGACACCGATTTTCGCCAGGTGATCAGCCAGTGCAAAACCATCGCCCGTCGCGGCCAGGAGAGTACCTGGATTACTGACGAAGTGCGCGAAGCGTATACCGCCCTGCATCTCGCCGGCCATGCCCATAGCGCCGAGGTCTGGCAGGGTTCAACCCTCATAGGCGGCCTTTATGGTATCCGGATGGGAAACGTCTTCTTCGGCGAGAGCATGTTCAGCACCGTGAGCAACGCCAGCAAATATGCGTTTATCCTTTACGTACAGCAATTACAAGGTGAAGGGGTCGAATTGATCGATTGCCAGGTCTATACCGAACACCTCGAAAGCCTCGGCGCCCGCATGATCCCGCGAAAGGACTTTCTTGTCTTGCTCGACCGATTTATTGGCTTACCAGCCGGTAATGGTTCGTAACGACCCAATGCCGGAGCGTAGTGATCTTCAATTGATCCCCTTTGACATGCACCAGCTTCAGCTCCCGGAACTTCTTGTCACTATCCAGGAACCCGATGACACAGGAATACGGGTCCCCGCCCTTTTGCAGCACGGGATGCGGCTCAGTGCCCAGATCGGGCAGCTTGACGGTATCCGTACCCGGCAAGCCTTCGAATTCCACATCGGCACGGTAATACATGGTTTTCGATGTTTGATACAGCCGGACGACAAAGTCACCAAGGAGATTCCCGGTCTTTTCACGGTACTCCGCAACCGCCTCTTTATCCACGCGGGCCCTGAACTCCGGATTGCGCTTGGGCGGCGGCAGCTGAGGTTTGGAGAGGTCGACGAGGATTGTGTCTTTACCGGGAGTCCGCACGTCCCCGGCGGAAGAATGACAGGCAGAAAGGAATAAAACGGCTGACAGAACAAAAGGGCTCGCTGGTTTTCTCATATCAGATCGAAAGATAGGATTTTTTTGCTGGCCATTTTTCAGCATATTGATATACGAGACCTCGCATATAATCGTTCTCGGGATAGCGGGTAAGATAGTCCTTCAACGTTTCCGCGTCGCAAATGGGATTGTCGACAGGCAGATATCCCATCCCATAGAACCGGCCCCGTTCGATCAGGACACAACTCCTCTCTTCCCCATGCCGACCATGGTCGACCAATGCGAAACTGGGAAGGTTTTGCTGCAAAGAGGCAATCGCCTCTTCCGCGCGGCGGTTATAGGAATCCGGTGTTTCTTCCTGCACACAGGCGCCGTGACAGGTATGCTGCCGCAGGCCTTCACAGGGCCCCTCCCCGGTCTGAATAAAACAAAGTTTCGGGCAAAGCTCTGCCTCGCGCACCAGTCTCAACAGCAGTTGACGCCCATCTTCGAGGCGGGAAAACGTATACACCGGCACCATCTGCCGCTTCTTCTTCTCCAGGACAAGCCGCAAATACCCGTTGCGGTCTTCATATACATAAAGACCGTAAGAAGGCTCGAACCGCTTCAGACTTCGGTTATACACCGGCCATAGTCGCTTGATCTCGATACACTCCAGCAAAAAGGCCATCAGCTCGGTTCCGGTCGCCTCAAAGGAAACGGACCAGATATTGCGCATAAATTCCTGCTTTTGCCTGCCCGGCTTATTGTTCGAAAAATGACTGGTCACCCGGTGCCGTAGGTTCTTAGCCTTCCCGACGTAGATCACTTTGCCTTTCTGATCATGGAAATAATATACCCCCGCGACTTGCGGGAGACGTTCGATCTGCTCGGCCGGGAGGTTGATCGGCAAATATTGCTCTTTGTTTTTCCCCTTCAGCATGACCCGGATATCCTCCAGCCCACCCGACTGAATAATGCGTTCCAGCAAAGTCGCCGTCGCATCCGCATCGCCGCCCGCCCGGTGCCGGTTCGGGATGACAATGCCCAGGTGCTGGCAGATATTGCCCAGGCTGTAGCTGGGGATGCCTGGGAACACCTTCCGGCTTAGCCTTACGGTGCAAAGCTTTTTGGACTGGAGATCCAACCCGCAGGCCTGCAGCTGGTGTTTCAGGAAGGAATAGTCGAAATTCACATTATGCGCCACAAAAACGGCGTCCTTAAGCCATTCGTAGACAACCGGCGCGATCTCCTCAAAACTTGGTGCGTCAGCCACCATCTGAGGCGTAATGCCCGTAAGGGCCTGGATATAGGCGGGAATGGGCTGACCTGGCTGAACCAGCGTTTCGTACCGCTTAACCTCCCGATTCCCATCGTGTAACACAATAGCAACTTCCGTTATGGCGTTATTAACCGCATAACCGCCCGTCGTTTCGATATCGACTATTGCGTACAACATCGGGACAAAGATCGGTTATCCCTCAATCCCGCCCTTAGAAAACACGGACAAATACATTGTTCGAAATAATTGTTTTCACTAAATCCCAATCTCCATGGAAAAAATGCACACATTCGGACCCACAGAAAGCACTGTACTAACCTTTATTACGGCGTTTTTGTATTTCTGCGCTATCCTGTCGTTCGCGTACCTATTCACTATGTCGTGAGCGCACAAACCGACCGAAACTTATTAACTCCAGCGGCCGCCTGCTGGAGTTTTTTAAGACGATGGAAGAAATATAAAGACCTGTTTATCATCTAATTGCGTGGAGCTTCAGCTTTATTCCCCTGCCCCTTGAGAAACATTTTTCCTAATATGAAAAATTGTATTATTTTTACCCCGGAATTAGTCCCTATAAGATTCCGTGCCCAGATCGCTGAGAAACCACTTGTAATTGTTGATTTCCGATCCCCTACGAATTCCCGCGACTTTTAATCTTAATCAACCTTGGTTTCACCCTAAAAATTTTCTTTTATGAAGAAGTTATTTTCCTCCATCCACATTGGAGAAACAGCGAAAACTGCACTGCTAGCCGTTGGATTTATTGGCTTGGTCATGTTTCTGTCCTGGCTGTACTGGTTTGCATAAGCTGGTTGCCTGTTTCTTATAAAACATTCGAACTGAATGATAGCAATTCCCCGGCTCAGGGGAATTTTTTTTATTTTTGCCCCCCAAACTGAGCTCCGCCCAGTTTGCACTTCATAAATTGAATTTTGACCATGGAACTGAGCAAGAACTATATTCCGTCCGCAACCGAAGAGAAATGGTATGAACATTGGATGCGTAAACGATACTTCAACAGCCTTCCGGACGAACGCCCTGCCTTCACCGTGGTCATCCCCCCGCCAAACGTCACCGGCGTCCTTCACATGGGTCATACCCTGAATGAGACCGTCCAGGACATACTCGTCCGAAAAGCCCGGATGAGTGGCTTTAATGCCTGCTGGGTCCCCGGCAGCGATCACGCCTCAATCGCCACCGAAGCCAGGGTCGTCCATATGCTCAAGGAGCAGGGGATCGACAAAAACCAGCTCACCCGGCCCGAATTCATGCAGTACGCCTATGAATGGAGGGAAAAATACGGCGGGATCATCTATTCCCAGATCCGTAAATTAGGCTGCAGCGTGGACTGGGACCGCGTGTCCTTCACCATGGATCCCGACTATTACAGCTCCGTCATCGATATCTTTATCGACCTGTACGAGAAAGGACTCATCTACCGCGGCGCCCGCATGATCAACTGGGACCCCCAGGCAAAGACGGCCTTGAGCGACGAAGAAGTGGAATACCGGGACGAGATGGGTAAACTATATTATGTCAATTACCCCATAGCGGATGCCGCAGGTAAGCCGACAGGGCGCCACATCATGATCGCGACGCAACGTCCGGAGACCATTATGGGCGATACCGCCATATGCGTCAACCCTGCAGACGAGCGCTTTAAGGGACTTGCCGGCGCCTTTGCGCTTGTTCCCCTGGTCAACCGGAAGGTCCCGATTATATTCGACGAGTACGTAGACCCGGCTTTCGGAACCGGTGCGCTCAAAGTGACCCCGGCGCACGACATCAACGACTATAACCTTGGACTGAAACATTCCCTGGCCATCATCGATACGCTCAATCCTGACGGGACATTGAGCGCAGCCGCAGAAGTTTTTGTCGGCATGGACCGCTTTGCCGCCCGCAAAAAGGTGATCGCGGCCCTTAAGGAAGAAGGGCTGCTCGTGAAAGAAGAGGAACACCCCACCCGCATAGGTTTTTCCCAGCGGACCAGCGCCGTTGTCGAACCCCGCATCTCTACCCAATGGTTCGTCAAAATGGCGGCGCTTGCCGAACCCGCCCTGACCGCGGTAACGGAAGGCTATATCCGCATCCATCCCGGGGACAAATTCCTCGCCACTTATAAAAACTGGCTGGAGAACATTGAGGATTGGTGTATTTCCCGCCAGCTCTGGTGGGGCCAGCAGATCCCGGCCTGGTACGCACCGGACGGCAGTTTCCGGGTTGCCTCCACCCGCGATGAGGCCTACTCGAAATTCGATCACCCCGACTTTCACGCCACCGATCTTCGCCAGGACGAAGACGTTCTCGATACCTGGTTCTCCGCCTGGCTCTGGCCGATCGAAGTCTTCAAAGGCATCAGCAATCCCGGTAACCCGGACATCCGGTACTATTATCCGACCTCCGTCCTTGTTACGGGTCAGGATATCATCTTCTTTTGGGTCGCCCGAATGATCATGGCCGGGCTCTGCTATTTCCCCGACAGCCTGCCGATGGAACGCCGCATCCCCTTCCTGGATGTCTATTTCACCGGCATGGTCCGCGACAAACAAGGCCGGAAAATGAGCAAAAGCCTCGGTAACTCCCCCGACCTGCTCGAACTGATCGACAAATACGGCGCCGACGCCGTCCGTTTCGGCATCCTGATCTCCTCCCCCGCCGGCAACGACCTGCTGTTCGACGAAGGCGCACTGGAGCAAGGGCGCAATTTTAACAACAAGCTGTGGAACGCGCTGAAGTTGGTAAAGACTGTTTGGAAGGTAGCAGATGCCGGCAATGCTGTTCCAGGGTTCCTCAATCCAGGCGAATTGCCCCGAGCAACAAATTGGATTCCGCAACCAGATAATGCAAGATTTGCTGTCGACTGGTTTAGAAGCAAGCTAGGCAAAACAAAAAAAGAAGTCAACAACCTATATGAAGATTTTAAGTTAAGTGAAGCGTTGAAAATCATTTATTCTCTGATTTGGGACGACTTTTGCAGTTGGTATTTAGAATGGATCAAACCTGATTTTGGGGAGCCAATCGATTTTGAGTCGTTCTCAGCAACAATTGAATTCTTCGAAGAGTTGACGCAATTGCTTCATCCTTATATGCCCTTTGTCACTGAAGAAATATATCATTTACTTAAAATAAGAGCGGAGGGCGATGATCTTTGTATCAAGCAATATCAAACTAATAAAGACTCGATCAATGAATCTCTATTGAACTTAGGAGAGTTAGCCAAACAGGGAATTGGTGCAATTAGAGATTTGCGAGGCAAGTTAGGTTTGAAAAATAAGGAATTAGTATACCCCCAAATTAAAACCGACAACCCAGGCAAATACCTATTAATTGGGCCAATCATTACAAAAATGACTTCATCCGGGTCTCTTGGATACATTACAGAATCAATTCCTCAAGTAATCGGAGCTACTTCCGGGTCAGATATTATTTATTTACCCTATTCTACTACAACTACGACTTCTACAACGCTGTGGCGAATACAAGAGCAGAAAGAAAAACTGAAGGAAGAATTGGAGCATTATAAACAATTTTTAGGCGCTATTGAAAATAAACTTAATAATGTCCGTTTTGTCCAGAATGCAAGACCAGAAGTAGTTGATAACGAAAGAAGGAAAAAAGAAGATACAGAATCAAAAATCAAGGCCATTGAAGAAACCTTGGCCAAAACTATTTGATTTATAGTCACTTGTACAAACCGCCAAAATGAATTAACTCTACATCCAAAATAGTCCCATTATGAAGGTGGAATCAGTTAACATACAAAATTTACAGGGTACTCAAGCAATAAATATTCCGCCCAATCTGAAAATTAATGACGACAAGGTGTACATCAAAAAAATAGGCAATGCTCTTTATCTGATACCTTTTCACAATCCTTGGCAAAATTTGATGGACAGCCTGAATGAATTTACTTCTGACGATACTTTGATTGCAGCACATGCCAAAAGCCTGCAATACATTTTAGTTACAAATAACGAACGCGAATTTCGCCGAATAGAAAGCCTGGAAGTGGAAAATTGGGTCGAATAATCACGCCTAATCCGGCACCCTCGCTCCCCTCCCATTATACCCCTCCGACAAAATATTCAACGGCAGGATCAACTCCCATTGATTGGGCCCTCGCCCTTCAAAATCCTGGTCGAGCAACCGGCTATACCGAATCCCAAAACTAATCGGCAGCTGATTCCACCAATTCGTATCGAAGAACAGCTCTGATCCGAACGACCGGAACTGCCCGTTATACGGACTCCCGTTGCCGAAAAAATCCATCGCCTTCGTATAATCATAGTAGAGATTGGTCCGGATTCGCATGAAATATACGATGTTGCCTATCCCCCATTCCGGATAGAACAGCGGCAACTGATAATTAGCCGACAAGCGCCACATCCGGTAAAAATTCTCGGCCGTATATCCCCGTGAAAACGGGAAGTTATTTCCAAACCGCGCATTGTTCAGCGTATCCCGCTGTTGAAAGGCCGCAGCCAGCATCAGGCTATGTGTATACGACAGCCCCGGCAGATACAGGAACCCCGAAGCCAGGAACTGATTGGCGGAGAATGTCGTCACCGCCCGGTCGTAAGACAGGTCCAGCACGCCGGCCCAGCGCGGGCTGATCTGCTGCTGCGCCTGCTGCGACTGAACTACAAAGTTTACGAACGGATTGATGTATGCAAACCCCTGACTGTTCAAACGGATCGTATCCATCCCCGTATAATATCGCTGATTAAAGACGATATCGGACCCAAACTGAAGACTCGTATAGGTTAGATGACGCGTCCAGTTCAATGGAATGCTGAAGCCAGCATTGACATTCGACTCGTTCCAAAACACCTTTTGCACCCCATACAGCGCATTCCGCCCAAATGTATAATTCCAACCGGCATCGATCCAAGGAAACCAAGCTCCATAGGTCGCGTCAATCCCCACCTGCTTGTCCCCTTCATCCCGGTCATAGGTCACAAAAATTTCCGACTCAAGCGTGTTGAGGATGTTCTCGCTCGCCAGCGATAAGGTATAATCCGGGTCATTGATATAAGGCCTCCAGCTATGGATATTGATCAGGTGCGATGCGACCGGATATTTTCTTTCCGGAAGGTTCCCGCTGGCGATGCTGTCGAGCAGATGCGCAGGGCCACGGTTTAACGATAATATCCCTTGCACCGGAAGCGGCTTGCTCCAGTCGGACACAGCCAACTGCTCAAACCGCAGGCTGCTGCCAAAAGCCGTATCCAGATGGAATCCCACCGCCGTAAAACTATTCCAGGAATACTTCCCTACCGGTCCGGCATGGAACTCATATTGCCCGGTTAGCGGTTCCCCATGCGGCAACCCCACCTGAAAAAGCCTGCCGTTTGTCAGCGCATAGGTCCTGTCCTGACCATCGCGGGAAGCAGTGAACCAGATCGTATCGCCATGGACCGACGGATACCCGACGGACTGATAGCTGAATGGCAACAGATAGCGGACAACACCAGTGCCCGTGTCCACCCACGCCAACGACATCTTCCCGGCCGGGTTACGAACCGCCGAAACGACAGCCGGGGAACCGCCGCCGGAAATGAACTTTGGATACGTGTAAAATAAACTGTCCGGATTGGGGATCCGCTTGATCACTTCGCCCGTTTGGGGATCCAGCAGCCGTAGTTCGCACCAGCCATCCGTCGCTTCCGATACCACCACGATCCGGCTTCCGTCAAAAGAAATATCCGGGGAAAAATAACGGGTCCGACTGGTCAGTTTCCGGTCCTCTCCTGTATGAGGATCCAGCACCCGGATCACGCTAAAATCCCGCCAGCCCCAGCGCGGATCGGTCTCGTAAGCCGCATAGACGACCAAACCGCCGTTAAAGGAAAAGTAATTATCCAGGGAGATGGCCCTGGTCCGAACTTTATATCCCTTACCATCGCGAAGGTCGCGCAGGATAAAAGCCGGGATCTGCTTGTATGTACTTCGCATATACAAGAGACTATCCGTCCCGATGAACTGGGGAAACTCCTCGTCCGCATCAAAATGCCGGTGGGCACGGGCAAACCCATCGGCAGCAGCGGAAGAATCCATCGCCAAAGCCGAATGGAAATGATCCATCGCCTGCTCCCGAAACCGGGTGAAAGAAAGCCCGCTATACCGGCGGATCGCCCCCTGAAGAGGATAGAACAACGGCCGAAAGGCGGCCGCATCATGACCGACTTTCCTCCAGAAATCATCACCATAGGTCTGCCGCCCATAGGCCACCAGCATATAGCCCAGGGGATACCAATCGGGCACATAATCCCGGAGCGAACCATTGCGCAGCTTCATCCAGGAATAATGTTTATTTCCCGCCCAGAGCGCGCGATAACTGTCGAAGAAATAAGGCAGGCGGCCCCTCCCCTGATCGCTCACCAGGGTCTCCTGGTAAACGGCATCCCCCTCCCAAAACCAGTTGGGGACGGCCAGGCTGTTGGCCAGGGCCTGTCCGCCTTCACCAAATAGATAGTAAAAGCCCGCGGAAACGCCTACCCGAAAATTGTTGTATTGCTGGACATGCCGGTATTCATGAATAGCCAGCATCTTTTGCCAGGGAAGACTCCCCAGGTCAAAGCTGTTCTGTTCCGGGGTGAGTTGGAATTCGCTGCGGAACGGGGCCAGCTGCACATACCCATTGGCGATCGTGGTCTGATTCTGAAAAACGATATTCACTTTCCGCTGTGCCTGACCTATTGTTGGAAGCGTGGCCTGGCTCAGGCGATTAACGATCGCCGCTACCTGCTGCGCGGCCGTATCCAATCCTACCGGAAAAATAATCCGCGCTGGTCCCGTATTGATCTGCAGCCATTTCAGCGAGGGGGGATTGCCGCCAAACTGCTGAGCGCACGTTTGCAGGGACCAGCATAGCCACAGGATCACTGAAAGCAGGCGGGCAAGATTCATGCGGGTCAAATTAGGAAAAAAAACCGATTACCTGTGTTAAGCAACCGAATCTCTTACTTTGGAATCTCTTACTTTCGCGTATGATCAAGTCTCGTCAATTGAGCACGATCCTTTTCTCGGGGAACAGGGACGCCCTGCTGGTTGGGATCGCCGGCTTCGCCCTGATCCAGCTTCTTTCCCGACATGGCGGGATCGGCCTCTCTCCGGATTCCATCGTATACCTCAGCACTGCGCAGAATATCCACGACCACGGCTTGATCAACGACTATACCAACCAGCCGATGATGGACTTCCCTGCAGGCTATCCCGTCTTTCTCAGCAGCCTCATCTTTCTGACCGGCCATTCCGTTCCCTGGTTCGGCCCCGTGCTCGACGGCCTTCTGTTTGGGCTGCTCATCTGGTTGTGCGGCTGGATGATGGACCGGTTCAGCCGGCCCTCCCGCTGGTATAAATGGCCACTGCTGATCTTCATCCTGCTCAGCCCCTGCCTGCTGGAAATATATTCCATGATCTGGTCGGAGACCCTGTTTCTGCTGCTGTCCGTATTATTCATGATCGCTTGCCACCGCTATTTTCAGACCCATTCCATCCGGGCACTCCTTGGAATCGCCGGGATCGCGGGCCTTGGATGCGTAACGCGGTATGCGGGCATCAGCCTCATTATGACCGGCGGATTGCTTATGCTTTGTGATGGCAGGCTGAAGTGGGGAGCGAAGAAGATCGGGCACTTATTGCTATTTGGTGCGGCCGCCATCCTTTTACCCGTCCTCAACCTCTACCGGAACTGGCGCGTCACGGATACCTTCGCCGGTTACCGCGAAAAGGCAATCCGCTCGCTGGGCGTCAACCTCCACGATACCGGAAGCGTCTTTTGCGATTGGCTTCCTTTCTTCAACGAACGATACAGGTGGGCTACGGTCGTCGCGCTCCTGTTCCTACTCGGTATCATGGGCATCTTTATGTACCGGCTGGTCAAAAGGACCAACTTCTTTTCCTATGATACCATCGGCATCAGCTATTTCGTCAGCTATGCTGTTTTCATTCTCTATACCGCCAGCGTTTCCCGGTTTCAGCAGTTGGATAGCCGCCTGCTTTCACCTTTGTTCATTCCCTGGGTTTGGGGCAGCACGGTCTGGATCCCCGCGGTTGGCGCCCGGTTGACGAAACAAGGGCCGCGGCTGGCCTGGAAGGTCGCCTTGTTCGCGGCCGCCGGTTGTTTTATTTACGGGGAATGCTACGCTTTCAAGTTCAACTGGGAAGGCATCAAATATGCCGGTATACCAGGTTACACGGAGGATACCTGGCAAAAATCACCCACCATCACCTATATCAGGGCGCACAAAGCTGAACTCGAACAAAAAGGCGCCATCTATTCAAGCGCTACCGATGGGTTGTGGTTCCTGACACAGATGCCCGCAGAGTTAATGCCGCATCTCGAAACCCAGGAAGATATCGACTATATGATGCGGCATGACCATTTTACGGTGATCTGGTTCGACGACAGCGTCAACACCGATCTGATTGACGTCAACTTTATAAAAAAATATAAGGAGCTCGTAGCTGAACTCCATTTTGCCGATGGCGCGATCTATTACTTCCGGACCCTCAAAACTCCCTAATTTTAGACCATGTTCCTAATTGCCTTAGCCGTGGCGCCGGTAATCGCTGTTTGTCTCTTTTTCTATTCCATGAAAAAATATGGCCGGGGCTCCATGTGGTATCTTTTACTGACCTTTCTCCTTGGCATGCTGGCAACGCTTCCGGCCCTAAGGCTGCAGGAACTGGCCGTCGATCCTCGTACTCAACCCTGGCGTCACTCCATCCTCTATTTCGCCCGCTACGCCTTCCTCGTCGTCGCCTTCAGCGAAGAAGGATGCAAGTTTCTTGTCCTCCGTATCTACGCCTACCCCCGCCCCTGGTTCTGCGAACCCTTTGACGGGATTGTCTATTCCGTCATGGTCGGTATGGGGTTCGCCACGGTGGAGAATATCGAATACGTCCGCCAATTTGGACTGGAAGCGGGAGTCTCCCGTTTTTTCCTCGCCGTCCCCGCACACGCCTCCTTTGCCGTGCTGATGGGTTATCCTGCCGGAAAAGCCAAATCCGACCGCAGGCACGCCTTCTGGCTCCTCCTCCAGGGACTTGTCGTAGCAGTTCTCTTCCACGGCAGCTTTGACTTTTTCCTGTTCCTGCAACAAAGCCGGGAAGCCCAAAAATACCTCTCGACCGGAATCCTTTCCTTTGGTACCTTTGCTAGTTTTTATATAGCCATCCGGCTGGCCATGCGGGCGATCCGGCGGCACCGAAACCAACCCGATCAAACAATTCATCAAAATAACTGATGGACGAGACCTTACTGATCCGACCGGCAGACCTGGATGATATCAATGCGATTGGATTTCTGGCTCAGCAGATCTGGCCGGACACCTACGGGGATATCCTTCCGCCCGGGCAGCTGAAGTATATGCTAAAACAGATCTATAGTCCCAAGTCCCTGCGCAGGCAAATGGTGGACGAGCGACATCAATTCCTGATCGTGGAACAGGCGGAAGAGCCGATCGGTTTTGCTTCCTGGAGCGTTATGAGCGATGCGGGCATATTCAAGCTGCATAAGTTGTATGTCGTGCCCGGCCGCCAGGGAAAAGGTCTCGGGAAAACGCTCCTGCAATTCATTTTCGAAACGATCCGTCCGGAGGGCGCCACGAAGCTCCGGTTAAATGTCAACCGGTTCAACAAAGCCCGGCAATTCTATGAACGCATGGGATTCACCGTCGTCGGTGAAGAAGATATCGATATCGGCCACGGCTATTTTATGAACGACTTCATCATGGAGATCGCCGTCCCCTAACCCGCCGTCGGGATCACTCCCGGGCTCTCTTCCTCCGAAAGCCCCATCGCCACCCTTTTCATCTTTTGGGCCGTCTCATGCCCGACGTAGCGTTCGATTCGTCCCTCGATCCCGTAAATTAGCGGCGTCAGCAAGATCGCCACACTGGATTTGTATAAATAGTTCATCATGCCGAGCGCGAGGATCTGCTGCCAGGTAAAATATTGGCTGAAGGCGATGAACAACACGATGTAGCTATCCACCAGCTGCGATACCAGTGTCGAACCTGTTGCCCTTAGCCAAAGGTGCTTATGACCCGTTCGTTTCTTGATCCGGTGAAAGATCCACACGTCCACGATCTGGCTGACCAGAAAAGCAACAATGCTACCCACGATGATCAGGGATGTATTACCAAAGATGGCGCTGAACGAGTCCTGAAGGTTGGACACACCCTGCTTGGCGCTGCTGGCTATCCAGGAATCCGCCGGTGGGACATGGATTGCCATAAAGTACATCAAAAAGGCATACGAGATCAATGCGACCGCCGTATAGGAGATGCGTCGCACAACCCGCGGCCCGTAAAATTCATTGATAATATCCGTGATCACGAACTCCAGCGGCCACAACAGAACCCCACAGGTCAGCGTGAAGCCCAACCCGCTCTGCCCGAATAGCGTCCAATTCGCCGGCCGCATACCGAACAATTTCTCCAGCGAGAAGATCTTGGTGCCGATCGCATCGGCGATCAATGCGTTGCAGCAAAAGAAGGCGGTGAATCCCAGCAATAACTTGGTCGGTCGGTCTTTGAGAATGGCATGGATCATTTCAAACGATGTATTAACGAGATGAACTGAAGACAAAAGACAACGAAATTGAAGCCGAGCAACCAGACAGGAAGCGCCGCGGCCCGCCACTTTCCGGCCATCGATAGAATAAGCGCCCAGCAAAAAACGATTCCATTGACCGGCAACCCCATCAGGTAGCCCAGGACGATCACCGTCGAAACGACCTGACCTTCCGGCGGATTCGGCAGCCGTAGGATCAGGGATGCCAAAAGGAAGCAAATATTACAGATAAACGCCACCCGCACAAGAAGTTTTAGCACCTGCATATTTAGCCAAAAATCAGTATTTCTGGGCAAAATACCATTATTTTGCCGGGAATAATTCCGTCATTGCCATCGCTTAAACGCGCGAATATGAAGCTGCTGAGTTTTGTCATCATCACCTATAACCGGCCGGAAGATATGCTGGATCTGGCCCTTAACATCAGCGAGCTCAAAGGGATCCGCGAATGGGTAGAAGAAGTGATCATCGTTAATAACCGATCCTCCGTTTCCTACGCACCGGTAGAAGCCTATATCGCGGAACACCCCGAAATCCCTTTCCGCTATGTCGTCGCACCGGAAAACCTGGGGGTATCCAGGGGGCGGAATTACGCGGTGCGCCTCAGCCGGTCGCCTATCCTGGTTTTTCTCGACGACGATGCGGTGGTCCGCAACAACGACGCCCTCCCCGCCATAGCGGCCATCTTTGAAGAAAACCCCGGCGTAGGCATTGCCGCCTTCAAAATCTATTACTATTCAACCGGTGAGCTGCAGGTCAATGCCTTTCCACACAAACGGTTTGCCGAACGAAAGGACTGGGCCCATTTCGATACGGCCTATTTCTCGGGTGCTGCTCATGCCATCCGTCGTTCAGTTTTCGAAGAAGCCGGCTATTACCCGGAGAACTTTTTCTATGGAATGGAAGAATATGACCTGAGCTATCGGGCCCTCGACAAAGGATATACGATCCGCTACGACGACCGGGTCCTGATCTGGCATAAGGAATCGCCCGGCGGTCGCCTGCCGCCACGCGAAAAGCTGCGGGGAATGTGGGTGAACAAAAGCAAAGTTGCCTGGAAATACCTGCCCGGGCGCTATTTTATCTCAACGGCGTTCTTATGGAGCCTGGAGTACCTCAAAAAGAGCGGCTGGGATCTAAGTGGGGTTTGGAAAGGTTGGCGGGACGTGTTCCCGATCCCCCGGACGGAAAAGAAGACCCGGGTCGGGGCCGCCAGCCTGGCCTACTTGCGCCGGGTGAAAGCCAGGTTAATCTACTAAAAAACCCCCTGACGAATCAAGGGGTTTCACTATTTTTCTAAAGCGGGGCATTACCATTTATCGACTTCCTCCCCAGTTGCTGTGGGAGCGCTGGGAGTAGTAGGCGTGTGTCGAACTTCTCTTACCTCTTCTTCCACCTCTTCCACAACATTAACGTTGTTTTCGGTATAACTGGGTTGATTTTCTCCTTCGTTGTCGTGGTTATAGGCATCAAAATCGAAATCCGGCATCAAATCAGTCTTTACATAGTCGATCGCCTCGGTCAGAGCCTTCAGGAACTTGTTGAAATCTTCCTTGTACAGGAAGATCTTGTGCCTGTCATATCCATCCTGATCAAATTTCTTCCGGCTTTCCGTGATCGTAAGATAGTAATCATTACTACGGGTAGCCCTTACATCGAAGAAATATGTCCTGCGTTTCCCCGCCCTGATGCGTTTGCTGTAAACGCTTTCCATTCTTTTGTCGTTGTTGTCGTACGCCACAATGATTTGTTTTGCAGTTGAAAATTCTAAATTAAGTAGTCACAAATATAGTATTGTTTTCGAATTAGCAAAATTTGCCGGAAGAATTGTAGCAGCGAATTAAGCCTTTTTCGCGGTACCAACCGTGAATCCTGCCTTCCTTCTCAGGCGGGACTGTTCTCAGCTTGCTGCTGCTCATACAAGTAGGTGTAATAACCGTTGATCGCGATCAATTCCCGGTGGGTTCCGGTCTCGACGATCTTTCCGTCCTCCAATACGACGATCCGGTCGAAATCGAATAGGGAAAAAATCCTATGAGTAATGATAATAGCAGTTTTATACTGTAAGTACTGGTACAGGTTGCCCAGTATTTCCTTTTCCGTCTTGGCATCCACCGCACTCAGACAATCGTCGAAAACAATGATTTCCGGGTCTTTGATCAGCCCCCGGGCAATCGAAATCCGCTGTTTTTGACCACCGCTAAGGGTAACGCCGCGCTCGCCGATCATCGTCTGATACCGCTCGGCAAACCCTTCGATCTCCTTGTCCACGCTGGCATATTTGGCCGCCAACCGCACTTTTTCCTCATCCGCCTTCTCCAGACCGAACTGGATATTGCCCGAAACCGTATCGCTGAACAGAAATACATCCTGCGGCACATAGCTGATCTGCCGCCGAAGATCTTGCAGATCGTATCGGCGCAAATCGGTTCCGTCGATCAATATTTTTCCGTTATCGGGATCGTACATCCGCAAGAGCAGCTGGGCCACGGTCGTCTTCCCGCTGCCCGTCCTGCCGATGATCACCACCTTCTCCCCTTTCCGGATTTCCAGGTTGAAGGACTTTATTGCGTGGATCCCGGTGTTTGGAAAAGTGAAATCCACGTCTTGAAAACTGATATTCCCCTGTAAGGTACCCGTTACGGCGGCCGGTGGGCTCTGGATGGCCGGAACCGTATCCAGGAACTCATTGAGCCGCTTCTGCGAAGCAGAGGCGCGTTGGACCATGCTGGCGACCCAGCCGATGGCGCTTACCGGAAAGGTGAGCATCGTAATATAAATGACAAATTCCGTGATCGTCCCCATATCCGTATTATGCCGGCCATAGATGACATAGATACCCCCGATCATGATCGCCAGCAGCGTGCTCAGCCCAATCATCAGTCCCATCGAAGGAAAATAGATGGATTCCACCTTGGCCAGGCTGACGGCATTTTTCCGATATTCTTCGCTATTGTCGGTGAAGAACCTCAGCATGGCATTTTCCTGTACGAAGGATTTGATGACCCGGATCCCGCTGTAGGATTCCTGCGCATTGGTCGTCAAATTGCTCAGAAGGGCCTGGATACGCTCGCTCCGCTTATGGATAATGGTATTGACAAAATAGATCGTCACCGCCAGGATCGGCAACGGCGTAAGCACATATAGACTCAGGAGGGCGTCCTTTCGAATCATAAAAAACAGGCTGAACCCGATCGTGACAAGCAGATTGGCCAGATACATTATCGCGGGACCGGTGTACATGCGGACCCGGCTCACATCTTCCGCCATCCGGCTCATCAGATCTCCGGTACTGTGCGTTTTATAGAAATTCGTGTCCAGTTGCTGATAATGGTCATAGATCTCTTTCTTCTGGTCGTACTCGATATGCCGGCTCATCACGATGATCGTCTGCCGCATCAGGAAAAGAAAGAACCCGCTGATAAGCGCAAGCACCAGCAGCGTGATTCCGCTGACCACCACTTTATAGCTAAAGGTCGAATGCCGGGCATCCAATACACGGATGAACTTCCGGACCAGGATGTCATAGTTCGCGGTATCCCGGGTATTGGCGCTCACCGCATTCTGTCTCGGAGCTCCCAAACCGGTTGCCCCATGGCTCTGCGCAGCGGCCTTTTTGGCATTAATATTCACCTGCAATTGCCGGTCGACGGAATTAACAACATAACCGGTCACCTGTGGGGTGAGGATACGAAAGTAATTGGACAGAATGATGAATACCAGGCCCAACAGGAATCGCCACCGATACTTCCAGAAATACTTGTTTACCGCCTTTAAATGCTTCAAACCAAAAATTTAAGTGAAGTTACGAAGCCGGACCGAAAAAATTTGGCCGTTCAGCGAGAGACCCTAATTTTGCGCCCGGAGAGATGGCAGAGCGGTCTATTGCGGCAGTCTTGAAAACTGTTGAAGGTTACACTTCCGGGGGTTCGAATCCCTCTCTCTCCGCCAATCAAATGAATGGCCCGGCTCTGCCGGGCATTTTTGTTATAGCAGATGGGACGAGCTCGCTCGGACCAGATGTGGAAACAAAAATGGGAGTGAGCGATAGCGAACGGCCATTCATTTGATTAAGCCCCCCACCCCGGGATCGCCAAAGGCAATCCCTCTCTCTCCGCGGTATTTTTTTAAAACCCTTGCACAGTAGGGGTTTTTCCGTTTTACGGAGTTGCCGTGTGCAAACGGGGGTTAAAATCATAACTTACAAACCTGAGAAGGAGAATAATACGTTCGATCCATGCAAGCTACTCTCTATTTCTGCAGACAATAACACCTGAGTGATGCCCAATCTTATTTTTTTTTCACCTCGGGGGGAACACGACTTCGCCTTCTGCGGATATCCAGGCCGGCAAGCACAAGTAAGACAATAATGAGGACGGTGGCCGCGATTTGTATGATCTTGCCGGTATAAAAAGATGCCGGATGGAATTCGAATCGAATTGTATGGCTGCCGGCCGGTAATGCCAGGCCACGAAGTACGAAATTGGTGCGGACAATTGGGGCTTCCTTATCATCTATATACGCGTGCCAGCCCCGGTTGTAGTAGACTTCACTAAAAACAGCGAAACGCGGCGTAGTCGTGTTGTCGCGATAGGTCATTTCATCGTTATCGTTTTTTTCCAGCCAAATGGAATCACCGGGATTTGGCGTACCGGTCGCCCCCACGGGGATGGTGGCCTGATCGGCCACGAAGAGAACGGCGCTGTCTCTGGTATCGAGATGCGTGAGGGCATCCATGACTGCCCTTGGATCAACACCGTAACGAAGGCCGTGAACGAGCCAGACGGGTCCCAGGACGCCCTGGTTTGGCGCAGCGGAATCCCTTCCGGAACTGGTAGGAAGAAGAAGGTATTTGGTGTTGAGCATGTCCAGCACAGGCTGGCAATTGGGATATTTATACAGTTGGTTTTCGATGAGGTCTTGGTAGATGCTCAATTTTGCCGGGTTATATCCGGTGATATCCCGGTGAAAGTAGGAGGTGGGGCTCGTGTTGGTAATGTTGTTGAGCCCTTCCCGGAGATCGAAGACCCGATAATAGGATTTGTCCTCCATGATCTGTCGATCAGCCGCCGTAGGCTGGAAGGGAGTTTCGGCTTCATCGACATCGACATATTTATCACTGTTGAGATATTGGTTGTCGATCGTAATCAAATCGGTAAATGATAGAACACCGATCACCACTATGCCAATCAGCGGCTTGATTCTGCCTTTGAGCAACAGAAAGCCAATCGCTGCGGCGATGACGACATATGCGAGACTGCGGAGTATACTGCCCATAAACATGCTCTGTCGATCTTCACGAAGGGCATGTATAAAGGTTCGGACATATTCCTGCACCTGAGCCGGGGCCGTAGAAACTTGCTGTTGCAGATTACGGTCTCCCTCTCCCACGTAATCAAAGCTAATGTAGAGCAGAAAGACGACAAGGAAAACGCCGCCGGTAAGATAAAGACCCTTTTTGTATTGTTTCCACGCGGCGGCCCGTGCGGCGGCGGGAAGGGAGACCATTTTGTTGAGCGTGAGAGCGGCCAGCATGACCAGCATGAGCGTGGGAATCACAATGATGACGCTGGGCGCGCGGAATTTATTGTAACCGGGGAGTATTTGCAGGAGGAACTTGTTGAAGCCGGCGAAATAACTGCCCCAGCTCATCATAATGGTGAAGATGGCTGCTGCGAGCATCCACCATTTGTGTTTACCATCGAGGAGAAAGAAGCCAATTAGCGCAAACAGGCAGATAACCGCGCCGGCATAGGCGGGCCCTGCTGTCGTACCGATCCCTCCCCAATAACTGCGTACGAATTGGGAAAGCTGTTGGCTCAGCTGTGATGGCATGTCCTGGAGTGCTCCCATAGTCTTGGAATCGTCTGCAATGATCTGGCCATCGACATCGCTGCCGCCATAGATCTTGGGGACAAGCAAGGTAAAGGTTTCCGTTTTATAGGAGCTATAGCTAAGCGCATAGTCCTGGCTAAGGCCGTTTTTTGTCACGGACCCTCCGGGAATAGCGAGCTCGCTGCCGTCGCGCAGAGAGGCCTTTGAATAGTCGAGAGTGGTAAGGGTCACCACGGCCGTGCTTGCTACGCCCAGGAGACCAGCCACAGCCCCAAGCACCGCGACGACAACGATATGGCGATAATCTTTTGCTTTGATCCAGCGGATGAGATAGGCAATGGTCATAAAGGCGGCAGCAATCAAACCGTAATATACTATCTGTGGGTGATTGGAACTGATGTACATCGCCGTGAAGACCGCGAGAGCGGCAGTTCCCAGCCAATATTTCTTCTCATATAGCCAGATCAGGGAGGCGAGAAAAGCGGGCATCGTGGCGATCGCCTCCATTTTCGTTGTGTGTCCTACAGCCAGGATGGATGGGTTATAGGTTGAATAGGCATAAGCGAGACCTGATATGATCGCTACATAGGGATTTATCCTTAAGGCCAGCGCCAGGAAATAGAAACAAACCGAAGCAAGAAAAAAAAGCGCAGCTGGGTTCGGAAGCCCAAGGGTCAGAATGGTACGCGCCAGGTGTTGCGCTGAAAAGCCAGGGGCCTCCATGGCTATTTGGTAAGCGGGCATGCCACTGAAAATGCCTTCGGTCCAGAGCGGGTAATGACCGTGTTCGGCCTTGTATTGAAAAGAATTCTGGGCCATGGCTCTCCAGCCTGCGGTATCGTTCGGGGCAAGCGTTTTATTGTCGAAGATCGGCTTGCAGTAAATGAGTGCTGCCAATAAAAAGACCCCAACTGCGATGGCATGGGGAATCAACGGGCGATACCAGGATTTTTGCATGGGGACAATATTACAAAATACCCCTTAGCCTGCGGCAAAAAAGCTTAAATTTTCCGGCAGCATGGTAAATCGACTTCCAACTACTTGAAAATAAACCCGGGGACCCCCCATGTTGCTTCCTTTCTCCATTTCTCCCGGCCTTTTTACCATTTTTGAAAAGACCGATCCCGCTGCGTTTTTATGTATCTTAGAGACTTAAACACAAGAACATGGCCAAAAACAGCCTGTTCATCATTATTGGTTTATTTCTTAACGTAGCAAGTTATTCTCAAAATGCCCCTGTAACGATAGAAGAAGTTGCAACAAAATTTTATAACACTTACGCCATTTCCAGGCAAAATCCAAATGTGTTCTTCGAAAAAAGAGCCCGGCAATGGAATGTTCGTTCAATGACCTTCGAAGGCACCGACATGGTGGCCGGTAATGTTTATTTGTTCTTCGATGCGGATTCCGGTGGCTACAAGAAGCTCCCTTTCAATTTGAAGGCCGACACCCAATATGTCGATTTCAACGAATTTGTGGATAGCTATCAGATCTCTGATTTTCATCTTCACAAGTATTACGGTTATGACGGCTGGTATGATGACGTGATAGCAGATCTGTCTGGCAAGAAGCAGCTTTCGGATTCCTCCCTATACAGCCTGGGCAGAGCCTATAGTACCAAGGCGAATGCCCTGCTGAGCAATCAGTTCGGCGACGCATTAAAAAGTGAAATATTCAATATGCCTATGACAAGAAATTGCATGACCAGCGATCAAATGGCAAAATATACAAGTGTTGAGGCGAAGGCCATTCATTGTTTTTACGAGTTGGAAGAACAAAATAAGAACTTCCAGACCATCGTAGGCAATATCGCCATTAAATCCGCCAACGAGGTAATGGTAGAATATCACACTTTTCTTACCTATGCCGATAGTTTTGCCGAATCCTTCTCTTTGCCGGATCATCTGTACCCCGACAGCGTTATTGAAAAAGCGCAACATGTGCTTGAAAAATGCCCTCGCGATGCAATACTGCTTTCATTAGGAGACAATGACTTTTACCCAATCCTTTATCTGCAACACCGAATGGGGGTGAGAAAGGACGTATACCTGATCAACGAAATCCTGATTGGGGTTGACAGGTATATATATAGGATATCACAGCCTCAATTTGAAAGCAAACCCATTAAATTGTCTGTCAGCTATGAGAAATATAGGGACAATATTAATGACTATCTCATGCTAAAAGACAGTGCTTCTTCCATTCCGTTTAGTAGCGTAATAGACAGCATCCAAAGCGGCCGAAGAAATGAATATGGGGTGTTGACTATACCAGGCAAAGAGTTCATTATAAAACGAACCACAGGCAAAACCAATAGAGTCCATGATGACGTCATCCATTTCAAAAAGACGAATGCCTATTTGTTGAAAAACGAATGGGTTCTATTGGATATTATCAATAATTTACAGGGAAGAAGACTCTGTTGTCAAACCCCATTATTTGACGCCCTTTTGCCATTAAATGCCTATTTTATCCAGGTAGACGATAACCTTTATTTGTTTTGAAACCTTTTAACCGCCCCAATGATAAAGAAAATTGTCCGGGCCCCTACCAAACAAAAGGTAGCAATCGATATCTTACCTTTTTTCGATACGTTAAATAACCCGGTAGGTTTTTTTCAAGGAAAACCTCTTCGTCAAGAAGCCTCCATATAATTGCAACCATAATCGGAATAACAGCAGGCAGCCCCCACCAGGAGCCAAGCGCAATGGAAGTGCCCACAAGTAGGATAAAAGCACCCAGATACATCGGATGACGAACCAGTGCATATGGACCCGTAGATACGAGCGTCTGTTCGGTCCCGACTTCGATAGTGGCCGATGCAAAAGAGTTCGCTCTGAATACGAATAATACGATCATTAACCCAAGCGCAAGAAGAAGATCCCCTACCCCAACCAGAAACACAGGCACCACGGACCACCTATGGCGGTGGTCAATGGCAGAAAGGATGAATATCATCATGAATGCTATCGACGCGAGAAATTGTATGATCTTTTGACTTCTTTCCTTCTCAGCGTCCGGGCCCGCGTTTACCCGCCTCGCTAAGAGTTCCGGGTCTTTTTTTATCAGGTAAAGGGTAATAGCCAACACCGGGGAAAAAAACACCGCCAGAAAGATCCAGGTTTCCCGGTAATCAAAGGTCCACGCGGGGAGGAACAGCAACGTCGCCAGCGCGATAAGAAGGAACAGAAGCCCTTCGAACGCTCTATTATTCAGGCTTTTCATCTTTCATACTAAAATATAATACTCCCAACCCCTTCCCAGTCATCTTCACAAAGCCTTCCGCGGCCTTCACACCCAACTCCCTTCCCCTGAAATCCTCCATCGCCGCATGACCGCAAGTGTAGATGCTTGCCGGGTCCTGGCTGGTATGGCAATAAACGGCCTTTCTTTTTTGCTCTTGGGTGTCCGTAATGTCCACGAAGTCGGTCGGATGGAATATCAACGTTTGCTCGCCGGTGCAAACTTCAAAAAAGTACAACATAAATTTATTCGCCGCCCGCACCCAGGTCTGTATGGTGAGCAGACTGGCGCATTGATGATCCTTGTGTGTGTCGACAGGCCAATGGCAAAATACGATGTCGGGTTTTTCCTGGCCGATCAGGCCCTGGAAATGTTGTAATGCCGCATTGCTTACTACGGTATCGCCATCGATCTGACCGGCAAACACCGGTTTGCAGTTGAGTATCCGGCAGGCATTGATAGCCTCCTGCTTTCTTATCCGGGCCGCCTCATCGTGGCTGGCGCCATCGATGCCTGCTTCGCCGGTCGTCAGATAAATAATGGTCACCTCATGCCCTAATGCCGCCAATTTGGCTAATGTACCACCGCAGCCGCTTTCAGGGTCATCCGGGTGGCCCCCTACGCAAACTACCTTTCTCCCGGAATAGGGCGCGACGACCCCCGCCCGCAGAATGCCCTGCAAACTGATCGCCCCAATACCAGCCGAAGCCGCTTTAATAAAATCTCTACGCGTATTCATTAATCCCGGATTAATCGAATCCTGTCCCTGTTGAGCCGCATGCTGTCTATTGGAACGTCCTTCATTAAAATTTGCACACCCTGGTCCTTCCATTTACCCTTTAAGAGCAATTGCGCTTTTGCCGGATTGGAATAGGTAAAAACATGGAGACTGTCGGAGGCATCCTTCAGCGTAAATGTTCTTTTTAAGCTGTCTATTTTTAAAAAATAATAATCGAAGTCATCCTGCATGCCCCAGACAACAGCGTAGAGGTCGGGCGAGTAATTGGAATAGGAAATCAAGAAGCGTTTCCAACGGAGCGTGTCTGTCGGCAAGGGCAAAAGCGTGTCTTTCGCCACAAATCGGGTAACTTCATAATATTTTTGAAGCCCGGCATTATTTGCATTTCGGCTATAGCGATGAGCTATTCCCCATCCAGCAGTCGCCAGGGTTAGCAAAGGAATGCTTATTAGGATCGCTGTCAGCACTTTTTCTTTCCATGAAGTTTGAAATCGGAACCGCCGGACAGCAAGCGAAACGGATTGCCCGGAAAAAAACAACTTGATCAGCCGGTTGCCGTAAGGGTACAACAGGTACAAGGTATACAGGAGCAATTGCGTCGAGAACAATTTCACCGTGACGTTATAGAACACATTCAGGCTCACTACATTTATTAACACGGCCAGAACCAGGATACAACCCAGCACTTTTGTACGCCTGTTCAGCAACAACAGTGCGCCGGTCAACTCTATGGCTCCGGTAACCATCTGATACTCCGGGGAGACACCCATGAAGTTCCAGAAGACCCTAAACCGATTGCTAAACCCCAGGGGCATCAACAGGTTCTCGATATTCGGAAAAGTCATTTGAACCGGGATCAGTTTATCCAAGCCATAGGTAAGTAGGGTTATCGCGAGCATATAGCGGAGGTAAACCCTGAACCAGTGGTTAAGCCGGTTATAGTTGGGTCTCTTCCTGTCGAGAATACCCCACACAATTGTGCCGGCAACCGCGACCATCAGTAAGACGAGATAAAACAGCACCCCAAAATGATTATCGCCCGGAAAAGATTGCTGTGTTGCAGGATCATACCCAGTATGAAAAAAATGAACATCCAGCCAGTGAACAGGAGAGCGAAGCCATCCATAGAACGCATCGAAGCTATAGGGAGTCGTGCTGAAAGTCCGATGGATCATATCCCCTAGATTGTCCCAGCACATAATGGTGGAGACTCCTAAGAATATAAAACAAAATCGGAAAACTACCTTCTCCGAAAGTCGCCAGGAATTCGTTGCCGGCTCCATATGCGACTAAATATAACAAAAAAAATCAATTTTGATTATTATTCCGTTCGCAGACTCTTGACCGGGTTGGCCAAAGCCGCCTTGATAGACTGCCAACTCAGCGTGATCAAAGCAATGATCATCGCTACCAATCCCGCCAATGCAAATACCCACCAATGCAGCGTCATCCGGTAGGCAAAACTTTGCAGCCATTTATTGGTTGCCCACCAGGAGACCGGGAAAGCGATCAGACAAGCGAAAAGCACCAGTTTTATAAAATCGGCGGAAAGCATTCGGGTGATCTCCGTCACACTTGCGCCAAGCACTTTTCGAACCCCAATTTCCTTAACCCGTCGCTCGGCTGCATAGGTCACGAGCCCAAACAACCCAAGGCAGGCCACAATGACCGTAAGTAGGGCGAATATAGTAAGTATGGTACTGGTTTTTTGTTCGACGGCGTAGGTTTTGTTGTAAAGATCGTCCAGGAAACTATACGTAAACGGCTCACCCGTATTGAAAGCGTCCCACTGCTTCTTCATAGTGCCCAGCAGGCCTAATATATCTGCCGTCCTGACTTTGAAGATCACCCCGCCCTCGGGCTCCAGCGTCATTATTATCGGCGTTATCGCCTCGTGCAGGGATTGAAAGTTGAAATCTTTCACTACTCCGATCACATGATAAGGAAAGTTCGTTCCCCTATCGCTGTTTTCCTGAACCACATATTTGCCCACCGCGTCTTTCAGGTTGAGACCTAGTACTTTTACAGCGGCCTCGTTAAGGATCATCGCCGACGAGTCCAGACCCATGTCTTTAGAAAAATTACGCCCTGTCGCCATCTGCATGCCCAATGTCGGGATATATTCTTCGTCCACATGATAACCCACCCCCCTCGATAGGGTATTTTCATGCCCCTGTACATAGACAAGCGAGTTATTGCCATTGGTAGGCCCGACCGGCTTATACCAGGACATCGTTCCGCTTACAATGCGCGGATCCCGCTCCATCAAATCCTTGAAAACCTTTTCGTTTTTGCCAAGTGTATACGAATTCGGGATCGTAAGGACTTGTTCTTTATTATACCCGAGGTCCTTAGCCTGTATATAACGCATTTGCTGATAAACGACGATAGTACCGACAATAAGCGAGACCGAAATAAAGAACTGGAACACCACCATAATGCTCCGCAGCCCAAAGCTGCGGTTGCCGCCGGATAAATTCCCTTTCAAAACCGCAATCGGCTTAAAAGAAGAGAGAACAAAAGCAGGATAGATCCCGGCGGCAAGACTGACAATGATCCCGAGCGCAGCCAGATCACCCATGATGCGGAAGTCGGGAGCAAATACCAGATCCTTACCGGATATTTGATTGAAGATCGGCAGCGAAAAATAGATCAATACCAGCGATATCAGCAACGCAATAATGACCACCAGGGACGATTCGATCAAAAATTGTCTGATCAGCTGCGATCGCTCCGAGCCGATTACCTTACGTACGCCGACTTCTTTCGCCCTTTTGGACGCGCTCGCTGTGGACAAATTGATAAAATTCATGCTGGCTATCATCAACATAAACAGCGCGATGGCGCCAAAGACATATACATAAGTGGCATTCCCCGCCGGTTCCAATTCATTGGTAGCAGTTGGATGCAGATGTATAGCGGTGAGTGGCTGCAAGATAAACCCAAGCTTATTGCCTTTTGTCCGGAACTGGTCAAGGCTGAGACCCATTTCGCGTTGTATTTGCGGCCCCATGTAATTCTTTACCATATCCGGAAACTTGGCTTCCAGCGCCCTAAGATCGGTGCCGGGTTTAAGCAGCAGATAAGTAAAATAGTCACCCTCCATCCATGAGTTGGATTGCGCTGACTGCAAGCCAACCATCGAGGCAAGCACGTCGGCATGAAAGTGAGAATTGGCGGGGATCTTGTCGAAAACACCGGTTACCTTGTACAGTTCTCCATTGAACCCGAGCGCTTTGCCGATAGGGTCTTCGTTGCCGAAAAATTTCCCCGCAGTGAGCTTGGACAGAACGATCGTGTGTGATTGCGATAGAGCCGTTTTTGGATCCCCGGAAACAAGCGGTAAAGTAAATATGCTGAAAAAATTAGGATCGGCCATGACAAATTGGTCGATTGTTAAGGACTTGGTGCCGTAAGCAACTTTTGATGAACCCAGGAATAACAGGCGTGTTGCATCCTCCACTTCCGCGAAATCATGTTTAAGCGCCTGGGCAACGGGCGCCATAATCCCCGCTTCCCTCATCGCACTGCCGTTAATGCTTGCCTTGAACTGTATCCGGGCTATCCGGTCCGCATGTTCATTATAACGATCATAGCTAAGCTCATCCTGAACATAAAGCATAATGATAAAACAGACCGATATTCCCAGCGACAGACCGGTAATATTGATAAAAGAAAAAACCTTGTTTTTCTTTAGATTACGCCAGGCGATCTTGAGATAACTTTTTGTCATAATGCAGGTACTTCAAAAATCCAACCCCAAAGATAACTGGTTGTTTTACAGAGTACTAGGCTACTATCACGATTGAGCAATGTCCGGTTCCGATACAATGAATGTGCGGTTTCGCACCAAGCGAAACCCTACCGCACACCGAAGAACACGATCCGGGCGCTGCTTCCATCGAAATCCGCATCGATGACGGCCCGGCCGGCCGCATCCAGACGTACCCCCGCGCCCTCCGTGCACCAGACATGCGGGTCTACCCGATGTTCGGTGATATAACGGCGATGGCCGCCGTTGCTAAACAGCACCACTTCTCCCCTGCCATTCTCCGCGTTTATCTTTTCCCAGGTCTCCGAGCTATTGCCGGGCTCACCCTCCCTCACCGGATCGCTGGCCGTCACATCATCCCGAACCTGCTTGTATTTTTCGAGTATCCCATGAATGAAGGCCACGGCATCGGGCGAGTTATCAAGTATATTCCCCCAGATACCATTCTGCCCCAGGATCAGCGAGGCGACGTTGATCAGCTGAGAATTGCGCGATCCATCCGTTTGATAAAAGGTCAGCAAAAGAGTGGACGGTAGCCATTTGTCATAGCTGAGCACGGAACGGGTGAACCATCCCCTGGCCGGACCGGGGTTGGTGAAGATCTGGACGTTCCCGTTGGGAAGAGGCGTCTGCCAGGGCGGAACGATGTCAAAATTGTGAAAGTACGCGCCGTTGTTCAGGATGATGTATTTCCCGGACGATAGGAAACCCAACCCCATGCTCCTGCCCTCTTCAGTGACATCCAATTCGAAAATCGTGCCGGGAGCGGCAGCACAGACCTTGTCTACCACCTTCGAGAGATAGATCGGCAGCTGAAAGGCATAGCTGTCCGCCCGTTCCTGCGGGCTGTTAGCTTCCGTGCCATGACAACCATTGGCCCCGTCACAGGCATACTGATCGACCGCATCAAACGTAAAATAAGACACTCCCAGTTCACGCGTCAGCCGGATCAACTCGTCCGCGAGAGCACTCCAGTATGGGCTGACGAGATCCAGGTTGACGCTGTTTTCCGTTTCCCAAATGGGGCCGGGTTCGCTCTTTTTCCCATGCAGCTCCATAAGGTAATCCCGGTTCTTTTTCAACATCTCACTCGACATCGCCGCGGATGTCGGACCGATCCAGACGCCCAGCCGCATGCCATATTTGTCCAGAAGCGCCCTGACCTGCTTGAGGGTATCCGGAAAAAAATTGGGCCCCGTATTCACCAGCCAATCGCCCGTTTTACTAAACCAACCCGCGTCGAGGACATACACATCGACACCCATCCGGTGCGCCGCTTCAATTTCCTTTAGGGTGGTGGCTAAATTCTCCGTCGAGAGGTAGCTGCCACCCGCCCATTTGGCCCGCTCCTGTCTGCCCCAGGTGTTATAGTAGATATAGGGTTTACGGCTGTCCAGGTTTTGGGAAATATATTTCCGGATAAAGGTCCGGTAAGCGGCGGCAAGCTGCTCGTCTCCGCCCGCGAGACCGCCGGCTTCCATCCAGATCGTTTCGTAGTCATGGTTCCCGTCCAGCGGTTGTCCATTCAGGTAATTGCCCTTGACCGCCCGGAGGGCAACCGACTTGTCCGGACTCAACCCAAACTCCAGGAATCGGTCGGGGAACTGAGAGCCGTGCTCATACGCCAGGATAAAGGTGGATTGCCCGTCGCTCATCTCCAGCAGGGGGCCCATCAGACGGGCGCTGTCATCGAAATCCCTTCCATCGATATTCACCTCTTCCAGCCTGGTGGCGTGGTACTTCTCATCGAAATCCGACAACCGGACTTCCTTAAAGCGGCTGCGCGCAGCCAGACTTACAGAAAAATACTCCAGTTCGTCGATGCCGGCAGGTTTGGTCAACCGGTGCGGCGCCGTGCTGATCAACCTATACCTGAATCGGACAATGGGGTTGTCGGCTGCCCAGCGGAAGCTGATGCCCAGGCGAAGCGTTTTGTCGCTGATAAGGGCGCCGGTGAACACTGCCTCCCGGGTCCCATTGGACAAACTTCTGACGGGTCCCGCGGTAAAACCGTCAACACTCGCCCGCAGGCGCCTGCCGTCGACGTTGAAAACGGGGAGCTGTAGGACGAGCGTCTTTGCAGACGCCGCCCGGTAGGTCCACTTATCGGAACCGATATGGATACTGAATGAGGGGGTGCGGATGTCCTGTGCCCTGGCGATCTGCATAAGAGGAAATAAGCAGAATAAAAAGATCTTTATTTTCATAATCAACTTTCCCAAAAGGGTTTTCAAAGTTAAGCCGCCCTCTCCAGGTTTTGTCTGCCATTAAATAATATTTAAATTGCAATACGATTAGGCGTTCTCACTGGAATTCGAACCAACCGTAGCACACATGGAAACCTTCGTCGTTAAGTAAGAAGTCGGCACTGCCCCGCAAAAGAGCGCCCGCGGCTTCGCCGCGGGCGCCCCATCTTTTCTTTACATCAATTCACAGCCTCAGTCCCTTTCACCACCTCCTTATCCTTCTCCAACACAGCTTGCAGTTCTTTCTCCAGATCGGCAATCTTCTGCTGGTATTTTTCAACCTTGTTTCGTATTTTTTCAATTTTTCTGCCCTTAACAGATGTTCTGACATTCGCAATCGTGTCCTTTACCTTTTCTTTAAACTCATCAATCCTCTCCTTCCTTTCTTCTTTTAATTTAGCGATCTTGCGCCGGATTTTATCCTTGTCCTTGTCGGCGGCTGATTTCAGCTTTGCTCTTGCGGCCCCGATTTCTTCGTCCACCTCGTCTATTTCCTCGTCGGAATGTTTCGTATACTCATAGTCCACATCAGACCTCGTCAAAAGGACCCCCAGCGGGCTAAGCGAGCTGTCGACAAAGACCGGGTCATCTTCTTCTATCTCCGCAATGACTGAAGCCATTCCTGGTTGCAATTGACCAGCGGCTTTGGAAATAAAATCTTCAGCGAATCCGTAGTTCTCCGTCTCGATCGCCGCACCGGCCACCGTACCCGTGAACATACCCGCCACCAGACCCACCGGCCCGGCCAACGCACCGATCAGCGTACCGATGGCCATCCCGGAAACTGTCGTCAGGCCCTCCCTGGTATCCGAATGTAATACAACGGTTTTGCCATCCACATTTTTTTTGACAACAACCAATTCATAGATCGTGATGTCTCCGATCCTTTCCAGCTCATTTAATTTTTGCGAAGCTTCAATTGCTTCTGCTTCCTCCTTGAAGGCAGCAATAATAAGATTCGTCATTTTGCGAGACTCGAAATGTAAATGCCTACTCTATAAAGTTTTCGGCTTCCCTTTTTGATTCCATAAAAGATACACCAATAAATTCATCGGCTGACGCCGCCAATATTAAAAAAATATCATAAAAATGCCCCCGCCCCGACATATCGGGAATTAATTTTTTTATATTACCTTCCGATACCATGAGAGGTCTAATGATGGAATACCAGCTGACCCTTCCTACCATTTTGCGAAGGGCCGAAACCTTGTTTGGAGACAAAGAGATTGTCAGTCGCCTTCCCGACAAGAGTATCCATCGGTACACTTACCGGGATTTTGCCACTCGCGCAAAACGACTGGCTATAGCCCTTCAAAACCTGGGCGTCCGTCAGGGAGACCGGGTCGCCACCCTCAGTTGGAACCATTACCAGCACCTGGAGGCCTACTTCGCCGTTCCCTGTATGGGAGCGGTCGTTCATCCCCTAAATCTCCGTTTGAGCCCCGAAGACCTCGGCTACATCGTAAACCATGCCGAAGACAAGGTCATCATCGTCGATCAGGTGCTGTTGCCCCTGTTTGAAAAATTCAAACCCTCGATCAACGTTGACAACATCATTGTCATTCAGCAAGCACAAGGACCCCTCCCAAAGGAGTACCTGAACTATGAAGACGTCGTAGCCAGCGGTGACGACAAAAAATTCGTACCATTCGAAGGGGATGAATATACCGCGGCCTTTATGTGTTATACCTCGGGCACAACCGGAAGACCAAAAGGTGTCGTATACTCCCATCGTTCGACCATGCTTCATACGATGGTCTGCCTTCTAGGTTGCAGCGGATTTGCGATCACGGAGCGGGACGTGGTGGTTCCGATCGTCCCTATGTTCCATGCCAGTGCCTGGGGCTTGCCGTTTGTTTGCGCGTTTTGCGGGGCCACGCAGGTTTTCCCGGGCCCCCATCTGGACGCAGAAAGCCTTCTCCAACTGTTCGAGACAGAAAAAGTGACTTTTACGGCAGGTGTGCCCACCGTGATGCTTAGCATCATGAATATGCTGGAATCCAATCCGCACAAATACCAACTCTTCTTACGCGCCATAGTGATAGGCGGTTCGGCGGCGCCCCGCTTTTTAGTCAAATTCTTTGACGAACGCTACGGCATCCTCGTACTCCATGCCTGGGGGATGACCGAGATCTCTCCCCTGGGAAGTACTGCGGTCCTGACCAGCAAGCTGGAAAAGGCTCCCAGGGAGGAGCAGTACGACCGGGTAACAAAACAAGGACTGCCTGTCCCTTTTGTGGAGATCCGCGGAAAGAATGAAACCGGGCTTATCCCCTGGGATGGGGTTACGATGGGTGAACTGGAAGTACGCGGGCCCTGGGTGGCATCAGCATACTATCGCGACGACACATCGGGGGAGAAATTTACAGCCGATGACTGGCTCAGGACAGGCGACATCGTGACCATCACCGAAGACGGCTGTATTGAAATAAAAGACCGTAGTAAGGACGTCATCAAGTCGGGCGGCGAATGGATCAGCTCGATAGCGCTCGAAAATTCATTGATGGGCCATCCTTCGGTGCTCGAAGCCGCCGTGATCGCCATTCCCGACGAGAAATGGGTAGAACGGCCCTTTGCCTATATCGTACCCAAAGAAGGGAAGTGCATTTCGGCCGATGAGCTGAGAGAATATTTAACCGGCAAGTTTGCGAAATTCTGGGTTCCCGACGGCTTCGCGGATATTACAGCCATCCCAAAAACTTCCGTGGGCAAATTCTTAAAATCCGCTCTCAGGGAAAAATACAGTAAGGACCACACAGAATCGACTAATCACTAATGTTTCAACTCGTCGATCGAAACCTGCGGCGCCAGCACCTGATGATCCTTCTCGACCACCGTATCGGCAGGGAGCGTAAAAGTCGCCGCCTGCTTGATATCCGATGAGGAAGCCCCGATCTTCACCGTGTACTGTCCGCCCGCGGCTATCCATGAACTCGATGGCGTATCGAAAGAAGCCAGATCCGCAGTCGTCAGGAGAAAATTAAGCGTCTGGGATTTGCCGGGTTGCAGCAGACCCGTCTTCCCAAATGCCCGTAGCTCCTCCGCCGGCTTGTCCAATTTCCCGGCGGGCGCACTAAGATACAACTCCACCACCTCTTTTCCCGGAGAGTTTCCGGTATTGGTCACCGTCACGGTCGCCGTCAGGCTGCCCTTGAACGTGGAAGAGCTGAGCTTCAGATCTGAATAGGAAAAGCTCGTATACGACAACCCATAGCCGAACTCATAGGCCGGCTTGACGTTGAATGTAGAATAATAACGATAGCCAACATAAATCCCCTCCCCGTAAGTAACCTCGGCGGGGATCCTTGGCCCAAACATTCCCCCACCTGTGGCTTTCTCCGGGAATTCCTTCCCCGGAAAGTTTTTCGCCGATGGAACATCTTCATATTTGGCGGGGAAAGTGGTTGCCAGCTTGCCCGACGGATCGACCTTGCCGCTGAGTACATCGGTGATCGCATTGCCACCTTCCTGTCCTGGCTGCCAGGCCAACAGTATGGCATCGACCTGGTCCCGCCATGGCATGACATCGATGACGCCGCCGATATTCAGCACGACCACCACCTTTTTGTGCTGGGCATGAAAGGCACTGGCCACCGCGGCGAGCACTACCCTTTCGGTATCGGACAGTAAATAGTCCCCCTCCAGCTTCCGGTCTTTCCCCTCCCCCGCATTCCTGCCGATCGACAGGATCGCCAGATCCGCAGAGGCAGCCTTCCTGGCGAGCAGATCATTGTCCACCAAATACTCCGACGCCGGCGGCGTGGGATTTCTGAATTCTTCAAAGAAACTCTTCTTGGGATGCTTCACCTTATAGTCGGCGAGATAAGAACCATAAGCATTCTGCAGATCCGGGTCCACCTGATACCCGGCATTGGCCAGCCCCTGCGCCAGCGACACTTTATAAGCCTTATTCACATCCCCGCTTCCCGTCCCGCCGGCGATCAGTTCATACCCATTGATGCCGAATAGCGCTACATTCTTTGCGGACTTCGCGACGGGCAGGCTATGGTCATCGTTCTTTAACAACACCATGCCCTCGGTTGCAGCCTCACGCGAAAGGGCCGCATGCTGCCGCAGGTCAGGCTGATCGGAATATTTGTAACCCGAAAAGGCTGGCGATTCCAGAATGATCTTAAGGATTCCCGCGATGTCTTCATCAAGCACCTTCTCGGAAAGCGTGCCGCCCTGCACCGCATCCATGATCTTCTTTGACTGATCGGCCGAACCGGGCATCAACAGGTTGTTGCGGGCATTCATTTGAGCGACAGGATCCGTGCCACCAAACCAGTCGGTCATCACAAACCCTTTAAAACCCCATTCGTTCCTCAGGATGGTCGCCAGCAGATCATATTCCTGTGACGTATAGGTGCCGTTGAGCAGATTGTAAGAACTCATGACCGTCCACGGCTGCGACTTTTTCACCGCGATCTCGAACCCCTTCAGATAGATTTCCCGCAGCGCTCGTTCACTGACGATCGTATTCACCGTGTTCCGGTCCGTCTCCTGGTTGTTAGCGACAAAATGTTTGATGGAGGTCCCTACCCCATTGGATTGGATGCCCCTGACCATCGCAGCCGTTATGCTTCCAGCAATAAGGGGATCCTCCGAGTAGTATTCGAAATTGCGACCCCCCAGCGGATTGCGGTGAATATTCAATGCCGGCGCCAACATGATATCGATCCCATATTCCTTCGCTTCGTTCCCAAAAGAACTGCCTACCCTCTGTACAAGCGTCGTGTCCCAGCTGGATGCCAGGAGCGTGCCTACCGGCCATGCAGTGGCATAATAGGTCTTCCCCGGCTGATCTTTTCGCACCGAGTCGATCCGCACTCCCGCCGGCCCGTCACTCACGACGATGGAAGGGATACCCAGCCGCGGGATGGCATAGGTAGTGCCGGCTGCACCGGGCACTCGATCCTGCGTCTGTCCGACCACCGGACCATTATTGTTATTGCGCATGCCGGGGATATGCATCCCATTCCCCGCAACAAATTTTACCTTCTCGTCCAGTGTCATTGCTTTGATGACTGCCGCGATCGGGTCTTTACCCAGTTGCGGGGCAGGGGAATTCTGAGCTTGCCCGATAAATGGAGCCAAAAGCGCTGGCAAGAATCGAAGGAGGGAGTTGATTTTTTTCATATCACGCTGTCGTTTGAACCAAAAATAACACTATTGTATTAATTTGATACAATAAATCTATTACAGCCACGCCGGCCCCCCAAATCTTTCTCCACCCGATCCCGGCACAATGAGCGCCATTTGTTTGGAAAAACACCCCGTTTATTAGGAAATAGGCACCTTTTACTTATTAAATAAGATATTTATATAATTTTTCTTACTTTGGCTTCAGCATAAATCTGCCTATATGCTACGCCTGCCGAAATTGACCGGTCTTGTCCTGCTATTATCGATTGGCTTTCCCTCCGTCGCACAGGTGAGTAAAACCGACTCACTGGCCCGGGTTATCGATCACTACCCCGCCAACGACACGACCAAAACCAATCTGATGGTCCTCCTGGCCAAAATGCTCGCCTACTCGGACCCCTCCCGCGGGATGAAGATCATCGATGCCGAAATGCCCATTGCCCAGCAGCTGCATTATCGAAAAGGGATCCTGGAAGGATATAATGTAAAAACCAGCCTGTATTTCATTCAGGGGAACCTGGATCAGGCGCAAGCTATCGGCGAAGAATACCTGCAAACGGCAGCCCGCCTTTCTGACAAGCCCAACTCGGTCGTCGCCAATAGTCTCCTGGGCATCCTGAGCTCGCAACGCGGAAACTACGCCAAGGCCCTCGAATATATGCTGACCTCCCTGAAACTCGCCGAAGAGGTCGGGGACAAAGGCAAACTGGCTGCCCTAAACCAGAATCTCGGCAATGTTTACAACGACATGGAGGATTACGAAAAGGCAATCGACTATTATAAGAACAGCATCGCCATTCTCGGGTCGATCGTTCCCAAAGTAGTCGTCACCCCTTCTTTATACAATAATATCGGCTCCGGACTGATCCATCAGGAGAAATATAAGGAAGCCCTGGCTTATCTGGACACTGGAAGCCGGATCAGCCAACAGACCAACAACAAGCGATCGCTGGCCGGTGCCTATACCAATCTGGCGGATGCCTGGCATCACCTGGGAGACAATGACAAGTCCTACGATTATGGCGCCCGGGCCCTGGAGATCAGCCGCTCGCTGTCTGACAAACGTTCCATGGCCAACGCCATGATCAATGTCGGTACCGCCCTGAGCGAGGCTTCCGAAAATTCCCTCCGGACCCGGCACATCGACCCTAAGGACCGTTATCCCATGTCTGTGGCGCTGCTGGATAGCGCCCTCGGACTGGCAGGCGGCCTCGGCGATCCCGTCACCAAAGAAGAGGCCTATAAAAACCTGAGTGAAATATCCCAACTGGAAAAGGACTATCCACTGGCCCTTTCCTCCATGCAAGCTTACGAACGGCTGCACGACACCATTATCAATAATGACAATGAAAAGACGATCATCCGAAAATTTATCCAATACGATTTTGATAAGAAAGCGGCTGAGATCCAGTTACAGCAACAACTAACCGAAGGTAAGCTGAAGGAACAGGAGCTGCTCTCGACGGCTGCGGAACAGCAGTTGAAGCTGAACCAGAATGAACTCGCCCTGGCCAATAAGGACAGGGACCTCGAGAAGCTCACAGCGCTGAAAGAGCAAGCGGAACTTTCAAGGGAACAACAGGAAAAGAAAAACATCCAGGCCCTGGCCGATCAGAAGGACCGGATCCACAGCCTGGAGATCGCCAGCCAACGCCGCCTAAAATATGGACTGATCGCGGGCCTGCTGCTCATCGGCGCCATTGGGGTCCTGCTCTACCGCCAAGGCGACATCCGCAAAAAGGCTAACCGGAATCTCACCCGGATCAACGCCCAGCTCGACGAAGCCAACCGGCTTAAGGCTCGATTTTTCGGCATCATCAGTCATGACCTGCGGGGCCCTGTCGCCAACCTGATCAGCCTCATCAATCTCCATAAGGAGGCACCGGACCTGATGGACGACGACGGGATGACCGTTGGCCAGCAAAGGATCACCGATACCGCCGGCAATCTGCTGCACGTTATGGAAGACATCCTGCTATGGAGCAAGGGACAAATGGTAGCGTTCCGACCTAAGCTGAAGAAACTCTCGGTCCGCCAGGTCTTTGCCGAGCTCCAACTGCTTTATCCGGGTAACGGCCGGTCAATGGTCCAGTTCTACGATCCACATCAGCTACAGCTCGAGACCGACGAAGACTATCTCAAAACGATCCTTCGGAATTTGACCTCCAACGCCATCAAGGCCGTCCATGGCCGGACAGACGGTCTGATCGAATGGCGGGCCTGGAAAGAAGACCATCATGTCTGCCTCGCCGTCAGCGACAATGGCCCCGGTATTTCCGCAAGCCAGCGGCACGCACTGTTCAACGATGAAGCCGACATCGGAACCAGACATGGACTTGGCCTTCCACTCATCCGCGATCTCACCGCCGCCGTCCATTGCGAGATCCGGGTAGACACCCCCGCCGCCGGCGGCACTACCTTCACGTTGCTGTTCCCGGCATTTCCTGCACTATCCCTGTCATGATCTCTACCATTTCTCAGGAGATGGGGCCGGTCCGGGCAAGCGACCGGTAATCAGGAAAAGATCTGGGATTGTCCAGCAGCGAGACGATGCGCTTGTAGAGCTCGGTGAATTCAAAGGGCTTTGTCATATAATCGTTCATGCCCACTTCGAAACATCGCATCTGCTCCCCGATAAGGGCGGTTGCCGTCATGGCAATGATGGGAATAGAAAGACGAAGCTCATTGCGGATATATTGAGTGGTCGCATAACCATCCATAACAGGCATCTGCAGATCCATAATGATCAGATCGTATTGACCTCCCTGCTGGAGGAACCGCACCGCCAGCTCGCCATTTCCCGCCAGTTGCACTTCGCCCCCGGCCCGTCTCAACACGTGGTCGACCAGCTGCTGATTGACTTCATTATCCTCGGCTACCAGGAATCGCTTTCCGGTCAGGCATTTACTATAGTCGGCCAATACCGCTGTTGCCGCAATAACAGGGGCGCCCTTCTCCCCGGCTGCATCATATTCATACGTCAGCCCGAAACTGAATACCGACCCCACAGCTTCCGCGCTCTTCACCGAAATACTACCACCTTGCAATTGCAAAAGCCGGTGGCTGATCGCCAACCCCAAACCCGTACCCCCGTAACGGCGCGAAATATCCATCCCACCCTGCGAGAAATGTTCGAAGATATAGGGTAGGCTGCTTTCCGGAATGCCAATACCTGTATCCGTAACCGAGAAATGCAGGCTCACCCAATTCTCATTCTTCTCCTGTAACGCCACATGGACATTAACCGATCCCTTCTCGGTGAACTTGACCGCATTGCCTATCAGATTGATCATAACCTGGTTTAACCGGTAGGGGTCGCCAAGCAGCGTGTCCGGTATCTCCGGGTCGGCCGTTATCTGCAATAAAAGACCCTTTTTCTTCACGCGGTGATCAAAGATCCCCTTCACATGGTCCAGCACGTCCTGTAGCCGGAAATCGATCTTCTCGATCGTCAGCTTGCCGGCCTTGATCTTGGAAAAGTCGAGAATATCATTGATGATGACCAGCAAATTATTGACCGACCGCTTGATGATCCTGGCGAATTCCTTTTGCTGGCCACTCAGTGGCGTGTCCAGCAGCAGATCGGTCATCCCCTGGATGCCATTCATCGGAGTCCGGATCTCATGGCTCATATTGGCCAGGAACAACTCCTGCATCTCCTTGGCCTTGTGCGCATCCCGGGTAGCGGCGATCAACTGTTGCTGATAGTTGACGCGTTCCGTGATATCGGTGGCAATCCCGCCGATGCCTATCTGGCGCCCATTGTTATCCAGCAGGGGGAACTTGATCGAAAGCAGATGTACGCGCTTGCCATCGTGTTCGACCACTTCCTCGATCTCCAACGATTTACCCGTCCGCATCACTTCATCATCCAGAAGCTTAAAATGGTCCGCCGCAACCGGATCGCCGATTTCATGATCCGTCCTGCCGATAATATCCGTATCGCCTAAATGAAGCGTTTCCCGAAACCGGAGGTTCACCATGATATATCGGCCCACCGGGTCCTTGATATACATGAGCGAAGTGCTGTTGTCAAGGATCGACTGGAGCCACGCCTGGTTTTCCTTCAACCTTCCTTCGGCCTGCTTACGGAGAAGGATATCCTCATTGAGACGAACGAGGAGGATAAAGATGAATATAAAGGTGAGAATATTGGCCCCGATCAACAGAAAGGCCAACCGCCGGTCCGAAAGGTTGAAATAGATGACCCATCCTACCAGACAGAGGGAAAAGAATGAGAAGAATAAGAGCCACGCTATCTTGCGCTGAAAGGCAATCTTCGCATTTGGAACAAATCTCATACAGGTTACGGGTTCTAAGGGCGTATCGAATCGCGTCAAAAACCTTTGCAACAAATGATGTATCAAGTATAACGCCTAAAGGCAAATAAGATTTTCCCGGCGGGTCAATTATTACTCCTTTTAACGATACATAAGTGCTTACACTTACTATTACCCTCATCCGCTTTCCCGTTGCCCCATAGACGCTATTCGAGCTCCCGCAGCAGCCCCGGAATATCCAGCCTCCGCGTATACATCGTGAGCCGACCCGCCTCATCCAGTGGCCATTGTTCCCTGGGCCGGTCCCAATACAATTCCACGCCGTTGTGATCCGGATCGTCCAGGTAGATTGCCTCCGAAACTCCGTGGTCCGACGCGCCGGTCAACGGATAACCCGCATCCAATAGTCGTTTCAACGCTACAGCGAGGTCCCTGCGCTCCGGATAACGGATCGCCGTATGGAAGAGACCCGGCGACGCCACCGGCGCAGGCGGCTGCCCCTTGCTTTGCCAGGTGTTCAGACCGATATGATGATGATAGCCGCCGGCAGAGATGAACGCAGCCTCCTCACCATAGCGGATCATCAGCTCGAAGCCCAGCAGCCCACAATAGAAGTCAAGCGACCGCTGCAGATCGCTGACCTTTAAATGAACATGACCGATCGTTGTTTGGGAGGGAAGAATATATTGGTCCATGCCCAAAAGTAGCTCAAAAACTGGGCTCCGTGATCCCGGCTTTTCAGTTACCGGAGCATATTTAACCAATGGTAGTATCACATGATACTATCAAACGCGGCAAAATGGTTGACTTTCCCTTTGGCTGTATGGAATAGGCCTCCGCAGGCCCCGATTCCAGTTTGCGGTTGTCCTATTTTTCACTATTCAAAACCGGAACCTCAACCCCAGCGTCACCGGCAAGGCGATCAAATGATAATTCATCGCAGACCCCTTATTATCAAAGTACTGGCCGCCTGTGCCGAGGCTCATCCCGAAGTTACAATTGAAGAAATAGGCAATACCCATCCGCAAACCGGCCGTTGGTCCTCCTTTTAACGAAGGCGCAGCAGGTAACGTCAAGCCATTATCCGTGATCCGGCCATTTCCGACCGGAAGCGAATACCCGCCCATCAGCGAGATGGTGGACTGCCATCCCACCGGGCCGCCGATCGTAGCCTTGGCAAAGAGCTGAACAGGAACGATGATGTTTGCCGGATAGACCGTATTGTAGGTATTCGGCGTATTGCCCGGGTAAGGCAGATCATCCTGATAGGACAACGTGAGACAGGAAGCCGCGATGCCCGCCTGCAACCAATGATTGAAAATCCTTGAAACGGCCAGTTCGCCCGTCAACTGAGCCCCGTTGGTACGCGTATGTTCGGTGGTATTGTCATACCGGGGAATGGAATTGAAAGACCAGCCACCATCAGCCGCAATCTCCCATTTCCGCCGGCAGTCCCGACTGCCGCGATAACTGCGGACAAACACCGTATCTGCCAGAACGAAGCGAAGACTGTCCGGTTCGGTAGTCTCCTCTCCCGCCAACGGAATAGTAACAGATAACACCGAATCCCTGCATAGCAGGAACTGCCTGACCACGCCTTTCCCCCAAACCTTGCCGGGCAGCGAAGACGTATCCGTCAGCATACTATTGGTATCGATGCTTCGGATCAATCGATACACCGTATCATAATTATTTTTCGCTGCGGTTACCCTTGCCTGATAGAACCGGATACTGACATGGAGCGGCCGGTTGCGGGGCCGGACTGCCGCCTTTAGCGTATCGGTTTGCACTTTGACGGTCAGACCCCTGCAACAGCCGGATCCGGCGCCACCCGGGTCATTGGCAAAGAAGGCATTTCCGCAGGTATGCAGGATATAAAAATAACATCCCTCCGGCCCGGTCACCCTCCAGGCCGCAATCCCGTCCTCGCCTTCCCCCGCCGGATCCAGGCGGACGTAGATATACCCATTCTCTTTAGTAAAAAACCCCAGATTGCCGATCGTCCCCGGATTGATATACAAGTTCTCGACATTCGCCAGTTTCAACTCGCGATAGCCGCGGGCAAAACCGATCTCCTTCAACAATTCATTGAATACGCCAAATTCCGTTTTGTACGCTTTTCGGCTGGGCGGATCTTTTACCGCTTTCAGAAATGCGGCCCGGGTGCTAACCCCATTTTCCTGCTGTAAAAAAGGGAATTGCGGATGATTGCCCAATTTTTCGGTGAATACCCTTGGCTTCATCTGCGGGTCGAATTGAAATAACGATGATTTTGGTGAGCATGCGGATTGAGACGAGGCCCGGAAGGAAAGAAAAACCAGGATCACGGGTAGGATTCGACGCATCAGTTCGGGTTTTTGGGGTATTTTGTTAATAACGACGAATCATACCCTTTCTTTTACATAAAATAGAAATAATACATTCCAAAGCCCGTTAAACTATAGTATTAAATCGAGGTCAAATAAAAATCGTCTTATTGAAAACTAAAAATTCATCCAAATTATTATGAAAGCCACAACAATCTACCGTCTTCTTTTTGTCATTGCCTTCACCGGCATTCTGGCATCTTGTAACAAGAGCAGTTCCAGCAGCAGCAATTCACCCACGTCCAGCTCCGATTTGCAGACCAACTCGGATGACGAGACCCGCGTTTCTACCGAGACCGACGCAGCTTTCGATGACGTGAACACGGCAATGACCCTCCAGTACAACGTTACCGGAGCAGCGACGGGTCGCCAACTCATGCACACGGTGCTCGATGGCCCGGGAACCGGAGATTCTACCGCTATCTGTGACGCGGTGATCTCGCTGGATACCGCCAACGGCGACCGCCAGATTACCATTACGTACAACGGTACCAACTGTGCGCTTGATCGCACCCGTACCGGTTCTGTTGTGATCACCTGGCCCGAAGGTCAGCTGTGGCGTGATTCCGGCGCAGTCGTAACGGTTCAATTCAACAACCTGGCGATTACCCGGCTCATCGACAACAAGACCATTACCCTCAATGGCACGCACACTTATACGAATGTAAGCGGCGGCAGCCTGATCACTCTGCCCAACGATCCGGGCGGCAGCATCACCCACACGATCACCAGCAGCAATATGCAGATCACGTTCGACAACGGCGCTCAGCGTACCTGGAGTGTTGCCCGTCAGCGCGTATTTACCTACAGCGGCGGTTTTGTCATTACGACCACCGGCTTACAGACGGTTGGCAATACGACCGGCATCTCCGAATGGGGTACGGACCGTTTTGGTCTGGCCTTTCAGGTGGCCATCGTGCAGGCGCGTGTCATCACGGAAGCCTGCTCCTGGCAGATGACCGCTGGCGAAGTAGCGTTTAGCAACTCCGTAGGTACGACCACGATCACCTATGGTCTGAATTCTACCGGCGGCGCCGCTAGCAGCTGCCCGGTAAACGGCGCGACCTATTATTTCCAGCTGTCCTGGACCAGCGCCGCTAATGGCAAAACGTATACTTTCATTCTTCCTTATTAATTACCTCGCTCCCAATAGCAAGAGCCGGCCCTTCGGGCCGGCTCTTCAATTCTGGCGCCTCCAGCCAGCGCCGTCCCTCCCCGTTTTGTTCCAAAAAAATCTTACATTGCCGGTATGCAAACCGTTACTGTCGATTGGCTGCACAGCATCGACGAATTCAGGGATGTGCCTGAGCCACAACTCCAGTGGGTTATCGACAATAGTGAGACCCTTTATATCAGGGAAGGTGAATTCTTTTTCCGCCCGGGAATGCCCGCCGTCGGCGCCTATATTATGATCTCCGGCAAGATCCATGTATATGACATCGTGAACCAGGAGATGCGCGACGTCGTCATGCTGGAACCTAAAGCCATATCCGGCTATCTTCCCTTTTCCAGGGGACTGACCATCAACGTTTACGCCCAGGCAATGGTCGATTCGAGCATGCTCCTCCTTCCAAAAGAGAGATTCCGCGAAATGATCAGCCGGCATTACGAGCTGACCGTAGCCCTTGTACACGTGATGACCAACCGGGTGAGATCCTTTACTTCCTTGCAGCAACAGAACGAAAAAATGATGGCACTCGGAAAACTTTCCGCAGGCCTGACCCATGAACTGAACAATCCCGCAGCCGCAATTGTTAGAAGTTCGGCGTCCCTGTTGGAACACCTCAAACTAGAACCGGCCGATTTCAAAGAGATCATGGCCATTCGAATGGAGGAAAAGGAAGTGGACGCCGTAAACCTGAAGATGTGGGAAGTACTCGAACGGTCCGATAAGCCAACCCCGACGCTGATGGAACGAACCGAACTGGAAGACAAGATCACGTTCTGGCTGGAAGAGCACCAGGTTCAGCGGGCTTCGGAAATAGCGGAGAACTTCCTTGAGGACGGCTTCACCATCGACGACCTCCGTGATTTCAAAGCGCATATCCCCGTCCCCTATCTCTCACCCGTATTTAATTGGATCAATACCAATCTAGTCACCCGGAAAATGGTAGCCGATATCAACGAAGCAGCGAGACGTATCTCCGACCTGGTCCGGTCCGTGAAGAACTTTACGCATATGGACCAGGGTAAAGGCAAAGAGCTCACCGATATCCGCGATGGTATCCGCAACACGCTCACCATGCTGCATTACCGGTTCAAAAAAGGGAATGTGGCCCTCGTCGAAGAATACGATGAGAACTTGCCCCGGATCAATGCCATGGTCGGTGAATTGAACCAGGTCTGGACCAACCTGATCGATAATGCGCTGGATGCGATGGAACCCGCAGCCCGCGGCCAGATGACCATCCGTACTGAAAAAGAGCGGGACTCGGCGAAAATATCCATCATCGATAACGGCCCGGGTATACCCGAGGATATCCAATCCCGCATCTTCGAGCCCTTCTTTACAACAAAGGATATCGGGAAAGGCACCGGCCTTGGACTGGATGTCGTCTGCCGCATCGTCAAACAACACCGTGGGTCCATCCGGGTGCAGTCGAAACCGGGAGAAACGACCTTTGTCGTTTGCTTTCCCATCAACTAACTTAAAGATTATGAACCTGCCGATCATATTTTCCATCGACGACGATCCCCAGGTCCTGCGGGCCATCACCCGCGATCTGCGGTCGAATTTTCGGGACGAGTATCGCATCCTCAGTACCACCTCCGTCAAAGAGGCACTCGACAGCCTGCTCGAGCTGAAAAACAAATCCGACGTCGTCGCCCTCTTTATCTCTGACCAACGAATGCCCGAAATGGAGGGAGTAGACTTCCTGCAAAAAACCCGGGAGTTCTTCCCGGATGCCAAACGGGTCCTGCTGACCGCCTACTCGGATACCGAAGCCGCCATCAAAGCCATCAACGATGTCCAGTTGGATTACTATCTGATGAAACCCTGGGACCCCCCCGAAGAAAAACTCTTTCCGATCGTCGACGAACTGCTCGAGGACTGGCAGGAGACTTACCGCCCTCCGTACAAAGGCCTGAAAGTGATCGGTTATCAGTTCTCCCCGCAATCGCATGAACTTAAGGAATTCCTGTCCGGCAACCTCGTCCCCTATCAATGGCTGGACGTGAGCACCAGCCCCGAAGCCGCCGAACTGCTGAAGCTAAATAATATCCCCAACAAAGACCTGCCCGTCCTCTTTCTCGAAGACGGCCACTTCCTTACTACCCCCTCCATCTCCGCCGTCGCCGCAGCCGCCGGTCTCAATCCCAATGTCAAGAACAGCATCTACGACGTCGTGATCATCGGCGCCGGGCCTGCCGGTTTAGCCGCTTCCGTCTATGGCGCATCGGAAGGTCTGAAGACCTTGCTGGTCGAACGCCGGTCTCCCGGCGGCCAGGCCGGGACCAGTTCGCGGATCGAGAACTACCTCGGATTCCCCAACGGGCTCAGCGGCTCCGAACTGACCCGCCGCGCCATCACCCAGGCAACCCGGCTTGGCGCGGAATTGCTGGTGCCCTGCTCCGTACGCGAGATCTGTCAAAAGGACGGCTATAAGAAGGTCATGCTGGAGAACGGCGAAGAGATCAACAGCCACGCGATCGTGATCACTACCGGTGTCGACTACCGTAAATTGGACACGAAAGGGATACCCGATTTTACAGGCGCCGGTATTTACTATGGCGCGGCTATGACCGAGGCAGCGGCATTCAGGGATTGTGAAGTTTTCGTCGTCGGTGGAGGCAACTCCGCCGGCCAGGCTGCCATGCATCTCTCCAAATTTGCCCGTAACGTCAATATCGTCATCCGGAAAGAAAATCTGATCAGCACGATGTCCGCCTACCTGATCGAACAGATCGGCACCCAGCATAATATCCATATCCTCAGCCGCGCCGAGATCACCGAAGCCAAAGGCTCGGGCCGCCTCGAAGAATTGACGATCGCGCAGACGGACAGCACCGAACCGCTCGTTCGAAAGGCGGATGCACTGTTCATCTTTATCGGCGCCAAACCCTTCACCGATTGGATCGGTATGGATATCATCAAGGATGACAAAGGTTTCCTGGAGACCGGCCGCGACCTGAAGACCTATGACAGCTTCAAAAAGATCTGGAAGCAGGACCGCGACCCTTACCTGCTCGAAACCAGCTGCCCGGGCGTCTTTGCCGCCGGCGATGTTCGGTCGGGCGCCATGAACCGGGTGGCATCGGCCGTGGGCGAGGGTTCGATGGCTATCAGCTTCGTCCATAAATATCTCGCCGAAGTATAGCAGGAATCTGCTATTTTTGCGCAATTCTTTGGAAATGAAGATACTTATTCGACAGGTTCGTATCATCGACCGTTTTTCCCCCCACAACGGCGCTGTCCGGGATATCTTAATTGATAAAGGCCGTATCGCAGCCATCGCCGCTACCCTCGATCAACCGGCCGATACCGTTCTTGAGCATCCCGGTTTGCACGTGAGCCCGGGCTGGGTAGATATTTTCTCCCATTTCTGCGATCCGGGCTATGAGCAGAAGGAAACGCTCGTAACCGGCGCCGCCGCTGCCGCTGCGGGCGGATACACCGACGTGCTCCTGCTCCCGAATACCCGCCCGGTCGTCGACAGCAAATCCCAGGTGGAATATATCCGCCGGATGGCCGCTTCCCTGCCGGTCGATCTCCATCCGGTGGGCGCCATCACCCGCGGGCTGGAAGGAAAAGACCTCGCCGAAATGTACGATATGCGGCACAGCGGCGCTGTCGCCTTTAGCGACGGGACCTCACCGGTCCAATCCGCCGGATTGCTGCTGAAAGGACTACAATATGTCAAAGCGTTTGACGGCATCATCATCCAGGTCCCCGATGATAAGACGGTCGGCGCGAACGGTCTCATGAACGAAGGTATCGTCTCTACCCGGCTTGGGCTGCCCGGCAAGCCGATGATGGCCGAAGAGCTGATGGTCGACCGCGACATCAAGCTTCTCCGCTACACCGGGTCGCGCATCCACTTTACCGGCATCACATCGCCGCACTCACTGGACTATATCCGCCGCGCAAAAGACGCTGGTCTGGCCGTCAGTTGCTCTGTAACCCCCTACCATCTTTTCTTTACCGATGCCGATCTCGTCAACTACGATACCAATCTGAAAGTATTTCCACCCCTGCGCGACGATGCTTCGGTGAGGGCGCTCCGTCAGGCCGTGCTGGACGGAGTGGTCGACTGCATCGCGGCCCATCATTTTCCGCATGAGTTCGATAGTAAGGTCATCGAGTTCGAATACGCCCGACCGGGGATGAGCAGCCTGGAGACGACGTACGCCGTGCTGCGAACACAACTACCGGAACTATCCACCGAAAGGACGATCGACCTCCTGAGCCATAACGCCCGGGAACTGTTCGGTCTGGATCAGCCTTCTATCGCCGAAGGCCAAACGGCATCGCTCAGTCTCTTCGACCCGGAAGGCGAAACCCGCCCCAGCGCCGAAACCAGTCGCTCCAAATCGAAGAACAGCCCCTTTTTTGGTAAAGTCCTGAGAGGTCGGGTGATCGGCATCGTGAAAAGGGATCAATTAATTTTAAATTAACCAGCATCCATGGCAGCCAACAAAATTTCCCTACCCCTGCTCTTCGGTTTGATCGCGGCGCTCTGTTCGATCCTGTTTGTATTGGGGACTTATCTCGCAGGACCTTCCGTCTTCCTCGGCTGGCCGTCCTACCTGGGCATCCTGATCATCGTCCTCATTGCGGCCATCGCCGCCACCGTAGAGAAGCGCGCCAAAGGCGGCGTTCTCGATTTCCGGGGCGCTCTGAAAGTGGCCTACGGCACACTGGCGCTCGGCGTGATCGGCCAGAATTTCTTCACGTGGCTGCTGCTGGATGTGATCGACCCGGCATTTAAACAACGACTCATACCCGTTATGCTGGCCAATACGGAAAAAGCCTACCGGGCAATCGGGGCCCCGCAGGACGAACTGCAGCACGCCCTGGAAAATGTCCGCTCACAAGATCAATTTTCGCTCGGGCGGTTTATCCAGGGAATGGGATTTCTACTCGTGATCTATTTCCTCGTCGCCCTGCTCATCGCCGTCACCATAAAATCAAAAAAGGGACCAGCGCCCAAACTGGAAAGCTAAATAACCCACATGGACATCTCAATCGTCATACCCGTCTATAACGAAGATGAATCTCTCCCCGAGCTCTGCAACTGGATCGAAAATGTCGTTCGGGAGAACCATATCAGCTATGAGATCATACTCGTCGATGACGGCAGCACCGACCGCTCCTGGGAAGTAATCCACGACCTTCGGCGGTCCGATCCGAATATCAAGGGCATCCGATTCCAACGGAACTATGGCAAGTCAGCCGCGCTCAACGAAGGCTTCAAAGCCGCCAAAGGCGAGGTCGTGATCACCATGGACGCCGATTTGCAGGACAGCCCCGACGAGATCCCGGTCTTGCGCAAGATGATCCTCGAAGACAAATTCGATATGGTCAGCGGCTGGAAGAAAGTTAGGCACGACCCGATCTCCAAAACGCTGCCATCCAAATTCTTCAACTGGACCACCGCCCGTGTGAGCAAGATCCCCCTCCATGACTTTAACTGCGGCCTCAAAGCCTATCGCAATAAGGTGGTCAAAAGCATCGAGGTCTATGGGGAAATGCATCGTTATATCCCCGTGATAGCCAAGTGGTCGGGGTTCCGTCGCATCGGCGAAAAAGTGGTCCAGCACCGAGCCCGGAAATATGGCTATACCAAATTCGGGGGTCTGGGCCGCGGCCTGAAGGGATTGCTGGACCTGGCCTCCATCACCTTCGTCGGCAAATACGGCAAACGACCGATGCATTTCTTTGGCCCGCTGGGCGTCATCTGCGGGCTCGTTGGCCTCATCGAGACGGTCTCGCTGGTGGTCCAGAAGCTGGACAAAAAATCCACCTTTTTCCTCACCAACCGGCCTGCTTTCTATATCGCGCTGACCTGCGTGATCCTGGGTACCCAGCTTTTCCTCACGGGGTTCATGGCAGAGCTGATCTCCCGCAACTCCCCCGGCCGCAACTCCTACCTGATCGAACAAAAATTGGGTCTCGACCCTTCATGAGCGGTACCGTAGTCATCATAGGACCCGGCTATCCGTTGCGTGGCGGCCTCGCGACCTTTGACCAGCGACTGGCCAGGGAATTCATTAATGAAGGGTATGACTGCCTGATCTATTCGTTCTCCCTCCAATATCCCGGCTTCCTCTTCCCCGGCACGACCCAATATTCCACCGAGCCGCCGCCGGAAGGTCTGACCATCCTCTCCCGCATTAACTCCATCAACCCGTTCAACTGGTGGAGCGTTGGCCGGGAACTCAGAAGAATAAAACCCGATATCATCGTCGTCCGGTACTGGCTGCCGCTGATGGGACCGGCACTTGGCACCATCCTCCGGCGCGTCCGGAAGAACCGGCATACCCGTATCGTCGCCATTACCGATAATGTCATCCCCCATGAGAAAAGACCCGGTGACCGGCCGTTTACCCGCTACTTCCTGAACGCCTGCGATGCCTTCGTCACGATGAGCGAAAAGGTCCTGTCCGATCTTCGCCAGTTCCAGCCTACCCGGCCGGCATGCCAGGTGGTGCATCCCCTTTATGACAATTTTGGCGATCCGATCCCGCGTGATCAGGCCCGTGCCCTGCTCCGGGAAAAAGGAGTTGCGATTGCCGACAACGATAAAGTCCTGCTCTTCTTCGGGTTCATTCGCAAATACAAAGGGTTGGATATCGCCCTCGAAGCCATGGCCGATCAGCGGGTCCGTGACCTTGGTATCAAATTGCTCGTCGCCGGCGAATTCTACGAGGATGCCGCCCCCTATCACGAACTGATCGCGCGGCTGAATATCGGGTCTTCCCTGCTGCTTCGCACCGACTTTATCCCCGACAGTGAGGTCCGTCAATACTTATGCGCCGCCGACGCCGTGATCCAGCCTTACCGCAATGCGACCCAAAGTGGCGTCACGCCACTGGCCTATCACTTTGAAAAACCGATGATCGTGTCCAATATCGGCGGTCTGGCCGCCCTCGTACCGCACGAACTGGTCGGACTGGTCGCCGAGCCCGAACCAACCGCCATGGCCAGAGCCATCCTCCGCTTCTTTATCCTCGGCGATTCTTATTTTATTCCTGCGCTCCGCCAGGAAAAGACCAAATACTCCTGGAGCCGGCTCGTGGCCAATATCATCGAACTATGCAACACCCCGACCTGACACTCATCAATCGCCATTGGACCCTCTTCCTTGATCGGGACGGGGTTATTAATCAGGAAAAAGAGGACAGCTATGTTTTTCACTACGGAGAATTCCGCTTTTATGACCAGGTGAAGGACGCGCTGCGCATCTTTGCCTCCGTATTCGGCCGCATCGTCATCGTGACCAACCAACGCGGCGTCGGGCGAGGACTGATGACCGCGGAGCAATTAGAGATCATCCATGACCAAATGATCGCAGAGATCGTGCTGGCCGGCGGCCGGATCGACCGGATCTACTACGCCGACTCACTCGACGACGATCACCCGGACCGCAAACCTAAGCCCGGCATGGCCTTTGCCGCACAAGCCGATTTTCCCGAGATCGACTTCCACCGCGCCCTGATAGTAGGCAATAACCTAAGCGATATGGAATTCGGGCGAAATGCAGGCGTCTATACCGTTTTTCTGCGGACAACCCATCCGGATCAAGCCCTTCCCCACCCTGCCATTGATCTGGCATTCAATTCGCTGTACGATTTTGCGAAACTTTTGCATCCCGGGTGAAATTTTTTGGCCTTGTTTAACGTTTGCCCATGCCGACCCTTCACTGAATTGACCGTTAACGTCTGGGCTCCGCCCGGTTTCGTAACTTTATACAGCTATGCTATCCTTTAAATACCAGCTTCTCCTCATTTGCCTGTTCGGTATCGGGTCGCGGCTCTCGGCGCAATCACACCTGTCCCCCGCAGCCGAAACCATCTTTCAACAACGGGAAGACACGATCAAACAGTTCGCCTACAATATTGTCAACGCCGAAACTCCAGAATCGCGGTTCCGGGCAGATAGCCAGTTCATCCGATCCCTCGTCAAGGTCCTCAAGCTGCCTTATTCGTTCTATTATTCCTTCGACTCCCTGCAAACCATCTCGCGGCTCTATGCCCCCGACAGCAGCTTCCGCATCTTCACCTGGCAGTTCAAAAAGGACAACTTCATTTATTTGCAGGAAGGGGCCATCCAGATGAATCAACCCGATGGCTCGCTAAGACTATTCCCGCTGTTCGACGCTTCGATGTTTACGGGCAAGCCCCTGGACTCCGTGCGGACGCGAACGAACTGGATCGGCGCCATCTATTACCGGATCGTCGAGAAGACCTGGCAGGGAAAGAATTATTATACCTTGCTGGGGTTCGACGACTATAGCGAATCCAGCAACAAAAAATGGATGGAAGTGCTCACCTTTACGCCCGAGGGTGAGCCCCGCTTCGGCGGCCCCTATTTTTCTTTTCAGGAAGACTCCGTTCGCAAGCCTACACAATATCGGTTCAACATCGAATACAAGAAAGAAGCAGGCACCCGTTTCAATTATGACCCCTCCCTGGACCTCGTCGTCTTTGACGAGCTGATTTCTGAGAGCAATGAGCCGGAAAAAAAAGATACCTATGTCCCCGACGGAGATTTCGAAGCCTTCCAATGGAAGAACGGGAAATGGGTCCACATGCAAAAAGGGATCTTTACCGAAAAATTAAAGGATGGGGATTTCCCGCGTGAGGCGCAGATCCTGAATGACCAGGGCAAAGCCAACGAAGCGCAATTAGAAGCGCAGTCCGAAAAGAATAAAAAGAAAGCCAATCCTCCGCATCAGTGAGTAAGCAGTCGCATCGTCAATGATTCAACAATCGCGCCTTCGCCCGGTTATACTCTTCTTCCGACAATGCCCCCTTCATCTTCAATTCAAATAGCCGCTCCAGTTCCTGCGCGATCGCCGGCGCTTCGGCAGCCTTCGTCGCCGTGCCTCCCCTGGCATCCATCGCCGCTGCCATCTGTGCAGCCTGATTGCTAAACTGCCAGTTCTTGTATTCCGACTGCGCCGCGGTAATCGTATCCTTTAACCGTTTGGGGTGATTCACCTGGTAATAATCGGTGGCCCCCGCCTCCGCCGCCGTCTGGATCTCGACATGACCATAGTTGAACAGCCGCCCCGCGATCGTCTGGTCATAGGAGACATTGTTGATCTTGTCGAGCGGGCTTTCCTTGGCATAATGGGTTAGCAGGCCCGCTTCATCGATCACGCGAAAATTGGTCACCACCCAGATATTCACCTTCCAGGCGGAATACCGTAGCAGCCAGTAGACCACTCCCGCCAACGAGACCAGCCATCCCCAGACCGATGGAACCCGTATGACAATGACTACCCCGATGACCGCCAGCGCCAACGCCACAAGAAGCGGCAACACAAGCGCCGTCCAGCTGCTATAAGTGATCAGCAGCATCTTTTCGCTTTTCTGAAGAGGGGTCCGCATGGTTTATTATTTGCTAATCATCCAGCTTCAACACCGCGAGGAAAGCCTCCTGGGGCACTTCCACATTTCCAATCTGCCGCATCCGTTTCTTTCCCTCCTTCTGCTTCTCCAACAGTTTCCGTTTCCGGCTGATATCCCCGCCATAGCACTTGGCCGTCACATCCTTGCGCAGGGCGCTGATCGTCTCCCGGGCGATCACCTTGGCTCCAATGGCCGCCTGGATCGCAATCTGGAACTGTTGCCGCGGGAGCAGCTCCTTCAGCTTTTCGCAAAGCTTGCGGCCAAAATCCGTCGACCTACTCCGGTGGATCAACGCGCTAAGCGCATCGACCTTGTCCCCGTTGAGAAGAATATCCATTTTAACGATATCGCTTTCCCGTCGGTCGATCGGATGGTAATCAAAAGAGGCATAGCCGCGGGTCTGGCCTTTCAGCTTGTCGTAAAAGTCGAAGACGATCTCGGTCAGCGGCATCTCAAAGATCAATTCCACCCGCGTCGTGGTGAGATAGCTCTGATTGATCAGGATTCCCCGTTTTCCCAAACACAAGGTCATAATATTCCCGATGTAATCCGGTTTGGTGATGATCTGGGCCCGGATAAAGGGCTCTTCGATCCGGTCGATCCGCGTTGGATCGGGCATTTCCGCCGGATTATTGACGATGATCTTCTCCCCCTTATTGGTAAAAGCAATAAAACTTACGTTGGGCACCGTCGTGATCACCGTCTGATTGAATTCCCGCTCGAGCCGCTCCTGGATGATCTCCATGTGCAGCATCCCAAGGAAGCCGCAACGGAAACCGAAACCCAGCGCCTGCGAGGTCTCCAGTTCGTAAGTGAGCGACGCATCATTCAATTGCAGCTTGTCCATGCATTCCCGCAGCTCTCCAAAATCATCCGTATCGACCGGGAAGATCCCCGCGAACACCATCGGCTTCACTTCCTGAAAGCCCTGGATCATCGTGGGATTGGGATTGGAGGCCAGCGTAATGGTATCCCCGACCTTGACCTCTTTCGCGTTCTTGATCCCCGTAATGATATAACCGACATCCCCTGTCTTCACCTCCGGCCGCGGATCGAGCGCCAGTTTGAGCACGCCCACCTCATCCGCCCCATAGGACAGCCCGGTTGAAACAAATTGGACGATATCCCCTTTTTTTATATTCCCATTCAGTATCCGGTAATAGACGATGATCCCACGGAAGGAATTGAAGACGCTATCGAAGATCAGCGCCTGCAGCGGCGCATCGGGATCACCTTTCGGCGAAGGGATCCTTTCCACGATCGCATCCAGGATCTCCTGCACGCCCATCCCTGTCTTCGCACTGGCCAGGAGGATGTCCTCCGGCTTGCAGCCGATCAGTTCGATGATCTGGTCCTTCGCCTCCTCAACCATCGCGCCGTCCATATCGATCTTATTGACCACCGGGATGATCTCCAGGTCATTCTCGATCGCCAGGTACAGGTTGGAGATCGTCTGTGCCTGTATGCCCTGGGTAGCGTCTACCAGTAACAATACGCCCTCACAGGCAGCCAGCGCCCGGCTCACCTCGTAGCTGAAATCGACATGCCCGGGGGTATCGATCAGGTTTAGGGTAAATGGTTGTCCCTTATAGGAATAATTGATCTGGATCGCGTGACTTTTGATCGTAATCCCCTTCTCCCTTTCCAGGTCCATATCGTCCAGCACCTGGGCTTGCATATCCCGCGCAGAAATCGTGTTTGTCATCTCCAATAGCCTGTCCGCCAATGTACTTTTGCCGTGGTCAATATGGGCTATAATACAAAAATTCCGTATATTTTTCATTCCCCGCAAAAGTACGCAAATAGCTTCATCGACCGCCGTCCAAAATTCCTTATTTTCACACAAATTCAGGGCATGACTGCTGACGGGAATTCATTGAGATCCAGCTATAACGTATTCACCCTGGCGATCGCTTTCTTCGCGATCCAAGGGGCCTTCGACCTCGCCCATTCGGTCACCGCCTTCCCCTTTGTGCATTACGGGATGTTTTCCGAAAAGTTTTCCGCACCGGACAGCTTGCTTCGTTATGAGGTCATCGTGGATGGCCTGCCGCTTTCCCCAGATGATTTCCGAATCTACCGCTGGGATATGATCCAGGGTCCGCTGGCGGCCTTCGACAAACAATCCCGAACAGGGGATTTTGCCTTCGACAAGCAAAAAATCCGGGCTGTTCTGCCCGGTATCTACTCGCAGGTATCCACCAACCTGGACAATCTTCCCGACCTCGCCGCCGGCTTCCCCGACTGGTACCTGGGCTATCTCGGCCGTCTGCTCCATCGGCCGGTCTACAGCTTCCTGGTGAGCCGAGCCTGGTACCGATACGAAAACAACCGATTTATCCTTTTGAGCAAAACCCCCTGGATCAGCCGCTGATGGAGAACCGCAGTTACTATACCCGCGACAGGAACCTTCTGCTGGGGTTCTATTTCCTGTTTTACTATGCCGTGCTGCTGGGGCTCTTTCTCGACGACCGTCTCCTGGTCCAGTATCGCCCGATCTTTTTCAACTACAACCGTGATCTGACCGAACTCTTCCTGATCGCCACCGGCCTTCCCCGATGGATGATCGTTCATCCGGCCTCCTTTGCCATTGCCGATGTGGCCGCCTTCCTGCTGCCGCTTCCGCTGCTGGTCTATGTTGGGCGCAAAGGGCGTTTTTCAGCTATCGCTGGCGTCGTCTTCTTGCTCACCGTTGTGCTATACCTGCTCCTCGCCGACATTTTCTGGCAGGTGCATTACGAACCCTTCGTCCTCTTCCTGCTGCTTCCACTGGCCTGGACGACCAACCGGCCGGCCCGCTTCTATGCGCTCCTCACCGCCTGTCGCTATTATGTCCTGTATATCTTCGTCAGCGCCGCCGTCTGGAAATTAGCCCGCGGTGCCGTCTTCAACAGCCAGGAGATGAGCCGTATCCTCCTCCTTCATCATACCGACCTGCTGACAGGCCCCTGCACGTCTCTCACCTGCCGGACCTATGGCTGGCTGATCGGCCACCCCGCGATGTCCCAAGCGCTTTATATCGGCAGCGCATTGCTGGAGGGCAGCTTCCTAACCGGTTTCTTTACCCGCCGCTGGGATCGCTGGCTGATCGCACTCGCCGTCGTTTTTGTGATCGCCGACCTCTTTCTCATGCGTATCCCTTATTGGACGATCCTTCTTGGCGTCTTCCCCCTTTGGCTTCGCTCCCCCGCGACCTCCCGTCCCAAAGAGAAAAGGATCGTTCTTTATGAGACCACCCATCACGAAAACCTGCCGGCATTGCTGGACTTATGCGAGGCGCAATTCAACCAGGTGGCGGTATTCCTGAAGGAGCTTTCTTATCATAACCTCACCGCCGAAGGCTCCCCCGAACAGCGTTGGCCACAAACCGATTTTTTCATCCAGACAACGGATTGCCCTAACCGCCGCTTCATCCGCCAGCTTTTTCGATTTGTCCGGCGTCACGGGTTTACCCATCTGCACCTCTGTACCCTCGATAATAACCTGCTGTTCTTCGCGGTCCGGCTGACCTTTATCGGCCCCGTTCATCTCAGCCTGACCGTCCATGAAGTCAACGAATATTTCTTTCGTTCCTTCAACAACCTTCGTGACTGGACCGAAACGATTGCCAAGCAGTCCCTCCGCCGGCAGATCCGCCACTACCATTTTTTCCTTCCCGCGATGGCCGATCAGTTCCACAAGCGTCTGCCCGGATCGATAACCGTCTTCATTCCCTCCCGATTCTATAGCGGCCATCGGGTGCCCCCCCCAACCCCGCCGCCGGCTCCATCCCCACAAAAGGACACGCCTTTAGTGACATTCCCGGATCGCACCCCCCATCCTATCTCCCCCGTCGAATCTCATTTGTCTATGCAAATCGAATTTCCCAAAAAAACACTCACCCCGCCCTTCCGAATCGTCATTCCTGGCTCCGTCGATGCCAACCGCCGCAACTACCTGGGCGTCATCGAAACCCTCAAGCTTCTCCAAACAAAACCCATCGAACTCATCCTGCTAGGCAACGCTGCCACCGAAGCCGGCGCCACGATCGTCACCGCCTTTCAATCCATCACCGGCGATCATCTCACCCTGCGCCATTTTTCAGGCTATATTCCGGAATCAACCTACGAACGGGAACTGGCACAGGCGCACCTGATCTGGAGCCCGTTGAATATTCACAAAAAAAGCAGCCGTAAAAGTCCCGAAACCTATGGACTTACTACCGCCAGCGGTCTCACCGCTGATCTCCTGCTCAACAATATCCCTGCCCTCGTCCCGACAGAATTCATCGTCCCCGAACCCTTTCAACAGGCTATCTACCCCTACCGGTCTCCCGAAGAAGCGTGCAACCTCATCCTCCGTTTCGCGCAAGATCCAGCAGCCTACGCAACGATCCGGGACAAGATCCACGTCGCATTTACCTGCTTTTCAAAGGAGAATTTCACAGCCGCGTTCGCGGAATTGATCCGAACCTAGCCCCGCGAACGCGCAAACCACGAAAAGAACGGCGACCGAACGCCACAAACCCGGTACAGCACGACCGCCAGCAGGATATTATAAACCGCACTGCTGATCAGTATCGCCACGGCGCCGCCGGTGATGCCGAAGGACGGGATCAGCCACCAACTCGTCCCAGCCAGCATCCCAGCGTATAGCAGCAGACATCCCGCTGAATATTTCTCCCGATCCTGCATCATCAGGATCGTATTGGCGGGCCCGAAGATCGAAAACAGGAACTGAGCCAAACTGATATAGATCATCGCCGGGTAACCGCCCGGAAACGCCGGCCCGAACAAGCGCAGGAAAAAAGTCCCCGCCACCACATTGACCAGCAGCAGCGGGATGCTGAGCAAAGTCATGAGCTTATTGCTCTCGCTGAACAGCGACTGGGTATAAGCCCGCCCAGTCCCGGTGTGGCGGGCAAAAAGCTGTGGTAGCACCGTATGCATCAGAAAGAAAGGAAAGATGAGCAGGTCCGCAAACCGGTAGCTGATATTGAAGATGCCGATATCTTTTGCGGGTAGATATACCGGTAAGATAAGCATCGTGATCTTCGTACCAAGCAACGTGAAGAGACTGATAAGAAAGAAATACCCGGTTTTGCCCGAAAGCCGCTCCCCATCCTTGGTTGCCTGCTCCCCCGCTCCGTTTATCTGATCACCGGATGCCGAATAAACCCGCAGGTTTCTGACAACCAGCCAAACAGCCCCGCCGCAACAGATGCCCAGCACCACGCAGGAGAGGACGACGAGCGTGCGGGTAGTGAAAGGGATCGCCATCATCCGCAAAAGGCCGACGGCCATTATCAGCAGCAGCGGCTTGACTAGCTTCTCTATAAACTGGCTGAGCCGGATATGGTTCAACGCCTGCAAAACGATCTGGTTCAGACCAAGCGCGGCCGTCAAATAAACCCCGATCATCGCCACCCGGAACAGCGATTGATGATCACTGAGGGTCTCAATAGGGACCCAATGCACCAGGGCGGCAAAACCCAGGCCTACGACCACCGCCGCCAACACTATCCACCGGTTCGCGGCCCGGACCAATCCGACCAGCCGGCTGTGCTGATCATGGGTGTACCGTGGCAATTGCGCAAGCATCAGGTCGTCCCTGCCCGCTAATACCATAACGCTGAGGATACTCACCCAATTGAACACATGCACGTATAATCCGTAGGAATCGGCGTCGGAAGAGCGTACTAAGAGCAAATTGCTGATGAATACCAACGCAACCGAGCCTCCCTGGATCAGGAAGGAATGCAGCGTCCCCCGCAGGATGCGCTGCCGGTCGGATTCGCTTAGCCCATCGTCGATCCACCGGATAGCGTTCAATATTTTCCGTGAATATCCACCCAAAAGATAAACTGCTTGTTTTTCGTGTAGTGATAATAGTGAGAGAAATGCCGGAGCATCCTTCGACGCGTAATTTCATAATCAGCCCACTCTCCCGCGAGCTGCTCCCCAAACGGACCGGAAACGGAACCGGCTCCCGGCAAGCCCTGCCGGGCCATCCATAACCGGTTATTGTATCGGGGCGTTGGCCGGCCCGTCCATCGCTCCAGCTTCGTCCTGGCCCTGACCGGCCAGCGATGCAGACGGTCATAGTGCGCGACATCGGTCAACAGCAAGAGGCTTTCCTGGTCGACCAGCTTGAAAAGCCGGTACCCTTGCGCGGCGAGTGCATCCAGCACGACATAAAGCAAACCCTCATCCCGGCCGATCTCTCCGATCGGCTGACCCGAACCCTCGCAGGAGATATAGGCGGGCCGTCCATCATATCCCGCCATTCCGGCCACCGCCTGCGCATCATACCCTTCGATATCGATCTTGCAATACCAGGGCAGACCATATTCGCCGAACAGCGAGCAAAGGCTTCGCCCGGTGACCCCGATCTGTTCCACAGCCGGCCCCGTTCTTTCCGCCATGGACCGGATGAGCGAGCTTTCCGTGTTGTCACGGCTGACATAGAACCCGACCTCCTCCTGGTCCTTTTCGGTAACGGCTGCATTAATCAAGGTCACCTGTCCACCGGCGATCTCTTCGGCGAATCGGCCCCGAAGGCCATCGACCAAAAATGGATCGGCCTCGATCGCCACAACGGGATAGCCCATCCTAAGATAATAGGCCGTATCGGTCCCCTCATTGGCCCCTACGTCAAAGATCAGCTTGCCGTCGGTCATCATATACCTGTTAAACGCCCGCTACTTCAGCGACCGGATGATCGTCATAAATTCCGCAGCCTGCAGCGAGGCCCCGCCAACCAACCCCCCATCGACGTCGGGGCAGTGAAAAAGCTCGTGGGCATTGGCGGCCTTCACGCTTCCGCCATATAGGATGGGGATCTCATCAGCCGTCGCTTTGCCGTATTTGGCGGCCAGTACACCCCGAATATGCGCATGCATCTCCTGCGCCTGCGCAGAAGCGGCTGTTTTACCCGTACCGATGGCCCAGATGGGCTCATAGGCGATCACTATCTGCCGAAGATGCGTCTCGTCCAGGTGAAAAAGCGATTCCCGCAGCTGCGTCTCCACGTAACCGTTCTGTGCACCCACCTCCCGGATCGATAACGGCTCGCCGCAACAGAAGATCGGCGTGATCCCGCTCTCCAGGCAGATCTCGACCTTTTTGGCCAGCATAAGATCCTGCTCCCCAAAATATTCTCTTCTTTCACTATGCCCGATCACACAGTAGTTGACATCGATGGATCGCAGCATCTCCGCCGATACTTCGCCGGTATAGGCGCCCGACTTTTTGTCGGAACAGTTCTGGGCGGCAGCAAAATAGTTTTTCTTTCCTGCCACTTTATGATGTGCCATCACCAGGTAAGGAAACGGAACGGCAAAAACCACCCGCTGATGCCCCGAAAGCCCGATATTCCCGTTCAGAATGGTATCTAATAGTTCCCCTCCCTGTTCATAAGTCAGATTCATCTTCCAGTTAGCAGCAGCGATTTGTTTTCTCATTTATTTATTATGTATTACAATCTTTGGTCAAAAATATGTTTTAATGCCCTCATTTCTTCTTCCTTCAAGCCCTCCCCCTTCAATTTCTTCCAGTTACTTATATCCCGTATGGCCTTGTCCCATTCATACTTCGTCCGCCCAGTATGCCCCCAGCTGTAATCGGGTATGTATTTTGGCGGGATCCCTTCGCCGAAGATATTACAGGAGATACCGGTTAGGGTGCCGGTATAAAAAGAGGTGTTGATCGCGGACCGGGAATAATCCCCCATCAGCAGCCCGCATCTCTGGCCGGCAGACACATATTCGCCCGAAGCGGGATGATAGACCTGGACGGGGCCGGCATTGTTCTTGACATTGGACGCGGAAGTACCCGCCCCCAGGTTGCACCATTCGCCGATAACCGAATCCCCGAGATAGCCGTCATGACCTTTATTCGAATAACCGAGGAAGACAACATTCTTGATTTCCCCGCCGGCCGTGCAACCGGGCCCGAGCGTCGTAGCGCCATATATCTTCGCCCCCATCTTGACGGTAGCTCCCTCGCAACAGGCGAATGGTCCGCGGATCAGCGCGCCCTCCATGATCTCCGCATTGCGCCCGATATAGATCGGTCCGGTTGAGGCATTGAGGAGACAATGCGAAAGCCCGGCTCCCTCTTCGACAAAAATATTCTCCGCTCCGATCGCCCGGACCGATTCCGGGATCGGCGCGCTGAGTCTGCCGGCCGTAACCAGTTGAAAGTCTTCCAGGAGTGCCTCGCCATTATATTGGAACAAATGCCAGGGATAACGAATGAGCCGGCCATGGACGGTCAGCCGGTCGATCGATGCCTGTGTGAGCGGCCCGCGACGTGTCTCTTCATGGATCATGGCCGCCAGCGCCCTCGTGGGCAGCAGGTTGGCAGCCAACGCCGGCCCGGCTGATAACGGCCCGACCGAAAAGGCGTCTGCCCCGAGCAACCGCTCCCATTTCTCTTTAAAGGTCAGGATGCCCATCCTGAGATCGAGCACCGACCGTACCGCGGTGAACGGTAACAGATTGCCGGTACAGGAACTATCTTCAAATAACAGCATGATGACCAAAAATAATCATGTCTGGGAAACTCTCCGCGTTTCCGGTAAACAAAAATCCCCTCCGTTGCCGGAAGGGAAATAAGTTGTGTGAACGTGACAATAAAAGACAAAAAAATCCGCCTATTTGGTCTTCTTCTCGTAGCGCTTCTTGAACTTGTCGATTCTTCCCGCCGTATCCACCAGCATATTCTTACCCGTGAAGAAAGGATGGGAAGTATTCGAAATTTCCAGTTTGATCAGGGGATATTCGTTACCGTCTTCGTACTTGATCGTCTCGTGCGACTGTGCAGACGACTTGCTAAGGAAAGTGACCCCATTGCTCATGTCTTTGAAAACAACAAACCGGTAACTCTTCGGATGGATATCTTTTTTCATAACTCGTTCTGTTTGAGGGTTGTACGGATTTGGCCGTACGATATTTTTTACTTAGAGCTGGCAAAAGTAGGCATTTTCAACGGTCCGGTCAAATAATATTGGAGAAGTTTACTGCCGATCTCCGGTAAAATTGTTAGTCTCCCCGCCAACCCGCCCCCCTAGCTCCGCATATTCACATACTGAAGCGCAATCCCGAGGTTGGCCCCGCTGCAAAGCTTGATGACCGCCTGCAAATCATCTATCTTCTTAGCCGTGACGCGAATCAGGTCATCCATGATCTGCGACTGGACCTTGAGCCCCGAATCCTTGATCAGCTTGGTGACCTTTTTCGAGTCTTCCTGTTTCAGCCCATTCCGAACCGGCACTTCCTGCCTGGTCACCCGACCGCTTTGATGAGGTTCCTTTCCAAAGTCGAACGCCAACGGGTCCAACCCCTGTTTCATCGACCGGCTGATCAGCACATCGACGATCTGCTTTAGCTTCATATCGCTTTCCGCCTCCAGATCGATCTTCATGTCTTTTTTGTTCAGGTCGATCTTAACGGGCGAATCCTTGAAGTCGAACCGATTGGTGATCTCTTTCTTCGTAATGTTGACGGCGTTGTCGAGGACCTGCTGGTCCACCTTGCTGACGATATCAAAGGATGGCATAGCGTGGAGTTGTCTCCAAATGTACAGCATTCCCTCTAATTCCCATTCCCCCCGCTCTTGACCCGGCTTTGCTCCTCCCCTGCCCCGCCATTCCGGCGACCGTTATTCGACATCCCTTTCAACGGCTTGCCAAATTTCCAGCTAAAGGTCACGCCCACCTGCCGGCTGTCCCGCCGGTTGTGAAACGTCGCATCGGTCTCCTGAAAATCGATATACCCCTTTACCTGGTTCGTATACAGGAAGTCCCGGACCGATAGCTTCAGGGTGGCTTTATCTTTCATGATCTTTTTGGAGATGGCCACCGTCCCCTGACCCAACGGGTCGACGATTACCTGCCCTTCTACCCCCTTTGTCCGGTAGAACCCGGAAAGCTCGCCGGACCATCCATGCTGAAAACTAAACTGATTATTCAGGTTGAGCAGCAGCGTCGTAGCACTTACATCGATATTCTGACCATACAACATACCGGTGAACTTATTGTAGTTGACATTGCTGTAGAGGATCGCCGTCCACCATTTGGTCAGCGGCCGCATAGCGCTGACTGCGATCCCGGCATTCTGCCGGCTGCCGATATTACCATTACGGACAATGGTTGCCTGGCCGGATTGCTGGAAGGTCTCCGTGAAGAAATTGACCGTGTAGCTATAGTTCAGCGTAGTCGTCAGCCAATGGTTATAGGTATGCGAAAACTCTACATTATTCGTATACTGCGGCTGGAGATACGGGTTACCGGCCTGGTAGGTGTACTGGTCGAGAAAGAACAGGAAAGGATTCAGATCCTGGTAGGCCGGACGGTCGATCCGGCGACCATAGTTGAGCGTGAGCGTATTCTTCTCGTTGACGTCATAAGTTAGGTAGAGCGTTGGGAACAGATTGACATAACTCCGCGAGAAAGAAGAATCGTTGTCGATCACCGTAAGCCCGTTACCCAGTTGATGGCCATAGTAGTTGGTGTTCTCTGCCCGCAAGCCAGCCTGAACGGTCCATTTCTTCCCATATTGTTTGGTCATCGTCACGTAGGCCGCATTGATGTTCTCGCGGTAAATAAACGCATTCGTCTTGGTCGTGTCCACATTCGACTTACCATTCGATACGTCATAGTAGTCGGCGGTATTATTGGTATTGACATAACTGAGCTTGATGCCCGTCTCCAGCTTATATCCGTTCGCCAGTGGCCGCGTATAATCGCTTTTGAAGGTGTAAATATTGATCGTACTCGGCAGATGACCGGTTAGGACCGACTGATCGAGCAAGATTTTTTCCGGCGTGAATGTTTGGTTGTTGAAATTCTGATCGCTTATCGAAGAATAACGCACATAATCCATGTCGGCCGACAGTTCACGGCCGGAAGAATCATAAGTATGCCGGAAATTCAGATTCGCCGATTCGTTTTTCCACGATGTGGTGTTGGTATTGGGCGAATAGACCAGCGAATCGATCGCATAACTGGGGTTCAACAGCTGGATATTGCTGCCCGAGCGATCCGTTTCTTTGTTCCTGAACCCGCTGACGACAAAGCCTATCGTCGTCTTCGACGTCACATAATAATCCATCCCGAACTTCAAATTCGCCTCCGGGTTGATAAAATGCATGACGGTCGTCTGCTGGAAGATCGAGTTGACCGTTTGCGCCGCATCCCCATCCAAATACTTCCGTTGGATCTGTAACACCTGGAAGCCTTCCCAGTGGGAATAACCGCCGTTCACGAAGAAATTGAATTGCCCCGTGCGATAATTCAAGTTGAGGCTCCCGCTCGGCTTCGGATAAACGCCCTGGGTATGGGTCAGGTTGAGATTGCCGTTAAGGCCTTTCATTTTGTTCTTCTTCGTCTTGATATTGATGATCCCGGAATTGCCGGCCGCGTCGTATTTGGCGGAAGGGTTGGTCATCAATTCGATCTGGTCGATGGCGGAAGCTGGCAGACTACGCAGATAATCAGCCAGTTGCGTCGCAGATAAATAGGTAGGTTTGCTATCGATCATCACCGTCACCCCTTGCTTGCCCTTTAAGCTGATATTGTCATCCTTGTCGAGCGCAACGCCCGGCGCCTTCTCCAGTACATCCATCGCCGTACTCCCGGCGTTGGACGGGGATGCGTCTACGTTTATAATAGTGCGGTCGGCCTTTTGCTCGATCGGAGGCCGCTTGCCTACCACATCTACCGCCGCGAGGCTGGCACTGGCGCCCGTCAACACCATCGGCGGCAGGGTTCGTGAGCTCTGGCCCGACAATTCGACCGGCTGCGAATACAAACGGTTGTACCCGACAGAAGAAGCAAGTATCAGGTATTTCCCATCAGGCAGCTCGGTAAAGGCAAAACGCCCGGCCTTATTGGTCACCGTTTCTTTTATCCGGCTCGAGTCACCCGCATTCAACAAGGCGACCGTCACCGCCTCCAGGAACAGGCCTTTGTTATCGATAATATTGCCGGAGATCCTGCCGGCGAAAAGTTGGTTCGGTTCGGCCGCCTTTGGGGCAGTTGGTTGGGCCACGGTAAAAAGCCCAACAAAGATCAGTAAGAGAGCAGTTAGTGTGATTCGGTGTCTCATAACGTAATTTTATAATCTAGTACTATTCTTTAATTATTACAATGTAAGATACTGTACTTAGCATAACATAGTATAATGTTTTGTGTTGAAAGGCTGCTGCCATTGATAACTGGCACTCTCACGTGAAATAAAGTTGTTCGAAATTAATCGGCGGCAGACGCGCTGCGAAGTTTACTTGACCAATGTTCCGGTTTCATTGATCAAGTGATCATTTTAGCCAGGGATGGATAGTTGCGTATCTGACGCAAAACAATCTAAAGGAGTTACAACTAAAAGCCCGCAAATGACAAAAGGAGAGAAAGCAGGAGGGAAGGTAACCGGTCATCGATGGGGATCCGGACCCGGCATCGGTGCTCCCGGGCCTGGACTAAATGGCGGAACGCCGGATTTTCGCTTGGTTAGCGCCCATAAGATAGCGAGCCCGGAGATCACCAGCCCCGCAGAAATCAGCTCCGCCTGCGTAGGATGCCCGGGAAGAAAATCATATTGACTATTCACCCGGATATGCTCGATCAGGAACCGCTCGACACCATTTAATATAAGGTAAACTGCAAACAGATTCCCCGGCGTCTTGAGCCGCTTGCGTATCGCCCAGAGAAAAAAGAACAACCCAAGGCACATCAACGTCTCATATACTGGTGTCGGGAAGACTGGGATCGGGAGCTGGCTGCAATAATCCTGACCGGTGCAACCCGGTATCCGGGCACCCGATCCGATCACATTATGCGGATACGAATAGGCAAAAAGCCAGTCAGGCAAAAAACCCGGAGCCTTCACTGATAGATGCGGCACATGCTCCAATCCTTTAAACTCAGGAGCATATGTCGTTTGGAACACGTGGATGATCCGGTCAAAATCCCCTGGCAACGCCGGGACCGCTTTCCCGGTCGTCAGGTCAGTAACGTAGGCACTGTTCGGGATTCCCCAATCACCATCCCCCGAGACCTGGCAGCCGATGCGCCCAATGGCGTAGGCCAGCATCAAGGCCGGCACCGCCGCATCATTCAATTGCCAGAACCCAATCCCATGCTTGCGGGCATACCACCAGATCGCCAGAGCGGCACAGATCAGGCCGCCATAGAAGGTCAAACCGCTAAAAGAAAACAACGAACCTACCGGGTCCCGTACAAAATCGTCCCAGGTCTCGAAACTGTTGAAAATCTTGGCGCCTATAAAACCAAAAATAAACGCAAAGATCGTCAGATCGCCTACCCGGTCGTGCGGCCAGATACGAACCGTTTTCTCCTGCGGCTGTGGCAGCTTCTGCTTGTTCTTTTCATACCATTTCAAACCGGCGAACAACAACCCCAAGGCCAAACCCGCCAGCCAGCTACCTTGTCCGCTCAAGATATAGTCCTGGACCTTGAAATCAGGTCCCGGTGTACTCAAAAAAAGCCCTACAAGCTTGAAACCCAAGACAAAACCGAGAACGAAATTCAGCATCAACTCCACCGGCCCTGCCGGCTTCCCTATCAGGATAACCTCTTCCCGGCTTTGCAACAAACCCTCCCTTTCCTTCCGGATCAATTCCTTCGTCAGGATGATCGCCGCCGCAATAAAAGCAACGGCGACAAAGAAACCAAAGGAGTTGATAAATTGCAGCCAGTGCGGCGCCCAGCCAAAAAGGTCCATGAAAGCATAATAAAGATTGGGATACATAGTTTCAGCAAGATGTGGATCGCAAACCTACACCAAAATCCCGAAAAAACGAATAAACCGGTCACCCTCTTCCATCTGCCCAAATCGCCCCTCCGGGCCACAGCAGTCCAAAATTAATTTTCCACATTATACTAAAGTTTGGGCATTATCGTTCCACAAAAGTGTTCCACGGGGAACGTTTTCTCACCAAATATGCGCCCTACCTACCTTTCATCGTTTATCCCCAAATGTGAACACTTTTGATAGATATTCACAGATATAGAAAGGCCGTCGCTTCGCGACGGCCGTATACATTCGCGGGGAGGTATTCCGTTAGCAATACTCCTCAAAAGCGGCGATCAAATTGTGCGCGATCAATTGCGCCGGACGCCCCTCGATCTGGTGCCGCTCGATGATATGCACCAGCTTGCCATCCCTAAACAACGCGATCGACGGCGAAGAAGGCGGATAGGGCAACAAACGCTCCCGGATCGCGCCAACCGCTTCCATATCAAAGCCGGCAAAACTCGTCGTCAAAAAATCGGGCTTCTTTTTGCCATTGGCCACCGCCATCAGCACTCCTGGCCGCGCCGAACCCGCCGAACAGCCACAAACCGAATTCACCATAACCAGCGTAGTTCCTGGCCTGGTCAACTGCTCATTCACGTCCTCGGAGGTCAGCAATTCCTGGAAACCATTGTCGGTCAGCTCCTCCTTCATGGGTAATACTATTTGCTCTGGATACATTTTTTATATTTTTTGATTACAACAACACAAAGGTAACACAAAAGTTGTTCTTCGATCCACATGAAATATTGTCATCGGATCGTCGTAAGGCCCGCCGTTCTGTCGCTTTCCGCGATCTTTGACGCCAGTTAGGCCAGATTCCGACCTGTTTGACCCGCTGGTATGTCGTTTGATCTCTTCCTCGAGTAAAACAAACACAAAACTTAAATAAGCAATCGTATGACACTCGTAAAAGTAAACAACAACGGACATCGGGGCCTCTCCCAGCTCGTCGATGAGTTCCTCCAGGGTTTCCCGGTAAAGGAAGAAAACTTTGGCTTTCCTCCCGTCAATATCCACGAAACCACTGATGCTTACCATCTGGAACTCAGCGCCCCCGGCCGCAGCAAAGAAGATTTCAAACTGGCGCTTGACAACGGCCAGTTGACGATCAGCTTTGAAAAGAAAGAAGAAACCCGTACCGAAGAGTACAAGACGATCCGTAAGGAATATTCCTTCCGCAGCTTTAAACGCAGCTTCAACCTCGACGATCGGATCGATACCAACGGAATCCAGGCAAAATATGAAAATGGTGTCCTGAAACTGTTGTTGCCGAAGAAGGAACAAGTGAAGGAAAGCGTCAAGCAGATCAACGTCCAATAAACTATTATTCTGATCCACAAAAGGCCGGTCCCATCCCGATGATGAGCCGGCCTCTTTTTTTGACTTTTTTAAGAATGATTGTTTTAATTTCGCGGTTCTAACCCATGTAATCCAATTAGATCATGAGGAAACCTTTGCTAAGGCTATGGCTATCGTTTTTGGTCGTTTTCGTTATTCCAAACCCGGGGTTCGCTCAAATTCCCTCCTTTCACGCACCATTGCAATTACAGGACAGCACCAGGAATCCGGACGATACCCTTCGCATTCGCAACCTTGATCCCTATTTTTCCCTGCACGTCGATTCCATCCTTTCCTATCAGTTGGAGATCAACCGGGATGCCAGCCGGTATTTCTTTTTTATGAAGGACGCCCCGGTGGGGATGAAAATAAAAGAGAACGGGCTGATTACGTTCCGGGCCGATAAATCCTTTTTCCTTTCCGGGCGCCTGAAATACGATGTCCAATACAAGGTCAAAATAGGCGTGCAGAACCTCGATAACCCGAAAGACAGGGTAGACACCTCCTTTACCATCCAGTTCTTCACCACCGATGTGATCCCCTCTCACGTCAAACCGACCGTAAGCAGCGTACTCTATATGGACGAGGGCGATACCATCAACTTTCGCGTTCAGTGCGAAACCGGCACCTACCCTATCGAATCCATCAACTTCTCCACCAATATCCCGATCCGGACCAATTCCGTGATCAAAAACTGCGATGACCTCTTCACCTGGTCACCCCCCTTCGATTTTGTAAAGGAAACCGATTCCGGAAAAACAAAGCTCCTGATCCTCTATTTCGTCGGCACCAACAAGATGTTCCAGCGCGACACCGCCACCATCCGCATCTTTGTCAAGGACGCCCTCGACTACCCCTACGCCCGGGCGGACTATGACCAGACCCTGAAGAACTATCGCCTTTATATCCTTCGCCTCAAATACGCGTTCTTCCAACTGGACAAAAAGGTCAAGCACACCAAGAATACCCGACAATACTTCGATATGGGCGCCGCCGGCACCGGCCTGGGCGGGACTATCGCCACCGCAAGCAACTCCACGACCACCGGCGCCATCCTGCCAAGCGTCGGCGTCGCCTTGGTCCCAGTCAAAGAGACCGCCGCACCGCCGCTAACCGCGGAACAAAACCAGGCCGCCCTCGTCCGCTCCGCAGTCAAACGATTGGATTATATCATGCACGACAATACCCCCGTGGGCGAGAAAGACCCCGAAATCACAAAAAAGACCAGCACCTTAAAATCGGAATTGAAACAGACCCAGATCCAACTGATCGACGTGCCGCTGGAAGAGACCATCGATATGACCGAGGAAGAGCTAAATGCCTATTTTGACAGTCCCAAAGTCAACAAAAAATACCGGATGAAACACTAAAATGTTACAATGTCTGCACAGACCTTTGCTTCGCTCGGTTCCCCTATGGTCGCAAAGTGCGAACTGGCCTCCGGCCAGTTAAGTATAGCCGAGGATCTTCAGCATGCTCTGCGCCGTTTGCTCTTTGGCATATAACCAATCGGTCAGCTTGCCATTCTTGTCATGACCCACGACCACATGCTTGGGAGACGGAATAAGACAATGCTTGATACCGCCATACCCGCTGATCTGATCCTGATAAGCCCCGGTATGAAAGAATCCCACATACAATGGCTCGCCATTCACGATCTTCGGCAGGAACACCTCATTGATATGCTCTTCCGAGTCATAATAGTCATGACTGTCACAGGTAATTCCACCCAGTACCACCCGCTGATACTCCACATCCCATTTGTTGATCGGGAGCATCAGGAACCGCTCTCCGATCCCCCAGGTGTCAGGCAACGTCGTGATAAACGATGAATCGATCATATACCAGATCTCGCGGTCATTCTGCATCTTCTGACCGATGACACTGTAGATATGCGCCATGCTCTCTCCTACCGTATAGCTGCCAAACTCCGTGAAAATATGCGGGACCGGCACATTGTTGCGCTTGCAGGCCTTCTTGATATTGTGCACAATCTCATTGATCATGAGCTGATAATCATACTCGAAGCCCAACGAATGTTTGATCGGGAAACCACCGCCGATATTGATCGAATCCAGCTCCGGACAGATCTTCCTCAGCTGACAGTACAGGTTGATCACCTTATTGAGCTCACTCCAATAATAGATATCGTCCTTGATCCCCTTGTTGAGAAAGATATGCAGCATCTTCAACTGGAACCGGTCCTCGTTCCCCTCGATCTTGTCGACATAGAACTCCAGAACGTCGCGCGCGCGGAAGCCCAGCCGGGAGGTGTAAAACGGGAATGTCGGTTCTTCCTCCGCCGCCACCCGGATCCCCAGTTTGAATGGCACCTTCACCGACCGCTTGTATTGCTGCAGTTCATCCTTGTTATCCAGGATGGGGATGACATTCTTGAACCCCGCATTCAGTAGCGAGGCGATCCGGCTCGTATAAGTCTTTTGCTTGAACCCGTTGCAGATTATATAGGTATCCTTCGTGATCTTTTTGCGCTGATAGAGCTTCTTGATGATCTCGATGTCATACGCAAATGATGTCTCCAGATGGATATCGTTCTTCAACGCCTCCTCGACGATAAAGGAGAAATGCGAGCTCTTCGTACAATAGCAATAGAAATACTTACCCTCATAGCGATGCTTTTTGATCGCTGCGGCAAACATCTTCTTGGCTTTGTTGATCTGCATTCCGATCTTCGGCAGATAGGTTAGCTTCATCGGAGTGCCGTACTTGTCGATCAGCGCCTTGAGATCGAGCCCGTTAAATTGAAGGTAACTGTCCTTGACTTCGAATCCTTCCTGCGGAAAGTTGAACGTTTGCGTCACCAGGTCGGTGTACGTATTATTCTGTGCCTGATCCAGTTTGCTAAATTTAATGGTTGATTGAATTGCGCAAAACTATATAAAAAAAATAAAATCGTCCGCAAAATAAGAACGCCCCCTATCGGGGGCGTCCTACTAAAACTTTCTTCCATTTATTTTACCGAAGCGACCAGCTTTGAAAAGGTCCCCGGTTCATTCATGGCCAGATCGGCCAGCACTTTCCGGTCAAGTCCGATCCCCTTCAGGCTGAGCCGGTGGATAAACGCCGAATAAGTCAGACCCTCCGCCCGAACGGCGGCGTTGATCCGGGCTATCCACAGCGTGCGATATTCCCTTTTCTTCAATTTCCGGCCTACATAACGGTACTGAAGACCCTTCTCCAGGACGTTCTTGGCGACGGTATATACATTTTTACGTTTGCCGTAGAATCCTTTTGCCTCTTTTAAGATGCGCTTCCGGCGGGCCCGGGAAGCAACGGCGTTGACTGAACGTGGCATATCTTACTAATTTGAACAGGTTAAGAATAATTATTTAAGTCTCAACAGACGTTTGACAAAATCCAGGTTGGCTTGAGATACCTCGCCCTTCAACCGCATTACGCGCTTGCGTTTCTTGGATTTCTTAGTAAGAATGTGACGTTTAAACGCTTTTTGGAAGGTAATTTTGCCGGTGCCGGTCACTTTAAACCGCTTTTTGGCACTCGAATTCGTTTTAACCTTGGGCATTTGGAATGCTGTTTTCGTAATTCCCCCTGCTGGCGGATCACACCGGTGACCACTTATGGAGCCGTTTGGGGCTGCAAAACTATAAAAAAAACCGCAGAAATGCGGTTTTCTTCGATTTTTTATTCGCCCGGACCGGTCACCCTACTGGGCAGCCTTGTCCTTTTCCTTCTTTTTCTGCGATTTCGGTGCCCAAATGGCCAGCATTCGCTTGCCTTCCATCTTGGGCATGCCTTCCAACACACCGGAATCATTGAGCCGTTCGGCAAACTTTAGCAGCAACAGCTCGCCTCGCTCCTTGAACTGGATCGCGCGGCCCTTGAACTGGACATATGCCTTTACCTTATTCCCTTCCTTCAGGAATTTTTCGGCATGCTTGGCCTTGAAGTCGAAATCATGATCGTCCGTATTCGGCGTGAACCGGATCTCTTTCACTTCGGAGGCCTTGCTCTTGGCCTTCATCTCCTTTTCCTTCCGCTTCTTCTCGTAAAGGAATTTATTGTAGTCGATGATCTTACAGACCGGGGGATCGGCGTTTGGTGAGATCTCGACCAGGTCGAGAGCCTGCTCCTGCGCCATTTTCAGGGCTTCCTGTGTCGGGTAAACGCCTACTTCGATATTGTCGCCGACCAACCGCACCTGCGGAACCCTGATCATATGATTGGTACGGTGTTCCTGTTGTTGTTCCTTTCTAAATCTTGGATTAAAATTACCTCTTGGAGGTCTCGGTGGAAATGCCATTTACAATTTTTAAGTCCGGCTTCCGTCCCTACCGGAAGCCGCAAATTTTTTATTTTTCTCAAGCCCTTAGGGATTCGGGACGCGTTCCTTGATCTCCTGTCGCACTCCGGCGATGAATTCCTCGATACCTCTCTCACCCAGATCGCCCTTGCCCTGCCGGCGGACGGCAACCTTCCGGTCATTCATCTCCTTCTCGCCAACCACCAGCATATATGGAACCCTGGCGAGCTCGGTATCCCGGATCTTCTTTCCTATCTTCTCGCTGCGGTCATCCACCTCTGCACGAATATCCGCATTTTTCAGCATACCTAAAAGACTTTGTGCATATTCCAGCGACTTATCCGTGATCGGCAGGATCTTTACCTGCAGCGGAGCCAGCCAGACCGGAAATTTGCCCGCATAATGCTCAAGCAGGAACCCGATGAAGCGTTCATGCGTTCCCAGCGGCGCCCGGTGGATGATCAGCGGGGTCTCCGGATGATTGTCCTTGTTGGTATACTCCAGATGGAACCGCCTTCCCTGGGCAAAGTCTACCTGGTTGGTAGCCAAACTGAACTCCCGGCCAATGGCGCTCCAAATCTGCACATCGATCTTGGGGCCATAGAAGGCCGCTTCATCCGGCACTTCGATAAACGGGGTTTTTGTCCTGATCAGCACATCCCGCACCAACGCCTCCGTTTCCTTCCACAACTCCGGCTCGTCGATATACTTCTTGCCCAGTTTCGAAGGCTCATGAAGACTTAGACGCATGACGTACTTCTCGATCCCGAAGATCTTAAAGTATTTCAGGTACATCTCGTTCACCGCCGCGAATTCCTCATAGAACTGATCTTTGCTGCAATAAATATGCGCATCATTCATATGCAGACACCGTACCCGCATCAGGCCGAATAACTCCCCGCTCTGTTCGTATCGGTAACAGGTCCCATATTCCGCCAGCCGGTACGGCAAATCCTTATACGATTTCTGTTCTGCGGCAAAGATCTTGTGATGATGCGGGCAATTCATGGCCTTCAGATAATACTTCTCACCGTCCAACTCCATCGGGGGAAACATACTGTCCTGATAATAAGGCAGATGCCCGCTCGTCAAATAAAGGCTTTCTTTAGCAATATGGGGAGTAACGACCCGCTTGTAGCCCCCCTTTTCTTCGGTTTCCTTGGCCAGCCGCTCCAACTCCTCGATCACCACCGCCCCATTGGGCATCCACAACGGCAAACCCGGTCCCACCTGCTCGTCAAACGTAAAAATGCCCAATTCCTTGCCCAGCTTCCGGTGGTCCCGCTTCTTTGCTTCCTCCAGCATCTGCAAATATTCGTCCAATTCCTTCTGCGATGGGAAAGACACGCCATATACCCGGGTCAACTGCTTGTTCCGCTCATCCCCCTTCCAGAACGCTCCGGAAATATTAGTCAGCCTGACCGCCTTTATAAATCCCGTATTCGGGATATGCGGGCCCCGGCACAGATCGGTGAAATTCCCCTGGGTATAAAAGGTGATCTGGCCGTCCTGCAGGTTTTCCAACAGATCCAGCTTGTATTCATCCCCTTTTTCCGTAAAATACCCGACCGCTTCGGCCTTGCTGATCTCCTTCCGACGATAGAGCTCACCCTGCTTGGTCAGCTCGGCCATTTTTACCTCCAGCTTACGGAGATCGTCTTCGGTGATCTGCCGCCCGCCCAGATCCATGTCGTAATAAAACCCCCCCGTGTCGATCGCCGGTCCCACCCAGAATTTGGCACCCGGGAACAGCGATTCCACCGCCTCGGCCATCAGATGGGCTGAAGAATGCCAGAAAGTGGACTTGCCCTCCGCATCTGACCAGGTCAACAATTTCAGGGTAGCATCTGTGCCGATCGGACGCGTCGCATCCCAAACCTGCCCATTGATATTTGCGGCCAATACCTTCCTCGCCAATCCCTCACTGATGGACCGGGCGACTTCCAACGCAGTGACACCGCTTTCGTATTCTCTGACGGCGCCATCCGGAAATGTGATCTTGATCATAAGGGTGCAAAATTAACAAATCCTTGCCAAACTCGAGGTCTTCGTCGCTCCCTGTTTTTACAAATGGTAAGCGCCACAATAATTTATTTGATTAATTTGCCAAAAGATAACCGTCGATCATGCGTAGACTCCTTTTACTCCTTCTGGCTGCCGCACCGCTGCTCGCCCGCAGCCAGGACCTCACCGGTGTCTGGCAGGGTCACTTCCGGCCCAGTGGCGGAAAAAGCTCTTCCTTTTTCAATTTCGACGAGCGGTATAGATTCGAAGTTCAGATCGCCCAGCATGACAAAAAATTCGATGGAGTCACCTATTCCTATCTCTCTTCCATCTTCTACGGCAAAGCGGCTGCAGTCGGCACCGTAAACCCAAAAACTGGAAAGGTTCTCCTGCAAGAAGGCAAACTCCTCGAGGTTCGTCAACAATTCGGCGACATCGTATGTATCATGACCTGCTTCCTGCAATACACCAAATCCGGCGATGAAGAATTCCTCGAAGGGAAATACGTCAGCATGAACGTCAAGGATTCAACCAGCTGCGATCACGGGACCGTCTTCCTTCGGAGGGTAGCGACCTCCGACTTTTATGAAGAACCCTTTCTGGTGGAACGCGAAAAAGAACTGAAGAGAGAAGAGCTCGCAAAAGAAAGACCCGGTATAAAAGACCCGCCCATCCCCCTTCGTAAAACGCCGCCGCCTCATTCCGACAGCGCCCGCCTGGCCACCACAAGCCGCAAGCCGGCAACAAAGCCCACGGTGATCCACCACCATCCCGATAGCAGCGCCGTCGCCAATAGCCATCGGCCGGTGACGCACCCGATCCACCATCCCGCCGCTACCCCCGCGGCCCCGCCGCCCCTGGCCCGTGCGACCATGCCCGAACGATCGACCACAAAACCTGCCCTCGACAGCAGCAGCGGTCTAAGCCATAAATTTCCGACCATCACGCCGCGCGTCCTGCTGGATCGGTCCAACCAACTGGTCCGCTCCCTGACCGTCAACACCCGCGAAGTGGTCCTGAATATCTATGACGACGGCATCATCGACGGCGATACCGTCTCGGTATACCTGGATAATAAAATGGTGATCAACCACGCCATGCTGACCGACCGGCCCCTGGTCCTTACTCTACACCTGGATGAGGACAATGACTACCACGAGCTGGTCATGGTGGCGGATAATGAAGGTACCATCCCACCAAATACGTCGTTGATGATCGTGAAGGCTGGCGACAAGGAATATAAGGTCAATATTACTTCCAGTCTGCAAAAGAACGCTACCATTACCTTTAAGTACGTAAAACCAAACTGACTTTTACATGCGCGGTACTGCCCTGGCAATCCTGTTGACCTTTTCCTGTATCGGCCGGGGGGAAGACCTTAACGGTATCTGGAAAGGCACCCTGACCCAGGGGCCGGGTGGGTGCTATCCCCAATATTTCCTGGAGCTGCAAATCAATTTTAACGGCGACCGTCTCACCGGAAAAGCCTACGACTATTATGACAACACCCACTTTGTCAAAATGAGCTTCACCGGTCGCTACAACCCCCAAACCCATCGCCTGGTCATCATCGAGAACCTGGTGATCCAGGCCGATATCCCGGGGGAATGCGAACCCTGTACCAAGACCTACGACCTCAACTATTCGAAGAATGGGGAACAGGAAGAGCTCAACGGAGATTGGAAAGGAGTCTATTCCGAAAAGCGGCTGGTCTGCCCGCCGGGGCAGATCCGGCTCAAACGGGCCACCAGCTCCGATTTCCCCGTCGACATCGACCAATCGGACACCCTGATCGCGCTCCAAAAAACACTCCATCTTCAACCCCGCCAGCCGACCTTGGTCAAGACCATCACCCTTCATGCAGCGGATGTGAAGATCGATTTATACGACGACGGCGTGATCGACGGCGATTCCGTCACGGTGTTTATCAATAACAAGCTGCTTTTGTACCATCAGATGCTGACGGACCGGCCGCTGACCATCCATTTCAACGCCTTTCCCAATACGGAATACGACCTGGTGATGTACGCGGACAACCTGGGCACGATCCCCCCCAATACGGCCTTGCTGATGGTAACCTCCGGCTCGGAGAAATACAAAGCATTCCTTTCATCCAGCGAACAGCAAAGCGCGTCGATCCGCTTTGTCTATAAGCCATGACCTTCGGCCCGCGCCACCGGCGCGGCCCTCGGTCGTACCCTTTGTTTTACTCGAGTACCCTATTTATTCCCAAAATCCAGCGAATCCGTGATCTCCCCGCACCCAATCATCTTGGCCTTGTATACCGGATGCTTATTTCCCAGATAAGGATTGACGATCGCCGGCGTATAGCTGAGCCAAAAGCCTTCCGACGAATCCCCAAGCGCCATCGGACAACGGATATGATAGATCCGCTGGCCGTCATACCGGACCGTCCGGACCAGGTTATACAATTCCTCGGTCAGCATATTGAAGGACCGCCGCCTTTCCTCAATCCCCGTCTCCCCCACCAACCCTTTGGCTTCCGCATCGATGCTCGCAGTCAGGCTCTCGGCCGTCTTGACGATACCACTGTCGGCCTTTAGCAACCGGACCGGGAGACTATCGGCTTTTGCCACCACCCCGTAGGCCGCCTGGTCGGCCTTGAGCGTATCCCAATCCACCAGCGCATCCTTCAACGCGAAGTATTCGGTCATCAGACCCTCGAATGCCATGTCGAAGGCCCCTGAATTCTTACTGATCCGGAGCGCCTGGTCGGGCGCCGGCGCCTGGCCTGCTTTCTTATCTGACAACAGTTTGTAGACCAGCAATCCGGCGATAATGAAAATGACGATCAGCAAGATGAATTTCCGCATGAAAGAAAGTTTTGCCGAAGGTACTGCGCTAGGCTAAATTTGCATACTATTTTATAAAAATTCATGATAGCAGGACTTCAGAACGTTACTTTCGAATTCGGCGCCAGAGTGATCGTAAAAGACGCGACCTGGCATATCCAACCCAATGAGCGCATTGGCCTGATTGGCTATAACGGCACCGGAAAATCCACCTTGTTGAAATTGTTCGTCGGCGAATACCTTCCCTCTGAAGGCACCGTCGAACGAAGCCGAAACACCAGCATCGGCTATCTTCACCAGGATCTGCTTAGCTTCGATACCCATGGCTCGATCCTCGACGTGGCTATGACCGCTTTCGAACGGGTCCAACAGCTGGAGAAGGAGATCGAAGCGCTAGGCAAACAGCTGGAGAAGGACCACGAGAACGAGGCGCTCCTGCACCAATACACCGATGCGCTGCACGAAATGGATACCCTCGACGGCTATACGATCCAAAACCGCACCGAAGAGATCCTCCAGGGTCTCGGCTTCGCCAACTCAGACCTGGGTCGGCCATTCCGCGAGTTCAGCGGCGGGTGGCGGATGCGCGTGCTGCTGGCCCGGATGATCCTCCAGAAACCCGACCTCCTCCTGCTTGATGAACCGACCAACCACATGGACCTGCCTTCCATCGAGTGGCTCGAGAAATACCTCCAGCACTACCAGGGCTCCGTCATCATTGTCAGCCACGACAAATACTTCCTCAATCGCATGGTTACCAAGATCGTCGAGCTCTATCAAAAAGAACTGCATATCTACAATGGTAACTATACCTTCTACGAGACGGAAAAACTGCAACGGGTCGAGTTGCAGCAGCGGGCGTTCGAAAACCAGCAGGAGTATATCCGGCAGCAGGAACGGTTCATCGAACGGTTCCGGGCCAAGGCTACCAAGGCTGCAGCCGCCCAGTCGGCTATGAAACGGCTCGATAAAATCGAACGCATCGAAGATGTGGAGATCGAACGGCCCAATATCCGGATCAATTTCCGGGTCGACAAGACCCCCGGCCGCGTTCTTGCCACGCTGAAGCACGCGACCAAGAAATTCGGGCCGCTCACCATCGTCGGGGACGCTTCCGCCGAGATCGACAGGGGCGACAAGATTGCCCTCATCGGGGCCAACGGTAAAGGGAAATCCACCCTCCTGCGGATGATCGCCGGCACCGAACCTTTCTCCGGCGAACGCATCTGGGGCCATAACGTCGAAGAAAGCTTTTACGCCCAACACCAAATGGAAGCACTGGGCGTCAACAACACGGTCCTGGAGGAAATGCAGCTCTGCGGCAGCCAGAAGACGGACCTCGAACTCCGCGTACTGCTGGGCTGCTTCCTGTTCAGCGGCGACGAGGTGGAAAAAAGGATCAAGGTCCTGAGCGGTGGTGAAAAGGCCCGCGTTGCGCTGGCCAAAACGATCGTCAGCAAAGCCAATTTCCTGCTGCTCGACGAACCGACCAACCATCTGGATATGCATTCCTGCGAGCTCCTGATCGAAGCGCTCAACAAATACGAGGGGAGCTATCTGCTGGTCAGCCATGACCGTTATTTCATCTCTAAGACGGCAAACAAGATCTGGGAGATCGATAACTACCAGATCCGTGAATTCAAAGGACCCTATGAAGAATGGGTGGAGTGGAAGGAACGAAACCTGGCGGCGAAGCTAAAAGCCGAACAGCAGGCGGTCAAACCCGAACCTGCGGCCCCCACGCCCCCCCCGCCCCAGACAAAACCCGTGACCCCGATCAATAAGGAAGCAAAGAAGGAACTGCAACGCCAGCAACGCCTTTTTCAGGAGCTCGAAGAGAAGATCGCAAAACTGACCAAACAAAAAAACAACCTCGAAGCATCTCTATCCGATCCAAACACGTATTCCGATAAAAATAAATTCGTAACGGCGGAAACGGAATACAAAAAGACCAGCGACGAACTAAACAAGACCAACCGCCAGTACGAACAGGTCTTCGAAAAGATCGTCGAGCTGGAGAAGACGCTTTGACAATGAAACACTATTTCATTTTCGCGATTCTAACCACCCTCGCCACCACCGTGGTAGCCCAGCAACCACCTGGTGTACGCCCAAAGATCGGCCTCGTCCTGAGCGGCGGCGGCGCAAAAGGGTTGGCCCATATCGGAATCCTCAAAGCGATCGATTCGGCCGGTCTCAAGATCGACTATATTACCGGTACGAGCATGGGCAGCATCCTCGGCGGCCTTTATGCCATCGGCTACTCTGCCGACTCCATCGAAAAGATCGCCCGCGGGATCGACTGGGATCTGCTCTTATCCAATCAATCCTCCATGCGAAGCATGATCATGGACGAGAAATCCGAATACGGGAAATACGATGTCGAACTGCCCTGGGTGGACCATTGGTTTCGCTTTTCCACCGGCGTGATCGAAGGCCAGGAACTCTGGCTGAAGTTCTCGGAACTGTTCCGGCCGGTCTATGGCATCAGGGACTTCTCCAAATTTTCCATCCCCTTTAAATGCCTCGCCACCGATATCTCAACCGGCGATGCCGTGGTCCTCGACACCGGCGATATCGTCACCGCTGTCCGCGCCAGCATGGCCATCCCCACTATTTTTACCGCGGTGGAAGAAAACGGACGCAAACTCGTTGATGGCGGTGTCGTCCGGAATTTCCCGGTCAGGGACGTCCGCGACATGGGTGCCAATATCGTTATCGGCAGTAATGTCTCCGGTCCGCTCCGCAGCTCTGCCCAGGTGACCAATGCACTTCAGGTGATCCTGCAGGTGGCTTTCTTCCGGGAAGAAGCCGACACTAAAACGCAGATCCCTCTTTGCAATATCTATGTGGACCAGCCCCTCGAGCAATACAGCATGGGAAATTTCGGCGAAGCCGCCAGCATCATCCAGGCCGGATTGGAAGAAGGCCGGCGGTTCTACCCGACTTTCAAAAAGTTGGCGGACTCCCTCGACGCCCTCTACGGTTCCCAACCTCCCAAAGTAAACAGGTTGCCCGCCGTCCACGCCCTCAAGGTCTCCTCCTACGCGGTCATCGGCCTGAACCACACCAGCGAAGGGTTCTTTGTCCAAAACATGAACCTGCGCACCGCCCATTCCTATACCGCCGACCAACTTTCCAAAATGGTGCGGCGCGCCTTCGGCACCCGCTATTATAACCGGATCACCTATTCGATGCAGCCCTTGTCCGATAGCACTAACCGCATCGTATTCCAGGTCGAGGAAAACCCGCTCACCTTCGCCAAGATCGGCCTCAATTACAACCAATTCAGCGGCATCAGCGCCATCCTCAACCTCACCAGCCGCAATTTCTTTACCCCAACCTCCCGCAGCCTCGTCACCATTAATATCGGCCAGAACTTCCGGGCCCGCGCGGAGCACCTCCAATACTTCGGCCGCCGCGCCAATTTTGCATTTACCCTGGGTACCCAATTCGATGATTTCCAGATCACCACCTACAATAATAAATACAAGGAGGCCGGTCTCTATGATCAGAACTATTATAAGGTGGACGGAAAATTCGGTTATTCGACCAACCGCGACCTCACTATCGGCGTGGGCGACCGCTTCGAATATACCTCCTACGATCCATCCATTGCATCAAGCCTGGAATTTAAAGGGTACAACAATTTCGTCACCAGCTATTTCTTTCTTCGCACCAATCTGCTCGACCGGCCGGTCTACCCAAGGAGCGGTTTCCAGCTGGACGCCGAAGCGGACTATGTCTTCGAACAAAACCCCAACGCCCAACGCTTTGGTACCCGGACCGGCGGCACCGATACCAGTTTCTCCGACCAGCCCTACCAACGGCTCCTCTTCAATTTTGATCAGTACATCCCTCTCACCAGCCGGTATACTTTACAAACCCACCTCCAGGGCGGTCTTAACTTGAATTACAAGGATAATATCATGAACGAGTTTTCGATCGGCGGCCTGACCGAACAGTTCCACAATCAGGTGACTTTCGCGGGGCTTCGCGAGGGGACTTTCTATTCGGCCAGCATTGCAGAGGGGATGATCGCCCTGCGTTATCAACTGTTCGATAACGTACTGATCACGGGAAAAGCAAACGTGCTCTTCAACAATTTTATAACGAAAAGCGCTTTCTTCACCACCCCCGATTTCCTCTCGGGCTATGCGCTTACTTTTACCTATATGTTCGCGCTGGGTCCGCTCGAACTGAGCGCCATGTATTCCGACCAGTCACGCCGGGTTTTGGGCTATATAAATATCGGGATCCCGTTCTGAAACGAGGTTCATTTTTGCCCGTACCGCCCGCTCCTCCGACTCCGCGCTACAAGGACAGGAAATGAATTGAATGCCTCTACTCCTATCCTTTTTCCACCAAGTATATTTTATGCGTATAATTCAAATTTATGCGCATAAAGTCTGTTGGGTCCTCCAACACACTACCCACCTCTCTGAACCTTGAATTTCTTCATTGTACTTCAATTTCCGCGTTATTCCCTCGCCTTCAAAAAATCACTCACGATCATCGCCATCAGCTGCCCTGCCGCCTCACTCTGCCCGTGACAAAGCGAAAATATCCCTTCACAGATATGAAAATAGGCGATCCGCGAATCGCTCGCCGCAAAAGTCACATACTGCCTCGCTTGCAGCGGACCCAGCCCGGCCGCCGGCATCCCCATCCCCGTCGGCCCGAATACATCCAGGTCCAGCTCCAGGCCGATATAATTGTCTTCGGTAAACCCAGTTGCATGCGCCACTGCCTGGGTAAAATTCCTTTTCTCCAGCACCAGAATGTCTTCGTAAGTGATCAGGTCCACAAAAGGATTGTTAATGATATCCAGCCAGACATTTTGTGGCAGATCGGTCTCATGAACACCGATCGCGCAGTATTTCTCCAGGAAGCCGTCTTCCTCCGCATACCGGAACGCATTCCCGCTGTGCCGGCCTTCCACCGGCCGGAATCCACTGTGCGCGTCGAGGTTGACCGCATTGATTTGCGGCAGCGGGATCAGCCCCGCTTTTTGCAGCCCTTTTGCCGCACCCTTGATCAACGGATAGGCATTGTTATGGCCGCCGCCGATAACGATCGGGATCTTCCCGGCGGCCGTGACGATCTTGATCAGCGGCTCCACCGCTTCATCGATCGTATGGACGGCATGCCGGTACGCCACCAGCTTTTCCTCCCGGCCATAGGCATTGGCCTCGATCAACCGGTCCAGCTCGCTGAAATCGAAATAACCCAGCACCAGCACACTTTCGCCGGTGAGAAAATCATTGCTTTGCTGATTCAGAAAGCTTTTCAGGAAGAATGGCCAGGCCGTACCGGTCCCACCCCGCCCCTCATTCGCCCGCACCCCGATATCCTCCTGGATCCCGATCAGCACATATTCGGCCGCTGTCTGTTCGACGGCGGCAGCTACCTGGGCGGCATCGGCCGCCACCAACACCCGTTCGCCCAGCTTGGTCTCGAATTGACGGACCCGTGTCAGGCCGATGATATCCTGTTTGCGGTAGACGTTGAGATGTTGCATACAAATGAATTTATCTGATCTTTCCCATCACCAGCTGAAGGATGGTCGCTTCGGTCTTTATCGTCGCGGCCTCGATGGCTGCTCCCTTTTCCAGCACCTGAGATACATAGTCCTTATTGCCGTAGCCCGAGGCGTTTATCCGGACATTCAGGAAGGCCCCCAGCACTGCCGCCCTCGCGCAAAGCGCGCCGACACCCGCATCCGAAACGGAATTCGGGTTTCCCTCCGCCGCCATCGCGCCGATGAGCTCCAGGCTGCCAAACGCCACCTCCATCACCCGGAAAGGCACTTCGATCGCCGTTCGGGTTGCCTCCTGGATCGCCTCCTGCCGGAACTTCTTTTCAACCTCATTACTTTTCGGCAGCGCAAACGCAGCCAGGATCGCATTGAAGGCCCGGGTATCGGCATCCACCAGCCGCAAAAGCTCTTCCTTTTGCCGCTGGCCCCTATCCGCCCAGTCGCTGAACGACTTCCAGCGATCATCCCACCCCTTCTTATGCGACGACAGATTCGCCACCATCGACCCAAGCGCCGCGCCAAGCGCACCTACATACGCCGCGATCGAACCGCCGCCGGGAGCGGGACTTTCACTGGCCGTCTCGTCGGCGAAATCGGTCAATGACATCCTCACCAACTTATCCGTGGCAGGCTCGCGGAGTTGATATTCGATGATCCGCTCCTCCGGTTTGAACGGCCCCAACTCATCCAACCCCATGGAAAGAATGGCGATCCGGATCAGCTCCTTTTCCGATACACCGGCCGAACGCTGCTGCTTTTCCAGGAAATATCTGCCCGCATCCAGCATCGCCTGCATCGGGATCAGTCCCACCAACTCGCTGCCCGTGACCCGGATGCCGCGTTCGGCCGCCGCGCGGCACACCTCATCAAACGCAACATGGACCGGCGTTACCCGGATATTGGTCAAATTCATCGAGATCTGCGCGATCCCATATTCCTCGATATACCACCCGATCGCCTTTACCGCTTTAAGTGTCCCGGGTACCTGAACGGATTTTTCACCCTCCACTATGACGCGGCCTGCCTCCCGGACATCAAAAGCAATGGCATTGGCCCGGCGAGTAGACGTCGTATTTAGATTCACATTGTACGCCACCAGGAAATCCCGCGCCCCGATCACCGTCCCGCCGCGACGGGCATCGAACTCAGCCGGACCAAAGTCCGGCGCCCATTCCGGTAATTTTATCTTCTTGAAGAATCCCTCGTACTCACCCGCCCGGATAACCGAGAGATTGTTCCGGCGCGTGTCGGGCTGTGCCGCTTCATACAGATAAACGGGGATCTGCAATTCTCCACCCACCCTTTCCGCCAGCCGCCGGGCCCAGGCGGCCGTCTCCTCCATGCTGATCCCGCCAATAGGGATCAGCGGACAGACATCCGTAGCACCCATCCGCGGATGCTCCCCCTTATGCGCCCGCATATCGATCAGCTCGCCGGCCTTCCTGATCGCCAGGAACGCCGCTTCAACCACCGCCTCCGGCGAACCGACAAACGTGACTACAGTACGGTTGGTGGCTTTCCCCGGATCGACATTGAGGAGGCGAACACCGACTACACTTTCGATCTGCTCAGTGATCTGTTTGATGATCCCGGAGTTCCGCCCTTCACTAAAATTGGGAACACATTCAATGATGGGTGTCATAGGGCTGCAATGTACATTATTATTCGATTTCGGCTTGCACCGGCCCGTCAACCCACCGCCGGTTCCTTCTCTCCCCCCTCCCGCTTTCGTGGCCGCACGAAATCCAGGGGATTCCGGATAAAATACCGTCCCAGGATCCCCAGGAACTCCGGGTATTCCCGGATCCGCACCCCTCGGGACCGCGCTGCAACGAAAAAGGCCAGCGAAAAGCTCACCAGGAAATTCAGGAACCCGATCCCCAGCACCCCGGCCAGCACCTCTATCAGAAAACCCGTCGGCACATTCTGCAACCCCAGCCCATAGACGGCAATCGAGACGTTCCCTGCTGAAATAGTAATATGCCGGATATCAAACCGGGTTCCGAAGATCTCGCCAATAAATCCCGCCATCCCCAAAAAGAATCCCAGACAGATATTGCCGATCAGGGTGCCGGCATGCTGCTCCACATAGTCGGCCAATCGCCGCAGCCGTTCCTTCGGCATGGTCATCCGCAGGATGGGATGGGTCTGCAACCGCCGGCTGATGCGGCCATACACGATCTTGTTCTGCACATACCCGGCGATGATCCCGCTCAGAAAAAGAAAAACCCCCGTATTACAGGCATACGCCAGCGAAAGACTTTGCCACGGATGCTGATCACGCAACATCTTCATGGCGGCATCCCCCGACAGCAACTTGGCCCCCATCAATTTGTCATACCCCCAGGCCAACAGTGCAGCACCCGGAAAGACCACGATCAGGTTGCCCGCGAACGACGCGATCTGGCTTCGCGAAACCTTGGCCACCGTGACTGCCAGGCTATACAGGTTGGGCTGATAGGTGTTCTTTTTGGTATCCAGCGAACTGGCGACCGCACTCGCCGTGAAGGCAGGCTGCTTGGTTGCCAGCGTCGCACCCGTCTCCTCGATCAGGATAAAGCCAACGCTGTAGTTGACGCTATAGGCGAAGCCATGCCAAAAGATCGCCATCGGCACCCGGATCAACAGATTCTTGACTAGTACCACCAGGCAGATCCATGCCCCGCCTCCCATCGCACTGGCAAGCATCGCCCGGTACTCCGCCCGGGTGGAGGTAATGTATTTGCTCCCTTTCGCCCCCTTGTGCTCGGCGATCTGGTACGCCAGGTAACCCAGGGACTGCGACATAAACTCGACGATGCTGTTCTTCCTGTTCTCGTTGCGAACCAGGATCCGGAACAACTCCACGAATTTCGCTGTTTCGAAAGAATGATCCGTGCTCAGCAGGTCTACCAGGATCGACATCCGCTCCAACCGATTGGCCAGCAACAACAACATATAGGTCTGATGGAGGCTGGCCCCCCGCATCACATTGCCATCCCGCACATGCCCGATGCAGGTGTCGCAACGGCCCAGCAAAGCATTGATCCGGTCTGCGATCGGCCGCAGCCCGGCGGCTTCGCCCTTATTCAATTCCGCCTCCAATTCATGCACCAGGTAATTCTGCTTCACAAAAGGATTGTCCTCGCGGTCTTCCTCCGGTAGGCAGAGCAGCACCTCTTTCTCCAAGCCCAGCTGCGCCACCTGGTAGGACAAGGTCCGCAGCGCGCCCACCAGCTGTTGCAGGATGCGCCCATCGTCAATATGCAGCGAGAGCCCGAGCGTTTCGAAAAAGGCAACCCAGGTCGGCCGCGGAATTCCCTCTATCCACCGGTAATCGCGATTGCGGAAGAAGACCCGGTTCAGAACATACAGGATATCATTTTCATCCTGCAACGGCGGCAACAGTTTATGACGCAGCCGGCCAAAGAATTCCTGCCAGAACCCCCGCGCCAGCGGGATACCGCTTTCCATCAGCGCGGACGAGAGGTCCGTGCGGACCAGCTGCGACAGCACGGCGTGCTGCAGGTTCTGGAGCAGCAGCGGGCGCTGAACCATAGCTTCCGTAATCCGCTCCAGGTTGGCCCGCGCATCCCGCCGGCCCGGTCCCGGCCGGACAACGCCAAACAACGACACCAGGAAATCCAACCCCGCAGCGCCGTCATTGACCGGCAACACTGTAATTCGCGCCGAAGCCGTCTCTATAAATTCCGGTTGGTTTCTTTTCATACAAATTCCCCCCCGATCATTACCCCCCCCACCAGATTCGACCCGAACGCATAAGGAAGATAGGCCAGCGAAGGCACCCGTCGTGTAATGATCAGGTTCGCCCTTTTCCCCGCGGTGATACTGCCCAACCTGTCCCCCAACGACATCGCGTAGGCGCCATTGATCGTCGCCGCATTGATGGCCTCTTCCGGCAGCATCCGCATCCCTATACAGCTCATAGCCACCACGAGATTCATGTTCCCGCTCGGCGAAGACCCGGGATTGTAGTCCGACGCCAGCGCCAATGCACATCCCGCATCCAAAAGCTCCCTCGCCGGCTGAAAAGGCATCCGCAGAAAAAAGGCCGCGCTCGGCAACAGCGTGCCGATCGTATCCGAACCGGCCAGCGCCCCGATTGCGGCCGCATCCATGGTTTCCAGGTGATCGACGGATACCGCTCCCAGCCGGACCCCCGTCTCCACTCCCCCGGAAAGATGCAGCTGATTGGCGTGGATCTTTGGCCGCAGCCCATATTGAAGCCCCGCCCGGACGATCTGCTCCGTCTCTTCCACCGAGAAGAAACCCTTCTCACAAAATACGTCGATATAATCCGCCAGTCCCTCTCCCGTGATCACCGGCAACATCTCTTCGACAATAAGCCGGATATATCCCGCATGGTCCTCGCGGTATTCCGGTGGGTAGGTATGCGCACCCAGAAAGGTCGCTTTGATCGAAACCGGTGAACGGTCCTTCAGGCGCTTGATCACCCGCAGCATCTTAAGCTCGCCTTCTACCGTTAACCCATAACCGCTCTTGATCTCGATTGCGCCCGTACCCAATCGCATCAGTTCCTGCAATCGCTGCCAGGCGTCATTAAATAGCTGATCCTCCGACGCAGCCGCCACCTGCCGTGCTGAATTCAGGATGCCTCCTCCGCGCGCGGCGACCTCCGCATAGCTTAGCCCCCGGATCTTATCCACGAACTCCCCCTCCCGGCTGCCGGCATACACCAGGTGGGTATGACTGTCACACCAGGCCGGGAGCACCATCCGGCCATACGCATCGATCGCGCGAGCATCTACGGCCAGGCCAGACACATGCTCGTCCGCCCATGTCACCGCCGACGCACCGCCTATCATTGCCCCCAATGCCGCTGGCAATTCAGTCATCGCCCCAAAATCCGCGATCTCTTTCCCCTCGATCAGCACCCAGGCGTGATCGACAGAAGGCAGCTCCGACATCTGCGCCCCGCGAAGCAGCCGCGATTCCGGCCGCACGTTCACTAATTGTTTGATATTGTAAATCAACTTAGAAGAGGCCATGCTCCAAGATACTAAAGGTCCGGTGAATCCGGCCAGGCAATTTTTCCAGAAAACCTCTCCGGCCTAGACCCGCTGTATCCAAAGGTTTTTGGGTCTTGTCCCATTCAAACAAAATGGCGACGATGCAGCTTGTGGATATAAAGACGCAAATGAACGGTCCTCCGTCAATTTTAACCGCATGTAATCACTGAAGAAAAGGATCTTGAAGCTACTATTGAACAAAAGAAAATTGTGCACACTGTATACTTCACTCCAAAGCAATTTCAGATCGAGCAAGTACTCTTTGGTATATTCGAAGGGGTAATAAATGTCGTGAAAATGGATGATCACTCCGCTATTCAAAATAGGAAGGACCTCGGTTAATAAATAGTTGACATCGCTCCCGGGCTTTGAAACGTGACTTGAATCGATAAACAGGATATCATTTCGCTGTAAAACTTTGAATTCCGCGGCAGATACTTCCTGTACCCTTTTCTCTAATATGGTGATCCCGGCTTTCCCATAGTCTTCTTTTTTCAATACTTTGGAAAGACACCACTGGGGTTCCGGTTCGATAAAAGTAAATTTTGTCCCCAGGCCGCGTTGTTCACTCAGGTCTAACATACAGCCGGAGGAAGACCCTGAACCAACTTCGAACACATTCGCCGGGTTATATCTTGCCATCATCGCTTGCAATACGACCCCGTCTACATATGGATAGGACAAACTATCAGCGGAATACCTTTTGGAAGGCTCATGTTTTAGCGGAATGTCAAAGTCGGACTCATGATCCAACAAGTAAGTCAGAAACTGTTTTTGGCTTTCTTCATTCAAATCGACTCCCGGCAACGTCTTGGGTGCCCATATCTCATCCTGCCTTTCTTTCAGATCGTCCACGTCCGCAACCGGGCTGTAATAATGACCGGGACGGAAGCTGGAATTATGCTTATAGAGATAGGCATATCGTATATAGGGAATGTTTGTAAGCATTCGGCCGATCATCTTTTTCATGCGTAATAATGTTGGGGGGCCGAAGGTAGAAAAATTTATAGTGATCTACAAAAAATCAGCCTTATCCAGCTTCCTCCCGATCCGGCAGGCCGCATTGATCAACCCGACATGGCTATAGGTCTGCGGAAAATTTCCCCACTGCGATCCATCCGGCGTAGCATCCTCGCTGAAGATGCCCAGGTGATTGCCAAAGGTCAGCAGTTGGTCCAGACGCCGGATCGCGTCATCGATCCGGCCCACACAGGCCAGTGCATCGACATACCAAAAAGCACAAACCAAAAAGGTGCTCTCCGGAAAGCCAAAATCATCATAATGTTTGTACCGGTAAAAAAGACCCTTCTCCGTCAACAACTCCTTTTCCAGCCCGGCAATATGATCCCTTGCCTTCTCCCCCCGATGATCCAGGTAGTCCATGGTGATCATAGTGAGCGTGCTGGCGTCGAGATTAACCGATCCGATTGCCTGGGTATACAGCTTGCGCTTGGGGTCATAGGCCTTCTCAATCAGCTCGCCTGCCGCCGCCGCCAGTTGCCGGGCCTTGTTCATCATCGGCGCATCGCCAAACCGGGCCGCAATCTTCAACGCCGCCTTGGCTCCCGCCCAATGGAACAATAACGTGTACGTATGAATCTGAACCTCGTTGCGGAACTCCCAAAGCCCCGAGTCGGGCAGCGACAGGGTTCGGCCGATCTGGTCCAGCAGCCACGGAACGACCTTGTGATAGCTGTTCTTCCGCCCGAAGATCAGCCGCTTATCGGTATAGAGGGGTAGCAGGCCGACCAGCAGCTGACCATAAACGTCATGCTGGGACTGGATATAAGCCTTATTACCGATCCTGACTGGCTGATTGCCCATATAACCCGCCAGGTCAAGGGTAACCTCAGATAGTTTTTTTTCACCCGCGATCGAGTACAACGGCTGCAGCGAATCCGTCGCATTGTGCAGGATATTATACAGGAAATCGAAGTATTTCTCCAGCTCTTCAAAATGCCCGATCTGATTGAAGGCCCTTAGCGTATAGTGTGTATCCCGGAACCAGCAATACCGGTAATCCCAGTTGCGGGTGCTGTCGTGGAACTCGGGCAGACTGGTTGAGCCGGACGCAATAATGCCGCCTGTATCTTCGAACTGGTGCAGCTTTAGCACGAGCGCGGACCGGATGACCTCCTCCTGATAGAGATCGGGAAGATAAGAGCTCTTGACCCAGGACTGCCAGTCTTCGGTTGTCTTGCGGAGGAACTCTTCCGCCGTTTCCTTGAGCGGCGCCTCCAATGGCTCCCCATAAGTCAACACGAGATATCGGTCCTGGTCGAGGATAAAGGACTTCTCCTTGAGGATATAAGTTAACGGGATATCCGTCGTGAGGCGAACCTGCTGCTCGAGGTTGAGGTACCGGATATGGTTACTGCCGATCACCGCATCGGGCACCACCTTGCCATAATCCCCCCTTGGTTGACAGATGACAGTAATGGCCGGCTCACCTTCGAGAAGCTCGACTTTTCGCACCAGCATCAGCGGCCGGAACTGTCGCTCATAGATGCGGATCCGCGGCGCGAAGTCCTTGACGACAAATTTCCCGTCCGGGCAGGTGAACTCGGTGCATAGCACATTGGTATTGGAAATATAATGCTGGCGGACCCGATAGCCTTCCCCGGAAGGACGGATAGAGAAATGACCGCCTTTGTCCTCATCGAGCAGGGAGCCAAACAGAAAACTGCTGTCAAACCTCGGCATGCACATCCATTTGACATCCGCCCGGAGATCGATATAAGCCAGGTAGGTGCAGTTGCCCACGACACCCATATTGTATTTGTGAACCGCCATGTTATTCCTGTATTTGAATAGTCGCCGCCTTCTCTACCCCGCTTGGCGCCGGCGGCTGCAGGAGCGAATTCAACAGCGGTACGACCCGCTGATGCGAGAGGATCGTATATTGGGCGGCGGAGGCGCCGCTGTTGACCTTGATCGTATACGCCTCCCCCTCGAGGGCCTTGAACATATCCTCATCCGTCGTATCGTCACCTATGCACAACACAAAATCCGGGTCCTGTTCGTTGATGATCTTGAGCGCCGTGGCGCCCTTATCGAATCCGGCGATCCGGACCTCCACCACTTTGTTTCCGTCGATCACCTGCAAAGTCGTATTCTGGATCAGCTGCGATAAGGTATTGAGCAACTCCCTCGACCGTGAAAACCCAAGCCCTGTCTGCGTATTCCGATAGTGCCAGGCGATCGTATTCGTCTTCTCCTCCACAAAGGAACCCGCGCAACGGAGCACAAAGAGCTGCATCACCCGCCGGACATCGTCCTTCCAGAGATCGGATACGGAAACCATCTGCTGCCAGGTCCCGTTCCGCATTTTGAAACTCGCGCCATGCTCGGCCACCAGCGTGATGGGAAAACTCCCAAGCCAGCGATCGAGGGAAGGCATGTCCCGCCCGCTGATGATCACAACATGATTCTTGGGGTCTGCCGCCAGCCTGGTCAGCAAGTCCCGAACCGCCCCATCCGGCGCCGCCTCCGACGGAATGCGCGTGAACGGCACCAGCGTGCCGTCATAGTCCAGCAACAAACAACGGTTCTTCGCGCCATGATAGTGCCGGTAGATCGCAACAAATGTTTTGTCGTCCAGCAATCTTACGGTCTGTTTCCGCTGTTCCTGCTTCACCTGCACCAACTGGTCCATAAAATCATTGACCCACCTGAAAACGTCATATTCCTGCAACCGCCGCTGCATCAGCGTTATCCGGTTCCGTTGCTCATACAGCGGCATCGCCAGCGCCCGGGTGATCGAAGAAGCAACATCAAAAGTATCCGTCGGGTTGACCAGGATCGCCTCGCTCAGCTCGCTGGCGGCGCCGGCAAGCTCGCTCAGGATCAATACCCCCTTACCCGTGGAACTGGCTACATATTCCTTGGCCACGAGATTCATCCCGTCCCGCAGCGGCGTGATCAGCGCGACATCCGCCGCCTGATACATTGCCACGAGCTCGGGAAAAGAAAGATGCGCGTACCGGTATAGGACCGGCTGCCAGCCGATACTGGAGAACCGGCCATTGATCATTCCGATCTTTTCTTCGATCTGCTTCTTCCGCTCGCTGTAAGCGGGGATCGTACTCCTGGAGGGTACGATATTCAGGATGAACACCACCTTTTCCTTCCACTCCGGATACCGGTCGAGGAAATATTCGAATCCGGCGAGCCGCTGCATCAGCCCCTTTGTATAATCGAGCCGGTCAACCGAAAAAATGATCTTTTTATCTTCCAGGTTACCCCGGGCCTTATCCCGGATCTCTTCCACCTCCGGATCGGTAGCTGCGGAATGGAACTTGCCATAGTCAATCCCGATGGGGAAGAGATCGATCCGGATCAACCGGTCCTGGTATTGGAGGTTGTGAAAATAATGTTCGACCCCAAGGATCATTTTGACAGACTGCAGAAAGTGCTGGACATAATCATAGGTGTGGAAGCCGATCAGGTCAGCCCCCATTACCCCGTGCAACAGCATTTTTTTCCATTCCGTGGGCATCAGCCGGAAGATCTCATAAGATGGGAAGGGAATATGCAGGAAGAAGCCGATTGTCGCTTCCGGCTTCTTTGTCCGTATCAAGTGCGGCAAAAGCATCAGCTGATAGTCATGGACCCAGACCTGGTCGCCCAGTTCGATCAGCGGCACTATCTTTTCCGCGAAAAGCTGGTTGACCTGCACATAGGCATCAAAATACTGGCTCTCGTAAGTCGCCAGCGTGGAAAAATAATGAAACAGCGGCCAAAGCACCGAATTCGCGAATCCATTATAATAATTCTCATATATGTCTTTGTCAACAAAGACCGGCAAAACCTCGAAGTCCGGCTTCTCAGCCGACGACGCTTTGACCTGCTCCCAGTCTTCCTGTGGAAAATCCGCCACACCCATCCACATCTTTCCCGTGAGATCGCTACGTTGGGACGAGGCATTATCGAAATAGCTTTTTATTGCAGATACCAGCCCACCTGAACTTTGACGAAGACTGATCTTATCCCCTTCCCTCTCCAGGGAAAAAGGCAGCCGGCTGGAGATGATGATTAATCGGCCCATACGATAGAGTTCTTTTTTGTCTGTCGCGTTCGCCTCTCCCTACTCAACAATGAAGCCAGAATACGAAAAAAAAGACCCCGAAAAACGGGGCCTCTCCAGTAAGAAAAAGGTCAATGGATTAAATTAGGTCACAAAAGGTCACAAATTAGCCTGCCATCAAACATAATTCATTTTTTCATCCACTCTGGTCAGACTTGTTATTCGCGTCGATTTTGCCCATCAGCGTGTCGAAAGGGCAGATTAGCGTGTTGGAAAAGTCCCCATTGAGCGATTACAGCCGGCTCTCCAAATCCAGGCCATGGGCTCTCGCCGTTTCCCTTGCCAACTCATACCCGGCATCCGCATGCCGGATAACCCCCATCCCGGGATCATTACGCAGTACCCGGCTCAACCGGGACGCTGCCTCCGCCGTGCCGTCGGCCACAATGACCATTCCGGCGTGAATACTGTACCCCATCCCGACCCCGCCGCCATGATGCAGGCTGACCCAGCTGGCGCCGCCGGCCGTATTGACCAGCGCATTCAGGATCGGCCAATCCGCGACTGCGTCACTGCCGTCCAGCATGGCCTCCGTCTCCCGGTTAGGGGAGGCGACCGAACCCGTGTCGAGGTGGTCCCGGCCAATGACAATCGGCGCCTTGACCTGGCCTGTGCGAACCAATTCATTGAATGCCATGCCCGCTTTTTCGCGCTCACCCTGGCCAAGCCAGCAGATCCTTGCCGGCAGCCCCTGAAAGGCGATCTTTTCGCGAGCCAGCTTCAGCCACCGTTGCAAGGAAGCATTCTCCGGAAAAAGTGCGGAGATTACGGCGTCCGTCACCGCGATATCGGCCGGATCGCCGCTGAGAGCCACCCACCTGAACGGTCCCTTTCCTTCACAGAACAAGGGCCGGATATAGGCCGGGACAAACCCCGGAAAATCAAAAGCGTTCTTCAACCCTTTTTCCTGGGCCCGGGCCCGAAGATTATTGCCGTAATCAAACGTTATCGCGCCCCGCCGCTGCAGCTCCAGCATGCATTCCACATGTCGGTACATGGATCGGTAAGCATAGTCGATATACTGTTGGGGATTGTCCTGCCTCAGGACCTTTGCCTGCTCATAGGAAAGCTCGTGCGGCCAGTAGCCGATCAGCGGATCATGGGCCGAGGTCTGATCGGTCAGCGTGTCGGGGATATAATTCCTTCCGATCATCCGCTCCAGCAGATCGACCGCATTACAACGGACACCAATCGAAAGCACCTCGCCCCGGCTTCTGGCTTCCATCGCCCGGTCGATCGCCGCATCGATATCCTGCATTTTTATATCCAGATAACGCGTTTCCAGTCGCTTGTCAATCCGCCATTCCTCTACTTCCGCGATCAGCGCCACTCCTTCATTCATGGTGATCGCCAGAGGCTGCGCGCCGCCCATCCCTCCAAGCCCCGCCGTGACATTGAGCGTGCCCCGCAACGTGCCGTTAAAATGCTTCGCCGCCACCGCCGCATACGTCTCATAGGTGCCCTGGACGATCCCCTGAGAACCGATATAGATCCACGACCCCGCCGTCATTTGTCCGTACATCATCAACCCCTTTTTCTCCAATTCATCGAAGTGCGACCAGTCAGCCCACTTAGGCACCAGCTGGGAGTTGGACAGCAATACCCGCGGCGTATCGGGATGGGTCCGCAGGATGCCGACCGGCTTTCCACTCTGGATCAGCAGGGTCTCGTCGTTCCCGAGGTCTTTGAGCGCCTTGATAATCATGTCCAGCGCTTCGAAGTTGCGGGCGGCCTTCCCCCGGCCTCCATATACGATTAGCTCATCCGGCCTTTCCGCCACCGCCGGGTCAAGGTTGTTCAGAAGCATCCGCAGCGCGGCCTCCTGGATCCAACCTTTGCATTGCATTGTAGTGCCCGTAGGCGTTTTGTAGCGGACGGGGTCGTATCGTTGGTAAGTAACCGTACTCATGATAAATATTCTTAGATGGAATTAGATGGAATATTCTTCTCCGAAACCGGCATTCAGTTTAATCCCGTGGCTTGCGGCAAAATCATCGCAATACCTGACAAAGGAATGGTCATGGATGATCGCATGGAGCCGCTGGATGTCATCGGCAAAGATCCGATCTTCGCTGGCAAAACCGACAAATTGCCGCACATATTCATGAGCCGACTCGAGGATCGCACTGCTCTTTAGCGGTCGCCGGAATTCGATGGCCTGACAGGCGCTCATAAGCTCTATAGCAAGAATATACTCGAGGTTATCGAGCACCTGGTTGACCTTCCTTCCGCTGATACTGCCCATACTGACATGGTCTTCCTGCCCAAGCGAAGTCGGAATGCTGTCCGCACTGGCAGGAAAACAAAGGGTCTTATTCTCAGTGACCAGCGCCGCTGTCGTATACTGCGGGATCATAAACCCGCTGTTGAGCCCGACCTTATTCATGAGCAACAGCGGTAGCCCCCACTTGCCCTCCAGCAAAAGGTAACATCGCCGATCAGAGATGTTTCCCACCTCGGCCGCAGCGAAACAGGCATAGTCCAGCGGAAGCGCCAACGGCTGGCCATGGAAATTACCCCCACTGATCACATCCCCCTCATCCAGGATGACCGGGTTGTCCGTTACCGCATTCAATTCAATCTCCGCCAACTCCCTCAAATGCAGCCACGCATTCCGGGAAGCGCCATGTACCTGCGGCATACAACGAAGCGAGTAGGGGTCCTGGACCCTGCCGCAATCGACATGACTCTGCATGATCGCACTATCCTTCAACAAATGCCGCAGTCGCTGTGCAACCAGCAGGCTACCTCCGAAAGGACGTAGCCGGTGCAGCCGCTCATCAAACGGCGCTTTCGTTCCAGTCAGGGCCTCCAGACTCATCGCCCCAATGATATCGGCCGCTTCCAGACAATAGTGTAGCCGCTGAACCGCTTTCACCGCGTAGGCGAGAATAAACTGTGTTCCATTGATAAGCGCCAAGCCCTCCTTTGGTCCCAGCTGGATGGGAGAAATCCCATACTCCTCCAGCACAACCCGCGTAGCCTTCCTTTCCCCCCGATGATAGACCTCCCCAAGCCCGATCAGCGGGAGAAAAAGATGCGACAAAGGCGCCAGATCGCCCGAAGCACCCACCGACCCCTTCTCCGGAACAACCGGGGTGACGTCTTCGGTAATATGCCAGAGTATTCTCTCCAGCGTGCTGAGCTGTACGCCGGAATAACCCTGCGCCAACGCATGTACCTTGGTGACCAGCATGATCCTGGCGATCTCCCCGGGAACAGGGTTCCCTACTCCGACGCTGTGGCTTTGGAGGATCTTGTATTGCAACGTCCTTGTATCCGCTTCGGAGATCTTCGTATTGGACAGTATCCCAAAACCCGTATTGATCCCATATACCGAATCCTGTTTGCTCACAATATCCTTTACCTTCTGTTCGCTGGACCGGATCTTCCGTATGACTTCCGGGGGTAACAAACCCCGTACCAAACCCGCTGCGAGCGCCAGGACATCACCTGTTTTCATCACATCCCGGCCATAATCAAAGCTCGTCTGATGCATATCTGCCATTTCCGGTCAAAAGTACTCTAATCATACCTCACTTCAACAACCGGCGCAGAAATTCCTCCTTTCGGCGAATGGCGACTTCGATCTCGCTGCCATCTTCCAGGATTACGTAGCCGCCTCTTCCTTTATGATATTTTTCTATCTTGAAAAGATTGATAATATGGGAATTATGGATGCGACAAAACAACGACTCAGGCAGGATATCCTCGTATTCCTTGATCGTCCGCGTCGCCGTCACTATATCTCCGTTGTCCATCAAGATCTGCGTATAGCTGCTCTTTGCTTCCAGGCGTACGACCTCCTTAAGATTGATAAAGATCAAGCCGTCCACGGTGGGAACGGCCATTTTCTGTTGCGCAAGATTAAAGCTCCCCATATTGTCCAGGAAAACCTGCATCTGATCGATGATGTTCTTTTGCGGCGACCGCTCCGCCACCCGGTCCACCGCTTGGATCAACTCATCGATATCCACCGGCTTCAAAAGATAATCCACGGCGTTGTACTTGAAAGCGCGGATCGCATAATTGTCGAAGGCCGTTACAAAGATGACCTGAAACGTCAGCGACTGCAGTTGATTCAGCAGATCGAAGGCATTACCCTGCGTCATTTCGATATCAAGAAACAATAGATCCGGCCGGGTGGCCTGGATGACGGGCACAGCGGACTCCACCCCTTCCGCCGTGCCCACCACGACAATCCTGGGACAATACTTCTCCAGCAGTTTTTGCAGTACCAGGATACTGTCCGTCTCATCATCGACCAGAACTGTACGAATCATGACGTTTCTTTTTGATTGGGATGAAAATGATCAAATCCCCCGAAATGCATAACGACACGCGTACCCGCGGGGCCGCCGGCCGCATCCTCCAGATCCGACACCTCCACCCGGATATCCCCGCCGTAGGCAGCGTTTATCATCCGTATGCGGTCAGCGGTCATCGTCATCCCCTTTGACTGGTATTCGATATGTTCCACCGTTTTATATTGCTCCGACCGCTGCCGGCCAATGCCATTGTCCTCCACGATAACCGTCAACCCCTGTGACTCCGGCGTCTGATCCTTTACGATCCGGACCCAGATATACCCCATCCCTCCTTTCTTATGACGAAGCCCGTGACGGATACTGTTCTCCACATAAGGCTGGATCAGCATCGGCGGGATATAAAAAGAACTTAGCAGGATCTGCGGGTCGACACTAATCGAATACTCCATCTTTTCCTTGAACCTCAGCTTCTCCAAAGCCATATAGGCCGAAAGGTAATCGATCTCATCTGCCAGGCGGATAAAGGCCAACGATGAATTATGCAGGGTAAGCCGGATCAGTTTCGCCAGCCCGGTAATATACTTGTTGGCAGAAAGGACATCCTGGTCGACAATATATTGTTGCACGGAAGTCAGACAGTTGAAGATAAAATGAGGATTCATTTGCGCCTGCAACGCCATCCGCTCCACGTCCATCATCTTCCGGTTCATTTGCTCCCTTTCCTGCTGCCGCCGCCGGATCATCCGGACTCTCCAGCCTACGAGGCCCCAGGTCCCAAGGGCGAACACAGCCACGACCAGGATCTCGAACCACGTCGTCAGCCAGAACGGGGTGACGACCTCAAAACGTTGCAGCAGCATCTCACTCCCCATCCCGAATTTATTCACGGCCACGAGCTGAAATTCATATTTTCCCGGCGGCAGGATCGGATATTCCAGCAGTGTCTGCCTCGTCGTCCGCCAGACGCTGTCCAGTCCGATCATCCGGTACCGGTAGCTGATATCGCCGGCTGATCGGTAGGAAATACCGACAAATCCAAATTGGATATTACGGTCGGCAAATGGTACGATCAGGTTTTCCGTGTCCGCAGTCCGGTCCTTACCGTTATTCTGCACCGATAGCAAATAAAGCCGGCAACCCTCGCGAATTACCGCCTTTGACTGATCAAAATAGCTGAGCCCGGCAGGCGTTCCGACATAGACCATCGAACTATCCTCCAGCACCACATTGACGATGTCCGAGCCCAATCCGTCGTTAAAGGTGTAGCGGGTAATCGGATACCCTGGTTTGTCCAGCCCGATCCGGTTCAATCCCTGGTCCGTCCCAACCCACAGCGTCTGCTGGTGCAGACACAGGTTGCGGCAGATATCGCTGGTCAGCCCGCTCCCCTTGGTGATCACGGCCACTACGCTGTCATGCCGGTAGCCGATGATCCCATCGCCATAAGACCCGATCCACAGGGTCCCATCCTCCGAGCGGACAATTGCGGATATCCGCTTCCGCAGAAACGGCACACTGCCGCCCAGATATTCGACCGACCGGTTTCCATCGAGCCGGTAAAACCCGTGCACCGTACCCACATATACGGTGTCGCCATGGAAAAAAACAACGGTTGTTCGCTCGCGCCAAAGCGTATCGACGATATTTCGAACAAGCTTGTCAAAGACAAATACCCCACTCGCCGTCGCGATAAGGAACTGATGGCCCCTTTTGACGACCGACTTAGCGCCAAGGTGATAATTGATCGTACTACCGGGTCTCAGCCGGCTGAACGTACCCAGATCTTCGTCGGCGGCAAAGAGCATCGTTCGATCATCCAGCGTATCAATATATAAAATGCGGTTCTTTGAATCGGGCGTGATACAGGCTAGCCCCTTAATTTTGAGCGTGGGGGCGAAAAGCCGGTATATCTTACCGTGGTCATTGCCAACCCAAAGCTCGGAGTCAATCTTCAATATGGAATGGACGGAAGTTTGTGCCGCATCCCCTGTCGGGATGACTTTGGTTTTGAATTCATCGGAACTAAGCCGGTAAATGCCCTGTCCCAGGGTCGAAAACCAGGTATTCCCATCACCGTCCTTGAAAACCCGCGAAATAGCCTTCCCGGGTAGGAATTTATTCACCTTGCCTGTATGAATATTGTATTCCATCGAACCTGACAACTGATTGAAATACAATAGACTGTCTTCAAGTATATAGAGGCTGATGGTCTGACTTGGCCAACCCTTGAACGGTAGGGTTTGATCTTGACCGGTCTTCAGGTTCCGGAGCATGAAATGGTCGGCGTTGGACTTCGCCACGATATAGTCCGGGCTCATGGCGATATAGTTTTGGTGCATCAAGTCTATCCGGACTTTGATGTCCGGACCGAACCCACGATCGGTCAATCCAACGACGCGTTCCCCGGCCTGGATCAGGAAGTGACCGTCGGTATCAAGGCAGACAGCCGCGCATTGGGTGATGGGCCGGCCCCCCATGCTGTCGTAGTTCCTTACCTGCCCCGCAGTCGTTATGATGTGGATGGCGGCGTCTTCCTGGATCAGAAGGTTTCCGGCGGAATCTTCCATGAAGTTCTCGACCGTGCTTTTCAACCGGATGCTACGTAGAAGAGAATCATTATCCTGATTGTGGATGCGGCCACGGTAATAGTAACAGACGGATTTCCGGAATGGCGCCATCCATACGCGCCCCTTCGAGTCGCCGAACAGCTGGAGGACCTCGATGTCCGGCAAGCCATCCGCAGCCGTGAAATTCCTGAAATGTGTTCCGTCAAACCGGCTTACCCCTGTCTCGGTGGACGCCCACAGGAAACCATCCTTGTCCTGCGTCAGCGCATATACGGTGGAACCCGCCAGACCTTCCGTTATATCGTAATGAGAATAACTATACTCCTGGCCTGTAACCGCCCCAGGCATCAGATATCCGACCACCCCCATCAGGAAAAGGAATCTTAACATATGACCCAATAAAAATAGCTGTTTATTTCAGCAATCGCTCCATAAAACCCTCCCGGCGCCGGCTCGCCACCTCGATGAAACTGTTGTCATCCATTGTCACGTATCCCCCTCTCCCCTTTTGATACGATTTGATCTTGTTGAGGTTGATGATATGCGAATTATGAATACGGAAGAAGAGCGAATCGGGTAAGAGATCCTCATACTCTTTGATCGGGATCATCGAGTCGACCTTCGTCTTATCCTGAAGGTGAATGACCGTATAGGACCCGCAAGCCTCCAGACGGATGACCTCCCGGAGCGAAATAAAGGAAAGCCCGTCGGCTGTTGGAACAGCCATCTTCCGTTCAACCGGGCTCGCACCAGAAATATTTTCCAGCATATTTTGCACGCGCTTGAGCATATCGGCTTCCATATCCTTACCGGATATTCTTTCAACGGCAGCCCGCAACTCTCTGATATTGACTGGTTTGAGTAAGTAATCAATGGCGTTGTACCGAAAAGCCCGTACAGCGTGATTGTCAAAGGCAGTTACAAAAATGATATGGAACCCAATGGGTTGCAGTCGATTCAGGAGATCGAAGGCGTTCCCCTCCGTCATTTCGATATCCATAAAGACAAGATCCGGTTTCACCCCGCGGATAAGCGCGGTGGCGGTCTCCACACCGTCGGCCATTCCGACCACCCTGACCTGCGGACAATAATTCTCCAGGAGCGTTTGCAGGATCCTGTTACTGTCTATTTCATCGTCAATAAGGACGGCATTTATCAAAGGTAGCTGTATAAGGTTCAAGGACAAAGTGTTGAACAAGGTAAAGATAAGAAAAATGGCTGATTTCCAAAATAGGCTCCCGGATCAGGATATTTGTCTCTCCCCATCCTGAAATACCGGAAATTCAATAACGATCCGGGTTCCATCCGGCCGACCGGCACCATCCAGCATGTCCTCTATGCTGACCTCGATCTTACTTTTATACAACACATTGATCATTTCGATCCGTGATGAGGTCAGGGACATTCCCTTCGACTGATATTCTATATGCTCGCCGGTCTTATATTCCAGCGCTTTTTTCCTGCCAATACCGTTGTCCCGGATGGTTACCGTCAACTTCTCCCCCAATTTCCAGAAATGGATGTGGACATAACCCTGCCCGTTCGTCTTATGCCGAAGGCCATGCCGCACACAATTCTCTACATATGGTTGCAGCAGCATTGGCGGCAGAAGCAGGTCATCGGTATCAAGACCGGTCTCCACTTCGACAAAATAATCCATCTTGTTCTTAAAGCGCATTTTCTCGAGTGAGAGATAATCCGTCAGATACTCCACCTCCTCCGCCACGGAAATAAAGGGCCTCGACGAATGGTTCAGCGTGGCGCGGATCAGCCGCGCAAAACTTGAAATATATTCGTTGGTGGCCATCATGTCCTTATCGAATACAAACTGCTGGATCGAATTCAGACAATTGAAAATAAAATGGGGGTTCATCTGTGCAAGGAGGGCTGTATTCTCCATTTCTGCCCGCTGCCGGATCAGGTGCTCTTTCTCCTGCTGTCTATTTCGGAGATAACGAATACGCCAACCAACCAACATCCATGTCAGGCCAATCAGAATTGTGAACAAGGACATCTTAAACCAGACCGCCTCCCAATAGGGCGTTTGGACCCGAAAGGGTAACGAAAGCATGCTGCTTCGAACGCCAAATTTATTGGTGGCCTCTAATTGAAAGACATATCCTCCCGAAGGAAGGGATGGGTAGTCGAGGAAGGTTTCGCTTGTCTCCCTCCACATACTGTCAAGACCCAGCATCCGGTACCGGTATTGGATACTGCCGACTGATCTATAGGAAATACCTACAAACTCGAAGCGGATATCCTTTGCCTGATAAGGTATTGTGAGATTTGCCGTATCGTTGATCCGGTCTTTTCCCGAATTGATCAGTCCCAACAGCCGCAAATGGCAGAGCTCGCCGGTCTGAACCTTGCTATCGTTAAAATAGCTGAGCCCAGCCGGAGTGCCCACATAGATCATTGAGTCGTCGGCATATAACATATTGACCATATCCGATCCCAGACCATCATTGGCAGTATAACGGACGATTGGGTATCCCGGTCTGTCCAGTCTGACCGCATTCAACCCCTTATCCGTCCCAACCCATAAGACCTGGCCCTTGATGAGCAGAGTACGGCAGATATCGCTCGTCAGTCCCTGCTTTTTGGTGATGGCCGCGACTATTGAATCGTTTCGGATCCCGACAATACCGGCATCGTCATAGGAGGCTGCCCAAAGTGTCCCGTCGGCGGCGACTGCCATGGAGGAAATTCTTTTTGTAAGGAACGGGAACTTCTGTCCCAGAAATACAACTGACCGGTCAGCATTTACCTTATAAAGACCGCTCATCGTTCCGAAATAAATAATGTCCCCATTCGCAAACCCGGCTGTCGCTCGTTCCCGCCAAAGCGTGTCCGTGATCCAACCCACCCGGATACTGTAGATCAAAACGCCGAAAGCATTCCCGATCAGCAATTCGTCCCTATTCATCCTCCGAACCCATTTCACCGGGATCACATCGGAGCTCCCAAACCCGAGATGATCATTCGTTCTCAACACCCCGTAACCCGTGCAAAAAATGATACCCCTTCCGCAGGTGTCAATAAAGAGTATCTTGTCCTTTCCTACAGGCGGAAACCCCGTCTCCACGATCTTAAGTTCCGGCATCGTCAATTTAAAGATTTGGTCGTGGTCGGTTCCAGCCCACACCGTATCTGCTAGCCGGAACATGGAATACACCGATTGCCTCTGAGCACCTGAACCAAACGTCTTGGTGCGGAATTCATCCGAGTTAAGCCGGTAGATCCCATGGTCCAATGTCGTAAACCAAAGACTGCCATCCCTGTCGCGGTAGGTCCTCGACACCTGGATGCCCGGCAGAAATACCCGCCGGTTATCGCTACCGGGATCGATCTGGGTCGTACCCTGGAGCTCATTGAAATAAACGAAGCCGTCATTCAGAAGCGAAAAGCTTATATGTATATTGTGGAGTGGATCGAAGGGTCTGTATAGCTTCTTCTCTAATGAAAAGGATTCGAAGTAGGACCTGCTATAATCCTCCCGCAAGACAACTCCCGTTGCATTCATGGCGATGTTGAGAGGATTGCAATCCAAGATTGAAATCGTCTTGAAGAAGGAGAACGAACCTGAAAAACTCCAAATATTCCGTCCTTCCTGAACCAGGAAATGACCGCTTGAGCTCCGGCAAATCGCCGCACATTCCCTGACCGGCGTTCCATTGATTGAGTCGATATTCCTGACCCATCCCTCTGCCATAACAAGGTGAAGCCCAACTCGCTCCTCTATCAATACATTTCCAAACGCATCCTCCGCAAAACCTTCGATATTCCCTTTCAATGTTATCCGGCTCAGCAGCGAGTCGTTACCCGGATTATATATCTTTCCGTGGTAATAGTAACATAAAGATTTCTTAAAAGGCGCCATCCAAACCCGGCCTTTTGAATCGCCAAATATCTGTAACACTTCGATATCGGGTAACCCGTCGGCCGTCGTGAAATTCAAAAAATGCGTACCGTCGAACCGACTAACCCCCGTTTCCGTACCTATCCATATAAAACCATCGGCATCCTGCGTCATACAGTACGCCATCGTCCCCGCCAGCCCTTCCGTTATATCATAATGGGTATAACTATACTCCTGCGAAATAACAGTTTTGCCGACAAAAGTGAAAACAACGAGGAAAGCCGTAGCGCATTTCATAGTACCTTATAAAAATAAGGTTTATTTCTAATGATGATCCCGCTCTTACGGATCACAAATCCTACATTTCGGCAATACCCCCGAAACTGACCAAATGAATATCGCGCCTTTTTTTTTCCACCGATCCGCGACACTGGGATCCCTATGCCAAAGACGGGGATCTCCACCACATAGAACAACAATTGGATAAAGAACCACCCCGCTCCAAACTGCTTCCGGATGCGCACAAAATTGGACAGCATGATCTGCAGCCCCTTACGATCGTACAAGTTATAATACCCCGTTCCTGAAGACCCGTAACTCTCATTCGCCGACGCGCCCTGAATATGCACTACATGAAACTGTCCATATACCGCGATCTTCCCCAACTTCCTCAACCGACTACACCATTCGATCTCCTCTGCATATAAAAAAAAATCCTCGTCCATCACTCCCGCAAGCCCGATCACGTCTTTCTTCACCATCAGGAAAGCCCCATTGATCCAGTCCACTTCAACCAACGACCGCGCATCCGGCACGTTCGGCACCTTTACCCCCGAAAGCTGGCCTGCCCGCTTGACGAGCGCGCCCAAGTACGGAAGCGGCAACAAATAGTTCAACCCGCCGCGTACAAAATAACTGCCCGAGATCTGCGGAGTCCGGTCCGGATTGAGCAGCTGAACCCCACAAGCCACATAGGACGAATCTGAAAATTCCCTGTAACATCCCTCGATCGCCCGGCCCTCCACCAATGTATCCGAATTGATCAGAAGGACCACTTCACCGCCCGACTTCCGTATCCCCTCGTTATTTGCCCGCGCAAAGCCGGAATTATATCCCATCTCGATCCATCGGACCGCTGGAAAAACGGAACAGACTATTTCCCGGCTCCCATCCCCCGATGCATTATCCACTACGATCACTTCGAACGGAACGGTCGCTGTTTGAGCATAGATCGTCCGAAGACAATCGATGACCATCTGAGGCGTCCGATAGTTCACTATGATAATCGATAGCTTGATCAGGGGCTATTTTTTTTTGAAAAAGGAAAATCCAACAGAGCCGCCAGGCCCACTGCACTGATAACCAACGCGTGCTTTACCTTCATCACCGGTACATAAAAGACGACCACCACAGCCTGCCACCGAGACCTCTCCCAGACCTGCCGCAGATACAGCCGGTATTTTTTACTATTGTTTTTCCGTACTGCATTGAACACCGCAAATTTCCGGTAAAGCAGCATCAGTTGATCCGGCGGAAGCTTCTTTTCCAGCCCCGCAAGCTGTCTTTCGATCATGATCTTCGCCAGATCGTTGACTACATCGCCCTGCGTAGACGTCAGCGAGGAGTCATGCTCCCGGTAATAATACAGATCATAACGAGGCAGATAGCTGAAATTAAATTTAAGGAAGGCCCGCATAAAAAAATCGTAGTCCTCGATCAGGAACGCGCCCGGGTTATACCCTTTGCTGGCGAAAAAGATCTCGCTCTTATACAGGAAACAGGCGCCGCAACCCAGCCATTCCGTAAATCCGTCGTAGATATTATTGAATTTCCTCCTCCCTATTACCAGGTCCTGATCATCTATCAGGTAATAGTCCGTATAGACCAGGTCGATTTCCGGGCGAGCCGTGAGCTCACTTACGAGGACCTCGAGCGCTTCAGAAGCATAGAAGTTATCATCCGAGGTCCAGCTATGGTATTTTCCCTTCGCCTGCTCGAAGCCAGTATTCAGCGACAGCGGTAATTTCTTATTAAAAGTATTGTGGATGACCCTAACCCTTGGATCGGCCTCCGCATAAGCATCCGCGAGCCGGCCTGTATCATCCGTGGAACAATCATCGACGATGATCAGCTCGAATTCTCCGAACGTCTGCGACAGACAACTGTCGACCGATCGCTGAAGATACCGGGCGCCATTATACGTCGGCAGGACGATCGAGACTAGCGGCGTTGCCATGATTTATCATTTAGCAGGATGTCGACAATTTTGCCGGCGCTTGTTCCATCGCCATACGGATTAACCGCCCTGGCCATCCGGTTGTATTCGTCGGGGTCGTCCAACAGCTTGCGGGCGTGTAGTAAAATCTTCTCCTTCGAGGTCCCGATCAGCACCGCCGTGCCCGCCTCGATCCCCTCGGTCCGCTCTGTCACATCCCGGATAACGAGCACCGGCTTCCCAAGCGCAGGGGCCTCCTCCTGTATCCCGCCGGAGTCGGTGATCACAAAGTAACAGTGGTCGAGCAACCAGATCATCGTCGCATAATCAACCGGCGGGATCAGGTGGATCGCTGCAATATTTCCCAGCCGGGCATACACCACATCGCGGATATTCGGATTGAGATGGACGGGATAAATGATGCTGACTTCCGGATAAAGGATGGTCAACTCCTGCAACGCGTCGCAGATCTCCTCAAATGGCCGGCCAAAGCTTTCCCGCCGGTGCCCGGTGACCAGGACAAACCGCCTGTCCGGTGAAATAGCCGGAATACCCGCCGGCCGCCCGGCCGCTCGTCGCACTTTTTCCACCCCATACAGCAAAGCATCGATCACCGTATTTCCTACCTGCCGGATTTCCCCGCTCACTCGCTCCTGCCTCAGATTCTCCGTCGCCAGCAAGGTAGGTGTCAGATGCAGATCGGCCATCGAGCTGATCAACTTCCGGTTGATCTCTTCCGGAAATGGAGAATATTTATTATGGCTGCGTAAACCCGCTTCGACATGCGCAATACTGACTTTTCCATAGAAGGCCGCCAACGCGCCGGCAAACGCGCTTGTCGTATCTCCCTGGACAAGGACGAGGTCCGGCTGCCACTCCCGAAGCACCGCCTGTAACAAGACCAGACATCGCGAGGTTATATCATATAAGGTCTGGTTCGGTTGCATTAACTCCAGGTCATAGTCGCCGGAGATATCAAAGAACCGCATTACCTGGTCAAGCATCTCCCGGTGTTGACCCGTAAGACAAACCTTCACCTGTAACTCCTTTGGAAACTTACGGCAGGCATTGATGATCGGCGCCATCTTGATCGCCTCTGGCCTCGTGCCGAATATGAATAACAATTTCTGCATGCGCTGAATTCACTTTGATTTTGAAATCCGATCCAACAATGTCTTTCCCGCCGCCGGATCATACAATGCCATGGCCCGACGATGAGCCCGCGCACCGATCTCTCCCCACTGATCCTTCACCTCCCAGGCTCGCTCCAACGCCCGGTCCAGCATTCGCTCAGTAGCTGCCTCTGCAATAAATCCCGAAAGGCCATCTTCGATCCACTCCATTGTACCACCCACATCCGTAGCCACGCAAGGCCGGCCGCAAAGCATGGCCTCTACGATGGCAAGCGGCATACCCTCCATATGGGAAGGCATGACCAGTAAATGATTTTCCCCCCAGACCATGCGAATGTCCTCTACCCGTCCATGGAAGACTACCCGGTCCCCGAGCCGGTAGTAGATCACGAGCTCCTGCAAATATCCCTTATCCGGTCCATCCCCATAGATATTAAGTACCCACTCCCGGCCCCTCCATTTCGATGTTTGGAGGACGGCCAGCAGGATATCCTGGCCCTTATGGGAGACGATCAGGTTCCCCACCACCGCCAGCGCCGTCGGTGAAGGCGCGGGCAACGGCAGTAATCCCGTCTCGTGCATGTTGACCGGATTCCGGATCACCGAGGCGTTGGGTACCGCCTGGCAGAGCTGACGTTCGGCAATAACTCTGCTGCGCTGCGCGACGAAAAAGACCTCCGTTGCCCGCCGGTAGGCCCCAAGAATGATCCCGCGCTCTGATTTGGAGAGGCCGCGCCCGTGATCCGAATTCAAATGTCCGATCAGGTAGAACCTTGCCGGGCTCGACCCCAATGCTTTAAGCAATGCCTCCTCCCTGGCCACTGAATAGGCGGTGCCGTTGTACAGCACAATATCGGGCCGCTGCCGGAAAATAACTGCGAACGGATCGCGGAGCTTTTTCCGGACGAAATTGATCCCCAACCGCCAAATCCGTTGTCGGGTGCCGATACCAGCCGGAAAATACCCCGGGCGCTGATACAGACGGGCGCCCATGCTTCGCAAGGCCTGGTACCGTGGATGCCCGAAGCCAAAATCGTATGACAAATGGATCACCGTATGCCCTTCGGCGATGGCCTGCCTTGCCATGTCAAACCATAGCTCCTCGCTTCCCCCCCAGGGCTCCCGGATCATGGAAATGATCGCTATCGTCATGGCACAGGCCCGGTTTTTTTACACACGATAATATTGTTGAGATACAGGTCCCGCCTGTCAGGCAATAGCTTACTCAGAAAAAGCGCAAACAGATTCAGGCTCGTATAGGTGACAAACCGGAAACCGGACCTTACTACCGGGATCCGCCGAAACACCGGCGCAACATGCTGATGAATATACATGATCCATAGCTGAAACACCGTCTCCACGCTGTTCCCGGTCTTATCCTGGGCAACCATCTCCAAACCATGCTCCCTTAGCAAATACCGCAGCCCATAGGAGGTATATCGCGCATAATCATTGGGCACTTCGTGCTCGCAAATGGCAAAAGGGCAGGTAGCCAGGAGCAGTCCGCCTGGCTTTAGCACCCGGTTCAGCTCCCGCAACGCATCCGGCAAATTAAAGACATGCTCGAATACCTCGCTGCTAAAAACAGAATCAAAACTGGCATCCGCGAAAGGTATATGCGTACCGTCATAGAAGACATCGATTTGCTCGTTCACATGAGGATGGCCGGGATTCTCGAAATCAAGCCCGATATACTCATCGACCTGGAATAACGAGCGATAAGGCTTCGACCCACAGCCGAAATCCAGCAACCTGCCGGCCATCATGGGCGCATACCGGGTAATTCCATTGAGCAGGCGATTCCTGGTCAAATAAGCCGGATAGGTTACCCCCGGATCAAACTCATATGCCAGCTGCCGCTTTCTCATCCAAGCAATTTGATTCCGATCCTACCCGTATCGTCGATTCGGTTCAGCAATATGGGTTGAGGATGCTGCTCAAAATATTCGTCCACAGCCTTGCGTGCGCCTTGCCAATGCCCATAGTCATCCAATATCAAGACGCCGCCCTTACTTACCAGCGGGAAAAGATGCAGTAGTTCGTGACGGGTAGATTCATACCAATCAGTGTCCAGACGAAGCAACGCGATCTCGCCCGGCAGTGTCGCGGGGATCGTATCCTCCACTTTCCCACGTACATAATGGATTCGATCCTCCGGATAGCCGACGCTCTGCATCCCTTGTTGAACGGTCTCCAATGTAGAATAACACCATAGCAGGTTCTTTTCTCTATCGGGATCAACAGCCAAAAGACCCATCGCCGGCTCCCCCGCCCAGGTCTTGTCCAGATCCCCGGGAGCGGTCATCCCTTCAAACGTATCATACAAGAAAAGTTCCCGCGCCAAATCACCCTGCTTGCGTAATGCCTCTGCTGCCGCCATCATGCTGCCGCCTTTCCAAACGCCACACTCCACGATGGCGCCGGGAATCTTGTTCCGGGTAACATATTTCACCGCCTCGATGAGTGAATAGATTCGCTCCGGGCTAGTCAATGTCCGGTCTTGTACCTTCTGATAAATCTCCCGGTGCAAAGGATCAAAGTCACCCGGAAGCCGGACTGTCTTCCCCTTTCTGATGACCTCATAGCCCAGCTTGCGGATGGTCAAAATCAGCCATTTCTTCATGCATGCGGAAATTTAGCGTGCAATATACTCTTTATTAACGCCTTCTCTGAGGGTCGAAATGAATTTTTCGAGGCCCAACCGGTGGTTGGCGGTAAGAAAATAATTGAGGTGTCGGGTAAAATAATCGTGCAAGTTGAAAAGCAAATAGGGATGATCCCGGACCACTTCACTGATCAGCGATACCCCCAGCCGGTTCGCCTCATCAAATCGCGCGATGAACCCAGGATCGAGCGGCTTGTTGCTGATCCAGGCGGCGTAAACAAAAGGCAACCCTGTCATATTCTTCCACGCTTCCCCGAGGTCATAGACAAAGGTTGATACTTTCCGCTGCTGAAAAGCCCGGTCACCAATGACTACAGCCGCCGTCGTTCCCCGGATCTGATCCTGAAAATCCATGCCCGCAATTACCAACTCCGGATCAATCTTCCAATACCGTTCCAACAGTATCCGCGCCAACTCAACGGAAGTCCTGCTCTGATAGTCGAGCAATACCCTCCTGATCTCTTGCACGGGGACTTCGCTAAACAGACAAACCGAGGCGACCGCTCCGTCGCTGCCGATACCAAAGTTCCCATTGATATAATACTCGGGCATCCGGTTAATAACGGCTACCGGTACCAGCCCCATATCGATCTCATTCCGTAACAGCATATCCCCGATCCGAGAAGGATAGTCCATGATCAACTCCAATTCCCCCATCACGGAAGACCGCTGTATTCCATAGAGCAAGGGTTTGGTATTCAAATAGCTAACTGCGCCAACTCGTATTTTTTTGTCCAATTCCTTATCGTTAATTTTGGCGCAAATTATGCAATTAAACGCACTTACTGCCCTTTCGCCGATCGACGGACGTTACCACCAGCAGGTACAACATTTGGATGAATATTTTTCGGAATATGCACTGATCCGCTATCGGGTGTTGGTAGAAGTAGAATATTTCCTGTTCCTGGCTAAAAAGAAATTTTTCTCCTTCCCACTGGCCGGCCGCCGTCAATGGCAGGCCATAACGGAGAATTTCACCCTCGAAGACGCGCAATGGATAAAGGAAAAGGAAAAGGAGACGAACCACGATGTAAAAGCCGTGGAATATTTTCTCAAATCCCGGCTGGGCGCCGATCAGACCGGGATCGGCGAATGGATCCATTTCGGGTTGACTTCTCAGGATATCAACAATACAGCAATCCCCCTGCTATGGAAACATGCCATGGAGACCGAATACCTGCCTACCCTCCTTAACCTGAAACGCCAGCTGGAGATCCTGGCGCGGGACTGGGCAGCTATCCCCATGCTCGCCCGCACTCACGGTCAGCCGGCCAGCCCCACACTGCTCGGAAAGGAAATGATGGTCTATGTGGAACGGCTCGCCAACCAGGTGGAATTGCTGATCCAGGTTCCCTTCTCTGCAAAATTCGGCGGCGCCACCGGTAATTTCAACGCCCATTACGTCGCTTTCCCGAATAAGGATTGGGTCGACCTTGCCAACGAATTCGTGGAAGGCACCCTGGGTCTCCAGCGATTGCAATACACAACCCAGATCGAGCACTATGACAATCTCGCGGCCCAATTCGACACAATTGCCCGCATCAATACCATCCTTATCGATTTTTGCCGCGATATCTGGACCTACGTATCGCTGGACTACTTTTCGCAAAAGACCAGGAAAGGCGAGATTGGCTCTTCGGCCATGCCGCACAAGGTCAACCCTATCGATTTTGAGAATGCGGAAGGAAACCTGGGCATCGCTAACGCCCTGCTGACGCATTTTTCTGCCAAACTTCCCATCTCCCGGCTCCAACGGGACCTGACAGACTCCACCGTCCTGCGCAATATAGGCGTTCCCTTCGCGCACACCATCCTGGCACTAAAGTCAATCGAAAAAGGCATCGATAAGTTGGTGCTGAACCGGGAGAAATTGAACGAGGACCTCGACAACAATTGGGCAGTGGTCGCGGAAGCCATCCAGACCGTTTTACGGCGCGAGAATTACCCCAAACCTTACGAAGCCCTTAAGAACCTGACCCGGGGAAAAAGCCGTATCAACCGCCAAGCCATCCACCGCTTCATCGACGGTCTGAAAGTGACAGCCACCGTCAAAAAAGAACTCAAAGCGATTACCCCACACAACTATACAGGGGTAAACCAATCGTACTGAAAGAATCTTTTAAAAATCTGACTAATTTTGGTCGCGACACGGTTATGGTCCAATTCAACACGCTTGTGTGTTTAATTAACACAGTTATTATCTCATCCAACACAGCTCCTTCCGAAAAAAATTTGCTAATCTGAAGATCATCAGCTCGTGCAACGCCCGTCCCGCTTGGCTATTTCTTGTTTTTAGCTATCTTGTGTCAACACCAAATTAAAATATCTCCTATTATGAAGCTCCTACTACCCGCCCTCCTGGCAATTTGCCTTTGTTCCATCTACTCTTGTACCAAAACCGACAATACCAAAACGACGGTTTATGACACGACCACACAAATTTTCAAGGACACAACCGTGATCAAGGACACGACCGTCGTTAAAGACACGGTCTGGGAAAAGAATGCCCAAAATCCCATCGTAGGCCTTTGGATCGGCAAGTATTTAAACAATGGTGATGTAGATTCATTCTATTACAGCTACGACATTCAGGCAAATGGAACCATGATTTCCTCTGCTATCGGAAATACGAACAATTCCGATGCTTGCTCGGGACCATGGCAGTTGAGTGGCACAAATTTTACTGCCACATTGACGCTATTAAGCTCTAACACAACATTGGTTCAGGCTATTACCGCAACCTATGACAGCACGGCTGGCACACTCACCGGGCAATGGATATATACCCAGGGCTCGGGCATTAATGGCAGTTTCACGCTCACGCGGGTCCCATAACCGGCCCTACTTGTGGATCTCCGATGTAAAATGAAACTCGATCTCCGGATTGTTCGTCCTTTCCGTGTTCAGGAACCACTCGCTCTGCGCTAAATAGACCAGCAGTCCGTCCTTGTCCGCCGCGATATTGGCATGCTTGAACCGCGTAAAGTCCTCCAGCTTTCGCGGATCGTCGCTGGTGATCCAACAAGCTTTATAAAAAGGCAGCGCATTGAACTGGACTGAAGCACCATACTCATGCAGCAACCGGTACTGGATTACCTCAAACTGCAGCTCGCCCACGCAACCAATGATCTTTTTGTTGCCGCCAAACTGCGTAAAGAGCTGTGCTACCCCTTCATCGGTCAACTGTAGAAGTCCTTTTTCCAATTGCTTGGTTTTCAAAGGATCTTTATTGATCACCTCCTTAAAAATTTCGGGCGAAAAAGAGGGTATCCCGGTAAAATAGAAGTCTTCCCCCTCCGTCAACGTATCACCGATCTTGAAACTGCCCGTATCGAAGAGCCCTACCACATCGCCCGGAAAGGCGGATTCGATCACATCCTTATCCCGGGCCAGGAAAGTGTAGGGGTTGCTGAACCGGACATCTTTATCCAGCCTGACATGATGGAAATATTTATTGCGCTCGAACTTTCCGCTGCAAACCCGGAGGAAGGCGATCCGGTCCCGGTGTTTGGGATCCAGGTTGGCATGGATCTTAAAAACGAAGCCGCTGAATTTATCCTCCTCTACATCCAGATGTCGCGTTGATGTATCCCGGCCACGCGGCGTGGGAGCGATGCGGATAAAGGTGTCCAGCATCTCCCTGACCCCGAAATTATTGATCGCGCTGCCAAAAAATACGGGCGCCACTCTTCCCGCCAGGTAGTCGGCCACATTCAACTGCCCGTGCACCCCATCTACCAACTCAACATCCTCCCGCAGGGCTGCAGCATCCTTTTCGCCCAACCGGTTATCCAGTAACGGACTTTCCAGCTGGTCGATCCGAACCGTATCCTCATCCGCAGCCTTGGTGTGGGCCGTGAACAGGATGAGGTTTTGATCATACAGATTGTAGACCCCCTTGAAATCCTTGCCGCTGTTGATCGGCCAGGTCATCGGATGCAACTGGATCGACAGCTCTTTTTCGATCTCCTCCAACAAATCGAACCGGTTTTTGCCATCCCGGTCCATCTTATTGATAAAGACAATCACGGGCGTGTTGCGCATCCGGCATACCTCCATCAGCCGCCGGGTCTGCGCCTCTACCCCATTCACGCTATCGATGACCAGGATGACGCTATCCACCGCCGTCAGGGTCCTGAAAGTGTCCTCGGCAAAATCCTTGTGACCGGGCGTATCCAGCAGGTTGATCAGCATTCCCCGGTACTCGAAGCTCATGACGGAGGTCGCCACCGAAATACCACGCTGCCGCTCGATCTCCATGAAATCGCTGGTTGCATGCTTCTTGATCTTATTGCTTTTTACCGCGCCGGCCGTCTGAATGGCGCCGCCAAAAAGGAGGAATTTCTCGGTCAGGGTCGTTTTACCCGCGTCAGGGTGGGAAATGATCGCAAAGGTCTTCCGTCTGCTGATTTCTGTACTATACTTTTGTGCCATCGGGCCGCAAAGTTACGAAAAAAGCGCCTTTATCCGCTTCCTTATCGTTTCCCAAACCGGGCGAATATCCTCCGACAATTTCAGCGAAACCACCCCGCCGCCATAGATCACCAGGAAGAGGAGGCTCCTCACGAAAAGCCATAGCAGCCCAGATCGGTTGCCAAACGACAGCTCACAGATCAGAAAGGCCGCTGCCCCCAGCAGCAGGGTGTAGAGGGAACGGATGGTAAAGGGTTGTAACCGGAATTTCCGGTAAAGGAAGAACCAACGAATGGCGTTGTAAACCGTGAAGGTAAACAGGTCCGCGACCGCCGGTCCCACTATCCCGAAATGTTTTGCCAGCAGGTAATTCAACGGCAGGGTCATGCCCGCCAGGATCAGACCGGAAAAGAAATCAAAACGCCACCGCGTCGACGTGGCGATGATCTGACCATTCACCCCCGTACCCATATCGACGATCCGGGCCAGGCCGATAAAAATAAAAACAGTCCGCGCATCCAGATACAAATGATTGAATCCAAATGTGATGATCCCATCCCTGAAATTGATCAGCAGCAGCCCGAACATTCCCACGGAAAAGATCAGTTGGGTGATTGAGGACCGTTGATAGATCCGGCTGATCCTCCCATGATCCTTGTCCTTCCAGGCCTGTGATAAGGGTCCGATGGACGCAGCAATAAGCCCGCGCTGCGGGGCCTGGATAAGACTACCGGCAAATTGCGCCATCGTGAACAGCCCCACCGCAGTAAGACCACCCGGGACCACGGCCGCAATGACGATCTGTGCAAAGAAAAAAGCCAGGTTGTATACGACCCCGCCACTCCAGGCCAGCAAGGCCAATGCCCTCATGCGCCTAAAAAATTTCCGCGTCACGATGCTGGGGGAGAAGACGGGATGAACCTGCCCCGACCAGGCGAGGTAGGCGATCAGGATAAGACTGATCAGCAGATAGTTGAAAGCGTATAGTTTGATCACGGTGCCGAACCCGTGAATAACCCCGCAGAGATAGAGGATCAGCAGCACCAATGTCGTGAACCGGAACTGTACTTCCCGCAGATAGTTGGTCAGGATCGGTTTCTTAAGCTGCCAGGTATAGTATTCCAGTAAGGTATACACCGTCAGCCCCAGCGCAAACGGGAATATCCAATAGTAATAGCTGACAAAGGCCGGCGACTTTGCCTCATAGTAATGGATCACCCGGCCCCGGAAGGCGACCCCCGCAATCGCGACCAGGCTGAACCCAACCAGCACGATCAGCAACGACCACGTAAACAGGTCATTTTTCTTCGGCGAAAGGTTATCTTTATAATAGGGAAAAAACTTGGCAACCACCGCAGGCATCCCCAGATTGGCAAGCGAATATAGGATCGTGCCGATGGCCAGGAACATCCCGCTGATCAATCCATACTGGTCGGGCGTGAACTCCCGGGCCAGGATGATATTGGTGATCGCGCCCAGGCCAAAACCCAGGTATACCACCCCGGATGAAATAATGCTTTGCTTGCGGATCGTGGTCATAACATTAGAAGCCCGACCCCGAAGGCATCAGGCTGCTCAGATCTTGTTTGCCTTCATAATGGAATTGCCTGTTGAACGTGAGCAGACCTTTTTTGATCTTCACGCGGCCATCCAGCAACACCGCCGCCTCCCGCTTTCCCATCAACAGCTGCAAGGCATTGCTGAATAACCCCTTCAGGTCGAGTTGCAAGTTCACCGGCACATAGAAGGTATCTTTCGCAGGGATGTGGATCGTGGTATCGAGCAGCGAATGCCCCGAATGCTGCCCGTTGATGACAATATCCACCTCCGCCCGTTTCAGCGTGAGCCCGTAAGGATTCGGGTTGTATAGCTTGACAAGGGCCGAAAGATTGGTCTTCCCCGCCAACACCTGCCCAACCTGCAGGTCCTGGAATCCAAAATATTCCGCCGGCTCGGGCTGGCGGCATCCGGCCATCCAGCCAGTCAGAACAACCCCGATCAGGACACACCGAACCGATATCAATTGACGCATAACCTGCAAGATAAGGGGCATTTAGGAATTAGAGAATAATGAGTACCTTTCTAAAAAAGAAAGCCCGTGTCGAGCATCGCCGAACGCATCAAGGACTTTAACAGCAACCGGTTGCCGCCCTATACCGCCCTGAAATATCAGTCGATGGCTGAGAACCCCTTCCGGTTCTTCCGGGGCACCTGCCACCTGTTCTACGAAGACCTGAGCCATAACGACGCGTTGCCCGCCAACCCGCTCAGCTGGATCTGCGGCGACCTCCACCTCGAGAACTTCGGCAGCTATAAAGGCGAGAACCGACTGGTCTATTTTGACCTGAACGATTTTGACGAAAGCATCCTGGCCCCGGCGAGCTGGGAAATTGCCCGGATGCTAACCAGCATCTTTACCGGATTCGATGCCCTTAGCATCAAAAAAAAGGACGCTACCCAGACCGCCCAACTTTTCCTGCGAGTCTATTCCGAGACCCTGACGAAGGGAAAGGCCAAATACCTCGAACATGAGACCGCCAACGGGATCGTTCGCATCTTCCTTGAAAAGATCGCTGAACGCAGACAAAAGGACCTTGTCCGGCAACGCACCATCGAAGGAAAGAACGGCAACCTCCAGTTTCGGATCGACCATGTCCGGCTGTTCCCGCTCGAGAGGCCGCTGCGCAAACAACTGATGGTTCATCTGGGCCAGCTGCTGCACCAATACCCGCTCCTGAAAGGCCGGTTCCAGGTGATCGACGCGGCTTTCCGGGTAGCAGGTACCGGAAGCCTGGGCGTAAGACGATATGTTTTTCTGTTAAGAAACATCAAAGACCCTAAGAAACACCTGCTGATCGACATGAAGCAGGCAGCGCCCTCCTCACTCCAACCCTGGCTGACCACCCCGCAGCCGGCCTGGACTACCGAGGCCGACCGGGTTGTCGCTATTCAGCATCGGATGCAAAACACGAACCCTGCCCTGCTGAGCGTTACGCAATTCGACGGCGACCCTTACGTCATCAAGGAAATGCAGCCTACCGCGGACAAAATTGACTTCCTGGTCATCCGGGACCGCTACAAGGACCTCGCCTGCGTGGTGGAAGATATGGCCTTCCTCACCGCCAGCGCCATGCTGCGCAGCTCGGGTCGGCAGGGAGCCGCCCTACCGGACGAACTGATCGCCTTTGGAACGGATAACCAGTGGCAACAAAGGGTGATCGACTATTCGACCACCTACGCCGCACAGGTGAGGAAGGACTATAACGCATACTTTAAGGATTATAAGGCGGGCTTCTTCAACCCGCCCGGGCAAAAACGAGGATAACTATGAACATGACATTGCCATCGGATATCGTTATCAAATTGGTATTGGCTGTGCTCATCGGTGGTGCGATCGGTGCGGAGCGGGAATATCGCAGCAAATCCGCTGGTTTCCGGACGCTGACCCTCATCTGCCTTGGCTCGACGATACTCACCATTTTCTCCGTGATCATCGGCACCCCCGGCAACCCGGACCGGATCGCCTCCAACATCGCTACGGGGATCGGCTTTGTCGGCGCCGGCGTCATTTTCAAGGGAGATGGTTCCGGAAGCAAAGTCAGCGGCATCACCACCGCCGCTATGATCTGGGTAACGGCAGGCCTGGGCGTGGCTATCGGCGCGGGCTACCTGCTCACCTCCATCTTCGCGGCCGCCCTCATCCTGCTGGTATTGTTAGTTTTTATGCTGCTGGAATCCGGGATCGATCGGATCAACCAGATCCGGACCTATAAGATCGTCTGCCAATTCGATAATGAACCCCTTCATCGGTATGAAGACCTGTTCAGATGTCATCATCTCAAATTCCGGCGGAGCAGCCAGCGCAAATCGGCGGAGAACTTCATCACCGGCGAGTGGGTGGTCCAGGGTTCCGAACGCAACCACCGGCATTGCATCCACGAAGTCCTGCGGGATCAGAAAGTGAGAGAATTTGAATTTTAAAGCAGGCTCGCCGTCCAGGTCCGATGGAATATCCCACCGCCTTCCAGCAGGTTGATCCCCTCCTTCTCCACCCACTGCTGATCACTGTCGACGGAATCGGCAATCCCGCACCACGGCTCGATACAAACGAAATCCGCATTTGGGGCCGCCCAGATGCCCAGGAACGGGAATCCCGGGAAATCCATCCGCAAGCGCCGATCCGTCCGGCCCGAACGAAGTGTTACACCCGTCGACACCAGGTGCTTCAACACCAGCGCATCCTTGGCGAAAAGCTCCTTCCGGAGCGGGAGGACTGCCGTATCCTCCAACAGTGGCTTTGGTTTTCGCTCGATCAGCCCGTCTTTCGAGATCGGCCAGCGGGGCTCCTCCTCCACTCCGTCGAACTCCAGGTAGTAGTCGGTATATTCTGTGTCCGGCACCAGCGGCACCCGGAAAGCCGGGTGACCACCAACAGAAAAATACATCGGCGCGGACGAAGGGTTTCTTATCTGGTACGTGGTCGAAACCTTATTGGACACGAGCCGGTAACCAACCCTCAATTCAAATTCAAACGGATACACGGCCTGAGTCTCCGCGTCACTTTGCAATAGAAAAGTGATCGAGTCGGCCCGCTGCGTCTCGACGCTGAATTCCCGGTCGCGGGCGAACCCATGACGCGGAAGCGAATAAGCGTTGCCTTCGTAATAATAAGTATTGCCCTTTAAGGTACCCACGATCGGGAATAACAGGGGAGAATGCTTGCCCCAAAATGCAGGATCCCCATCCCACAGATACTCCAGCTCATAGTCCTTGTGATAGAGACTTTGCAATTCCGCTCCCTTGGGGTGAATCCTGACCTTTAGCTCCTGGTTTTCGATCGTGAACATATCCTTTGTTTTGCCCGTTCCGGCATCGGCCGCCGCCCGGAATTTGCTCGCAATTTAAGTTAAATCCGTACATTCGATCCATGTTTCGCCGCTTCGAGATCGTCTGGACCAGCTTTAAGATGGCACTACAGGAATTCCGTAGCAACAAGCTCCGAACCTTTCTGTCGCTGCTGGGGATCACTTTTGGCATCTTTTGTATCATCAGCGTGCTTTCCACCATCAGCAGCATGCAGCTCGCGGTGAATAACGATTTGAAGTCCTTCGGCACAAAAACGATCTATATCGACAAGTGGCAATACTCCGGCGGCCCGGATTTTCCATGGTGGAAATATGTGAAACGCCCTGTACCGAAATTCGAAGAAGCCAGGCTGCTACGATTGAAAGTGCCGGACGCTCAACACATCGACTTCGAGATAGACAATACAAGTAATGTCGATTACGGCGATAATTCGCTGACCGGCGTGCAGTATTACGGCAATACCGAAGACTTTGACAAGATCGAACAGGTCAGTATCGGCCCCGGCCGCTATTTCCAACAGGCCGATTTCGACCGGGGAACACCCTATATCGTCATGGGCTTCCGCATCGCGCAGCGGCTCTTCGGCACCTCCGACAGGGCCGTCGGTAAGGCGGTCAAACTCAAGGACGGCAAACAGGCCATCGTCATCGGCGTGATCGAAAAGCAGGGGCAATCCCTTATCAACGCCTGGGATTTCGACAACAGCATCCTGCTTACTTACAATTTTATGCGCCAGCTCTTTCGGGAGGAGTATAGCAATCCCAAGATCCTCGCGCAGGGCGATTCGATCATTACCTCGGCTGCGCTTACCGAAGAACTTCGGGGCGCCATGCGATCCATTCGCAAATTGAGCCCGACACAGGAAGATAATTTTGCCGTCAATAATATCGACAATCTCAGCAAATTTCTGGAGCCCATCTTTGCGGGGATGAATATCGGCGGGTGGGCCATCGCGGCCCTGTCCCTCATCGTCGGGATGTTCGGCGTGGCGAACATCATGTTCGTCACCGTCCGCGAACGAACCTCCCAGATCGGCCTGAAGAAAGCCATCGGCGCCAAGCGGGGATCGATCATGATGGAGTTCCTGCTCGAATCGGCCTTCCTTTGCATCATCGGTGGGCTGATTGGCATGGCGGCGGTATTCGTGCTGACGCTTATCTTCTCGGCCATGCTGGACTTCCACGTATTCATTCCCCTGAACATCATCGTTCTGGCCGTCTTCATGTGCCTGTTCACCGGCGTCCTGGCCGGGATCATACCCGCTTTCATCGCCGCCCGGATGGACCCCGTCGTAGCCATCCGGTCCAATTGACGCCCATCTATGACGAAGCCCGTGACTATCCTGGCCATCGAATCCTCCTGCGACGAAACAAGCTGCGCCATCAGCAGGGACGGGTCGATCCTTTCCAACATTATCGCAGGTCAAACGATCCACCAGCAATACGGCGGGGTTGTACCCGAGCTCGCCAGCCGCGCCCATATCCAACATATCGTCCCCGTCGTGGACACCGCATTGAACGTGGCCGGCTGCGGGATCAACAACTTGACGGCCATCGCCTTTACCCAATCCCCCGGTCTGATCGGATCGCTGCTGGTAGGTTCGGAATTCGCCAAATCGCTGGCCCTTGCCCTGGATATCCCCTTGCTGGCCATCCACCATATGCAGGCACACGTCCTGGCCAACCTGATCCCCAACCCCCGCCCCGCCTTCCCCTTCCTGTGCCTTACCGTCAGCGGCGGCCACACCCAGATCGTCCGGTGCAACTCCCCGCTTCAGATGGAAGTGATCGGCGAAACGCTCGACGACGCGGCCGGCGAAGCCTTCGACAAATCCGCCAAGCTTCTCGGCCTACCCTACCCAGGCGGCCCGCTGATCGACAAATATGCCCGGGAAGGCAACCCCGCCCGATTCTCCTTCCCCGAACCCCAAATACCCGGTCTGAACTTCAGCTTTAGCGGCGTCAAAACAGCCATCCTATACTTCCTCCAGGATCAGACAGCCAGGGACCCGGACTTTGTCCAGACTAACTTGCCGGATATCTGCGCCTCCATTCAGGCGCGGATCATCTCCATCCTGCTGAACAAGCTGAAGAAGGCCGCCCGCCAGACCGCCATCAGCGACTGCTGCATCGCCGGCGGTGTATCGGCAAATAGCGGCTTAAGAACAGCCTTTGAGGAATTGGGAAAAAAAGAAGGGTGGAATTCCTTTATCCCACCCTTTGAATATTGTACCGACAATGCAGCCATGATCGCCATCACGGGTCACTACAAATACCTGGCCGGCGAATTCGCGGATTTATCGGTTTCGGCCAGCGCCCGGGCGGTCTGGTAAAGGCCGGTTAGAGGCCGAGGAAATTATACCACTTTGGAATCCTTAAGTTTGCCGCATGCCCAACTCCTATTTTCAGTTCAAACAGTTCACCATCCACCAGGATCAGTGCGCCATGAAAGTCTGCACCGACGCCTGTATCCTTGGAGCCTGGTTTGGCGATAAAACGCCCTCTTATGCACGGGTACTGGATATCGGGAGCGGTACGGGACTTTTGATGCTGATGCTCGCTCAGAAACACAAGGGCGAGATCAAGGGTATCGAGATCGACCTGGACGCCTTCCACCAGCTGAAAGACAATATCGCCAAAAGCCCATGGCGGCAACTGCTGAAGGTCTATCCCGGAGATATCCGGACCTATTCCTTTCCGGAAAAATTCGACTTCATCATCAGCAATCCGCCGTTTTATGAGAACGACCTCCCCGCTTCCTCCCCGACAGCCAACCTGGCCCGTCACAGCAAGGAGCTGACCCTTTCAGAGTTGCTGGCAGCCATTGACACCAATCTGTCAAACAAAGGCTCCTTTGGCGTCCTTCTTCCTTATCACCGCACCGGTTGGTTCGAAGAACTGGCCGCCGCCAGACACGGATTTGCCCTCAATGAAAAGTTGCTGGTGAGACAGACACCCCGTCATGACTTTTTCCGGAGCATCCTCCGTTTTTCCCGGCAGAAAGACAATTTTATTCCGACCTCTGAACTTAGCATCCAGGATAATGCCGGCGCATATACCGAAGATTTTACCGAATTGATGAAAGATTACTATCTCACTCACCCTTCGCGTACCCTGCCAGATATAGATATGGCTCGGTAAGGACCCCCCGCCTCACCATCGTCGCGCGATCCATGATGGTCGACCCTCCCCGCAGCAGGTCGTTCAGGACATGCTTGATCAACTGCTCACCAAAATACCTGGAGGCATCACGAGGCAATTCATTTGGAAGATTACCCACCGCCATCAGATCAACAGAACCGGGAAGATGAGGCGGGGTTCGAAGCCGGGATTTCCTATCCACGCCATAGATGGGGTCCGCCATGCTGGAATCGCCAAGGTTACAAGGAACCGACCCCTCCCGGTCATCCGTGATATCGGCGATGGTCCGGACATGAAATTTGTCCGACGCCAGGTCTTGCCACTCAAATAGCCTCGGCATATTCCTGTCCCAATAGACCCCATTGATAAGAATATCGGCGGTCGCGGCAAATGGCAGAAATTTGCACCGGTAGTCTTGCGGCCGTGCATGAAATTCATCCCGGTGGTATTCACCCGTGCGCGCATTCGCATAGAGGCTGGCCCCCTTCAATTGAGTGAAGACAGGGTAATGGAAACTTCGCTCCAGGAATTCATCCGGTTCGACTTCCACGATCTCCAGCAGGTTCATGACCTCCAGCGCGCCATGCGCAACCCGACCCGAGCCCGTAACGACCACCTTGATCTCCGGCAACAGAAGACCAAAATAGGTATGGATCAGCTCCCGGAAGCTTTGTTGCCGATGCACCCGGCCCAACTCATACCGGCCCGTTCGCAGCCCATATGCCATGACACCGTTATGCGCACCGACTACCCCGGCAAAGAACCCGAATCCCAGAATGCGCTGACCATCATCGTGCTCCAGGCATTCATAGTCGATCAGGGTGATGCGTTGCTCAAGGATGGCCCGAAACATCTCCTGATTATACGGTTGCTTTTTTTTGGTATGGGAAAAGAATAGGTAGGTCTTACCAGGCAGCAAGTCCTTCACCGGCACCTCCTTGATGCCAAAAAGGATATCGCATTCCCCCAGTTCGTCCCGGACCTCCACGCCCGCAGAACGATACTCCTTATCCGAATAACATCGGTCGGATGAGCTCTGCACCATCACCCTGACCTCCGGTACGTTCTTTTGGATCCATTTGCATTGAGCGGGCGTCAGCGCCACGCGATTGTCCGCCGGTACCTTGCCTTCACGCAACAAGCCTATCGTGATCATCCTTAGCTGATTTTTCTGCAATTCGAACGGGCTAAAGATAGAATTTATTATCCCTTTTTGGCCGGGCCGCCCCAATTCCGTAATATTGCGTCCCGAAAATCGCCCGGATGGCGGAACTGGTAGACGCGTCAGACTCAAAATCTGGTACTCGCAAGGGTGTGCAGGTTCGATTCCTGTTCTGGGCACCTAGAATTCAAACAGTTAGAAGCTCTCTTTTGTGGGAGCTTCTTTTTTTTGTCCCAACAATGTTCAAGTAAAGATTTGAAAGTGTCGATAACATGCCCTAAAAATCACTTTATCATTCTTATGATGCCTGAATTAATTGGTCGGCAAAGTTGAATAATCACAGAGGCTCCTAAACAATATGGGTGTTTTCACGGTGTTTTTTCAATACCGTTGAATAATCCCTAAAGAATTTTAAATTCGCTGCGAATCAAAAAAGACTTAAGAATGAGCGATAACAAGTCCATTGCGGGTGTATTCATTATTGAGAGCTTACAGCTGAACGACGAAGAGAAAGGCCTATACGAAGGGAAGATCATTTCCAGCATTCTGCAATTGAACAAAGTCCCGAGCAAATACTACTATATCCGGACTGCCAAGGAGTTCAGAGAAGTTCTTAAGCAATTTGACAAACTGAATTATCGGTATTTGCATATTTCCTGTCATGGCGATGGGCAATCCCTCTCCCTTACACTGGACGGTTTTAACTATACTGAACTAGGGAAGATTCTTGAGCCGTATTTGCACGATAAACGGCTCTTTATTTCGGCCTGCTCGTCTGTCAACAAAAAGATTGCTTTGGCTGTCATTCCTGCCAGCCAGTGTTATTCACTGATCGGCCCGCAAAACGACATCGAGTTCAGAGATGCAGCGATCATCTGGGCATCCTTTTATCACCTGATGTTTAAGCAAAATGCATCCATCATGGTGCGGGAACATCTGGTTAATAATATTCAAAAAGTCGTAAATACGTTTGGGCAGCCGATGAACTATTTTTCTCGAAGTAGGACGCAAACCGTTTCGTCCAAAATGATTGAAGTCCAGGATACTAGACCGCTAATTACCGAATCAGAAATGATAAAATAACTTAAAAATACTCGTATGTACCATCTGAGCGTACTGTGCTTAACGACGGAAAATTGCATCAGCATTGCAGCGGTTGTTGCCACTCTACTGGTCGGCGTGGTTACGATTCTTACGTATTTCAGAATTGCTCGAATTACGAACCACAGCCTACTGTTCAATAAGCTAAACAGTGATCTGGACCGGATCGTAGAGTACACGATTCAATATCCTTATTTTGAGGATGAAGAATACACGCGCAAGCAATATCGTCTGGATATTGTTTCAGCAGACAAAGAAAAGAAAAAAGATGCGTTGCGCTATGAGCTATTCGCGATTATGAATTTCAATTTTGTAGAGGACCTATTTAAATTTTTCAAAGGCAATGACAAGAAGATGCGAGATATGGCGCATTACACCGAGCTTATTGAATCACATGGAGAATACTGGAAGTATCGCATCGTTGAAAAAGGGGAGGATGGCTATAAATTGATTACGCCACTTGTCAATAGAGTTCTCAAAATTGGATGAATTCGACGATGAAACTAAGAGCATTAATCATTCATTGAAACGGGACCTTTAGCGATCCATTACCGGGTCCCGAGCAGGGTTTTCGAAATTTCAAAGTCTTTCTTAAAAGCAAGATCGGGGGGAGTGGCTTCCTCGGCAAATTAAAGAGCAGCCAATCCAAGCATGCCGTATGTGCAAAATACTTCGCGAATCGAAATATTCCGTAAATTCATCTATTAAATTTAGCTATATGAAAACACTTGCAGAGAGGTTGAATTTGGCGCCTGGAGACGTCCTTATCGTTCCCAAAAGCGCCTTAAATATTGTCAAGCACATGGTAGTCTTTTGGGGTTATGACAACACCGGCCTGGATTTTTACCTAGAAAACAACCAGTTATTGGGGGTTCGATACCTAACAGGCGAGGAGGTCACAAATATCTACCACATCATAGCTATTCGAAAGTTTACCGGTTCAGAACAGGAGCGCCTAATGGCCATTCAGCGGGCCGAATCTCTGATCGGGCGCGCGTACAACCTCACAAATTTTAATTGCGAACATTATGCGAATTATGTTCAATATGGAACCTCATTCAGCAACCAGATAAACGCGGGTGTTGCCTTAACGGTATCAACGCTCGGGTTGGTAGTTCTATCAAGGATATTTCAACGGTAGTTGTTAGCCTGTTTACTGAGCATGGTTATATTTCCAGACACAAACGTTCTCGCACATTTTGCGCCCCTTGAAGACTGGGAAGTGAAATATTTGTCCAGTGATCCGACTATTATCGCTCTTGCGCCAAGTATAATTTCAGAACTAGACAAAGTCAAGTATTCGGCGGCGTCCACCGAGACCAAGCGAAGGGTCCAACGGCTGGTAAAAAAACTGGGCGACAATCCGCAACTCGTATTTAAAGATCTAAAATTCATTTTTGCCGATGGCCCAACCCCTTTGGCCGAGTATATGGCGAATCACCACCTTGATACGGAGGACAAGGACGATCACTTTTTTGCGTCACTTCTTTATTTTCGCGAGCAGAACCCCCAAGAGAATGTCGCCGCACTGACCAATGATCTCGGGGTAAAGCTAAAGTGCAAACGACATCAGATTGCATTTATACCAGCGCCCGAGGAATATTTGATCCAGGAATCGGATGAGGCTACCAGGGAACTGAAGCGATTGACGGCTGAAGTGAACCGATTGAAGAACTTGCAGCCGGTCCTATCAATGTTATTCGACAACGATAAGCAACATAAGACTTTTAAGGTATCTGAACCCTGGAGGGATTATGAATATGCCGTTGTCGAAGGCATAGCCGAAATAAAAACCAAGCACCCTTATTTAAAGCCCGAACAGCAACAGCAAAACTCCCTGGGACTTATGTTGCTCGATCTTTACCAAAAAACCCCAGAGAAGGTCGAAAAATACAACGCCGCGCTCGGTGACTATTTTAAGCAATACGAGTCCTATTTAAGAAGGAAATTTGGTGGCAATTACAAGCGCAGCCTTACCTTGCAGATTGAACTTTCGGTATCCAATACCGGTACAACTCCGGCGGACAATGTTGACATTTATCTTCATTTTCCCGATGGATTTGTGTTGAGAGAACAAGATGAATATTACAAAGTGGAACCAGAGCCCGATCCGCCCGAATTGTCTCATTACCAATTAGCACCTCTTGACTTGACAAAGTATCTTTATCCGTCGCCCAATTTTGCCCTCCCATCCATTGGGAATTTCTCCATAAAGAAGACGAATAGTTATGAAGTCACTGATGCGCGTCCAACAGTTAAACATCATTACTCCTACCTACTAAAAAAACTGTTTGTCACATTCGATTCATATGAGGAAGTAAAAGGGTTTGCAATCGAATATTCAATTACAGCCAGCAATCTGGTCGACAAGGCCGAAGGCACGCTCCACGTAGCGATAGAGAAAGAGAACCTCGATGAGATATCTGAAGACTCTGACTAAAAAGACTTGTGAAAGCCCCGACAACAAAGTGAGCAATGTTCTGAATTTCTCCGCGTACCCATTCTTCGATGACTAAGATTGGGTTTTCTTATTCCAAGCCTTGCCAGATTCCAGCTGAAAACCTACAAGAACAAAACCCACTACAACAAAACTGCTACATATCATGCCTAGCTTTTTGCTGCAAAAAACCGTGTTTCCAATGGTGGGCGCAATCGCCCAATAGTCCTTAAATTCGGGTAATAGCAGCAAGCAGAGCAGGAGAATGGGTTAAAACAGGATAGGAAACCATTTATTAGGAATGGGTAACGTAATAGACAAAAGTGACAAATATAGAAATTGATCTTTACTTGGCAAAAATGCAGAGTAGTGCGTCAGACTAAGAAGGTGGTAACGTGTGTTTAGGTTCGACCAGCCGCCGGATTCGAGGGAATGCCCCGATCCTCATATTATATCATCCCGTATGCGAAAGGCTAGGGTCGATCCACGTTCAATCAGCACGTTCAGAAGCAGAATAAAATAGTCCATTTGATCCCTGTTCCTTGAAATATGTCCCCTATGATGTTCATACAACTGCTGAATGTAGGTCTCCATATAGCTATCATCGATGATAAGGACTCTCCCGTAGGCTGCCCGGTCCGGCATTCCCTTCATCAGCCAACTCAAACTATCCGGTTGATACACCGAGCCAACGCCTGCCAGCAATCTAAACACGGCATCTATGAGATTGGAATCGGCAGAGCCTTCAGCAATCAGCCATTGATGAACCGCCCTGCCTGGCGATTGTTCTGGTAGTTTATGGCACCGATAAGGATTTCGCAAAGAAGCCAAAAGCAATACCCGGAAAAAGCCCACTTTGCCAGAAACCTGCACTGCATAGGACAACAATGTATTCAAATGCGTCCACAGGTTGGGCGGATAACGGCTGTCATGTCCCTTGGCAATCAGTTCTTCCAGACAGTCCAATACAAACTTAAATTGCGTTTTTTCGACATACAACAGCGATATTAATATCTCTTGAGCATTCTTGTCAGCATTAGCCATCAAAAGGTCTGTTAACAGGCCCTTAAATCCTCTGACAATATCATCTTGCCTGTAATCATCAAGATCGCTTAATAGGCCCAATCCTACGATCAATTGTTGCAAATAGTTCTTATATGTGGAGAGCAATAATTCGTCCGGTACCAGTGCCAGTCCCCATAAGATCCATTTGCGACCATCTATAGCCAGGTTAATGCTGGGCAGATTAATGGCTGGGGCATTGATCACCCTGTGCAGGATTTTGTCCACTTCCCGTATTAGGTCATCGTCCTTATATTGATATCGCAGCTGATAGATCTCCTGGTTCACCCTTTGATTCTTTGCCAATTTGAGTGACAGTTGAAAGCACTGTTCTGCGAAGGCCTGGTCAATTGCCCACAGATGTCGTCGGATGCCCATGATCAAATCCTTTTTATCATCCGTCGGGAGTAACACCAAGAACGCCAAAATGGTCTGCATAATATATTCTCCAGACACAAATGAGCTCAATTCCTTCTGCAAAAGAATGGGCAGCACACTAAAATCGGCCTTGTAAAAAACATCATGGGCGCTCCCAAAGTAACCTGCTTTCAGTTGATTGACCGTCGTTTCCAAATCCGCGGTTATGTCTTCGGCGGCCATTTTCAGCTGTCCAGAATCTAGGCGGTCGTAAAAATCCCGTAACCCGATAGCAGAAACGCTTTTACTAATGTCGCCGTGCGGTTGATTTCTTTTAAATTCTTCAGTTTTTATCAGATTCGCCCTCTTTTCCCACTCTTCAAAGGAGACTGCCTGTTCATTCTCATCCCGGAATGCGCGGCTGGCCCACATAACGGTGGAGATATAATCCATGTATTGCCCCTGATCATCTCGCCCCTCTTCCACATATTCCTGTAGATCCTCCGGTAGCGGATTCGGGGTGAAGATTACTTGGGTTCGCTCCTCATTGAACGAGGGCGTGGTGTGTCGTAAATCCATACGTGTCAAAGCCAGTTTCCAGCTCGGATCGTTAGCTGTGACGACTGCAAGATGTACGTCTATGACATGGTTTACCGTATCTGGGAAATATAACTGCAACTGCCTAACCAAAAACTCTAGATTCGTTTTTCGATGCTTCAAGGCATTGGCCAGATGCCGTTCATGAACAAAATAATATTCGTTACCTATTTCAGTATGGTGACTGGCTGTCATTTCACCACTATATCTTCCGATGTCGAAGCCAAAGAGTTCCCGCAATGTAAACAGGACAATTACCTTATCATGAAAAACCAAGGGATAGGCCATGGCGATGGAGGCTAGTACTCCCGTGATCAGCACGCTGTGGCTTTTCCTGAGCAGGTGCTCAAAATAGTCCGGACTAAGTTGGTCAATTCTTTCTAACAGATGAGCCTCATACGCCATCAGAATGGACTGGATCAGATAGGGGCTGCTTCCCAAGCCCCTGTAGGCAGCCCAAAGGCTTCCATTCGCGGACTGCCGAATATCCGAGCCGTCGGACAATCGCAAATCGATGTCCTCAATTCCACCGGTTTTAACATATTCCGACTGACGATAAAAAGTGAGGGAGCGGTTGCAGATTTCCAGGACGAAATCCGTCGCCAGGGCTGAGTGATAACGAAACCAATAGCGAAATGGGGTTTGATAAGCGCTAGCGCTGAAATATTTATATGGATAGCTAACCAAGCCAAAACTAGCCTCTAGGTAATCACTTTCATGATTTTCCAGGATTCGATCTGAATACCATTCCATCCGGGCTATGTCCATGATGAGCTCCGGCAAAATTTTGTACAACCCGACGCACTTCACAGTATCGACAAGGATCATTTTAAATAGGTCCTCGTAAAAAGACGCCGGAAAGGGCCCGAGTTCCTTGTCCGTTTTTTTGCTGTCAATAGCCGCCAATAGTAAATCCCTGATTCCTTGCTCCGCCAACGGGGCAACGCTGAAAAGGGTCGCCAGCACCCCTTGCTTATCTCGGGACCTATAATTACCACTCTGTTCCCGTAACAGCTCAAAACAATACTTAGCGACGATATTACCCTGCTCCGGCAAGGGATCATCTGGTCCAAATTGAAACGTCCAATGCCGCAACAGGTCCACCAAAATCGCATCAAACAATTTTCTTTGCGCGGCATAGTTTTCGTCCATGATTTGCAGCAGGGCGGACCAGCCCTGACCGGTCGTGGTAACCTTTCTCTCCGGGTCCTCCCCAGTATATGGTTTGACATAAGCTACTTTCAGCAACCGAAATATCTTTAAAAAAAGACTTCCATTGTCCGCTAGCAGGACGCTTTTTGTTCGATTCAAGAGCTCATAAGGCTCCTTGGCTCCCAGGATACCCACGAGTATCTCATCAACGAGGGAATCGCTAGCGGTATGATGAGGCAAAATGTCAGTCAGGAATGCGTTGGCTTCCACTGGATGGTCGTCAATCAGCGTTTGTATCCATAAGCGAATACCCCGCCTAAATACGGGATTGCTGTCAATGGACGCTAAAAACGAAAGGGCATTGACCTTGTGTTCAAAACATTCCTGCAAGTGCCTCACCACCACCATATCTTCGAAAATATCATGCGCCGGAGCATAGGCGTCCATAGCAGGATGCTTAATCAACAGACCGTCCAATTCCAATCCGGCAATTGTATCAATTTCGGAAGGGTCATCGGCTTGCACAAAAGGTACCTTTTCCCTCGCGCGTTTCAATACAAGGGTCGAAAAAACGGCCACCCGCCTTCTGGACTGACCCAAGCTGCCCCAGCCTTTTTTCTCAATCAGCCGTTCCCACAGGGCATTTTTAAAATCGGCCTCATTGATCTCTCGTTTATTGTCCAGGGAATCGACAATCTGGCTCGCCAGGTCCAAATACAAAGGCAGTTCGACTAATTTTCGCAGCCGGGGGTTTTCTATCAGGGGCCGCAAGGCACTTTTTTGGGTCGCAATCCGTTCCAACTCCCAGTCGCTCAGTGAGGAGAGCGGTACAATACCCATTTCCTCCTTGCCAATCCGGTATTTTTTCCGCAGTGTCTCTATAGCGTAATCCCTGCAAGTAGCGATGATTCTAACCCGACTGACCGTTTTGACGTTTGCCAACAATTCTTCTAGAGCCTCTCTATGGGAACTTTCGTAGAGTTTTTCAAAACCATCGATGTAAATCAGCAACCTGGGCATGAGGACCCATTGGGAAAGAATGGTCGAAAAATCCCGGTGAACCCCAATCTCGGACAGCGATCGCGCCAGGGAGGGTTGGTCCAATGTATCGGCCTTGAAGGCCAGATACGCATTTTCCCCGGAAAACAAATGCCCCAGGAAATCTTTGGCGATTGCCGATTTCCCAATACCTCCTTCACCGCTGATAATGACAATAGGTTGCCCCGCCAGAGCTTCTTCTATTTGCGTGAATACCCCGCTCCTGTCTAGGTGGTATCCGTCTATATCGTGTCGAATGCCATGCTTTACGATTCCGCTGCTTTTTTGAAACAACTCCCGGACTTCGGCAGTAATGTGCGGGGATTGTGTCAGGTCAAAATAGCCCTTGATGGCAGGATCGACATTTTCTGCCGTTAGCGTTGCACCGTGTTGATTGCGGGTCTCCACATATTCGATGATTTTCCGCAGAGCGTCCTCCGGACGGTGTCCGGGTCGCAAAAAAGGCTGGATAAACCATTGCAGGGTCTGTATGTCCTTGCTGCCGTTCTCTGTATAATCGTAGACTTTAATATAAATTGTGCAAAGAAAGGCCCATACCTGCTCGTGATCTGCCGGCCCGCCATTGGCTTTGTGAATCGCATTTATAAAATGCTGGAGCTTACTGGCCTTTTGATTGTTATATTGTATTTTTTGTTGAAAATCGGGCCAGTCCTTGCTGCCCCTGGCCCATTCAAGTACGAGCAACCCATCAACTGCATCGGTTTTGGTTAAAACATTCGTCGTGACAATGAACCTATCGCGCTTTTTATCGAACCCTTCTTTGTTAAAGTCCTTCCATTGACTATCAATAAGGTCCTCAAATGTTTTATTCTTATTGATTTCCAATCCGCTCTTAGACTGAAGATAATAGGTTGTCTTCCCATCCGCGCCTTCTAAATAGACTAGGAGATCATCCGTATCGGCTACCTGCTTTGCCTGAAATTTCAATTCCACAATCTCCATGTCAGATTCAAAGTGGACAGGGGTCTTTACCAAAAGGGAAATGAGGTAAGAGGCCTGCACATAATGCTCCAATTTGAATCCGATCCCGCTGGTGGACACCGGGTTGAAGGAAGTCGCCATCGAAAACCTTATTTTATTTGATCATTTCTCCAGGAGATAGCCACAATATACCGGGATTTTCCTTTTTAAGAAAAATCTTATATATATGAGCGCACCCAGGAATCTTACCGTTATTGTAGCAGTAAGTAATTCCCGCTTTACCAATACTCTCCTTCACTTCACAGGATCGTCTATAGCAACCGCAATACCTCCCCAGTGAAGCAACTGCCAACTATAACCTGGTTTGCCCCGAAAATCACTAAACGGGTCAGCCGTGCGCGATGGCAATACAGATACTTAATGTGGCCGCGGAAAGGATGCCCGGCCTTCACAATGAAGGTAGCGACGAACCAGATGCAGAGCCACCTCCCGGGATGGAAGACTACACTATGCCATAGAGTTCGCTAGCCGCGTTAAGTTACCTATTCTTGTCTGACTGCGCCAAGACGGATCCAGCGAGTTCCTTTGTTTCGTCAGAGTACTTACTACTAGTCAAGACCTTTGACGCCAGCGTCGCCATTTCTTTACTCGTTTCATTACCTTTATTTACTTGGGAAAGCGCTGATGCTGCTAGGCTTTTAGCGGTATCAGAAGCGTTTTGGTTATGCAAAATTTTTGCAGCCAAAGAAGAAATAGGATGTGTTGTAACTTTTCTGTTCATGATCTTCTGTTTTTAGTTGTCGTATCCAAATTTAACTCTTTTTTCCATTTTCTGTCAACTCTGTCAATTATTAATTTTGTTAATAAATTTATTTTAAATATATTGACTATTTTTGTACTACACAAACCTAGATATGCATCTACTACAGGAAAAACTCTTAAAAATAATAGAACAAAAAAATATTGGCACGCTTACACTGCGAGAAATCGGACAATTAATCGGAGAGAACTTACCTCAAAAAGTAAAACACCATCTTTCCCAACTCGAAAGGAAAGGTTTTATATCTATTGATAAAAAATCAGGGAAGATCACAAGGATTAGCAATAGTATCAAATCTACAGACTTGCTAATCTCCATACCTATTGTTGGTTCAGCCAATTGTGGCCCATTCGCTATATATGCGGATCAGAATATAAGTGGATACCTGAAAATATCTAAACGGTTAGTTCCAAATAAAAAAGGACTCTTTGCAATCAAGGCGGATGGCAATTCCTTGAACAAGGCAAATATCAAAGGGAAAAATATTGAAACAGGCGACTTTGTAATAGTTGACAGCGAAAGAAAATCTCCTAATGACGGTGATTACATTGTGTCAATCATTGACGGGATGGCTAATATTAAGAAATACCTATTAGATAAGAAAAATTCTAGAATAGCATTGATCTCCGAGTCTACGCAAGATTATACTCCAATATTTATTCACGAAGAGGATAATTTTATAATCAGTGGGAAGATTATTGATGTTGTGAAAAAGATTTAAATCTCCCCTTTTTTCAGTCTACAAATTGTATGTGGAATAAACGCCAGTATTAACACCGGCGTTTGCCCATAGTACCACTTACAAAACAGATAATACGGTGACTTATGACCCAACAAGTAAACATTCAACGCATTGCGGTAGAAGTCGGAGATAAAATAAAATGGTCCGGCTCGGTCAATTTAATAGACCGGCAGGGGCAGGCAATCTTAAAGGTACCGAAAGAGAACTTTCCACATAGCGCGATCACTTCCCAAAGGCAACATGGTATTTATAATTGGCTTTGTTCCATTGCCAAAACGAATATTATTGCTGACGAAAGAAACAAATTGATAACTGACTTTTGCCTATCGCTGGCAGCAGAAGAACAGCGACATGAGATCCTCGGCATTTTGGAAGCGGGCGGTATGCCCGCATACATTCTCTTTAGGGATCAACTGGCCATCCTTGACCGCGAAAGACTTCATCCTGAAGTATATAAATACGCAAAAGGCTCCTTCCAGCATGAACAATATGCCCACACAGTCCTCGAAGTCTGCAAAGCATACGATAAAGCCGTACAGGAAAAAACCGGACTACAAAAATTTGGCCGCAGCCTCATGCAAGAAGCCTGGGCCTGGAAAAGCAATACCCTACGCGCCACCTCGGGCACATCCGATTCAGACGAGAATTTCCATGAAGGGCTGAAACTGCTATCCGAAGGAGTAATGGCTGGCGTTCGGAATATCCCAGCCCATGAACCTATTCTGTCCTGGCCCATCGGCAAGGAAGACTGCCTCGACGCCCTACATCTCCTTTCCTTTAATTACCGTCAACTGGATAAATCAGTTAACATTAAGAGTCTCGGTATATAATTTTTACCATGTATGTACACAGTCATCGACAACGGAATATATGGCTTCCTAACCCGCCTGGAATTAAAGCAGTTAAATCCTGGTCCCAATCCCACCAAAGAAAGGATCGGTGTCGAAGTCTATGATTTAGGCCCCGCCTATGATGTAAAAGTGTCCCAGACAGACCCCACTGGCAGCCATATCAGTCTATTTCACGACGTCGATGGCATACTAGTTGGCCTATCGGAGGCACCCTATGCAGACTTCAAAACGTTGATAGCAAATTTCCAGGATTTATCCCCTTTCGACGTCAAAGCCTCCTTTTCATTCATTGAAGAGCACTCCTTTCAATGGCTTATCAACGTATATAAAGCCAAACGTGCAGAGCAGTCATTAAGCGACTATCTTTTGGATCGACTCGATTCAGAATACCATTTGTACACATTTTACATCCCCATAGTCCCGCTTCACATTCAAACACCTTTTTCTGTAGGGAATACCCAAGTAGCTTCCCTGTCAACGTCATTTATAGTAGCCGAAACAGAAAAATTCCAATCCGAAGGGAACTCCAAAGAACGGCTGGACGAGTTTTTGACCCCTTTTACAAAGAAGGCACTAGCAATAGTAACCGCAAAAGGCACATTTGACAAAGCCCGTCAAATAGCCTTCCGTAATGCGGAAATGAGCCTCAATGTCCTGAAATGCTTTCTCCATGAGTATTCCGTACACAATCAATTTAAACTACCTGATCTCAACTATAGGCAATTCAAGACCGAAATGGCGCCGGTCCTTCACTCTACAGACTCGACTTCTTTCAGCATGGAGGCATTTGCCTTTAATACCAAAGAGGTAGCCACAATTGACCTCGACGAGAAAATGATAGCCAAGTTTAACCAGGACAAATTGGATAAATTCTGCGATTTCCTCACTCATCCAAAGGAAACGGAATTTCACCTTGCAGTATCCGGTGCCATCACGTCCTTCAGCAAGTATGTGTCTACGAGCAACTGGCACGAAAAAGTGGCGAAATTGATTACTTTCTTTGAATCCATCCTTCTAAACGCCCAAACCAAAGCAGGTGGCGGAGAAAACATCCTGAAAAAGCAACTCATGCCCAAAATGTTTGGGTCAAGCCCCGATTGCAAATTGGGAATTGATCTTTCCGGCATCTTTTACCGAGTAAGAGACGCCTACGTCCATCATGGAATAGAACGTGGGATCGACGCGAGAAAATTATATCAATTTCAGACCATTGCTTTCCGTTTCTTAAGATGGCTGATTGAGCTTGATAACGAGCACGACACCCTAAATTCATTTTATGATTTTTTGAAAAAGCCGTAGACTTAAACATCCTCGGATCTTCGCTTTGGCATTATTTGAAGCCTAGTGGATAGGTTGTTTGGATCGGAAGTCCCTGCTGATTCGTTGAATAAAACTCGACATAAACCGGAGGCGGTAATGTCTTAATGGATGGACCCGGAACATATGTAATAGACATTTGGCCATTGGTCAGAACGTTATTGGCTAATCCTGTGAAGTCGCTGACATTAATGGTGTCGGCCCCATTTAGTTGGTAGGCCCGCCCATTTACGCTAAATCCCGTACTGACCAAGCCGTGACTTCTTTTTGGGACAACGGTAAAGGCTACAGAGGATAACGCCCCGGTATCAATGACTGCGGAAGCAGCCTCGACATACAATGTGTCCGGCATAGCCGGCCGGGTTAGAATATTGACCTGGTTTAAGGATAGCTTGTTAGTTTCGTATTGTATGCTCAATAGATATAAGCCCGGTGCCTGGCTCACCTGAATTTGAATGGTGGCGGTGTCGTGAAGAATGTATACATTTCCGCTGGCATCGGTATTCAAAATCTTGCCGCCTGCCGCCGGAAACGTTGGAGTAAAATAACTGCTGTCTTGGGCTCCATTGGCTACTATGGTTATAGAGAAAATTGTAGAGTCGTCGGCCGGTAAGTTGGAGGTGTCTTGGTATATGTATTGTACATACCCGGTAAAAGGGGCATAGTTTGCGTCCCGGGAACAAGAGTAAAGCGCAAAAAGTAACCCGATGGCAAAGATTAATTTCATGGGTTAAATTTTAGGCCGTAGGTGTAAGATTGAGTATCCTTGGATTGATCCGCTCCGCTATGGGTAACGGCTACGAATTGTAGATCAATAGTAGCAAGCACAAGCCTTTTATCAGAGCTCAGGATAAAGGAATACAGAAAACTGTCTAATTTATCGCCTGTGACCGTCATCCAGGAAAGCTGGAATTGCGCCAGGTGTGTCACCGGGTCGATGAATTGTACGTCAGGTTGAAATAAATCCGGTATTACAAGTAGAAGGTCGACATCGTCAAAACCGCCGACCCCGGACTGAAAAAACTGTGGCTTGAGATAGTAAGTTGGAGAAATGTAATGATCCTTGATCGGATCGTATGTTAGCACTATTGCAGGCGCTGGAATTTTGCTTACGTCGAGCAATTTCGGGGCTGGTGAAACGGCTATCGTAGTCATGATGATTTAAATTAGTTGGTTAGTCCGATCGCATTCGCCAGGCTGGTAAAGGCTTTCACGACGTTAATGTCAAGGGACATAGTGAGAACAAATTTGCCATTTAGGGACCGGTGGTTGCTCAGGGGATTGGCGTCATTCAAATAGCTCCAATCAATCCCGGCATTGACCTTTAGAACTCTGCTGATGCGATTTCCGATGCCGGTAAATATATCCTTTCCGCCACCTAAAAGAGATACATAGCGTTTGCTCATCGGGATATTGTTGAAATAATTTGTAGTGACCCCAAGGGTCAAGGACGTTGTCTTGAGGATATAAAGCCATGGTTTGGGCTTATATGTGGAAAGGTGAATGGTTTTGTCAATTGGTTTTAGATAGAAATTGACCCCATAATAAGTAAACGCGCTGCCAAGGCCAAAAGCATATCCGGCGCCTGCATCCAAACTTATATAGGCCGAGTTGCTGGTACCGATGTCATCCAGCATCGTCGATTCCTTGATCGCCACTTTAGTACCGGTAAAAAAGTTGACCAGCGCGTCAGGCAAAGTGGCCGCAACCGCATCAGCATTTACGGGTTTCTGCAAATCGGAAACGTTGAAATGCTTACAATAGGTTTCAAATGTTTGAATATCAGCAATCAAAGTTCCCAACTGGGCTTTTTGACCAATAGTTGGCTGATCGGAAATTGGCGTAAGATTGTCCAGGGATCTTTCAATTTGTATAAGGGCCTTTCGAATTATCGCGATGGAGGCCAAATCCGTATTGTTCTCCTGGGGGACCAGCACGCCATTCTGGAGGGAGTAAGCACCACCGAAAAAATGCGTTACATTATCCCGATTGGTCAAATCCAATAGAACAGGCAAAAGAAGGGTCAGGTTGGTATTTTTGTAGCTTCCCGTATCGGCGAGAGGGGCTGAGTAGAGAGCGGTTGCTACGGCATTGAATTTTAGCCTTGTAACAATATCCGTAAGGAGAGACTTTATATTGGGGTTCGTGAAAGCAGTAACGACCGGAGCGGCCTGTTGGATCAGGTCGTTGCGCATGTCCGCCAGTTCAATATGATTATGAAGCAGTGTGCTCATGAAGGTGGACTGGAGAATCTTGGTTACGAGATCATCAATGGAAAGGGCCTGTGCGTTGCCATCATACAGGGGTGTGGCATTGAAAACAGTCTGTATATCGGCTGCAATCATTGGATTAAGGTGGGCTTGAATATATGCTGCAGTATATCTGGTATCAGGGTCGGCAATAAAACCAAGAATAGTCGAACTTATCCCGTTCTTTAGAGACTTGCGCTGATCAGCAGTTATATTCCGATAAAACGTGAATTTAAAGTCATAAAATCTGTTGGGGTGGACGCCCCGGATGGCTACATCAAATCCTTTATTTGAAAAGTTTTGCACTTGGGGATTATCGCCACAAAAGTCAGGAAGAATGAGGGCGTTACAGGATTTTGAGCAATCCACCCCATGAAGGCCATAAGAAAATTCGGCGGCCACAACATCGGTGTCGGCCGGCGACATATTCACGTGAAGCGTGAATTTCTTTTCGAAGGGAATACCCGTCTCTACGAATCCGTAATAGGTTGCTTTAGCGGCAGCAGCTGCGGGAAGGTTGCCAGGGTTTTTACCCAAGTCCAGGGTAACTTTGGTATCCGCCTTGGACTGCGGCGCCTGGCTTTGACAGGTAAGCACTGCCAGTATAAAGAATAGGAAAGGCACTGACCGAAATGGACTCATAAAACTGCGGTATTCTGGTAAATGACTTGGTTGGGTGAATATACAGGCCATCCAAGTTCAAAAAAAGGGTTTTTTCACCCTTTTTTATTTGTGGCAATAGAGTTATTCTTGGCAATGACGGCAATCCATTATAGGGTCCAGGAAATCATGAACGAGAAATAGCCCTTCTAAAAGGTCAACCTTTTCGTAAGTCAGTGGCCGCAATCAAATACTAAACCATGCAAATATAATTTCAAGTAATGGCAGGTATAAGCAATCCAGACATTCAGAAATGGGTAAAGCTCTCCTTTTTCGAAAAGGACATAATGCTGCTAGTGGGATATGAAGATGGTTGGGGAAATAAGGCATCTGAACCGATTGACAGCCGACAATCCATCGATACCTATTTCGAAAAGGCAATAAAAGCCTTTCCTTGGGAAAGGCAAACACGGGAAGGTATTATTCCCCTCCCACTTGCAGTTTATTTGGAAGACGGCGGCCTGGGGAAGCTAAACAAGAGATACTTCCCGATAGTCCTATTTCGACTATTCGATCAGTATTTTGGGCAATTCGGAAAGAACAATCCCCTTCAGGTCGTGGTTTTACAGGAGAAGAGTCAGGAAACAGCCGCATTCAGCCTGCCATTGAACATCCGATTTTCCGGTCGTGGAGCCCAGGCCATGAAGGGCCTGATCCACAGCCAATATTGGAATTTTTATGACCGAAGTGATGAAAAGTTCGGAATTCGCGCTACAAGCGGATCCCTATTGCAAGCGCCTGGCAAAAGGGATATCCTGGTGCTGAAGGACAATCAGGCAGACGCCTTCTTTGAACACCCCAACATATCCAGTCCACGCTTTGTTATATTCGTTGTTCCGCATAGGCAACAAGCACAAAAATGGCTACAAATACAGAAGCTTTCCATTCCCTGCTTATGTATCGGCTATTTTAGTTTCGAACCGGTATCCGGTTTTCTCAGAGATTTTATCTATAGTATTATCCATGACTTTTCGCTCCATGAATCCCTGTATTACTCCCTTCAAAATAAGATCAGCCGCCCTATTGGTGCATTCGAAGTTGTATTGTTTGCATCACCTGAGTCAAACCAAATTGTGAGAATGAGGACAGCTTTGGAATCCTACAAAGCAAGAGTAAACGATATTGGGAAGTCGATGACTCCCGGGAATTTAGAAACTTTTATAGGCAAATTTACTGATCCGTCCCATGCAGCCATCAAAAATGCCCTTTCCAGCCTGGCGCCGTTGCAGACAGCACAAAAAACCCTATTTGATCGAGCCAAATCATTGGATATGGTTTTTCACGGGGAGAGTACGGGCCTTGTTCCTTTGGCAAACGAGGAACGCCAATTTTATCAGAGCCTTCCCAGCTTAAAACAAATAAGTACAAAACTATCCTCTGTTGTAGGTCAACCAAATGCATTTTCCATCCTCCGAGAAAATCAGGAAAGAAAGGTGGATATTACCATGGATGCTTTTAGCCCATCATTCGTATATCAACCGATCAGCAATCAAAATTCCCTCTTGGCGGGCGGGCATTATAAACTGAACGTAACCATCGGTCAGCTGTCTCCCTACTCGCTCATGTCAGGAGACATTCCATCCATCGATCCACTTTTGCCCGATCCAAAAGGGGCAAAGGGGCATGAGTTGGATGTGGTGGTCTACCCAAAGGATTTCGTATTGAATTCACCCGCCAGACAGCAAGTTTACCTCCCTTTGCTTGGTGGGACGGCGCCGTTGCAATTTCAACTATCTGCACCTTTTGATATTAAATTCGCTGAATTGAGGGTAGTAGTATTTTTCCAAAACAACTTACTGCAATCCTTTTTATTATCGGCTGAGGTAGAGGAAAAATTGAATTGGCACAGAGAGCCCGTCGTAAAGGTGGTGTTGGACTTATGCACCACGCTGAAGTTTACAAATTTGGACGTATTAAAGCCAAGAGCATTATACCTGGGGATGAATGCCGGGGGAAATGGTACGCATTCCATCTTTTTCAAAAAAGATAAAATCACAAAGGAAATCGATGGCTTGACAGAGGCGGTTATCGGCGATGCGCAGGAAAAGTCGCGAACACTGTTGGAGAAAGCCTATTTCACAGATGAGAAAAAAGTCCGATTCCCAACGGATGCGCAACCGGGGACGGCTTTAACAGAACCCTTTTTTGAAGAAATCCGAAAGTTTGCAAAGTTTGGCTCCTCTCTATATAACGAAATCTACAACCAATCCGGCGATGAAATGAAGACCGAATTGGAGAAGTTTCAGACTGCAGATGGGGAAGATATACAGATAGGGCGACATAGCATGAACTACGCTTTTCCCTGGCCGATGATTTATGATTATCCGATGCCGAGAATAGTAGTGAGTGGACCCGACGCGCCGGTTTGCATGGGGCAGCCTCTTGTAGAAGGGCAATATGATAAAGGCTGGGTAAAGCAAGGGTACGGGTGCCAGCATAATCCCGATGTGGAGTGCTACTGTCTCGAAGGCTTTTGGGGAATCCGGCACCGGATCGAGCAAATCTTTAACAATGACAAAGCGTCCGACTTTACCGAGGAAGTCACCGTCAAAAGCAAGAGCAGACTCTTTTATTCGAGAAATATCAGCGATAATGCATCAGATGCGTTGACAGGTAAATTGCAGCAATATGTTTCCGATGTTTTTACTGTAGACGCCAACTCAAACTTAATGGAACTTCTGTGGGACGAGGGCTCTCGTCCCCCGGCACTTATAGTGTTGGGGCATTTGGAAACGATCAATAGAGACAAAGAACCGGCAGGACCGCGCATCATTACATGTCCAAGGACGGCTTGGCCAAAGGATGCCCAAATCCCACCTGAAAAATGGATTTACGGCGATCTGCTGCTGGAATATTGTAGGCGACGACACCGGTGGAACAATCAACCATTGCCATTGGTCATGTTGATCAACTGCGAATCAGCGGACCTATCGATCACCACCCTGAATTCTATCGTTAAAGGCTTCCATTCCGCAGGCGCATCGGCCATTATCGGAACGGAGTGCTTGATTGCAACGGGATTGGGAGCGCGTTTTATCGACGAAATTCTGGAAGCCCTGTATAAAAAGGATAAATGTCTGGGTGAGGCGATTCGGCTTTTCAATAAAAGGCTATTTGCTTCCGGCGTTCCCCTGCCGTTTGTCTTCACCTGTTATGGCAATATGAGCCTCAAAATGATTCAGCAACCCAATCTTCTATCGGCATGAAATTCATACTTTTCCTTTCGCTTTGCTTACTGACCGTGTTGCGTGTTAACGCGGACGAGGACCCGTGGGTTATCCTCCTGATTGAGACCGTCGAATTGACAGGTTCGGCGGATAATCAAATCATCAGTGTCCCTATCTCGTTTGCCACAGGTGTCGACACTAAGAATGTAAAGATCGCATATAATCAGCCCATTTATATTCAGCTGGATAAAAAATTAGACCAATCTTATTTTACCGCATTGTCTTTGATGCCGTTGAAAACTGATAGCGCGCCGGCAATCCGTATTGCGGTAGACCTGACCAAACTTCGCCAGGCGGGCACCTATAAGATTTACCTAATACTATCTGACGGCGACAAAAAAACAAAGCAGTTGACTATCTCGGTGATCAGGCCTCAAGCCAAATTAGAACCTCCGCAAACCATCCATATCGATATGGTCGGTAATGATATTGTTCGGCAGGACCCCTTCGTCGTAAAGGAAACAGGCAATGTCACTATACACGGGTTAAGCCTGCCATCCCCGTTATTCTCCGGGGTTAACAGTGATAAGTTAGTGGCTTTCGACTCCGCCGAGTACACCGTGCAGGCGCGAAGCCGATTGTTCGCCAGCTATATCCCGAACAAAAAAGCCATTTCCGATCTACCGATCGGGAAAACGATGAAAGGCTCTGTGGACATGCATGCGCCCGAACTCGGAACCACCGTGAGCGCGGATTTCGAAATAACGAATAAAGCGAGTACATGCTGGATATTCTGGTTATTGTTTGCCGGTGTCGCCTGCGGCGCTTTTGTGCGGCAATATCTAAAATCAAAAAAAGAGATCACCGAAAAGAAGCTGGATGCCATGGATTTGCTAAATAAAATCCGGATAGAAACCTCCGATATTAAGGACATAGCATTTATGAAAGCGGTTGGGGAAATAGCCAAATCGCTCAACGACAAGTTACGGGAAACGGCGTATATTAACAGATGGGTGACCTTTGCAAAAGAATTGGGTGATCTTACCGTTCTGACGGCGAGCAAATATGGAGATTTGAGGAAAGATTTCGACGCCAGAACCAAAGTGGCAAGAGACAAGCTGGCCGGCCTATCGTTTCTTTTCGGTGATAACCGACTGTCCCCAGCGATCAAAAATCGACTACAGCCGGCCCAGGAATTCTTTCAAAATGGCACGAGTGCCATTAAAGACTTGAATGTGACGGTGGCAGAGGACAGCTTGAAGCGTTCAATCTCTGCAGTCAATGACTTCCTTGCCGATTATAGCCAAGCCATTACAAGATTATTGGGTGACGACGGTAGCCATCTTGTTCCCGCCGCCCTGTCACAACCGGTTAAGGATGAATTTAAACAACAATGTCTGCTCATTTTGCCATCGGTCCAGAAACTAAATACCGGGGCGTCGGACGTCGATGGCCTAATTAGCGGGGTGCGGATAGCGGACACTATACAGTTGAAGTTACAGGGCCTATTGGACTTTTTGCTGAAAGCGACAGAATTACTATTCAATTCGATATGGAAGAATGACGGTTCGGAGTTGATGGTAAAATTCAAGGCAAGCATGGAGGCCTGGGAAACCTACGTCCGTGATTTGCTTCAAAATCCAAAGGTCCTTATCGATCCCAGTTATCTCATAAATCTAAATGATTGTTGGAATTCATTATTGAAAAACATGGTGAAGCAGGAACATATCCTTGGCGATGAAGATCAACCAAACGGCCAATCGGGTTTGGGTGAAACCATGTTCCACCTGTTGGGCAGTCAAATGGTTTTGGGGAAATTCGAGTCCATGGATATTTCCAGCCCGGAGATAGTTTGGCAACGGTCCATTCAGGAGGTTAGGGCGAGTTGGTTTACAATAAGTTTGCTGCAATCGCTGATAATCTTTGCGCTGATGGTATTAACGGCCTATTTATTCTATGCACCAAATTTCACCGGAACGGTCCAGGAGAAAATCTCCCTATTTGTCTTTGCTTTTGGCCTAAACATCAGCATAGATAGCCTGAACTTGATAAGGGACCGCAAGCCAGGCGCTATAAATTAGAACTGAATCGAATGCGGCAATTATAGCATTCCCGCGTTAGCGCAGGGAAATTAGGGTGGAAAAAGGACATTCGAAGCAACAAATGAACCATGAAATTAGCCCCGCTAAAAAGAGAAAATATCCTGCAAGCAGCCGAGGAGATGGACCGGTCCGGAGAAACCCCATGGACGGAATATTGGATGTACGTCGCGGAAAAGCAAAAAGAATATCCCTTTAAGCCAATTGTGAGGCGAGCCTATGAGATTGCAACCGGAACCGTTATAGACCCACATTTTTTTCAAAGCAATGTCGGTTATCGCCATTATGTAGCGGAAAAGTTCTCGTATTCAATTTTATTCCGGGTTCGAGATAATATTCCTTTTTTTACGAGCGAGGACATTATGTATTTCGCAGCACAGGCCGGCAAGCCATATAGAAAGGATGACCGAGAAAGTCAGGCGACCGGGGATAAAATAAAAAAGACCATTTTCGCCAAGACCAATACCTGGGCGCGGGCATTGAACCTAGACGGTTTTGAAGTAAAAATGGACAATAACTGGCTCCGAACCGGCTATTTTGCCGGGTACTCCTGGGCCAGGATATACCGGGCAAGCGACCGGAATAAGAAGATATTTTTTACCGTCGGTGTCGATGCGGAGGAGGAAGCGCTGATTTATAAGTTGCATTGTTATTATAGCAGTTATAATCCGGACAACGCGCTATCTGCCGATCAATTGAAAATCTTTGACCGAATTGTAAAAACCACGGATGCAAAATGGCAACAGATCCCTGCTGAGGAGCTGGAGGAGATGAGTTGGGAAGAGCTTATAGGTATAACCCGAGAATTTATCGAACATTATACCCCTCTATATGATGAGGTCATTCGAGCTGTATGGGGAGAAGCGGCGGTATTTGACGATATCCGGGATTTACTTATAGAAAAACCGGTCCCAACCGGAATCGGAATCAATACGCCATCAAAAAAGCCGTTAGCTTACGCATCCAATGCGGATTATGATCAGGAAAACAAGCGAAAAAAGGAAATTGGCGATCAAGGCGAAAAGCTGGTGATTCGGTTGGAGCGGCAGTATCTCCAAAACCTGGGTAAGTACGATCTTGCCGCTGCAGTGGGCAAAGTATTGGATTGGGAAGGGTTTGATATCCAATCCTATTATGCAGACGGTAGACCGAAAAAGATCGAGGTAAAAACAACGGTAGGAACAAAAGAAAGGCCATTTTTCTGGACTCAAAATGAATATAGGACTATGCTTGAAAATGTAGAAAGTTATTGCCTATATCGACTCTACAACTATGATGCACAAAATAATGCTGCGGAATATTACAAGCTGGAGGGTGACATATCCAATCAAGTCGAAATGGCTCCGGTCCAATACAGTGTATTGCCTAAGTGACTTCGACTCTGTGAAATCAGCGTGAATTCAATCATATTTATTAATAATCATCCATAAAAATGGTCATTCTCTACTGCGATCCGTATGTTTCCCAGGTAAATCAGCATTATCGTGAAGACGTCATCCTTCGGGTAACAAAAGAACCTTTCGAAGGAGTAAAGGCGGTACTGGGAAGATCGGTTGTACCCTTCGCTAATTGTTCTTTTACCAAATTAGTTATTGAAAATGCCGAGGCAATTAATTTCGAAGATATTTCGATAAGCTTCTCTTCCTGTTATATTGAAAAATTGGAGATCGAAAATATAACAAGCGGGAACATCACCGTCACATTTATGCGCTCGGTGCTGAGTTTGGCAGTCATGAAATCCAAAGAGTTGAAGAGTGTCTCGCTGAGCAACAATATCATCCTATCCGGAGTATTCGTTTCAAATGTTCATCGGGTTTATGTGAAATTAGCCAAAGCTAATATTCACCTGGACGAATTTCAAAATGACTTCGATTTTATCGATTTTCAACTTTATCTAAAACAGGCGTATTACATTTATAATTGCGAAGATATTCACTATTCGACGGATTGGACAAAAATAGAGGAGAGCATTCCGCTAAATTTTCAGTTGGCGATTCATTATGGCGGGGAGGTGGCAGATAAATTCACGGAGGTAAAGGACGCATGTCTGACAAGCTTAACAATTAATGGTAGTTCAAGCGGCACCTTACGAATGGAGAATATTACTGTTGGCTGTTGGTACATCCGTAATTTTTCACCAAAGGAAGATGTTTCATTTTTCTATGTAGATGTCAATAGCCAGCCGGGGGAATCATCCAAACTGGAAATCCATCATTGTAATATGGACAAGGTGTGGTTTGATAATGTGCGATTCGATCGCTTTTCTATTATTAGTCCTTACCAATCCAAACTCTCCAAAACCAATTTTACAGGCTGTACTTTCCCGGAAGAATCCCGTGTATATGTCCCGGTGGAGAATGTGCATTATCCCGACAAACGGACAGAAAGCTACAGTAAAGATCAATATGAATTGTTTCTTCAATTAAAAAATGCCATGGAGAGCACCGGAAACGCTTATGAGGCGTATAAATTTCAAGTTTTTTCACTACAGGCATTACAGAATATCCGAGGGGTGTCCTGGCAGGATCGCTCCGTGTTGGCTCTCAACGAATTTTCAAATCGACACGGGTTATCTGTCGGGAGGCCACTAGCCTTTTACATAATCTTATCAATCTTTCTTTATATCCTTTATCTAGCTTGCCTGGGTCGATTTTATTGCGGTGGTAAATTCGATCCTTTGCTGGTTGGTCACTATTTCTCATTTGTTGATCCAACGCATCGAAACGATTTCCTGGTTGATAAAAAAGAGCTTACAGGCGGCTCCCTGGTTGTAGATTACGCGGGTAAAATCCTACTTGGTTACCTGATCTACCAATTCATTGCAGCTTTTCGAAAGTATTCGAAAAAAACAGCTTCTTAGACGGGTTTCGAAACGAAATTCAATTTCAATGGGTCGGATCGAACAAAAAAAACCGGACGGCTTTGGAAAACCGTCCGGCGCTGTTGTACTATAAATAAGGAAAATCTATTTACGGGCTCCTTTCCCGGTACCGGCGGTAAGGTTGTTGTAGGAAATGTTGAGGTTGTATTGTCTCCCTCATAGGGATCGGTCTGGAGGAGCTCGATTGATAAAGGTATTATTATTGAGTAATTTAATTTCATTCCACGCATCGTTATTTTGCATTCATGGCTTTGAATTTACAAGTATTTGATGCGAAAGCCCGCTTTACATCAAGCTCGAAACTATCTAAATAAAATTGAGTCGTGACCGGGGATGTATGCCCGACGGCCTCCTGAATCTCCTCTGTACTGGCTCCATTTCGCTTTTGCTGTGTCATAAACGAATGCCGAGATACCTTGGTTGTACATTTCTTGTGAAGTCCAATTTCCTTGCAAACGGCTTTCGCGCTCTTATTGATCAGCCTGATAAAGGCTTTTATTTCATCATGTTGTTGCAGTGGATTCATTGTTTTATCCAGGATAGGAAAGATGAAATTTTCCGAGTTATTATCTTTATTTCCTCTTCGCTCCATTATAGCCCTCATATCCTCATTAATGTATACACATATCGGGAGTGTCGTCGCCCGGCTTGTTCGGTCGGTCTTAACTCTACGAAATATAATAAATTGATCCTGGACATTGCGGTACTTTAATAAGGCCGCATCTTTTAGGTTCATTCCATTGCCAAAATATAAGAACCACCAATAATCCATTCCTTTCGCCACTTCTGAATCCATCGGTCTATATTCATAAAGCCTTTTTAGTTCCATTGCATCAAAGGCTAGCTTAGTATTTCTGGACGCGGGGATCTGATATTTTCGTTTACCGAACGGATAGCACCTGCTTTTGTTAATAATGTTAAGTGGAGCGGAGGCTGCTTCATTGAAGACACACCGCAATGACCGCAAGACAATGGAGACGGTCGTAAGACTATTTTTTTGCTCCCGAACCATCCAGTTTTCATAGTCGAATAGCCAGTCTTCAGAAATCTTGTGAAGCTGGATATTACCACCGAAGCCCTTAAGAGAATTGTATGCGTATTGATAATTAAGCGCACTCCCGATCTTATTCCGTCGAAGAAGCTTTCTGATATAAACCAGAAAGACGTAAGAAAGATAATCCTTCCCAGGTTGCCGCTCCTCAAAAACGGACTTGAATCGCTTTTGATAAGGTGAGAAATCAAAATCGGAAGGCGCCGACGCCGGAACCGGCTGGGTAAGTTTCCGCTTTAGGAAACCGGGATTTAGGTTTATAAAGTCTCGCACAAAGAGGGGCCAAGAAAACTCCTCCTCCATGGCAAGGTATGACTGGGCATCAGTCAAGCATTTATTTGTCAGCTGCAAACGCCGGTGAAATTGACCACCTCGCGCCGATTTAAACTGACCAGGTTGCGCCGGTTGAAATTGACCACCCCGCGCCGGCCCAAATTGACCACCTGAAAGGAAGTTTTTTAGTTCATGCTGTC
>Ga0302325_10000164_pt1 | contig 191027 bp, 168 predicted proteins | sample Palsa_T0_2_FD_201948 | JGI IMG/M metagenome (GOLD analysis project Ga0302325, IMG submission 201948) | Peat permafrost microbial communities from Stordalen Mire near Abisko, Sweden - Palsa_T0_2 | ecosystem: Environmental > Terrestrial > Soil > Palsa > Peat permafrost | place: Sweden: Abisko...
GAGTCCCAAGCTTAGCCGGCACGTCGGGGCCAACCGTCAGAACCGGGCAGTGCGCGCGTCGAAGAATCTCCTCTGCCTTCGAGCCTAGCAGCACCTTCTCAAGCCCCGTCCGGCCTCGGGTGCCCACGACGACCAAGTCGATCTCATACTTCTCGATGGCGGTTTCTACCGCGGTCCAAATTTCGCCTTCCGCTTCAATAATTTTCCCAGCGACCTCGGGGCATTCGCGCTGGAACCGCTCTCGCAAGGCTTTCTTCTCGGCTTCCACGGCTGTTTGCATGGCCACCCAAGCCTCAGGCGGCAAGGCGTAGTTGATTGGCTCGTTGACGTGCAAGGCGTACAGATTCGCTCCAAAGCTTTTCGCAAGACCGGCAGCATGGGGAAATGCGGCTTGAGCGCCGGGCAAGAAATCGGTGGCGAACAAGATATTTTTGAAAGTCACTCGTTCTGCGGTTTGGTTGGTGGTTTGTTTTGCTTGTTTCGTGGCTAGCATATCGTGCCTCCTTGATTGCCAAATTACTCCTTAGAGGACTCACATTCTGTGACGTCGGTCATCCCTCACGGTGACGCACGTCACGCGGCCTCAGACCGTCGTATAATCGCAGCGATATGAAGACTCCTTATGGTCTAAACGTCATCGAAGACTGTCTTGCCTGCAAACCATCCTAAATAAAAAAGCGCTCGAGCAACTGGCCGGAGTCTAGCCACGGTCCGAGCCGCGACCCGCCCCGATCCGCATTAGTCTCATTGGAAAAGTAGTACGGGCCTCTTGGAATTACCAGGAACACAGATGGGCGCTTCGATGTGGCGAATACTGAATTGAATTCATGAAGGCCGTGATAAATCGCCTTACCGCACATCTGGTTTTGGGTTGCTATCGCTTTGAAAATAAACAACACTGTTTTTGGCCGACGGGGGCCGCTGCGGTCTGCCGCCGGCCGGGTTTGCGCCAACGGAGCGTTCGCTGGCCATGGAGCATTACCCACAGGAAGGGTTTGCGAGCAGAAGACGTGCAAGCTGGATGGCCGCCCATTGGATCGCGGAGGAGAGCCAAGGTTCGGCCAAACTGCCGGACGGGAAGAGTAGCGTGGTCGAGAGAAGTGCGGGGAGCCCGTGACTGGCGGCAGGAACACGAGATCGGCTGGAATCTCCTCCTGGTCCGTTCGTAAGATAATATGAGTTTATTTAAGAGTCAAGTACTTTCTGACCCGCCATCCGATCGAATACGTACAACGATATTGAAAATCACGGTGCGGGGGCACGTCGCGCACGGTTGAGCCCGGCAGCGACCAAGGCGGGCAGGAGGTATTTGTATCGCCAGCATCGCAGCCCGAGATCGCACGACTGGGATAGATTAGGACCGCACAGGCCCGAGGAATCGCACGACTGGGATAGGACCGCACAGGCAGGAGTGCCTGTGCCACTGCGAATTCCTGGGAGCTGCTGAATTGGGATGGAGAAAAACGGGATGGGTCTTACGGCGTGAGCAGGAAGAGACCTTCGGTCAAGCAGGCGGCAACGATCGCGCTATTGGGCGCGCTATCGGGCGCGCTATCGGGCGAAACATCGGCCGCAAGATCGGGGGTTACGGCTACGCCAGTGAATTGTCCGGCCATTGGTCCGGTGTCCAGACGGATCCAGCTTTGCGAGGCGTCGCGGGAGGCATAGAGGCCGGCGGGACGCAAAGCGATCAGCCAGAGATGGCCGCCGAAAAAATAACTGACCGGCTCACTCGCGGGCAGGCCGTTTTGCACGGGTTGCCAGCCGGCACGCGCTGCACTGCGACGATAGAGGCCTCTGGTGGTCCCGGCTAAGAGGACGGTTGCCGTACGACCCGCAGCGGCGCCGGGGACGTCCGCGCTTGCAGACTCGGAGATTTCGCGGAGCCAGCGCACGTCGCCAGCGAGTACGTTTGCGGCCATCGGTTCGGGGTCCTCACGCCAGGTCTTTCCTTCGTCCTCCGAAAATAAGATTTTCCCGCCTGCGGGCATCCAGAGCCGCGCGGCGCTTTCCCCGGAATTGCCCGGGGCCAAACGGTCTGCCGCGGAGACGCCCGGCGCAGAGCTCCGCTGCGGCACGGCGGAAAGCTCTTGAGGACGCAGGATTTTGTCTCCCAGCGTTCCGGACCATAGCGCCTGCGCGGTGGCGATATAGACGCGGGCACCGACGGTGAGGAGATCGTAGATCTGTGAAGCCGCTACCGGCGGCTCGACGCTGGGGGTTGCGTCGCGGGTGTGCGAATTTGGCCGGCCTCGCGGGCCGGCGGTACTGCGCGGGGTTCTGCGCGGAAGAGCGCGCGCGAAGCGAAACGGCGTCCATTTTTCGGCGCGAGATTCGTAAAAAAACAAAAGTCCGGCGGAATTAGCGAACCACCAGCCGCTGTCGCTCGAAAAGATGCGGGCGATCTCCGCAGCATCCGTTGGGGTGGTGCCGGGCACGGGCTGCCAGCGGGCTCCGGCGTCGCGCGATTCGACGAGGGGATCCGGCGAACCGGGGATCCAAGAGAGCAGATGCCGGGGGTCGCGCGGATCGCTGACCAGCCCGGCAGCGATGCGGTGGGAAAATCCGTCGTTGGCGGGTGCGAAGGTCAGGCCGCCGTCGTTGCTGCGGAGCACACCCCCTTCTTCGGTGCCCAGCAGCAATGGGCTTCCGAAGCCGGTGACGGACGGAGGCTTTGCTGCGCCAGCCGGCGGAGCCTGTGCGGAAGCAGATTCCGTGGGATCTGCAGCGGCCGCGGGGACATCACGCACCACGACGACATCCGGAACCACGACGACATCGTTGATCACCCACTCGCGGGGGGTGGTGCGGGTCCACGATTCTCCACCGTCACGCGTGACCCACAGCCCCTCGGTGGTGGCGGCATAGAGAGTTTGCGGATCCTGTGGATCCTCCACGATGGCTTGCGTGCGGCGCGAGGAAAACGGGATGCCCTGCAGCTTGGTCCACGAGGCCCCGGCATTTTCACTGCGATAGATGCCGGAGCAGGCGCTGGCGAAAATGCGCGAGGAACCGGCGGCATCGACGCGCAAGCTCATGACGTCGGAATCGTCGATCATGCCGGAGGAGATGGGGCTCCAGGTTTTGCCGGCGTCGGTGGTTTTCCACGGGAGGTGGTAGGTGCCGACGTAGATGGTTTGCGGGTCGCGAGGGTCGATGGCAACGGAATCGACGTTGCGCAATTCCGGATCGCCAGCGGGAGAAATTCTCCGCCAAGTTTGCCCCGCGTCGTTCGAGCGAAAGACGCCGCTGCGCGTGCCGGCGAGAAAAATCCGCGGGGCGCTGGGGGATTGCTCGACGGTACGCAAAATTTCGCCGGACAAGCCGGCGACGGTCCAGGTGGCGCCCGCGTCGGCACTGGTATAGAGCGCGCCAGCGGCGGCGACGTCTTGAAACCACACGGCCGCGAACAATTTTTGTTCGTCACTGCGATCCACCAGCAGTTTTTGAATGACGGCGTCATGGCGGGAACTGACCCGTCCGCGCAGGGCCCAGTGAGCGCCGGCGTCGCTCGAGCGGAAGATGTGGCCGTCAGGGGTGCCGAGATAGACGGAATTTTGCGGGGAGATGGCGAGAGAAATAACGTCGCCGCCGGTAGGGCCGATGGGTTGCCAACGGGCGTCCTGGGCGGCAGCGCCGGGAGCGAGGACGCAGAACGCCAGCGAAAGTGCGAGAAACGACGGAGCTTTTGGGAAAATGGTCACGATGGAAGAGTAGCGCGCGAAAAACGTCCTCCGAAATACAGCAGGCTCCGCAGGAGATTTCCCGCGGAGCCCGCTCGGTGAACCGCAACCACCGGCTCACGAAGGCGGCTCACAAAGGCGCACCTTCGTGAGCCGGCGTTGGAAGAAGGTTAGTAGGTGGCGCCTTCGGGAACGAAGATGAAGTCGACGCGACGGTTTTCTTTCTCCGGACCCTTGGCGGCTTCGCCGGTACGGGTGGAGACACGCGATGCGTCGATGCCCTTCTCACCGAGGTACTTCTTGGCCAGTTCGGCGCGCGTCGCGGCAAGCTTGGCGGCGTGCGGTTCCTTGGGATCGGCAAAGCCGACGATGACGACCTTGGCGTTCGGATCGTTCTTGAGGCGCAAGGCCACGTCGTCCCCGACGCGCTTGCAGAGGTTGTCAAAGCGCGAAGCGCCGGGCTTGGTGTAGCCGCAATCGCCGACCTTGGTCGCTTGCGGCGGCGGGGGCGGCTGTTGCACGTCTACGTTGGTGGTGGCGCTGGCGTTTCCGCCACGGCCATCGCTCACCGAGCAAGTGACCGTATAGCTGCCCGCAGACAAGCCGGTGGAATCGAATTGCACCTTCGGACCGCTGCCGACGATCTGGCCGCCGGTGGTCGAGTAGCTGTACGTGAGCGGATCGCCGTCGGGATCGCTGGCGACGGAAGTGATGCCGGTGCGCTCGCCGGGCAGGATCGGGCTGCGGTCGGTGGAGCAGGAGATCGTGGGAGGCCGGTTGGGCCGCGGCTGGACGGCGATGTCCGCGGCGCAGGTGGCCGTGCCGCCCTTGCCGTCGTCCACTTTGGCGTTCACGGTGTAGGTGCCGACGGCCAGACCGGTGGAAGACCAGCGCGCATCAGGGCCAGTTCCGGAAACGGTGCCGGCGGTAGCGGTGTAAGAGTAGGTGAGCGGATCGTTGTCGGGATCGCTGGCGTTGACGTGGACTTGCACGCTGTCGCCGGAACCTTCAAACACGGAGGTGGGGCTGGCGGAGCAGGCGGCGACGGGCGGATGGTTCGGGGGCGGCGGCGGCGCAGGGAATCCGAAGCGCAGCACCACACCGGTACCGGCGCGGAAATTGTTCTGGCGCGCTTCCGCGCCAACGCCCGGACCTGTGAAGTTGGTCATTAGATAGTCGAGTTCCGCGATGCGCCAGGCGAAATGCTTCCAGAGCACGAGATCGACGCCACCGCCGGCGGCAAGCGCGAAAGTATATTGCGAACCGTTGTTTTGCGTGACGCTGCCGCCCGCGTTCGCGAAGCCGATCAGGAGCTCGCCGAAAGGAACGAAGTGATCAAACTTGCGGAAATTGAGGCGCGGGCCGAAAAGTCCGGTGGCGAAGCCGCCGGTGGTGCTGTAAGCAGTGGGCAAGGAGGACACGGGAGTGAGATTGCGGCGGAATTCGTAGGGGCCGCCTTGCGCGACCAGGCCCAGCCAGTTGTTGGCGTTGTACTCAAATTCGCCGGTGATGCCATTGGAATTAAAATTATTAAACGGATCACCGGGAACGAAATTCACGTACTGATACATGACCGCGACTTCGATCCTGGGAGTGACCTGCGCGCTCGCTTCGCCGAGGCCTGCGAGCGCCGACGGTTGCGCGGGAAAAGGGGTAGCGCGAGGCGGCATGGGAATGGCAAAAATGTTAGAAGAAGGCGCGACGCTTGGCGCGCTGCTCTCCGCGGCGGCGCCGGCAGCGCTGCCGCTTGCTGAAGCGGCGGTTGCGGAGGCGCCGCTGTCCGTCGTTTTACCTTGCTGCTCCTGAGCCATGGCCGGCAGAGCCGCAAACACACCTAGTAACACTATCGTAAACCACTTACGCATCTCAATCCTCCATGAACAATTGTATGGCAATACCTATGGGATTCGCGCCTGCCGAGAATCACCCCGATGGCCCTGGCAGTCGACGAGACGAGCCCAGCACCGTGCGCCGCGGCCACACCCACCAGCAACTGAAGCAAGAGCCCGGCCCAGCAACAGGGGAAGGGCCTCTTCGTCCGCGGTCCATATCGGCGCTGGTAGATTATTCTAGAAGTCTACCGATATCGCAAGCATCGAATTCCGCGCACGGCCTGACGGCATTTGGAAGGCCGCTCCCGCCGGATCTGAAACGCCGGTTCATTGGGTCACAGAGATAGCGCAATGCCCATACGGTCTTCACCGTAGAAACAAAATCGCGGAACTGGAAATTTTGTGGCAGGCAGGCGAGCAAGCCTGCGGCTCAACAAGCTGCGGGTTGAATTCACAGGAAGGCGACCTTGGAGACGACACGCGGAAGCGGCCAGCGTGAGCGAGGTAATGAATGGCGAGGGCTAGAGTTTCCTTGACGAGGGCAAGAAAGGCACGTATTGTGCGCAGCTAGAGGCTGGCCGCAACAGGATTGACGGCGGAGCAGCTACTGGGTAGTCTCTTGCCTCGTTCCAACCGGGAACGAGGAGGCAGTTATGAACAAGAGAATATCCGTGGCAGCGCTGGCGTTAGCGATGGTGGTGGCCGGGCTGGCGTGGCGGGAGACGTTGCAGGCGCATGGAAAGATGGACGTTTCCGTGCTGACCGCACAAGGTTCGCGCCCGTCTCCGCCAATTCCGAATGTATCGCGGCGCTAGCATCCGGATTCAATTGCGCACGGCGGGCCAGGCCTCTTGCGGAGCAGAATGCTTGGCCCGTTTGATTTTGTAGTGTGGCTGGCGGGCTTCCTCGCGGAAGTCTTCGTACTGGCGTGGGCGATTCACGACCGAACGACATGGCGGAACCGCGGCCTGCTGGTGTACGTGGCGGCCCTGGCGGCCGACGAAATTTTAAGCTTCGTGGTCCTGCGACGTTACGGTTTTACCTCCAACGAATATATTTATTACTACTATTACAGCGACGCGGTGCTGACGCTGCTGATGTTCATCGCCATCATGGGCTTGTGCTCGCGAGTTTTTCGGGAACAGGAACGCAGCGGGACGATGCGCGTGTTCATGCTGGTGATCCTGGCGACGGTGGTGCTGTACGCCGGGGCGGTCACGGCGGTGAAGCACCAACTGCTGGCGACGCACTTTGCCGGAGAGTTCAACGGGAGCCTGTACTTTACCGGGATGATCCTGACGTACGCGCTGTGGGTGGTGCTGTTGCGCAGGCGCGATCCGCGGTTGCGTCTGGTGCTGATCATCAGCGCGTTCGGCGTTTATTTTGGAGGTCAAACACTAACGTACACGCTGCGCGCGCTATTCCCGGCGTTGACGGTGCTGCATTATTTGCCACCCATCCTGGGCGCGTGGCTGCCGCTGTCGCTGGCGTATTCGTTTTCGAGAGTTTCTGAAGAGGCGCGCATTCCTTTGCGGCAGCTCGCGGGAGTGTGGTAGTGCATCAACTACTGGTTCTCGTCCTGGCCAGTGTTTTGACCTCGTATCTGGGCATCCGATACTGGCGGGCGCTGCTGTGGTCCGCGTCGCAACAAAGGCTTTCCGAGGCCACGCGAGAGCTGGGGGAGTGGATCGACGGTCCGCACGGCGAAAAATCATTGGATATGGTTTGCGCGCTGCTGCGCGTTTGTCCCACGATCGAACGCGGGGGCAACCGTAAACTGCTGGCGGTAGGATTTTACGATCGCGCGCTGGCCATGCTGGAGAAGCTGTGGCCGAAGCGCCGGGGCGAGAAAAGCCCGTGGATCGCGGCGGAGCGAAGAGCTTGCGCGTATTTCGCGGCGGTGCTGCTGGATCGGCGCATCACGCAAACGAGCCGCTGGTACGCTGGCCAGGTCAGCGATGCGTCGCCGTGAAGCTGGTGGGCGACGAATTGGGGAGAAACCCGTCTATAGATTCTCCAGAAAAAACCTGGTGACGCGCTGCATCAACAGGCGACGCGCGTTGAGATCGTTGATGCCATGGCCCAAGCCGGGGAAAGGCATAACCTCGATGGACTTTCCGGCGGCGATGGCGTCGTTCAGCAGCGCGAGAGTGTTCGCGAAGTGCACGTTGTCGTCGCCGGTGCCATGCGCCACCAGCAGCTTGCCGCGTAGTTGACGCACTTTTCCGATCGGCGAGGATTCCTCGTAGATTTTTTCGTTTTGCGGCAGCAATCCCAGATAGCGCTCGGTGTAGATGGAGTCGTAGTAGTGCCAGTCGGTGACGGGAGCGCCGGCGAAGCCGGCCTGGAAATCCTCGGGATCCTCAAACATGGCGTGCAAGGTCATGTGGCCGCCGTAGCTGGCGCCCCAAATGCCGATGCGCTGGGCGTCCACGAAGGAAAGCGCTTTCAAATAGGCCACGCCATCGCGCTGATCGGCAAGTTCCTGCGCGCCCATGTGGAAGTGGATGGGCTCTTCAAAGAGGTGTCCCCTGCCGGCGGAGCCGCGATTGTCCAGCTCGAAAATGACGAAACCCTTCTGGGCCATCAGCTGGTGCCACAGGAAATTCGCTCCGCCCCAGGCGTCGACCACAATTTGGACGGACGGTCCGCCATAGGTGTACACGAGCACGGGATAGCGCTTTGCCGGATCAAAGTTCGGGGGCTTGATGATCATGGCGTTGAGGGTGATGCCGTCGCGGGAATTCACGGAGAGAAATTCGACGGGCGACAGGTGGTAATTCGCGAGTTCCGCAACTTTGTTTTCACGCACGGCGGCGATGCGAGAACCCTTGACGCTATAGAGATCCTGCCGAGGCGGCGTCATGGCATTGGAATAGGTGTCGACGAATTTGTCCGCGGCGTTATTCATGCTGGCTTGGTGCGTGCCATCTTGTTTGGTGATGCGCGCGAAACCCGAGCCATCGAGACCGACACGATAGAGGTGCCGCTCAAGAACCGATTTTTCCGTGGCGGTGAAATATAGCGCGGACTTGGATTCATCGACGCCATTCAGCGCGGCGACTTCCCAATCGCCCTTGGTGAGTTGCGCGAGTTCCTTACCGTCCAAATCGTAGAGATAGAGATGGCGATAACCGGAACGCTCGCTGGACCAGATGAAGCGTTTGCCGTCCTGCAAGAAATAAAGATCGTCGCTGAGATTGATCCAAAACTTATCCTGCTCATGCAGGGCCACGCGGGTTTTTCCATTGGAGGCGTCCGCGATCAGGAGATCGATTTCCGTTTGCGCACGATTGAGGCGCTGAATGGCCAGATGCCTGGCGTCGCGCAACCAGTCGACGCGGGCGAGGTAGATGTCCGAATTCTCGCCGGTGTCCATCCTTCGCGGTTCGCCGCCATTTAGCGGGGCCACAAACACGCCCACAACCGGATTTTTTCCGCCGGCCACGGGATAGCGCTCGAGATCGGCGTTACCGGTGTAGGAGGCGAAGTCCACCAAGGGATACTGCGTGACTTGGCTCTCGTTCATTTCCAGATAGGCGATCGCGGAAGAATCCGGCGCCCACCAGTACGCGGTTCTGATGTCCAGTTCTTCGGGATAGACCCAGTCGAGTTCGCCCTTGCGAATCGCCTCCGTGCCGCCGTGAGTGATAGCGCGCTCCTTAGCGCTAGCGACATCCACGATCCATAAATTGTGCTGGCGAACGAAACTGACGCTGCGGCCGTCCGGCGAGATTTTCGGATCGGACAGGGTCTCCGCGCCGGAGACCAGTGCGTGCGGCGTTTGCGTTTTCAGGTCGAACCACGTCAGCGATTGTTCGCCTTGAAAGAGCAACGCCGCGGAACCGGGGGCCCATTGATACTGGCTGGGGGCGATGCGCCCAAGGCCCGTGGACTGATTGGCCTTCGTGGGAGGCGGCGGCAGAATGGCCAGCAATTTATCCGCGGCGATCAGCAAGCGCCGCTCGCCGGTGGTGGCGTCGATGGACCAGAGCTCGGTGCGCGCGTCTTTTCCTTTGTTGGGAGTCTCGAAGAAGGAGAGGAGTTTGCCGTCTGGGGACCATTGCAGGCCACGAGCGAGTTGCCCGCTCAGCGAAGGTTCGGAGTAGATACGCTCGACGGTTAGTGCGCCGGCGGCGGACTGAGCAGGGACGCTGGCTTGCCGGGCATGGCCCGGCGGCGCGCTTAATGCGCCCGGCGCTGCGAGAAGAGTGAGCGCGAAAATCTGCAGATGCACGCGATGTGCGAGCAGGCGCGTTTTGCAAAATTTACTTGATGCCAGCATGTAGCCTCCGAAATTTTTTGTGCGCGGCTCCGACAACAACGGCCCCGAGGTGAAAAGGCTCTCGACTTCGCACACGCGGGTTGCCTGGGGCGCAAAATCCGCGGCGCTACAAAGCCCTACGATCGGCAGATTAGCCTGGCGGCCAGGCAAACTCGCGGCCGCCCAGCAAATGCAAGTGTAAGTGAAAGACGGACTGTCCGGCGCCGACACCGCTGTTGATCACCGTGCGATAGCCGTGCAACAAATTGTACTTGCGGGCCAAGTCCGCAGCGACCAGCTGCATTTTACCCAGGACCGCCTGATCCTCGGGCGCAGCTTCATTCAGGGAAGAAAAATGTTTGCGCGGGCAGATCAGGATGTGCGTGGGAGCTTTCGGTCCGATGTCTTCAAAGGCGAAAACGTCGGCGTCCTCGTGAACAATTTTCGCGGGGATTTTCTTAGCCGCGATCTTGCAGAACAGACAGCCCGAATCCATGCGTTACTCCTTGGGAGCGGCCGCTTCGTCGAGCCGCACCACGAAGGTGGTAAATCCGTCGCTGGCGCGCAATTGCGCGGCGTAGCGATGCGCGGCGTCTTCGCCGGGAATTTTTCCCACGCGCACGCGATAGAACGTGCCGTCCGGCGAATCATAATTCTGTATGTAGATAGGCGAATAGGAAACGCTCAATCGATCACGCAAGCGCTCGGCGTTGGCGCGCTCGCGAAATGCGCCCACCTGCACGGTGAAAAACCCCGCGGTGGGATCGACCGTGCCGGAAATCACTTCCAGACGGATGGGCACGACGCCCGGGCCGATGGACTCGATCTGCTGCGCCGCGGCGAAGGAAAGATCGATGATGCGATTTACCACAAAAGGTCCGCGGTCGGTGATGCGTACCACGGCGGATTTCCCGTTGTTCACGTTGGTGACGCGCACGATGGTCTCGAAGGGCAGGGTGCGGTGCGCGGCCGTCAGTTTGTACATGTCGTAGATTTCGCCGTTGGCCGCTTGCCGGCCATGAAAAGGCACGCCGTACCACGAAGCGTTGCCTTCTTCGCTGTAGCCCACAGGCGCGGGGAGTGGAGCGACTTTCGAGCGCTTCCCCTTCGCACTTGAGTTGCCGCCGCCAGCAGTGTTTGGCTGCGGCGCGACGTCCGTCGCACGCTTTGCTGCGGCTTCCGTGCCGTCCGGCGTGGCGGCCGGCTGCGATGGCGGAGGCTGGCGATTCGCGACAGGATTCTTGGCCGCACAGCCGAAAGAAAAAAGTGCCGCCGCGGTGAACAAAGAAACATAGGCCGCAAGACGACCGGCGCGAAAAAAGAAAATCGCCGGCCGGGAGGGTGCGTATCGCCGAGTCTTGCGATTACGAAGAAAAATCAACGGGCGGCCCGTTAGGCCTGCGGCTTCGGTGCGTTCGCGGCGGCTCGCGCGGCGTGGCGCGCTTCGAGCTTTTTCGCGGCGTCGCCCAGCTTGTCGGAAACTTCGCGCAGAAAAACGGCGCCGCGCCGTTCGGTTTCGGGAGCCACTTCCTCTTCAAGAAAATGCCGAAAGCGCTGCAACTCCTCGTCAATGCGTTTGCCGAATTCCTCGAATTTATCCATGAGCAATGTCCTCGATACCGCGGGCCGGGTCGACCGGCCGCCGGCGAATGCCGCAAGCAAGAAAAGTTCGTGTCGCGGAAGATGTCCAGCAGGGGAGCTGGCCGCGACTTCGCCGTGACTTGGGTATTATAGGAACGCCGTCAGCGAGTCGCAAGGAGCAGAATGGCCCGTCCCTATGATTGGCAGTTACGCGTTAACAGAATCAAGACCGCCCTGCGCCGATTTTGGGGGGCGAACGAAGCGCCGCGGCCGAAAATGTGCCCGGCGTGCGGCACGCTGGTGGGCGTCAACGCCACCCGCTGCCACCAATGCGGGACGAGCCTGACGTTTTCGCTGGCCGCCGCAGGCCGGGGAGTTTCCGGTTTTTTTGGCGGCAACGCTCCGGTTACCACGATTTTACTGATCGTAAATTTCCTGATGTTCGCCGTGACCATGGTTTCTTCCCTGGAGAAAGGCGGAAGCTTCAGTCTCTTTGCCGGCATGAATGGCGAGGTGCTGTACCGTTTGGGCTCGCTTTATCCTCCCGCAATATTCGGCGAGAACCAGTGGTTCCGTCTGGTTACGGCGATGTTTCTGCATGGCAGTATTTTGCATATCGGCTTCAACATGTGGGTGCTGTGGGACGTGGGCGTAGTGATTGAAGAAGTCTATGGCTCCGCGCGCTATCTTTTTCTGTACACCACGACCGGCATCACCGGCTTTCTTTTGAGCGCCTGGCGGGGAAATATTTCCGTGGGCGCGAGCGGAGCGATTATGGGGTTGGTGGGCTTAATGCTGGCCATCACCACCAAGCGCGGGGGCGACGCGATGAAAGCGCAACGCTCCAGACTGATCTTCTGGATCGTGATTATTTTCGCACAGGGCATGATACCCGGCCTGAACGTAGATAATTGGGCGCACTTTGGCGGACTCGCCTCCGGCTTTTTGCTCGGAAGAATTTTTGCCGACCGGCAACCCGCGCCGGGAAATGAACTTAAACGGGCTTACGCACTGGGCTGGCTGGCCGCGGCAATCATTTTGACGAGCTTCGCATTCATGATTCTGCACGCGCGGGACCCGCTGTCCTGACGCCGCCAAAGGAACCGGAGAAAACGCGATTTACATTTCCGCGCTGAGACGGCGAGCGATGGAGAAAGAATAGTGAAACGCGGAAACCACCGTCAGCGTGGCCACGGTGTAGATCAGGATTTCGTTGATTAACGCGAGCCGCGCATCCGGATAAGCGGCGCGCAGAACCACCGCGAAGATCATCACGATCTGGAAAAACGTGGTGGCTTTACCGAGAACGCTGGGCGGAAACGGCCGATAGCCAAAAATCAGCAGAATCACCACCGCCACGATCAAGATGATGACGTCGCGGCTTAAGACAAAAATCATCAGCCACATGGCGATCTGGTGTTTGAACGCGAGGATTACGAACGACGAGGAAAGCAGCAGCTTGTCGGCGATGGGATCGAGATAGGCGCCGAGGGACGAGCGCTGATTTAAGCTGCGCGCCAGCAGCCCATCGGCGCCATCGGACAGGCCGGCGAACACCAGCACCAACAATGCCCAGCGGTAGTGTTCGTAGGAAATGGCGACGAGGAACAGCGGCAGAAAACCCAGCCGCAAAATCGTAATTTGATTGGGTACCGTCCAGATGCGGCCTTGCATGGGGATTCAGAATAACGCATTTCGCAGGCGAGGCTTCATCCTAAAAATCGGCGTGAAAGATCATCGCAAAATCATCAGGCAAAGTGCGCCAGGTATTCACGCAGCGAGCGGCCAGCTTTGCGCTCAAAGAGTTCAGCCATCGAGGGGATGGCGCCGGAGGGCTCGTCGAGAGCGATGCGTTCCACGCGCGTCATGGGGAAGAAGACCGTGGGCAAGCCGGTGCGCTCATTGTCCGGGGCGTTGATTTCCCGGACGAAGTGATCGAAAGAATTCAGGTCCACGCCGCGGATGGTGGCTCCGGCGGGACTGATGGAAAGCAGTTCGCCCCAGAATTTTTCTTTGGGCGAGTGCAGGCTGACGACCACGATGGAGTGCGGTTCCATAAGTTTGCAGGAGTACTCGCTGGGTTTAGTTTATCCCGGAATCGCCAGGGAACCAGGCGGATTTTTTATGCGGCGCGGAAAAAGAGCGCGAATGCAAAGATTCGCCATTACAAAACCGCTCAACCTGACATGCGCGCGGGACCCGCGGCGGGCATGATGAGCGTTGGTTCGGTGAGCGATTGCACGAATTGGGCGGTGGCGTCCGCGGCGAGTTCGCGGAGCAGCAGACCCTCGGGGGTGACCTCGATGACCGCCAGTTCGGTAACGATGTAGTCGACGACCTGGACGCCGGTGAGCGGCAAGGTGCAGCGCTTGAGAATTTTTGGTTTATCGTCGCGCGTGGCGTGTTCCATGGCGACGAAGACGCGCTTGGCTCCGGCGACCAAGTCCATCGCGCCGCCCATGCCCTTCAGCATTTTGCCGGGGATGGCCCAGTTCGCCAGCGTGCCCTGCTCGTCGACCTGCAGGGCGCCGAGAACGGTTAGATCCACGTGGCCGCCGCGAATCATGGCGAAGGAATCGGCGGAAGAAAAATAAGCAGTACCGGGAAGTTCGCTCACCGTTTCTTTCCCGGCATTGATGAGATCGGGATCGACCTGGGCATCGAGCGGGTACGGACCCACGCCGAGCATGCCGTTTTCCGATTGCAAAATCACTTCCATGCCCGCGGGGACATAGTTGGCCACCAGCGTGGGCATGCCGATGCCAAGATTGACGTAGAAGCCGTCGCGCAGTTCGCAAGCGATGCGGCGGGCGATGCGTTGGCGCTTTTGTTCGTCGCTGAGAGGCATTTTCTTCAGGCTTTCCTGGTGGTACGGCGCTCGATGCGCTTTTCGTGATTTTCGCCCTGAAAGATGGCGTTGACGAAAATACCCGGGGTGTGGACCTGGTCGGGATCGAGCTGACCCAGTTCCACGAGTTCTTCGACCTCGGCGACGACGAAATCGGCGGCGGTGGCCATCATGGGATTAAAGTTGCGGGCGGTCTTGCGATAGATGAGATTGCCCCAGCGGTCGCCCTTCCAGGCTTTCACAAAGGCGAAATCGCCGCGCAGGCCACGCTCCATTACAAACATGCGGCCGTCGAATTCGCGTGTTTCTTTGTTTTCGGCGACCATGGTGCCGAATCCGGTGGGGGTATAAAACGCGGGAATGCCCGCGCCGCCCGCGCGCAGGCGCTCTGCGAGGGTGCCTTGGGGATTGAGTTCCAGGGCGAGTTCGCCGCTCATCACCAACTGCTCGAAGCGTTTATTTTCTCCCACGTAGGAGGAGATCATTTTTTTTACCTGGCGATTTTGCAGGAGCAGGCCGATGCCGAAATCGTCGACACCCGCGTTGTTGCTGACGACGGTTAAATCTTTTGTGCCGCGACGGCGAACCGCGGCGATTAAATTTTCCGGGATACCGCAGAGGCCGAAGCCGCCCATGAGGATGGTGGCTCCGTCGCGCAGATTTTCAATGGCCGCATCCGCGGAGAGGACTCGCTTGTCCAAGTGCCAAGCCTCGATGAAAAAGTGCGCCGCTGTGCAAGTGGCCGGCGCTGCGAGAAAGTCTACCCCAAGTCCTCGCGGGTCAGTAGCTACGTTCGCGTGCGCGCGGAATGGAGTTAAAGACTGCGGAGGAGTTTATAGAGTTCGTTGGCGGCGTCGAAATCAGATTCCAGTTCGCGGGAGTTGAGGCGCTCGCGGAGGTCGTCGAGGCGGCGGGCGAAGAGGTCCAGTTCGGCGGAAAGGATTTCGCGATTGGTCAGAATAATGTCGCGCCAGATGGCGTAGGGGCTGCCGGCCAGGCGCAGCGAATCGCGCAGGCCGGGGCCGGAAAGCGTGATGGGCAGGCCGTTTTCGTCGAGGCGGTCGTAGAGGAAGCTGGCGAGCGCCACGGCTGCCAACTGCGGGAGATGGGAGACGAGTCCCACAGCGTAATCGTGCTGTTGCGCGCCGAGCCACAGCGGGCGCGCACCGATTTTTTCAAGCAGCTTGACGAACGCGTTGACGCGCGGGTCGCGGTTGGGCTCCAGCGGATCAGCCGCGGTGGCGGTTTCCACGGTGGCAGCGCCGGGCAGAAGGCCGGACTGTAGAACGTCCGTGAGATGCTCCGACGGCCTCGGAGCGGCAGAGGTTGCGATAAGCGCGTAAGTTTGGCGCTGAAAAAGATCGGCGTCGGCGTGCGCTATGCCGGAGAGTTCGCGGCCGGCCATGGGATGGCCCGCCAGAAATAAGGGACCGGCGGGTTGGTGAAAAATCTCCATGGCGGATTGCACGATGCGGAGTTTGGTGCTGCAGGCATCGGTGATTAGCGCGCGCGGCGCGGCATGCTTGGCGATTTCGGGAAGCAAGTCCAGCGTTACGCCGATGGGCAACGCGACGTAGATCAGGTCGGCTTGGCCTATGGCTGGAGCCAGATCGCCGTGAAATGCGTCATCGACGGCGCCGCGCGATTTTGCATCTTGCGCAGCTTCGGAGCGATCCCAACCGGTGAGATGAAGATCGGTGGCATATTTTTTCAGGGCCAGGGCGAAGGAACCGCCGATTAGTCCCGTTCCGAGGATCGCGACGCGCTGAATGAGATGAGCGGTCATGGGCGGTTCATGGGCGCAAAGGATTGGGAAAAAGCTTATCGCAGAGGGTAGCAGAGACGCAGAGGGCGCGGAGAAGTGAGTGGCGGCGCGACGGCGTGGGCGGCAACATTCGTATGTTTAGGCGGCCATGGTTCGGCCAATGGCCGGGGCGATGATGCGCAGTTCGCGCATGAGCTGATCGAACTGCGCGGGGTCGAGCGACTGCGCGCCGTCAGAAAGCGCGTGATCGGGATCGTTGTGCACTTCGATGAGCAAGCCGTCGGCGCCCGCGGCCACCGCGGCGCGGGCCATGGCGGCGACTTTGTCGCGGCGTCCGGTGCCGTGGGAAGGATCGGCCATCATGGGCAGGTGCGAAAGCTTTTTGATGACCGGGATGGCGGCGATGTCGAAGGTGTTGCGCGTGTAGGTTTCAAAGGTGCGGATGCCGCGTTCGCAGAGGGCGACGTTAAAGTTGCCGCCGGCGAGCATGTATTCGGCGCTGAGGAGGAGCTCTTCCATGGTGGCGGACATGCCGCGTTTGAGCAACACGGGTTTTCTGGTTTCGCCGAGAGCGCGGAGTAGGAAATAATTCTGCATGTTGCGGGCGCCGACCTGAAACATATCCACGTAATCGGACATCATGGGGATTTGCGAGAGGTCCATGACTTCGCTGACGGTGAAGAGGCCGTGTTTTTCCGCGGCGGTCTTCATCATTTCCAGACCTTTTTCGCCGAGTCCCTGGAAGGCGTAAGGCGAGGTGCGGGGTTTGAAGGCGCCGCCACGCAGAATTTTTGCGCCGGATTTGGCGATGCTTTCGGCGATGGCGTTGATTTGCTCCGGCGATTCGATAGAGCAGGGACCGGCGGCGATGACCACGTCGGCTCCGCCGATTTTTACGCCGCGACCTAAATCGATGATGGTGCCCTCGGGGCGGAATTGGCGGCTGGCTAATTTGAAAGGCTGGGTGATGCGCATAACTTCGCGCACGCCGTCGAGTAGCTCGAAATCGCGATGATCGAAATCGCGGTGCACGCCGACCGCGCCGAGAACCGTGTGCGATTCGCCGGTGGAGCGATGCACGTTGAAGCCGCTGGCGACCAGGCGGTCGATGACTTGCTGGATTTGCGCGTCGGTCGCGCCTTCTTGCATTACGATGACCATGGTGTGCTGGCGATTCCCTTCTTTACGCGGAAATGTTTTCGGCAAAATGCCGGGCGTCCATCAATCGCGTGCTTCTTTCTTTCTATCTTTTCCCGCTTCGTCCTGATGCATGGCGTCGCGTTCGGCGGCGCGGGCTTCGTCGATGATGCGCTCGAAGAGGCGGCGGATGGCGGCGTTGGATAGCGGGCCGGGGTTGGCGCGTTCGGCATTTTGCAGCACTTCCTTTTCGCGATCCGGCTGATACAGCGGGAGCTTGGCGGCTTGTTTCAGTTTGCCGATTTCCAGAGCGCAGCGCGAGCGGGCGTTGAGGAGTTCCACAAGCTTGCTGTCGATTTCGTCAATGCGGCGACGCCAATCACTTAAGTTCATGACGCGGCCCCGTGCGATGGGCGGAGGCGTGCTCGGGAGGGGCGTGCGGGGAGTCGGACGTGCCATTGCGGGTCGGAAAGACCGAAAAACCAAATTGCTGCTTGAGCGCTGGAACCTTGCCGAGATGGGGCGCAGCATGCTGCGCCCCTACATGAGGGGGCGGGACGGGTCATTGGCCGACCTCTGTGGGAATGGCGCGTTTCGAGAGGCCGTGGCGCGCGGCCTCTTTCAGGGTGCGGACACGCGCGCGCAACGCCGCTGAAGCCGCTTCAACCGATTTGGCGCTTTCGATCTCAGAGACGAGCGCCGAGCCAATCACCGCGGCGTCGGCCAGGCCGCCGAGCATGGAGACGTGTCCAGGCAGCGAGATGCCGAAGCCGACGGCCAGCGGCAAGGTGGTGGCGTGGCGAGCGCGCCGCAGCAGCGCGGGCAAGTCATCGGGCATGAGGTCTTTCGCGCCGGTGACGCCGGTGCGCGAAACAATGTAGAGGAAGCCGGAGGATACCGCGGAGATTTTCGCCAGACGCTCGGCGTCCGAGGTAGGCGCGGCGAGAAAAACGGTATCAAGCTTGTGGCGCGCCAAGATTTCGCGATACTCCGCGGATTCTTCCGGCGTCAAATCCGTAACCAAAACGCCGTCCGCGCCCGCGGCAGCGGCGGCAGCGGCGAATTTTTCCAAACCCATTTGCAGAATGGGATTGTAGTAGCCGAAGAGCACCAGCGGGACTTGCGAGCATTGCCGAATCCGCCGCACTAAATCGATCACGCCGTGCAGCGTTGTTCCGGCTTGCAACGCACGCTCACTGGCGCGCTGAATCGTAGGACCGTCGGCAAGCGGATCACTGAACGGCACGCCCAGCTCAATCACATCGGCACCGGCATCGGCCAGTGCGAGCACGAAAGGCAACGTGGCCTCGAGCGAGGGATCGCCCGCGGTGATGTACGCCACAATTCCCAGTTCGCCGGACTCGCGCAGTTCGGCGAAGCGGCGAGAGATGCGCGTCGAATTTTGCGGCGGCGCGGTCATGGGTTTGCGTTAAAGATTAGAGCAGACGCTTATAGGTGTCCATGTCCTTGTCGCCACGGCCGGAGACATTCAGGATCACCAGGTCGTCTTTAGACATTTGCGGGAGGCGTTCGAGCAATCCCGCGAGTGCGTGCGCCGATTCCAGCGCGGGGATGATGCCTTCGGTGCGCGCCAAAAGGCCGGCGGCGGCCAGCGCGGCATCGTCGGAGACGGCGGCATACGACGCGCGCTTTTCGTCGGCGAGCCAGGCGTGTTCCGGGCCGATGGCGGGATAGTCGAGGCCGGCGCTGATGGAATGCGTCGACGCGATTTGTCCGTCTTCGTCTTGCAGGACGTAGGTGTAGGTCCCCTGGAGAACACCCGGGCGCGCTCCGGTAAAACCCTGCGCGGCGCCGAGGCGGGCGGCGTGTTCGCCAAGTTCGTTACCTCGCCCGCCGGCTTCAATGCCAACCATTTTCACGCCGGCATCGCGCAAGAAATTGTAGAAGAGCCCAATGGAATTGGAACCGCCGCCGACGCACGCGAAAAGATGCGTGGGCAGGCGTTTTTCCGCCAGCAAAATCTGTTCGCGCGCTTCCCGGCCGATGACCAACTGGAAATCGCGCACCATCGTGGGATAGGGATGCGCGCCCAGCACCGAGCCAAGCAGGTAATGCGTGTTGCGCACGTTGGTAACCCAATCGCGCATGGCTTCGTTGATGGCGTCTTTCAAGGTGCGGCTGCCGGAATCCACGCCGATCACTTCCGCGCCCAGCATGCGCATGCGCGCGACGTTCAGCGCCTGCCGCGCCATATCTTCCGTGCCCATATACACCACGCATTGCAGGCCAAGATGCGCGGCAACGGTCGCCGAAGCCACGCCGTGCTGCCCTGCGCCGGTTTCCGCGACGATGCGCGGCTTGCCCATTTTCACCGCAAGCAAACCCTGGCCGATGGCATTGTTGATTTTGTGCGCTCCGGTGTGCAGCAAATCTTCGCGCTTTAGATAAATGCGCGGGCCGGCGAATTTTTCCGTAAGGCGCGCGGCAAATTGCAGCGGAGTGGGGCGTCCGGCGAAATTTTTCAGCAAGTCCGCAAACTGTTTCTGGAATACCGAATCGGTTTTGGCGCTTTCGTAGGCGCGCTCCAGTTCGAGCAGCGGCACCATCAGCGTTTCCGGCACATAGCGACCACCGTAAGGGCCGAAACGGCCCGGCGTAGCCGCGGGTATCTGCAATAGGGAGCTCATACCTTTGCGCTCATTCTAGCAGCGAAACGTCCCGCTCATCGCTTTACGTTTGTTCATGGCCTGCAGTGCATGTGCCGAGATGCGTCCGAATATCAAGCATTGTGCGCCGCAGCCGCATCCAGCTGCATTTCAGCGCGGCGCACTTCCTGAATAAATTCGCGCAGTTTGCCGTGATCCTTGCGCCCAGGCTTGATTTCCACTCCGCTGGCCACGTCCACGGCGTATGGACGAACAAATTGAATCGCTTCGGCAACATTCTCGATGCTCAGACCGCCCGCTAAAATAATGCGGTGCGCCGTCGCCGCTTGACGCGCAATTTCCCAGTCAGCGGTATGACCGGCGCCTCCAAATTCACCAGGCGCCGCTCCATCCAGCAAAAACGCCGAGGCCTCCGGGTACTCCTGCAATTTTTCCAGGGGGAAATCCGCGTCGGCGTGAAACGCCTTGACTACTTTCAGCACGCGGGACAAATCCTTAACGGTTTCCGGCGATTCGTCTCCGTGCAGCTGCGCGGCAGTGAAGCGCACGTCGCGATACAGAGCCGCCACATCCGCGGCGGAAGCATTCACAAAGACGCCCACGGATTCGACGTTGCCGGGCAGCCGGATGCGAATCTTCGCCGCATCCGCCCTGGCGATGAACCGCGGGCTGCGCGGATAGAAATTCAAACCCAGCGAATTGGCACCCGCTTCAAAGGCGGCCTTGGCGTCGGCAAAGTTGGTGATGCCGCAAATTTTTACCAGGACCATGACGTTAGCCCGTTTGTGGCCGCGCGCCCAGCAGCGCGCTGAGAGCGGCGCCCGGTTCCGGCGAGAGCATCAATTGTTCGCCGATCAGGAACGCGTCGAAGCCGGCATGGCGCAGTCTCAGTAAATCATCGTGGGTGCGCAGGCCGGATTCGCTCACCGCGATGCACGTCTCCGGTATGCGCTCAATTAAATCGAAAGAGGTCTGGACATTTACCGCCAGGGTTTGCAGGTCGCGGTTATTCACGCCAATGATTTTCGCATCGGCAGCGAGGGCGCGATCGAGTTCGGCAGGCGTGTGCACTTCGACGATGGCTTCCATGCCCAGTCCGCGGCCCAGCGCCAGCAGGTCGCGCAACAATCCATCGGGCAAAGCCGCCACGATGAGCAAAAAACTGTCCGCATCGTTGGCGCGCGTTTCCCAAACCTGCCACGGGTCAAAAATAAAATCCTTGCGCAGCGCCGGCACGCTGACGGCTTTCCGCGCGTCACGCAGATTTTTCAGCGATCCGCCAAAAAATTCGGGTTCGGTCAGCACGGAAAGCGCCGCCGCGCCCGCAGCGCACAGCGAGGTGGCCAGATCCACCGGTGCGAAGGGCTCGCGCAAGACGCCGCGCGAGGGGGACGCCGGTTTCAATTCCGCGATAACCCTTATATTGTCGCGCGTCGCGCCGCCGCTTCCCGCGGACGGCGATCGCGCGGAGATCGCCGCGCAAAAATCGCGCAGGGGCGTCGCCGCCTGGACACCATACTTGAGAGCGGTCTCTGGCAGCACCATCTTGCGATGCTGCACTTCGGCGCGGCGCGCTTCCAGGATGCGGTCCAGCACCGTGCCAGTTGGAATAGGTGTGCTCACGGGAGATAGTTTGTATGCTAGGAGCGTGCGCAGGGCCTGTCAAATCTTGCAGCGGGCAGCCTGGTGTACGCCTGGGCGCTTAGGGCGCAGCGTGCTGCGCCCCTACGAAGGCAAACGAAGGCAGGAGACCGGATGGGCTTTCGCGAAGAATACGAGCCGTTGCTGGAAGACATCGCGCATGAGGCCGACGCTATCGCCATGCGTTATTTTCGCACCACCGATGTGCGCGTGGACCGCAAGGGCGACGGCTCTCCCGTGACGCAGGCGGACCACGCAGTGGAAGAAATGGCGCGCGCGAAAGTGGCGTCGTCGGGGCTGGCGCTGGACGTGCTGGGCGAAGAAATGGGCGGCGCGGACGCGAAGGCGGCCAGCGCGTCGGGACGCGCACGGCTGATTATCGATCCCATTGATGGCACCGAGGAATTCTCGCGCGGCATTCCCACGTTTGGCACACTGCTGGGGATCGAACGGGACGGCGAAATCGTCGCGGGCATCGCGAGCGCTCCGGGGCTGGCCACGCGCTGGTCCGGTTATCGCGGCCAGGGGGCGTATCGCAACGGAAAACAGATGCACGTTTCCACAAGGGCATCGCTCGATGTGGCCATGGTGTTTTGCACCGGAACCGGGCCCAAGAAAACTCCCGTGATGCGCGCCAAGCTCCGCCGCATGCTGGACACGGTGCGAAACGGGCGTTCGCTCGGGGGCTTCTGGCAACACATGTTGGTCGCGCAGGGTTCCATCGAAGCCGCGGTGGACCTAACCTCCATGCCTTGGGATTTGGCGCCACTCGGCCTGATCGTAGAAGAAGCAGGCGGCCGCTCCACGAATGTGCGCGGCGAGCGGACAATCTATACCGGCGAATTCGTAAGCACCAACGGCCTTCTGCACGACCAAATACTGGCAATCCTGAGTTGAGCAAAAGGGTGTCGCGTACACACGCAAGAATCCCGCCGCAAGATTCGCAAGCCCGCGATCTGCGCGTCCTGGCAGATGAAGTTATCGCTTGCCGCAAATGTCCGCGACTCGTCGCCTACCGCGAAAAAGTGGCGCAAGAAAAACGGCGCGCGTTTCGCGAACACGACTACTGGGGCAGACCGATTCCCGGATTCGGCGATCCGCGCGCGAAGCTCTTCATTCTGGGCCTGGCCCCGGCCGCGCACGGCGGCAATCGTACCGGGAGGGTCTTCACCGGCGACCGCTCGGGGGATTTTCTGTTTGCCGCGCTTTACGAGGCCGGTTTCGCGAATCAGCCAACTTCGCTGCATCGCGATGACGGGTTGCGCGTGATCAACGGCTACATCGCCGCCGCGTGCCGTTGCGCGCCTCCGGACAATAAGCCGCTGCCGCAAGAACTTTTGAATTGCCGGCCGTACTTAGAGCGCGAATTGCGGATCTTGCAGCCTCGCGCATTGCTGGCTTTGGGCAAAATTGCCTGGGATGCTTACCTGGAGATTTTGAAGCAGCGCGGCGCAATCGTTTCTCGCGCGGGATTTGCGTTCGGACACGGCGCCGAGGCCGATTTACCCGCCCCTTGGCCGCGCCTCTTCGGCGTCTACCATCCGAGCCAGCAAAATACGCAGACGGGCCGGGTCACTCCGGCGATGTACGCGCGGGTTCTGGAGCGCACCCGCCAGTTCCTTACCGCTGCGGCCCAGTAGCACGGGCACTGCCAGCAATACCCGACGGTGCGGTGCCGTGTTTACCTGGCAGGCTTCCGCCGAAACCAGGCGCGTATGCGTACGCAGCGCATAACCCACTTGCAATCAACGAGCCGAAACCGTTCGACCGTCTCCTGGGTTGGAGTGTGATGTGCAGCCGTGAAGGTTTCGGTTCACTCGGGAGAGAAAATCATGTCCAATTTTTATCGCCACGTTCTTTATCGCAGTATTTTCTATCGAAATACCATGCGCGCGCTCGCGATTCTGACGCTCTCGGCCGTCGGCGCTGCGCGTCTGGCGGCGGAGCCGCAAGGCTCCACGAGCGGCGCGCAGGAACCGGCGACGCCGGTGTATCCCTCCAACGCGGCTGCGCACAATGACGGAGCAGCATCGCCGCAAACGGGAGCGCCCAACAATAACGGCGACACGATGCATCAAGATGGCAGCGAGAACGCGCCGGACAACGGCCGTGAACTGCACAAGGCGGACGGCCGACGCCAGCCGGGAGTGCCGCCCGAAACTTATGCCGTGGCGCCGGGGGCAAAATTTCTGGTGCGACTCGACGATGATCTCTGCACCAAAGGCATGGAGGAAAATCACCACTTCCGTATGACCACGCTGGAACCTCTGGAAGCCGGCGACGGCATCTATCTTCCGGCGGGCGCGGAAATCGAAGGGCACGTTACACGCGCGGAATCGGCGGGCATGGCCGGGCGCGCCAAACTATGGCTGACGTTTGATTACATTCACACGCGTTTCGGAAAATTGCCCATCGTCGCCGAGGTTTCCAGCATTCCCGGCGACCACAGCGTGAAGTCCGAGGTCACGAAGGAAGGGTTGATCGAAGGACGCAGCAGCACGCAAAAGGACGCGGAAGAAGCCGCCGCAACAGCGGCCGCCCTTGGCGCAGTGAAAGGCATAAAAGATAAAGACAAAAAGGAAGCCGCCGAGAGCGCCGCGATGGCCGCCTTCGCCGCGTATCTAGCCGAATCCGGCCGGGGCCAGGAAATAAATCTCCAGCACGGCATAAAGTTTGAACTGGAACTCGAGCGCGCGCTGTACCTCCTGAAGGAGTAGCATCGCGAGGCGGTCGAGTTTTTCTGGGCGTCCGATTTGAAACGATTTGCCTTCCTGGCGCACTACCCTGTATGCGAGTAGGCGGAACCTCTCACTGAGTTTCCGCCGTTCGCGCAAGATTTGCCCCCAATGTGGATGCTCTACGGGGCAGATGGAGGAAGTGTATCCATGCTCGAAACTTTGAAGAAGACTTCTTGGGCCTCGGGAATGGGGCGTCTGTTCATCGGCGCTTCTTTGTTGTTGATCCTCAGCACGGCGACGCTGGGCGTGACATATTCGTGCGGAAACCCCGCTTCGGGTCACTGTTACGGTTACACCAGCTGGCAAGAACAAGCGCAGTACTTCGGCGCTTATGCGGACATTCTGCGCGCGTCGATGAATTGTCCGTCCGGCTGCGGGGGCTTCGTGGACGACGAAATCTGGCTACTCGATACAGCCTCTAGCGCATGTACGAGCAACCCCTTCGGAAGGTGCTGGGTGGAAGCGGGGTATTTCTTCACCGATGGATCGAACAGTCCGCAATTTTTCTGGGCGGACAGCCGGCCTCTGAATAGCAGCACATTCAATCTGCACATTCTAGGATCGGTCAACGCGGAAGGCACAACGAATCATTTCATGATTATTAAAGATGGGCGCGGTGGTCCGGGCATTTTCCAAGTCTGGGTATACAACGACGGACTGAGCACGCTATACCAAGGGACTTCGACGAGTAACACGATGAACGGGAACCAAATCATCATCGGGCAAGAACTGGCGGGGACGAACGGCGCATCCGCCGGCACCGCGAATTTCACGCGAAATATTTGGGCGGTGCAAGTGCTCGGACCGGAATACGTCTTCTGGTATAACCGGCAGACCACGACTTCGCCCGTTAGCAGCGCAAATCCGCCATTCGCATCCTGGACGATCGATCCATCGAGCCCGCCACCCCCGGAAGGCGGCCAGTTCACGACTCATTGTTGCAGCTAGAGAGAAAAGGAGAAAAAACCATGCGCCGAGATCACTTAATCGGGCTTCTTCTCACTGTGGTGATTTGGAATGCCGGGTGCCACCATGGCGGTGGCAATACGGGCGGCGAGCAACAGAAAGTTGCCATGCAGGTGCCAAAAGATCCTCCAAAGCGTCCGCAAGGGTCGGCAGCGTTGAGCGTAAAGCCAGGTCCGGAACCGTTCAGCAAGCAGGACGTTGCGACTTATTTTAAGACGCATAACCTCCCAATGAACGCGACGAGCACCAGCGATTTTACCGTGGAATCTTTGCAATTCATGACCGACAAGGATCTGACCGCGCGCCTGGGCGGCGCTTCAACCGGCTTGGCAGAAAGCGATAAGGTGGGATTCGCAACGTTAACTGGGCTGTTCGTCTTCACCGGTCCCCCGAATGCAAAACCCGTCAGATTCGCCCGGGCATACGCCGTGTTCGACGCCACAACCGGGAACCTCATGATGATCGGCACTCTGGAGCAAGGCCAGCAGCAGCCGCGATGAGCATCCAAGTCTCTAAAATAATCGCGCCGGAAATACACCGGCATGGTCGGATTTGGAATCGATAAAACCCACGTGCCGCTGGTAACACAAAAAGGCGCTAAAACGCCGACCGTTTCGAGTCTTCCATAGACGGTCTAGTCAGAATCCTAGGAACGTGAGCGTGCGTTGATCGGATTTGCCGGAGAAGTATTTTTGCAAGGCGTCGTTGAAGATCTGATTTTCAGAGGTGACGTTGGCAAACAATGTCATCGACGAATGAAATTTCAGATCGTCGGGATAGCCGAAGATGTCGCGAATGGACCGCCCTGCTATAGCGTTTACGAACTGCGTGCACTCTCGCGATCTTGCGCCGAGAATGTTGTGCGCGAGGTAGGCTTCGGCTTCCGCTCGCGAGCGGATTGCATACTTAACCGCCATGTCGCTGCTCCCCAGGCCTGCAAGCTGGGGAAAAATGAACCACATCCAGTGGCTGCGCTTCCGGCCCGCGCGCAACTCCGCGCAGATCTGGTCGCAGACGACATTCTGAGCATTAACAAAACGCTGCAGATTGTAAGGATGGTCTTTCACGGTTCCTATCGCCAAGGCCCATTTATGGTGCGGCGCAGGCCGGCATCTTGCAATCATGGACTGGGGCGCGCTGATGTTGCGAATGGCAGGCGTCTTTGCATGCCGGCACTTTAAGTAGACAAATATTGCGTCAATCGATTTACAGTATCTAGCGCAGCATGAAGACTGCGGCAGCAGCGAGACTGATTCCACCCGCGTGGACAAGGATACCCAGCGTGGTCCGGCACCTTCACTGTGTTTCGTGTATTTGCTTCGTCCTCGCCTTCATCGCCAACAGCCCTGCGTTGGCGCAATCCTCGTCCGACTCGCAAACTCCGGGGGGAATTGCTTTGGTACAGAAGGCGGGATTCACTGACGATACCGCCGCGAGCATTTCTCAGGCCTACATAGCAGACAATACGGCAGGCCACTTACTCGTCGCGCTGGTCGCCAGCATCGGGACGGACGGCTACGACATTACCGGAGTAACGGATTCGCAAGGTAATACTTGGATGCAGGCGGGCCGCGAAACTCCGACCAGCTCTATTTGGTACGCGCGAAACTGCAAGGCTGGGGCCAACACCGTTACCATCGCTAAATTCGGTTCCGTGTCGCGCGGCTTCATCGCCGTGGCAGAATACAGTGGGGCGGCTCAAACGGGTGTCGTGCTAGACCAAACAAACTACGGAGCGAGCTATACCTCGACACTCGCATCCGACACCATGCTGCTTGGATATAACGGCGCATTGATCGTCACCATGTTCAATTCCAATTCCGCCGCACAGAACTGGACCTCACCGACTGCGGGCTTCAACATCGAAGCGGGCGCAAACGCTTCGTTCACCGCATGGGCCGACAATCAGAACAGTATCAACGGTCAAAATCCATTCGAGGTTACACTCGGCGGCGGCTCGGACGCTTGGGACTTGAAGATGGCGGCGTTTTTGCCGGCCACGCTTCCTGCTCCAACTGCGGGGTATAACTTCATACGTGTCTCTGAGAGTTTGAACAAGACGTTAAGCCCGAGCCCGGGTTCGCCTTCGCAAAGCATATTTCCGGGCGGAAACAATCCCGGCGATCTCATCCTGGTCGTGTGCAATCAGTTCTTTCCGAGTGCAGATCAAATTACCTCCGTGACGGACACAGTGGGCGACAGCTACACCGAATTGTTCAGTGCATCCGATAGTTTCTTGAGGACCTTTACGGATGTGTATGCCGCCAACGGATCTATGGGTAGCAACATCAGGAACGCCATCTCTTGCAACTTCACATCCGCGAACGTCACCGACTCTGTGGATACCATGGCCATTGAGTATTCTGGTCAGGCTGCCGGAAATATTCTCGACACGTCGGCATCGACCGACAGCACGGGGACCAGTTTGTCTTACTCGATTACTCCGGCGTCAGCGGGAGAACTGCTCTTCTCGGTCAATGTAACGGATAGCGGTCCGAATACCTGGTCGGGTCTGGGGATTGAGACCGACCGTGAGCCATCGCTTGGCAACTCAAACAACGAGACGCGAATGGCTGATTTGCTTTCGAGCCCATCCGGCGCGAGCACGATCACCGTGACAAGAGCAGCGGATGGCCTGGCCGGCTTTACTCTCGCCTTGAAAGCAGAGGCCGGCGCCGTGCTGCAACCCTCGAATCTCTCCGCCAGCATCAGTCCGAATCCCATCAATGAGCTTGGAACCTTTACGGTCGACGGCACACTTCCGGGTGTCGCGGGGTTGCCGGCGCCGACGGGCGTTTTTAGTATCGATGTCGAGGCGGGCGGTGCTTCCTACACCGCGTCCACGGAAGTTGGAAGTAGGGCGCCCAGCTTGAGCGTTGACGCCAACCATTTTCCGGTTGGCTCCGCCGCGATCTCTGTTTCCTATAGTGGCGACGGCAATTACGCCCCAGCAAATATAACGCTACCGCTGACGGTCACCGAGCCATTCGCCGTTAGCGGAACCCCCGCGACGATCGCTCCTGGCGCCATCGCAAACAACACATCCACCGTCACCGTTTCTCCTCTGGGCGCCTTTGTGGGTACGGTCAATTTCTCTTGTGGCCTGCTCAATTCCAGCGTCCCGATCGGAGCAGAGTTTCCTCCGACTTGCACGATTCCGGCTTCGGCGAATATCACCGGAGCGGGCGCGGTCACCGCCGCGATGACCATCGTCTCTACCGCCCCGGGCGCGAGCGCGTCCATCGTGCCGTCAGCAATCCACGAGCAATGGATCGCCGCCGATACAGCGGCCGGCTTATTTGTGGGCATGGTCTTTTTTGCGATGCCCAGCCAACGCCGGCGTCGTTCACTGTTTAGTTTCCTTTTTTTCTGGACGCTCGTGAGCGTTCTGGTTGCGTGCGGCAGTTCGGGAGGAGCCAGCCAGAATGCCGGCACCACCCCTGGCACGTACATATTCGTGGTGAGCACCGCAGTGCCAGGCCCCAACAACAGCGCTCTTTCCTCCGTCAACGCCAACGTAACCGTCACAATCCAGTAGATGATGGGCTCTTTTACGGGCCGAATAGAAGCCTTCAGCCACCTCGCATCTTCGAGCAAAACTTGGCAAGCGGATTCCAGCTTGTTAGAGTCGAGTGGTTGTTGAGGCGCGCGGGCGTGCTTGGTTTGCTTGGCATTTTGGCGCGTGGGTTCGTTGCGGAGCTTTTCGAGAAAGGCTTGGATTGATGGGGGACGAAGCGCGGGCGGTGGTGCGAGGGCTGGAAGCGCGAGGAGAAGGACGTGTGCTTGACCCGCAGGAGCGGCGGGACCGCGTTTTGATTGTTGAGGATGAGGATAATGCGCGGCGCGGGTACGAGCAACTGCTGCAGCGCTGGGGATGCGACACGCTGGGCGTGGCGACCGCCGAAGATGCTTTGGCGAAATTTGCCAGTTATCAGCCGGACAGCATAATTGCGGACGTGGAATTGCCGGGGATGAACGGACTGGATTTGCTGAAGCAGCTGGGCGATGAGCTGCTGGATGTGCCGGCGATTATCATCACCGGCAAGGGGAGCGAAGAGCGGGCGGTGGCAGCGATCGAGGCCGGGGCGTTCTGGTATATCGAGAAGCCACTGAAAGGGCCGGTGCTGCGCGCGCTGCTGGATCGCGCGCTGAGCAAAGCGCGCGATGCGCGGCGACTGGTGGTGCTGCAGCGGCAGTTGCGCGAGGCGGGGCGGCTGGGCGAAATGGTGGGCGCGTCGAAGCCCATGCAGGAAGTGATGCGCGTGGTGGAGATGGCGGCGCCGAGTTCGGCGTCGGTGCTGATCACCGGGGAAACGGGGTCGGGGAAGGAGATTGTGGCGCGCACGGTGCACAAGCTCTCTCCGCGGGCGAATGGGCCTTTTGTGGCCATCAACTGCTCGGCGATTCCGGAAACGCTGATGGAAAGCGAAATTTTCGGGCACGAGCGCGGAGCGTTCACCGGGGCGGCGGAGCGGCGCATCGGGTGTTTCGAGCTGGCCGATGGCGGAACGTTGCTGCTGGATGAAATTGGGGAGATGCCCGCGCCCACGCAGGCGAAACTTTTGCGCGTGCTGGAGGATCGCAAGGTGCGGCGGCTGGGCAGCAAAAACGAAACCCCGGTGGATGTGCGCGTGCTGGCGGCGACCAACAAGGATCCCGAAAAGGCCGTGGCCAGCGGCGTGCTGCGGCAAGACCTGTATTTCCGGTTGAACGTGTTTCATATCAATTTGCCGCCTTTGCGCGAACATAAGGACGATATTCCCCTGCTGGTGGAGCATATTTTGCGCGACGTAAACGCCAAGCACGGCAAACACGTGCGCGGCGTGGGCGCGGAAGTGATGGATATTTTCATGAGCCACACGTGGCCGGGAAATATTCGCGAGCTGCGCAACGTCCTGGAGCGCGCATCGATCATGTGCGAGAAGGATTTGATTTCACGTTCCGCGCTGCCGGAAGAGTTTGGAAGAAATACCGCGAAGGGACCGAGCGATCTGGCGGCCATCAAATTTCCCGTGGGCACGACGGTGGACGCCATGGAGCGCGAATTGATCTTGCAAACGCTGGCGGCCACGGGGAACAACAAAACACGCGCGGCGGACCTGCTGGGCATCAGCCTGAAAACGCTGCACAACAAGCTGAAGGAATACGGCACCGAGCGCGCCGAGGCGGAGTAAATGCAGTTGCGGCTGCGCACGAAGTTGACGCTGGTGATGACCTCGCTGGTGTTTCTGGTGGTGGCGGTGTTGTCGGTGGTTTTCCTCGGGCAATTGCTGCAACAAGTGCTGCAGGAAACGGACAAGAACGTCAAGGATCTGGCGCACTACGTTTTCCTGCAAACGCAAAACGCCCTGACGGATGCGGCGAATCAAGGCATCCGGCCGTACTCCAACGCACCCGAAGACGTTCACGACTACGTGCGGCATGCGCTGGAAATCAATGAAGGCTTGCAGGCGCAACTGGCGGCGGCGATCTCTTCGCCGCTGATTTACGAAGTGTCCATCACGGATCATCAGGGGCTGGTGCTGATCTCCAGCGACCGAAGTTTGCCGGGGCAAACGCTGGCGAAACGAACGCCGCTGTCGCAACTGGTGCAGCGCGGACTGCTGCATCAGATCAAGGTGCTGCGCGGCGCTTCGCGGCTGTACGAATACGATTACCCGTTCAACCTGGGAGACAAACCGTTCGGCGAAGTGCGCATCGTGCTGTCTTCCGCGCTGATCGTGGGTGAAATTAAGGATGGGCTGCCGCGCGCGGCGACCATTGTGCTGGTGGCGCTGATTATATCCACGCTGCTGGCGGCGATTGTCTCGCGTGCGGCGCTGGCTCCGCTGGCCAATATTTCCGCGCAACTGGATCGCATTTCCGCGGGACAGTACGACGCCCCGGGGCCGGACGACACGAGGTTCGGCGGCAGCGGCGACGAGCTTGGGCAGGTCAGCCGAAAGATTTCGCAGGTCGGGCAGCAGTTGCGCGGAGTGCACGAGATTTTCAGCACCATGCGGGAAAACATGAACTCGGTGATGTCCGGGCTGGAGGACGGTTTGCTGCTTTTTACGCGCGATGCGCGCGCGGTGATGATCAGCCCGGCGGCGGAGAAATTTCTGGGAGCGCAATCCGGGCAATTGCTGGGACGGCGTGTGACGGAGATTTTTCCGGCGGGTCATCCGCTGCGCGACGCGCTGCATCTCGAGGGAGATGAGCTGAGCGAAGTCGCTTCCGAGACGGAACTGCAAACACCGGATGGCCCCAAACGCGTGGGTGTGAGCGTACAAGCCATCCAGGAAGACGGCGAACGCATGGGCGCGCTGGTGACGCTGCGAGATCTCGATTCGCTCGAAAGCATCAACACGCAACTGCAAGTGAGCGAACGGCTGGCGGCGCTCGGGCGCATCACCGCGGGCGTGGCCCACGAAGTGAAAAATCCGCTGAATTCCATGCGGCTGTGGCTGGAAAACCTGAAAGAATCCATTCCCCTGGAGCCGGATAGCAACGCGTTTCAGGCGGTGCAGGTGCTCGACAAGGAGATCGACCGGCTGGATGCGGTGGTCAAGCGCTTTCTGGATTTCACGCGGCCGATGGAGATTCGCCTGGAGGCCACGCATCTGCCCGATTTGCTGACGGAAGTTCTGGAAATCGCGCAACCGCAATTTCAAAAGGCCAACGTGCAGGTGGCGCAGCTTCTGCCCATCGACGTGCCGGAAGTGTATGTGGATCGCGCGCTCTTGCAGCAAGCGGTGCTGAATCTGGTGCTGAACGCCGTGGACGCCATGCCCGATGGCGGACAGCTGCGCGTGGTGCTCAGCCGGCGCGGCGACATGGCGGAAATTGCCGTGGGGGATACCGGGCGAGGAATTTCTCCCGAGAACCGGCAGAAAATTTTCCAATTGTTTTTTACCACACGGCCGGGCGGCAGCGGCATCGGGTTGGCCAGCACGTTCCGCATTGTGCAGCTGCATAACGGTTCGATAAACTTCACGTCGGAGGTGGGCCGCGGCACGACGTTCCGCATCGAATTGCCACTCGCGGCTTAGCGTATGACCGACCACCCAGTCCGGTCCTTACACTACTTCCACCGTGGCGCCGGCTTTCAGCCTTGCCGGGGCGCGGCGGTCGCGGCAATCGTTTGCTTCGTCGTGCTGGTGTGTGGATGCGCGGAGCACAAACAGCCAAGCGTGGAATGGCGGACGGCTTCAATCGTGCATCCGCGACCTCCCGTACTACCGAGGACCGCGGAAGTGGCCGAAATCGAGCCGCCAGAACTGGAGCCGCCGGAACTGCACATCGCGTTGCCAGCGCCGCTGGGGAATTTTCCGCTGAGTGCGAATACGCGGCCGCCGCGGCCTCACGCGGCTACTCCGCAGCCGGCAACCGCGGAACCCAGCAAACCGCAGACACCGTTTGTGGCGCCGCAACTGAGCGCCGCGGAATCGAACACCGCGCAACAGGAGTCGGCGGCAAGTTTGGCGGCCGCGGAGAAGAGCTTGGAAGCGACGCAAGGAAAAAGCCTGAACGCGGCACAATCGGATATGGCGTCGAAGATTACCGGATTCATGGCTGACGCTCGGGCTGCGGGCGCGGGTGGCGATTGGACGAGCGCACGGACGCTGGCGAGGAAAGCGCAGTTGCTGGCTGAGGAGTTAGCTCAGTCGTTGCAATAGCAGGGATACCCCCGGCTCGTGTACCAGGTTGCGGCCTCTCAATAAAAACTGTTTTCTATGTAAATTTTTGTGAAAAAGGCCAGCTTAACCTGCCGCGGAACGAATAGTCTACCAACTACATCAAAACAAGGGACTTCGCTGGCGGCCCCACCGCGAGAGAGCGCTTGTGGCATCCCGGTTTGAGCTGAAAATAGTTTTGGGGAGCTCGGAGATTCGGGGCGGATTTGGCCAAAAAAGGATCTTTTTTGCACACCGGCGCTTTGGATGATCAAGAAAACAGGATGCTTAAGGATTCCGCAGTCTTGGGGGGCAGGCGTACTTCTTTACGAGGGAAAGTTTAACAAATTGATGGCTGTCTTGTCAAGTACCATTTGGAGCGTAGTACCATTTTGCGAAGATTCTCCGAAATCGTGAAGCATGTGAGGATCACAGGCGCGGATCGCTAATTCGGTGTGCGTTAAACTATGGGGATGAAAAGTTTTGATGTGGCGATTGCGGGAGGGGGGCTGATCGGCGCGGCGATCGCGCTGGAGTTGGCGCGGGCGGGGCTGCGCGTCGGACTGTTCGATATGCAAGAGCCGGGGCGGGAGGCTTCGTGGGCAGGGGCGGGGATTCTGTCGCCTGCGCCGGAGAGTTCGGCGATGCTGCCGCTGGTGGAGCTGGGGCGCGCGAGCTTGGCGATGTATCCGCAGTTTGTTCGGGAGGTGGAGGAGGTTTCGGGGCAGGAAGTTGGATATCGGCGGAACGGTACGCTTGAGACGTTTTCTTCACGACATGCGATCGAGGAGTTGAGTACCGTGGTGGCGCTTCATCATGGATTGGGTTTGAAGGCGGAGCCACTGTCCGGCGAGCATGCGCGTCAATTGGAACCGGCCATCAGCGAAGAGGTGGAGGCGGCGGTGCTGCGGCCCGAGGAAGCGTCGGTGGACAATCGTGCGCTGACGGCGGCGGTGCTGGAGGCGGCGCAGCGCGGCGGCGCGAAGATTTTTGCAGGCGGCGCGGTCAAGGCGATTCGGCGCGAGAGTTCACGGTGTATTGGACTCTCCCTGGAGAGCGAGGAGGTCGAAGCAAAATTCACGGTGATTGCGGCGGGGTGCTTCTCCGGCGGCATAGAGGGAGCGGGAATCTATGCGCCGGTGCGTCCGGCGAAGGGGCAGGTGGTGGCATTGCGCGCTGCGGAGATTTCGATCACGCGTGTGGTGTGGTCGGAGCGTGTTTACCTGGTGCCGCGGAACGACGGGAGAATTTTGGCCGGGGCTACGGTGGAGCATGTGGGATTCGAAAAAACGCCGAACGCCGGCGGGCTTAGCAAGTTGTTGGCGGCGGCGATTGATGTGGTTCCGGGATTGGCGGCGGCGACGGTGGAGGAGCATTGGGCGGGACTGCGGCCGGATACGCCGGATCATTTGCCGATTTTGGGGCCGACGGACGTGGAGGGTTTGCTGGTAGCGACGGGACATTTTCGGAGCGGGATTTTGCTGGCGCCGATCACCGCGCAGTTGATCCGGGAGTGGATTACGTTGGGGCGCGTGTCGATGGATTGGGAGCGATTTAGTCCGATGCGTTTTGGGGCAGCGAGTTAGTTAGACAGTAGCAACTCCCGTCGTCAGTAACCGTAAACCATTGAAAACAGGCTATCTATTTTCCTTGACAGAATAGCAATCTGTGATATTGTTATTGCAATGCGTTATCGCAAATTCGTTATCGAGGTGCCTGTGAAACTCCATCAAAGAAAGACGGTCAATGACTCTGGGCGATAAATTGCGCTCCTTGCGCGTCGTGGAAGGCTCACTGCGCGGCTTGGGCCGAACCATGACGCAGCTTGAAACGGTGAAAGCCATGAAACGCGAAGTGGGCAAAAACGTGAGCCAGGCGTATCTTTCGCAGATCGAGAGCGGCGCACGGCCGCACCTGACGAACACCACGCAGCAGTTGCTGGCCAAATTTTTTCGCGTATATCCCGGGTTTTTGGTGGACGACCCGCCGGGATATGCGCGCGAGTTGCAGTCGGATTTACGGGTAGTGGACGCCAAGGTGGATTCCTGGCTGTACGCCGGCGCGTCGCAGTTTTCCGCCGATCCGGAGTTGCAACGCGCGCTGATCGCCGTGGCCGAGCACGAAGATTCGCGGCAAGCGTTGTTGCTGCTGGCGGAGATTTTACGGGCGCCGGGATTGGCGGATCGCCTGGGCGAAGTTCTGCGGCCCGAATCGCAGAGAAGCACTGCGGCGCCGGTTTCTTTGCGGCGTGACCCGGCAGAGTCGCAGGGATTGCCAGTGCGTGGCTATTTGCAGAACTAGGTTGCGCCGTTTTCTTGGATTTTGCAGGGGCGCGATACGTTGCGCCTCAGCCGGCCCGGGCATCAAGGCAATAACCGGGCGGACGTTCGGTGCGGAGTTTTTTTATGACGTGGTCGGACTTTTATCTTCTGTGCTTCCTGGTGGGCTTCTCGCTGAGCGTGCTTTCGTTCCTCGCGGGAGCGGTGCACATTCACCTGCCGTTTAAGATGCACTTGCCATTTCATGGCGGCCATGCAGCGGGCGGCCACATTGCCAGCGGTCACGCCGGTGCGGGCCATGCTGCGCACGCTGCGGGCACTCACGCGAGCGGCGTAGCCGGTGAAGGCGCAACGCGCGGAAGTACCGCGCACCTCTCGTGGCTCAACGCCACGACTGCCATGGCCTTTCTCGCCTGGTTTGGCGGCGTTGGCTACATTCTCGCGACGCATTCACACCTTGTGGCGCTGCTATCGCTCGCTTTCGCGACGTTATCGGGCCTTGCGGCTGGCTTTGTGGTCTTCCGCTTCATGGCGCGCCTGATGCGCGATAGCCAAGGCGAGATGAACGATTGGGATTATCGCCTCGAAGGCGTGGTCGGGACGATCAGCATGCCCATCCGCGAAAAGGGCACCGGCGAAGTGATCTTCGAGCAAGACGGCGCCCGCCGCAGTGTCAGCGCGCGATGCGACACCAGCGCGCCAATCGCGAAAGGCGTCGAGGTGGTAATCGAGCGCTACGAGCATGGCATTGCCTACGTGCGACCTTGGGAGGAGTTCACCAAGTAGCGGCGCAATGCGGATGCCGGGCACCGCGGATCGCGTGCTCGGCGGACGCGGCAAAGAGTTTCGCGGACTGACGAACGACGAAAACAGTCCGGACGTCGAAAGAGGAGGGTCTTATGTTCGGGCTATCGAATGACACGCTGGTAATCGCAGGCCTTATCGTTCTGGTGTTGATCGTCGTAATGGCCACCGTGGCCAAAATGTTTCGCAAAGCCGGACCGCACGAAGCGCTGATCATTTACGGGATGCGTGGAACGCGGATCGTCAAAGGCGGCGGAACGATCATCTTCCCCATGGTCGAGATGTGCAAAGAACTGTCGCTGGAGTTGATGTCGTTTGACGTGGCGCCGCAGCAAAGCCTGTACACCAACCAGGGCGTTGCCGTGACGGTGGAAGCTGTGGCCCAGCTCAAAGTCAAATCCGATCCCATCTCCATCAAGACCGCCGCGGAACAATTTCTAACCAAGCGGCCGGAACAGCGTGAAGGATTGATTCGCCTGGTGATGGAAGGCCATCTGCGCGGCATCATCGGGCAGCTTACCGTCGAGCAACTGGTGAAAGAGCCGGAGATGGTGGGCGAACGCATGCGTTCCACTTGTGCGTCGGACATGAACAAGATGGGGCTCGACGTCGTCAGCTTCACCATCAAGGAAGTTCGCGACAAGAACGAATACATCACCAACATGGGGCGCCCGGATATCGCGCGCATCAAGCTGGTAGCGGAAGTGGCCGCCGCCGAAGCCGAACGCGACATCGCCATCAAGCGCGCCGAATCGCAACGTGCCTCCGCGGTCGCCAAAGCGCAGGCCGATCAAGAACGCGTGTTCGCGGAAACCGCGTCCCTGGCCAAGCAAGCCGAAGCCGAGCGCGACCTGGACATCAAGAAGGCCAGCTACCTGGAGATGACCAAGAAAGCTCAGGCCACCGCCGACAAAGCGTACGAAATCGAAACCAACGTCATGCAACAGCAAGTGGTTGCAGAGGCCGTGCGGGTCCAGCAGGTGGAGCGCGAAGCGCAGGTCAAAGTGCAGGACGCGGAAATCGCGCGCCGCGAACGCGAACTCATCGCCACCGTGCTCAAGCAAGCCGAAGTTGAGCGCAAGCGTATCGAGACCATCGCCAACGCCGAGCGCCAACGCCTCATCAGTGAAGCCGAAGGACGCGCTTCCGCGATTCGCGCGCAAGGCGAAGCGGAGGCGGAAATCATTTTCAAGAAGGGCGAAGCGGAAGCCAAAGCCATGAACATCAAGGCGGAGGCCTTCCAGGAGTACAACCAGGCCGCCATCGTCGACAAACTTTTCACCGGGATGCCGGACATCGTGCGCGCTCTTGCCGAGCCGCTCGGCAAAATAGACAAAGTCACCATCGTCTCCACCGGCAACGGCAATTCCGCCGGCGCACACAAGCTGACCGGAGACATCACCGCCATCGCGGCACAAGTGCCGGCGTTATTCGAAGCGCTGTCCGGGATGCAGATGTCCGAGTTGCTCGGCAAGGTGCGCGCGATCGGCGATAAAGCGCCGAAGCTCCCACCGGCTGCATCCGGTGCAAATTCCTAAGCCAATTCCGTCCCGGCGGATTTCGCGAAATCCGCCGCGACCTTTGTGGATGCCGATAGACCAACGTGAGGAGAGGGGCGATGGGCGTGAAAGAAAAGTTGCTGTTGTTGGGCGTTTTGCTGGCGATCGCAGTTGCCTTCCTGGGCCACAACTATTGGCCATGCGTGGTGGCCGTACTGCAAAGATTGGTAGCCGTCGCATTCGCCGGCGCGGCGCGGTTCTAGCGGCCGTCTTTGTAGCGGCCGGGTTTTCGTCCCGGTCATACAGGTTAGCCATTTGTTTTTCGTTGAAAGGAGAATTGCCATGGGACTGTTGGAACGAGTAAGCACATTAATTCGCGCGAACCTGAATGACATGATCGATCGCGCGGAGGATCCGGAAAAAATGATCAAACAAGTGATCGTCGACATGGAGAACCAATACTTGCAGGTAAAAACGCAGGTAGCCGTTTCTATCGCCGATCAGCACATGCTGGAGAAGAAATTTCGCGAGCACCAAGACACCGGAAAAGACTGGATGCGAAAGGCGGAGATAGCCGTGGACAAAAATGAAGACGATCTGGCGCGCGCGGCCATCGAGCGCATGCAAACCGCGCAACGCATGGCCCACAGCTTCGACGAGCAGGTGAACGATCAGTCGGCGCAAGTCGAAACGTTGAAAGCCGCGCTGGTAAAGCTCGAGCAAAAACTCGACGAAGCCAAGTCCAAGCGCGAACTGCTGCTAGCCCGCCATCGCCGCAGCGTAGCCATGGGCAAAGCCGCCCGCGCCCAGACCGAACTCGGCACACAATCGAAAGGCGCGGCCTTCGACCGCCTGAAGGATCGCGTGCACCACAACGAAGCCGTAGCCAGCGCCGAAGTCGAAATGATCACTGACGATACCAGCGAGCGCCTGGTGCGCCTCGAACGCGACGCCGAAGTCGAGCGCCTGCTCTCCGAGATGAAGAACCGCCGCCAGCTCACTGCCGGCTCATAAGTTCGCCGCATGCGAGGCACTGACACCGTGCGAGAATGTGCGCATGGATTCATTGCTCATCGCTGCGCCCAGCGCGATCGCTGTCGCCGGCGGAATTGTCGGCTATGGTGCGGCTTATCCCGGCTCGCAATTGTTTGGGCGCACGGTGCGCCGAACCAACGCGCCCCGCAAGCTGGCCATCACCTTTGACGACGGGCCCAACCCGGCGATCACGCCAAAGCTGCTCGATTTATTCGAGCGCTATTCCGCCCGCGCCACATTTTTTCTGATCGGCGATTTTGTGCGCCAGTGCCCCGAACTGGCGCGCGAGACCGTGGCTCGCGGCCACCGCCTCGGCAATCACACGGACACGCATCCGAATCTCTTCAAACGAACGCCCTCGCAAATTCGCGCCCAACTGCAGCGTTGCAACCAAGCCATCTCCGACGCCACCGGCGCCGCGCCAAACTGGTTTCGTCCGCCGTACGGCCTGCGCAATCCGTGGGTGATTCCCGCCGCCCATCGCCTGGGGTTGCAAGCCGTCATGTGGACGCTGATTACCTACGATTGGAAAGCCCAATCGCCGGAGTGGCTGATTCCGCGCATGGCTCCCATCGCCCAGCACGCGCAGCAAAACGCCGCGAGCAATACGCCCGCTCACGCCCACGGCGACATCCTCTGCCTGCACGACGGCAACCACCGCCATCAGCATGCCGACCGTCGCTGCACCCTGGCCGCCCTCGAGTACTGGATGCCCCGCTGGCGTGACCTGGGCCTCGAATTTGTTACAATTGACGAAGCGGTGCGTCCCCCCGCGGCCTAATTATGGACGAGCGCTCTTTCTACAACGAAAAAGAGGAAGTCCGGAAGCTCAAACTGGTCTGCCCCAGTTGCAAGGGCGAATTCGAAGCACCGGTGCGTTGGAAGGTTTGCCGCAAAAAGCGCGAACTCCCGCGCGGCGCCGGCGAAGAAGATCGCCACAAGTTTGCCAAAGCCACTTCCTACATGGTCCGCCTGGAAGATTTAGTGGCTTGCTACAAATGCCGCAAGCGCTTCGAGCTGACCGGCCAGTCCACCGTGCTCATCAACGACAATCTCGGCGACCCCAACGCCGACCCGGAAAACTTCGGCAATCGCTAGGCATCCAGCGCGTCAAGAGAGCTTCTCATCCGGAACGCAGGGAGGAATCTGCTTTTTAGCGCGGCGCCCGGGCGCGCATCCGTCGATGCAGTCACGATGGTCAAATTTCGGGATACATTTCAAAAAATGCTTCAATCGACTGATGAAACGTGTTCTCAATCTCCTCCTTGCTCCCTTCAATCAAATGCATCGTCACCCGCGCCGTCTTCCCATTTTTCAGGGTTACCCTGGCATCCTCCACTTGCCCCAAATCCTCCTCCGGCAGCAGTCTCATGCCATAAACCAACGCTAGCTTAGCCATTTGAGCGTCTCCCGTTTTCGTGTGATCACGCGCTACTAATCCTTTAGTCCTTTTCATTGTGCACTCTGCCTGATGGGGCTGTCATGTGCGCCGTTCGCGCTGAAGCGGTGGCCACTCGTGCTATCCTCGGGCATCCTCGCAGCGAAGTGCCCGCATCGCATCGCCACACGGAGGAACGATGAGCCAGCGCCGATCAAGTTATTTTGCAATCACCGCGGTGGTTTCCATAATGTGCGTCCCGTGCGCAATCGCGCAGGAGCAGCCCGGTCCGCAGACGGCCCCTCCCCCGCCAGCCCAGGCCGAAACGAAACCCGCCTACGTCGCCCAGAACGGCAGCGCCAATAAGGTCATCATCCTTCCTTCTGGCACGCGCGTAGCCGTCGTGCTCGAAAACGGCATCTCCACGCGCAGCGCCAAGCCCGGCGATTCCGTCTATCTCCGCACCTCGTTCCCCATCACCCAAAATAATCAAATCGTCGTGCCCATCGGCTCTTACCTGCGTGGCGAACTCGTCGATTCCAAACGTCCCGGACGCATCAAAGGCCGCGGCGAATTTCGTATCCGCCTCGACACCATGATTCTGCCCAACGGCTACACCGTCAATATGAACGCCGCCCCGCGCAGCGCCGATAGCGGCGGCAAGGAAACCATGGACTCCGAAGGCCAGGTAACCGGCCCGAGCGGCAAAGGCAAGGACGCAGAAACTATCGCCACCACTACGGTCACCGGCGCGGGCATTGGCGCCATCGCCGACGGCGCTAAAGGCGCAGGCATCGGCGCAGGCATCGGCGCCGTAGGTGGCCTAGCCGCCACGCTCCTAACCCGCGGCCCGGAAGCCGAACTCCCCCGTGGCTCCACTCTCGACGTAGTCCTCGAACACGATCTGCAACTCGACGCCGCCCAAATCAACTACCGTGACCTGGGCCAAGCCATGCCCGTCTCCACCCCGCCTTACCGCCCTCAATAGTTGCCGGTCGCGCCGCCCCCGCGCGTCGGCCTGAGCGGTGAAAAATCTCTCCTGAGGTTCTCTCCGCGGGTCTTCTTGCCGTGTTTAGTCCAATTGCGCCCCTCTCATGGCTTTATTCTGGTTTCTTCAGCGACGCTACGTCGATTCCCAGTTGCTGGCACTTCTTATACAAATGACTGCGCTCGAGGCCCAAGGCGCGTGCCACGTTGGTCATATGAAAGTTGCTGCGACGGATCTCCGCGATTAAGACTTCGCGCTCGAACGCCTCAGAGCGTTCCGCCAGCGTCCCGGCGCCATTGCCCGCTCCCTGCCGGAGTGCACGGGCCGGGCGATCTTCAGATATCGGCAAAACGGGACGCACATCGTCCGCGGTCACCGTATCTTCCGGCGCGAGGAGCACCAGCCGTTCGACCACGTTCCGCAATTCGCGAACATTTCCCGGCCAGGAATATCGCCGCAATTCCGCAATAGCGGCATCGTCAAAAATTTTCTCTTTCCAGCCATTCTGCGCCGCCACTTGCCGCGCAAAATGCGCGACGAGCGGCGGAAAGTCCTCGCCACGATCGCGCAACGGCGGCAGCACCAGCGGAAATACGAAAATCCGGTGAAACAGATCGCGGCGGAAGGCATTCTGCTTCACCAACTCTTCCAAATTGCGATGCGTAGCCACCACCACGCGCACGTTCACGCGAATGGTTTTATCTCCGCCGACGCGCTCGACTTCTCCCTCTTCCAGCACGCGCAGCAATTTCGCCTGCATGGCCACGGGCATATCGCCGATTTCGTCGAGGAAGAGTGTGCCGCGTTCGGCTTGCTCGAATTTTCCCAGGTGTTTCGCCGCGGCGCCCGTAAACGCGCCCTTTTCGTGACCAAACAGTTCCGACTCGATCAGTTCCGCGGGCACGGCGGCGCAGTTCAACGTGACGAAGGCGTTTTCCCGGCGGCCGGATTTATCGTGAATGGCGCGCGCAACAAGCTCTTTTCCCGTGCCGGTTTCGCCTAAAATGCAAACGCGCGTCTCGCTAGCGCCCACACGGGCGATCTGCGCCAGCAATGTCGTCATCGCCGGACCGCTGCCCACCAGTTCGTGCTTCCCTAATTTGCTCCGCAGCTCGCGATTTTCATCTTCAAGTCGCGTCAAGCGCAGCGCATTTTCTATCGTCACCAGCAGCTTGTCCGTCGACAGCGGCTTTTCCAGAAAATCCAGCGCGCCCAACTTCGTGGCACGCACCGCCATTTCCACGTTGGCCTGCCCGGAAATCAAAATGATCGGGGTGGTAATCCCCGCTTTCTTCAAATCCTCCAGAAACTCGATGCCGCTTTTCCCGGGCATGACCACATCGGAAAAAATCAGATCAAACGTCTCGGTGCGCAGCAATTCCAAGGCGCGCCCGGCGTGGTCGCATACCGTGGCGTCGTGACCCGCCATACGAAACGCCCGCGACAATGACGCCAAGGTATTGGGGTCGTCGTCCACCAGCAAGAGATGCGCCTTACGCGGCAAAGGTCCTCGCAAAGAAGGTTGCTGCATTTCCCGATCCCACAAAATCACACAAGTAATTTCGGGCAACTCTTACGCCACTTCAATCGGCGGCTTCCAGGTGCCGGCAGACGCGGATGCTCGCGGCGCCGCCATCTCCTCGACAGAGGAAATCCGCGCAGCCTCTTGACGCTGCGGCAGCTCGATGCGAAACGTCGTTCCGCGCCCCTCTTCACTCACCACCGAAATCGTGCCGCGATGATCGCTCACCACCGACTGCACAATCGCCAGCCCGAGCCCGGTCCCCTGCGACTTCGTCGTGTAATACGGCGTAAAGAGCCGCGAACATTCTTCCGGCGTCAATCCATGGCCCGTATCGGAAACTTCAATTCTCACATTTCCGTCATGCTCCAGCGTGCGCATCGACAGCGTGCCGCCCGCCGGCATGGCATCGAGGGCATTCAACACCAAATTCTGAAACGCGCGATGCAGCATTTCCGCATCCGCATCGATCTCCGGCAGCGGTTCCGTCAAGAAAAACTCCGGTGTGATGGTGGGCTTGCCCACCGCGTGAAACTGCGCCTCGAATAAGCGCACCGCGTCACGCAGCGCCTCATTCACATTCACGCGCGAAAAGTGCGGCGTGGGCATCTTCGCAAAATCACTGAATCTGGCGACGATGGCATTTAAATTGGCAAGCTCCGCCCGCAACGTGGCCGTCGACTCATTAAAAACTTCCATGAACTGTTTGTTTTCCAGCTGCCGCGCACGCTGCAAATTCTCCACGGTGATCTGCATGGGGAACAAAGGATTGCGCAGCTCATGCGCCAGCCGCCGCGCCAATTCCCGCCAGGCCGCGACGCGCTCCGTCTGCACCAGCCGCTCTTTCTGCTCCGCCAGCGTAAGCGTCATCTCATTGAACGCCCCGGCCAACTGGCCGATTTCGTCGCTGCCGTGCACGCGAATGTGCGTGTCCCAGCGCCCCGCGGCTACTTCCCGCGCGCCATCCGCCAACTCTTCCACCGGCCGCGTAATCCGCGCCGAGACCCACAAACTAATTAGCAATCCCACAAGCAGCGCCGCCCCGGCCACCGCCGCCGCAATCTGAAAAATGTGCATCGTCAACATCACCAGTTCGCGCCGCGAACTTCCCGCCAGCAACACGCCGAGCAGTTCCCCGTTCCGGCCGGTCAGCGGAATTGCGTGAAATGTTTCCGCATCCGCTGGATTCGTCGACCAGTTCACGGTCTGCACCACCTGCGCATTCTGCGCCCGCACCCGCTCGATGATGGGCGCAAAGCGGTCCGCCTGTGCCGCCTCCCCGTTCGCATCCGTCAACGCCGACGGCACAAATCCCGATTCCACGTTGCGGTATAGCAGCGTGCGCATTCCCGCGGGCAGCACCAGGGACGCCAGAAAATTCTGATCCAACCGCCGTCCGCCGATAATGTAGAAATTCCTGTCGCCCACTGGCAGCGTGCGCACCACCGTCAGCGACAATGCCACACTGTCCGGCAACTCTTCCTTCTTCAAGAACGCCTTGGAATCTTTCCAATCCTTCGTCGCGACAACCCAGTCGCTTTTGTATCCGACGCGCGCCGGGTACTGCGCCGAAGAAATCAGCGTCCCATCGGCGTTCACAAATTCCACGAAATCCAGCCCGTGATCCTGCGCCGCCCCGGTCGCATCGTGTACGTACAGCGAAGGATCCGCGTTCGACCGCGCCAGATCCAGCGCCATGCGCAGGGTAATCTCCGCGTTGGTAATATTCTCCACCTGATGCATCACTTCATCCCCGCGCTGGGCAAACTCCTTTTGAAATTGCGCCACCAGCGCATCCGTGCGCTGCGCGTCCATTTCCTCGAACGCCGCCTGCGTGTAGTGCGTCACGCCATAGGCCACCAACGAGACCGACGCCAGCACGGTGATTAAAAACACCAGGAATAATTTCGTGCGAAAACTCATGACGGAACCCTCATCGGCAAATCTTCACGGGCTTGGGCCATGCTCATTAGCCGCTCACCGTTGCTGCACTTCATTGTGGCACCGGGGCTGACCCCGAAATGCTGCGCTTCCCATCCAGCCACACATCCGCCAAATGCCACTCGCCCCAGCGTTCCGGCATCCAGTCGCGCACCGCAGCGCCAAGGCCAATATATTCCGGTAGCACCACCAGCGGAATCAGGTTGCGCTCCGCCACCAGCCGCCGCTCACGCACATATAACTGTTCCGCATCCTCAAACGTCCGTTCGTCCGCTTCCGATTCCAGTTGCAGAGCCGAAACCATGGCATCCAATTCCGCACGCTCGGAAAGCGACGAGTAGCGCCAGGCCACCAGGTGTAATCCCGCAGCCTCCGCCGCTCTCCCGGAGTTCGCGCCACTCGGTGTCACGTCGTGTGCCGAACCGCGCGCTTGTATCTGCACCGCGATACCCGCCTGCCTCGCATTGATGGCTACACGCTCGGCGATCAATTTCGCCAGTTCCCCGCCAGCATCTACGCGCAAACGCAAAGGCGGCGCCGCGCCAGGCGTGCCGGTGCTTCCCGTAGCCGAAAAAAGCGCGCCGCTCGTTTCCCTGGTTCGCGCCACGTCGCTCTCCATCGCGAATAAGAAAGCATAGCCCGATAACCACTGCGGCAGAAACGACGCCGCGGGCTCGGCTTGCTTCTGGAGCAACACGTTGGCCATCGTGGCACGGTCCAGCGCCAGAGAGAGCGCCTCGCCCAGGCGCGTCTTTCCGCTTGGAGAAGGCTCCGCCGCGCCGGCGCCGTCCGTGTTCACTTGCAACGCATAAAGCAGCACCGGGGCCGACGACCACACGCGCAAATTTTCCTGTCCCGCCCGGCGCACCAGATCCGGACTGATCTCCACCACGTCCGCTTTTCCAAGTTGCAAATCAAAAAGTTGCCGCAACGCCGGCACGCCCAGGTTCACTTCCACGCCGTCCACAAACGGCCGCCCCGCCCAGCAGCGCTCGTTGCTCAGTAATTTATAGTGCAACATCCCAGCCCCGCCGGGCGCCGCGATAACCTCCGCCACAAAAAATGGGCCCGTACCAAGGAGCACCCCCTCGGCATTCCGCCGGTAAATAAAATATTTTTCAGAAGCCAACTGCTCGAGCAAATCCGGTTCCGGCGCGGAAAACTGCATCACCACGCGCGAGCCCGCAGCCGTCACCACCGCCTTCCCCGGCAACAATTCCTGCATCGCGCCCGCAACCTCCGCCGCGGTGAGCGCCGAGCCATCCGAATATTGCACCCCGGGGCGCAACGTAAATTGCCAGCGCCGCCACCCGGCGTCGTGCGACCATTCCGTCGCTAGCCCCGGCTGAAATCTCCCAAATCGATCCAGCGTCACCAATCGATCGAACAGCGCCGCGGCCATCTGCACGTTGGCCGCATTTTCCGCCGCACCCCGCTTCCACTTCACCGGATCCAGCACCAACGCCGGCTCGCGCAACTCCACTACCAGCGTCCCCCCATACCGCGGCGCCGTTGCCGCCAGGGCAACTTTGCAATTCGTCGCCGCCAACGCGATCGCCGCTAGCGCAAATAACACGCCATGCCAGCATGGGCTCGTCGGAACGCCGTAAACTGCGTCGCAGCTTGCCCGGACGTTAACCTTGAAGGCTTTCGCTCTCGCGTTCATCCCATCGCATCCTATCTATTCTCTTTCGCGCAGTCTCGCTTTCGCGCATCTTTTCCACGCATCGGCCGCGAGTCTCATCATCGCCCGCAAACCATCGCCACGCGGTGCACCTCATAACTCCCCGACGACAGGTCAAACACTATGGCCACCGCCGATTTTCTATCCTCCGCCTCCACCAACCGGCGCACCGGGCCCGCAAATTCCACCGACGCCACCGCTTCTTCCCTTTTCATCTCGCCATTGACCAGCAACAACCGGTCCGTTTGCGTCCAGTCCGCAGCCTCTGCAATCAATCGCCACGAACTGCCATCGCAGCTTGACGTCAGCGTGACCGCCTCTGCATCCGTCGTACTCAAGTTTGCCCCGGCGTTCGGACCGCTGGTTGGCTCTTTTGTCGCGCCTGTCGCTATCGGCGCCGCGGTACATGTCATGGTCCACCGTTCGCCCGCGGCCACCGGCTCGCGCACCGCACAGTTCAGACCCGGCACCGCCACCATGATGGCGCCGTCTTTCGCCCGACGCATCTCCCCGCGCAATCCCCGCGAAACATATCTGTATCCACTAAACGGCAGCTCCTGAATTTCGTTCAGCCGCTCGCCCGCCTCCCGATAGATCGTCACCCCATCCGGCTTGAGAAAAAAAATATTCGCCGTACCTCCCGTGGAACCCGTCCCCTCCGCAAACTCTCCAGCATCCACAATGGCGTCCGTTTGCTGCCACAAGAGCTGTTTCGTGAGCCGTAAACCGTTTCCCCGCGTCATCACCGGCAAAAAAGCCGTCCGCGGCAACCCCGCCATGCGCACCTGTTCGCCCGCCGCCGTCGTCACGCGCGCCACCACCAGAAATTCCGTGGGCGTCTCCCGCACCGATATCCGCACGCCAGCGGCCACCGCCGGCTCCGCCGCCAGCAAGACGCGATGCCCGGACAACTCTTTCAAAAACGTTTCCCGCAAAATGATCGACTCCGCCTCCGGCAGCGAAGAGGCATTCACCCACTCCACCGATACTTTCTCCGGCGCTTCGCGAATCTCTCCCACCCGCCGCGCCAGGCCCTGCACCGCATCCTCCGGCGTCTGCGCACACCAGCCTCCGCGGGGCGCCAGCAGCGCCAGACCTAAAATAAAAAATCGAAATGTCAGCGGAATTCCACGGAGCGAGGAAAAAAATAAAAGTGATCGCACGGCAGCGGCTCATGATAACACGCCGCGCAACGCCCTTTTTGTAGCGCCGGGCGTTTTGCCGGCGGAGTTTCCGGCCCATTCGCGACTGGTCGCGGCGGCGCGGTTCAGCCGCTGAGCCCGCGACAGTTCTGCAAGCACGCCGCCTTAGGCCACGAAATCGCCAGGCGACGCCACACTCCGGCAAAGCAAAGTCTCAAGCCTTATTCTATATTCCGAATCTCTTGGAACGGCCGGCCTAAAAGCCCGCATCGTAAACCGCACAGCCCGCGATTGCGAGCTTCCGCGTCGTCGTCCGCTTACCCGGTCCGTCCGACCGACTCGCGCCGCAACAGCTTCTGCAACTGCGCCGAAAGAAAAATGTCGTACCCCACCAGTGCCGCCGCGCTTCCGAATATCGCCACGCCCGCAAGCATCACCAACAGTTTTAGCGCCAGCATCGCATTTTCCCTTCTGCCGCTCTCATTTCACGCAAACTCTTCACCGGCAAAATTCGCCCGTCCACACTGGCCAAGCCAGGGCTCGCCCAGCCCGCCGAAAAAATCTCCGTACAATCTGTCAAACACCGTACCCGCGAAAATCTCTCACCGATGGGTTCCATAAGCGCGAATCAGCTGCACGGTCCCGCGCACCAATCCGCTCTGTTCGCTCCGCACCCTTGCCGGCCGCTGCGTCGCGGGCTGTATCCAATGAAACGCCACCCGCAACATCAACCAGTCCAGCAAGACCGCCATGCCCGTCGCCAACAGCGTGGTAATCACCAGCGTCGCAAGACTCATCATGGCCATCATCGAATTCTCCAGCCTGCGCCGACGGCTCGCGTGGTAACCGTCTCATCGGCAACTTCGCGATGGCCATGTGCAATGCGCGCGCCAATGCGGCATGCTGAAAACAAACGCCTTGTGAAACGGGGTTGTTCCAATCTGTGGCATTCCGGCCACGCCGTGTTTCAATCGACGCAGAACTCGCCGGGTACTATTTGGCTCGAACGCCATTCCGGCGTACTGTAGAGAGAGGAGAAAACGGGGTTGCCAACCAGGTCGCTAACGAGCTTGCTTGCGCCGCATGGCCACTTGCGAACGCACCGCTGACGCTCAGCGCATCATCAAATTAGCGATCCAGACTTACCATCTTCCATGAGACGCGGCCTGCAAATCGGAAAAATTCTCGGCATCCCCATTCTTCTGGATCCCAGTTGGTTGTTCATCTTTGGCCTGCTCACCTACGCGCTCGCTTCTTCGTTCGCCGAAAAATACCCGCAGTGGCCCAGTTCGCAGCACTGGGTCGTGGCCCTGTTCACCAGCCTCTTGTTTTTTGCCTCCATCCTTTTTCACGAGCTCTCGCACAGCGTGGTGGCCCGCCATTACAAAATTCGCGTCGTCTCCATTACTCTCTTCATTTTTGGCGGCGTGGCCCGCATCGGCCGCGACCCTTCCAAAGCCATCCAGGAATTCAATATCGCCATCGCCGGACCCATCGCCAGCTTTGTGCTCGCCGGCGCATTTTTCAGTATCGGCGCTCTGTTCCCTTCCGATCAAAAACTGACGGCCTTGGCCACCTATCTCTCCGGAATTAATCTTCTTCTTGGCCTCTTTAATTTGGCTCCGGGATTTCCCCTCGATGGCGGCCGCATTTTCCGCGCCATCGTTTGGGCCATCACCAAAGACTTCGCCAAAGCCACGCGCGCCGCGGGCACGAGCGGAAAACTCATCGCCTGCGGCCTGATCGCCTACGGCGCGTGGTGCGGCCTGCATGACAATTTGACTGGCGGCATCTGGTATGGCTTGATCGGCTTTTATCTGCTGGGCGCCGCGAATGACAGCGTCACGCAGCTGGCCATCCGCGAAACCTTGCGCGGCCTCAGCGCCGCCGACGTCATGAGCCAGGAAGTTCCCATCATCAGCGGCGGCATTTCTCTGCAGGACTACAGTGAAGAAGTGTTGCGCACCGGCCGCCGCTATCATCTGGTCGTCACGGACGACCGCCTCGTCGGCCTGATGAACGTGCAAGCCCTTCACGCCGTCCCTCGTGACGAGTGGGAACACAATTCCGTGCAAAGCGTGATGATCCCCCGCGACCGCATCCTCTGGGCCTCTCAGGACGAACCCCTGCAGCGGCTCCTGGAGCGCCTCTTCGCCGCCGACATCAGTCAGATGCCCGTGGTCAGCGGCTCCCCAGACGACGGCGCGCATGTCGTCGGCATTGTCAGCCGCGACGCCATCCTCCGCGTCATTCAAGCCCGTTCTGAACTGCGCCACGCTACCCCCAATAAATAACCGCATCGCTCCGTCTGGCCATGAACGTCCTCGTTGTCGAAGAAATTGCCTTCGCTACTTGCCGCTACGTACGTTCATCGGCAGTTGCTCTAGTACTAAATTTTCCTCGCGCTTCACCCTTGCCGGTGATAGGCTACGCCAACCAAAAGGGCTGCCGTGCCCGTCCCCTCCCAAGCGACCGGACGCCCCCTCGAGACACTTCCACGCAAAGGAGAGATTATGGTCCGGAGAATCGGTCCGTTTTTACTCGCAATGGCCGCGCTGGTGTCCGTCCTGACGGCGAAGACCCAGGCGCAGTCCGTGTTGACTCATCACGTCCGCGAAGCGGTTCGCACCGGTGAAGCACGGCCCATCGGGCAGCTACCCTCAGATCAAATCATGAACCTCGATGTGGTTCTCGCGTTGCGCGACCCGGCAGGATTGGATTCTTTTCTGAAGGAGCTCTACGATCCAGCCACGCCCTTTTACCGGCAGTTCCTCACCGTGCCGGAGTTCACCGAGCGCTTTGGACCCACGCAGGAAGACTATGACGCCGTGGTTCGTTTCGCGACCGCGAACGGCTTCGAGGTCGTCGGCGGCACACGCGATGGCATGGACGTGCAGATCAAGGGCCCCGTTTCGGCCATCGAGAGTGCTTTCCATTTAAAGCTGCGCACGTACCAGCATCCCACCGAAAACCGCACCTTTTACGCGCCGGACCGCGAGCCCACCACTGACCTGTCCTTCGCGCTTTGGCACGTCTCCGGCTTGGACAATTACTCCATTCCACATCCCATGTTCGTGAAGAAGAGCGACTACGCCAAGGCCCACGGGATCGACGAGAAGGCCGTCGTGTCCCACGCCACCACCGGCTCAGGCCCTTCGGCATCCTTTTTGGGCAGCGACATGCGCGCCGCTTACTACGGCGGGACGGCCCTCACCGGCGCGGGCCAAAACCTCGGTCTGTTCGAATATTTAGGGACCGACTTGACCGACTTGAGCACTTATTTCAAGAACGTCGGCCAGACCAACAACGTGCCCATCACCCTGCTCTCTACCGATGGCACCAGCACATCCTGCGTGGCGTCGCATGAGTGCGATGACACCGAACAAACGCTCGACATGACCCAGGCCATCGGCATGGCTCCGGGTCTCTCAAGTCTGGTGATGTACATCGGCTCCACGGACACCGCCATCATCAGCGCCATGACCACGCACAGTCCGCTGCCCACCACCATCGGCTGTTCCTGGGGCTGGACACCCGCCGATCCCAGCACGCTCAATCCCTACTTCGAGAAGATGGCCGCGCAAGGTCAGAACTTCTTTGCGGCTTCCGGCGACTCTTCGACTTGGTCGGCGAGTAATGAGGCTTGGCCGGCGGACAATGCCTATGTCGTTTCTGTCGGCGGCACCGACCTGGTAACGGCCGGCGCGGCTGGCCCCTGGAAGTCAGAAACGGCCTGGTCGGACAGCGGCGGCGGCATCTCACCGGACTCCATCCCCATACCCTCGTGGCAGCAGCTCTCGGGTGTGATTAACTCCAGCAACGAAGGTTCGACGAGCCTGCGCAACGGCCCGGACGTCTCCGCCAACGCGAACTTTACATTTTACGTCTGCGCGGACCAAACCACCTGCACGGCAAACGATTATGGCGGCACCAGCTTCGCAACGCCCATGTGGGCCGGCTACCTTGCCCTGGTCAATCAACAGTTGGCGAACAACGGCGACTCGCCCATCGGCTTCATCAACCCAACCATCTACGCGCAGAATGTCACCTCCAGCTATGGCACGGACTTTCACGACATCACCAGCGGCACGTCCGGCAGTTACTCCGCAGTGACCGGTTATGATCTGGTGACCGGCTGGGGCAGTCCGAACGGTACCGGGTTGATCAACGCCCTGGCGCCGACGAGCACTTCTCCTGCCTTCGCCATCTCCTCCTCGCCCGCTTCCGTCTCCGTGGTACAGGGCAAGAGCGGCACGTCCACGATCATCACGACCGTCTCTGGCGGCTTTGACTCTGCGGTTGCCTTGACCGCCAGCGGCGCGCCGGCAGGTGTTACCACCACCCTCAGCCCCACGTCCATCGCGGCTCCGGGTTCCGGTTCGTCCACGCTGACCTTGGCCGTCGCGTCAACCACCGTAGCTGGTACCTATACGATCACCGTAACCGGCACGGGCGGCGGAATCACGCACACGGCAACCGTTTCACTCACAGTGACCGTACCGACTACGGGTGCCTTCGCCATCGCCGTCTCGCCCACTTCCGGATACCTATATCAGGGCCAAAGTGGCTATGCCGTAGTCTCCACAATGCTCTCGGGTGGTTTTGACGCAGCGATTTCGTTGAGCGCCACCCGTGTGCCCTCCGGCGTAACCGTCTCCTTCAGCCCATCCTCCATCGCCGCGCCGGGCTCCGGCTCGTCCGATATGAACCTAACCGTGGCCGGGAACGCCCCGCCGGGAACCTATCCAATCACCATAACGGGCACCGGCGGCGGCATGACGCACATCACGGTCCTCACATTCGAGGTTGTCGCGGTCTACTACAGATTCTTCTGACGCGTTCTGCCACGCAAAATCCCCGGCGCTCGCTGCGACGGCCATCACACAATGCAAAGGCCCGGACTCTTCAGTCCGGGCCTTTGCAAATCTGACGCCTTCACTTAGATGCTCATAGTCAGCGGTTCAGCCTAGAGGCCGCGTTCCATGCCTGTTTTTCCAAACGGAGTACGCCGTCTCGCGAACGGAGGTTTGTGATCCCCGACCCATCCCTTCGGAAAATCTACTCAGGCAGTTGAGCGTGTTCCGGTTCGCGTAGCCAGAAACTTCCAACGAGCGACCCGGTATAGGCCAGGACCGCGAGTGTGCCGGCCGAGTACGCAAGCCGGGTGGCGGCGCTGGCGCCGGGCATGATGTTGGTGAGTTGCGTCGTGAGCAGCACCCCTGATGCACCGATCACCCGGGCTCCGATGTTAATCGCGAAACTCTCCCCGGTGCCGCGCAAGTGCGTCGGGTACATCCGTGGCAAATAGTTGCCCCAAAGGCTGAACGGTCCGTTCATCAGCAGACCCGCCAGAAGAATCCCGCACTCCAGCAATCGCAAGCTGTGCGTTGCGGCAAAAAAGTACACGTAGGAGAAGACCAACAATCCGGGAACCAGGAAGACGCGCAACAAACGCCTCTGCGTCGCGATCCGGACCACCAGGAAGGCAAACAACAAGCGCCCGGCAATCGTGCCAAGCTCCTGAAACAATTGCACGCGACTTACGGTTTGTTCCACCAAGCGAGGCGCGAAGCTCCGCACTTCCGGAAGGCCGGGAATTATGCGAGGTGTCTGCAAAATGACGCCTGAAGACAGCGCATAACTGCACGCCACCAGGAAGGTAGTCACTAACGTGGTCTTTCGCAGTGCGGGCCGGAACAGTTCCCCCAAGCTCGGCCGCTGCAATGTTCCTTTGGATTTCATCTCCCGCCAGATGGGAGACTCCGGCAAGAACGGCCGTAAAAGGATCAGTGGAATTGCAGGGATCAGTCCGGACAGCAAGGTGTAGCGCCAAGCCTCGTGGTTACCGTGTATGGCTGGGAATCGTTCGGCGTAGGTGACGGCAATATAATAGACGCCCGTCGCCATTAGTCCTCCCAAGCCGAAGGCCGCCTGGGTATAGCCCAGCGCGGATTCACGCTGCTTGGGATTAGAGAAAAGCTCCGCTACCCACGCTACCCCGGCCACATATTCAACACACACGCCGATGACCGTGGTGCAACGGAAAAGCAATAACTGCGGCAACGTAAGTGCCAAGCTGGCGGCGCACGCCGAGAAGGCATACAAGAGGATGCTCCACACGAGGACCCGCCGACGCCCTAAGAGGTCGGTCAGGTACCCTCCCAGAAGTCCAAAGACACCCCCCGAAGCCAGCGGCAGATAAAACAGCAAGCCCACCCAGAGGTTGGACGCCCGGCTGCCGGGCGCGAAGTGCCCGAGAGCGGTGAGGGCGGGACGGACAATCAGCGGCAGCACCAAGGTCTCGTAAAGATCGAACGCAAAGCCGAGCGCCGCGACTCCGCAGATGAGCCATTGCAGCGGCGTCAACCGGCCGATGGGCGGCGCCAAGTCGGGGATTTCCGCGATGTCGATGGGTGCACGCGGCCGGCGCGTTGATTCGTCGATGGGCCATCCATCCTTCACTTCCAGGAAGCGTGAACCACACGCATGCGCATCATTAGAGGACTTCGAACACTTGTAAGACAAGTTCAAATACTTTTATAATTGTTAAGGAATTATTAACAATGGATTTTACCTCCCGCCAGTTCCGCGCTTTCGCGCTCGTGGCCCAGCATCGCAGCTTCTCGCGCGCCGCGGAAGCACTCTACATCACGCCATCCGGCTTGAGCATTTTGATTCGCGAGCTGGAAACCCAACTCGGATTTCGTCTGTTCGATCGCACCACCCGTCAAGTAGGCCTGACGCGTTTCGGCGGCGAGTTGCTGGGAGTGGTCCGCCAGAGTCTTGAGAAGCTTGATGCCGCTGTGTCCCGCATCGGGCGATCGGCAGCCGAAGCGAGTCTGTCCTTATCCGTTGGTGCGCCGCCGCTGATCGCGGCCAACGTACTGCCGGAAGCCGTCAAGGAATTTCGCGGTAACCGGCCCGATCTCCGCGTTCGCGTGTTGGATATTGGTGGGGAAGCTCTCACGCGGCTGGTTGAGGAGGGCAAGCTGGACATGAGCCTGGGCGCATTTTTCGAGCCCGGGCACGGAATTCGCCGCACCCCATTATTCAGATTTTCCTTGATGGTGATTCGCCCCGATAACGATCCCGCGTTGCGCCGCACCACCACCACCTGGTCCGCTCTGAAGGCCGAACCGCTGATCTCGCAAGCGCCAGGCCATCTGGTCCAGCAGTTCATTGACAAACATCTGGCCCGTGCCGGTGTTTCCGCTCAACGGCGTGCCGTCTTCAATTATCTCGATACGGTGATCGCCATGGTGGAGGCCGGCGAGGGCATTGCTGTCATCCCTTCGTACGTGTTGCCCGCGTGCCGAAACCGCAAAGTTGTGATGAGTAAGTTGATCAATCCCGTTGTGAACTTGGACTTTTCTCGGATCAGCCTTCGCGGGAAAAAGCTGCCTCCTGGAGCGGACGACTTTACCTCATTCCTCCAGGGATATATCGCTCGATGGGCCGGACGGGCCGGCATTCTATAGCTGGACAAATATACCTTGCAATAGTCGTCGGCATCGTCAGCCGCGACGCCATCCTCCGCGTCATCCGAGCCGCTCCGCGCTCCGCCGCGCGGCACCCAACAAATAAGCCGCAACGCCGCATTTAGAGCAGCGGAGTTTCATCTTCCGTCGATCAGCGAGAGTCGCAGTAGAACAATCGAGAATCGCGGCGCACCGTTGAGGTATACTCCCGCTGCTCCGAAGCCAAACGAATCGAAATCCCGGTGAAAAAAATGATGGAACAGCCCCCGTCTCCCCCTGCCCATGTCGGCGTACTCCAACTCTTGAGCGGCGTCCACGTCGCGGGCGCGGTGTCCTGCCTCGCCCAACTCGGAATCCCTGACCTCCTCGACACCGCTCCCAAATCGGCTGACGAGCTGGCGGCTCAGATCGGGGCCCACCCACAAGCGCTCTACCGCCTGATGCGCGCCACCGCCAGCGTGGGCGTACTCTCTGAGGGGTCCGACGGAAAATTTTCGCAAACGCCCATGTCCGCGGTTCTGTGCAGCAATGGCACTCCCAGCCTGCGATCCTTCGCCATCATGAGCGGCAGAGAGTGGCACGCGCGTGGTTGGTCCCACCTCGAATATTGCGTCCGCACCGGCAAGGAAGCCATGAACCAGATCTACGGCGCGCCCGTCTTCGAATTCTTGCAGCAACGTCCCGCGGAAGGCCAGATCTTCAATGACGCCATGACCGATCTATCCAGGATCGACAGTCCCGCCGTGGCCGCAGCCTACAATTTTGCGGGCATTCATTCCCTCGTCGACGTAGCCGGCGGCCACGGACTTCTGCTCGCCACGATCCTCGCGCGGAATCCTCATTTGCGCGGCACGCTATACGACTTGCAGCATGTCATTGCGGGCGCCACCAACGGACCGCTCCAGCCCTTTCTCGAACGCTGCGCCCTCGATTCCGGCGATATGTTTTCTTCGGTTCCCACGGGCGCCGATGCCTACATCATGAAACACATCATGCACGACTGGCCGGACGACCTGTGCCTCCAGATCCTCAAAGCCTGCCGGCAAAGCGTGAATCCGGGCGGCAAACTCCTCGTGGTGGACAGCGTAATTCAGCCCGGCAACGACTTTTCCCCATCCAAGTTCCTCGATCTGCAAATGTTGATTTTCCCTAGTGGCTGCGAGCGCACCGAAAAACAATTTCATGCCTTGTTTGCCGCCGCCGGCTGGCGCCTCAACCGCATCATCCCCACCGCCGCCATCGATTCCATCGTCGAGGGCCTTCCCGCATAACTTCCGCCCGCCAACGCTCCTTTGCGCCAGCAACTTCTCTTCGCCGCAGTTGCGGGATCCGGTCCCCCGAACGAGTACAGACAGCAGTCTAAGATTCACCGTTAAGCCTGCAGTCAAATAATCTAGCGTGCGCTCTGCACCTAACGCGCTTCAAGAAACGCGCGGATGCCGTGGCGGGGGCGCAGCGTGATCGAGGGCAGCGGCACTACGGGATGATTCGCCACCAGGCGGAAGCGATAGCGCTGCGCGATCGTCGCCAGCACCAGCGTCGCTTCCATCAGCGCGAATGTGTTTCCAATACATTGCCGCGGGCCGCCGCCAAACGGAAAATATGCGAAACGCGGCAACCGTTTCGCCAATCCGTCTTCCCACCGCTCCGGCAAAAACTCCTCCGCCCGTTCAAACCACCGCGGATCGCGATGCATCACCCACTGCGAAAGCGAAATGCCCGTGCCTTTCGGTACTTGATAGCCGCCGATTTCGTGCTCCTCGATGGCCACGCGCGCCGTGCCCCACGCCGGCGGATACAAGCGCAGCGATTCGGTCAGCACATTCTCCGTATATTTTAATCGCGCTACGTCGTCGAGAGTCGGCGCGCGCCCGCCCAGCAGGTTGTCCAACTCCGCGTGCAGTTTCTTTTCCGCCGCCGGATTTTGCGCCAGCAGCCACCACGTCCACGACAGCGCATTCGCGGTGGTTTCATGTCCCGCAAGAAACAGTGTGGTCGATTCATCGCGCAACTGCTTGTCCGTCATGCGCGAACCGTCTTCATCCCGCGCGGCCAGCAGCATCGAGAGCAGATCTCCCGCATCGCGGCCGGACTCGCGCCGCTCCCCGATAATGCGATAGATAATTTTATCCAGCCTTCTCACCGCGCGCTTCTTCCGGATATTTTGCGGCGTAGGCACCCAGATGGGAAAAAGCAGCGCGCGGCGAAAATCAGCGCCGATTTCGAGCAGCAGTTCCAGAGACTTGCCCACCTCGTGCGCATCGCCGGCCACATCCGCGTCGAACAGCGTCTTGCCCACGATTTGCAGCGTGATGCGCATCATCTCCTGATGGATGTCGCGTTCTTCGCCGGCCCGCCAGTTTTCCAGCGCGCGCTCCGTGTAGCGCACCATGGTTTCCGCATAGGTGGCGATGCGCGCGCGGTGAAACGCCGGCTGCGCCAGCCGCCGCTGCCGCAGCCAGAAACTGTCTTCGCTGGTCAGCAATCCTTCGCCAAAAAGTATTTTATTGGCGAGCAGCACGCGCCCTTTGTGAAACTTGCGCGCGTTCGTGACCAGCACATCCTCGATGTAGTCCGGATGATTGATAAAAAAACTGCGGAACGTGTAATAGCGCATCCCGGTGATGTCGCCGTAGGTTCGCGCGCAATGCGTGAAAAATCCCAGTGGATCGCGCGTCACTTGCCCGAGCTGCCCGCTGAATTGCTTTGCCGCTCCGGAATCCGGCCCCGGAGGAAATTTTTCCCGGGTTTTCGTCGCTGCCGCCATCGTGGTGTTCATCTTTCGCCCGGCGGGTACTACTGGAGCATCGGTCGAATACGGCTGAGAGCAGCCGCGAAAGTATCGGCGTTGTACGCGGACGGATTTTCCAGTTGCTGAAAAAGACCGTTGATGGCCGCGCGAACTTCCGCGGAATCGGGGGGCGCAGCCTCTTTGCTGTAGGCGATGTACAGCGAATCGAGAGCCATGGTGGCTTGTTCAGCGGCACGTTCATCGGCAAGGGAAATTTCCCCGGCGTGATCGCAGATACTCTGCATCATGCGCAGAACCAGGCCGCGATCGTAGTTCATTCCCGCGAGCCGTTCGGCGAAACGCTGCGCGCCGGGCGCGGCCGCGGTGGCCGCGGTGGCCGCCGTGTTGCGATCCGGATTCAATTTACTCATTTCGTCCGAAACAGCAGCAAGCTTTTCATCCAGATCTTGCGCCCCAGCGGCGTCCACCTCTTTCGCCAGCAGGCGAAAAACCACGTAGCGCGATTCGTTCCACGCGGGATCACCGGGGCGGCGCCCGGCGTAGCCATGTTCCTGACGCCAACTGTCTTTGGGCATGGTGAGCGAATGGTGGCAAGCGAAACAGGACAGCTCGGAGTATTCCGGCCAGATATTTTTCTTGTCGTAACGCTCGCCGCGCGCGCGCCATGCCACGCGATCCATGGCGGCGCGAAGTTGCACGGCCTGGCCGGTGCTCCAATCGCGCACGCCTTCCCACGAAGAATCTTCGGCAGGCGAGCCGTTGGCGTTGAGACGCGGAATATTCCAGTGACGCGGCATCACCGCGGAAAAAGAATCGAGCTCGAAATATAAATCGGGATGGCCGGCGGCGATCATTTCATGGTCCACAAACTTGCCGGAGTTGCCGAGATGGCATTCGAGACATTTGTCGGTCCGCACGATGACGTTACGCGTATCGACCATGTGAAAATCGCGCACCGATTGCAGGTGTTTTTCCGGCGAATCTTTCGCGGTGTGCTGCCCCAGCCAGCCTTGCGCGGGGCCATGGCAATTTTCGCAGGTCACACCTTCGGTGACCTCGAATTTTCGTCCAACCAAATCCGCAGGCGGCGCGAGCGCGTGGCAGGCGAGACATTTCGGCGCGTCTTCGGCTTTGCCAAGATGCAAAATTTTCGCCATGCGCTCGCCCACGTCGCCGGTCAGCGCCTGGTACGCGCGGCTGTGTTTGTCCTGGATAATCCACGTGGAATATTCGTTTTGCAGGATGCGGCTGCCCGCCACGGGTTTCACACTGCCGTGACAACTGGTCGCCGCGCAGGAGCCGGGGCCGACGTATTTGCCATTGCCTTTGAGCGCGGCGGTGCTGTTTTCGGCTTGCGCCAGCAGCGCGAATGGAGCGGCAAGCGAAACACACAGCGCGAAGAATGCGACGCGGGGATAAAGCGCAATTCTCATTCGAGGTTCGGTTTGGCTGGATAGCTTATATCCGCTCGGTGCAAAAGAAGTCAAGGAAGGAGGATTCGCAGAAAGCTGGTGGAAACGGAGGGAAGGAAGAATGCAACGCTGCAACGAAGGCGAGAAATATGAGGAACGAGGAGTCGCGACGGTGCGAGGGCCGATCGGCGCACGCTTCGGGAACGCGAGCGAGGCAAGCGTTTTGTTTTTTGTTGAGATATGCCAGCCCCCACCCCGGAGGCGTTGTGCAACAGTTGCATTCTAAGGTGGTTAGAAGTATTTTTTTCGTAACATATAGACGTGATTGAGGTTAGATCGGGCGTGGGATTTTTGGTAGAGGCACCCCATGCCACCCCCGGGTGTTTTTCGCAAAGAGTGCGCAACGCGAAGAAAAGACTCAGGATATCGCGTTTTGCGAATTGAGAAGAGTGTGTAAGCGATTGAAAACAAAGGGGAACACTTTGCGCATCCTTGGCGAAACGTGAACGATGGGAAGACGCGGGCGGTGCGGTCCGGGCGGTGGTTCGAGCTATCACGCGGGACGATAGCAAGGAGTCTAATCATTGTCAATGGACCATAGATTACTACTAGGACTATAAGACGACGCGGTTATGCGCTGTGTATACTTTGTGGCACGATTTGTGGTGGTGCTGCGAGTTGATGGGCTGACTAGCGGGACAAGACGAACAAGGAGGGACAGGATGGCTGATCTGGCGATGTCGCGGGTGACTTCCCGCAGGGAATTGTTGAAGGTTGGAGGATTGATGGCCGGGGCTGGGCTCTTTTCGAGCGTGCTAGCAAAGGACGGCATCGCCGGGATGCTGGCGGACCCGGCTCAACAAACTACGCAACAAACGGCCCAACAAACTGCCAAACAGGCGGCTCAATCGGGGACCGCATTGCCTGCGAACTTCGTCGCGGATATGCGGGCGAAGATGGGAGCGGTGCCGCTACAGTCGCTGAAACTGCGCGATAACCTGTTCATGCTGTATGGTCCTGGCGGGAACATGGTGGCGTTGAACGGACCGGACGGCAAAGTGCTGGTGGATTCGAGCTTTTCTACCGTGGCACCGAAACTCCGTGAGGCACTGGCTGGAATAGGGAGCGCGCCACTGAAGATCCTGATCAATACGCACTGGCATTTCGACCACACCGACGGCAATGAAGCGATGCACGAGGCGGGGGCGCTGATCGTGGCGCACGAAAACACGCGCAAGCGGCTCTCCACGCCGCAGACGATGGCCGCGTTCGGATTGCACTTTGACGCCGCACCAGCCGCCGCGTGGCCGCAGCAGACGTTCACGGACAGCACGGTGCTTTATTTTGACAACGAGCAAATGCACCTGGGCTACTTTTCGCCGGCGCATACCGATGGGGATATTTACGTGCAGTATGCAAACGGCAATGTACTGCACATGGGCGACATCTGGTTCAACGGAAATTATCCGCTAATTGATGTGAGCACCGGAGGGACCATCAACGGAATGATCGCGGCGTCAGATCAGGGAATTAAACTGGCGGACGCGGACACGAAAATCGTTCCGGGACATGGCCCGCTGGGCGACAAGGCGGGTCTTACGAAGTATCACGACATGCTGGTGACGGTGCGCGATCGCGTGAAAAAGCAGAAGGATGCCGGGCAGTCGCTGGCGGAGGTGACGGCGGCAAAACCGACGGCGGACCTGGACGCGCAATGGGGGAACGGGAGCATCAAGCCGGATTTTTTTGTGAATTTGGTGTATTCGACGCTGTAGGAAAAAATGCGACTAAATATCGACGGATAAACGGTAGTGATTTACGGGACGAGTTTTGGATGCTTTGTGGTGATCCAGCGCTCTACAAATTCAACGAATGCCTGCGTCTCGGCGACAATTTCCTCCGCTTCGGTGTGAGTAGCCACAGAGGCTTGATCGTAGTCGATGACATTGCGCTTGCGTCTGCAGGCATCAAAAAAATCGAGGGCGGGGGCGGCGGTCGGGCCAAGTGCTAGGCGCGCGCTGCTTCAAACGTTGAACGATGGTGTCCTGGTGTAGTGGCGAGTCGAAACCCGGCGCAGGCGATGGACATCTTCGCGGTTTGCAACGCGGCGTTGTAGGCGGAGGCGAAGCGACGGTCGTCGGACAGTTCCAATATTGCGGCGTCTTCAAGGTCCCGAAGGATGAGAGCGCGCAGATCGTCCAGCTCTTTTTCGGCTGGTCCTGTGGGTATGGACTTTATGTTCTGCGAGGAGCTTTTTCCAACTCATGCGGGGAACCCACGATGGTGATGAGCTTACCGCCGACCAGGGATTTTACAAAATGATCCCCTCCACGCAACTTGTCTGCGAATTCGTTTTCGGAAAATCGCATAACGTTCACTTCCCGGCCGAACTGGCGTTCGACCTTCCGCAGTACGGGTAAGAGAGCGGCCATCGCCAGCGGTCCGACGATAACGAGGTCGACGCCGCTTTGCGGCTGTTCCGCACCACGCGCAACGGAGCCATAGACGGCGGCCCAGCTAATTTTTTCGCCGAATCGAGCGATCGCAGATTGCAATGTTGGGATGATTCCGGCGGTTTTCGAGAACAACAGGCGAAGTTCGTGGAACACCGGGGAAGCGGTTTGGGCCCGGTAGTAGGTGCGCCGACCATCCATCTTGCGTCGCAAAACGCCGCACTTGGTGAGCGAGTCGAGTTCCCTTTGCAGGCTCGATGGAGAAGTCCGGAGATGCGCGGCCAGTTCGGATAAGAACCACGACTTTTCAGGAGACAGCAGCGTGGCCGCGAGGATTTTCCGGCGAATGCTGGGAAAGAGGGCATCCAGGATGGGTGATGTACGCATTATGCGTATATATTTACGCAAACGGCGTATTATGTCAAACGGCCTTTACGGAAAACCGGATCGGCGGTTATCGGGTATAGTGCGAATCGCATCTTGGAGAATGACAATGAAGGGTGCATTGCGTTTGATGATGATCGTAGTGATGGCGGGTCGTCAGTAACCTGCGCCTACGACTTCCATAACGCCCTCGATGCAAGCGTCTGGGCGAATCCAGGCTTCATAGCGCACCAGGATGCGCGTACCTTTCTGCGAAACCAACATCCACAGGCCCTGCATGTAACCGAGCCGGGAAAATAGATTAAAGACCATGGGAATATCGTTGGTATCCGGCGCAGTGATGACGTCGTATGGCTTGCCGATCAATTCTTCGCGGGTATATCCAACCAACTGGCAGAAACTGTCGGAAACCTGGACATACTTTCTATCGACATCCACGACGGTAACGTAATCAGGCACCAGCTTGCGTTGCTGAAACAGATTCAGCTCCGCTTCCTGGCGAAGACCTTTGACAATCTCTTTGGTCCAGGCGGGATAGTTCTCTTTGGAATCGTGGCGGTGAACGCGAGGTGGGGTATAGCGCGGTTTTCGTGACATACCGGGTAACCTCCTGTCGACGGACAGTATACATACATCAATACGTTAAGCACAAAGGGGGACCCATCGATGCCGAGAGGGTAATACGATCATCCGTGAGATGCGAGGCAGCCGTTCCCGTGAGGTTTGGAGCTAGTTTTCGCCGAGGAATTCCACTTCGGGCGGGCCGGGGAGCAGGCCGGCGGCGGTGCCGCGTTCGATGAGCTGGGTGACGGCCTGTTTGCCGCGTTCGCCGTAGCCGAGGGTCCACTTATTCACGTACATGCCCACGAATTTGTCGGCGAGCTCGGTGTCCATTTCGCGAGCGAACTGCATGGCGTAGTTTAAAGCTTCTTCGCGGTGTTCCAGGCCGTAGGAGACGCTGTCGCGGATGACTTTGGCAACCTGGCGGCCGAGTTGCGGCCCGAGAGCGCGCCGGACGGCATTGCCACCGAGAGGGAGCGGGAGGCCGGTTAGCTCCTGCCACCAGGCACCAAGATCGATGATGCGGTGCAGGCCAAGCTGGGGGAAAAAGAGCTGGCCTTCGTGAATGAGCAGGCCGGCTTCGACGACGCCATCCTGGACGGCAGCGATGATTTTGTCGAAAGGCATGACGACCGGCTCGAAATTGGGTTCGTAGAGCTTCAAGGCGAGGTAGGCGGTGGTTTGCAGGCCGGGAACGCCAATGCGTTTGCCGGCAAGCTCTTCTTTTTTGATGTGCTTGCTGGAGACGACGATGGGGCCGTAGCCTTCGCCGAAACTGGCGCCGCAGTCGAGCAAAACATACTTGTCGCGCAAGGAGGGATAAGCGGCAAAGCTGACGGCGGTGACGTCGTAGGTTTCGGCGAGGGCGGCTTCGTTGAGCGTTTGAATGTCGGAGAGGACGTGAGTGTACTTATAGCCCGGGGTGGAGAGCTTGTGAGTGGCGAGAGCGTAGAACATGAAAGCGTCGTCGGAGTCGGGAGAATGAGCGAGTTTGATCTCGATAGGCTCTTTTTCAGTTTTGTGGGCGCTCTGGGTAGCGGACATGGCTGGAATTCTTCCTTTAGGCACCGAGCATCGATGGCATGCGAAGGCTGAAACGCCCGGCGTCGGCTGCGTCGCGCCGACCGACACTCCCCCTGAGGCAAAGTGCGGGGAACGACGAGGAGAGGAGGAGCGTGCCGCAAGGGCCGGCGGACGCTGCCAGGCAGCCGTTTCTTGCCAGCTGAAGCCTAGCATACTGCAAGACGCCGGACAAACGGCGGCCCGGGGGGAACCGGCGGTGGTTCGCGGTACGAAGAGCGACATGGAGGAAAAACCGGACGTGAGGCGTCCACGCCAAACCGACAAAGTCTCCTAATTGCGGGCTCTGGCACATCTAGGTGTCGAGGCACCCAGGACGACGGCGATGAAACACGCGCGGCGCAGGGGGAATATCTTGCGGCACTGGGAGTGACTACGCAGATGGTGCAATGAAGTGTGGGTTCAGTTGTGGGTTGGGATTTGTGGGACGAGGCTCGGTAACCTGCTGGAAGTAAATGGTGGGCCTGGGTGGACTTGAACCACCGACCTCGCCCTTATCAGGGGCGCGCTCTAGCCACCTGAGCTACAGGCCCATCGTGCAAAGCAACTTCGAAATTCTAACAGGCCCAACGCGCAGCGTACAACTCTATCCTTCTAGGCTAGCTTCCGTCCGGCAACATGGCTTCACGCCGTACACCAAACCATGCCAACGGTGTGTGGCGAATGAGAGGGGTGATCTGCCTGCTATCGCCGCGGGTTGATTCGGACCACCATTCCTATTGCACGAACCCCACGTTCGGGGTTGGCCCGCCTTCGGGAGCTTCCTTGATGGGTCCAAATTGCGCTTCGTAGCGCGCCAGGTTTTCGCCCAGAGCCCGCCAGATGCGCTTGGCGTGGCCGGGGCTGACGATGGTGCTGCTCATCAACTTGCCTTGTGCGCCGTTGGGGAAAATATAGATGAAGTTCAGCGTAAACTCCTCGAGGTTGTGATGAATCATCACCAGGTTGCTGTACTGCCCCAATAATTCCTTCTCGTCGGCTTTAATTTGCACTTGCCCTGGCGCTGCTCCCTGTTGCGGTGGCCGCTGCTCGTCCATAACGTTGCGCTCCTGAGTTTCCGGTAGTGGTTCCCTGTCGAAATTCCGTGGTTCCGTGCAGAAGTCCGAATTCCGTCTCGAAGTTATCACAAGCGACGGCGCGATGCTCGTCTGAAGGGCGCCGCTCTAGCGATTGCAGATAGATGGATCCGCGCGGTCAGCGAAGGGAATCATGGTGACGGGGTCCGGTTTTGTCCGCCAAGCACATCGGCCGGCAGTTTTATTGACAATCGAAGGCATTAAGCGTAGTTTAACAGTTGAGTTTAGCGCGGTTAACATCAAACGCGGTTCACGCCTTTCATGTCCAGCATGATTCCGCCCCAACTCGACATTGAACCGATCGCACCAGCGAGCGCAGAAGCACGACTCCGCAAGGCTTCCGCGGTTCTACCGGGCAAGCTTAATCCCTCCCTGCCGGAGGCGCATCGCAGCATTCCCATCAACTCCACCGCTTCCTGGCTGCGCAAACTTTTTGCTTTTGCCGGACCCGGCTACCTGGTCGCCGTCGGCTACATGGATCCCGGCAACTGGGCCACGGATCTCGGCGGCGGCGCAAAATTCGGTTATGAACTGCTCAGTGTCGTGTTGCTGAGCAACCTGATGGCCATGTTCCTGCAAGCGCTTTCCGCGAAACTGGGCATCGCCACGGGGCGCGATCTCGCGCAAGCCTGCCGCGAACACTATTCACGGCGCACCAGTTTTCTACTGTGGATCGCCTGCGAGATCGCCATCGCCGCCTGCGATCTGGCCGAAGTGCTAGGTTCCGCGGTCGCGTTGCAATTGCTCTTCGGTCTGCCGTTGCTCGCCGGAGTCGTGATTACCGCGCTGGACGTGCTCATCGTTTTAGCGCTGCAAGGCCGCGGCTTCCGGCTGATCGAAGCATTCGTGGTGACGCTGATCGCGTCTATCGCCGGATGTTTCGCATACGAAATTTTTATTGCCCGGCCGCTGTGGATGGACGCCGCTCGCGGTTTGATACCGCACGTTGAAATTCTTCGCAATCGCGAAATGTTGTATATCGCCATCGGAATTCTTGGCGCCACGGTTATGCCGCACAATCTCTATCTGCATTCCAGCATCGTGCAGACGCGGGCGTTTGGCGCCGGCTTCCGGGACAAACGCGAGGCCTTGCGCTTTGCGTATATCGACTCAAATTTCGCGCTGGGAATCGCGCTCTTCATCAACGCCGCGATTCTGGTGCTGGCCGCCGCGGCCTTCCACACGCGCGGCCTTCACGACGTCGCGGAAATCGCCAGCGCGTATAAACTGCTCAGTCCCGTTCTCGGCGCCAGTCTGGCCAGCACCATTTTCGCTTGCGCGCTGCTCGCCTCCGGCCAAAACTCCACGCTCACCGGCACACTTGCCGGGCAAATTGTCATGGAAGGATTTCTCGACATTCGCCTGAGGCCCTGGATACGCCGGCTGATCACCCGCGCCATCGCCATCATTCCCGCGATTTTGGTCATCGCCATCGCCGGCGAAAGTAAAGTGACCTGGCTGATCATCCTAAGCCAGGTTATTCTCAGCTTTCAGTTGCCCTTCGCGGTAATCCCGCTGGTGCAATTCACGAGCGACCGCAAAAAAATGGGTCCCTTCGCCAACTCCCCGCTGACCATGGTGGTAGCGTGGATCGTCGCCGCCGCGATCCTGCTGCTCAACGCCGAACTCGTGTACTTGACACTGCGGTAGGCTCAAATCCTGACGTTGTAGCGGCCGCCTTCTTGGCTGGGCGCTCTTTTTTGCGTCGCGCCGCTTCGCCGTTCGCGGCCGCATTTCGTTTGCAAAACACGCGGTCTAGCCTGTCGCGGGTTTCCGCACCGCGGCAATCGCAAAAACTATGCGAAAATTAATTATTCACTCATGACCACCACCGACCCCAGGAGCCTCAGGATGCGCAAAATCCTCTTCGCCGCAGTGCTGACTCTGGCCGCGCTATCCATCGTCATGGCCGCGCGAGAAAAGCGCCCCTGGAACATTCCGGAAGAAGCCAAGCAACTAAAAAATCCGCTACAACCCTCGCCCGCCGCGTTGCAAGCGGCCCGCGACCTCTATCTCGATAACTGCGCGCAGTGCCATGGAGAGTTCGGCAAAGGCGACGGCCCCGAAGCCAACATGTACGATCCGCTCCCCGCCGACCTCAGCAACAAAAAATTCAATGCCGGACTCACCGACGGTGAAATTTTCTATCAGATCAGCGAAGGCCAAAAGCCCATGCCCGCGTTCAAGCGCCGCTTCACGGAAGAACAACGATGGCAGCTCGTGTTCCTGGTGCGCTCCTTCGCCGCGCCCCCGCCCGCGAAGAAGTGAAACAATAACGCAGCAGCGAGCAGTGCATGCCACGCGGGAAGGCCAACTCATCCAACCACGCAAAAGGAAAAGGGCCGGAAACGGCCCTTTCGTCCTTGGGCTTTGCATTTTGTTACTTTTTAACTTGCGTGTTTCACGCTGCCGCGGTCTTTACCTGTTGCAGCGCCCCTTCGACTTCTTTCAAATCGGGGACCACGGGAATGTCATAATTTTTCGCCCAAGCCACTTTGCCCGCTTTGTTCACGATGATAATCGATCGCCCGCTGATTCCCTTTTCCGGGAGGTACACGCCGTACTGTTCCGCCACCCCGCCGCGCGGCTGAAAATCCGCCAGCAGCGAATAGCTAATGCCCATTTTTTCCGCATATGCCTTGTGCGACCACACGCTGTCCACGCTGACGCCCAGCACTTCGGCATCCAGCGTCTCAAATCCTTTCATGCCGTTCACAAGACAAGCGTGCTCATTGGTGCACACCGGACTCCAATCCAGCGGATAGAACACCAGAACAACATTTTTTTTGCCCGCAAAATCCGAAAGTTTGATTTCCTTTTGGGACTGATCCTTCAGCGTAAAATTTGGCGCTGCACTTCCCACGGCGATGCTCATGACGATTCCTCCTCGCGACTAAGGCCGCCCCAAGAATACCACTGGCACGAGGTCATCTCCACCATGGCGCCCGCTCGAAGCTTTGCGGCAAATCTCTTTGCAATTGCCCACCGCCGCAGTACACTCTTGCGCAGGTGAGCAGAATGAGGGCTGAAGCCACACGCCGCGCACCGATCATGTCGCTCCGCCAGCTCGTTGACCGTTATCTTGTTCTCGCCGGATCGTTTGGCGCACCGGTCGCGTTGTCGTCTTTCGGTCTCAGCGCGCCAGAAATTGAAAATCTCTTTTCCAGCTACAATGAGGACTATCACATCAGCCGTTTCTTCCGCTTTTCGTATTCCACGGGCACGCCGTACTCCATCGACAACGAACACGCAACGCACATAACGATTGACGCCGAAATTAATTCGATTTTGTAGCACGCAGGTCTGGCAGGACCAATCACCGCTTTGCGCCGCACTGTGCCTCTACCAGGAGCTCGATATGAATAACGCTGAAAAATTCCCACAACGCCGACTGGGCAAAAATGGACCGCTGGTCTCCGCACTAGGATTGGGCTGCATGGGTATGTCCGAATTTTACGGCCCGGGCGACGAGAGCGAATCCATCGCCACCATTCATCGCTCGCTCGAACTCGGCATGACGTTTCTCGATACCGCGGACATTTACGGCATGGGCGAGAACGAAAAGCTGGTTGGCAAAGCCATTCGCGGTAAACGCGACGATGTTTTTCTGGCCACCAAATTTGGCATTATCCGCGATCCACGGAATCCATTGATGCGCGGCGTGAACGGCACTCCTGAATACGTACGTTCTTCCTGCGGCGCGAGCCTCCAGCGGCTCGGCGTCGATCACATCGATCTGTATTACCAGCACCGCGTCGATCGAAACACGCCGATCGAGGAAACCGTCGGCGCCCTGGCCGACCTCAAACGCGCCGGAAAAATCCTGCACATCGGTTTGTCAGAAGCCTCTGCGGCCACGATTCGCCGCGCCCACAAAGTTCACCCCATTGCCGCGCTGCAAACGGAATATTCGCTGTGGACGCGCGATCCTGAGGACGAACTGCTGGCCACCACGCGGGAACTTGGCATCGCTTTTGTGGCTTACAGCCCCTTGGGCCGCGGATTCCTCACTGGCCAAATCAAGACGCCCGACGATTTGGCGGCGGATGATTTCCGCCGGCACTCGCCGCGGTTTCAAGGCGAGAATTTCCAGAAGAACCTCGATTTGGTCCAGCGCGTCCAGGAAATTGCCGCGGAAAAAAGGTGCACTCCGGGACAGCTGGCGCTGGCATGGCTGCTGGCGCAGGGCGACGACGTCATTCCAATCCCGGGTACCAAGCGCCGCAAGTATCTGCAAGAAAATGCCGGTGCTGTACAAGTGAAACTATCCGCGGAAGAACTGCGCCGCATCAACGAAGCAGCCCCGCATGGCGCTGCGGCCGGGCTCCGTTACGGCGAACAAGCGATGAAAGCGGTTAACGGCTGACGCGGGATTTGCCTTTACCTTTGTAGCGGCGGGGCTTGAGCCCCGACCTTTTTTTTCTTCTGCCGCAGCGAACCAGGAATTGTTGCGGAGCAACCAGCAAAAAAACGCCCGCCTCAGAAGTGTCGCTACAACATCGATCAGCGGCCACGTAGTTTCAACGCGGGCAAATTAAATGTTGGCGCGATCTCCTTGCGTTTCGACCAATCGTGATAAGTGTGGCACTCGAAGCAGCGCGATTCGGCGTGATCCGGGCCGGGAGCGTGGCACGTTTGGCACGTCGAGATGCTTGGCATCAGAACATCGGTGGGCAACGCGCTGGTCAACGCCTGCATGTGGCAACTGGTGCAACTGAAACCGCCATGCGCCTCGTGATCGAACTTTGCGTGCGGCATCCATTTGATGGTCGTGTTGGCCGGCGCCACTACCGGCAGCGACGCCGCCGGCGTGGCCACCGCGGCAACAACCGCGGATCCGCCGATCGTCAGCGTGTGGCATTGAATGCAGGTCTTGCGCCACAGCAATTGCTCAGCGTCGGCGGTGCGTTCGGCGACCCATTGTGACGGAGTGAGGATACGCACTCCGAGTTGCGGAATTTTCTCCGGCAGGTCGCGGTTTGGATCGCGCACCACGCGCACATCGCCGGGATGCGCGGCGATGTATTGCGTGAACTTGTTCACCAAAAATGCGTGCACCACTTCCGGCTTATCGTGCGGCACGCCTTCGTCGAAATGTTTATCGAACGTGAGCAAATGGCACGAGGCGCAGGCGGTGGCGAATTTCACCGGGGCCATCAGCTCACGTCCGCCGGCCATTTTGCGCGGCGGCAATGTTTCGGCATGCATGGGCAAGAGTTCGTCAGCATCCTTATATGTGGTGCCGGCGGCGCGGTATCGGGCATCGCCATAAGTCAGATCGGCGGCCGCTGCCGCGGGACGATGGCAGTTGCCGCATTCGAGCTGCACGATCGGACCGGTCGGCCCACGGCGGATTAACTTCATGTGGAGCGCGTGATTCAATTTGATGGTGCCGGAATCGCTGAACTTGCTGCCTCCGGTGGAACGCAGCACCGCAAATTCCGGGTGGCCGTCCGCGAAACTGTGAATCGCATTGCTGTAATTGGAGGTTCCGCCGCTGGCTTTCAGATCGGAGTGGCATTGCGCGCAGCTTTCGTTGCCGGTGGCGAGCAGATTCACGCGGCCGCGATGCTCGCTATGGCATTCCGCGCAAGCTACTTTCTTCATCGGCGCGGAATGGTGGATTGGTCCGTCGTGACAAGCGAGGCAAGCAGCGTCTTCCGCTTTTTCCGCGAAGACGCCGGCCTTTTGCACGTGGCACGCGACACAGTCGTTGGCCAGCACAGCGTGTGCTTGAGACATACGACCGCTGCTATAGACGCGCGTGTCTTTCGCGAAGACCAGCCAGCCGATCCACGCCAGCGCCAAGGCTGGCGCAATCACGCTCAGCCACAACTTCGCGCGTTTCAGCGGTGTCGGCCGTTTGAAATAGTTCAGGTCGATGCGCTGGGCGAGCTTTTTTGTTGTGCGTGTGCGTGCCAAGTTCGTTTACCGAAATCGCCGAATTACCGCGGCATGCTCAGGGCTTATGCCCGGGCAAGCTGGGACGCAACCTGCTGCGCCCCATACAAAGTCTTCCCAGCGCGCTGCTAATAGCGCAGCGCCATGACCGCGTGTACCGCGCCGAGCAAAATGAGCGCCAGCGACAGCGGGATATGCACCAGCAGCCAGCCGTGCATCCAGTGATGCAGTTGCTCCTGTTTGCGCAATTGGCGCGCTTCGTCGCAAATATCCTGGAGGTCGCTAAGCGTGGCGTGCGCGGCTTCGGGCAGCAACGTGCGCGCGGCGGCGAATGCCAGTTGCGCTTTTTCCGCGCGCGCCAGCACCAGACGGCGCTCGCCAGGATGCTCGAGGAACGGGCGTATCTCGTTCACGTAAAAGCGCCGCAACGGCGCGCTTTCTTCGGGCGTCAACAAAATAATTTCCGGAGCGGCGGCCACCGCCGCGCCTCCGGAATTGCCAGCGGAAATCACCGGAGCCATCGGACCGCGGGCGATCGCCGCCGCCATGGGTCGCATAGCCGTAAATCCTCCGGCCCGCTGCTCCTCGACCACGTGTTCCTGAGAGAGACCCAGCGGCCCGCAGACGGATTCGACCGCGCGATCCGCTTCTTCGCGCAGCAATTTCCGCACATTGTGGATCTCGTCATAGATCGTTTCGAGCGGCACATCGCTGGTCATCACGCGCGGCAGATAATTCTGCAGCACCGCGCCAAACAGCCCGCTGCCCACCGTGACAATCAGCAGCCACATCAGCACCTGGGTTAGCGTGCCGCCAAAATGAAATGCGCCATGAAACAAGATCAGCGGCAGGCTCAGGAGGCCTAGCCACAAATGGCCGCGCATCCACGCCTGCGCGCGGCCCAGGCGCCAGACCGGCACGCGTTTTCGCGCGCCAAGCAGCGCCGCGAAAATCATGAAGCCGAAGCCCACGATGCCGAAAAATAATCCGACCGCGCTGCCGCCACTCGGGCGCGGCGACACGTTCAGCGCATAAATCGCGTAACCAACCGCCGACGCCAAGAAAAACATCAGCGAGGCGAACGCCCATGCGCGTTGCGATTTGTCCATGCGCATATTATTTGGTGGAGGCCTGGCCGATCATGTCGGCGAAAAATGTTTTGGGATCAACGCGATGCGCGGCATCGTGCGGGCAGGCATAAACGCAACTCGGCTCTTTCAAATTCGTGCACAAGTCGCAGGAGGTGGCCTTCTGCCTGATGGCCGCCTTTTTGCGGCCCGCGTGCTCCGGATCGTCCACAAGCACATTAAAAGGATGCAGGTTGATATTTCCGTAAGGGCAGTTGCGGGCGCACAGTCCGCAGCCGATGCACCAATCTTCAATAATCACCTCAAGAGAATTGCGCCGGCGAATCGAGCCCACCGGGCAACCCACCATGCACAGCGGATCGCGGCATTGGCGGCAACTGGTGGCTACCAGAAACTGATCGAAACGCAATCCTTCGCGCACCAGGCGCGTTACGCCATTGTGGGCATCGGCGCAAGCGTTGACACAGGCGTCGCAGCGCGTGCAATTTTCCAAATCGAGCACCAGCAAACTCTGCGCTTCCATCAAACCCTGCGACAGGAATTGATCGATGGGCACGCTGTGCAGCATCTGCATGCGATGCTGATTTGCGAGTTGGCGCTCTTGAGCGACAGCGGCGAGCCCCGCGCGCACGGTGGGGAAACGTTCGATCATTTGCCTGAAATCGTCGCCGGAAATGCGCACGACTTCCACATGATCGAGCGCGGTACAGGTGGCCGTGCGCACGCCACCGCCCAACAAGCCGATTTCGCCGAAATAATCGCCGCGCGAGAGGTACGCGAGCACCAATTCTCCGCCCGGATAATTCTCTGAAATTTTCACGAAGCCGATGCGCACCAGGTAGAAACAATCCGCGGAGTCGCCCTGCCGCGCGATCACCTGGCCTGGAGCGTAACGCTGCAGCTCCACGCTTTCTTTCAGGTGCTCGATAAAGTCCGGCGCCAGGTCCGCGAACATGGGCACGCCACGCAGATGATTTTCCAGGGCGCGGCGGCGGTAATTCTGATCGATCTGCGCACGAAACGTTTTGTTCTTGAGCATGATGTCCAAAACGTTGCGCAGCATTTCATACGCCACCACGTCGGACTCCGCGCGCACCGTTGCGGATCGCGGATAAAAATTCATGCAGGTCATTTCGCCGAATAAATCGCCGGGGCCGAGCTCCGCGACGGGGCTGCCGTAATTGAGATCGACGCTCGCATCGATGGGAATGGTGCGATCACGCCGCTCCTCGTCGCGCTTATCCTCAGCCCGTGAAACCAGGGAGCTGGTCAGCTTTTTGAAAAATCCTCTCGCGCCGCCATCCGTTTTAACGTGAGCGATTGGCGTGGAAATGGAAACCTGCGCTTTGCCCTCCAAAATGTAAAACGCCGTGGAACCAAAATCGCCTTCCTTGCAAATCAATTCACCTTTGCGGAAGCGCCGCTTCACTATGGCGCCGCGATTCAATTCCAGGAATGTTCCGGAAACGCCCTTGAAGACGGGAATTTGCAAAAGTTCTTCGGCGTCAAAAACCTGTGCGTCAGCCGATTTAGCAATAGCCGTGCCCGCCACGCCGCGATTCGTCAGCGCGCCCGTGGGGCACGAAACCATGCATTCGCCACAGGAAATGCACGTCGAATCGCCCATCGGCACATTCAAATCAAACGCGATGCCGGCGGCGTAGCCCTTGCCCATGCGCCCGAGCACAAAATTGTTTTTGATTTCGTCGCAGCCGCGGATGCAACGGTCGCACAAAATGCATGCATCGTGATCCACCGCTATGGCCAGCGACGATTCGTCGCGCCCGCGCGCCACGCTGCGTTTCGCAAAGCGCGACTGCGTAATTCCCGCCGCGTGCGCGTACGTCTCGAGTTCGCAATCGCCGGAATGCTGCTGTCGCGCGCAGGGCGCGGGGTGATCAGACATCAAAAGTTCCAACACGGTTTTGCGCGCAGCCAGAACTTTGTCGGAGTTCGTAACCACCTTCATTCCCGGATCGCACGGCCGGACGCACGAAGCCGCCAAGACGCGCGCGCCGCTATCCACCAGGCACAAGCGGCAAACGCCAACCGGCGTTTCATTTTGCAAATGGCACAGCGTTGGAATCAGGACGCCGTTCATCCGCGCCGCGTCAAACACGCTGGTGCCGCACGGCACGCGCACGGGTCGCCCGTCGATTACCAAATCCACGAGGCCCGGAGGTGTGGCAGTCGTGGTCATAAATTACGGCCGAATCCCCACGCGATTTGCTTCTCCCGCGCGGGCCGCCGCGGAAAAGCAAATTCCGCTAGGACATTTCCCTTGCAAAACATGCGCATCCACTTCCGCGCGAAAATGTTTCAGCACGGATTGAATCGGCGCCGGAACAATCTGCCCCAATCCGCAGATGGAAGCCAGCGCCATGGTGGAAGAAAGTTCATCGAGCAGCGCCATATCCTCGCGATAGTGCGACTCCGGCAGGGCACCTTGCGTCCAGCGCATCAGCAAATCGGTCATCTTCTGCGAGCCAACGCGGCACGGCACACATTTTCCGCACGATTCGTTGCGATAAAATCGCACCGCGTTCAAAGCCATGTCCAGCATGCAGGTGGTATCGTCGCACACCACAATCGCGCCCGAGCCCAGCATCGAACCGGCATCCGCCAGCGCCTTAAAATCGAGCCGCACGTCCACCATCGATGCCGGCAAATATCCCGAGGACGGACCCGATGGCGCAAACGATTTCAGCGCGCGTCCGCCGCGAATGCCTCCCGCATGATTAAACAGCACCTCGCGCATCGTCGTGCCCATGGCCACTTCAAAAACCCCGGGATTCGCCACATGCCCGCTGACGCCGACAAATTTCAATCCGCGCGATCCGGCCTGCCCCTGCGCTTTAAACCACTCGACGCCGCGCGCCAAAATTTGCGGCACATTCACAAACGTTTCCACGTTATTCAGCACCGTGGGCTTGCCAAACAATCCCGCGGCCACGGGAAACGGCGGCTTGTTGCGCGGCTCCGCGCGATGCCCCTCAATCGCTTCGATCAACGCGGTCTCTTCGCCGCAAATATATCCGCCCGGACTCACAAAAATCTGCAAATCGAAATCGAGTCCGCTGGACAAAATATTCTTCCCCAGCCAACCCGCCTGATAACAGCGCCGCAGCTCTTCGCCCAAAATCTCTTCCTGCAAGTGGTACTCGTGCCGAATATACAGAACCCCAATTTTCGCGCCGGTGACGATGCCCGCTATAGCCATCCCTTCGATCAACAGATGCGGCAGATGCGTCATGATAAAGCGGTCTTTAATCGTCCCCGGTTCGCTTTCGTCGGCGTTGCACACCACATATTTTGGTGTCGCCGACTCTTTGCGCACCAAGTCCCACTTCAAGCTGGTCTGGAATCCGGCGCCGCCCATGCCGCGCAATTCCGACGCCTTCAGTTGCGCCAACACGCCGGCAAAATCTTTGCTTTGGGTCAGCGCGCGAAAGACTCCATACTTCTGGCCGACTCCACTGCCATCGACATAAGGATCCGAAGCGCACGCCACCCGCGGAACATGAGGATGATCTTCATGCACCGCATCCCCGCGCATGGCCGCCCGCGCAATCTGTTCCGTGCGCTCCGCGGTAACCTCCGTGAAAATCTGATCGTTGATGGCCACCGCCGGCGCCAAATCGCAACGTCCCAGGCAAGACACATCGCGAATCTGCGCATCCTCCGGCCGCACCGCCACGAACCGCCGTTCCAAATCCGCGCGCAACTCCGCCGCGCCGTTCAAATGGCAGCTCATATCCGCGCACACGCGCACTTCCGCTTTCGGGGGCATGGCCAAATGAAAATGCGGGTAAAAACTGGCCACGCTGTGAATTTGATAGAGCGGAACTTGCGTGCGCCGCGACAAGCCTTCCAGCTCCGCCTTAGGCAGAAAACCGTGCTGGAGCTGTATGGCGCGCAGATCGTCGAAGATCACGGGGCCAATCTCGCATGAACGCGCGCGCGGCTACCGACGCCGCGAGTCGCCGAAAGGAGAGTCAAATCCCCTGCATACTACTGGCGAGCCGGGAAACTGTAAAGGGTGCGTTTTTGCCTGGAACCGGATGCGCTATGATGCCGCTGCAGTAAAACGTGAGACATGCTCGAGGCCAGCAAAGCAACCGAAAAAATTCCGCGCCAACGCTGGATGATCGCTGTGCTCCTGGGCTTTGGCGTGCTGGTCAACTATTTCGATCGCGTCAACCTATCCGTCTCGCAAGAAGCGCTGCATCACACTTTCGGCATTACCCCCATCACCTTCGGCTACCTGCTCAGCGCCTACAGTTGGACCTATGCGCTTTTGCAGCTCCCTTCCGGACTGCTGCTCGACCGCTTCGGAGTCCGGCTGGTGAGCCGTGTGAGCACCCTCCTGTGGAGCGTCGCGTCCTTCGGCGCAGCAGTTTCGAGCGGGATCGGCGCATTTTTTGCCGCGCGGTTCCTGCTCGGCCTCGGCGAAGCTCCCACCTTCCCCGCAAATTCCAAAGCAATCGGGTACTGGTTTCCGCAATCGGAGCGCAGCTTGGCGACGGCCATCTTCGATTCGGCGGCAAAATTCGCCTCGGCGATCGGCGTGCCGTTCATCGGCATCTTACTGTTACATTTTGGCTGGCGCTGGAGCTTTGCCGCCACCGGCGTGGTCAGCTTCGCCTATTTCGTGTTGTTCTACGTCTTCTACCGCAACCCCAGCGAACACCCGACGCTCTCCAGTGCCGAGCGTGATTTCATCGCGCGCGGCGGCGCCCAGCCGGAAGACCGCGTAGAGGCCGCCAAAGGCGCCCCGCTCGCGTACCTGCTGCGGCAAAGGAAAGTCTGCGGCCTTTCGCTCGGCTTTGCGTCGTATAATTACTGTTTCTATTTGCTGCTGACTTGGTTGCCCAGCTATCTCTCCACCGCACATCATCTCGACTTGCTGCATTCGGTGCTTTACACCAGCGTACCGTGGCTATTCGCCACCGCTACGGACCTGCTCATCGGGGGATGGCTGGTGGATGCCCTGATTCAGCGCGGCTACAACTCCAACCGCGTTCGTCAGCGCGTCTTAATTATTGGAACCGTTTTCGGGCTGGGCATTCTCGGCGCCGCCCACGCTCACACGCCGGTCGCCGCGCTCTTCTGGATCAGCATGTCCATCGGTGGATTGTCTGCCGCGTCTCCGGTGGGTTGGTCCATCCCCTCCCTGATCGCCCCGCGTGAAAGCGTGGGCACGCTGGGCGGAATTTTGAATTTCTGCAACCAGCTCTCGGCCATCGCCGCGCCGATTTTCACCGGGTACATCGTTGCTACAACGCACTCCTACGCCGGTGCGTTCGTCGCCACCGCGGCTTTCCTGCTCCTGGGTATCGCCGGCTATATTTTCCTGCTGGGTAGCATCGAAGCAATTCCGGAACCGGCCTGAACCGGCAATCATCGGGACCATATTTCACTGCAAGGCGGCGTAGTGCTTACTCATTCCGGTCCGCGAGTTAAACACGTCGAAACTCCCGTCGGCGAACGCTGTCACTTTCAAATAATTTCCCGCGTCGAGTCCCGGAATGTTGGCAATATACGGCGCGGCCACATTGTGCTCCGCTCCGCCTTCCACTGAATAGTGAAGCTGCCATAGATCCTGCAGCCGCGGCGATTTTTCCACGATATCCCAAGCCGATGGCGATCCGCCCTTCGTAGCGCCGTTGTCCATAATCGCCACGCGCGGCGCGATGCCGCCGAGCAACGCCGGACTGTTGCTCTGGAACCATCCGTGGTGTGAAACCACGAAGATATCCATGGGGCCGAGCTTGTCGATCGGGCACATCAATTCCATCTCTTTGTCCCAGGTCAAATCGCCGAGGTCCAGGATCCTCAGCTTGCCAAACGTCAACACTGTTCCGACCGAACGAAGATTTTCCGTCTTGTCCGCGGGATGCACATCGGCCGCTTTGCAACTCGCGTTCGTTTCTCCGCCGCCGGTCAAGGGCTTTTCAATGAGAGCGCCATCGGCGCTTACGATCTCCGCACGCACTCCTTGCAGGTCCAGAACATCGCCCGGTCTGACGGTCTGTCGTTTTACCGTTCCCCTGGCCAGAAACTTTAGATAGGCCTGCCAGATTTTCTCGGTGGCGGCATCATGCTCGCGATTTTCGCCATGATCGACCACAGTTCCAATGGGGATTCTGTCGGCCAGTTGCGTGATGCCGCCCGCGTGGTCTTCATGAAAATGTGTCAGCAGCACAATATCAAGCTTTTTGATCCCCGCAGCCTTGGCCGCCGCCAGGATGCGCTCCGCATCGCGGCTCTCATTGCCGGGCCAGCCAGTGTCGATCAGCAGAGACTCGCCGCGCGGCGTCACAAACAGTGTCGCTTGCCCGCCTTCCACGTCCACGAAGTAAATCTGTAGCGCGTCGGTGGCCGCGCCACCTGAAGATGCACAAACTCCCGCGCACAGAGCCACTCCCAGGAGACCGCTGCAAAGCGCGGGAATCCAATGCCGCCAGCCGACTATCATTACGCGCCCAACTCTTCTGCCTCTCATGCGCAAACCTCTAATCGTCATTCAACGGCTCGCTGATTTTTGGGGGCTTCGCAGGGGGTGTTGCCAGGGCACGCACCGCGCCCGTGGATATTCCGCCGTCCACCAGCAGCGTCTGTCCCGTCACGTAGCGACTGGACTCCGCGGCGAGAAACACTACGGCGGCATCGAGATCCCGCGGCGCTCCCGGACGCTTCACCGGGATGCGATCGCTCAAATACTCCACCCACTCTTGGTCTTCGTACAACACTTTGTTTTGCTCGGTACGGAACCATCCCGGCGCCAGGCAATTCACGGTAATGCCATAGCGGCCCCAGTCATCCGCCAGGCTCATGGTCAACTGGCGAATTCCGCCGCGGCTCGCCCCGTACGGACCCAGTCCTGCATAACCCGCAACGCTAGTTACTGAACCGATGTTGATGATGCGCCCATACCCGCGCGCCAGCATCAGCCGCGCAACAGCTTGCGCCACAAAAAAACTCCCGCGCAAATTCGTATCCAGCACCACATTCCAGTCGTCCCAAGTTACCTCGAGGGCCGGCTTCCGCCGGTTGCAGCCCGCATTATTTACCAGAATGTCGACGTGCCCGAACGCCGCCTCCGCTGCCGCAACCATCTGCGAGATGCTCGAAAGTTCGCGCACGTCCAACTCGAGGGCTACCGCCTTGCGTCCGAGCGCCTGGACTTCGGCCTTGAACGCCGCCAAACGTTCACGATTGCGGCTGGTCAGCACCAGGTCTGCGCCGGCCTTCGCCAGCGCGCGCGCAAACACTTGACCTAGTCCCTGGCTCGTACCGGTCACAATGGCCACACGCCCGGTCAGATCAAACAGACCCTCGCTCATCCGCGTCTCAACTCCCAAACTCGTTGGCGTTCGTTCTCGGAAAGCTTTGTCGCTCCGTGCCGGGCGTGAGCACCACCTTCATCAGATTCGGCTCTCGTGAATGCAACCGCTCAAACCATCGCGGTCCCTCTTCAAGCGGCGCCACCGCGGTAATCAGCGGCTTCACTTTAATCTGTCCGGTACTCAACAGTTCGATGGCCCGCGGATATTCCCCCGCGGAAGCGCACGACCCCTGCAGCCGAATTTGCCGGGTCACCACCCGTTGCAAAGGCAGCGTCACCTCCGGTGAAATATTCCCCACGAGCGTGACCGTGCCACCTTTGCGGACCGATTCGACCGCGGCACGCACGGTAGCATCGATGCCCACAGCTTCAATCGCCACATCGACGCCCGCGCCATTTGTGCGCCGAAGAACCTCGTCCACCAGTCCTTGTCCCGAAGCGCACACCGTGGCAGTGGCGCCAACTTCTTCCGCCAGCTTCAACCGCGAAGCATCCACGTCGGCGACGATCACCGATGCACACCCCTCCGCACGCAGCGCTTGCAGGGTCAGCAGCCCGATCATGCCCGCGCCCAGCACCAGCGATTGATCCCCCTCGCGAATTTTCGATAGCGCCACTGCGTGCACCGCCACCGCCGTGGCTTCCAACATCGCCGCTTCCGCAAACGGAAGTCTTTCAGGCAGCCGGTACACGATTCGTTCCGGCACCACTATATATTCCGCGAACGCGCCCTGGCAGCGGTAATCGCCGCAGGAAACTCCCAGCACTTTACGCCGGTCGCACAAATTCACCTTGCCACACGCGCAATATGGGCAGGTCCCGCAGAAAATCGTGGAATCAAACGTGATCCGCTCACCTTCCGACCAGCCGTGCACCCCGGCTCCCCAGCCCGCAACCTCGCCCGCCGCTTCATGTCCCATGACGATCGGTGGTATGCGCCGGCCCGACGAACCGTCATAGCCATGCACATCGCTCCCGCAGATTCCACAAGCCGCCACACGCACCAAGATTTCGCCCGCACCCGCGCTGGGCGCAGGCATATCTACGATTTCCAGCTGCCGGTATTTCGAAAGCTGCATGGCCTTCATTTTTACAGTATACCCGCCCCTCCGCTCGCGGCAGGACGACGCGCCATGTGGCCCGGCGCTGCAAAGTCCATCCCGCATCTTCCTAAACCCAAATACAGGTAAAACCGTATCAGAATTTCCGGTGTCGCCAGTACAATTACCATCCGAAGAAGTTCGGCCACGCTGCACCAACAAAACCCGCCTCTCGGTCCAAGCCCGGCAGCCTCGCACAGTACGGGCAAATAAAAGGATGAGCAGGCAGAAGGAAACATCATGCGTACTGCGGTTGCGTTACGATCAGTTGCAATTCGTTCCCTGCTGTTCTCGTTGGTCTTGCTCGCATTGTCCCAAGTCTCCTTCGGCCAGATCGCCATAGGTGTTTCCGTAGGATTTGCTCCCCCGCCGATCCCCATCTACGAACAGCCTATCTGCCCCGTAGACGGCTGGCTTTGGACTCCCGGCTATTGGGACTATGCCGACGACGGCGGTTACTTCTGGGTTCCCGGCACGTGGGTTGAGCCACCCCAAGTTGGCTTCCTATGGACTCCAGGGTATTGGGGCTGGGGCGGCAGCGCTTTCCTTTGGCATGGCGGATACTGGGGAACGCAGGTCGGCTTCTACGGCGGCATTAATTACGGCTTCGGGTACGGCGGCGTCGGCTTCTTCGGCGGCCGGTGGGATGGCGGGCACTTTGCTTATAACACCTACGTCAGCCACGTGAACACCACCATTATTCACAACACCTACAATACCACCGTCACCGTTAACAATACCCACCTCAGTTACAACGGCGGCGAAGGCGGCGTCGAAGCGCGCGCATCGGCGCAGGAACAAGCGTACGCAAACGAGAAACACGTAGGGCCCGTGGCGGCGCAAACGCAACACGTGCAGGAAGCTCGCAACAATCCCGAACTTCGCGCTTCGGCTAATCAGGGCAAGCCTCCCATCGCCGCTACCGAGCGCCCCGGCGATTTCAAAACTGGCGCGGTGGCTTCCCGCGAAGCCGGCGGTGAGTACAAGGCTCCTCCGGCGGGCGCCGCCCGGGGAAATGCCCCCGCCGCTGAGCATGCCAATGCCGTTCACGCGAGCGAACTCCAAGAGCACAAGTCCACGCCGCCAAATACCGGCGACGTGGCTACCGACAAGAGATATCAACAGCAGCAGGACAAGCTGACCACCAAGCAGAATCAGGAACATCAGAAGCTTCAACAACAACAGGAGAAAGAACATCAGCAAGCAACGCAGAAGAACTACAACGACCAGCAGAAAGCGCAAATGGAGCAGCGCCACCAGCAGCAAACTCAACAGCTCGAGCAGAAGCACTCCACGCAGACGCAGCAATTGCAACAGCGTCAAGCCCCGTCAGCTCGCCCATCAGGCGGCAAGCCGCACTGAAGAAGCGGGCAGTAATCGCTTAGGCGCGGCCGGGAGTTGCCCAGAAACCCGGCAACTTCTGGCCGCGTTTTTTCCAAGATGATGGTCTCGCGCGGAATTCTCCCGCAGCAGGACGTCCTCCGGCCCCAATTTCGCTCGTAACTCATTACTTTACTCTCTTGACAAGCGCACCCCGCGCGCCTATGGTGTAGCTCTCCCGGCGCTCTCTCCCTTCGGAGGCCTCTCATATGAAAAAACGTGTCACGCTGCCAGGCAGTACCCGCCGTCCGCTCGCCGGGGCCAAGGTCGTCGCGTCCGTGGACCCCAACCAGCGCGTTGCGATTACCATCCAGCTCCGCCGGCGTCCGGGCTCGAATCTCGATGCCACGGTAAACCGAATCGCTTCCGAAAGCCTCTCCCAGCGCCGTTATTTGACTCGCGCAGAACTCGCCGCCCAGGCCGGCGCCGATCCCACCGACATGGCCAAAATCGACGCGTTCGCAAACAATTACGCACTCACGGTCGAGCAGACGGACCTGGCCCGCCGAACGGCAAAACTCTCCGGCAGAATCGCCGATCTGAGTGCCGCGTTCGGCGTCAAGCTGCAGCGCTACAAAGCGGGGGCCATCTCTTATCGCGGCCGCACCGGAACCATCTCCATTCCCGCCGAGCTGAACGGGATTATCGAACGCGTTCTCGGCCTCGACAATCGCCCTACCGCGCGGCCTCACCACCGGTTCGCGAATAAGAAAATCGAGAGAAATTCATCGTCCACCCGCGCCGCTGCACGCCGTCGTAAAGGAGGCAAAAAGCCCAAGCCCGCCGCCGGCACCGCGTCCACCAGCTACTCCCCCGTGCAGATCGCTGACATTTATAACTTTCCTTCCGGACTCGATGGCACGGGCCAGACCATCGCATTGATCGAGCTCAATGACATTGACAGCCAGGGCAATGCCACGGGCGCGGGCTATCAAACTTCCGACTTGCAGACGTTTTTCCAAAATTTGGGTCTCGCCGTCCCCAGCGTTACCGCAGTTGGCGTCGATGGCGGCGCTAACGTGCCCGGCCCGGACCCAGATGCCGACGCTGAGGTTACCCTCGACATCGAAGTCGCCGGCGCAGTCGCTCCCGGCGCCAACATCGCCGTGTACTTCGGGCCCAACACCGATGACGGTTTCATCCAGGTTCTCTCCGCTGCCATCCACGACGATGTCCGCAAGCCCAGCATCGTTTCCGTCAGTTGGGGACAAGCCGAAGAAACTGCCACCACACAGCTGTTGCAGGGTCTGGAGCAAATTCTTCAGGAAGCTACCGCGCTGGGCATCACCGTGTGCGTCGCGTCTGGCGACGATGGCTCCGCCGACGAGGAGCAGAACGTGTGGGACGGCGAGCCTCACGTGGACTTCCCCGCTTCAAGCACCTATTCCCTGGCTTGCGGTGGCACCACTCTCGATTCGTCCTCCACGCCCGGTTCTCCCGCGGAGATTGTTTGGAACCGCGGCGCCAACGGCGGCGCCACTGGCGGCGGCGTCAGCAACTTTTTCCCCGCACCCAGCTATCAGTCGGGCATCAACATTCCCGCTCCCGCGCAGTCCGCTGGCGGGCGCGGCGTTCCGGACGTCGCTGCGGACGCCGACCCTTACACCGGCTATAGCGTGTTCATCGGGGGCACGCAACAACCTATCGGCGGCACCAGCTGTGTGGCTCCCCTTTATGCCGGCCTAATCGCGCGCATCAATCAAAGCCTGCTCAGCGCGGGCGGCAACGCGGTCGGCTACCTCAATCCCCTGCTCTACCCCCAAGCCAATTCTGCCGGCGTTTTCAACGATATAACCTCCGGCAACAACGACATTTACGACGATTTGAATGGCGAATACCCAGCCGGTCCGGGCTGGGATCCCTGCACGGGTCTAGGTTCCGTGGATGGCACGAATCTGCTGGCGGCCCTACCCACGCAGCAGCCTGCGGCTCCCGCGCCGTCCTCGAGGCGCGCTAAAGCCTAGACTTTTCGCGGTGCTGCTTTTGGGGGTGGCGTTTGTTTTTGTGGTGGTGGCGTCGCTTTACGAGGCGATGTTTAGGAGCGAGGAAAGCGAGTCCCTATGAAGGTCCCAAATAAACGTCCATCAAAAACGCCCGCAAAATCTCCCAAAAAGACAAGGAATTCTCCGCATGCGCCCTCCGGCGGACTCTCTTCCATCGAACACATCGTTGTGCTCATGCTCGAAAATCGTTCCTTCGACCACATGCTGGGCTTCCTCTACTCCGCGAGCGGCAATGTCTCCCCCGCAGGCGACGCCTTCGACGGCCTCACCGGCGCCGAATTCAATCCCGACAGCAACGGCAATCCCATACCGGTATCGCAAATCGCTGGCACCGATCCGAACGCCTACCTGATGCCCGGCGCCGATCCCGGCGAAGGCTACTCCGCCACGAACTCCCAGATATTTGGCACCCCCACCGCCCCGAACCCGCCGGTCGCCACCAATCAGGGCTTCGTCACAGATTACAGCTACACACTGGGCTGGGAAGCCAAGGAAAACTGGTCCATCGTCGCCGGCTCCGGTGCCGACGACATTATGGGTATGTTCACCCCTGATCTCCTTCCCGTGCTGTCCGGGCTGGCCCGCGGCTACGCGGTTTGCGATCAATGGTTTGCTTCCGTTCCCACGGAGACCTTGCCCAACCGAGCCTTCGTCAACGCCGGCACCTCGCAAGGCTTCATGAACGACAAGACCACCAACAAATATACCTGCCCCACCATCTTCGGTTTGCTCTCCAAGAACAGCATCAGTTGGGCTATCTACGGATACGTCGACCCACCGCTGACGCGCTTGGATTTTCCCGATACCACCAACGCCCCGGACAGCAACTTCGGCCTCTTCACTGATTTCCAGGCGGCCGCAGCCAAGGGCACGCTCCCGTCCTACACCTTCCTTGAGCCCAGCTGGGATGCTTCTGGAAATAGTCAACACCCCAATTTCAACGTAGCGCTCGGCGAAAAACTCATTCACGATGTCTACTACGCGCTTTTCAACGGCCCCGATTGGAACCAAACCCTCCTCATCATCACCTATGACGAGCATGGCGGCTGTTACGACCACGTCCCCCCGCCGCAAGGCGCCACACCTCCCGACAATTCCATCGGCGAAGACGACGGTTTCAACTTCACGCGCTTCGGCCTCCGCGTCCCGACCGTCCTGGTCTCGCCATTCATTGCACCTGGCACCGTCTTTCGTGTCCCAGCCGGAACCACTCCCCTAGACCATACGTCTATTCTCAAGACCGTCGAAAACCGCTTCAACCTGCCCAGTCTGACCGCTCGCGATGCCGCGGCTCCCGACGTGAGCGCCGCCCTAACCCTAACCACGGCGCGCACGGACGATCCTCTATCTGGAGTAGAAGTACCCGTCTCCACCACACCCGTGCCCAACGCCGATATGCCCTCCCACCTACAACAAGTCCATGCCGAACTCGTCTCCCAACTCCCCGTCCCCGACGCGCAGGGTGGCTTTCACCACACCATGCCCCCACTCATCACCAGCGCCGACTACCGCTCGTACATTCGCGCCCGCACAGCGGCGTGGAAAGCTTCTAAAAAGCCTAAGAAGCGCGGTATCACCGCGGCGCATTCTTAATTGCGGTTTGGCTTAAGGAAATGTGGTTCGGGGTCTCAGCGACACGATTCCAGTGTTCCCATCCGCCGGAGTTCATACCTTCACCGCCTCGGCGCAGAACAACGACGCGAACTTCACGACTCAGGCCACATTAGCTGCAGCGGCCATACCGGCAACAACCACGTAGATTCTGGCGACAAACTGGCAGACATAGGCGCCCGTTCAAGCGTGGGGATGGGATTTGTCGTAGATGTCCATGAGCTGGCGGATGGAGGCATGCGTATATTTTTGAGTTGTTGAGAGGGACTGGTGGCCCAGGAGTTCCTGGATGGCGCGGAGGTCGGCACCGTCCGCGAGGAGATGGGTGGCGAAGGCATGGCGCAGGGAGTGAGGATGGAGGTCCCAGTTTACGTTGATTAGGCGGACGTATTTTTTGACGATGCGGCCCACGGAGCGTTGCGTGAGGCGGCGGCCGGCGTAATTGAGGAAAACCGCGGAGGCATGCGGGGCGGCGCGGCGGCTGGCGCGGGAGCCCGCCACTTGCAACAAGAGTTCTTCGCGGAGCGGCCAGTACTTCTCGAGTGCTTCCTGGGCTTTGCTGCCATAGGGGACAATGCGTTCTTTGTTGCCTTTGCCGCGGACGCGCAAGACACGGTCGCGCAGGTCGATGTCGACGAGATTGAGACCGGTAAGCTCGCTCACGCGGAGACCCGCGGCGTAGAGGAGTTCGAGAAGAGCGCGATCGCGGGGGAGGAGGAGGGCTTCTGCCACGAGATTGGATTTCGATGGTTTGTTTTTCGATGCGCGTATGACGGCGACGACATTTTCCGCAGGCTTTACGGGGCCGGACTGCGGCCGGGCTAGTTGATTCAGGAAGGCGTTCATTTCTTCGGCGGAGAGGATACTGGGGATACGCTTGGGGAGCTTCGGCGTGGGGACTAGGCGGGCGGGACTTTCTTTCAAGAGACCTTCGCGGACACAGTATTTGAAAAAAGAGCGGAGGGTCGCCAGTTTGCGAGCGATGGAGCTTTTCTGGAGACCCTGATCGTGGAGATGGGCCACGAATTCACGAATCATGTGATGATTTACGTCGAGTAGCACAGGCGGCCGCAGACCCGGCGGAGAGAGATAAGCGATGAACTGAGCGAGATCTTTACCGTAATTGGAGATGGTATGCGGAGAGGAGTTTTTGACGGAGCGTAGGTAGCCGAGATATTTTTCGATGGCTTGGAGCATTGGGAACGGTTTTTGGGCCCTTGTCTAGTATAGATGCGGAATTTGAATGGGGCGCTCGTTTGCTGTGGTTTGTTCCTGGTGTGGGGTGGCGATAAAAGATTGGGCGGTAGCCTAGATTTGGCGTAAATAGCATCTACGCGGCTTGTTGCGCGTTGATCAGGACTTAGCGCCGGCCGGGACCGGTTCTTCCTGCGGGGCGGGCGCGGCGGCTGGTTCCGGAGCCAGCTTTTCCCAGTCGCAGCCTTCTTTTAGACAAGTGTAGACGGTGCCGATCTTGGATTTTTTCTCGACAATGAATGGCGCTCCGCACTTGGGGCAAGGTTCGGAAATGGGCATGAACGGAGTTGTAAAGTCGCAATCCGGGTAGCGGGAACAACCGTAGAACATGCGCGGACGGCCACGGCCGCCTTTTCCAGCGCTGCCGCGCTTGACGAATTCGCCCTCATGGCACTTGGGACATTTGATGCCCATGGTGATGGGGCGCGTATATTTGCATTTTGGGTAGCCGGAGCAGCCGATGAATTCGCCAAAGCGGCCGTGTTTCTTGACGAGCTGCTGTTCGCAGAGAGCGCATTTTTCTTCGAGCAGTTCATCGGGCTGGCGAGCGATGCGAGTGCCTTCGACCAGGCGGCGCGTGGTTTTGCAATCGGGGTAACCGGTGCAAGCCAAGAAGACGCCGAAGCGGCCGCGCTTGATGGCCATCTCTTTGCCGCAATTGTCGCAGTATTCGACTTTGTTTTCATCGCCGGGTTCGGCAGCAAGTTCGGGAGCCATGTCCTGAATGAAGTCGCAATCGGGATAACGCGAGCAGCCGAGAAAAAAGCCGAAGCTGCTGATGCGTTCGAGGAGTTCGCCTTCGCCGCATTTTTCGCATTTCTTGCCGGTGGGAATGCCTGCTTTGTAGGAAATCATTTCGTCGCCGGCTTTGTCGAGATCCACCACGAATTTCTCCCAGAATTCGCGGACGGCGTCGCGCCACGGGAGCTTGCCTTCTTCGATTTCGTCGAGCTCTTCCTCGAGACGGGCGGTGAAGGTGACATCAAAAATGTCGTCGAAACTTTTTACCAGGAGAATGCTGACGCGTTCACCGAGCATGGTGGGCGTGAAGCGGCCCTGATCTTTGCGTACATATTCGCGCTCGACGATGGTGGAGATGATGGAGGCATAGGTGGATGGGCGGCCGATGCCTTTTTCTTCCAGATCTTTTACCAGCGTGGCTTCCGTGTAGCGCGGGGGCGGCTCAGTGAAATGCTGGTCGGGGCGAATGGAATCGAGGCGCAGGATTTGGCCCTCGGTTACGCGGGGCAAGGCGTTGCCCTCGCCTTCGTCGTCTTTCTCGTCGTCTTCACGATCGGCGATGGCTGCGGGAATTTGATAGACGCGGAGGTAGCCGTCGAATTTTTGCACGGAGCCGCTCGAGCGGAAGGTGTAATCGGCGGCGCTGATGTCGATGGTGGTCTGATCGAAGATCGCCGGGAGCATTTGCGAAGCCACGAAACGCTGCCAAATCAGTTGATAGAGCTTGAAGAGATCGTCTTCAAGATATTTGCGGACGTCTTCCGGGGTGCGCATGGCGTCGGTGGGGCGGACCGCTTCGTGGGCTTCCTGGGCGTCTTTTTTGGATTTATAGTAATTCGGCTTTTCCGGGAGATAGCTGGAGCCAAAGCGTTCGGGAATTAATTCGCGCACTTGCTGCAATGCGTCGTTCGAAACGTGAACGGAATCCGTGCGCATATAGGTAATTAGCGCTACGGAACCTTCCTCGCCGAGTTCCACGCCTTCATAGAGGCGCTGGGCGAGGCCCATGGTGCGCTTCGCGGTGTAACGCAGGCGGTTGTAGGCTGCCTGTTGGAGTTTCGAGGTGGTGAATGGCGGCGGGGCGTAGCGCTTTTTCTCTCGCTGGGTAACGCTCGCAACCTGCCACTGGGCTTTGCTCACGGCGGCTACGATGGCGTCAGCGGCCTGCTGATTGTTGACGGCGATATCTTCGCCCCGGTGCTTGAAAAGCTTGGCTTCAAAGAGCGGGGGCTGGCCGCCGTCGAGCATGGCGTGAATGGACCAGTATTCGACGGGAATGAAGGCACGAATTTCCATTTCGCGCTCAACAATCAGACGGAGAGCTACGGTTTGCACCCGGCCGGCGGAGAGGCCGCGACGGACTTTGTCCCAAAGCAAGGGAGATATCTTATAGCCGACGATGCGATCGAGGACGCGGCGAGCTTGCTGGGCATCGACGAGGTTTTCGTCCACGGCGCGGGGCTTGTCGAAGGCGGCGCGAATGGCTTTGGGGGTGATTTCGTTAAAGGTTACGCGAAAGATCTTTTTGGGATCGGTAGCGGGAATGTCCATTCGCAAAGGTTCCGATGCCCATTTTGATTTGTATTTCTTTTTGGGCTTGCCGTTCTTGTCGAGAACTGGTTCCGGCTCTTTTGCGTCGTCCTTGGCTTTAGATTTGTGGGTGGCGCGTCCGGAAGCTTCGGCCTCCACATAACGTTCGGGCTTCGCGAGCACCATAGCCAAATGGGCGGAGATGGCTTCGCCCTCGCGATCCGGGTCGCCAGCGAGATAGACGGCGTCAGCGGTACTGGCCGCTTTACGAAGGTCGTTGATGACTTTGCCCTTGCCGGAAATAATTTGCAGCGTGGGTTCGAAGATTTTGGCGTCGTCGAGCTCAATACGCTTCTTGGTGTAGACGATTTCGCTCTTTTTGGAGCCTTTTTTCGGTTTGCGCTTTTTGCGACCGGAAGGATCCTCACCGGGCAGACGAATACCGATATCTTTTTTCGGCAGGTCCATGACATGGCCGATGGACGCTTTGACGGTGAAGTTGCGCCCCAAATACTTGTTGATAGTCTTCGCCTTGGCGGGCGACTCGACGATGACGAGCGAACGGGCCATCTTGCAGTTGTAACCTCTTAAAGTATTTCCTCGGCGAGCGGAACGCGGTGCATGTGTCCTGAACGCTAACCAATAAGGATGCGGCGCGTGGCTTGGAAGATTCTTTTTCAGTACGCGACGGACAGGCGTGCGGCTGCGTTTTCGCCGCTATGTGGTTTTATAGCATGACTTTACTGAATTGTTTGCCAGGCCACTGGCGCACGATAGATTTCATCTCCAGATCAAAAAGAGTAGCGAGAACTTCGGAAGAGTGCAAACCGGAGCGCTCGACGATATCGTCGATGGGCGTAGGGTTGTCGACGTGAAGAAGCAGAAAGATGGATTTTTCGGAATCGTTGAGGGCCGCGGTGGCGAGGAGATTTCGTTGTTGGGCCTGGGGCTGCTCGGCTTTGACCAGGGCGGCGCGGACGGGGGTGGGAAGCTCTTCAATAACGTCTTCGGCGTTGGTGACCAGTTTTGCCCCTTGTTTGATCAACTGGTTGGGCGCGAAGCTGACGGGTTGTGTGACGTTTCCGGGAACGCCGAAGACCTCGCGGCCGAATTCCATGGCCAGCCGCGCAGTGATGAGTGAGCCGCTGTGCTCTGCGCCTTCGACGACAACTACACCGAGGGGCATGCCGGCGACGATACGGTTGCGGACAGGAAAATTTTCTGGAGCGGGGTGAGTGCGCGTGGGAAATTCGCTGAGAATGGCGCCGCGCTCCAAAACTTTTTCGTAAAGCTTTTTGTTTTCCTTGGGATAGCAAACGTCGATGCCGGTGCCGAGGATGCCGATCGCGAGGCCACGGGCGGCGAGCGCGCCCTGGTGGCCGATAGCGTCGATGCCCCGAGCCAGGCCACTGAGGATGACCAGACCGCGAGCGGCGAGATCGCGTCCGATGCGCTCAGCCATTTGGGTGCCGTAAAGCGTGGGCCGGCGAGTGCCCACGATGCTGATGCAGGGATGATTCAGGATTTGCGGATCGCCGCGAACGTAGAGAAGGACTGGGGGATCGTAGATTTGCAGAAGCGTCTGCGGATATTCGGGATCGGTCCAATTGATTAGAGTGCAATTGGGAATGTTGCGGATGGCGGCCAATTCTTTTTCTGCGCGCGGAAAGGATTGTTTTTTTAGGATGGATTGGGCGACCGGGGCTGGGAGGTTACAGGATTCGAGTTGAGAGAGATTGGCGCGGAAGATGCCTTCGGGGGATTCAAAACGCTTCAGCAGGCGGGAACTCAGGCGCGAGGCCAGGCCGGGGGTTAGCGTCATGGCTAGCCAGGAGAGGGAGGAGTCTAGCTGCATTGCGAATGGAGAGTATTGGAGCGGTTAGATAATTGTCAAGGTAATATGCGAGGTCCTCGGAAGTGATTTGTAGGAGTCCGGGCAGCTGGGCGCATGCTGGACCCCTACAAAGGCGGGGACGGCGGTTGGGAGGGGTCTTCGGCGAGGGTGGCGTCGAGCGTGCTAGCGAAGAGGTCGGCGTCTTGCTTGGTGAAGATCAATGGGGGGCGGAGTTTCAGGACATTGTGGTGAGGGCCGTCAGTACCGGTGAGGATGCCGCGGTCGCGGAGCCGATTGACGATGTAGGCGGCTTGATCGGGAGCGGGTGTGCGAATTTCGCGATTTAAGACCAGATCGACTCCCAGGAAAAGGCCGGAGCCCCGGACGTCCCCGATCAACGGATATTTTTTTTGAAGGCTGATGAGCGCGCTTTTAAGGTGGTCGCCGATATTTAGCGCGTTCTGCTGGAGATTTTCTTCATGAAGAATATCCAGCACGGCTAAGCCTGCCGCGCAGGCTACCGGATTACCGCCGAAGGTGCTGAAGAATTCCATGCCGTTGGCGAAGGAGGCGGCGATCTCCCGGGTGGTGATTACGGCGGCCAAAGGGAAGCCGTTGCCGATGGGTTTTCCGAGGACGACGATGTCCGGGATCACGTTTTGGGTCTGGAAACCCCAGAAGTGCGTGCCCAAGCGGCCGAAGCCGACCTGCACTTCGTCGGCGATGCACAGCGCGCCGGCGGAGCGGACGTGGCGATAGGCTTCGGCCAAATAGCCTGGCGGGAAGACGATTTGTCCGCCAACGCTGGGGAGGGTTTCAGCGATGAAGGCGGCGATGTTGCGATTGCGCGAATGAGCCTGGGGGAAAATGTCAACTAAAGCCTGCGCGTATTTCTTGCCAGCATCGGGATCGTCCCGGCGGTACTGGCCGCGGTAATCGTCAGGAAGCGGGGCCACGTGAACCCAAGGTTGACGGCCCGTTCCGCCTGGGCCGTTGAATTTGTAAGGGCTGACGTCGATGAGAGTGGTGGTATGGCCGTGGTAAGCGTGATCCAGGACGATGATGTCCTGGCGTTGCGTGTGAGCGCGAGCAAGGCGGAGGGCTAGTTCATTGGCTTCGCTGCCGGAGTTCAAGAAAAAACAGACGCGGAGAGATGCCGGGAGGAGTTGCGTGAGACGTTCGGCGTAGCGCGTGGCAGCACTGTGGAGGTAGCGGGTGTTGGTGTTCAGGAGGGCGAGTTGATCCTGCGCTGCGCGGACTACGCGTGGATGGCTGTGGCCGACTAATGGGACATTGTTGTAGACGTCCAGGAAGGCGCGGCCGGTGTGGTCGTAGAGGTATTGTCTCCAGCCGCGAACGATTTTCAGAGGATGGTCATAAGAGAGGCTGAGATTTTTGGCCAGGAAGGATTTTCGTGAGGAGAGAGTGTGATCGAAGGCTGGCTCTGGCTCAGGGAAATATTTGGGGGGGATTGCCAGCAGGAGGTTTGGATCGGGACAGATGCTGGTCCAGACTTTTTGCTGGGAAGGAAGGGCTACACCGGGGAAATCGGCGCCGAAATCGAGAGGATCACAGATGATTTGAAAGTGGAGGTGCGCAGGCCAGCCGCCGTTTTCGTGGGCAGATCCTACGACAGCGAATTTTTCGCCTTGCGCGAGTTGCCGGCCAATTTCTAGATTCTTTAGGGAATTAGCGGAGAGATGGCCGTAGAGGGTGTAGAAATTCTCGCCAGCGGATGTCGCGTGTTTGAGGAGGATCACCGGGCCATAGTCGAGAGGCTGGGCAACGTTGGCGAAGGCTTCTATGGTTGCCGGCAGCGGCGAATGGACTGGCGTACCCGGTGGAGCGAAGAGATCGAGGCCCAGATGGATGGTGCGATGTTCATCGGTTGGACGGTTTGACGTCTGAAAGGACGGAGAAGTGTAGAGCGCTCGGGCTTCGTTGTAGCGGCCGACGCCGATGGCAGATTTGGCGCGGTGGAGTTCGGCGGAGATTTTATTGGTGAGTTTGGAAAGTTCCGCGTTGGCCGGATCGGCGCCGAGAAAAGAGCTGCCGACGCTGAGATCCAAGGCATGGACGAGGGCAGAGCGCTGGTCGGCATCGAGAATCGGCGCGGCGCCGGGTGAGACTTCTTTGAGATATTTCGCGATGGATGAGGATTTGGGAACGGCCGGGAAACCGCAGGCATCGCGAAACACGTAGTGGGCGAAACGCGGATTTATTTTGCCGAGTCGTTCGAGAGCTTGCCACGCCGGAGCTTCACTGATGGTGAGGTACGGATCGTTGGGGCGGAGCCGTTTGCGCCGGGCGCTGAGGACCACACTCACCGCGAGGCGCATGGCGATTAACGGAAAGAGAATTTTGAGTTCGGTTTGCTGAAGTTCGTAGGCCTGTTGGTAACCGGAAACCAGTGAAGCGGCTGCCGATAATGGATCGGGTTGTCCGAGGATGGCGTAAGCCGCGGCGATGGCGGGTTCGGACGCAGTCAGGCCGAAGTGCATATCACCAAAATCTATGACGGCGCGGGCGAGGCGCGGCTGCGGCCAAGGCTCGCCGACCAATACGTTGTGATCGTTAGCATCGCCGTAGATTACGCTGCGGCGCAGGCTGGGCAAGAGCGGCTGAACTTCAGAGTGATAGAGGGCGAGGAATTTCTTTACAAGGGAACGGCGGGAGGGGTTTTCGATGGCGTCGAGCGAATCGGCGATCCACGCAGCGCGAGCGGAATCCCACGGCAGTTCGCGATGGGCGGCAGGGTGCGCGAAGTTTGCGAGCGCGGCATCCAATTCGCCTAGAAGTTGGCCGACGCTGTGGAGCAGTTGAAAAGAGCGAGGATGGGCGCTGGCCAGCGTGACGCCGGCGATGAAGGTTAGGAGCCAGACGATGCGCGCGTCGCCGTCAGGGGAGGTGATGGTGGTGAAGAGGTCACCGCGGTTGTTCGGAATTACGCGTGGAAGATGGCGATTGGGCAAATGTTCGGCCAGGTGTTGGAGGGCCTGGACTTGCGTGTCGATGAACGATTTTTCGCGCGCCGGGTGCATGACTTTCAGGACGAAGGCGCGGTGATCCGGAGTGAGTAGGTGAAAATTGTCATCGTATTCGCCGGGGAGGAATTTGGCGGTAACGTCTAGGTCGTAGAGCTCGCGGGCGAGACGCGCGGCTTGGGATTCGGTGGTGCCTGGAAGTACGCGGGATTCGAGAAGCATTTTCGGAATGTTAGCTGGTGCAGCGAGGTTGCGTCCAACTTTGGAGGGCCCACCAAGGAAGGAAGTGAGGTGAGAGATTAATCCTCGTCGTCGAGCGTGCCAATAGGTGAGCCGTCCGGCGGTGGGGGCGGAGGGGGAACGGTGATTTGCTTCGGATTTTTTTCAAATTGATCGATTTCCTGGGCGGCGTAGAAGTAGTGAGCTCGCTGGGGATAGTCGGTGCCCAATGATTGGGTGAGCGGTTGTTCAGGGTGTTGCGAGATTAGCCAGTCTTTCAATTCGTGGAGTTCGAAGCTGGCGATGGCGCGGACTTCGTCGGTGGCCTGGTCGTTGGCAGCCAGCGACATTAATTCGTAAAGCGCGATGTTGTCGACAACGATGGCGACTTGCTGCGGGTAACCTGTGCCGTGCGGGGAATACCACGTGGATTTCATCACCGCGTCCAGAACTTCTCTCAGCGCAGGCGAATCGTTGTCGCGGGCGTGAAATTCTACCAGGCGAGCGGCACGGTGAGGCTCAAACAGGAATTGCAAGGACTGTTGGGCGGCGGCCTCAGCGGGGGCCAGAGCGTCGAAGGCGGGGCTGGTATGGATTTTGAAATGCTCGCGGCCGCGCTCGTAGTCGGGCGGGCGGGGCGGGATAATTTTTAGCAGGCCCTCAGGTAAAGCCAAAACCTCCGGCTTGATCGTCGCCAAGACGGCGGCTAAAGCGCGGCGTTGCTCCGCGGGCGAAATAATCTGGGTAGGCGTTTGGCCGTCGCCGCGGAGCGTAAAGGTGTAGTCCATGCCGCCGACGAGTTTGCTGGCGGCCTCCACTTGGTAGCGATGCAGAAGGTAGATGGGAACCAAGACGTCTTCGAGCGTGGCCAGCGGCGTGCCTTCGCGGATGTTGTTCTCGCCAAACCGCGCGAGAGCGGCGGCGCGGACTTGCATAATGCGGTTAAGCTCGTCGACGGCGTTGTCGCCGGAATCCCACAAATGCGCAACGCTGCTCGAGGAGCCTGCGGGCCGGGCATCCTGGTCCGTTAGATAGCGGAGCCCGCTAGAGAAGGCGTCAGTGAGGATCTTACTCAGCGCCGCATGTTCATCGATTTGCGTTGGGAAGTCCTGATAGCCCCACGTAATGGAAACTTTGTCCCACGCACCAATTCCTTTAGCGTAAGCATCGGAAAGGTCCGGAATACCATCGGCCCCCAGCTTCACGTACGGTGGCGGATAGTCCATTACCGAAGAGCGATCTACGGTGCTGGCGGAATAATTGTGCAACAAGCCGAGCGTGTGGCCGACTTCATGGGCGGCTAACTGGCGGAGCCGCGCCAGGGCCATGGCCTGCATCTTCGGCGAGGCCGGTTTGCCTGATTCATAAGGCGCGATTAGACCTTCGGCAATTAAATAGTCCTGGCGGACGCGCAGCGAACCAAGCGTTACGTGGCCTTTGATGATTTCACCGGTGCGGGGATCGATGACCGATCCGCCGTAGGACCAGCCGCGCGTGGCACGATGAACCCATTGGATGACGTTGTAGCGAAGGTCCAAAGGATCAGCGCCTTCGGGAAGGAGCTCTACGCGGAAAGCATTTTTGTATCCCGCAGCTTCGAAAGCCTGATTCCACCAACTGGCACCTTCGAGAAGTGCGGAACGAATCGGCTCCGGCGCGCCGCGATCAAGGTAATAAACGATGGGTTTTACGGGCTCGCTCATGGCGGCTGTGGGATCTTTTTTCTCCAGGCGATGGCGGGTGGCGAAGCGCTTTTCAATGGGTTGGCTGATGGGCGTGGCGTAATCCATATACGCGATGTCGAAAAAGTTGGAACGCGGATCGTAAAGGCGCGTTTTGTAACCTGGCGGCGGAAGCTGGACGAAGGAGTGATGTTCGCGGATAGTGATGGAATCAGGCGAGGGTGTAACTTCGCGAACCCAAGGGCCGGGATCGTCTCCGGCAAAGGTTAGCGTGGCTTCGACCTCCGTGTTGAAAGGGAAATTCTTAGTTTGCGGGAGGTAGATGGCGCAGCGTTGAGGGTCGAGGCGATAGTTGCCCTGATGGGTGCGCTGGAGGGTTTCCGGGATGTGGTGAGCGTCGCGAAGAAAGAAGTCGGTGGCGTCGACGAGGGCAGAGGCATTCTCCTCGGCAACGACCGTGAAGCCTGCCAGCACGGACTCGGCGAAGGAATCTTTGACGGCGCGTTTTTCGTCGGGATCATCGGTAATCGCGCGATAATCCAGATTTTCCTGCACCAGGAGTACTTTGTTGCCGCTGCGTTCAAAGCGCACGATACGAGTGGCGCCCAGCTGGCCGCGGTCGAGTCCGATTTCGTTGGAACCGACGCCTGCAGCTAGCGATGACTGATAAAGGAATTCCGTATCCCACTTGTCGATGCTAAGCCAGAGTTTGCCTTGTTTGGCGTCCCAAAATAGATTGAAGTAGCCAGGAAGGGTTTGTGCGCTGGCGGTTTTTGCCGCGATGGTAGGGAGTTTCGAGGGTTCGTCCGCGACAACAGTAGTCTGCGAGGCGATGAAAGGAATGTAGAGCACGGCAAGCAGGACGGCGCGGCGCGGGGTCTTCAGCACTTACGGAACCTCCGAAATGAGCGAATGATTTATAACACAAGGCGGAGGGAGCATGCGGAATTCGCGTCTGCTATACTTTTGATGTTCCCCCTCTGGTCAGGACATTTGTTCAGGAAATTTATCGGTGAGCAAGCTCCGCATCTCGATCGTGCAGTATTTGAATACGGCGCCCCTGGTGTGGGGGTTCACGCACGGGCCGCTGGCGGGAAAATACGACTTGTCGTTTACTGTGCCTTCGCAGTGCGCGGAAGCGTTGCGGGCGGGTGAGTCCGACATCGCCATTATTCCGGCGATTGAGTATCAGCGCATCGATGGGCTGGTGATGCTGCCAGATTTGGCGATAGCGTCGAAGCGGCAGGTGCGCAGCTTGTTGCTTGTGGCGAAAAGGCTGATTGGGGAAGTTCAGAGTATTGCGCTGGACAGCAGTTCGCGAAGCACGCAGGCGCTTACGCGGATTCTGTGCGCGGACCGCTGGCACATCGCGCCGCAATTTTTTGAGGCGTCGCCAGATTTGCACGCTATGCTGCGTGATGCGGACGCTGCGCTGCTCATCGGCGATCCAGCGTTGCGCCTGGCGGTGCAGCTCGATGGCCTAGCGCGGCGCGATGAGAACGGTGTGTTGGTTTGTAGCGGGGATGCCGTGGGATTGCCTGGTGCGGAGACGCTACACGTTTACGATATCGTTGAGGAATGGCAGCGCAGCACCGGTTTGCCGGCGGTGCTGGCGGCTTGGGCGGCGCGCGATGGCGTGGTGACGGAAGATGTCCTGCGAGATTTCAGCGCGTCGCGAGATTTTGGAATGCTGCACATTGCGGAGATCAGCGAAGAGGCGGCACTGGAATTGAAATTGCCCGCGACGGTGTTGACGGCTTATTTGCGGCGCAATATCGATTACTCGCTGGATGAAGACAATCGGCAAGGCTTGGAGCATTTTTTTGCGCGCTCGGCGGCACTCGGATTGATTGCGAAGAATCTGCCAATTTGCTGGGTTGGTTACGCCAGTTTGCTGCGTCAAAGTGTCGGGAACCGGACGTAAGATTGCGAGGGAGAAGCACTTGGGACTGACCAAGCAAGTGGCAATTGAGATGCTGGCATCTGATGATCTGGTGGGCGTCGGAATGGCGGCGCACGCCAAGCGGATGGAGAAGAATGATCCACGTGTGGTGACCTACCAGATCGACCGCAACATAAACTATACAAATTTCTGTACGGAGTACTGTTCGTTTTGCGCGTTTTACAGGCCGATTGGCGCGAAGGACGGATATATTCTGTCCTTCGAGGAGATCTATAAAAAAATTGAAGAGATGCTGCCTCTGGGCGGCACGGGCGTTTTGCTGCAGGGTGGTTTGCATCCGGATCTGCAGATTGGTTATTACGAGAACCTGTTGCGATCATTGAAAGAGCGCTTTCCCCAGGTGCACCTGCATTGTTTTTCCGCTCCCGAGATTTTGTGCATCGCGGAGGTCAGTGAGTTGAGCGTTGAGGACACCATCCGGCGATTGATGGATGCGGGCTTGCAGTCGATTCCAGGGGGGGGCGCGGAAATTCTGGACGACGAGATACGCGGAAAAATCGCGCGGCTGAAATGCACCAGCGACGATTGGGAATTGGTGCATCGCGTGGCGCACAAATTAGGTTTAAGGACGACGGCCACGATGATGTTCGGCTGCGGCGAAGAATTGGCCCACCGCGTGAATCATTTTGAGCGTATTCGCCGGATTCAGGAGGATACCGGCGGATTCACGGCATTCATTCCCTGGATGTTTGCCCCGGAGAACACGCCATTGGGAAAGAAAGTACAGGAAGCTACCGCGGTCGACTATTTGAAGACGCTGGCGGTAAGCCGCCTATATCTCGACAACATCGATCACATTCAGTCGAGCTGGCTCACGCCCGGAATAAAGGTTTGCCAGATTGGTTTGCAGTTCGGCGCGGATGACGTGGGGAGTATTTTGATCGAGGAAAATGTGGTGTTCGCCGCGGGCGTGAAGAACCGCACGAATGAAAGCGAGTTGCGGCGGATCATATCAGATGCAGGATTTATTCCCGCGCAGCGCGATACGCTTTACCGTTCGTATGTTTTGAAGTGACCTACAGGTGTACTTTTTTCGGTGTGGCACGCAGGTAAATCTCCACCTCGATTCCATCTTCGAGATCCAGATCTTCCAAGGGATAAAGAATGCCGCTGCGATAGCGGGCGCGGACTTTACGCGGTATGCCGCTGGTATCGGGCTTCGGCGCAGGCTTGGCTTGGGCGGCCGATTTTTGTTCCGCCGGCGATGAATTAGGCACGGAGGAATCGGCGGCGCCCGGGTGCGCTGGAGTGAGATTGGCACCGGCTTTCAAGGGCGTCAGAACCGGCGGCGAGGCAGCGGAGCGCGCGCTTTCGTCCATGGCTTCGTTGGCCAGCGCGTCAGCGTCTTTGTTTTGCTCACGGTAGACGTGATTGATGGCGAAGTGATCGAAGGTGGCGGACATTTTTCTTGCGCGCTCGAAAAGCGGGCGCAAGTCTTCGCTTTTTACCTTGTACTGGCCGCGCATCTGCTTGACGAGGAGTTCCGAGTCACTTTCAATTTGCAACGCGCGGATACCGTGAGATTGGGCGTAGTCCAGAGCGGCGATTAAACCGTAATATTCGGCAACGTTGTTGGTGGTGCGTCCGATATATTTTTTCAGCTTGGCGACGATTTCGCCTCGGGTGTCCCGAATGACCACACCATAAGACGCTGGCCCGGGATTACCACGCGAGCCGCCATCGATGTTGGCACGATGCGAAGCGGGCTTCGGCGCGGACTTCGATTCCGCCGGGAAGAGGCCGGCGCCACTGGGTAGTTTGGTGGGACGGGGCATCAGGAGCTGGGCTGCGCAGGATTTGCCGTACCGGTCGCCGACGGCGGCGGAACGATAGGCTCCAGGGTGTAGAGAATCAAGCCGCAACTTTCGCAACGATAGACCTCTTCGTTGTCTTCGCGCCGTAATTGCTCTGCTATGTGTGGCAGTACACGCATGCCGCAGCCGCGACACTGCCCTTCGCGAGCTTCCGCAACGGCCGTTCCATTGTGGCGTTTAGCGATGCGATCGTAGAGGGTGCGAAATTCCTCGGGGACGGTTTCGAGGGCTTTAGCACGCTCCGCGAGTGCAATATCCAGCTGCTTTTTCTTTTCAATGTGCAGGGACTGGATGTGTTTGCGTTCGGCACCCACTGCTTGTTCGGCCTCGCGCAGGTCGGCTTCGGCCTTGCGCACGCGGCGCTCGGCGTCTTCTCCGGCAAACATAGCGGTGAGCTGGCGATCTTCGGCGCGACCCATTTCGGCCTCCGCGTTGGCGATTTCGTGTTGCAAGGCTTTATACGCTTCGTTTGTTTTTACCGCGGCGGTCTGGTCGCGATATTTTTTGGCGCGGTCTTTCCACTGCTGTACGTCAAATTCGATTTTTTTGCGTTCCGATACATCATGGGCGAGCGCTTCCTTTGCGGTAGCGACCGCACCCTTGGCAGCGGTGAGCTTGGCATCGGATTCCTGAACACGCTTGGGAAAAGTGTCCATCTCGGCGCGAATGGCAGAGACCTGATGATCGACGCGCTGGAGTTCCACCAGACGGGGTATGACGGAATGCATCGGAGAGCGATATTACCATATGGGACGGTGAGGCGGGATTTGGAGATGGATAGAGAAAAACCCAATTTTGGCGGGGAACAACATTCCGCCCGCTTCAGAAGAGGCCGTTACCGAACCTCGATGATTTGCATGTTTTGGTCGATCGCTAAATTGGGATAGCGAATCGATGACCCCGCGGGTGCCGCTTCATGGCTCGCGGTAACGGTGAAGTCGTGCGCCGAACAAGCGATGGAGTAGACGTAGCCGTCGCGGCCAGGCTTGACCATGGCCAGAGAATTCGAAGTCTCCAGTTCATCGAGACTGACGCAATTACCATTCAAAGCGATGTAACCGCGTTCGGCTTGCGCGATCTGCAGTAGATCGCCGCGAACGCCAGTGAGGCTGATCGCTTGGGTGGGAGCAGTGCCCTCGTCGGTCACCGGCATGCGTTTCGCGTAAAAGTAGTAGACGCCGAACGCCACGGCCACGGCGACTAGCAATCCTGCAAGCGAACGCATGCCTCAAGTTTGACCACCGCACGCGCGTGTTTCAAGGAACCCTTCGCGTCGCGTGTAGTAATAGAAAACACCGCGCGTGAAGTAGTGGGCCGGTTGGAAGTATTCTCTGCTAGACTGCGAATGCCGCCGAACCCCTTCCCGGTATAGTCCTCTCTTTCGGACACGAGTGACGATGACCACCACGCAAGTCTTGGCAGAGCTGTCTGCGCTGGAAAACTCTCGAGATTTGGACCTGGAAGAGGCCCGCAGCATTCAGGCGCTCATGTTGCCCGGGGAAGCCCTGTGCGCCAGCGGCGTTAGCATTCACCATGAATTCCAGCCGGTTACCGAGGTTGGCGGGGACTTTCTCGATTATTTCGCGCTAGCGGATGGCACCATCGGGCTGTACCTCGGTGATGTTTGCGGAAAAGGCCTGCCGGCCGCGCTGTACGCTGCCCTGGCGGTGGGCACGCTCCGGGGCGTGCATAAAACTGGGCAATCGCCAAGCAACGTTATGTGCATGCTAAACCGCCGGTTGACCATTCGAGGGATTCCGCGTCGCTACACGGCGATGCAGTATGCGGTCTTCGACCCGGCGGGTGGCGTGATGCACGTCGCTAGCGCGGGAATGTGCGGTCCATTTCACATTTCACGGGATGGTTGCAAGGCGCTGGAATTGTCGGACCTTCCGCCAGGTATGTTCCCGAATGCCAACTATGAAACCCACGCATTAGCGATCGCTCCGGGCGACTCCGTGGTTTTTTGCACCGACGGAATTATCGAGGCCATGAATCATGAAAGTGAATCTTATGGGGCCGAACGCCTCACGGCTCTATGTGGCGCACGATGGCAAGCGCCCGCTCGTGAGTTGCTGGGCGAGATTTTCGCCAAAGTTGGAAACTTCACCAGAGGATGTGCGCAGCACGATGACATGGCTACGATCGTCTTTCATTGGGCGGCAGATTCATAGCGCGAGTAAAGATGATATGTAGGAAGTGCGCACGCGCTTTGGGTTTTTTGTTTGACACCTGAGACGCCCTCCAGTAACTAAGATAAATCAAGCTTTTACCGGAGGAGAATCTTCAATGAACCTTAAATCCCCTGGTGCCACTGGTGTGGCATTCCTGTTGTGCTTGTCGCTGTCATTACCAACCGAACTGGCTTCGGCGCCGCAAACCGCCGGGCAACGAGCAGGCGAAATCTCTCGCGTGATCCCCGCTGTGAATATTGGACGCGGAGGAAAAACGATAAGCGCGTCGGCGAAATCCGTGGTGGATTGGCAGGACCAAATCAATACGCTGTCGAACGCCCGAGCGCGAGTGGGACTCGATGATGGCTCGGTCTTGAACGTGGGCTCGGACTCTTCCATGCGCGTGGTGAAGCACGACGCCGCCGCACAGCAAACGGAGCTGGAGTTGACCTACGGGAAGTTGCGCACGCAGGCGCAAAAAATCTCCAAGCCGGATGGGAAATTTGAGGTGCGTACCCCGGCCGGCGTTGCTGGCGTGGTGGGTACGGATTTTTACGTGGCCTTCGACAATAATGTAATGAACGTGATCGTGTTTGACGGGCTGGTGCGCGTCTGCAATCTGGCGGGTGCCTGCGTGGTCGTGAAGCCCGGACAAACGACCAACGTCCGCAGCAACGATAACTCCGCGCCGCCCCCGCCGGCGCAAGCGACGCTTTCGATGCTCACCAGCGTGTCCACGGATACGGACAGTGGAGGCGGTCCGGGCTTGTCGGCGCCAATCGGACATCCTATGGGGGCCGGCACCGCGCTCGCCATTGGCGTGCTCGCGGCGATCCCCGCGGTGGTGATACCGGTGGTGTCGTCTCACAATAATGGCGGGAAAACAGCCGTAGTGCCTCCTTGTCAGGCCAATCCGGTCGCGGGAAATTGCCACCCCGGGTAGTCTACGGTATGGCGTTACGCATGTTGCGACCGCCAATGCAGCGCCACCAAGACGTGTCACCAGGGACCGCCAAGTGTGGATTGCGCGCGATTACACCATAGCCTTCCATGGCACTTTGCTACCCCTCTTGTGCGTGCAACGATATCCGTACCGTATGCGTCAAACTACTCTGAATAGCTGCTTGCGATGGTTTGTGCCCCTGTGAACACTGTCGTACACTGAGCATTCCGCAGACTTGCCTGAAACTAAGTGAGGACACCCTTGAATAAAGTTATTCGCAGCCGACCGATTTTCCTTTCGTGTGCGGCTTTACTGACGGCGCTGTCGCTTACCGCGTCACGCCCCGTCACCGCTGCTCCACCGGAGGTTGCAGCGAAACGCTCGCCGCTCCTGGCGGCCATGCAGGCCGAGCTTGATCGTTCAATAAAGGCCTTTGGGGGACAATCGCCGCCAGCTTACTTCATCGGCTATACCATCACCGATTCGCAACGCGCCAATGTCTCCGGATCCAATGGAGCGTTGCTGAGCAGCAGCGAAGATCGCAACCGCTGGCTGGAAGTCGCCGTGCGCGCGGGCAGTTACCAGCTCGATGATTCTCACAAAGTCGGCGATAAGGAAATGCCCAATGGCGGGCCCGGAGAGCCGGTACCTGTCGATGACGATGCGCAAGTGCTCCGGCGGGCCATCTGGCTGGAAACCGACAAACAATATCGCGCCGCGGAACAGGCTTACATCAAAATCAAAACCGGCAAGGAAGTGAAAGTGGAAACCGTCGAGGGCCAGGCCCCGGATTTTTCCCGGGAGCACCCTCAAGTGTTCATTGGGCCTCAGGTTTCCATGTCTCTGGACCGCAAGCCTTGGGAAGAGAAAGTGCGCGCCTATACCGCGTCGTTTCGCGATTCTGCGGCGGTAATCAATTCTATCGTTACGTTCACCGCGCAGGCGGACAACGACTTCCAGGTTACCAGCGAAGGCACACAGCTGCAGTTCGGACAAATCCGCTACCGCCTGGAACTTTTCATTCAAGGGAAAGCGACCGATGGCATGGACATCGATCGCTATTACAACTTTGATTGGGTGAATCCATCGGACGCTCCCGATGATAAGACCGTGTACGCCGCGGAAGCGACCATGCGCAAGGAACTCGAGGGACTCGTCGCCGCGCCCCTGAATGAACCGAGCGTCGGTCCGGCGCTGCTTACCGGGCGCGCCGCGGCGGTATTTTTTCATGAAGTCTTCGGGCATCGCGCCGAAGGCCACCGGCAGAAGGACGCTACCGAAGGGCAGACGTTCGCGAAGAAAGTCGGCGAGCCGATTCTCCCAAGTTTTCTGACGGTGATCGACGACACCACGATGAAGAAGTTGGGCAACCAGGATTTACTCGGCTATTACCAGTTTGATGACGAAGGCGTGCCGGCGCAACGCGTGACACTGGTCGATCATGGCGTATTAAAGGCCTTTGAAATGTCGCGCTCGCCACTCCTGGGCTTTCCAAATTCCAATGGACACGGGCGCCGCCAGCTCGGGGCCACGCCCGTCTCGCGCCAAGGCAATTTGATCGTGGAAAGCAGCAAGACCATGACCAATGCCCAGCTGAAAGAAAAATTGGTCGAGCTCATCAAGCAGCAGGGCAAGCCTTACGGCCTGCTCATCGATGACATTGCCGGAGGATTTACTTTTACCGGACGCGGTCAGCCGCAAGCCTTCCAAGTTCTGCCGCTGGTCGTGTACAAAGTATTTCCCGACGGACGGCCGGATGAGCTTGTGCGTGGCGTCGATATCGTTGGCACGCCGCTCGCAGCGCTGACAAAAATTGTGGCCACCGGCGATACTCCGGAGGTGTTTAATGGTTATTGCGGAGCGGAATCCGGCTCTGTTCCCGTTGCGGCAGCGTCTCCGGCGATCTTGACCAGCGAACTCGAAGTGCAAAAGAAAGAGAGTTCCACGGACCGGCCGCCGATCCTGCCGGCACCCGCACATGATGGCGTTAATGCAAAGACCGGGGGCGCACAGTGAAGCGCTCTGCCGCACGCATCTATTCGTTCCTTCTCGCCGGGGTATTCGCCGCCGCCTTAGCGTCCGCGGCCTTCGCCGAAGATCCCAAGGACAACGACCAAACGCTCCACGCCATGCGCGACGAAATGAATCGCTCCAAGACTCGACTGGAGCTAACCATCCCCGGTGTGGACCAGCCGGTAAAGCCGTACTACATCGAGTACCGCCTTCTGGACCTGGATGTCCGCGAAATCGTCGGCGATTTCGGTGCCCTGCTTTCCAGCACGCACACCCGCTCGCGTTTCATGAACGTCGCCGCGCGCGTCGGCGATTATCGACGCGACAGTTCCAACTTTGTGAGCGATGACGGTTTTCGCGGATTCATCGGCCCTACGGGTTCCGTGGGCATCGATCGCGATTACAACTCGTTGCGCCAGGATTTGTGGATCGCCACTGACCAGGCCTTCAAGGAAGCTGCGGAAACGTATTCGCGCAAGCAGGCTTACCTGGGAACGCTGGCGCGGCAAACGGATATCGATGATTTTTCCAAAGCCGAACCGCTGCACATCGTCGAACCGCTGGAAACGCCCGACTGGAGCAATCGCAATTGGGAGCAGGAGGTACGCGATTCCTCTTCAACGTTGCGTGCGTTCCCCGATCTTTATGAAACGCGGGTGACGTACTACCTGGTGTACGCGACCGAATATCTGGTTACCAGTGAAGGTACGGAAATCCGCACGAATCGCTCGTTTGCTTCGATTGAAGCCGCGATAAATACGCTCGCGGACGACGGCGTTCCGCTGAACCATTTCTATTCCACGTACGCCCCGCGGCCCGCAGATCTTCCCGCAGTGGACAAAGTTCGCGCATCCTTGAACGTGACCGGCAGCGAATTGATGGCCATGCGCGCGGCGCCCTCGGCGCAGGATTACACCGGTCCCGTGCTCTTCGAGGCCCGCGCGGCGGCGCCCTTGCTTGCTGAGATTTTAGGACCCGCTTTGAATGGTGCGCGACCACCGATCTCTTTCAGTCCGGTAATGGAGCAGCTACTCACCGGGCTAGGCGGAAAGAGTGATTGGGTCGCGCGGATTGGCGCCAGAGTTTTGCCGGCTAGCGTGACGCTGGTGGACGATCCGACGCTGAAGGATTTTCAGGGCCAGCCGCTGCTCGGCGGATATGCCGTGGATGAGGAAGGCGTTCGCGCGCAAAAAGTAACCCTGGTGGAAAACGGCAATCTCAAAGCTGAATTGATGTCTCGACGGCCCGGCCCTGATTTCGGCGAATCCAACGGGCACGGGCGAGCGGCATTTCTCGGCGACGCCACGCCCACCATGAGTAATCTGTTGTTCACCTCAAACGATCCGGTCTCTCCGGCACAAATGAAACAGAAGTTCTTGGACGAATGTCGCGCGGAGAAGCTCAGCTATTGTCTGGTGGTGCGCGAGATGGACAATCCGTCCATCAGTTTGTTGCACCAGGATGATTTTCAGGAATTGCTGGCCAGTTTCGGAGGCGGAGCCGGCACTGGCGACCGCTTGCCGCTGGTTGTCTACCGCGTCTATCCGGACGACGGGCGCGAAGAAATGGTTCGCGGTGCACGCCTCATCGGCTTGAATGCCCGCGCGCTGCGGAATCTCTCCGCGATTGGCAACGACAGTTTTGTTTACAACTACATGCAGAGCCAGGTCGCGGGGTTCGCGGGAACGGCGTTCGGAGCCTTCGGCTCGGCACAGAACGGGCTGCCAGCCAGCGTGGTGGCGCCTTCGCTGCTGTTTGAAGAAGTGGAAGTGCGCGGTGCGCGCGGCGAACCCAAGCGCCTGCCGCTTCTGCCGGCCCCGCAAATGGCGGCCAAGTAAGACGAGTAATGTTCATGCACGAAACCACCCGGCGCGTTTTTATTTGGGGCGCAGCTACTCTGACCGCCAGCGGTTTGCTTCTCGGTGTGCAGCGCATCTGTTCCTCGGCGTTCGCGGATTCGGAAAATGGGCCGGACGTCGGTGGACCGGTGAAAATTGCCCGCTTCGCCGCGGACGGCACACCCGCTGGAATCGTCTCGGTGTCCAAGGTTCGCAAGAACCTGGACGCCTGGAGAAAACAACTTACGCCGCTGCAATTTGAAGTGACGCGCCGGGCCGACACCGAGTCGGCATTTTCGGGCGCTTTGGACAAGGAATTCTCCCCCGGGTTATACCGCTGTATCGATTGCGACAACGCGCTATTCAACTCACACACAAAATTCGACTCCGGGACCGGCTGGCCGAGCTTCTGGGCTCCCATCGCTCAGGAAAATGTTACTGAGAAATCGTCGATGAATTTCGGCACGTTGTTGCGCGAAGTAAAGTGCACCCTCTGCGACGCGCACCTCGGCCACGTTTTCACGGACGGACCGAAGCCTACCGGACTTCGATATTGCATGAACTCCGCGGCGCTGCGCTTCACGCCCGGAGTACCCGGCTGAAGCTGTCTCCACGTAACGCAAATTTAATTGCGTGAGTTGCTCGCGCTCCTCGCGATTTTGATCTCCTGGCTGCACTCGCAACCTGCGGGATGCAGCGAAGCTGACGGATTTGTTATACTAGCGGCGCGCTTCCCTAGGCTGTCGCCTTCCCGCCAGACGATTTGCTCCGTAGGTGTGCGGTACGACTTGGACGCAATTCACTCATGGAAGTCAGCTCGGTGGTTTAGGCTTCCACGATTTGCCCAACCGGGTACGGAAGGCGAACCAGCTTGCAACTCTGTTGACGCGTATGGGGTTTGTACGCTGCAACGAAGCTTCCCGAGCACAGGCCAAGAACCATGTCCCTCTCATGGATGCCCCGATTCTCGAGCGACCGCATGCGCCGAAGAAAAGCTCTTAGGCGCGTTACGAATGTCCTGCTAATTGCCGTGATCAGCGTACTGACCGCCTATGTAATCGCGCGTCCTACGGGCGGCGGCTTCAATCCGTCTGAAGCGGTCCGCAGAGCCTTACTACACGAAGACGGGCAAACGCACGCCGCCAGCCGCGGTGCCGGTGGCCGCGATGCTGCATCCCCCGCCGAAAAGCCGGTCAATTCCGGCTACAAATTGCAGCCCGGGCCGTTTCCTGTGACGGAAGTCGGCGATCTGGTGCTCCGGGATGCGCGTCGTGACAAGGATTTGCATGTGCGGATTTTTTATCCGCAGGCGCCGGGGCGGTATCCCGTGATTGTCTTTTCGCACGGAGCCGGAGGCTCCCAAAATTGCTGCGAGGCGCTGACCGCGCATTGGGCGAGTTACGGGTACGTGACCATTCAGCCGACGCACGACGATTCCGCGGTGCAGCGGCGGGATGCGAAAGAAGAGGACATACGATTTGCGCGGGCCGTGCGGGACGCGCTGAAGCAGCCAGCGCTATGGGAAAGCCGTCCGCGGGATGTGTCGTTTGTGCTCGATTCGCTACAGGAGCTGCAGCGTCTGGTTCCCGGTCTGGCTGGAAAGATAGATGCGCAGCATATAGGAGTAGGCGGCCACTCGATGGGATCGTTCACCACGGAGGCCGTGGCTGGGGCGCTCGTGGCGCTTCCTGGGAAGCCTGCGACGAGTTTTGGCGACGGTCGGGTGAAGGCGGCATTGTCCTTGTCACCACAGGGTCCGGGGCAGTTTGGGCTAACCGAAACCTCTTTTAGCACCATGCGCGTGCCGTTTCTCGGCGTCACCGGTTCGCAGGACAGCTTGGGACCCATTGCCAATGCGGACTGGCATAAGGCGCCTTTCGAACTGAGTCCCGCGGGCGACAAATATCAGATGTTCATCGAAGGCGCGAATCACATGTCGTTCATTACCACACGGGCGCCCGTTCCAGGCCGCGCGCAACTGGCCGAGAATATCCTGGGATACACGAACTCTGTGGCATTGGCATTCTGGGATGCGTACCTAAAAGACGACGCGAGCGCGAAGCAATATTTACGGTCCGACGGAGTGGAGACTCTTAGCAAGGGCGCGGCTAAGCTGGATCGACGATAACGCCGTAGGCGTTTGCGGCAAATCGATTCCTGTTGTAGTTTGCGGGGCTTGCGTTGCGAGGCTTGGGCTGCGAGGTTTAGGTCGCGAGATTTAGGTTGCGAGGTTGCCGTCCTTCGTGAGTGAACAATTCGTGTTTCGCAGTCGCATGCCGGCTTCCGCGGAGAAGGTGTATCGTTTCCATGCGGAGCCGGATGCGCTGGCCCGGCTGACGCCCCCGTGGGAAACCGCTACAGTGGTTGACCAGACCGGCGGGATTGAGGATTTGGGCTCGCGTGTAACACTTCGACTCAAGATTGGATTCCTGTCGCAAACCTGGGTAGCGGAGCATAGCGCCTGTGAGCCGGGAAGAATGTTTCGTGACACGATGGTTTCCGGGCCGTTTAAGAAATGGGAGCATACCCATTTTTTCCTTCCAGACGGGGCGAATACGAGTTGGCTGGAAGATCGCGTCGAGTATGAGATGCCGTTGGGTTGGCTGGGAAAAACATTCGGTGGCTGGTACGCGCGGAAGCGGCTGAGTCGCATGTTTCATTGGCGGCATGCAGTGACGGCGGAGGCCGTCGCGGCGAATGCCGGCGCATTGCCAAGCGCGGCCCGGGAGCGGTGATGGCCATCTTTCGAACGAACAAAATTGCCGAGGAATCGCTCTCCGGTTTCCGGACCCAAAGCGGGCAGACGCTCGGAGAGTTGCTGGCCGGGCAGCCGGTTCTGCTGGTTTTTCTGCGGCATTTCGGTTGCACCTTTTGCCGGGAAGCCGTCGAAGATATTTCCAAAAAGCGTGCGATTATTGAAGCCGCCGGAACGCGCCTGGCGTTCGTGCACCTGGGTACGGAGGAGCAGGCCAATTCCTTTTTTACCTCATACGGGCTGGAAGATACCCCGCGGTTTGCCGATCCGGATGGGCAATTGTATGAGTCGTTCGGTCTGGTCCGCGCGGATTTGCGGCAGTATTTGAATCAGGAGAGTATCTTGCGCATGCTGGTGGCGTGGCTGCATGGACATTTTGTGGGCTTGCCGGCGGGCGATATCCAGCGTATGCCCGGCGCATTTCTGGTGAAGGATGGAGAGATTCGCAAGGCGTTCCGTCACAAATTAGTTTCCGACCGGCCGGATTATTTGGCATTGGCGGCCGCCACGTAACCGCAAGCGGTTCCCAGGAGTGAAATTCTTCGTCAGGATTCTCCATTTGATATCCAATAAAATCGCAAATCTTCGCGCATTCGTCGTGGCTTTCGCTGCGCTGGCGGGCGCGATGACGTGTTGGGCGCAGGAGCGGGGCCCGCAAGTAAAAATTGACAATGGCGTGATCGAAGGCACGACGCAGGGTGCGATTCGCGCGTTTCTGGGAATTCCTTTCGCTACTCCGCCCGTGGGTGAATTGCGCTGGAAACCGCCGGCACCCCCTGTGAACTGGAGCGAAGTTCGCAAAGCTACGCGCTTCGGCGCACGGTGCATGCAGGGTTCAGTCTTCAGCGACATGAGTTTTCGTGACGCCGGTAACAGCGAAGATTGCCTGACCTTGAATGTATGGACTCCTGCGAAAACCGTCGGAAAAAAATTGCCGGTCATGGTGTGGATCTACGGCGGCGGATATCGGGCCGGGGGAACTTCTGAGGGTCGGCAAGACGGCCAATTTCTGGCCCGGCGGGGAGTCGTCGTCGTATCGATGAATTACCGGCTGGGGGTATTCGGTTTTCTGGTGCTGCCGGAATTGGCGGCGGAGTCGGGCAGAAATGCTTCCGGCAATTACGGCTTGCTCGATCAAGTCGCGGCGTTGCACTGGGTCCAGCGGAACATTGCAAAGTTTGGAGGAAATCCCGCCAATGTAACCATTTTTGGCGAGAGCGCCGGTTCGTTTTCCGTCAGCGCCTTGATGGCTTCTCCGGCCGCCCGCGGATTATTCAAGAAGGCCATCGGAGAAAGTGGTGCCGCGTTTTCCCGTTCCGGACTGCTGTTCAAAACTCTCGCGGAGCGCGAAGAAACCGATGCGAAATTTGCCAAGACCAGGTTCGGAACTACCGAGCTCCGCGAATTGCGGGCCTTGCCTGCGCAGAAAATCCTTGAAGCTTCATTGAAGGAGGACGACGATCCTCCCAGGTTCGGGCCGAACATCGACGGATATTTTCTGCCAGATTCCGTCCCGGCAATTTTCGCCGCTGGTAAGCAGAATGACGTGCCTTTGCTGGCTGGCTGGAATCGGGACGAAGGCGGGCTGCCGGCGACGGGGACGACTGACCCGCCGGCCAAGCCGGCGCTAACAGATTTGGCGAAAAAAGAGTTTGGAGACAAAGCGGACGAATTTCTTCGGCTTTATCCCGCGGATAGCCCGGAACTGGCTGCAACTTCGCTGGCGGCCTTTCGAGGGGACAAATTCATCGCCTGGTCGACGTGGCGATGGCTTGATGCACAAGTCGCGACCGGCAAGAAACCCGTCTATCGTTACCGTTTTGATCGTTCCCTGCCGAGCGATTCGAAACAGGAAGGCCTCGGAGCCTATCACTCTTCGGAGATCGAATATGTTTTTGGAACGCTCGATTCGAAAGCCGGCGTTCCCTGGCGCGCGGAAGACCGTCAAATCAGCGACTGGATGCAGCAGTACTGGGTGAATTTTGCGCGACACGGCGATCCTAATGGTCCCGATTTGCCGGCGTGGCCGCTATATACGGCGACAACCGGTTGGCAGGTCATGCATTTGAACGCTGAGTGTGAGCCCGAAAAAGATGCCCAGCGGGATCGCTACCTCTTTTTGCGCGGCGTGTGGGCAAAATAATGGCGCATTTGCTGGCGCGCGCGCGTCCGGCGAGTTGCAGATGTAAATTGACGTTATCCCTGCCAAAATGATAAAGATATAGGGTTGATCGCATGATACTTGAAGCGCTGGTTGGCGACCGAGAGGGTACGGCAAGGTTCAGCGCTGGCAACGCGGCGTTGGCGGTAAACGCGGCGGCCTGATCCTGCATCTGAACCAAGCAATACAGCAGGGCCAACACCGTTTAGGAAAGAAACTGGTGGCGGATAATTTCGCGCCGGTACCAGAGGGACTAAGGAGTGTCGATGAAGAGGGTTTTGACAGCGATGGCTGTCGCACTGGCGGCCATTTTTGCGGTCACAGGCTGCAACGATTATGGCAACACTTTTCAGGCCAACACCGGGGCCCAAATCACCACGCTCTCGCCCTCAAACATCACGGCCGGCAGCTCTGCGTTCACATTGACGATTAACGGCACCGGCTTCGTTTCGCAAACTTATATCACCTGGAACGGCGGAAAGCTGGCCACCACGGACATCGACGACACTTCCGGAGATGTCCTGCAGGTCTATGCGACCATTCCGGCCTCGTTGGTTGCCAAAGCCGGAACAGCCGAGATCCTTACGCATAATCCTTACTCGGGCGCGGGGAATAACGGGCTTTCTAACCCGCTGAATTTTATTATAAATGCCGCAGTGCAGCCGTTTCCGGTGCCGCTGCTGCAGTCCATTAGCCCCACGAGCGTCACCGCGGGATCGGCCGCATTTACGCTCACGCTCACGGGTGCCGATTTTGTGACCAACAGCACTCCCGCGCAGGCCGCGACCGTCTTCTGGAATGCCGGAACCACCTCCACGATGCTCACCATTCTATCGGCAAGCAGCACGCAGATAACCGTCAACGTACCTGCGACCCTGGTCGCTGCGGCGGGAACCACGAACGTTACCGTAGTGAATCCTCCAAATCCCGCGGGTACGCCCCCGGCCGGCGGTGGCGGTTCGAGCGGACCCTTGGCTTTCATCGTCAACGCAGCGCCGGCTGCTGCCGTTGTGAAGGCCCAAGCGGCAGCGCTCGAGACGCCGGCTCTGAGCGCCGACGGACGCTATGTCGCATACACCGCTGGAGACGGCACGCACACGCAAATTTATTTGCGCGACACTTGCCAGGGTGCAGCCCCCGGTTGCGTGGCCCAAACTTCGCTGGTTTCCGTCGGCATCGACGGTCTGGGCGCCAACGACGACAGTCATACGCCATCGATGAGTGCGGACGGTCGCTACGTGGCTTTTGCTTCGGCAGCGACAGATTTGCTGACTGCGGTGGCGCCATCCGGGTCCACTGGCCGGCAAATCTATCTGCGCGACACCTGTAACGGGGCCGCGCCCGCTTGTTCACCGGCCACGGAACTGGTCTCTATGGATGCTGACGGACAACTGGTGGGCCTCGAAAGTATCTTGCCGTCGGTGAGCTCATCAGGAAGATTCGTGGCCTTCGTAGCGGTCGCGAAGAGTGGCGGAAGCTCGCCGACCAGTCTGAGCCGGACCGCCGGACCGCCCGTTTCCACAACGAACAGCGGGTATCAGCAAATATTTGTGCGCGATACTTGCCTGGGTGCAGCGAATTGCACCGCGAAAACTTCGCGGATTTCCCTGCAGCCCGGCGATGGGTCGAGCAGCAGCCCTGTGGCAGGGACTGCCCCCGCGGGCCCGGCGGTCAGCGGCGACGCCAGGAAAATCGCGTTGAACGGCGGAGGCACCGCGGTGTTATTTACGCAGTCTGTTGCCGTGGACGATCGTGTCTTCGTGGCCGTTTTGCAGGCGCCGCGCTAAACTGCGGCACTGCATTGTTGCGGCGCGAGATTTTTCCCTTAAGAGCATGCCGCTCCCGCGGCCTTCGCCAAGCGGCCATTTCGTGACCAATAAACTCTCTACAGCGCTGGCGGCTTACGAAGGTAAGTGCATCCTCATAACTGGTGCGGGGGGTTTTATTGGCGCGGCGCTCGCCGTCACACTGGCCGAAAGTGCTCCACGATTCCTTCTGCTTCTGGACAACTCCGAACAGAATTTATACCAGGTGGACATGGCGCTGCGCGAACGCGGTTTCGCCGCGTACGCCCCCATTCTGGGAGACGTTTGCGACGCGGATCTGCTCGAGGAAATTCTGGACTGCCATCGGCCGGAAGCTGTTTTTCACTCCGCGGCTTGCAAACACGTACCCCTCATGGAACGCAATCCGCTGGCCGCCATCCGCACCAATGCCATCGGAACGTGGCGTCTCGCGAACGCCGCTGCGCGTGTCGGAGTGCGGCAGTTGCTGCTGATCTCCACGGACAAAGCCGTGAATCCCGCGAGTGTGATGGGCGCCACCAAGCGCATAGCCGAGCTCGCGCTCGGACGCCTGCATGGGGGCCAGTTGCGCTTGCAGGCTGTGCGGCTTGGAAATGTCCTGGGCTCAACTGGCAGCGTCGCTCCCGTCTTTGCCCGCCAGATCGCGCAGGGCGGACCGGTCACCGTGACGCATCCCGAAGTGGAACGTTATTTTTTCACACTAGAGGAGGCCATCGACATCGTCTTGCGAACCTCCGCGTTGGGCCCAGGCACATTTATCCCCAAACTACCGCCTCCGATGAAGATTTCTGAACTTGCCGGTCGGATGATCCGCGCCGCGCGCACCGCGGCAACTGCACCGGTCCAGGTCAAGTTCACCGAACTCCGTCCGGGCGATAAATTGCGCGAACAGTTTGTGCACGATGCGGAAAGCTGTGAATCTACGCAGGATGCGCTGCTTCAGCTCGTACGCGGCGTAAAAATAGAACCGCAAGCATTCGATGCCGCAATGTGTCGGCTGCAAGAATTAGTCGAGCAGCGTAATTTGCCCGCCGTCATGGACATCCTGTGCGAATTGGTGCCGGGCTATCGCCCAAGTACCTCTCTGTTGCAATTCGCGCATGCCAAAAGTGTGGCCAAATCTTGAAAAGAAAAATCGCGGTGCTGACCACCTCCCGGGCGGACTACGGGCATCTATATTGGCCTCTCCGCGAGCTGCAAAATCATCCGGACGTGCAGCTCGAATTAATCGTCATCGGCGCGCATCTGTCGCCCGAATTCGGCGCCACCGTGCGGGAAATCGAAAAAGATGGATTCGCCATTGGCGCCCGGCTGGAATGTCTGTTGAGTTCGGACAGCGATGTGGGCATGGCCAAGACCATTGGTTTGGCCGCCCTGAGCCTGGCGGACGCGTTGGGCGCGATGCGTCCGGACATCTTGCTGTTGATCGCGGACCGTTACGAAATGCTAGCGCCCGCCTCCGTGGCTCTGGCTTTGCGCATTCCCGTGGCGCACATCGAGGGCGGAGAGATCAGCGAAGGAGCCATCGACGATGCCGTGCGCAACGCGCTGACGAAAATGAGCCACATTCACTTCACCTCCACGGAAGCCGCGCGCCGCAGAATCATTGCCATGGATGAAGAAGCATGGCGCGTGCATCGCGCCGGCGCGCCCTCGCTCGATCATCTGCGGCGAAGCACGCTGTTGGCGCGCGCGCAGCTCGAATCGCAGCTGGGCATCACACTCCAAAAACCGGCCATTGTGGTGGCCTATCACCCCGTAACCATCGCTCGGGATACCTTACAGGAAGCTGACGCGGTCTTCGCCGCGCTGGCGAAAATCCCAGGGCAGCTCGTGTTTTGCTATCCCAACGCCGATGCCGGCAGCCGTGCGTTAATCGCGCGAACCCGCGCATTTGTCGCCGAACGTTCTGGCTCGCACCTGCTCATAAATCTCGATCCCGTCACGTACTGGAGTCTCCTCCGTCACGCAGATCTACTCCTGGGGAATTCCAGCAGTGGGATTATGGAAACTCCGTCGCTTGCTTTACCGGCGGTGAACGTGGGCTTGCGCCAGCGGGGGCGTGAACGGGCGCGCAACATCATCGACTCGGAAGCGCATCCTGCCGCGATTTTATCCGCGATGGAGATGGCGCTGCGTCCGGCATTTCGCGCCTCCCTGGCGGGCATGGAAAATCCTTATGGTGACGGACACGCCGCGGAAAAAATCGTGCACGTCCTAACCACCGTGCCTCTGACGCAATCTTTATTGATGAAGCGCCACAATTAGATTTACGTCTGCCGCCGCCGGGAATTTTCGACGCCTCAGCGTCATGCCCGAGCGGTGGCGGCCGGAAAACCAGCGATAAGCATGCACATCAAGATTCCCCTCTCCGGCCCGGACATCAGCGAACTCGAAATCGCTGCCGTCACCGCTGTCTTGCGTACCCCCAGGCTCAGCCTGGGCGAAAAACTAGTGGAGTTCGAGTCCCAGCTCGCACGTTATGCGGACTGCGCGCATGGCGTAGCCGTCAGTTCCGGCACCGCGGCCTTGCATCTGGCTTTGCTGGTCGCCGGCGTGCAACCCGGCGATGAAGTGATCGTTCCCTCCTTCGCATTTATCGCTGTGGCCAATTCCGTTCGCTTCGTCGGAGCCATTCCCGTTTTTGTGGATATCCATGAGCGCACCTTGAACCTGGCACCGGCCGCCGTGCAGGCGGCCATTACCTCGCGAACCCGCGCCGTGATCGTCGTGCACACTTTCGGTATTCCGGCGGCCATGCAGGAACTCTTGGAAATCACGCGGCGTTTTGGTTTGCGGCTGATCGAGGACGCCTGCGAATCTCTCGGCGCGGAGTACCACCGGCGCAAAGTTGGATCGTTGGGGGATGTCGGAACTTTCGCGTTTTATCCCAACAAGCAGATCACCACCGGCGAAGGCGGAATGCTCGTTACCAATGACGCCGGAATGGCTGCGCGCGCCCGTATGCTGCGCAATCACGGCCGCGGAACCTCCGCCGATGGCTTCGACCACCAGGAACTCGGTTACAACTACCGCATTTCGGAACTGAATTGTGCTTTAGGGCTGGCGCAGCTTGCGCGCATCGACGAGCTGCTCGCCAAGCGCGCGGCGGCGGCGAAAATGTATGCCGAAAAATTGCGCGATATCGCGGATTTGGAATTGCCACCGGCAGAGATCGCTCACGGAAAAATTAGTTGGTTTGTCTATGTGGTTCGCTTCTCCCCGCGTTTTGGCGGAGGCGGAGCTCGCGATCGCGTCGCCGCGTCATTCACGGATCGCGGCATCGGCTGCGCCGGATATTTTGCGCCGATTCATCTTCAGCGGGCCTACCGCGATGTTCCCCATCGGTGCGCGAATTTAGCGGTAACGGAGTCTGTGGCTGGCCGAACTCTGGCTTTGCCATTTTTCAGTCGCATTACCTGCGAACAGATCGCTGAGGTTTGCGCGGCATTACGGCAAGCCATCGATGCCGCTTGAACTTTCTGGAGCGCACCCGCGCCGCACTGCGTCCCGTCTCAGCAAGAACGCTACTCGGCCGCGACTCTACCCCAGAAACCCTAGGTTCGGCGTTTGGAAGTTGGCTAAGTTGGGGAAAATACTCGGCAAGTCCGAGGCCGCCACGCCGAACCACGACGCCAGCGTAGCGGCGTACTGATCCACCGAGGTGGTGGGGATCCAGCGTCCGTTGCTGCCAACGTCGTCGGGCCCGCCGGGAGTCAACGTCGGCCACGTGCCGTACATTTTGTTTCCCTGCACCGCTCCGCCGACAATGATCTGATGTCCGCCCCAGGCGTGGTCCGTCCCGCCGTTCGATCCCGGCTGAAATGTCCGCGCAAACTCCGAGAGCGTGAAGGTCGTCACATTATTGCTGACGCCCAGTTCCTGCGTTGCCTGATAAAACGCGGAAATCGCGGGGCTAAGTTGCGAATACAAATTAACCTGCGTGGGCAGCTGGTCGCTGTGCGTGTCGAATCCCCCCAACGAGCAGAAAAATATTTGCCGATTGATGCCCAGCGCGCTCCGCGCGGAAATCACCTGCGCCACTTGCTTCAATTGCGACGCCAGCCCATTGTTCGCCGGGAACACCGTCTGAATGGCGGGAATATTTTTTAGCGCATTTCCCAGGATGACGCCTTCTTGAATCGCCTGGCTGGTCACCGTGCTGGCTGCCTGTACCATCGTTAACCCCGTGTCAAAGGTCAACAACTGCTGCAATGCCTGAAAACGCGCCTGCCCCGCGGCGGAGCTATCGAACCCTTGCACCCCGGGAGTGCTGCCCGGGTTCATGGAGAAGGGTCGCGTAACATTACCGGTGCAAAAAATCGGGCTCCCGGCCACCGACAGAATCGGAGGGAACGATGCCCCGCTGTTGAACGCCGGACCGATTTTGTCCGCAACTTTTCCCGCCCACCCGGCGTTCGGCAGGCCGGAGAGCTGCGTGGTTTGCCACTGGTCCTGCTGATCGGCGTGAGAAAAAAGATTTTCTGGCAGATCTAAAGATTGCTGATACTGCGCCCGCGTGGTGGGCTGCACCAGCGTCCCGACGTTGGCGAGCACCGCCAGCGACTTTTGGCCATTGAAAAGCTGCTGTAGCTCCGGAAGGTTGGGGTGCAAACCGAAATTCGCACTCGAGCCCATTTGTAGCGGAAGTATGGACGCTTGTGGGATCGCCAGATTGGCGCGCACCGTCTGGTAATTGCCGTAGCCTGCGGTGTCGATGGGAATGATGAAATTGTTGGAGTCGTTGCCTCCGAAATAAAAAATACACACCAGCGCTTTATAGTCCGTCCCGCTAGCCATGGCGCTGACCAGGCCGAACTTGCTGAGTCCGCCGACGATCGACGCTGTAGCCGCCGAGCAGCAAGCCAGCCGCATGAAATCTCTTCGTGTGTGAGGCGTCATTTTCATTTCTCCTGGCGCCTAAAGCGCCGTTCTTAAGATCGTTGCTTCAGCGCTGCACCTGGTATTGCGACGACGAAGTCACCAGGTAAATGGCCGTCCTGGCTTGGTTGGTAGTGTCCGTGCTGGATACCGCGCTGATCGCCGCGCTGATGCTCGATTGATCGTCGCTGGACATCGTGCCATGCAGGAATAGCGTGTTGAGCCAGGAAACCATTTGGTCTGGCGTTCCGGCGCTTGCCACTGGGGAGAAATTGAGCGTGGTGTTGGAGCTGATTTTTCCGTAAACGATGGAGTTGATGAAATTAACGCGCGTGAGGCTCGTATCGGTGTTGAAAATGGCAAATTCCGGCCCGTTCAGCGTGGTTTGCGGAATCAGGGATTGTGGCGGAAAGAAATTGAAAACGCTGCCGGCTCCGAACAGCGGTTGCGACATGTTCAAGCTCGGGTAGGCGAAGCCCGTGCCATCCGTGGTCGCGTGAAACGCTCGCGCGATGCTTACTTCCATGACCACCGGCTCGCGGAGTTTGCCGTCGCTAGCTACCGCCGTTGCCGGCGAATCGCCGCGCCGCGCTTCGGGATCCTCCAGTATCGCCGCGATCGTCGCTTGCATATCCCCGCGCTTTCCGGATCCGTAGGAATTGAATTTTCCGCTGCTGAAGGCTTGCGCCACCCGCTGCACGTACGCCGGGCTGGGGTTGCTGGTGACCAGTTTTTCGATCAATTGCGTCGCTACGAATGGCGGCAGATTCGGATGGTTGAAGATAATGGTGAGCACCGCGTCTAGTTCCTGCTCCGCGGATTGCCCGGCCGCGACGGACTGCCCCAGAAATGTCTTCGCGCCGCTGTCGTGATCGGACTCCGAGCCCACCACCATATTTCCGCCGTAGTAGGACGGATTGTGTTTCATCGAGGTCGCGCCGGGCATGGGTGGGTACGTCCATCCGGTGTACGAGCGCCCCAGTGCCATGACGTCGTTTTGGGTGTAGGTGGGAATGGGCGTTCCGGTGCCGTCGACCATCGATGTGCCGTCCGGGTTCAATTGATTCAGGCCCAGAGTAAAAAGCTGCATGCACTCCCGCGCATAATTTTCGTTGGCGTGCTGTCCTGCGGCGGGCGCCACGTTGTCCACCATGTCCAGAAAGTGCCCCATGGCCGGCGTCAGCGTCACATCCTTCATGACGTTGTAATAATTTGTCAGGCTGTCGTTCGTCAGTACCGCCATGTAGTTCGCGTAGCCCGTGGGATCGTTGACCTTGTTCGAGGACACCACCCAGATTTCATTCAGCGCGAAGGCCATCCGCTGGCGCAGTTGGTCCGGATCGTTAACGGCATTTAGGAAAAACGCCGTTTGCACATTGTCGAGGTTCGTATCCGTGGGCGCGGGCTTTGGATATGTGGAAGCCGGCGCGGTCAGTTGGCCCTGCAAGAACGTATCGAAACCGGTTTGTTGCACTTGATTCACAAGTTCCGGCGTGGGCCCGAACGTGGATTGCTCCAGGAAGCGCACGGCCGCGGCGGAACTGATCACGCTTCCGCCGTTGACCACCTGCGCGGTAAGTGCGGAGGAAGTCGCACCGCCCGGATTCGGATTTTGCACCGTGACCGGCACGCTTCCCACTTGCGAGGCTGTAGCGCTCCCGTTGCCCGTAAGTTCGGTGTCGGAAAGATACTGCGTGGCGAGCGCCTGGCCGCCGAAGTTAATCAGCGAACCGTTGACGAAGCCCGTGCCTGTCACCGTAATCGTGAATGCGCCGACTCCAATATTGCTGGGACTCACAGAGAGAACCCCAGGCGCGGGATTTACCAGCGTGATCGCGCAGGACGAGGATTTTGTCGGATCGGCGACGCTCGTTGCCGTAATCGTGACGGTATTCGGAGTCGGCACGCTCGCTGGAGCTTCATAATTTCCCTGCGCGGTGATGTAGCCGATCGTGGAGGTTCCACCGCCCTGATTGTTGACGGACCAGATCACTCCTTGATTGGCACTGCCGGTAACCGCGGCGCCGAAGTTCAGTACCGCGCCCGCGTGTACCGTGGCGTTCGCCGGCGAAATCTGCACGGCAATCGCCGAATCCGCCGTCACCAGCGCATTCATCGTCGCGGAGGTCGTTCCGGGAGCAGGATTGCTCACCGTGATGGTCGCATTGCCGATTTCGCCGCTCGTCGCCGTACCGGTCGCGGTCAGTTGCGTGGAGGAGACCCGTGTAGTGTTCAGCGCCTTACCGTTGAAATTGATCGCCGCTCCCACGGCAAAATGAGCTCCGGAGATGGTAATGGAGAAAGTGCCTACGGGGATGGACGCGGGCGAAATGGCGGTCACCTGCGGCGCGGGATTTTGCAGCGTGAGCGCGGCGGTGGCGGAAATAGATGGATCGGCGGTTTCCGCGGCGGTGATGGTCACGGAGTTTTGCGCCGGCGGAAATTCTGGTGCCAGGTATTGCCCGGTGGCGGAGATGGTGCCAAAAGTGGCGTTGCCTCCGGCGATTCCATTAACGGACCATGTAACCGGCGAGGAGCTTTTCGCCGTCGCGACAAACGCTTGGGTCGCTCCGCCTCGCACGCTGGCGGCCGCCGGTGTAATGCTGAGCGCGGTATTCTGCGGTCCGAGGCCTGCGCCGTATTGCCCTGCGCAACCTGCCAGTAGAACCGCGAGCATTCCACCTAGAGATGGGGCGATGAATTTCACGGCGTCTCTCCTGAAATAGCGTCCTTTGACCCGTGGCGGATATATCGGGTGTGAACCGGGCAGGCAGAGATTAGAAAAGTTTCCAGGGAGGAACTACTGGTCAAAGGGCTAGATTCAGGTCAGTGTTCTGATTAGGTACTATGCAGTACTATTATAGCATTATAATCACAGCCGCGAAGATCTGCAGAACTGTCCGCGGCTCCTCGCCGGCGACTCCATTTCACGGCGTGGTTTCTGGCGCTCGGAGATGCATCTGCAGCAAACAAATTCTCGTGCCTCCCGAATCCTGGGAGAGCGTCACCCCTCGGATGTTGTTGCCGCGCTCCGCCAGGAAGGATATGTCCCCATCGGCAACGGGCAAGGTGCGGAACGCTTCAGGAAGTGGCCTTTCGCTGGCATCATGACGCGTGTATTCCGGGCTGAGATGCTGGACGTACCAGGAATCCACTGCTTCCCGGTCATCTGCGGTGTGATACGTCACCGCCGTGATGCCTTCTTGGGCTTGCTGAATGGCCTCGCCCGTGGAATCGCTGCCCGGCAGCTGCAGCGAACCGCGTGGATACACCGGCAAGCCGGGCCCGATCTGATCTTGTTTTTCCAGCCGGAAACTTCCCATGGGGGTGCGCAGCGTATTTCTATTGTTGGTGGCGGCCGCCAAACCCATGCTGTGCAGCAGCGTATTCGCGATGAACAGCCCGCCGCCTAGCATCACGCCGAGCCCGGCAGCCAATGCCAACATCATCCACATCAGGGATTTTGAGCTCGAGGCGTCGCCGGGACTGCTGGAACCAGACATAGACAAAAAAGCTCCCACGGGGGCGAAGACAATCCCCCAAGGATATTCTGGCAGAAGCCCGGAGCAGCAGCGGCACAAAGCACTCCCCAGGTGCCGTATAGGTTCCTGTCCTTCGGTGCAGCCATCATCCTTGGGGACGCAGGCGCGCTCACGGCTTTGCGCGAGGGTAGTTGAGCGGTTGCAGCGTCACGTTCGCCAGCAGCGGATCATCGAAGCTGGTACGATCGCCGGCAAATTTTCCAGCGATCGGCACCAGCCGCAGCTCGAGCGGTTTATGCGAGCGATACGCCTGGCTGGCGGCGTTGACGATAATCAACTCGAGCTGGCTGTCCGTGACGTCTCCGGGCAGCGGAACGGCATCAAGTCCGGTGCTCCCGGCCGAAAAATATTCCAGCAACGTATCGATGCCGAGATGGCCTTCGCTGTAGCGTTGCGCCAGGCGGCGGTCTTCGAGGACTGCAAGAGGCACCGCGCCGAATCCTACTTGTTTGAGGCTCACGTTTTGCATGGCGTTGGTAATGGTTTTGGCGGCCGCGATGGCTTCCGGCGAGCCGGCCTGGTGACCAGAGAGCGATTCCAGGGCCGCGCCTATGGAATCGTCTTTGGAAGGCTCGGGTGACAGGTCGATGCCGACGTAAGCCCAGCCGGTCTCCGCGTCAACGCGCCCGGCGTGAGCATCGAGGTCGAAAGCCTCGGCGGCCAGAACGTCGGTGAGCCGCTGTTGCGCCGCTGCGGCATCGGGCGCGCCGTTCATGGCGGCGGCGATTAGATTGGCGGACTGCAGTTCGATGGCGAATTGATGACCGAAGCCGTCCACGTAGGCCGCAGGAAGAGAAGGCGTGAGCGGCGCGACCATGGCCAGCGCGGCAAAACGCAAATCACCCTGACTGTTCGGCGTGCCTTCGGATAGCTTTTTGATAATGCGTGCGGCGGCGCGCGCGGCGTTCGGGTGCAGGCCGTCTTTGTCGGCGACCACCACGCTGCCAGTGAGAAATTTTGTGTTGAGCAAAACGGCGGTCAGCAACTCGGCTTGCGAATCGCTGTCACGGAAGTGATACATGGCCGGACCGATGGAAATTTGCAAATGGTCCTGGGCCGCGAGAGCGTCGAGCTGTTGAAAGAATGCCAACGCTTGCGCCGGGGACAGGTCGCGGGTGTAATCGGGAAAAGGCTGTGTGGCGATTTGCAGGTTTTGCACCACATAGCCGCGCGACTCGAAAATCGTGCGTGCGAAGCGCAGCGATTTATACGCGTCGGCAATTTGCCCCTGATATTGCGCGCGGTCCAGGTTCAGGAAAAAGGTGATGGCGCGAATTTTCGGTTTTTCGGCCGGCGTTGTTTGATTCTGCGCCGGCGCTGGCGGCGTTTGCGCGCGAACCGTCACCGCAAAAACGGCCAGAACCGCGACGGCGGCGATGCGAATGATTCGGCGTGGAGGCGCGGATCGCAGCATAGGGCTACAGGAACGCCGAAATTCCGGTGATGCGTTCGCCAATGATCAGTTTGTGGATGTCGTTGGTGCCTTCGTAGGTGTACACGCTTTCGAGATTGTTCATGTGCCGCATGATGCAGTAATCGTCCACGATGCCGTTGGCGCCGAGGATGTCGCGGGCTTTGCGTGCAGTTTCGAGGGCGATGGCCACGTTGTTCATTTTCAACATGGAGATGTGCGAGGGATCGACTTTGCCGTTATCCTTCAGCCGCCCAACGTGCAGCGCGAGCAACTGGCCTTTGACGATTTCGGTGATCATCCACGCTAATTTTTCCTGCACCAGCTGGTGCGATGCGATGGGTTTGTTGGCGAACTGTTTGCGCGTTTTTGCGTACTGCAACGCCGTGTCGTAACACGCCATGGCCGCGCCCAGCGCGCCCCAGCCGATGCCGTAACGCGCCTGATTCAGGCAGCCGAGCGGACCTTTCAAGCCGGTTATCGTGGGAAACATATTTTCTTCGGGGATTTCGCAGTCCGTGAAAGACAAACCGGAAGTTACGGAAGCGCGCAGCGACCACTTTCCGTGGACGTCCCAGGTTTTGAATCCCGGAGTTCCCTTCTCGACCAGGAAGCCGTGGATTTTTTCGTCGTGATCGGCGCGGGCCCACACCACCGCCACGTCGGCGAGGGAGCCGCTGGTGATCCACATTTTTTCGCCGTTTAGAATAAATTTATTCCCTTTTTTCACCGCGCGCGTGAGCATGCCGCTGGGATTGGAGCCGAACTGCGGTTCGGTCAGGCCGAAGCAACCGATGGCCTTTCCCTGCTGCAACGGCGGCAGCCATTTTTCTTTTTGCGCCTCGCTGCCATAGGTGTAGATGGGATACATGACCAGCGCGCCCTGGACGGAGACAAAACTGCGCAGCCCGGAATCGCCGCGTTCGAGTTCCTGGGTCATCAGGCCGTAGGCGACGTTGGACATGCCGGCACAGCCGTAGCCGTGAAGATTGGCGCCGAAGAAACCGAGTTCGCCGAGTTGCGGGACGAGATGTTTCGGGAAGGTGGCCTCGCGGCTGTGCTTTTCGATGATGGGGATGATTTCGTTTTCGACGAACTGGCGGGCAGTCTGGCGGACCAGTTTCTCTTCGTCGTTCAGTTGCGAATCAAAATCGATGAAATCCACACCGCCGAATCCAGCCATCCTTCGATTGTAGCAGGGCGGTTCTGGCGGCGGCAATCCACGCCCGCCATCGAAGCCGTCGCTTCCCCGCGGTGCGAATTTTTTGGAAATGTGGTGTACCCCCACCCCCCTGTTTTAATGCAAGAGTGCGCAGTCGATTGATTTCATTGTAGTTAACTCCGAACGTCGGTGCCAAAGAGTGTGTAACTTATTGATTCTAAAGAGGCGATTTTTGCGGTGTATTGAAAGAGTGCGCAGTCGATTGATTTCATTGGAGTTAACTCGGACCATCGATGCCAAAGAGTGTGTAACTTATTGATTCTAAAGAGGCACATTTTTGCGGTGCGCTGAAAGAGTGCGCAGTATATTGAAAGTAAAGCAGTTAATACTAAATAGCGCCGTGGTTGTCGTTGCTTTAGAGCAATCGGGAGTTCGGAAGTGAATTTGACGCGGTTGTCTACAAAGGGAGGATACCAGAAGGTGACTAAAAGTCAAGGGGAAATTGGGTGGTTCCGCAAACTTGCGAGAGGGCAAATTTAGGAACTTGTTCGGCTTGAAGCTGGCTGCCAGAATGCGTGCATGTCCAATCCACAGGGGCCAAACTTGCAGGGGCAAACTCCGCAGTGGCTGGAGTGGGCACGACGGTTGCAGGCTATTGCGCAAACGGGGCTGGAGTATTGCAAAGATCCGTACGATCGCCAGCGGTATGAACAGATACGGGGGTTGGCGGCGGAAATGGCGGCAAAAGGTGCGGGTCTGGCTGACGCCGTGGCGCTGGTCGAACTGTTCAAGAATGAGCGGGGCTACGCTACACCGAAAATCGATATACGGACGGCGGTCTTTGATGGAGACCGGATATTGCTGGTAAAGGAACGGGAAGATGGGCTTTGGACGCTCCCGGGCGGCTGGGCAGATGTTGGGGAGTCTCCCAGCCTGGCGGCGGCTCGCGAAGTGAAGGAGGAGTCCGGGTACGACATCACAGTGAAGAAACTGGCGGCGGTGTACGACCGGGATAAACATGGGCATCCGCCGATGGCCTACCACGTTTATAAACTATTCTTCATCGGCGAGCTTTGCGGCGGGATGGCGGAACACAGCGTGGAAACGAGCGAGGTGGAATTTTTTCGAGAGGATGAACTCCCACCGCTGTCGCTGACACGCGTTATGCCCGCGCAGATAAAGCATATGTTTGGCCATTATCGAAATCCTGGGTGGGGGACTTCTTACGACTAGACTAAGAGGAATGGGGATTTAAATGCGGAGTGCGCGGGGGTCGCGGAGCAGAGGCCAAAGAACGGGCCTGAAGACCCGCCACTACGACTGCGGTTGTCGTGGATCGACTGCTGTTGTCGTGGACCGAGTGCTGGGGTGCGGGGATGTGGACGAAGCCGCCTTGACGGGCCCAACGCCCTGGATTATAAGAAATCCTCCTCGATTCGCTGGATGCCCATGCTCATCCGTTTTAAACGCGGCTTCACTTGACGGCACCGGCGCATTGCGTCCATCACCCATTTGGCCGCAACCTGAAGACACGACTGGAAGAATTCATTGCGAGAGAGGAGCACGAACTTGGAACTTTGGAGACCGGACCCTACGTTTTACCCATCGCCGAGAATGGCGATGCGAGCGCCGGCGGAGAAGCTGGCCTACGTGGCGATGCTGAATGCGGAAAGCGACGGACGACCCGACGCGCTGGGTGTGGTGGATGTGGACCCGGCGTCTAGCACTTATGGCGGAATGGTTGGGCGCCTGGAGATGCCCAACGCCGGAGATGAATTGCACCATTTCGGCTGGAACGCCTGCAGCGCTTGCTTGTGCCCGCACATGCCGCATCCGCACACGGAGCGGCGGTACCTGATCGTGCCGGGGATTAAGTCTTCGCGGATCCACGTCATTGATACGAAACCGGACGCGCGGAAACCGAAACTCGTCAAGGTGATTGAAGCCAAGGTGCTGGCGGAGCGTGCAGGATACAGCAGGCCACACACGATTCATTGCGGTCCCGAGGGGATTTTTTGCAGCGCGCTGGGGTCGGCCACGGGAGATGGGCCGGGCGGGATTTTTGTTATGGACCCGGAGAGCTTTGAGATTTTGGGGAAATGGGAAATCGAACGCGGGCCGCAGTATCTGGCGTACGACTTTTGGTGGCACTTGGGCCACGACACCATGATCACCAGCGAGTGGGGAACGCCGAACATGGTGGAAAGCGGCGTGAACCCGGAAATTCTTCTGAAGGGCGGCTACGGCCACGCGATTCATGTGTGGGATTTGCGCAAGCGCCGGCACGTGCAAACGCTGGATTTGGGGGCGGAGCAGCAAATGGCGCTGGAGCTTCGTCCGGCGCACGACCCGAGCCGGGCGTACGGATTCCTCGGCGTGGTGGTATCGCTGAAAGATTTATCCGCTTCGATCTGGGTATGGCACCGGGAGCACGGAAAATGGGACATCCAAAAGGTGATCGAAATTCCCGCCGAGCCGGCCGATCCGGAAAAGTTGCCGCCGCTGCTGAAGGGATTTAAGGCCGTGCCGCCACTGGTCGCGGACATTAATTTGTCGCTGGACGACCGGTTTCTTTATGTTTCGTGCTGGGGAACAGGCGAATTTCTGCAGTATGACGTTTCCGACCCATTTCATCCCAAGAAGACGGGCAGCGTGCATCTGGGCGGCATCGTGCGCCAGGCGGGGCACCCGAAGAATGGCAGTGCGTTGTTGAACGGCGGTCCGCAGATGGTGGAGCTGAGCCGGGACGGGAAGCGAATCTATTTCACGAACTCGCTCTATGCGGCTTGGGACGCGCAATTCTATCCGGACGGAATTCGCAGTTGGATGGTGAAGCTGGATGCCAAGCCCGAAGGCGGAATGGAGATAGACCCGAAATTCCTTCTGGAATTCGGGGACCTGCGCGGGCACCAAGTGCATTTGGAGGGCGGGGACGCGTCGTCAGACTCTTACTGCTACTCATGAACCACTTTCCGGCATGGCCGTGGGCCGCGATGTTTTTGCTTGGGGCGTACCACGGCGTGAATCCGGGAATGGGCTGGCTGTTTGCGGTCGCGCGGGGAATGCAGAAGGAGAGCGGCGCCGCGGTATGGCAGTCCCTGGTGCCGATTGCCGCAGGGCATTTTCTGGCGATAGGGCTGGTAGTGGCCGCAGCGATGATGGCCGGCGCAGTGCTGCCATTGCAATACGTCAAAATAGCCGCCGCCTGCATCCTCCTCGGCTTTGGACTCTACCTGTTACTACGCAAAAGCCATCCCCGCTGGGGCGGAATGCAAATCGGGTTTCGGGATCTGTGCATCTGGTCCTTCCTGATGGCCTCCGCTCACGGCGCCGGGTTCATGCTGTTGCCCCTCTTGCTGAAAATGTCGGCGCTGCATGGGGCGGCGGGCATGCCCGCTTCGGCCTCGCATCTCCACACGACTGGTTTCCATGAACCGTGGACGGCCCCGGCGGCCTTGCTTGTGCATACACTCGGATATCTTCTGGCGACAGGGCTGATCGCGTTTGTGGTCTATGAAAAGGTGGGCCTGGGAGTTCTGCGAACGGCTTGGGTGAATTTAGACTTGATCTGGGCGTTCGCCCTGATCGCGACCGCTGGCTTCACACTTCTGATTCACACGTAAATTTCCCGGCGTGACGCTCACTTGCGCGCCGGAGATGAGAAGAAGCGCTAAATCCTGCTGTTCCGGCAAGCCGGGAACGACTGTCCTGTTAATTCGACCTAGCCTGTGGGCGGAGGGCGGAAAACGGGAAAAAAAGGGCTTGACACGTGTGCCCGTGTTATAGTCAACTACAACAGTACATCACACCTGAGGATCGCCTACGCGACCACATCAGCGAAACCCTACGGGTGAAAAGTACGGAAACTTGAGGAGAAAGAACATGAAATCCATTTGCCTGATGTTGTTCGTTGCCCTGATGTCTCTCACCACGGTGGCCTTCGCGCAGCATGACGCGCACAAGGCCGCCGACCAAGTCGCGCCGCCAGAGGCGCAAAAGTCCTTTGACGCCATGAAAAGCCTTGCAGGAAATTGGGAAGGCCCGGTAACCGTCAACCCGCCGCAGCCCGAGATGTCAGACGGCGAGCAGGCCCACATCTCGATGCGCGTGACGTCCAGGGGAAATGCGCTGGTGCATGAAATGCAGGAAGCGGGAACCCCGAACGACCCGACGCGTTACGACCACCCGGTCACGATGTTTTATGTGGACAGCGGCCACCTGACGCTGGTTCATTATTGCGACGCCGGAAACCGGCCGCGCATGATCGCCAGGCCGTCGGGGGACGGAAAGTCGGTGGAATTCGACTTTTCCGACGTCTCCGGCGGCACGGAATACGGACACATGCACCACGCAGTGTTCACCTTGATCGACGCCAAGCACCACATTGAGGACTGGACGTATATGATGCCAGGGGACAAGCCCGTGCACGCGCACTTCGACTTGAAGCGGACCGAGTGACGGACGGCGCCGCCGGTAACGCGAACTGGAAACCCCGATGGACCGTGAGTGGAATGACAGTCAGCCAATCTACCGCCAACTTCGCGACCGTGTGGTCGCGATGATTCTGGACGGAGTTTTAAGGGAAGGCGACCCACTGCCTTCCGTGCGCAATGTCGCGGCTGAATATCGGGTCAATCCGCTTACGGTCCTGAAAGGCTATCAACAACTGGTGGACGAAGGTCTGGTTGAGTCCAAACGAGGCCGTGGCATGTTCGTCAATGCCGGTGCGCGCAATCTGCTGCTTGAGGGAGAACGGCAGAGGTTCCTGGGAGAAGAGTGGCCGAGGGTCCGCGCGACGATCGAGCGGCTCGGCATTACGGCGAACGAGCTGTTGAACGGCGCAACCCACGCAACGCAACATCCGACTTCCGATGACGCGAAGGCAAAACCGGCGGAGTCGAATCCCGCAAAGAAGGAGCGTTGAAGCCATGGCATGCATAGAAGCCCGCGGGCTGCGCAAGGCCTTCGGCAGAACCAAAGCGCTGGACGGCGTCGACCTGCGGGTGGAAGAAGGACGTATCCTGGGACTCATCGGCCCCAACGGCGCCGGCAAGACGACCGCGCTCAACGCGATTCTCGGGCTCACGGCCTATGAGGGAGAGCTGAGGGTACTTGGACGCAACCCCTGGAGCGAGCGCGAGCAACTCATGCGGGATGTGTGCTTTATTTCCGATGTAGCGGTACTGCCGCGCTGGGCGCGGGTTTCACAGCTGCTGGAGTACATCGCCGGCGTGCATCCGCGATTCGATCGCGCCAAAGCGGAAGGTTTTCTGGCGAAAACCACCATCCAGAGCGCGAGCAAGGTCAGGGAATTGTCAAAGGGCATGGTGACGCAACTGCACCTGGCGCTGATCATGGCCATTGACGCGAGGTTGCTGGTGCTGGACGAACCGACGCTGGGTCTGGACATCCTGTATCGGAAGCAGTTCTACGATTCCCTACTGAACGACTATTTCGACCGGAGCCGCACGATTGTGGTGGCGACGCATCAGGTGGAAGAGATCGAGCACGTGCTCACCGATCTCATGTTCATCAACCACGGCCGCATCGTCTTCCATAGCAGCATGGACGAATTTGAGTCGGGCTATCTGGAAGTGATGGTGCATCCGGAGAAGGCGGCCGCGGCGCGGGCGCTCAAGCCGATGCAGGAGCGGCAAGTGTTCGGTGGCAGCATCCTGCTGTTCGATCGAGTGGATCGCCAGCAACTCGCGGCATTTGGTGAAGTCCGCAGGCCCAGCATCGCCGATTTGTTCGTGGCACTGATGGGCAAGCAAAGCGACCAGGCACAAGGAGCGGATCGGTGAGCACTCAATCGAATGCAATGTCCGAGCCCTTCCAAGCGCAGAGCGTCGCACCTGCGGCCGTCCCAGCAACTCGAGCGTTGTACTGGTCGGTGCGCCGTGAATTATGGGAGAACCGTTCCATCTACCTTGCGCCACTGGCCGTCGCTGCGGTGGCGTTGTTCGCGTTTTCGATAAGCGCGATCGCGGGGATCTGGGAGAAGGCGCTGAGGCTGTATCCGGCGCAACCGAGCGAAGCGGTCGCCGAGCCATACGACATGGTGGCGGCGCTACTGATGCTGACCTGTATTGTGGTGAGTGTGTTCTATTGTCTCGATGCGCTGCACGGCGAGCGGCGCGATCGCAGCATTCTATTTTGGAAGTCGCTGCCGGTATCCGATCTCACCACGGTGCTCGCGAAGGCGAGCATTCCCCTGGTGGTTCTGCCACTACTCACCTTTGCGATCACCGTGGCGGTGCAGGGGTTCATGCTGCTGTGGAGCAGCTTGATACTATTGGGGAGCGGTGAGAATGTGGCGGCGCTGTGGACGAAATTGTCGTTCGGCCGGATGTCGCTGCTGCTGCTCTATCATCTTTTGACGGCCCATGCGCTTTGGCCTTTTCCAATCTATTGCTGGCTGCTTCTGGTATCCGGATGGGCGCGACGCGCGACATTTCTATGGGCCGCATTACCGCTGGTGGCCATTGCCGCCGTCGAGCAAATCGTGTTCCATAGCTGGCATTTCGCGGCGCTGGTGGGGTCGCGATTGATCGGAGCCGCGCCAGCTTTTGCCTCCACACCGGACAATATGTTCCCATCGGGGCCCATGACACACATCACGCCAGGAACATTCCTGAGCAGTCCTGGGTTGTGGATCGGCCTGGTCGTCGCCGCAGTATTCCTGGCCGCCGCGGTGCGACTGCGCCGCTACCAAGGACCCATTTAGGCCGCATGCAGCATCGGCGCAATTCCTAGATACGAAGAATGCGTATGAGTACAGCGGTAATGACCCGGTCACAAATCAATTCCAGTGCGACCAGCGTCTTCAAATCAGCGGCAGTGTCAAAAACGAGCGAGGTGAGATTTTTTCGGAGAGGAACTCCCGCCGCTGTCGCGGACGGCAACGAGAAGGCTTTCTGTTCGTGGAACTGAGTGGGACAAACCGAGCTAGATGAGGACCTGTGACGAAAAAAAGATTGCGGAAGCTGGCGCGGCCGCCGGAGATATTGATTTTTGACGTGGATGGGGTGCTGGTGGATGTGCGGGGGACGTATTGGCGGTCGGCGCTGGAGACGGTGCGGGAATTGACGGGGAAGCGGGTGACGTATGCGGAACTGCACAGGTGGAAAAGCAAACCGGGTTATAACGACGATTGGCGAATGACGGCGGATTGGGCGACGTCACTGGGGCGCCCAACGACGTATGAACAGGCCAAGGAGGCATTCAACCGATTTTATTGGGGACGGGATGGCGTGCAGGGGAATGTGAGGAATGAGAAGCTGCTGGTTAGCGTGCGGCAGATTGCGGATTGGGCGAGGAGTTATGAGCTGAATTTGTTTACGGGACGGAACAGGAAAGAGTTTTCGTTTACGTTTGAGAAATGGGCGGGGGCCAGGCATTTCCGGCAGGTAATTACGATGGATGATGTGAAGAGGATTAAGCCGGATCCGGAGGGTCTGCATAAAATTTTGGGAAGGCGCGATCCGGCGTCGGCGCTGTATTTGGGGGACAACATCGATGACGCGCTGGCGGCGCGAGACGCGAGGGTGCCGTTTATGGCGATACTCGCGCCCGGGGAACATGGATATCGGACACGGGCGAAGCGATTTCGGGAGCTGGGAGCCTTGGCGCTTCTGCCGCGGGCCACGGATTTGAATGAGTGGTTGAAGGATGAAGTCAGGCTGAAGAGGCGGAAGACGTAGAGGAAGTAAATAAGGAATAGGAAATGACGCTCAACGGAGTTGGCCGGGTTCTACGCCTTTTTTGCGGGCTTCGTCCAGAAGCGCGTCGATTTGGGATTGCAGGTCGATTTTCTTAGCTTGCAGGTTGGTGATTTGCTGGGCGATGGGTTGCGAGTTGTAGCTCTTGTGGAATTCGCGATCCGCGGTGGCTACCGGTTCGCCTTCGCTGAAATCCTTCAGGCTGGCCAATTCTTTATCGGCCGCAGCCAATTGATCCTGAAGTTTCTGAAGCTGCTTGCGGACACTGGCGACGTAGGAAGGATCTGGCGGGGCTTGCACGGCGCTTTTGCCTTTTGCGTTGCGGGCGTCGCCGACGACGGAGAGTTTAGAGCGCATGCCGGAGACGTCTTCGTTGGTCCACACTTTTTTGGGTTTCTTGGTGGCTGGGTCGACGGAGCCGGGATCCGTGGCGGCAGCATTGGCGCTAGAAGGTGTCGTGGGAGAGGCAGCGCTCGCCGGCTCGGGGGCAGGCGTCTGCGACGGGCTGGCTGCGGATGGCAAGATCATGCCGAGACACGCCGCCAGCGTGAGTTGACAAGCTGCCAGGGAAAACCGGGGTACGGTCGGACCGCGCATCGGGCCTCCAGTCGCTCTAGCGCGAGGACTTTCAGCTGGTGCCATCAGTTTACCGGAAGTAGAGAGCGGACAAGCGAGGCGTGTTCTATTCGCCATGGGCGGAATCCTTGGCGGCCAGTTCCTGACGGACGGCTTCCAGTGCTTCTTTCGGCGGACCGATGCGGCGGTATTTGGAGTAAAAGGTGCGTTCGTGGAAGGAAAAGCTAGTGAAAAATTTCCGGCCGTCAAAATCGTATTGCGAGAACGATGGGAACCACAGCCCCGGAGCAAATTCATAACGCTCCTGCATGAAATGGCTGCCTTTGTTCACTTTGGCGAGGAACAGGCCTACGGAAATGTCGTCGGTGACTTCGCCTTCGACGCGGGCCAACTGCTCGGACTGGTCGTCGATCCAGACATAGCCGCGCACTTTGGCGAAGATGCTCGTGGCGCGAGAGGTGGCCCTATAGGCGGGATTGGGAACCATACTGTATTTGGAGAGCATACGGTCGCCGCGCGGCTCGTGGTCCACAAGGGTGAAGAGGAAGGCGGTGCGCGTGGCGTCGATCAGATCGTCGCGATCTTTGTGCTTTTTGGCGATTTTTTCGTAAGCATCGCGCTGGGCGCGGCCGTCGCCCGCCGCGAAAGCGAGGGCGTTGGCGAGCTTCTCGAGAGCGGCGCGGTAGGCGACGGGATCAACCGGGGCGCCATCCGGCCCTACGGGGATGTGGTCGACACCAGTGCCCGCAGGTATGACCCTGGAGGTCTTCACTTCGGGCGGTTGACCATCGGAGGAACTCTTCCTGATTTCGACACGTTCAATACGCTCGAAGAGGTCGAGCTCTGCATCGTTTTTCTTTTGGTGCTCAACGATGCGGCCGAATTTGGAGGACTGGGAAGCCGGGTCAGGGGCAGAATCGGGAAGAATAGACTGTTGGGCCACGACCGAGCCGCATGGGGTCACGGCGATAAGTACAACTAGCAGAAGAAGATACGGACGCATCAGACCCGATCGCCCCGTCACGATGGTAGTGGTTCGATTCGATGCGCTGAGCAACAGTTGCATAAGGGATTTTCTACGCGCGATTCACGGGCTCGTTACCGCTCATAATTTTAGCGAGTTCGAAGGCGAAGGGCAGGAAAATTACGGTTCGCGTGGCGGTTTTAACAATGACGGATGTAAGGCATCGGATTTGTAAGGCATCGGATTCTACTCCAGGTATCGACTTGGGCGTGCACTTGGGCACGAACTTGGATTCGGCTGAGAGATGTCAGGGCCCGGACTCTAAATGGTTGCTGTAAGTGCTTATTTATAAACATCTTACAGGCAAGGAGGCCCTTACCAATCGCCAGGCGGCCCACGAAGTTTCCGAAAGCGTGGGAAAAGGCATCTCACTAGAGAGCCGAAACGCATGCTTCTTCGGCAAGCTGAAAGGAATCTGGCTCGCTGTACGTCTAATTCATTGACGGAGGTGCGTGTTGAACATTGGGTGTAGCTGGGAAAGACGGCTTTTTGCGAGCAGCAAGGAACGAACGAGCCGGCTGACTCGTAGTTATGAGTGGGCGCAAGCGCCTAGCGCCGCCGTCGGGTTTTGAGGCGGACCGTATAGAATTTGGAACGTGGTATTCGATGGGACTTCGCGGTCGGGGCGCACGCGGAATGGGCAGCGAGGATGGCTCGATGGGGTTTAATGCGAGGATGAATTGGGAGTAACTCCCGTGGATCGGTGGAGCGGAGCGGCGGACTTGACGATGGCGGCGCCCGTCGTGGTGTCGCGGGCGAAGCGCTTCCGCGCCGGAGCGGTCACGGTGGTGGAAACGTTCCGGCTGGCGCTGGAATCGCTGCGCGCGCACAAATTGCGAAGCTTTCTGACGCTGCTGGGGGTGATTCTGGCGGTGACCACGCTGGTGGTGGTGATGAGCGTGGTGACGGGGATGAACACGTATGTGGCGGAGCGCATCGCCAATCTGGGCGCTAATGTGTTTCTGGTGGACCGCTTCGGGATCATCACTAGCCAGGATGCATGGGTGAAGGCGCAGAAGCGTCCGCTGATCCGCATGGAAGATTACGAGCGTTTGCGCGATGCGATGAGGACGGCCAGCGCGGTGGCAGCGGAAGGCGACCGCAACGTGCAGGTGCGCACCGGCAACGTGAAGATGGATAACACGGACGTGATGGGCGTTACGTACAATTTCGCGGACGTGCGCAATATCAACGTGGCGCAGGGCCGCTTCCTGACACAAGCGGACGACGTACATCATTCGGAAGTGGTGTTTCTGGGAGCAGATGTCGCCAAGAAATTCTTCCCGAACGTGGATCCCATTGGGAAGACCGTGAACGCAGAAACACATAGCTATCAGGTCATCGGCGTGGCGGAAGCCATCGGCAGCGCATTTGGGCAGTCGCAAGATAATTACATGATGTTGCCGCTGGGAACCTACAATAAAGAATGGACGCGACAGAGCGATTGGCTGACGATTTTCGTGCAAGCGCCGTCAGCGGAAATGATGGCGGCAACGGAAGACGAAGCGCGGATGTTCATGCGGGCGTGGCGGCACCTGCCGTACGACGCTAAGGATAACTTCGCGATACTGGGATCCGATTCGATCATGAAATTGTGGCACGACCTGACGGGAAATCTGGCTTTCGTGGCAGTGATGCTGGTCAGCGTGTTTTTGGTGGTAGGCGGGATCGTCATCATGAACATCATGCTGGCGAGCGTGACGGAGAGAACACGGGAGATCGGCATTCGCCGCTCGCTGGGAGCGCGGAAGAACCATATCCTGTTGCAATTCATGACGGAGTCCGCGGTGCTGGCGACGGTCGGTGGTCTGGTGGGGGTAGCGTTTGCGTACGCCTTGGTGGGCTTGGGACGCGCGATGACCGCGATTCCGATGGTTACACCACTGGGAGCGGTGTTGGTCTCGCTTGGCGTGTCCACGGGTGTAGGACTTTTCTTTGGGATTTATCCTGCGATGAAAGCGGCAAAGCTCGATCCGATCGAAGCATTACGGTCCGAGAGCTGAGGTCTACCAATGGCACAGGCTTACGGCGAAAATTTGAAGCAGGCGCTGGACACGCTGCGCACGCACAAGATGCGCAGCGGACTGACGGTGTTTGGCGTGGTGCTAGGCGTCAGCGTGATCATGCTGGTGGCCGGGCTGATCAACGGTTTCGACCAGACGATTCAGGAACAGATCAAGCAGTTCGGCTCGGATACGGCGTTCATTTCCAAGTGGGACCAGGGCCGGCATGGCGACGCACCATTGGAAGAGCGCCAACGCAAGCCGCTAACCCTCGCAGATGAGCGGGCCATTCTGGATAGCTGCACGGCGGTGAAGAACGTGACGGCGTTCCTGCAAACTGACTGGATGCATCCGCACAGCGTTCGCACGAAAGCCGGAGAAGTATCCGCCATCGATTACCGCGGGGTGCAACCGAATTTCGGCCAGGTGTACGCGAACGCCTCGACCATCGCCGGGCGCTTCATTAGCGAAGGCGACGACCTGCACAAGGAAAAAGTGGTGATGCTGGGCGAGAATGTGGCGCCGGTGCTATTCCCGGAAGGAAATCCCGTCGGCAAAGATGTGACCATCGATGGCGGGGACTTCCTGGTGATAGGGGTGGTGCAAAAGCCCAAAGGCGGCTTCGGTATAGGCGACGAAGATCGCCGCGTGTTGATTCCATATAGTACCTTCAAGAAAGTCTATGCGGATGCGGACGAAGTCAGCATGCGAGCACAAGCGTATCCGGGGCGGTTGGATGAAGCGGTGGACCAGATCAGGGAAGTTCTGGAACGGCGGCGCGGGGTGCCGTACGGGGGAAAAGATAATTTCTCTATCGGAACCGCGGACCAAGAGGTGTCTGAATTCCATAACATCATGGTAATGGTGTACGTCGCGACCATCGTGCTGAGTTCCATCGGGCTGCTGATCGGCGGCGTGGGCGTGATGAATATCATGCTCGTGAGCGTGACAGAGCGCACGCGGGAGATCGGCGTTCGCAAAGCGATCGGAGCGCGCAACGGAGATATCACCTGGCAGTTCCTGTTGGAGGCCATGACGCTGACGGGCGCCGGAGGGGTGATTGCGCTGATTATTGTGAATGGGCTGGTGTTGCTGATTCGCCTGACGCTGGATTGGCACGGGATTGTGCCGTTGTGGGCGGTCGCGGCGGGATTGATTGTCAGCGTCAGTATCGGGCTTATTTTTGGCGTGTGGCCGGCAACCAAAGCGGCCAAGCTTGATCCAGTCGAAGCACTCAGGTACGAGTAATCCTTTAAAATGGCAGTTATGAGAGATGGTTTAGCGCAGCGTCAGTGCGCCCACGGCATGTGGCGCCCCGCCCGCTACCACCACGGGTGCAGGAGCGCTCGGCCAGACTACTTCAAGCGAGGTCTCGTGCTTGACGAAAAGTTTGTTGTGCCGCAGGACGTGAATGCCCAGGAAATTTGAGGCATCGGCGCGAATTTGCGAGGTATTGGCCTTTTCCACCAGCACGCTCTCATCGGGACGTGTGAGCACGACGCGAAATGCATGCTGTCCCGGCGCAACGGGGCAATCGAAACGCAACGTGTCGCCGACATGGCCGGCCTGTAATGGCGTGGTGAGAAGCAATTCGTCGCCGGAGAATATGGAAAGTGTTTCGTCCGTGACGGTCGAGACCACATCGATGTGAAGAGAAGGCTTGGCTGCCGCGGCCGGCGCGGGAGCATTCGAAAGAGCGGCGACTGTTCCGGTTTTCGCGGAAGAATGAGACGACGACATTGCGGCGTCATCCGCACTGTCCGCCAGATGTAGCGCCTTCGGCTTGGCCGTTGGAACGGTATGCCTTGCGAATGGGTTAGAAACCATCGGCGTGGAGGAGAACGTGTCCACGGATGTAGGGCCGGCGAGGTCCGGGTAGGCGCCAGTAGCGAGCGAATTGTTACGCGCGTCTTCCGATTCTTCGCCATTCCCGGAAGCAGAATGCTGCTCTGCTGAAACGTACGGCGAACTCAGGTCCGCATTACCGATATTGATGACGTAAGCCGAAGGTTCGGAGTTGATTGGCCGGCTGCCGCTCATGGAAGGAGCCGATGGATCGGTTCCGACTCCATTGGCGGAGCCCTGCGGCGCATGGAGTCGCGAGACGTCGTTGTTGGATTTGTGGAGGCCGTGGTGCCAGACAGCACGAGCACCCGAACCGAAAATAGCCAATCCTACCAGAACGCCGGCGGCAAGGCGCAAATCGCCGGCTTGCATCGGGTGCTTCCACCAAGAGCGAGCAAGCGGAGCGGCCGCGATGGGTTTGCTGCTCACGAATGGATAGAGCGAAGCACCGAGCGCTTCCGCGGTAGCATAGCGATTGGAGGGATTTTTCGCGAGACAACGCATCACCACGTGGTCAAATTCCGCAGGCAGTTCCGGATTATGATGCGAGGGCGGCAGGGGTTCGGTCGAGACAATCTGCGCACAAACGGCGCCGACAGAGCTCCCGTCAAATGGCCGCACGCCGGTGGTCATTTGATACAGCATGATTCCCAGAGAAAACAGATCCGAGCGACTATCCTGTTTATGGCCGAGGATTTGCTCAGGCGAAAGATACGCCGGGGTGCCTAGAATGCGCCCAGAGCCGGAAACCTGCGTGGCGAATCGCGCGATACCGAAGTCGCCTAGCTTTACCTGGCCCTCGGGAGTGATTAGGACGTTGGCGGGCTTTACATCGCCATGGATCACTTTGCATTGATGGGCGCGGGAGAGGGCGGATGCCAGATCCGCAGCCCATAAAGCGGCGCGTTCCAGGGGCAGCCGTCCAGCGTCAAGCGTAGCATCGAGGGTTTTCCCTTCGACATATTCCAATACCAGATAGGGGCGGCCGTCCGGATTTACGCCCACGTCGTAGATTCCCACGATGAAGGGATGCGAAAGCCTGCCAATGATTTGAGCTTCGCGCAGAAACTGCTTTTGCAGGTCTCCGGAACCGAAGCTGTGAAGAAATGTTTTCAGAGCCACGGTGCGGCCAATCATGGAATCCCGCGCTTTATCAACGCGACTGGTGGCCCCAGTGCCGATGGTCCCAATGACCTCGTAGCGATTTTGCGGCGAAGCTATCATTTCCATAGCCCCCAGATGAAATCCCCGCGGACAGTCCTGCGAGCCGCTTCAGATTGCCAATTTGGCACTGGGGTGGCAATGACCCATTGGTTTCTTTCGGGAGAAACGATGGTACCGGTCGAGAGTTCTAAGGTAATTACTTTAATTTGTGTCGGATACAGACACAGCCAGCCATGGCAATCGAGTTAGGCAGCTTAGAATCAGGCGGAGCGCAGCAGTCGGACCGGGCGACTACGCAACGTGGATGGCGGCTGCGCCACCTGCACTGCAGTATTGCGGCGGGCGAAAGGGTACAGCCGACTGGCCAATTCGTCCGCCGTAGCCATTCGCGCAGCTGGATCCTTCGCCAGACATGCCGCCAAAAGCTCGTCGAGGCCGGTGGGCAAAGACGAATCAGCGCGCGAGGGCGGCAATGGCGTTGCATTGAGAACGCGGTCGCAGATACTAGGTAGCGTGTCGCCGTCGAAAGGACGCCGGCCAGTTATCATTTCGTAGAGCACTACGCCCAGCGAAAATAGGTCCGAACGGGCGTCCTGCGGTTTGCCAATGATCTGTTCGGGACACCAATAGGCAGGCGTGCCAAGCAATGGGCTTCCGATGGCGTCGCGACTGGCTAGACGAGCCATGCCAAAGTCCGTGAGCTTCACGCGACCTTCAGCGCTGGTAAGAATATTGGCGGGTTTTACGTCGCCGTGAATAATGCCCTTGCGATGCGCCGCGCTCAGCGCGGTGGCGACTTCTGCAGCCCAGGCACACGCTTTAGGGTACGGCAAATGACTCTTGGACAAGATCTTCTCGAGCGCCGGGCCTTCGAGGTATTCCATCACCAAATAGGGTGTTTGCGAAGATTCTTCTATACCCATGTCATGCAAGGTGATGATCGAGGGATGGGAGAGCTGTCCGACGACGCGGGCTTCCTGGATAAAGCGCTCCCGGGCCTGACCGCGCGCGAGGTCGCTGGAGAGTAATTTGATGGCTACGGTGCGCGAGATGAGCGGGTCGAAACCGCGCGCCACTCTACTCTTGGCGCCCGTGCCAATGGTTTCAAGAACTTGATAACGGCCGACTTGCACAGAGCCTTTCCAAATAGTCGCGTTCCGAGGATTACTGAGGAGAGGGTACAGCTCAGTGATGAAAGATTATATGAAGCAGGCGTTCCGAAGCGAGAGTACGTTGGTACTGGGAGAAGGGTTTAGCGTTGTGGGGGCGCGAGATTCGGCTGGAGTGGGGCCGGCGATGGCGGTGTGTTGGTAAGGGTTTTCTGAAACTGCGCAAGTTCGGGCGCCGACTGCAGCAGGGCCGGAAAGTGCAGGACGTAAGCCTTCATTTCGCCCTGGCTATGACGGTGAAATCCGAAGACCTCCATTTCACGCAAGGCTTGTTCCGCGGGCCAATGCTCGACGCCCATGCGGTAGGCGGCGACAAAAACCCCGGTGCGATCTTCGCCGTAATGGCAATGCACGAAAACGGTTTGCTCTGGCTGGTCACGAAAGATGCTCAAAAATTGAACGATCTGCCCGGCAGCGGGCGCGGAAAAGCCGCCGACCGGAATATGTACGAAGCGCAAGCCGAGCACCTCCGCTTGCTGACTCTCCGCCGCGAGAACTCTGGGATTTTCGAGGCGCAGATCGACGACGGTGGTGACGCCCAGTTTCTTTAGCTCCGCAAGCCCGGCGAGAGCAGGTTGCGCGCCGCGATAGAAGTGATCATTGATTTTTCCCGCGTTGGAAACGCCGAGGATGTGAATTTTTCCCGCGTACGCCGATTGCATCGAGGGAGCAGGCGGAAGTTGCTGAGCCGGAAGCGGAGCGGCAGAGACCAGCAGCGACAAGATGAGCAGCAGGAAGCGGAAAGGTTTCATCATGAATTAGATGCGAGCACTCTCGCGCGGATGGTGGAGGAAAATTGCGCGTCCATTTTCGCTGGCCGCGGCAAGGATACCACTACAAATAGACGTGATGGAACTTTTCCAACGACATTTAGCGTTTTTTCCTTGACAGGAAATTTACATCCGTTGATACTGCGATTCCAGATTCGGGGGACGGGGAAGCGCCAGAGCGGACCGGATCGGGAGTGAGCAGTTCGGGGTCCGCGCACTGAGAACCACGAAGCTGACCGGGTTCAAGCGAAAAAACCGAGCGCGAAATACCCGCTGAGCGCCCGCATTCCGGGGAGCAAAGCTTGCCGTCAGGCTGTGTGATTTGTTCTTCACCAGCCAGAGGCAGAGCATTGGCGTTTCATTACCTTCGGCGGCGGCACGGTCTGACGCATCGGCGATTTCGGGGATGCCGCCTAAGGCGGCCCTCAGCGTGTCGCATCTAATCTCAGGAGTAGCACGAAGACATTTTTGCAGCAGCGCTGAAGCGAACGAACGCCAAAGATTCTGGAATCAGCGCGTTGCGGCTAAGCGGAACCAGCACAGCACCCTCTGTCTAAGGCGGAGACGCAAGAGCAGCAGGGCTTTCTTCGAGGAGAGAGCCGTCAAGCAGTAGGAGGAAGGAATGGCCACAGTGAAGCAAGCGTTGCACGGCAATTCGCCGGAGATACAGACGGAACCGCAAACGGCGGGCGCCCCAGGCAAAGGGTTGCCATTCCGCCGCTACTTCACCACCGGAAGGATCTCTCCGTTTGACGCCGTGGAATGGGAAAAGCGCACCGCACTGATCGGCAACGAGAAAGGCGTGACCATTTTCCGGCAGGACGATATTGAAGTTCCGAAGAGTTGGTCGCAGACGGCGACCAATATCGTGGCCAGCAAATACTTTCACGGCAAACCAGGCAGCCCGGAACGGGAAGGCTCGGTGCGGCAACTGATCGCGCGGGTGGTGAATACCATCGTGCGCTGGGGCGAGGAAGGCGGCTACTTCGCGGACGGCGGTTCGCGCGATGCTTTTCGCGACGACCTGACGCATTTGCTCGTGGAACAAAAGATGGCATTCAACTCGCCGGTATGGTTCAACGTCGGGGTGCAGGCCAAGCCGCAATGCTCCGCCTGCTTCATCAACTCCGTGAGCGATACCATGGAATCGATCATGGGCCTGACACGCACGGAAGGCATGCTGTTCAAGTGGGGTTCCGGCACAGGCACAAATTTTTCCACGCTGCGCGGGAGCAAGGAAACTCTATCCGGCGGCGGCATTGCCTCGGGTCCGGTCAGCTTCATGAAGGGGTTCGACGCCTTCGCCGGCGTAATCAAGAGCGGGGGAAAGACCCGCCGTGCCGCCAAGATGGTCATTCTGAACATCGACCATCCGGACATCGTGGAATTCATCGAGAGCAAAGTGAAGGAAGAGAAGAAGGCGCATGTGCTGATCGCGCATGGATACGACTCCTCGATCGATGGCGATGCCTACAGCTCCATCTTTTTTCAAAACGCCAATCACTCGGTGCGCGTGACCGACGACTTCATGCGCGCGGTCGAAGACGACAAAGACTGGTGGACTAAGACCGTTCTGGACGGCCAGTCCAACGAAAAACTGCGCGCGCGCGATTTAATGTACAAAATTGCCGACTCCACCTGGCACTGCGGCGATCCCGGCATGCAGTACGACACCACGGTGAACAACTGGCACACCTGCAAGAACACAGCGCGCATCAATGCAAGTAACCCCTGCTCTGAGTATATGTTCCTCGATGACACGGCCTGCAACCTGGCGTCGCTGAATTTGATGAAATACGTCAACAGCAGCGGCGATTTCGATGTGCCGGCGTTTAAGCATGCTGTGGACGTGAGCATCACCGCGCAGGAAATTCTGGTGGATTTCGCCAGCTATCCGACGGACAAAATTGCCGCTAACTCGCACGTATTTCGCCCGCTGGGCCTGGGTTATGCCAACCTCGGAGCACTGCTCATGTCCATGGCGTTGCCGTACGATTCCGACGAAGGCCGCGACATGGCGGGAGCCATTACTGCGCTGATGTGTGGCGAGGCCTACGCGCAGTCCGCGCGCATCGCGGAGAAAATGGGGCCATTTCCGGGATACGCCGTCAATCGCGAGCCCATGCTGGACGTCATTCGCATGCATCGCGACTCCGTGCGCGGAATTAAACCCGAACATGTGCAGCCTGAGTTGTTTCTGGCGGCGCAAGAGTCTTGGGATGAAGCGCTGGCGCACGGTGAGAAATTTGGTTACAAGAATTCCCAGGTCACGGTGTTGGCGCCCACCGGCACTATTGGCTTCATGATGGATTGCGACACCACCGGCATCGAGCCGGACCTGGCGTGCGTGAAATATAAGAAACTGGTCGGCGGCGGCGTCATCAAGATCGTCAACAACACCGTGCCGCAAGCGCTGCTAAAGCTGGGCTACACGCCCGAGCAGGCCAGCGAAATCGTCTCGTACATCGACAAGAATGGAAAAGTTGAAGGCGCGCCAAACTTTAACCCCGCGCACATGGCGGTCTTTGATTGCTCGCTCGCGCCCGCGGGCGGGGGACGTTCGATATCCTGGACCGGTCACGTGAAAATGATGGCTGCCGCTCAGCCGTTCCTCTCCGGTGCGATCAGCAAGACCATTAACATGCCGGAAGAATCTACCATCGAAGATATTTCGCAAGCCTACGTGGAGTCGTGGAAGCTGGGACTGAAGGCCGTGGCCATCTATCGCGACAATTCCAAGCGCTCACAACCGCTCAACGCCGGGGGCACAAAGGACGAGAAAAAAGCCGAGGCAGCGGAGCCTGTTCAGCAGAAATTCCTCGAGCCGTTGCAGCAGGAACTCTTCGCCCGCGCGCAACGCGAAAAAATGCCCGTCGAGCGCGCGTCCATCACGCACAAATTCAGCGTAGGCGGGCACGAAGGCTACGTCACCGTGGGCATGTACGAAGACGGCCGGCCCGGCGAAGTGTTCATCAAAATGTCCAAGGAAGGTTCGACCCTTTCGGGGGTGATGGACGGCCTGGCGCTTACGCTTTCCATCGGCCTGCAGTACGGCGTACCACTCAAGGTGCTCGTGGACAAGCTGGTGAACACGCGTTTCGAGCCCAGCGGCATCACCGCCAATCCGAACATCCGTTTCGTCTCCTCGGTGCTCGACTATCTCGCGCGCTGGCTCGGCGGCCGGTTCATATCCGCCGACTATTTGAAACTGAACGGTGGCGCGCCAGCGGAAACCGGTGCACTGGGTACACCCGTAGCGCCGCCAGCTCTGCCATCGGCAGTGATCGGCATGGGCTCCGGTGCGCGGCGCGCGGAATCAACTCCCGCAAATTCGCCGAGCAACGCCCACGAAGGCGCCCCGACGTGCAGCGAATGCGGCATGCTCATGGTGCCGAATGGCGCCTGCTACAAATGCGAAAACTGCGGCAGTACCAGCGGCTGCAGCTGAGAGTCCGCCGCGAGAAATTCACGCTTCTCGCGACCGACTCGAACTTCGAAAGGAAGCGATGAGCGTACTCTCTTCGGCGTCTGAGCTGGCCCAGCAACTCGCACCGGCGCCGCATAAGACCCGCGGTTTTCTGCACATCGAACGCCACGGCACCGGCCCCAACGCCCTTTACGTGATCACCTATCACCGTCTCGAGCCGCAGTCCACGCGTCCGAAGCCCGCGCTCGCCGAAGGCGCACATTCCTTGATTGAATTGCTCGAACGTATCGGCGTGGATTTTCGCGTGAGCGAGGTTCGCGGCGCGCTCGAAGATATTTTGCGGCTGGGTTCCGCGAACATTCCGGGTCTGTGGCTTAGCGACGAGGAAATGGTCGAAAAAGGCTTGGTCGAACACGCCTAACCACGAGTCAAGACTCGCGCACCAATATCCAATTAATGAGTTCTGTGGGAGTTCTCTTTAGGAGGCCGGGGCGGCAGCCCCGGCTGACGCGGGCTTAGCCCCTGAAACTGACGCTACCGCGGACGTGGCCGCAGCGGCGGACGCGCCGTCAGCGCACGCGGACGCATGCGAAAGCGCGGCCCGAGGGGCGGCGGCACATTGCGCAGAAGATCCCCGCAACACGGGCAGCGCCCGTCGTTGCCCATCGGCATAGTGGCATCGGCGCGCATCCACTGCCCGCGCGCTTCACATTGCGCATTGATGCACTGCACGGTGAACCCGGGCAAATATTGCATTTGCAGATACTCCTGAACGCCGTCCGCCGAGCGTACCGCGCAGACCCCGCGAGACACAAGGCCCTTTTGGGGGGCCTGCAAACGAGAGTTACTGGCGCGAATTCTGCCGCTAGGGTGCTATGGTGTCAAGAAGAAAACGCCCCAAGATGTAGTGGTGTCGTTGCAAATCTGTGGATATCGTCGTTGCGCATCAGGTGCGCGCTTGATCGATTTTCGGCGGCGCGTCTCCTTCACCCAACCCACGCAACCCCTTCAGTTGTGGCGAAGCTGGCGCCCTCGGAATAGGAAAGCCACAACCAGCAGAGCCGCGCTGACGGCGAAGTAAACGACGGCGTATCGGAGAGTCGCAGGCCCACTCGCCGCACCGGTAAAGTCCGCTCCCGGAGTGTGATTGATCGGGCCGATATACCACAGCGCCGTGAGGACTGCTTCAAAAGCTTTTCCGCTTCCCGACACCACTCCCAGCGCCAAAGCCAGCGCCGGCAGAAAGAATGCGCCGGCAAGCCATGAGGTGACTCCCGAAACTTCGCCTGTAACCGCTAAGCGCACCCCGACACCGGCGCCGGTTAGTATCGCTACGGCAGCACCCGCGAGGAAACAAGCCGGCAGTTGCCGCGCAAGAATCCCCGAACAGGAAAATAATAATCCGCGCGTGGCAAACCGCGATTCCCGCGAGCCCATCGCCGACCACACCAGCGCAGGCCAGAGCCACGCCACTCCCAGGAGCGGCCCGCGCGCCACGTTGAGCGGCGCAAAAAATTCCGCGATCAGCAGACCGGCGGCAACCGCATACCACCACCAACGCAATCCCTGCAGCGCCAGCCGCAACTCCGCCACAAAGAGGCGCGCAAACGTGTTACTACGCGCGTTGCTGGGCAGCACAGAGAGAGGCAAATGCCGCTCCCCGGCGGGCGCGAACATCGCAAGCGTGGAAACAGCCGACGCACCCGCAGCGGGCGCTTCGCGAACGACAACTTCTTCGGCGTTTTCCGCTGTCGCAATTTGCTTGGCCGGCTGCACTCTGCGCAGCGAAAAACTCAACGCGCGCGACGGGTCAAACCGGTCAAAAAAAAGAGCCGCCAGCAGCGCCACGAGGATCGCGACGCCAAACCACGCAATCCGCAAGCCCACGATCTGCCCGGTCCAGTGCACCCCCTGCCAGCGCAGCCCTGCGGCAAGCTGGACGTGCGTCGTCGAAATGTCCAGCGCAAAATCATTCTTGTAACCCGGAATGACCTGGCGCGCCGCCGCCATCATGCTCCGTGAAAGCACGCCAATGCCCACGGGATCGAGCCAGGCCTTTCCAGAAAGATCGGGAAGCGCTAGCCCGCCCAGAATCCACGCAAAAAACCAGATGACGTTTCCCACTCCGCCGCGCAACACCGGCAACATCTCAAAAAGCACCGCCATCGCCGCCGTCAGCGCGATGGCCGGCAACGCAATCAGCAAGAAGGGCGCGAGGAGCGCAACGCTATCGATGTGCCGATCTTCCGCGGCAACCAGTTGCATCACCAGCGCGCACACCGCGAGCACAAAGACGATGGAGGCCAGCACACCAAAGTTACTGAGGAATTTTCCGAGCGCGTAGCTGGCCTTGGACAGTGGTGTGGCTGCCAGAATCTGCCCCACACCTGTCTGCCGGTCGCGGTCCACCGAACTTTTGATGACGTAAAACCCTACCAGGGTGACGAAGCACGTGGTGATCAGAGCCGCCAGCGAACCAACCCACGCGGAGGTGTACACCCCGCGATAGCCTTGCATGCTGATGGTAATCCGCCCGGTACCTGCGCCGTAACCCAGCCCTAGCGCAAAGAGCATGGTCAGAAAAAAACTGTAACGTCGGACGCGCTCAAGAAAATCCGCGCGTGCCAGTGCAAAAATAACGCACCCAGGGGTCATAACGCCGCTCATCGCGCGGCCACGGTGCCGCCACGAGTTGTTGTGGAAGGGGACGATGGCGGACGAGGCGCCGTTCCAGAATGATGTCCATTACGCTGGTTCGTCAGCGCGTCGAGATAGGCGTCCTCCAGCGAAGGCTCGAGCTTCCGCGCCTCCGGTGTAGGTGCGGCGCCGGCGACCACGCGCGCGTGTACGCCATCCGCGCGATGTGCCGTGCTGCTCACCGGATGATCGCGGCGCAGCGCTGGAAGTTCCGGGCTGCTCACCACCACTTCCCACACGCGCCCGTCCAGCCGCGCCAGCAAGGTTTCCGGCGCTCCGTGCGCCAACAGCTCGCCTTGCGCGAGAATGGCGATGCTGCTGGCCACAGCTTCAATATCGGAAACGATGTGCGTCGAAAGAATGACGATGCGTTCTCCGGACAGTTCTGAAAGTAAATTGCGAAAGCGCAAACGCTCTTCCGGATCGAGTCCGGCGGTGGGTTCGTCCACAATAAGCAGTTGCGGATCATTCAACAGCGCCTGCGCAATGCCGACACGCTGACGCATGCCGCCGGAATAGCTTCCCAGCGGCCGCTTGGCCGCAGACGTCAAATTCACCAGATCGAGCAATTCCGCGATGCGCTTGCGTGCCGCGCTCGTGTCTAACCCTTTAACCGCGGCAAGGTACTCCAGGAACTCAATGGCATTCAGATTGGGGTACACGCCAAAGTCTTGTGGCAAGTAGCCCAGCACGTCGCGCAGTCGATTCGGCTTCTGCGCGATGTCCACGTCATTCCACAGCACACGCCCGGAAGTGGGCAGCGTAATAGTGGCGAGAATACGCATCAACGTCGATTTTCCCGCGCCGTTCGGCCCCAGCAGCCCCAGCACTCCGGGTTCGAGCGCTAAGTGCACGGCGCGCAAAGCCCGCACACCCCCGCGATAATCCTTCGTCACACTCTCTATATTTAGCCGCATGGTTTTCCGTTCGAGGAAACTCGCTCTGACTGCCTCTAACTACAATACGTACGGCGGCCGCAAAAAGTTTGTGGGAAAATATGGCGTGATTCGGCTGTGATGGAAAAATAGACCGATAATTCTACGGTTGTGGGGGCGTCGCGGGATTCTCGGGCGCGGTAGGCGCGTCCGGAGCCTGCTTGCCTAGCGATTCCTGCATGGCCGCCAGGCGCGCTTTCAGCTCATCCACCGTTTGCTGTTGGCTGGTAATCAGTTGCTGCAGTTCAGCAAGTTTCGCCTTCCCCGCGTCATCGTGCTGATAATCGGGATTGGAATAAAACGTGTCCTGGTCTAGCGCCGCTTCGCGTTGGCGCAACTGCAAGCTCTGTTCGGCTTGTGCCAATTCCTGTTTCAAAGCCGCCACTCTTTTCGGGTCCGAACTCTTCAATGGATCATCCGTCGGCGACGTTTCCGCCTTTTTATCCACGGCTTCCGCGGACGCCACGGCAGCCGCGCTCGGCGGCGCCGTTTCCAACTCAGGAGCGGCGGTCTTCAATCCTTCATCCCCGGGCTTCATCTGTGCGGTGTTCAGATCGTCATCCGTGATGACTTTCTTGGCGGAGGCCGCATCTTTCTTCCGTTCACGCGCCTGTTTCGCCGCATCCGCAACCGATCCCGCTGAATCATCCGTCGATTGCGCGTGCACCACGCCCGATACGAAAATCTGCGACGCCGCGATCACCGCAGCGATCGCCAGAGCCGGTCGTAGCCGCATGCCGAACCGCATATTTGCGTCCCTTACTCCGCAGGGAATCTTTTCAGGCTGAGATCTTACTCAGCATAACTCCGCCCACGCTTCGGGGCAATCCGGGCGCGCGCTTGGCCGCCAATCGGTCAACGCCGGGCAACCCAGCTTCCGGGCCCGCGCACAGCTCATCGGCGCGCTTGCGTTTGCGCAGCAGCGGTCACCTCGCGGAACGAAAAATGGCTTTGCAAATCCTTTACCGGTTGGCCGGCAATCTCAGCATAAGGATAGATAAAATAATTCAGCGGCGGCCCATGCTGCTCGGGAGACAAACGCAAGTCCCTGCCATAGGTGAACAGCACGCGATTGGCGTCCAGCGCCCCAAAAAAATAATCCTTCTTCGCTGGATTCTTGGAGGCCTCCGAAGCATCCACCGGAACCCAGCCGATACCATCGATAAAAAACTCCGACCAACAGTGATACCCGGAAATCGCGCCCGCGCTCTGGCCTTCCGGGACCGGAAAACCGATTTCAAAGCGCGCGGGTATGCCGACCGCGCGCATCATGCCGATAAACAGAGAATGGAAATCCGTGCAGTTTCCACGTTTCGAGTCGCACGCCCAGATAGCGTCGCCGCGTCCCCAGCCTTCGCCAGTTTTGTCGTAGTGCAGGGTGGTCACGACGTAATCGTAAATCCGCCGCGCTTTCTCGAGCGGTGTTGTGGCCCCGGCGGTCTGTTCCGTGGCTAGTTCAGCGATCACTCCATTGATCGGCACCAGCTTGTCGGATTGGAGGTATCGCTGCAGTTCGACGGCACCTGCACTGGAGCGCGGCGTCCCCAGCGCCACGGTCCCATTGCGCAGCACAACGTACTCCTTGCGGGTCACCGTGAATTTCACCGTCGCGTCGAAGCCGCTGGCGACCTGGCTCGGAGTGGGATGAAACACGAAAAATTGATTGCGATACTCAGGTTCGGTGCCCGCGCTGGACGGAACGTCGCTGAACACGCGCACATCCGCCGAGCCAGGATGGGCCTCCGGGGCCACGATGCGCTGGTGAGTTTCCCCCGCGGAAGGCGAAGGAATCCAAAGATACGCCGGCCCCGTCGCGCCGGGCGTCGACGGAAAACGCACCTGATAGGAAAACTCAAACGTTCTCGACGTTTCCGTTTGCGCTGCGGCGCCTCCGCACGCCAACGCGGATACAATTGTAAACGCAGCGACCACGGGCGCGATGGCCCAAATCGCGGAACGAAACGTTTTCATGGTAGCGAGCTCCCAGCCGGAAGGTAACAGCCGAAGTGTTTCCGGGTCGACTTCCACATTATACTTACCTATAGATGCCCAATCGGCCCTACGGAGTATTACCAACCAGAGTGTGGCAAAAATATAGTGCCAACATACTATGCAGGCTGGCGGTGGTGGGGATCTTGACCATCGTCTTATCGGAAGGTGCTCGGGCCCAGGTCCCGGCAACCGCTCCTCCGGCATCCGCCGGACCTACTCAGGAGTCTGCCCCCGTCAGATCTAGCTTGGCGGGCGAAATCAAATCCCCTCGTGAAACCCATCGCTTCTGGGACAAGGAGAACGACTGGCTCTTCGCGGGCGTCGCCGCATCCCGCACCCTCGATTACTTCTCCACGCTGAACTTCCGGCGCCGCGGCAGGGACGAAGAGTTCCTAACCAATGATTTGGTGGACAATCATGCCGCCTTTGCCGCGGTCGAGGCGGGAGGCACTGGCCTCTCCATCGGCCTTTCGTATGTGTTCCACCACTACCGTCACCACAAACTCGAGCGTTGGACGTCCATCATCCATATTGGCGCAACTAGTGCCGGCGCAGTGCGAAATTATTGCTTGAAGACCGCACATTGAGGAACTCGTGTGTGAACTCATTTCTCGCGGTTCCCGGCGTGCTTCTTCGCAAACGACGCCACCTTGTGCCGGTTTCCACACACCGCCATCGAACACCACCGCCGCCTCTTGGTCCGGGATCCATCGTAAAAAAACAACCCGCATTCCGGATTCGCGCAAACGCGCACGCGCGCCACGGTTCCTTCGTCTGCGATCTCCGCGGCTGACCGCGCAATGGCCGCCAACAACCATTCGAGGCCACTTTCTCGCGCTACGAACTCCATGCGCCAGCGTCCGCCTCCGAAGACCAGTTCGTCGTGCCCTTCCGTCACTCGCAGCATCTCGTTAACCGGTTCCACCTGCTCCGGACTCGGCGTCTCCTGACGGATCAACGCATAAAACATCTGACGCATCCTATCGCGCAGTCCGGTAGCCCTCGACAACAGCGATTGCGCTCCCGCGGGGTCCGTTTCCGGCAGCTCCAGCAGCAGAACGCTCCGTTCTGGGGAAATGACTTGCGTCGCCTCGAGAAACAGAATGAGCTCTTCCCAAGATAACGGTCGGCTTGCCGATCCCACGTTCGCAAAATCCAATGCCAGGCGCCCACCGATGAGCGAGCCCAATGTGTAAGCGGAGGTTTTTGGCATACGAGAAATTAACCGGTTACTGCTGCCAACCGGTTAAAACTATCATACCGGTTATTCGTGCGCTACTTCTTTCTCCGGTTCTTGACCGTAACTTCTTCTCTCCGCTAGACTCTTACTTGACGAGTGATGGGCAAATGAAATTACTTGCAACTGTCGCGGTCCTCATCATCTCCTCGTGCGTGACCGTAGCTGTCTTCCAGCAGACGGTTTCTGCTCGACGAGCGATTTTTTCCCAAGCGAACACCTCGCCAAATCGCGTGCCGGTCATCGTCGAACTCTTCACCTCCGAGGGCTGTTCCACTTGCCCTCCTGCGGACGCCCTGCTCATGCAATTGGAGAATCAGCAACCCATTCCCGGGACGCAAGTGCTGGCGCTCGAAGAACATGTGGATTATTGGAATAATGGCGGATGGTTTGATCCCTTTTCTTCCTCTGAGATGACCGAGCGTCAGCAGCGCTATGACCAAGTTCTTAACCAGGGCAGTCCATATACTCCCCAGATGGTTGTGAATGGCCAATGGGCGTTTGTCGGAAGCCGATCAAACCAGGCAGTTCAAGCCATCACTGCGTCCGCCAAAGAGGCGCGCTCCGAAGTGGAGATCTCCGCCAACGCCTCAAATCCCGTTGGGCAGAGCGAATGGACTGTGCGCGTGAATCGCGTGGAACCAGCCTCCGGCGATACCGCAGAAGTGTGGCTGGCGATTACAGAGACAGGTCTGCATTCCAATGTCGGGCGCGGCGAAAACGCCGGGCGCAACCTAGCGCACGCAAGCGTGGTCCGTCAATTAACGAAACTAGGCGCCGCGGACCCCAGCAAAGATCCGCCATTTCTAGCCATCGAAAAGCCGAAACTGCGCCCCGAATGGAATCGGCAAAATCTCCGCATCGTGGCCTTCGTGCAGCAAAAGAAATCCCGCCACATCCTGGGCGCCGCCTCCGCAATGCTGGCACCGTAGCTCTTCCGCAACCAGGGTGCGGCAAATTCTGCTACTTTAGCCATCCAGGAAAACTCTTGTTCCGCATCCCTCCCACCTACTCCGGTCTTCACCCAATTTGGCGGTTTCTGCTTTACCTGGCCGTTACCTTGATTCTCTGGACCGCCAAGAATATGCTCCTTGAGCTGTTTCTGGCTTTCGCCACAGCCACCACGACGTCTCCGCAGTTCGTGCTGCTGGAGGAGCTGGCGAGCTTCGCCGTTGTATACGGCGCGGCTGTCCTTCTGTCGCGGCTCGAGCACACTCCAGTGGGCGCGTACGGTCTACCAGCATCCGGCGCGTTCCGCACCCACTTCTGGCAAGGCTGTCTTTTCGGCCTAATCGAAATTTCACTGCTGATCGGACTGCTAAGCGCCTTCGGCGGCTACTCGTTTGGTCCCTTGGCGCTGCACGGTGTGGCCATCGTTCGCTGGACGGTCGAATGGTCCATCATCTTCCTCGTCGTGGCGCTGTTTGAGGAGTTTGCCTTTCGTGGCTACACGCTTCATACCTTGGCACAGGCCGTGGGTTTCTGGCCCGCGGCCTTTCTGCTGGCCATCTATTTCGGCTTCGAGCACTCCCACAATCCTGGGGAGAACCTTCCCGGCGAACTCGGCGTGGTCTTGATCGCCTTGCTCTTCGCCCTGACACTTCGCCGCACCGGTACCCTCTGGCTGGCGGTAGGTTGGCACGCCGCCTTCGACTTCGGCGAAACCTTCCTCTACTCGGTACCAGATAGTGGCGCGAGCTTCCCAGGCCATCTCTCGAACGCTAGCTTGCACGGTCCCATATGGCTCACGGGTGGCGCCGCTGGCCCCGAAGCCAGCGTCGTCGATTTTATAATTATGGGTGCCTTAGCGCTGTCCGTTCACTTTCTCTACCCAGCGAGACCAATTCTTTCGTCCTCCGCCCAGAATCCGCGTGGCGGAAATTCGCCGGATCCCTTAACCGCGATGGATGATTCACAGCAGTGAATTTACCTCAGTGCACGAGCTCGGAAACAAATACCAACCGCACGCCTTCCTCTCGCGCCTTCGGCAGCACTACCCTTAAAGCGTCCAGCGTCGCGGCATGGGGATGTCCGATCGCGATGGCTTCTCCCTTTTCCCGGGCGCCACGCAGCGCCAGCGCGAGCTGTTTTTCGATGGCGCTGACATTATCCACATCATCAAGAAACGGCACGTTGCGGAATGCGGTGGGAACCCCTGCCTGCCTCGCCGTGTCATACGCCACGGTGGCTGCGGTAGTTCTGCTGTCGACATAAAAAACGCGGCGCTCGTGCAAAGCGTGCATCAATTCCTTCATCAATGCCGGGTCCGACGTAGCTTGCGAACCTTGGTGATTGTTGACGCCCTGCACGCCGGGGACCTCGGAAAGGAATTGATCCACGAGCGCGGAGACTTGCGAGTCGGCCATCCCGGAGTGTAACTGCTGTCTTTCCCCTTGCTCGTTGCCGACCGATTGCATCGGCAAATGGAGCATCACTTCGTAACCGCGGCGGCGCGCCTCTTCGGCAATGTCGACAGAATGTGCATGATCGGGCAAAACAGAAATAGTCAAAGGATACGGCAGCGCGAAAATCTCTTCGGCGGCCTCGCGATCGCTGCCGAGATCGTCCAAGAGAATGGCAAGCTTCGCTTGCCCGGGCGCACCAGCGTTCATTTGCTCCGCGCCGCCCGATCTTTCCGCGGATTTGGCGGAAAAATCGACTTCCACCGTATGCGTGGGAATGCCGCGGTGTCGAAACACCACCGATAGCACACCAGGGCGTTCCGCCGGTGTGTCCTGCGTGAGGCCGCCGGAAACCGCGGCGGAATCCAGCGCTTGCAAAATGCGAAACGCCTGCGTGCGCGCTGCCGGGTTGCCGCGCGAATTAATCGCAACCGCCACATGATCGGTTCCATCCGCGGATCGAAATGCGATGCGCACCTGCGCGTCGGTCGGTGCCGCGTTTTTTGCCGCGGAGGCAAACTCGCGCGTCAAGGCATGAATCTTCGCGGGTGGCAAAGGCTGTTCAGATTTTTTGCATCCCGGAGCGCAGATAATCGACACCACGAGGAGAAAAAATGCGAAATGCGAAAAATAGATGGAACTGGTTTTTCGCGAAGAGAACTGGAATGCTGCTGCAACAGCGCGGACAGCCGCGGCGCAATCGTGCACGAAACGTCTACGCGGCCTTTTTTGCGGTCGCGGTATTCAACAAATCCAGGGCTTTGTGAAAGATGACGTCATCCGTGGACAGCGGTTTGGGCCCGATTTCCGGCCCAGAGTGATCGTCCGGAGTTACATCGCCATCCTCGCTGCCATCGGCCGCGTCTTCGGCAACAGCGTGCACCACTTCGCTGGGCGTCACGCCTTCTTCCAGAATCGATTTTCCACTGGAATTGTAAAAATTGGCGACCGTGAGCACCATGGCTGCGCCGTTATCCATGGTAATCGTTTTTTGCTCGGAGGCGAGGCCGAACGTGCGTTCGCCCACGACATCACCGCGGTGAGTGGCGAGAATCGCCGAAGCGAGCACTTCCGAAGCGCCGGAAGTCGTGGCATCGGTAAGCACGGAAAGCGGACCCTTCCAAACTACTTTGTTGGGTTCCGCGGAAAAAATCTGCGTCGCTACCGTCTGGCCGCGCAGCGTCGCCAAGGTTCCGCCGGAAACGAATAGCCGCGCCGCAGCTACACCTTCCGTCGCCGGTCCGCGACCGCACTCCCGCAGATCCAAGATCACTTTATGAATGCCCTGCTTATCGGCTTCCACGAGGCGCGAACGAATTTCTTCCGCGCGTCCCGGGTCGAGCGATGGCAAGCGCAGCACCAGGGTGTCGTTGTTGACTTTCTCCGAGATAATTCTCGCCGGCGCCAGTTTTTCTCTCACCAGCTCGATGTCTTCCGGCGTGGTTTTCCCTCGGCGGATGACCGAAACTTTCACGCCACTACCCGCCGGGCCGCTTAGCAAATTCTCCGCCTGGCCCACGCCCATTTCACGTGTGGTAAACCCGCTGATGGACTCGAAGATATCACCGCTGCGAATTCCCGCTTTCGTTCCCGGGCTGTCCGGCAGCACGGAAATAACAATCACATACCCGAAGCGCTTGCTCAACGTCAGGCCGGTCTCGCCAGTTCCGGGGCTTTGCAGCTTCTTCTTGTATTCGTCGTATTCCGGAGGCGTAAGATAGCTGGACTCCGAGTCGAGCGATTCCAGCAAACCGTGCAGCGAGCCTGCGGTAACCACGCGAATATTCGGCTCGTCCACGTAGTCTTGCTGAATTTTTTGTAGTACTTCGCCGTAGACCGTGAGCGACTTGTAGGCGCGGTCATCCGGCGTGCGCCCCAGTACGTGGCCGATGCCGGCGTAACAGAAGATCGCCACGGACGTTGCGATTACAGCTACCCGAGCCGCTCGATTCATGCCTCACCCATTCTCCGCCAAGGATGTTCGCAAGAACACACCTTCGCATTATAGCACCGTCTACAATGGGACGCTGTAGGCGGAAAAAAGGAAGCTTCGCCTGCAATTGCAAGTGCGGGCGGGAGCCGCCAACGAAAAAGACACGGCAATCCGGAGAAATGATGCAAAATTACCACAAGAGAGCTGTAATTTCCACCGGTAGGCCTGTTAACTCATTGAAAATAAGTAACAAAGCAACGGTATTTGCCCTCGCAACGTGTTAGGATTTATAGACTTTATTCGGGGTTGCCTTTGTTTCAATCCACAATTGCCAAGGGATCGGTTGCGGAAGGCGTGGGTCTGCACACCGGCGTTCATGGCCACGTGCGGCTCACTCCTGCGCCCGCCGATACCGGCATCGTGTTTCGCCGCGTGGACTTGGATAATTTTCCGATCGAAGCGCAAGGCCAGAACGTCGCGCGGGTCAGCTACGCCACCAGTTTGATGAAACAGGGTGTGCTTTTATCCACCACCGAACACCTGCTCGCCGCCATCTATTCCTGCGGTATCGATAACATTTTTATCGACATCGACTCCATCGAGATTCCCATCCTGGACGGTTCCGCCGAACCGTTCATGGCCATGCTGCAGCAATCCGGGGTGCGGCTGCTACGGCGCAAACGCCGATACCTAAAAGTTTTGCAGCCTCTGGAAGTGGCGGAAGGCGACCGCCGCATTGGAATTTATCCGTGCGAGGAATTTCAAGTACGTTGCTATGTCGATTTTCCCCATCCGCAAGTGGGCCAGCAGCAGGTGGCGCTAACCGTCAGTCCGGAATCTTTCCGTAACTGTCTGGCGCGAGCGCGCACGTTTTGCTTCGAGCGCGACATTGCGCCGTTGCGTGCCATGGGTTTGATCCGCGGCGGCTCCCTGGATAATGCGATCGTACTCACCGAAGATGGGCTCATGAATGGACCGCTGCGCTTCGCCGATGAGTTTGGCCGCCACAAGGCACTGGATCTAATCGGTGACCTCGCATTGGTCGGGTTGCCACTGCTCGCACGGGTGGAGGCGCACAAAGCCGGTCATTCGCTACACACTCAACTCGTCAGCCGGCTCCTGGCTGATCCATCGCTCTGGACGATCACCACCGGAGCGCCTGCCGCCGCACGCATCGCGAAGCATCACGCAAACGGTTCCGCCGGACTGAACCCTGCTTTCGCCGCCGATTAGCCATTTCGCGGCGTGGTATGGCCTTGGCAGTTTCCGCAGCTACCTTGGCAACCCTCGCTCGAGGGTGGTTGCGAAATTTCCGAGGCTCCCGCAGAATGACCGCATCGCATGAAGAACAATAAAGACCTGGCCATTGTGATACTTGCCGCGGGAAAAGGCACGCGGCTGAAATCCAGTGTGGCAAAAGTGTTGCACCAGGCGGGCGGCCGCGCATTGGTGGAGCAGGTAATCCGCAGCTGTGCGCCGCTTAAAGCGAAAAAAACCATTGTGGTGGTGGGCCATCAATCGGAGCGCGTCACTGGCGTGACGGAACCGCTGGGCGCGCAGGCAGTATTGCAACAGCCGCAAAAAGGCACGGGGCACGCGCTGCTGACGGCGCGCCGACCGTTGGGAACCGCCAAGTTTGCCGTCGTACTTCCGGGAGACGCACCACTGATTCGCACGGAAACGTTGCGGGAGCTGGTGGCAACGCACCGGTCCACAAATGCTTCCGCCACAATTCTAACGGCCGTGCTCGCCGATCCCAGCGGCTACGGCCGCGTTTTGCGAAAGTCAGGATCCAGTGTCGCGGCCATCGTGGAAGAGTCTCAGTTAACTGACAACCAGCGCGAAATCAACGAGATCAATTCCAGTATTTACTGCTTCACCCTGGCGAAATTGTGGCCGGCGCTGGCGCAGGTCAAACCCAACAACAAGCATCGCGAAATCTATCTGACGGACGCGCTGGCGGTGCTGGCGACAAACGGGGAAACGGTGCTTGCGCAGGTAGTCGCAGACGCACGGGAAGTTCTTGGTTGCAATACCCGTGCGGACCTGGCGGCGGTCGATCGCATTTTCCGCGAAGCGAAGCGCGATGCCTTGATGAGTGCGGGAGTGAGCATCCAATTGCCCGAGACGGTGCTAGTCGATCCCGAAGTTACCGCGGGAGAAGATACTGTGCTGGAACCGGGCGTGCAATTATTGGGCGCCACGAAAATTGGAGCGCGCTGCATTATTCGCACCGGCAGCGTGCTGTCCGATGCGGTCTTGGGCGACGACGTCATCATCGAAGCGCACAGCGTGGTAGCGCAGAGCCGCCTGGATTCGGACGTGGTGATTGGGCCATTCGCTCGATTGCGTGGCGGAACGCACCTAAAGAGCGGCGCGCGCATCGGCAATTTCGTGGAATTGAAAAACAGCACCGTGGGCGAAGGCACGAAAGCCATGCACCTGACCTACCTGGGCGACGCGAAAATTGGAGTAAAGAGCAACATTGGGGCCGGCACGATCACCTGCAATTACGATGGGTTCCACAAGCATCCGACGACCATTGGCCATCGAGTTTTTATCGGCAGCGATTCCGCGCTAGTCGCACCAGTACGGATTGGCGATGGCGCGTATGTAGCCGCAGGCTCGATTATCACCGAGAATGTTCCGGCGGAGGCTTTGGGGATCGCGCGTGGCCGCCAAGTCAACAAGCCTGGTTGGGCCGCGAGGAAGCGGCGTGAACTCGCATCCGCAAAAACCGCGAACCCTCGCCTGCCAAAGAGGCGCAACCGCGCAACGAAAAAACCGCGTGGGGGATCCGCAACGCGCCGCTAGGAGAATCGATTTGGCCAGCACTTTTGCTGCATCCCGGCGATGGACAAAATAAAGGGACCGCAAGAAATCGAGCTTTAATCTGCGGCCGGCGCCTGCACTGCCGCGGCGTCCCCGAAGCACATTGTGATAAACTGATTTTTCCGAACGCCATCCCAGGAGTTCCGCGCATGAAATTCGGAGTTGTGGTCTTTCCCGGGTCCAACTGCGACCACGACGCGTTTTATGCCGTTTCGAGTGTCCTGCATCAACCCGTTGAATTGTTGTGGCACCAGAGCGAAGATTTGGCAGGCTGCGACGCACTAATTCTCCCCGGTGGTTTTGCTCACGGCGACTATCTGCGCACCGGCGCGATTGCGCGGTTTTCTCCCGTGATGAAATCGGTGGAAAAATTTGCGAAAGCCGGCGGACCCGTGCTGGGCATTTGCAACGGGTTCCAGATTCTGCTGGAGGCGGGATTGCTTCCGGGCGCCGTGATGCGCAACTCGGGTTTGCGCTACATTTGCCGCCACGTGAATATTCGCGTGGAGGAAACCGATACCTGCTTCACCAGCGCCGCGCGTCCCGCGCAAATACTAAGAATTCCCATCGCACATAATGACGGCAACTACACGCTGGATGAAACTGCGCTGGAGGGGCTCGAGCGTAACCGCCAGGTGTTGTTCCGCTACACGACTACGGATGGAAAAGACGACGCCGCGGGAAACCCTAACGGCTCGCTGCACAATATCGCCGGCGTCTGCAACCGCGAGCGCAACGTCGCCGGACTGATGCCGCATCCGGAGCGCGCTGTGGAGTCCGCCTTGGACTCCGCTGATGGCTTGGTGATTTTTCAATCCCTGGTGGAATCGTTCCTCGGTGCGGCCAAGGCCACGGCTTGATTCTTTCTGCTCTGGAGCAAGGGTTAGCCCCACATGGCCACCGCTAGCACGGAAATCAGAGTTACCCCGGAGATCGCGGCGGAGCACGGCCTGACCGCCGAAGAGTATGCGCGCGTGCGGACGATTCTGGGGCGCGATCCGAATATTACCGAACTCGGAATTTTCAGCGTGATGTGGAGCGAGCACTGCTCATATAAATCCAGCAAGGTGCACCTCAAACGGCTGCCGACGCGCGGAAAACTGGTGGTGCAAGGGCCGGGCGAAAATGCCGGTGTGGTGGACATTGGCGACGGGCTAGTGGCGGCGTTCAAGATTGAGTCGCACAATCATCCGAGTTACGTCGAGCCGTTTCAGGGCGCGACGACCGGCGTCGGCGGCATCTTGCGCGATATTTTTACCATGGGCGCGCGGCCCATCGCGATTCTCGATTCGCTGCGTTTCGGCGAGATCGTGGCCGGCAACGGCACCTCCGTGGAAGATGCCGCGAAAAATCGCCGCATTCTTGATGGCGTGATTCGCGGTGTGGCGAATTACGGAAACTGTTTCGGCGTGCCCACGGTCGGCGGCGAAGTTGGTTTCGAGCCGTGCTATTCACAGAATCCGCTGGTGAACGCGCTGGCTCTGGGTATTGCTAAAAAAGAAGAAATTTTCCTTGCCAAAGCGAAAGGCGTGGGCAATCCGGTAATCTACGTCGGCGCAAAAACTGGGCGCGACGGAATTCACGGCGCGTCGCTACTGGCCTCCGCGGAATTCACCGAAGAGTCGCAGCAGAAGCGCCCCAACGTTCAGGTCGGCGACCCTTTCGTGGAGAAATTATTGCTTGAGGCGTGCCTGGAGGCGATGCAGACCGGCGCGATTGTCGCCATTCAGGATATGGGAGCAGCCGGACTCACGTGTTCCACGACGGAGATGGCCTCGCGCGGCGGCACGGGCATTGAGATCGATCTCGCCAAGGTTCCGCAGCGCGAGACGGGCATGACGCCATACGAAATCATGCTCAGCGAATCGCAGGAACGCATGCTGCTGGTGGCGGAAAAAGGCCGCGAGCATGAAGTTCTCGACGTTTTCAAGAAGTGGGGCTTGGATGCGGTGGTCGTCGGCGAAGTACAAGACGGCGGCCTGATGCGCGTCAAAGATCACGGCAAAGTTGTCGCGGAAATTCCAGCACATCCCCTGGCGGAAGAAGGCCCGGTGTACCGTCGCCCGATGGCGGCGCCTGTCGCGCGCAAGGAGACTGCGGCGGATTGGTTTGTGTTTGCGCCGGAGGGCGTAAACCTGAACGACAACCTTGTGAAATTGCTGGCATCTCCGGCAATTGCTTCCAAGCGCTGGATTACAGAGCAGTACGACACCATGGTGCGCACCAACACACTTGCCGTCCCCGGGGCAGCGGATGCCGCCGTGGTGCGCATCAAGGAATCCGGAACGTCCGAGTCAGGAAACTCCGCATCAACAAACGGCGGAACTCGGATATTGCGTGCACTGGCGCTTTCGACCGACGGAAACGGCCGCTGGTGTTTTCTGAATCCGCGCGTGGGAGCGATGCATGCCGTAGCGGAAGCCGCGCGCAACGTTGCCGCGGCTGGTGCGCGCCCGATCGCCGCAACGAACTGCCTCAACTTTGGCAGCCCGGAAAAGCCCGAGGTGATGTGGCAGTTCAGCGAAGCCATCGACGGCCTGACGGAAGCCTGCAACGCGCTGGGTACGCCGATCACCGGTGGCAACGTCAGTTTCTACAACGAGACGCTCGGCAGTTCCATCTATCCCACGCCGGTCATTGGAGTTCTAGGCGTTTTGGATGATGCCTCCAAGGTGGTGAAGATCGCGTTCCGCGCCGCTGGTGACGCGATTGTGCTGCTGGACGGTGTCGGAGAAAAAGCGCGGGAGAGTTCACGCTCGCAAAACGAATCGCAGGAATTTTCCTCGAGCGAGTACGCCAAGACCGTCGCGCGCATCGTAGCCGGCGAACCACCAGCGATCGACCTGACAGCGGAAAAACGGCTGATCGATTGCCTGGCAGCGCTGGCGACCGACGGCGTGGTGCAATCGGCCCACGATATCAGTGACGGCGGGCTGGCCGTAGCGGTCGCGGAGTCTTGCTTTGCGGCAAGAGGGCTTGGAGCGGCGCTAGCATTTGACGCTTGGGAGCCTGCAGAGTTGGCGCTCTTCGGCGAACGGGGCGCGCGCGCGGTAATTTCCGTTGCGCGGGGCAAACTTGCGGCCGTTCTCGCAACTGCGAGACAATATAGTGTCGGCGCGCAGGAGATTGGCAAAGCGAGTCGCGATTCCTCGCTTCGCATCCAATATAACGGGTGCACCGTAATCGATTCCCCGGTCGAGTCCCTGTGCGATGCTTGGGCCAATTCGCTCGAACGCAAACTCAAAGCACAATGACACCAAAAAGCCGCTACGCCGACGATCATTTTCACGACGAATGCGGCGTGTTCGGGGTGTTTGGTCATCCGGAGGCCGCCAATCTGGCCTATCTCGGCTTGTACGCCCTGCAGCACCGCGGGCAGGAATCCGCCGGAATTGTTTCCAGCGATGGCGGCGAATTGCATGCGCATCGTGCGATGGGCGAAGTCGAAGAGATTTTCGTGCCGGGTGTGCTGGCGCAGCTTCCCGGGGATCTGGCGATTGGTCACACACGTTACTCCACGGCCGGCGACAAGGCGCTGCTGAACGCGCAGCCGATTATGGTGGATTGCAACAAAGGCAAAATTGCCTTGGGCCATAACGGCAACCTGACCAACGCGGCGGATTGGCGCCGTAAGCTCGAACATCGCGGTTCGATATTTCAAACCAACAGCGATACGGAAGTGATCGTGCATCTGATTGCGCGGTCGCAGGCGCGCAATCTTTCCGGCGCACTGGGTGACGCGCTGAATCAAGTGGAGGGCGCTTATTCCCTGCTGGTGTTGACGCCCGACGAACTTTACGCGGTGCGCGATCCTCGCGGCTTCCGTCCGCTGGTGCTCGGAAAATTGCCCGCTACGGCAACGCAAGCGGAAACCTGGATGGTCGCCTCCGAGACCTGCGCGTTCGATCTGCTCAACGCGCAGTACGTGCGCGAGATCGAGCCGGGCGAAATGGTACGCATCTCCAAATCCGGCATTGAGTCCATTCACTTCGCACCACAAAAGCAGCACCAGCACTGCATTTTCGAACATGTGTACTTCGCGCGCCCAGACAGCATTATTTTTGGCCGTTCCGTGAACGCCAGCCGCGAAGCGCTGGGCCGCGTGCTGGCGCGCGAGCATCCGGTGGAAGCGGACATCGTCGTGCCGGTTCCCGATTCCGGCGTGCCGGCCGCCGTGGGCTATTCGCTGGAATCGAAAATTCCTTTTCACCTCGGACTGATTCGCAATCACTACATCGGGCGCACGTTCATCGAACCTTCCCAAGCCATTCGCAACTTCGGCGTGAAACTCAAACTGAATCCCGTGCGCGGGCTCATGGAGGGTAAGCGTGTGGTGCTGGTGGATGACTCCATCGTGCGCGGCACCACCAGCCGCAAAATCGTGCGCATGGTGCGCGACGCGGGCGCCAAGGAAGTGCACGTGCGCATCAGCTGCCCGCCGACGATTTCGCCCTGCTACTACGGCGTGGATACGCCCACGAAGGAGGAGTTGATCGCGTCATCGAATACGCCGGAAGAGATTTGCCGCTTTTTAGGAGCCGACTCGCTCGGCTATGTCTCTTTGCCGGCGCTGCGGCTAGCGGTGAGTGACGCTGCCGGCAACTTCTGCACATCGTGCTACACGGGTAGCTATCCCACGGACCTGGTGCAGCTGGAAGTGCGCGAAGGCAGCGGAAATGGCACACTGGGAATAGGCATGCGCGACACTTCCGGAGGCTTGCCGCAAACAGAAAGGCCTGTAACGGTGGAACGTGAAGTCTGAGAAACGCAAAAGGCAAGAGGAAGCGGAAGCGAAGCTTCCCGTTGGCACAAAAATTCAGCGCGAGATTATTGCCTGGTTCTGGGTGGCGCTGGTATTTCTGCTAATCAATGGCACGATTGGGCAGGCGCGCGTGATTCCTTCGGGCTCGATGGAGAATACGCTGCTCATCGGTGATCACTTGATCATGAGCCGCATCGGCTACGACGCCGGCGTGCCATTTACAAATATTCACATGCCACTCTGGCGAAATCCCACGCGGCAGCAAATCGTAATCTTCAAGCCGCCGTTCGCCCCGGACCAGCCGGACTTCGTCAAACGGGTCATCGGCCTGCCCGGCGAAACATTGGACGTTCGCAATGGCGCAGTGTGGATCAATGGGAAAAAGCTGGTGGAAAATTACACCACCGGGCCGACGGAGCCGGCGCCCGCCGGTCTGAACCCCGTCGGCGCTCCGGACGTAAGGTATCCTTACGTCATTCCCGACAATTGTTATTTTGTGATGGGCGATAATCGCGGCAACTCGATGGACAGCCGGTTTTGGGGGTGTATGCCGCGGCAAAACCTGATCGGCACTCCGGTGATGATTTACATGTCGTTGAAGGCTTCGCCGGAGGCCTGGGACAGCGGCCAGATTCGCGAACGCTTTTTTGCCTATGCCAATGCGCTACTGCACCCCAGCACGGTGCGTTGGAACCGGCTGTTTCGCACGTTTTGAATTTACGCAACACTGTGAGAAGAAGAAAATTTCAGCTTTGCCGGGAGTGAGCCCGAAGTGATCCTCCCGCTCCGCAGCGGCGTTCATCAAGCCCAGTTCCGCTCGGAGATGGCGCGCAACCTGAAAAGCCCGAACGGGAAACGGAATCCAGAAACTCACCATGAAATACGCCGATGCAGGTGTCAACATTGCCGTGGCCGATGATGCCAAACAGCGCATCCGGCATCACGCCAGCCGCACGTTTACGCCTGCGGTGCTTGGCGGCATTGGGGGATTCGGAGGGCTTTTCGCGCTAGACGTGAGGAAGTGGAAAGATCCAGTGCTGGTTTCCAGCGCGGACGGCGTGGGCACGAAGCTAAAAGTGGCCATAGCGCTTGGTGTGCATTCCACGGTCGGCGGCGATCTCGTCAATCACTGTATCAATGACATTCTGGTGCAGGGCGCGGAGCCGCTCTTTTTTCTGGATTACCTGGCGATGGGAAAGCTGGAGCCAGAGATTGTCGAGCAACTCGTCGAGGGCATGAGCCGCGCCTGTCGCAAAGCGGGCTGTGCGCTGATCGGTGGAGAAACGGCGGAGATGCCGGGATTTTATCCGCCAGGCGAGTACGATTTAGCCGGCTTCATCGTCGGCGCGGTAGACCGCAGCAAAATCCTTACCGGCAAAAGTGTCAAGCCCGGAGATGCGCTGATCGCGCTGCCCGCGGCGGGGTTGCACACCAACGGCTACTCGCTGGCGCGCAAACTCATTTTTGACGTAGCCAAGCTCAAGCCGGAAGTGTACGTGCCGGAAATTGGCAATAAGATCGGCGCGGAACTGCTAAAGCCGCACTTGTGCTACGCGCCCGCGCTGAAAAACATTATCGCCAAAGGCTGGGTGGCCGCTCTCGCGCACATCACCGGTGGCGGAATTCCGGGAAATCTGCCGCGTGTTCTTCCCGCGGGAGTCAAAGCCCAAATCGACCTGGATTCCTGGCCGGTGCCGTCCATCTTCAAGTATTTGGCCAAACTCGGAGAGATCGACACGGACGAGCTGCTGCAATCGTTCAATATGGGCCTGGGCATGATTCTGGTGGTTCCCGCAGCCAGCGTGAAGCCGGTGGAGACCGATCTGAAGAAGCGGCGCGAAAAATTCTTCCGGATAGGGCGCATCGAACGCTCCGATGCCGGAAAAGCCCGTGTGGCCTTTTCCGGCGCTCTCAATCTGGGTTGAGTCTTCGCAGAAGAAAACGAGCATCTTCACCACTCCATGCGACGAACGCCATGTGACGAAGGGTTCCAACGCGCATCTAAACCGTTGCTCGTTTTTTAGAAGGACAGAACGCCATGAAAATTAACGGAAACACCATATTGATCACCGGCGGCGGGTCCGGCATTGGCCGCGGACTTGCCGAAGCACTGCAAGCTCTGGGCAATCAGGTGATTATCGCCGGACGACGCAAGCACGCGCTGGAGGCGACCACTGCCGCCAATCCCGGCATGAAGTCAGTCCCGCTGGACATTGACGACGCGGGCAGCATTCGCGCTTTCGCGGCGCAGCTGGCGACGGAATATCCCGCGCTGAACGTGCTCATCAACAACGCCGGCATTATGCGGCTGGAGAATCTGCAGGCGCAGCCCGAGGACTTGGGAGACGCGGAAGCAATTATTACCACTAATCTGCTGGGGCCGATCCGGCTGACGGCGGCACTGCTGCCGTTGTTGCGGAAACAGCAAGCGTCGACGATCATGATGGTCTCTTCCGGGCTGGCTTTCGTGCCTCTGGCGCCCACGCCCACGTATTGCGCGACCAAGGCCGCTATTCACTCCTACACACAGTCGCTGCGCTATCAGCTGAAAGGCTCGTCAACCGAAGTTCTCGAACTGATTCCTCCGTACGTGCAAACGGATCTGCTGCGTGGCGCTTCCGATCCGCGTGCTATGCCCCTGGGCAAATATATCGCCGAGGTTATGTCTATCCTGGAGGCGCAACCGACACCGAACGAGATCTGTGTGGAAAATGTGAAGCGTCTGCGCTTCGCGGCGGAGACTGGCCACTACGACGCGGTCTTCAATGGTCTAAATGAGGCCATGGCCAGCGCTGCCCACTGAGTTGTTCAGCGCACTACTCACCGACAGGCGTTGTGGCTTGCAACTCGGTCGCAGTCGCTAGTTTGAAAACAGTCTCTAGTTTGAAAAATTGACTCACCATCCGCAGGGTCATCAACTTGACACGAATGAATAGTCGGTCTACACTACGGAGTTTTTAGATGGCCCCAGAAGCGACACTCTTGGGGCGGGACGATCATGGACAAGAAAAGGCTGGAGTATTACAAGAAAAAACTGGCAACGCGGCGCGAGGAGTTGATGAAGACGATTGCGCGGACCCAGGAAGAAGGCCGGACGGCTGACGACGATCCAACGGTGGATTTGGCCGACAAAGCCGCAAACTCCTACACGAAAGAGTTTTTGTTCGGCATGACCAACACCGACCGCAAGATCCTGAACCTGATCGATGCGGCGCTCAAGCGCATCGAGGCGGACGATTTCGGACTATGCGCCAATTGCCAGGACGAACTGCAGCAAAAGCGGCTGGAAGCGGTACCCTGGGCCAAGCATTGCATCACGTGCCAGGAAAAAATGGAGCAGGGACTGCTGTAGCGAGCGCACTTGCTTTCCATGATATAGCAGCCATAATATTTATCTTCCGTAATCAGCGGCGCCGGCGTAGGCTATGCGGCAGGTGCCGGCATGCTGGAATCCCTTCCTTTAAGGCGTCCTCTAAGGCGCAAGACCGCGCATTGGCTGGCAGCGGCTGGGGATGCGCTTGCGAGCGTGTTGCTCCCGGCGGGTTGCCGGATCTGCGAGACGCTGCTGGTGCGAGCCAGCCGCTTGCCGATCTGCGATCAGTGCCTGAATTCATTTCCGCCCATGCCACAGCGAATTTGTGAACTTTGCGGCCAGGCGCTGGAGTCGTGGCCGTCTGACGCGGAGGAATCGATTCTCTGCCCGAACTGCCATCCGCCACGCTTCGCGTTTGAGCGCGCGCGCAGTTTGACGATCTACGACGAAACCGCGGTCAGCGCGATCCTGATTTTGAAATACGAGCGCCTGGAGCCGTTAGCGCGGTGGTTCGCGAGGCGATTGGCGGAACTGGCGCGAAGCCAAGGCCAGGGCTTTGCAGCGGACATCGTGGTGCCAGTACCGCTGCATCGCGCACGCGAGCGTGAGCGGGGTTACAACCAGGCGGCGCTGCTGGCCAAACCGCTGGCACGGGAACTGCGGCTGCCCTACCGGCCGGTGCTACTGCAGCGCATTCGCGAGAGGCCGACGGGAAGGATCTTGTCAGTGGAGGAGCGCTGGGAGGCGGTCCGTGGCGCGTTTGCCACACGTCCGGGCAGCCAAGTTGACAATTTACGCGTCTTGCTGGTAGATGATGTAATGACGACTGGAGCGACGCTAGACGCGTGCGCGAGGGCCTTACTCGCGGGCGGAGCCCAATCGGTGGTAGGCTTAACTGTAGCTCGAGCCGCCCGAATCCCGGTGACCAAGTCGGTTCCGGGGCCCAGTCCGAGCAAGCCCGAGGAACGCGCATGAGCCCTGCAAGGTCCAGTGCGAGCGAATCCCGGGGGCGCTATACCCCCGAAGCCGCCGGAGGCGTCGCGTTCGGCAATGAAGGCCCTGCCGGCAGTAGAAGCCACAACCCGATATCGCTGCGACGTGCGTCGCTAATGCAGGAGCCTGTTCTGGTGCTGAACGCCACTTACGAGCCCATCAACGTGACGGCCGTGCGGCGCGCGATGGTGCTGATGCTCAAAGGGGTCGCGCAGGCTGAGGAGATGCACAACGCCGAAGTACATTCGGCGGCACAAGCACATCGAGTTCCGTCGGTGATCCGGCTACTGGCCTACCGACATATTCCGCAGCAGAGCCGGGCGCTTTCGCGGAAGAACATTTTGCTGCGGGACCGGAATACGTGCCAGTTCTGTGGATGCATTTTCCCGAGCTCGGAACTCACTTTGGACCATGTGGTACCGCGGTCGCGGGGCGGGCGTTCATCGTGGGAAAACCTAGTGGCTTGCTGCTACCGGTGTAACAACGGCAAGGGCGACCGAACCCCGGAGGAGGCAGGACTGAAACTGGCGCGCCGGCCGCGGCCGTTTACACTGCACACCTCGCGGCAACTGATGCGGCTGATCGGTCATCGCGACGAGCGGTGGCGTAAGTATTTGTTTTACTAGAGTTTCCGGGATAACCAGGGGTTTAGAAAATATAATAGATTTCAGGAAACCTAAACGGGGTGCGGCCCATCTAATATTCAAAACCACTTCGAGGACACACCCCGGGAAGCAGTTAAGGCAACCCCTTAACTGCTTCTCTCCTTTTACGCCTGATTTTTTGGTTCGGAAGCAGGTGAGCCGGTGCGTTTGCGGTTTTCCGGAAAACTTTCGAGGGCCTCCGCTTCGTCGCGAAATTCCTCAAAAATTTGGTGGAGTTGCGTGACTTCAAAAATCTGCTGGACCTTGGGCTTAAGTCCGACGACCTTCATTTCCCCACCGCTTTTGATCACCGTCATGTAGTTGCGCACCAATTCGCCGATGCCAGAGCTATCGAGGTAAAGCAGGCCGTCGAGGTTGAGGACGATTTTTTTTCGCCCCTGTTTCACGAGAGCGACAATGGTGCTGCGCAGACCGCCGACTTCAAAAGAAGTAAGACTACCAGTGACATAAACGACAGAAATGGGGCCGGATTCACGAATGGTCGCGGAAAAGTTCACATGGTCCCCTTGCAGAGTGCCCTTGGCAAGTTTACCTGTTGCCAGCGTGGAAAGGACAGAGGAATTACCGAGCGGAACCGGCGGGCAGCGGTCACAGATTGGTGCGGGTTGCGCTTATTTGCCCCTGCCGATCGCGCGAAATTCGACTCAGCGGCGCATGACGACGCGCAGGCCGCGCCGCCAAGACTCCGCGAGACCCACGCGCACGACGTTCATTTCGCTGGAGAGGTAGCGCAACAGCACGTCGGTGGTGGGATGAAAACGCAGCGCGGGCGCGACCAGATAAACGAGCGGCGCCGCGTTCTGCAAGGTAATTCCGGGAAAATATCCGTAACGCGAAAAATCACCTTGCTGGAGATGGCGCCCGATACGCAACCAATAGTGAGCGGCCTGCAGCGGCAGGTGGATGTGTTCGCTGGCCTTCAATTCGAGAATAGCCAGGCGGCCAGAACGCGTAACACACAACAGATCGAGGATCCCGTGCTCGCCTCCAGTGTTGGCGAAGACCTGGGCGTAGACGAAATTCGGGTCTAGACAGGCATCCACACGTGTGACGTCTTCGCTAATCAGGGCCTCGAGCCACCGCTCGGGTTGCGCGCGATAGAGCGGGTTTCGTGTATCGCTGGCCAGCGGATGACGATGAGACTCCAGTTCGTGAACCTTCGGTCCGAGGGTATGGAGAGCGTCGCCCGCGATCATCTGGCGCGACTCGCCGAGCGACAGAAATAACTGCCCGTTTTCCCAATAGACCAGCGGTAAGCCGCGGAAGCGCAGCACGATAACGCGCCCCTGCGCGGGATGCAGCGTGATGCTGCGCGGGGCCAGCGCGACAATGGGCGAGAGCATTGGGCGGGCGCGGTCCAGCAGCGCTGTGAACTCGCGGTGCGGTACGAGCCAGGAGTCTAGGTTTCCTGCGGAAGCGATATCCGCTTCCTGGAGCACTTCGCTTCGGGAATCCAGCTCGAAAAGCCGAACGAGCACGTTGCGGCCCAGGGCGCCGCAGACATTGGCCACGGCAGACACGTGACCAGCAGGCAAGATGATACGCAGTTCGCGGATAGAGCCGCGCACAGCGCTCGAGACGCGCAGGCGCTCGAGCCACAGGAGAGCAAAGGCCAGACTCCTGGCGATGGTGTCCTGGGATTCGCGCTCTCCGGCGGCCAGCACCGCAGCGTAAGCCGAGCCGCGATGCAGCAAGCCGCGAGCGTAGTTTCCCGGCAGGGAATGTTCCAGATCCTCGCTGGTCACCAGCGAATCCACAATTTCGTCTGGAAATTGCTGCGCCAAAATCGTCCGCAACCGATCACAAAATTCCCAGCGAGAAACCTCGCGCGGCTGACGCGGAAAATCCTTGCGGACAAATTCCAGGCGGTCCGGCTTCAGCCGCCCGAACCGCTCGACGGCCAAGGCCAGCCGATGCTCGGATTGATCGGTGATGGCCAGCACGCGCCGCGTGAGGTGGTAGGCTTCTGACCAGAGGTGCAGCAAGGGTTTTTCCGGCGTCCCGCGAATTTCCCAGGACAATCTATCGAGTGCCGCAGGACGGCCACCGTTCTCGCGGATTTCGACAGCGCCAGAAGCAGAGAATTCCCGCAGACTGGCTTCGAGTTCGGCAGAAAATTCCACGCCGTGGATTATAGTTAATACAGATAACGATTCAATATTATTTTGAAGAGACCATATTCATGGCAGTAACAGCGACTACCGGCTGCTGCATATTCCAGGAAGAGGGCAAATGTTCGAAGGAGATTTCAAAATCGCGGTGTTCCCCGGGGGCCAACGGAAGAGCCCCCGGGTCGAGTACGGAACGCGATTCACGAAGCACGACCTGATTCAGAGTGTCGGAAAAGACCACGGTCAATTCGATACCTTGCAGAGAGCGATCGCCGGAATTCACAACCTGTCCCGCCAGGACAGTGACTTCCTGATTCAGGAAATTCTGCACGCGACTCATGGCGATGTTCTCGATGTGAATTTGCGGGGCATACGCCTGCTCGGCGGGACCAAAGACTAGCGGCAACCCCGACGCGCCCGCGTGCCGTCTTCCCGCCGTGGATCGGTCTCCGTGAAACCAGGGGTTGAGGACTATCCCGCTCGGCAGCAGCAGCGCCGCCACAAGCAAGAACGCCAGCACCGCGCCGCCGAGCAAGGCAAAGCGAAACGAGGTACGTTGAGGCGCCGGGTCGTCTGGCGGGCCGATGTGGAGCTCTTCGTTCATCCGGTTTCCAAAAAGCGCGGATATGGCAACGTGGCGCGACACCGTTCGTGTGAAGAAATGCGAGGCGCTGCCGCGCTGGCGTTAACGACCAAGCATCAGGCGCTGCGCCAGCGGTTCGGGAAGCTGAGCGTTGCGCATGCGCTCCTGCACCGCAGGGACATCGTACGGCACGCGCCAGAACTCCACAATTTGATGCGCGAGGTCCGCGATAGCGAAGGCGGCACGCGCATCGCCATCGCGCGGCTGGCCCACGGAACCGGGATTCAGCAAGTAGCGGCGACCCGGCTCTAGGTGCAGCGCCGCAAAAGATTCGCCGGGCCGCGGACGAACCTGGAGCATCTCCACACTGGTATCGAGAAACGAAAAACCGCCCTGATGATGAGTGTGCCCGAAGAATGTCACCGGCGACGAAGAATCGAGCAGCCCATCCATGGCTTGCGAAGGCGTGAAAACATATTCGTCTTCATCCTGATAGGCGCCGTGGATAAGCACAATGCCGTCGGTGGGCAGCGGCCCCGCAGTGAGCGCGGCCAGCCAAGTCAGATTTCCGGGCTCCAATTGCGCTCGCGTCCAATCGACGGCGGCGCGGGCCACCGGATTGAAATCGATGGTATCCATGATGCCGGCGATGGCTTTGTCGTGGTTGCCACGGATGGTGGTGGCGCCCAGGGCTCTGATGCGCGCGGTGACTTCGTTGGGATCCGGGCCATAACCAACGACATCGCCAAGACACACACAAATATCCCATCGGCCTTCGGCTGCATAGAGCACGGCGTCGAGGGCAGTGGCGTTCGCGTGCAGGTCGCTGAGAACGAGAATGCGGGTGCCAGGCATCAGGTGAGTACGGATGAGTATAAAGGAAGCCGCGGGACGATGCACGCCGCGCAGCACCCACGATCACGGCTCCGCTCTCGCGGAACTGCGGGGACATTCACGATATTTTGAAACGAACTGGACGCACAATTGCACGCGAACTCACGCATGGAAAGAGATTTCCTGCCATTTTGGCTGCGAATTATTTTTGCCGATTTCCGAAACATTCTCCAACGTACCTTCGTCTATACCAGTGCAGCTAGGGCAAGATCTACGGGATGGGAAAACGAAAAACCCCGCGGTGGCAGCCGCGGGGCGTGTGACACGCAATCTTTCCGGGCCATTAGTCCAGGAAGTAAAGGTGTCTTCCGGGCGAGAGTACTCGCCCGCCGCCTGCGTGTCAACTCGCTCGCTATCCCACTTTGGTCCTGCGCCGCTGACTCATTTTTCTGAAAGGCAGGGAAAAGTTCATGAAACTAATCTCCGGGGTTCGCATTATCGCCGTGCTTGCAGCGGTGGCTTTAGCCACTCCCGTGTTTGCCAAACCAACCGTCACCACCGTTACCATCGCGCAGAGCGCCAAAATCGGAAAGGCCGATCTGAAAGCCGGCGAATACAGGCTCATGATCGACGGCAATCACGCCACCTTGCAGAAGGGCAGAACCGTGGTCGCCGAATCGGAAGGCCGCTGGGAAGATCGCGACAAGAAAGCAGACTATGACTCCTTGCTCACGGACGAAGACGGCCGCGTGAAGGAAGTCCGTTTCTCCGGCAAGACCAAAGTGTTTGTGTTCGCGGAATAGCGAAAGGATAGCCGTGCCGGCTTACCACGATGCGAAGGGGAAGTGGCCAGCGGCGATCTCCTTGCTGGCCACTTCCTGGCTCTTGAATTTTTCGGCGCGCATGCTGCACGGCCAGAATCCCGCCGAAGTTTGCATAGCTTGGTTCCAGGCTATGGCGGCGAAGTGGTTACGGCGAGGTACGCAGAGCTTCCGCAAGCTACCGCAGCAGCATGCAGTCGCCATAGCTGTAGAAGCGGTAACCGTTATCGACGGCATGCCGGTAAGCGGCCAGCACGTGCTCGCGGCCGGCGAATGCGCTCACCAGCGCCAGCAGCGTCGAGCGCGGCAAATGAAAATTGGTCAGCAACATATCCACCACACGAAATGTAAATCCCGGATAGATGAACAGCCTGGCCTCGGCGCTTCCTGGATCCAGTAATTGTTCCGAAGCGGCTGCGTTGGGTTGGCGCAAACGGGCGCGCAAGGCTGCGGCTTCCAATGCGCGCACCACCGTGGTTCCCACCGCCAGGACTGGGCGTCCGGCAGCACGTGCCGCGCAGATGCGTTTCGCGGCCTCCGCAGGAATGTCATAAGCCTCAGCGTGCATGGTGTGGCCCTCGAGCGTTTCGCTGCGAATCGGCTGAAACGTTCCCAGGCCCACGTGTAGCGTTAGTTCACAAATCTCTGCGCCGCGATCCCGGATCGCTTGCAAGATTTCGGGAGTAAAGTGTAAGCCCGCGGTTGGCGCGGCCACGGCACCCGGCCGCTTGGCAAAAATGGTTTGATAGCGGTCGCGGTCCGCGGATTCGTCGGGACGGTCTATGTACGGCGGGAGAGGCACATGCCCCAGCGTCTCGAAATGCTCGCTTACGCTGCCTCCGTCCTGCGAACGAAACTGAATCACCCGCAGACCGAATTCTCCGCTGCTAACAATTTCGCCCATCAACTGGCCGTCTCCAAATAAAATCCGCGTTCCCGGCAGCAGTTTCCTGCCGGGCTTTACCAGAGCCTCCCAACAGTTCGGAGCGAGTTCGCGCGACAGAAAAACCTCGATTTGCGCGCTAGGTTGCGGAATGCGGGGCGACCCATGGGACGCGCGGGCGGAAACTTCACGCCGGCCAAGCAGGCGTGCCGGTATGACTCGCGCATTGTTAAATACCAGCAATTCGTCGCCGCGCAGCAGCTTGGGGAGTTCTGAAAAATTCGAGTCACCAATGCTTCCATCGCGCCGGCTTACGGTTAGGAGCCGCGCCCCGTCCCGCCGTTCCGGCGGATGTTGCGCGATTCGATCTGGAGGTAGAGCGTAGTTGAAGTCATCGAGGCGCATGGCAGGAGAGTTTACCAGCAAAGAGAGTCTCCCATTTAAGGACCTCACGAGCGTCAAACAGCCGGGTTTTCAGGTCAATTTGTCGACTGCGGAACGCCATCAGAGTACCTGTATATTGCTTATTGTAATGCACTTATCTCAGTCTGTGATGAACTCAAAATTATACTTGACAATATAACGCGCATATTTTATTATGGCTGCGTTGTAGGATAATATACTCTTTGGAGGCACCCTGAACATGACTACTCTGAATCGCTGGGAGGGCCAACGCGGCTCTTCTCATCCGCAAGAGCACTTCGCTCGCATCTTCAACGATTTCTTTGAACGCGCAGGCCAGGAATCTAATTTGACCACCTGGGCTCCTGCGGTAGACATCTTTGAAAACGAGCATGAGCTGATCGTAAAAGCCGATTTGCCCGACGTGGATCCTAAGGACCTCGACATCCGTGTCGAGAACAACCTGTTGACCATTCGCGGCGAACGGAAATTCGAGAAAAAGACCAACGAAGGCGAGTATCTGCGCGTGGAGCGGGCTTATGGCTCCTTTGCTCGCAGCTTCTCGCTGGCCAGCACCGTCAATTCCGAAGCCATCAAGGCCGGGTATGAAAACGGTGTGCTGACCTTGCGCATTCCGAAGCGCGAGGAAGCTAAACCGAAACAGATTAAGGTGACCGTCGGTGGATCCAATACTGCGCCGGCCATGGCCGCTGCTGCCGGCGCGAAGTAAGTATCACGCGTCTGCGGTGGTCAGGGAGGGCCGGCGAGCTGCCGGCCCTTTTTCTTGTATCGCCCATTTTCTTGTATCGAATGCCGCAAGCGGACCGTCCAACAAGAGCGGCAAAGAATGAAGTGAGGAACTAAATGCAATTTGAAAAAATGACCGTAAAAGCCCAGGAAGCGCTGCGCCAGGCGCAGGAAGTTGCCGCGCGCCACGAAAATCAGCAAATCGAACCGCTGCACCTGCTCGAAGCACTGGTGGCGCAAAAAGACGGCGTGGTGTCGCCGCTGCTCGCGCGGCTCGGTATTCGCCCAGAGACGCTGAATCAAGAGATTGCGCGAGAGGTGGCGCGACTGCCGAAAGTTTCCGGATTCGATCAGCAACACTTGGGCAAAGCGCTCAACGCCGTGCTCGAGCGCGCGTTCGATGAGGCCAAGAATTTCAAGGATGAGTACGTCTCCACGGAACACATGTTCCTGGCTATCGCCGGAGCGGAAAAAGATCCCGCCGGCCAGCTGCTTAAGAAGCAAGGCGCGACGCACGAAGCGATTCTGCAAGCGCTGACCAGCGTGCGCGGCACGCAGCGCGTCACCTCGCAAAATCCCGAGGCCACTTACGAATCGCTTGAAAAATATGCGCGCGATCTGACGGACATGGCGCGCCGCGGCAAGCTCGATCCGGTGATCGGTCGCGACGAAGAAATTCGGCGCGTGATGCAGATTCTGGCCCGGCGCACCAAGAATAATCCGGTGCTGATCGGCGAACCGGGCGTGGGAAAGACCGCTATCGTCGAAGGTCTGGCGCAGCGCATCGTTGCGGGGGACGTGCCCGACGTTCTGAAAACGAAGAGACTGGTCGCCCTGGATCTGGCGGCGCTCGTGGCCGGCGCGAAATATCGCGGAGAATTTGAAGACCGGCTGAAAGCCGTATTGAAAGAGATTACCGACGCCGAGGGGCAGATCATCCTGTTCATCGACGAGCTGCACACGCTGGTGGGCGCCGGCGCTGCGGAAGGCGCCATGGACGCCTCCAACATGCTGAAGCCGGCCCTGGCTCGCGGCGAACTTCGCGCGATCGGTGCCACCACGCTCAACGAATACAAGAAACATATTGAGAAAGATCCCGCGCTCGAACGCCGGTTTCAACCGGTACTCGTGAGCGAACCGACCGTCGAGGATACCATTGCCATTCTGCGCGGCCTGAAAGAGCGCTACGAAGTGCATCACGGCGTACGCATCAAAGATTCCGCGATCCTCGCCGCCGCCACGCTTTCCCATCGCTACATTGCAGATCGCTTTCTGCCGGACAAGGCCATCGATTTGATCGACGAGGCCGCGGCCAGCCTGCGCATGCAGATCGATTCCTTGCCCGTGGAGATCGACGAAATCGAGCGCCGCATTCTGCAGCTGGAAATCGAGCGCCAGGCTTTGCTTAAGGAAAAAGACGCTCATTCCAAGGAGCGCCGCGAGCAAATCGACAAGGAACTGGCCAGATTGAAAGAAGATTCGAGCGGTCGCAAAGCGATTTGGCAAGCGGAGAAAAATGCCATTGCCACCATCCGCAAACGCAAGGAACAGATCGAACAGTTGCGCACGGAAGAACAGAAATACGAACGGGCCGGGGAACTCGCCAAAGTCGCGGAGATTCGCTACGGCCAAATCGCGAGCGCGGAACGCGACCTGAAGCAGGCCGAAGCGGAGTTTGCCAAGCTGCAAAAAGGCGCGCCGATGCTCAAGGAAGAGGTCGACGAAGAAGACATCGCCAAACTCGTGAGCAAGTGGACCGGCATTCCAACCGGACGCCTGCTCGAAGGCGAAGCGCAGAAGCTGGTCAAAATGGAAGATCGCCTTCGTCAGCGCGTCGTGGGACAGGAGGACGCTTTGGCTCGCGTGGCCAACGCCGTGCGCCGCAGCCGCGCCGGACTGTCGGATGCCAGGCGGCCGATCGGCTCCTTCATTTTTCTGGGTCCCACGGGTGTGGGAAAAACAGAATTGGCCCGGGCGCTGGCTGAATTTTTGTTCGATGATGAAAAACTTATGATTCGCATCGACATGTCTGAGTACATGGAAAAACACAGCGTCTCCCGCCTGGTAGGCGCGCCTCCAGGTTACGTCGGCTACGAAGAAGGCGGACAGCTCACCGAACAAGTGCGCCGTCATCCGTATGCGGTGGTGCTCTTTGACGAAATTGAGAAAGCCCATCCCGATGTTTTTAACATCTTGCTGCAAATTCTCGAAGACGGCAGGCTCACGGACGGAAAAGGCCGCACCGTGGATTTTCGCAATACCGTCTTGGTGATGACCAGCAATGTCGGCTCGACGGCCATCTTTGAACTGGCCCATAAGCATCCGGAGCACGCCCGCAAGCAGGCCATGGAAGCGCTACGCGCCGCGTTTCGCCCGGAATTTATCAATCGTATCGATGAAATTGTGATCTTCAATCCACTGGGCAAAGAGCAGTTGGCACGCATCGTCAATCTGCTGCTGAAGAACGTCGAGAATCTGCTAGCCGAGCGCAAGATCACCCTGCAACTCACTCCCGCGGCCATGGAGTTGTTACTAAGCGAAGGGTACGACCCGGCCTATGGCGCGCGGCCCCTGCGGCGCACCATCCAGCGATTAATCCAGGATCCGCTGGCCATGCGCATTCTGGAAGGCACCATTTTGCCGGGCGATCAGGTCGAAGTGGACCGCGACGGCCAGCGTGAAGTGATGAAATTTGAGCGCGCCTCGGCGGTAAGACCTGCCGCGGCGGGCCGTGTAAAATAAATTTAGCTGTGTGTGGTGATTGAAAGGATATCGGGGCCATGAAAATTTTAAGAACCGGCGCACTCTTAATCCTGCTGAGCGTCCTGTTAGTGACCGTCGGCGGATACATCGGTGGCGCGAATGGTTTGAAGATCGCGTTGCTCATCGCCGTCGTGATGAACGGGGTATCGTATTTCTATTCCGATAAAATCGCGCTGGCGTCGAGCGGCGCGCAGCCGGTAACGCGCGAGCAATTGCCGCGGCTCTACGCGGTCATGGAGCGTTTGGCGGCAAAAGCGAATTTGCCGGTGCCCAAGCTCTACGTGATACCGCAAGATGCGCCCAATGCCTTCGCCACTGGTCGCAATCCGCAACACGCTTCCGTCGCGGTCACGCGAGGATTGCTCGAACTGATGACCGATGACGAACTCGAGGGAGTCATCGCACACGAATTATCGCACGTGCGCAACTACGACATTCTGACCAGTTCGATTGCCGCGACCATCGCGGCAGCGGTCACCTACCTCGCGCACTTCGGCATGTTTTTCGGCGGAAGTCGCGATGATCGTGACCGCGGTGGCGGATTTGGTGCGCTGTTGATGATCATACTGGCGCCCCTCGCCGCCTTGCTCCTGCAGTTGGGGCTTTCGCGCGGTCGCGAATACGCTGCCGACGAAACCGGTGCCCGCATGGTCGGTCAACCTTACGGCCTCATCAGCGCCCTGCAAAAGCTTGGCGCCTACAATAAACGCATACCGACAACCGCCGTTTCGCCGTCCGCGGCCGCCTTGTGCATCGTGCAGCCCCTCTTCGGCCGAGAGTCCATGTCGGCGTTGTTCAGCACGCATCCCCCGCTGGAAAACCGGATCGCCGCTCTGCGTGAGATGGTAATAACGCCGGTAAGATAGAGCCAACGTACGGCCTGGCTTAGCCGACCGGTCGAAAAACCTGCACAGAATGAGCGCCTCCGCACGCAAGAGTTTCCTAAAATTACTCGACGCGCACCGTATGTGGCAGACATCGAGTTTATAATTTTATGAAAATCAATGACTTGCGGCGAGATCTTAAAGCGGACATTTGGCCTCTTAAATGCCTCACTAAACGGTAGATCTTCATATAAGCGCGTTCGGGCCCTGGGGGGCCGTAATTATGAGCTGTAGGGACACTATTCATCTGATTTGTTGGTACTTAGAGGGCAGACTCTCGCCCGCTATCCAGACCGAAATTGAGAACCACTTGATGCAGTGCGGTGATTGCCGCATGGTGCAAGAGGCCGCCACGACCACTCTTGACCGCGATTTCGGCTCGTCTGGCGCAGCCCGCCGCATCCAATTGCCGACGACTACTCAGGCAGCGTAGCGTAAATCTTTATTTTTCAATTTATTACCGGCGGGCACGGGATTGAACCGAATCTATCGCCATCCCGAGTGGCGATCCCAACCTCGAAAGAGTATCGCCGCTGGATTGTCACCGCCCTTTTCAGCAATTATTACAGGAACCGAAACAAACGCGTAATCTTTACTAGTCCTAGTACTCTTAGCTCTTGGATGGGCCGCCGCCCATTCGCCCCTAACTTGCTCATTTACCGACTCCTACGCGTAAACGCCAGGTGACCTTGCATATGGTCGGTCGTATGCTCCCATACCCAACGGACTGACACGTCTAGGGCCCCAGAAACTCAGTCGAAATACTAAGGAGCCGTAAGTTTATGAGCGAATTTCAAGAACCCGTATATCAAACGAGTACGACAACCGGCACCCCTCGCTGGATAGGGCTAGCTGTGATTGTCTTGGCGGCGCTTTCTCTCGCGAGCTTGGGCGTTGGCTGGAGCGCTCTCAACCAAGCCAGGAGCGTCGGCCAAACCGCACAGAACTCTCTGAAGCAAACAAACGACGCCCTGAGTCAGCGGCTAGCGCAAACCGAGGAAAAAAATCAGCAACTGCAAAGCGATCTGAAGGTGGTTACCGATAAGCTCGACGTCACGCAATCTGATTTGGTCGCGGCGCGCAAGCAGACCAAGCAAGTCGTCGTCGCCTACGACAAAAAACTTACCGGCTTGAAAACAGACGTTAGTTCGCAGCTCGCCACCAAAGCCAACACCGATGACGTCTCGAAACTAAGCGGCGACGTGGACGGCGTAAAGACGGGGCTGGATTCTACCAATAATAATCTGCAAATGGCACGCAGTGAAATGGGTACGCTCATCGCGCGCAACCATGATGAAATCGATCAACTCCGCCGCATGGGCCAGCGCGATTATTACGAGTTCACCGTCACGCGCAAGGCTGGCGCTCAGAAAGTCGGCAGCATTCAGGTCGAATTGCGCGACACCAACACCAAGAAAAACCAGTACACCATCAACGTGCTGGCTGACGACAAGGATTTTGAAAAGAAAAATCGCTCCGTCAACGAACCCATCTTCTTTTACGTTGGCGGCAGCCGCGCGGCGCTCGAACTCGTGGTCAACAAGGTCAGCAAGACCACCGCGTCCGGCTACCTGAGCGTGCCGAAATCCGCGTCTTCGGCCTCTGCCAGCAACACAGCTCCGACGCAGTAGACGTCTGGCGCGGGTGATTCGCTTCGTCCGCTCACCCGAGACTGATTCCCCAAAGAGAAGAAGAAAATGACGGGAGGATTCCAGAGGATCCTCCCGTTAATTTTTGCAATCCGAAATTCCAACGGCTGCGCAGCCGCCGTGCCTGTTCTGTTTTGTCTCCACGCTGTATATCCATTACGATGGGACAGCCGATCTTGCGCTGCCTTTCCATAGAGAAAGCGGTTATGCCTCGGCGGTCGATACTTGCAAAATGGCCATCCAACTCCTGCACTGCAAACGCGCCCTCACTCCAACCGCGGAAATCGCTGACGCTGCCATTCTGATCCGCGATGGCGTAATCGAAGCCATCGGCTCCCGCGAAGCGGTAACTCTTCCCGGCGGCGCCCAGGAAATTTCCGCCACCGATAGCACCGCCATTCCCGGCTTCGTCGACGTGCACATCCACGGCGCAGGCGGCCACGACGTGATGGAAGGCACACCGGAGGCGCTGCGCACCGTTACCCGCACGGTCGCCACACACGGCACCACCTCGATCGTAGCCACCACTGTCACCGCCAGCCCGGAAGCCACACTGCGCAGCGTCGCGGCCATCGCCAAATACATCGGCGCGCAACATGAATCTGTCGATGCTCGCGCCGAAGTACTCGGCATCCATTTCGAAGGCCCGTTCATCAGCGAAGTAAGACGCGGAGTGCACCCAGCTGAATATTTGCGCTTGCCTTCTGCGGAATTTCTCGAGCAACTCCTTTATGCCGCCGCGGGAAACGCCGCCATTCTCACCATCGCCCCAGAATTGCTCGGCGCCATCCCGTGCATCGATGCAGCACGCGAAGCCGGAATGGTCGTTGCGATAGGTCACACCGACGCCACCTACGAGCAATCCCGCGCCGCCATAGCCCACGGGGCGCGCCACGCCGTCCACGTCTACAACGCCATGCGCCCCTTTTCTCATCGCGACAGCGGAGTCATCGGCGCGGTTTTAACCTCGCCAGAAGTCAGCGCCGAGCTAATCGCCGACAACGTCCACGTCGATGAAGCGGCCATGCGTCTCCTGCTCAAAGCCAAGGGCGCCGGTCATGTAATCCTCGTGAGCGACGGCATTTCCGCCACGGGCATGCCCGATGGAAAATACAAGCTGGGAAATTTTGAAGTAACCGTAAGCGGAGGGATCTGCCGCAACGCGGAAGGCAAGCTCGCCGGCAGCACGCTGACCCTCGATCGCGCTCTGCGCAACGTTGTCGCGCTAGGCGCATCGCTTTGCGATGCCGTCCGCATGCTCACGGTAAATCCCGCGGCGCTGTTGGGCCTCGAGTTCAAAAAAGGCGCCCTGCGCGCCGGGGCCGATGCCGACATCGTCCTGATCGATGACGGCCTGCACATCGCCGGCGTATGGACTCGCGGAGTCGCGGTCACTTGAGAGAACTTCGCGGCGTCCCTCGCGAATCGCACCGCGTCCCGGTTGCCGAACGAAATGAATCCGCGCTGCGGTATTACCGGCTCACCGACCCCAAGACACCCTGAAAGTGCAAAACGCTATCGAGAAAGCGCTACAGCTTTGCCGAAGGATTTAGAGAAACATTCAATTCCGTGGCCAGTTGTTGCGCATCAAAAGGGCTGCACGCAAAATAGCGTCCATCAACTTCCAGCGTCGGCACCTTGCGTTTGCCGTTGTTCGCCTTCATCACCAGTTCTGCCGCGGCGGCGTCTTCCTCGATATTCACTTCGCGAAACGCCACGCCCCGCTCCTTCATGAAGGATTTCGCGCGCCGGCAATCCGGACACCGCTCCGTGCTGTACATCGTAACGATATTCATGTTTGGGCCCGCCCTGGCAAAGTTACCTAACGAGATTACCCACGCGAAAACACCCTCACGAGATTAGATGACCGGCGCGTTCTCGGCGTCGCACCGGGCTCTCACATCGGGACCGGCGTCGCGCCGCGACTTTCCGCTTCAGTTAGAGACCACCATAGGAGCGGCGCGTTGTTTTCTCGCCACTTGAATGCGGATCAGCGCCCGCTGCAGTGCTACCGTGACGCGGTCCCAGTCGAGGTCCGGAGCATTGGACGCCATGCGTTCCTGCGCCCGCTTCAGCGCCGCCTCGGCCCGTGCCACATCAATTTCCGCCGCCAGCTCCGCGGTCTCCGCCAGCACCGTCACGCGATCCGGCAACACTTCCGCAAATCCGCGAATAATCGCCATCGGCTCGGACTCCGCTCCTCCGTTCTTGCTGTGATAGGTCAATTCGCCGATGCCCAATTCCGTGATCAACGGCGCAGCCCCCGGCAAAACGCCCAAATATCCGTCGGCGCCCGGCAACTGCACCTCTGACACCGTCTCGCGCAGCAACTCGCGCACCGGTGTAACGATGATCAGCTCTATGGCTTCCGGGAGCATTGCGATTTACGAGCCCGCCTTCATTTTCTCCGCCTTCTTCAGCGCCTCGTCGATCGTGCCCACCATGTAGAACGCCTGCTCCGGAATATCGTCGTACTTACCCTCGACAATTTCCTTGAAGCTGCGCACGGTATCTTCGATCTTCACGTATTTGCCCTCGAGGCCCGTGAACTGCGCCGCGACGAACATTGGCTGTGACAGGAATTTTTCGATCTTCCGCGCCCGTGCCACGGTTCGTTTGTCGTCATCGGAAAGTTCTTCGATACCTAGAATCGCGATGATGTCCTGCAAGTCTTTGTAACGCTGCAAAATCGATTTTACCCCGCGCGCCACCGCATAGTGTTCCGCACCCACAATGCGTGGATCTAGAATGCGCGAATAGCTCGCCAGCGGATCGACCGCCGGATAAATTCCGCGCTCCACAATCTGCCGGCTCAGGTTGGTGGTCGCATCGAGGTGCGCAAATGTCGCCGCCGGCGCCGGATCGGTGTAATCGTCCGCCGGCACATAAATCGCTTGCACCGAGGTAATCGATCCATTCTTCGTCGAAGTAATGCGCTCCTGCAGCTCGCCGATTTCCGTGTTCAACGTCGGCTGATAACCCACCGCCGAAGGCATGCGCCCCAGCAGCGCCGAGACTTCCGATCCCGCCTGCACGAAGCGGAAAATATTGTCGATAAACAGCAGCACGTCCAGATGTTCCTGATCGCGGAAATATTCCGCCACCGTCAAACCGGTCAGTCCTACGCGCAAGCGCGCTCCGGGCGGTTCCGTCATCTGCCCGTAAATCAAGGCCGCGCGCGATTTCTCCGAATTTCCCGGGACCACCACGCCGGCTTCCTGAAACTCAATCCACAGGTCGTTCCCTTCGCGCGTCCGCTCTCCCACCCCCGCGAACACCGACACGCCGCCATGCTGCATGGCCACGTTGTTGATCAATTCCTGGATCAAAACCGTCTTTCCAACGCCCGCCCCGCCAAACAATCCAATTTTTCCGCCCTTCAAAAAGGGCTGAATCAAATCGATAACCTTAATCCCGGTTTCAAACATCTCCAGCGTCGTCGATTGATCCTCCAGCGGTGGCGCCGGCCGGTGAATCGAATAATTCGTAGGGCTGGTCAGCGGACCAAGCTGATCCACAGGCTTGCCCAACACGTTCATCACGCGCCCCAGTGTGGCGCGCCCCACCGGAATCGTTATTGGCGCTCCGGTATCTACCGCTTTCATCCCGCGCACCAATCCTTCGGTCGGCTCCATCGCCACCGTGCGCACGCGCCCTTCGCCAAGGTGCTGCTCCACCTCCACGGTCACGTCCACCGCTTCCGGCACATTGAAACCTTCGCTGGAAATTCGCACCGCGTTGTAAATCGCCGGCAAATGGCCCGAATCAAATTGAATGTCGAGCACCGGCCCGATAATCTGGACCACATGTCCGACGGCTGCGTTCTGTTCCGCCATGCTCTCTCCTAGGCGCCGTAATTCGCGCCGCTCACGATTTCGATAATTTCCTTGGTAATCGCCGCCTGCCGCACTTTGTTCATGTGTAGCGTCAGTGCTTCAATCACGTCGCCGGCATTCTTCGTGGCCGAATCCATGGCCACCATGCGCGCCGCGTATTCCGCCGCGGAAGACTCCAGCATGCTGCGCAGCACCTGCGTCTCGATATAGCGCGGCAAAAGCTTGCCCAGCAGTTGTTCCGCGGGCTGCTCGTAAATGTAATCGGTGGGTGTCTCGTCTTGTTTCTTCTCGTCGGTTTTATCGTGCTTGCCGGCGTCGGAGCCCTGCGCGTCTTGTTCTGCGCCGTGCTTTTTGCTGTCCTCGTCTCGAATCTCTTCTACTGGCAGCAACTTTTCCACCACCAGGTTCGCCGTCATCACCGATTTGAATTCGCTGAACACGATATACACCGCGTCAATCTCTTCTTTCGTGTACAACTCCGTTACCAGCGCCGCGATATCCCGCGCCACGCTGAACTCCACCTTCGCCAGCACATTCACATACTCGGCGGCAAACGGGAAGCCCGCCTTCTTCAGCGAGTCGCGCCCTTTTTTTCCGACGGGAATCGCCACAATTTTCTTGCCGCTTTGCTTGCGAATGAAATCGTTCGCCTTGCGCAAAATATTGCTGTTGAACGCCCCCGCCAGTCCCCGTTCTCCGCTGAGCACGATCACCAGGATGTTCTTCTCTTCCCGCTTCGCCAGCAACGGGTGCTCCGGCTCGTCCACGCGCGACATGATCGATCGCAGCATCCGCGCCAGCTCCAGCGCATACGGTCGCGCCGCCAGCGCCGATTCCTGCGCCCGCCTCAGTCGCGCCGCCGCCACGAACTTCATCGCGCGCGTAATCTGCTGCGTGTTCTTTACCGAGCGTATCCGCCGCCGAAAATCGAGAAGTGTCGCCATCGTGGGTTACTGGATCATTTCCTGCAGAGTGCTCATCGCCATTATTTCGCCGGTGCGGCTACCGGCGGCTTGGCTGCCGATGCCTTGGCTTCCGCGGCCTTGGCTTCCTTTTCGCCCGTTGCCGGCGCGGCCTCCTTGATCGACGCCATGAACTGTTCCTTGAACGCGTCCGCCGCCTTCTTGATGTCCGCCTTGATTCCATCGTCCAGCGCCTGTTTCTGCGCGATCGTTTTCAGGATTCCTGCATTGGTGTTCTCCACAAACTGGATGAACTCGCTCTCGAATCGCCGCACCTGGTCCACGGGAATGTTGTCGATCGTCCCGCTGGTGGCCACGAATAGGCTCAGCACCTGTTTCTCCACGCTGAGTGGCGCGAATTGATCCTGCTTCAGAACCTCCGTCAGCCGCTGTCCGCGCGCCAGTTGCGCCTGCGTCGCTTTGTCCAGTTGGTCCGCGCCAAACTGCGCAAAAGCCGCCAGTTCGCGATATTGCGCCATATCCAGCCGCAGCGAACCCGCCACCTGCCGCATGGCCTTGATCTGCGCGTTGCCGCCCACGCGGCTCACTGAAATGCCCACGTTGATCGCCGGACGAATACCGGCGTTGAAGAGATCCGCTTCCAGGTAAATCTGTCCGTCCGTAATCGAAATCACGTTGGTCGGAATATACGCGGAAACGTCCCCTGCCTGCGTTTCGATCACCGGCAGCGCCGTCAGCGAGCCTGCGCCCAGCTTGTCGTTCAATTTCGCCGCCCGCTCCAAAAGCCGCGAGTGCAGATAAAATACGTCGCCGGGAAACGCTTCGCGTCCGGGAGGTCGCCGCAGCAGCAACGAGATTTCCCGGTACGCCTGCGCGTGCTTGGAAAGATCGTCGTAGAACACCACCGCGTGTTTCTTGTTGTCCCGGAAATATTCGCCCATCGCGCAAGCCGCATACGGCGCGATGTATTGCACCGAAGCCGGCTCCGACGCCGAAGACGCCACGATGATCGTGTACTCCATCGCCCCGGCATCCGTCAGCGTTTTTACAATCTGCGCAATCGTCGAGCGCTTCTGCCCAATCGCGCAGTAGATGCAAATTACATCGCCGCCCTTCTGGTTGATGATCGTGTCCAGAATGACCGCCGTCTTTCCCGTCTGCCGGTCGCCGATGATCAATTCGCGCTGCCCGCGTCCGATCGGGATCATCGCGTCAATCGCTTTAATACCCGTCTGCAGCGGCTGCTTCACCGGCTGGCGATCCAGTACGCCCGGCGCCAATTTTTCGAGTGGATTGCGTTGCTTGGAGTTGATCGGACCCTTGCCGTCCACCGGCTCGCCAATCGGATTCACCACCCGGCCGATCAATCCTTCGCCCACCGGCACGGACATAATCGTGTTCGTGCGCTTGACCGTGTCGCCTTCCTTCAACTCCGAAGACTCGCCCAGCAGCACCACGCCGACTTGCTCTTCTTCCAGGTTCAGCGCGATGCCGAACATGTTGTGCGGAAACGCCAGCATCTCGCCGGCCATCACCTTGGCCAGTCCGTGCACCCGCGCAATGCCGTCGCCCACGCTGATGATCGTGCCGACTTCGTCGACCGCCACCGTCTGCTCGTAGTTTGCAATCTGTTCGCGCAGAATCTTGCTGATCTCATCTGCCTTGATATTCGCCATTCCTGCTCCGTCGCCTTCCTGAACCTGGGTCTAACTGTTAGCGATTCGTCGTCGTAAATTTAAAGCCGTCTTAAATTAAGGCTTGGACAAAACTTGAATAAAACTTGAACGAACGCCGGATCGCAAACTTCCCTTCTCACTCCGCTGAAAGATGTGCCAGCATCTGCTCCAGCCGGTTGCGCAGCGAACCGTCATAAATCGTGTCTCCCACCCGCACCAGCGCCCCGCCCAGCACTTCCGGATCGATAAAATAATTGGGATCCACGATTTTGCCCGTCATGCGCGTCAATGATTTTGTCAGCTCCGTCTTCTGCGCTTCCGTTAGCCGCACCGCGGAATACACCTGCGCTTCGGCAATTCCCTGCCGCTGCCTCACCACTTCCGCGAAGGCCGCCGCGATCTCCGGCACTTCTTTCGCTCGCCCGTGGTCGGCGATCACAAACAGGAAATTGCGGACGATTCTGCTGGCCCCCATGCGGCTGGCAATCTTCTCCAGCACCGCGCGTTTGTCTTCCGCCGTCACCGCCGGACTGCTCAGAAACTCTTGCAGTTCCGGAGACTCGTGATACGCCTCGGCAAATTCTTGCAATTGCCGCCCCGCCGGCTCTGCCGCGCCTTGTTCCAGCGCGATATCCGCCAGCGCATTCGCGTACTGCAACGCCACCGACTTCAATTCGGCCTCGCTTCCAGGCTTTTCACGAAGGCGCTGACCAGCGACTCCTGCGCCTGCGGCGTAAGTTGTGTCGCCAGCAGCGTCCCCGCGCCGTCCACCGCCAGCTTTGCCGCCAGCGCTTTCAGTTCCAGGCGCGTCGCGCGTTCCGCCGCCGCGATTTCAGCGTGGGCCGCCGCGGCGATTTTTTCTTCGTCGCTCTGCGTCGCCGCGCGCACACGTTCCGCTTCCGCGGCCGCTTCGCGCGCGCTGCGCTCGCGCAGTTCGTTCACTTCTTTTTCCAGATTCGCGAGTTTCTTTTCCGCTTCCCGCAACTGTTCGTCCGCGGCTTTTTTTGCTTCCGTGGCCTTCGCAATCGCGGAATTTATCTTTTCTGCGTTGCCGCGGAACACCGGCGGCAGCACTTTGCCGAAAATCCAGATCCCCAGCCCGGCCACCAGTGCAAAATTAATCCATTTGAAAACTTCCTGTGTGGTCTGGGTCTTGTCGTTGTTGTTGCTGTCTTCTTCCGCGCGCGCCGCCCCCGCCAGCAGGAGCATCGCGCCCAGCGCACCGCCCATCAGCAACATGCGGGAAACGCGCTTCATCGCGCCTCGCTTGGCGGCCGCAGCGGCGCTTGCAGCAGCCGCCTGGCGATTTCCGCGGAGAGCTCCGGGACCGCGCTATCCACGTCCCGCAGTCCGGCGGTCAGGTCTTTCGCGACGCTCTCTTTTGCCTGTCCCACATGCGTCGCGGCTTTCGCCCGCGCCTCTTTCAATTTTGCCGCCCGTTCATCCAGAACTTTCTTCCGCGCCGCTTCCTGCTCGCCATAAACTTTTCCCCGCGCTTCCCGCAGCGCATCCTGATACTGCTTCACTTTTTCGTTGGCTGCGGCTTGCGCGTCCTCTGCCGCTTTTCGCGCTCCCACGGTGCGCGCGTCCCGTTCCGCCATCACTTTCATTACCGGCTGGAAAAACAAAAACCGCATTAAGATATAGAAAACAAGGATGATCAGGACCGTCGGAACCGCCTGAAGGAACAATTCTCCCAGTTGGTGAAGGATTTCCATCTAATTTGTGACGCCGAACCTCGTCTGTGTGTGTGAACCGCCGAGCGGTTTCAAGCTGGCAGCGTTTCCGTGGTCCGACCCGGGACGGATGGCACGGCGGGCCCAAAGCCGCCAACTCAAACATTGATTTATAACATCCATCGCGCACGCCCGTCAATTCGCCGCAAAAGTGGGTAGTGGTGCCGTTTGATTTCCGCACTAAAAATTATGGCGGGGTGGTTGGACCCGTTGGGCTATTTTGCTTCATAATTCTATCTATCTCTTTTCTCATTTTTTCCTCGAAATCACGTCCCCACTGCTCAGCCTTGTCTCGCTCAAGAATTTCTTCTTTTGTTTCCGGAGGGAAAAAATATGGATATGGTTTTAGTCCAATAGCGATTTGCATTGTGCTAGGAGCAAGCTCCTTGTATCTGTCCGGCTTTATGTCACGAGTATCCGCCTCCCAATCGTTGGAACGTAAAACATCTAGCAGAGCGTCCGACGCGGGCTTTGAGCCGTCTTTATCTTCCATTACGTCTGCACCAGGACCAAAAAATTTCCTCCTGAATATGAGCACACCATCAAACGGTGACAAACTCATGCTTGGATTTATACGAACAGAAATATTTGTGAATCCTGCGGCTCGGAGTAGTGCGGCGATGTTGCCAGCAGCTCGTTGGGCTTCTGCGTCTGGAAGCAACTCAAATATAACATTTACTCTTGCAAATCTCCGTAAACTGTCGATTTCTGCTTTAACTTTTTCGCTATTCAAGCGAATGACTCTGGGTGCTAGAGACTTCTCAAGATCAACACGGGTTCGACGTTCACTTTCTAACTTCGATTCAGCGTTTGAGTATTTATCGATTGCGTCGATAGCTAGGTCGCGGGCTTTTTGTGCTTTCTGTTCGGCTGATTCGGCGTCCACTTTGGCTTTATCAGCTTCCGAACGTGCCGTCTCAGCGGATGTTTTTGCATCGCCCGCATGCTTGTCTGCCTCAAATATTTTTCCTACGTCATATTTGTGGACGTTTCCGTTGGCGTCTTCGAGCTTGGCGGTGTATCTCCATTCTCCAACCAACCCGAGAACTACGAATATCAGCCCAATTCCGGCACAAACTTTTGCCCATGTAGGCTCGTCGTCATCTGGTTTTGAGAATTTTATTTCCGGGTCAACCGATGAAATATCGCTGAGTTTTTTGAGAATAGCCCCCACAGTTTTTTCTTGGCGATGTCGTCTCCACAACAACCTAACTGTGCAGAAAGTCTCCGGCCCCTCCAACGCCACTCCCGCAGCCACTACCACATCTGACCAAAGCACTCGATTGGAGAATTGGTTAACGGCCGCCTCTAAGCACTCCCTTACGGGGTCTGCATTTATGACCGACGAGAGCGCAAGCGCAAGGCTTGATAGAAGGCTTATCGTTGTCGCTATTTGCGGGTTCATATTTAATGCAATATGTGTCCTGGAGCTTACCATAGGCATAAAGAAAGTTATAATAAGACTTTTTAGCAGTAAACTATAGCTTGACAACTGCCGTTATATTGCCTATTATTAGGCAAGGTGAACGGCAATGAATCAACTGAGCACTGCAAAGCGAGCACAAGTGATAGCGGCTCTTGTGGAAGGAAACTCGATTAACTCTACGTGCCGGATGTTCGGCGTGGGCAAGCATACCGTGCTGCGTTTACTGGAGGCCGCTGGGTGCGCTTGTGCGGCCTACCACTATCACCACGTCCGCAATGTTCGAGTCGCGCACCTGCAATGCGATGAGATTTGGGCCTTTGTTGGCGCGAAAAAGAAGAACGCCACACCTGATAAGCGAGACCAAGGATGGGGCGACGTTTGGACGTGGACGGCTCTTGATGCCGATACAAAGCTAATCGTGACTTACTACATTGGGAACCGTGACAAGCGTGCTGCCTATGAGTTTATGAGCGATTGCGCCAAGCGAATTGTCGGACGCCCGCAAATCACTACTGATGCGCTCCGCCACTACGCGAACGCCATTGAGGATGCATTTGGCTCGAATGTGGATTACGCGATGCTGCACAAGCTGTATGGCGCTCCTACGCCCGATGAATCGCGCTATTCTCCAGCAACGTGCATCGGTTGCGACATGAAAGTTGTGAACGGTGACCCGGACCCGGAGCATGTGAGCACGTCGCATGTGGAGCGCCAGAACCTATCGATGCGGATGGGCATGCGCCGATTCACGCGGCTAACGAACGGGTTCAGCAAGAAGTTTGAAAATCACGCGCATCAAGTCGCGCTCTATTTTTTCCACTACAATTTCTGCCGGGTGCACAAGACTCTGCGCGTAACTCCGGCGATGGAAGCCGGACTCGCGGACCATGTGTGGACGATCGAAGAACTGTGCGGGTTGCTGCCAGAAACGAATCCAATCCGCGACATCGAGAAGGCAATGATTTCGGAAGGTCTAAAACGAATGGATGAGAGGAACTATGGCGAAGAATCCGGTAGCAATCCCATATCTTGACCCTAGCGTCTTGCATGTGGGAATCAGCAAGCTGCGAGCGTTAAACGTCACTCAGCTTCGTGCGCTCGACAAGACGCTAGTGATTCAGGATAACGATAAGCCGCTAGCTGTGCTCTTGAAGTACGAACATTTCTTGGCGATGCAGGAAAAGATGCCCGATGAGGAATAGACTATTTATCTTCGGTGGCCTCGCGCACGATGCGCAAAGCGTTCTGACTGCTATCGGTGAGCGTGCATTTGTGGGCGTCAAAGGCAGTTTCAATCGCTTGGTCGGATTCGCCCTTGAATTGGGCGTTGCATCTCTCGCACACCCCAAACACTGGCGGGTCATGGTTTACGATTCGCAGAGCGCGTTTAGCCATGCGCCAATTCTAGCGCACCTAGCAAGAGGCTTGGAACCGCTGTGGATTTCAAACGGCACCACTACCCAAAAGTGGGTCGTATCCTAATCCAGACGGTCTGCCCCTTCTGGGCCACCATCCCACACGGAACTTTGCCCAGCAGAAGTTCGTAATGTAGAAGCGGAGGATATATGAGGAACATTCTTCTGCTTCTGGCGGCGATGTCCATATCCATGGCTTCCCTCGCTCAACCGGACGCACGCCCGGAGATTCTCGTGCTCGGGACGTATCACATGTCGAACCCGGGGCGCGATGTCTATAACATGCAAGCGGACGATGTCCAATCGCCGAAACGCCAGCAAGAAATCGCGCAGCTGATCGAAGTTTTGAAGAAATTTCATCCCACCAAAATTGCCATTGAAGCGGATGTGGGGAGCGAGCGCGTGGAGCAGGAGTATTCCGATTATGTGGCGGGAAAGTACACGCTGACGCGCAACGAGATCGATCAAATCGCCTACCGGCTGGCCAAGGAGCTTGGCCATCACGCGGTTTACCCGGTCGACGAAGAGGGTGATTTCCCCTGGCAACGGCTGGTCAATTACGCCAAGGGCATTGGCCAGAAGGAAAAGTTCGACGCCATGGCGGCCAGCATGGGCACGCTGGTGAAGGAGCAGGGCGAGTTCCTGCGGTCGCACACGGTGCTTGAGACATTGCAGTATATGAATTCAGATTCGCGGGTGGCCAAAGACGTGGCTTTCTATTACGCCTTCGTGCCCTACGGAGAACCCGGCGACTATGCGGGATCTGACCTGCTGGCCGCGTGGTATCAGAGAAATATTCGTATCTATCACAATATCGTGAAGCTCGTCGACTCTCCGAACGACAGAATTCTCGTGATCTATGGCGCCGGTCACCTCGGATGGCTGCAGCAGGACATCGCCAACGACGCGACCGTTAAGCTAAAAAAACTCAGCGACTTGACCGGGAAGCAATAAGGCAATTCCGACCCGGGACGGATTGCACGGCAGGCCCAAAGCCGCCAACTCAAGCTTTAATTTATAACATCCATCGCGCACGCCCACTATTCGACCCAAAAGTGGGTAGTGTCCTAATTGGATTCTGGGGCTCGCCTGCATGATTCTTGCGATTTGTTGCCCTTCATTTGGGCAAGAGCCTTTCGTCGGGGGCTCTATCCCTAAACAGCGTCACCATACGGATAGGCGGCCCTACGTCTTCCTTGTCGAATTCTATTTCGAAGCGGACCATGTCGGCAGCGATGTCAAACCCGTCTGTGGAGTTCGGGGCCGCTTTACGGAAAAAATAGGCAAACCCCAATTGGACGCGGGGGTAGCGAGCAGCTACAGCTCTCGCTTCGGGACTAAAAGGATCAGAATACGCAGTACTAAGGCTCTTATTGCTCCCCAAAATAATAAAGTTGGGATAGATTGGGCTGTAGTGCTCCCCTCTAAATTAGACAGTCAGGGCCTCGTTTTTTAGTACAGCTGCGAAAGCCAAGAAGGCCTCGTGCGGAGTGCGGTTTTGCACTCCGCGGTGTGGCCGGTCGTGATTGTACTCCT